>ERZ772871.38-NODE-38-length-209110-cov-12.7468_pt1 | contig 209110 bp, 215 predicted proteins | sample MGYA00511899_ERZ772871 | MGnify/ENA primary metagenome ERZ772871 (study PRJEB29015, sample SAMEA2737693) | human gut metagenome | biome: human gut; feature: human-associated habitat; material: faeces | place: China | collected 2012 ...
GACCGTATCCTGCCAAAAATCCAATGTCATCAGTTCTTGATTCATGCTTGCCCTCTTGTCCTGTTTTTTTACTTTTCCAATTATACCATGCAAATGTGAAGAAATCTATATCCTCCGAAAAGTTGTCCTGTTTTTTGAAATAGGCTTGTCCTGTCATTAGCCTGTTTTTTGAGAAATCCGGCATAACCATAGTAGAAAGAGCGAAACACCTGCCAATCACGGCGGGTGTTTCGTGCTTTCTGAATACTATGAACGGAGGTTTTCTATGACAATCTATGAAACCATCAAGGTGGCAATCAGCGTAAAGCAAGCCGCCGAACACTACGGGCTGAAAGTCAACCGAAACGGCATGGCTTGCTGCCCGTTCCACAATGACAGGCATCCGAGCATGAAGCTGAATGAGGATTATTTCTTCTGCTTTGGCTGCGGAGTCAAGGGGGATGTGATCGACTTCGTGGCAAGGTCGTTCGATCTGAGCAGCTATGAAGCAGCACAAAAGCTGGCTTCGGATTTTGGGCTTGACCCGAAACCGCCCACTGCCGCAGCTATGCTCAAGCCCAAACGTCCCTATATCCGTCAGTTTCGGGAGGACGAAATGCTGTGCTTCCGGGTGCTGATGGATTATCTGCATCTGCTGGAAGATTGGAAAGTGCGATATGCACCGAAAACACCGGACGATGATCTGGATGACCGTTTTGTGGAAGCCTGCCAGATGATTGATTATATCGAATATCTGGCAGATATTTTGACAGTCGGTGATTTAGAAGAACGGGTTGCCGTGGTGGACGAGCTAATGAAGGAGAGCAAGATTGCTTTCCTTCGGAACTATGTGGCACGGAAACGAAAGGAGGGGTTGTCCCATGGGGAAGAAAGGTAAAATGCCGGATATGAATCTGCCGATCTGGTTTGACGGGCAGAACATCAATGAAGCTCTGTTCTGTGAAGAATTTCTGCGTGAGCGCAGAATCATCTTCGCAAACGGAGCTTTTTTTACGCCCGATGGTCGGGTAACAGACGATCTCCCTCTCCGGGGTGAGATTTACGACAAGCTGAAATTCTGTGCCGTGAACAACATCCCCCGGAAGATCACCAATATTCTGGAGGTGCTGAAACTGGAAGCACAAGTGCCTGACTTTCCTCCGGAGCAGGATCGGATTCATGTTGCCAACGGTACGCTGCTGCAGAACGGAACATTCACTGAGGGCAGACCTGCTATCGTGCGGAGCCGTCTGCCTGTTGCCTACAATCCCGATGCTCCTGCTCCTGTGGTCTGGCTGAACTTTCTGGATGACCTGCTTCATACAGAGGACATTCCCACTTTGCAGGAGTTTATCGGCTACTGCCTGATTCCCTCCAACAAAGGACAGCGCATGATGGTGATTAAGGGCAACGGCGGTGAGGGCAAATCCCAAATCAGTGCGGTGCTGTCCACCATCTTCGGCACGAATATGAAAGACGGCAGCATCGGCAAGATTTCTGAAAACCGCTTCGCCCGTGCTGATCTGGAACACATCCTGCTGTGCGTGGATGATGATATGCGGATGGAAGCTCTGCGCCAGACCAACTATGTAAAATCCATTGTCACCGCACAGGGCAAGATGGATTTGGAACGCAAAGGCAAGCAGAGTTATCAGGGTTGGATGTTCGCCCGATTGCTGGCATTCAGCAACGGTGATCTGCAAGCCTTGTATGACCGCAGTGACGGATTTTATCGCAGACAGCTTGTGCTGACCACCAAGGAAAAGCCAGTGGACAGAGCTGACGATCCCGACCTTGCGGAGAAGATGAAAGCTGAAGCCGAGGGTATCTTCCTGTGGGCATTTGAAGGCTTACAGCGGCTTGTTGCCAACAACTTTAAGTTTACGGAGAGTGAGCGTATCCGGGAAAACCGGGAAGCGGTCAAGCGTGACAACAACAATATCTTTGATTTCATGGATTCCGAGGGATACATCCAGCGTAAAGCGGATGCGTCCATCAGTTCCAAGGATTTCTATGAAATCTACCGGATGTGGTGCGAAGAAAATTCCCTTGCACCGCTGAAAGCCCGCAGCTTCAGCGACGCCATGATTGCCAATGCCAAGAAATTTAATCTGGAACATTGCAACAATATCACCAACTCTGCCGGACGGCGGGTTTGGGGCTTTATGGGCGTGGAAGCTGTGGCAAGACCTCATATAAATGGATTTTACGATGTTTCGCCGTGTACGTACGTACCGGAGGACTGGCGGGATTGATTTTGCCAGTCATGCTCTGTACGTATGTACGCAGCATTTACCCCTGTTTTCTTCCGTTATAGGAAACAGCAGCTTTCAAAGCTGACCTGTTTTCGGGCATTAAAAATCAATGGTAATGGAAACAGCAAAGTTTTTGACCGCAGGACGAAACTATTTCACGAAATCGTGCTTCTCTGAACCGTGTACCCTGTTCACGGAACAATGGGTGTTTTCACTGTTCCAGACCAAACCACACAAAACGGCAAAGTGGGATATGGTCATATATGGACAGGACATCACAAGCGAAATTCTGAACGGATTTCGGAGATTGCAGATTTTTCACTGTTCGGTGCATCCACTCCACCTTGGAGCGCAGAGGTTGCACCGACACATGAACTGAATTATGGAGGATTTTATCAATATGAATATACGCAACGAAATAAAGGCACAGATCATCCGTGCCGGGATGACCATGCAGGAAGTTGTTGACCTGCTCTCGGACGAGTACGGATGGAGCGACAGCGTTTCCAACCTGTCCGCAAAATTACAGCGGGAAAGTATACGATACAAGGAAGTATTGGAGCTTGCCGCTGTGCTTGGTTACGACATCGTATGGCAGAAAAGACGGGAGAAGTGATACCCCGGCAACAGCCCTCCGCATCTCCCGTCCCCATAGGCGCACCGCAGTGCTGCCCATGGACAGGCAGTGAAAGATACGGTTTTCGCTGCCATCGTCTGCAAGAAATGTTCCGCAGAACAGCTTCATGCAGACGGGCTGACCAAGGTAAAAGGCGCAGACATTTTGCCTTGGTCAGCAGAGGTCACCGCAGTGACCGCATTCCCCCTCGGGAGAGCCCTCGGAGAGCCCACGGCACTTTGCAGCCAGAATGGATGAAAGTGTTATAGTGGGTTATTACACTTTGAAAAAGTGCCGTTCCTCAGCCCTCCGCTGTCTGCAAATCTTAAAGAAAGGACAAAAATCTATGGCAAGAAATGATGGAATTGATCGTACCTTAGCCAGAAATCAGGACTTGGAAACTCCGGATGATGTGACAAAAGTACAGGAACACAATGAGCGTGAAAAAGACCGTTATTCCAATGTGGACATCGTGCCGGAACGTACTGCGCTGAATGTTCACTTCAAGTCTCCCACTGACGATTATGTAAAAATGTTTGAGCAGATGGAGCAGGACAAGATCATCTCCACCAGAGGGCTGAAACCGGATGCCGTCAAATATGGCGAGTTGGTTTTCGATGTGAACTCCGCTTATTTCTACAACCACGGCGGCTATGAGTTTGCAAAACAGTTTTATGCCGATGCCTATAAAGCCGCCGTGGAGATCGTGGGCGGTGAGCAGTATATCCTCTCCGCTGTAATGCATGCCGACGAGCGCAACCGGGCAATGTCGGAAGCTCTGGGTGAGGATGTGTACCACTATCACCTTCATGTGGTTTATATCCCGGTGGTGGAGAAACAAATCCTGTGGTCGAAGCGATGCAAGGATGAATCCCTCCGGGGAACGGTAAAGGAAACGATCACACAGGTCAGCCGCAGTAAGAAGTGGGAATCCAAACCCGTTCTTGATGAAAACGGAAATCCTATGTTGAACGCAAAAGGGAAAAAGATTTTGAAGTCGTCCTACAGTGTGCTGCAGGATGACTTTTTCAATTTCATGCGAAACGCTGGTTATACCGATGTAGAGCGTGGAGAATGTGGCAGCACCGAAGAACATCTGACGGTGACACAGTTCAAGGTACAGGCCGAACAGCAGCGTTTGGAAGCTGTGACCGGACAGGTGGCACAGGCCGAGCAGAGCTTAGCGGATGCCAAAGCTGCCACGGAGAAGCAGAAAAAGAAACTGGAAGCTCTGAAAAAGGAAACTCAGGCTGCTAAGTCTGTTGCTATGACTGCACATGAGATTGAGTCGATGGGCAAGAAAAATCCCATTACGGGAAATGTTACCATGACGGCGGATGAGTGCCGCACGCTAAAGGATTATGCGGTCAGCAGCTTTGCGGAAAAGTCTGAGAAGCTGAAATACAAGCAGAAATTCGAGCAGGCAGATAAAAACGCAAAGATATGGAAAGACCGTTTTGAAAAACTGAACAAAGACTATGAGGAGCTGAAACAAAAAGCCCAGCCTTTCCTGGATGCGATTGAGATTGCATCTGAAAAGGTCTGGGCTTTTATCAATGCCATCCTCGCCAGGGGAAAGGAACTGTATGAACACAAACACCCTGCCCGCAATCGTGGACAGGACATGGAAATTTAAGAAAGGAACTATTTGCCTATGAAGAAAACCGTAGATGAAATTAACAAGATGATTATGGAAGATGCCCCGATGGAAGAAATCAACGATGCCATCGGCTATATTGATATTTGCTCCTGCTTCGATCCGATTTTTGAGCCGCCTATTGATTTTCTGGAAGAATGCCGCAAGCGTTGGGAAGCGGCACAGTCCTCTTTCTGCAAAACCATTGAGTGCAAGATCGGAAACACATGGTATGTGATTGAAACGGAGTGTGATGGAAATGAGCCACTTACCGACAAGGTAAAACGGCTCATTTTTTCTGACAAGGGGGTGATTTGTTAATGACTGCGACACAAAAGCATGATATAATTCCAATATGCACAACGGTACTGTCGGCTGACCAACCACCGAAGGAGGATATTATGTTGGATCAGCAGAAAATTACCATTCTCTATTGCCGTCTGAGCAACGAGGATGCCCAGGAAGGCGAGAGTAACAGTATCGCAAATCAGAGAGAGTATTTAACCCGATATGCCCGTGACCACGGGTATACAAACCTGAAAATTCTGGTGGATGACGGTTATACGGGGACGAACTTCAATCGTCCCGGTGTGCAGGAAGGCTTTGAGCTTGTCAAGCAGGGGCTTGTGGGCTGCTGGCTGGTCAAAGACCTCAGCCGCTTTGGTCGTGACTATCTGACTGTTGGACAATATACGGATATTATCTTTCCGAGTTATGATGTCCGCTTTATCGCTATAAATGATGGCGTAGACAGCAACCGGGGAGACAGCGAGGGCTTCGCCGCAATCCGTAATCTGTTCAACGAGTGGTATCCCCGTGATACCAGCAAGAAAGTCCGTGTCAGTTTGCGGCAGAGAGGAACCAGTGGGAAGCACATGGGCAAACCGCCCTACGGATACCGCTGTGACCCGGAGGACAAGGATCACTGGATTCTGGATGAAGAAGCGGCTCCGGTAGTCAAGCTCATCTTCGACCTTTGCATTGACGGCAAAGGCCCGGAGCAGATTGCAAGGATTCTGGAAGAAAAGCAGATTATGACCGCAAAGGCACTCTATGCCAAGCGAAAGAAAAAGCCGATGCCGGAAAGACCGTACCACTGGGGCAACCAGTCCATTGCAGGGATTTTGGAACGGCAGGAGTACACAGGCTGTACCTGCAACTTCAAGACTTATTCCAAGTCCTACAAGCTGAAAAAGCGGATTCCCAATGAGCCGGAGAATATGTTTTATCTGCCGGACACACAGGAAGCGATTGTATCTCAGGCACAGTTTGACAGGGTGCAGGAACTGAGGAAAAACAAACGCCGCCCCGCAAAAGCGGAACGGCAGGGATTGTTCTCCGGGCTTCTGTTTTGTGCCGATTGCGGCGGCAAGCTCCACTTTGCCACAAGCAAAAGCTTTGAGGGCAAGCAGGATCACTACGTCTGCAACAACTACAAGAGCAACCGTGGTACTTGTACTGCCCACTATATCCGGGAAGATGTGCTTCGTGAAATCGTTCTGGAACGCATCCGGGCAGTCAATGAGTATATCCGAAGCGATGTGGACGGTTTTCAGGAGGAATGGCTGCAATGCCGCAGGACTGACCAGGAGCGCAGCATCCGGGATGACAAAAAGAAGCTGGAACAGGCAAAGAAACGCCTTGCCGATCTGGATGTCATCATCGCCCGGCTGTACGAGGACTATGTTCTTGGAAATCTCAATCAGGACAGATACAGAAAGATGTCTGCGGACTATGAAGCGGAGCAGGAACGGTTAAAGCTCGAAATTGAAGTTATCGAAGAATGGGTGGAACAGCGGGAAGAAATGAACGACGGTCTGGATGCCTTTATCGCCCTGACACAGAAATATGTGGATGTGGAGGAGCTGACACAGACCATCGTGAACGAGTATATCAAGAAAATCATCGTCTATGCCCCGGACAAGTCCAGCGGCAAGCGCAAGCAGAAAGTGAAGATTTTTTTCAACTTTGTGGACGATGTGGATATTCCCGTTATTTCCGAGCCTATTGTCACACAAACAACCTATGAACGCAGAAAAACGGCGTGACCTTCGGGTCACACCGTTCTCTGCGACAAAATAGTTACTTGTCACTATTAAGCCTTGATTTAACAGGCTTTTTTGTATATGCGATAAATACTTACATCAAATCTGTTGTCTCACATAAGTAGGCTATTTTGTAATTTTTCAATCAGTGATATATCAGCCGGAAGCCAATCAACGGTATATAATTCATCTTTATTAAGCCATTTTGACGCTTCCGCTTCTTTAAGAATAATCTCTCCATCTACCACAGTACACCAAAAGCAATCCATACTTAAATGGAAATCTGGGTAATCATACTCGATGGTATCAATCAATTCACCAACTTTGATTTTAACATCAAGCTCCTCTTTAATTTCTCTTATTAAGGCTTGCTGCGGTGTTTCTCCAGCTTCAACCTTTCCTCCGGGAAACTCCCATTGTCCCTTGAATTCACCATATCCTCTGGCAGTGGCAAAAATCTTGGTTTTATTTTCAAAAGAATCACATATAACCGCGGCAACTACTTTTATTGTTTTCATCACGCTATTCCTTTACTGACAGCTTTCTCAATCTGAACTTATACTCTTTGCGAACATTCCCAGATTCATCTTTCTCATCTTCGTATGTATAATCTACTAAAGAGAAAATACCTTGATAGTAATATTCTTGTGGCGAGAACTTAACAAACAGGTGTATTAGCTTCCCATCACGCTTTGCATCTAAAATTGCCTTGTTGCCAAGAGTCAGATGCTGGTCGCCGGTTTTTCCTTCACCAGAATATATGTAATCGCCATCAGTGGTCCAGTGGTCATGATATACAAAACCAGTCTTCTTTTTATCAACCGAAGAAATAAGCACTACCGTCGATGGCGTTCTGTTAATACCTCGGCCAAAACCAGCAATCTTAATTCCAAATTGTTCTTCTACCTGTTGATAGGTGAGAATAGGCTGCTTTGCTAAATACTTTACATTATAATCGGGACCAAAACCATCCTCAATATTTCTTTTGTTTCTTGTTGTGGGAGTAGCTTGTATCTCTGCTGTGCGACGTTCTTCTTCAGCCTTACGAGCCGCCTCCGCCGCTTGACGCTGTGCCTCAGCTGCAAGTTTTATATTATTGATTTCTTCCATAATCTCAGCTTGTATTGACGCATCATCAGCTATTATAAACTTTTCAAAGGCATCTGGGTATACAAACTTTGATTCCCTTGTCGCAAACTTGATGGTCAGGTGATTGCCTGAAGCCTCCGTTATTACGCCTATTCCAAAAACCTTATGTTTTACATTTAAATTTAATAAATCTGCACTATTCACTATAGCAATCCACCTTATACTGTAAATTTTTTAATTCTTTTTCTTAGAACTGTACTTCTTACTACTACGATGTGTACCGTCATTGTCTGTCACGATGTTACTTCTTTTTGCTTTTTCTTCCTGTACTGCCCTAAATTCACTTTCAGTTATTATAGGAGAAATACATTCTTTCATTTGATATTGATATTCTTGTGTTGCTGAATCCAAAAGTGTAACGGTACCAGTGTATTTTTGGTTTTTAAGCATTGTTTCTATCATGCGTTTATTCCACTTTTCCTTACCAGTAGGAGAAGGAATGCCTGCATCAGAAAGTTTTTTAATGACACCAAGAACACTTGCTCCATCAAGATACCAACGGAAAATATCTCGTACAATCTTTGCCTGCTCCTCATCAATAACAAGCTCACCGTCTTTATTTTTTGTATATCCATAGAGTTTTCGTTTATACAATCCTGATGTTCCAGTGGCAGCCCTCATTGCAAGACCCATTCGGATATTATCGCTTCGGCTTTCGGTCTCAGCCTGAGCAAAGGATTCCATTACCGAAATCATAAGGTTACTATCAATTTTGTCGGTATCTAAATCTTCATCTTCAAATATTAACCTAACTCCAGCTTTCTTTAATCTATTAATTGCGGATAGGGTATCAACGGTATCTCTGCCAAAACGGCTTATACTTTTTGTCAGCACAACAGAAATATTATGAGCCTCACATTCTTTTAATAATCGTTCAAATTCACGGCGTGGAGCATTTCTTTTTGCAGAGCCTATATCTATAAATATATCTGCTAATCTCCATTGATTGACATTTGCGACTGCTCTTGTTAAAGCAGAAATTTGTGATGAAAGACTATACAGCTGTTCCTTTTCATTTGTGCTAACCCTACAATAAATAGCAACATTCTTTTCTAAACGGTCATTTGTTGCAGGAATATAATAGATTTTAGAAGCCATAAGCTCACCTTCTCACTTAGTTTAGCCTATTTTTATAATACCATAAATATTGATGATAGTTAGGCTATATGTTTAAATTATTTCTGTAAATATACTATATATAGTGCTATTTGGTATCGCAATCACTATATATGCGTGACATCAATACCACCGTCTCCACGTGCCCACTACATTTATATCATTATACAGATAAATATTTTAAAACATCTATATATATCCTGTAATCCTTTTATTTACAGCTTTTCTTTAGAATGGATTTAGTTTACTGTATTTTAATAAATTTATTTATATTTAACCGATTTTTTTAATTTGGTGGGAAAGAGGTGGAAAATTAGGTTTTTATAACAAAAGCCATAGGTATACGCTTCCTATGGCTTTTGTTATAAAGTATTAGTATTAACAACATTATATTTAATACACACTCAAAAATTAAACTTTATAATTACTATATCTACTTACTCTACATATACCTTCTCTTCCATGTATAATACTTAGAATTATTTCTTTTGTAATCTTCAACAATGTCATCTTCTTTTTTTAAGAAATCTAAAATTATTTCTTTAAATTTCAAATATTTAATATTCCATTTTATATGAACACTTTTAATTTTTTTCATATCATTATTTTTCTTTTTTTATTTTTTTATAAAAAACAGGGGTGCAGCCAAAGCCACACCCCAACCTTAATGTATATCTACTTTACACGCACACTAATTAACTTTATTAACATCTCCTTTTTCAAACATATTGAATTTTGAATTTGGAGAATTAGCGGTTATTTGAAAAATTTTAAAATTAATATATTCAAGTAAATTAATTTTTTCATTAATCAAATAGTTTAAATCCTTATCTGAAAAAGTTATAACTATCTTTCCTTTTGAAGAAAGAGATCTTGTTAGATAATGTTCTCTAGCAATTTGAAAACAAGTAGATGTCGCATCTTTACGTCCAAATATAATTCCTAATTTTGCATCAGTTCTGTCAATTATTCCAAATAATTTTTCGCAGTATGTATTGTCTGGCTTCTTTTTCTCATTTTTACATTCAATAATAAAATAAGGCGAAAGATAGTTGAATACTGAGGGAAAACCTGTCTCATAATTACACAGCATTGTACAATCAAGCTGATTTGTACCAGTCTTTATTTTAGTTGTTCCTTTTACTCCCTTTATACATTTGAAAATTTCTAAAATTAGTTTTTCTAATGCATTCCCTTTTGCGGTTGTATTTTTCTTATAATCCAAGTCTAATTTTTCTTTCATTTTACAAAAGCATTGGTAGGCTGATTCGCTTGGATTATAAAAAATTTTATATAAATTTTCTAAATTGTCAGCAAGCGAATCAGCCTTTGTAAAATTTACATCTGCTCCTAAGCTTTGATTTAATTTTTCTTCGATTGCTTTTGCAATGTCTTCCTCAGATGCATCAGGCTTTTTTATCACTTTGTATGCTATATATATGTCGTCTAGTGAAATTGGTACAATTTCTTCACAATTGCCACAGTATTGTTTCTCAATTAACATTTCTTTCAAATCTTCTTTTTTGATTACATTTACAGTAAAACCACACTTAGGACATTTCGCTAAATAATAACTCTCAAGAACTTCTTGTTTTTCAGCGAATTTTAATATTGTTTTAGCTTGTGAATAACTCACTTGAAATCTGGTAGAAACTGCAGATATTGTAATATTTTTTTGATTATTACTTGGTAATGTGGTAAGCCAATAATCAAAATTTTCTACAAATTCTGGATTAAGCACATTAGTAATATCTGAAAATTGTTTGTAAAACATTTTGAATATCCGCCTCCTCAGCATATTGCATTGTCTTGAAATATCCATACCCTTTATTGGTTCCAAATTGGATTATTAAAGGAGTATTTTTCAAATATAAATCATTAGTTCTCCTAAAAATAAGGTTTAATTTATTACATTTTTTACTCTTGACTATTGATTTTTTGCTATCAAAAAAAGCCTCTGTACATTGTAACGGAACAGCATGGTATGAAGCAGTATCTATCTTTGTAAGTTCTATTTCATCATCGGTAGCTACCTTAATTAAATAAGCTTCTCTGTCTTTAAATAAATCTTCATTGTCACCGTTAATAGAAATATATTTTTCAACAAAAATTTTTATATCCATTAAAGCTCTTGGCTTATTTTTTATATCTAAGTTTAATCTTTTGAATACTTCATCTACATAGTCTCTATTGTATTTTACCATATTTTCTACTTTTTTATCAACATCTTTTGGTGTAAATGAATACTTTTGATATAGTTCATATAGCATTTTAGAATTTCTATTTTCAACTATTTTTTTATCTTTCTCTGCGTTAAGTCCCAAAACACCAATCACTTCATCGATAACAGAAACTGCATAATCCATCGTTTGAATTCTTTCTTCAGAAATTAGAAATTCATCATCTCTACTATAATTGTAAATTGTTGATTTTGCCTTTGCTCTACTAATAATCATTCCATGATTTAGATATAATTCAATAAAAACCGGAAATACAGTCTCTTCGCCAAAGTTTCCTACTTTTCCATATAACATTAATTTTGAAAATGTAAAATTTATTCTAGTGACATTTCCACTAGTATCTTTTATAATACTATATTCTATAAGTTTTCTCTCTTTTGTGTTTTTATATTCTAAAATATTTTGCATGGGACAATCAGGATATTTACTTTTTATTTTTTCATCAACCCATACAGGATTTCTGTGATTCTTATCAACGCCTGAAATTTTTCGATAGCAAATTTCTTTACTTCCTTCTTTAACAATTTTTAATAACCATTTTTTAACTTCATTTTCATTTTCTGCGCTTGCATCTGAGTATTCCTCTAAGTTTTTAATATACGCACTTCTATTATCGGCAAACTTGATATTTTTATCTTTAAAAAATCTTCTAATAATAGGATTTTGTAAATAATTATCTCTATCTAAGTATTCTGGTATTTTCAATGCATTACCCCTCCTGTATTACATATAAAATAAATTAATCTTTCTTTCATATTACCATTTTTTCTTTTATATGTCTACAAAATAGGTCTTTTTATATTATTTATTTTATTTTATTTTATTATATAAAAATGATATGTACTATAAACAGTACAATACTTAATGTATATATAAATGATTGAGTTTTAATAAAAAATACCATTTTACTTAGTACTTACACTAATCAACTTAGTTTCCTTGTCGTAACTGATATTCAGAATATCAGACAAGCCCCTAATCTTAATGTAAGTATAACCGTCTTTGTTGATTGCATCAACGGTCTTAATTTTTCCGTTGATTTTAATATTTTGTTTCATTACTTTTTCCTCCAATCTACTCTTAAACTCCTGCCACTTTGCATTTTTCTGATTATCTCCAGACCAGTAAGCTGGGCATCTTTTACCGTTTACATCGAAATGCCTTATTACATTATCGATACCAATATTGTATTTTTTCATTAGTGTACGCACTAAATCCACTACATTATTTATTGTAGCCTCGGTTGGATATATATTACCATTCTTAATGTCATCGCAAAGTTCAATGTTTATGCTGTTACTGTTGTTGCATACCCCATAAAACTTGCCACCACCAGTTTTGGAGCAGTCACTATATTTACTACCCCCTACAGACCACGCAACATAATTATCTTCAACGGATTGTACAATGTTATTGCTATCTACAAAGTAATGTGCAGAAGCTCCTCGATTTCTCCTCGCAAAGTATTTAGCATTGCTTAGGGCTGTATCGCCATCATTTGCTGTATAGTGAATTGCTATGTACTTTATTGTATTTAATGCTCTAGCATTGCCGTAATTACAACGCAATGCAGGATATTTACTTATTGCTATCATTATCATCGCCCCCGTTTTTATCTCTAAGCTGTAACAGCACATTTTTTAACTGCTCCGGTACTGGTGTCATAACTGCTACATTTTCCAATAAACTTAGTCCCTCATTACATATAAAAAATGTAATTACAACTTCTCGTAGTGGAATATTTCCACCTATTACATTGTTTACAATAACAGCAGTTGCGACTACTAAATAAATTGTAATTTTCTTCAAAAGCCCTTTGAAGCATATTTCACTTGAAAGAGTTTTTGTGTAGACAGCCTTTATAATTCCAGTTATAAAATCAATAATTGTTAATCCCAAAAGTGCATAGATAAGCACATCTAAACCACCAAAAATAAAAGAGAGTAAGCCACCGCCTACTCCCACAACAACTGATGTAATGTTAAAAATTTTTTCCATTTTAATCACTCCTTTTTATTTTACTAAAATTTTAATATGATTATTATCAAGTCTTGCTAATACTCTGTATCCATTGTTACTCTTTGTTGCTTTACCTTCATTGTTAGCAATACAATAGCCGTTCACTTCACAAGTTCCATCATCGACAGCAACAAGTTTACCGACTAGACCAACAGCCGACCACTCTGCTCTAAGGTCACGACTTACATATTTTTGCTTACTGTCATAGTCAGGATTGAGAATAAAATGTACTTCTGTATGTGCAGGAACAATATTACCATTTTCATCTGTAGTTTCTGCAACTTCTATCGTTTCGGTTAATTGCTGACCAAAAACATCACACTTATACATATTTTTCCAAACCTCGCTTTGAGTGTCACCAGTAATAGTAGGAGTCGCACTAACAACGCCTATTACATCGTCGTTGGAAGTAGCAACCCTTATTTTTTCGCCGTCTAGCGCAACGAATAAACCTCGTCTATCCTCATTATTTCCGTTACCATCCGCCCATTCAAAATATTCGGCGAAATCTGCACCACTAGCTTTGAAAGAATTTTTACCATAACAGTTGCCATCATACGATACTCTAAGTGCGTTACTTCTTGCGTTAATTCCAGTTCCTATTCCAACAATAAATACATCGCCTGTACTATCACCTATAGCAGTTGGTCCGTCACTTTCTACGTTACATTTTCCAATAGCAAATTGATAACCTTTCGTAATAGTATACATTCCTAATGCAGCGCTGCACTCACCTTCTGCTTTTACACCGCTCCCTGCTGCAAATGAATAATTACCGCTTGCAGTTGTATATTCTCCTAAAGCAATACTACTTCTTCTTTCTGCCTTTGCGTTATTTCCAACTGCAAATGAATAATAACCACTCGCAGTTGAATTTACCCCGGCTGTAAATGAACAATCGCCACTCGCAGTCGAAGCTAAACCTGCCGCAAATGAAAAATTACCACTTGCTATATTTCCTGAATTGGGGTTTCCTAATGTGCTATATGAGCGCGTTCTAAAATCATTTACTATGGTAGCCCCTGTTCCTGCTGTTACGGTTGTATCTTTTGATGTGCTTACACTTTTACCCGCTAAACTTTTAATAGCAGGAGCCGCCCAAACAGGATCATTGCTTGTACCTTTGCCTGTCAAAATATAACCGTCTGTGCCTTTTGACAGTTTGCTAAGAGGTAAAGGACCTGTAACAGATGTACTATCTAAAGCATGAGTATGATTTGTGCTTGCTTTTCCGTTTAACGCTGCTTGTACTGCTGTCGATGCCGGCTTATCCTTGTCTGCTGTATTATCTACATTGCCAAGCCCCACTTGTGCTTTTGTGATGCCGTGTGGGTTGCTTTGGTTGTCTGCGTGTGTTTTTAAAACATTTTGCAATTCATTTATACAGTTATAATCATTATTCCACTTATAATTAAAATACTCTGCAGGTGGTTTATATCCACTTTCCCACCCAGCACTTGCAAGTTCTGCAGGTGGTTTTATACCCTGCGCCGCCCAACTTAATGGACTGTGATTAAATTTTGTTGCCATTTTTATCCTCCTCATTATTTTGGTAAAACAGCGTTACCATCTTCTATTAACAAACCTAAGTAGCCACCTATTGTCTGTTCTACATCACCAAAACCTTTGTTTTCGTCGTATTCATTATTACTTGCGCCAAACTCAAAAGTACCCTCAAATGCTGCACCTTCTAAAGTAACTGTCACAGGTAACAACAAATTAAGCATTTCTGCTGTTTGCATAGCTGTAAACCCTACGGATATAAGCACATTAAGCGGAATACGCTGTATTTTAACTGTAGCCGGCTTATTAGTATTAACAAGACTTATATCGCTTGTTTTACATTCCAATATCATAGATAAAATATTAATTATAGAATTATAGTCAGTACTAGCGGCATTACGAGCTATCTTAACAAGTATCATAATTCTATACTGGTCATCTGTTAAACTTCCTCGTTGCTGCCCAACCATTTCCCCATAATAATCTAGTGTTTTACCAATTGCTTTGTATATATCTAAGCTGTTATAAATAGCTACTATATCATTGTGTACATCTGTCTGTAACGCATCATCCAACGATAAAATTTTATTATTATTACTGTTAGGCTCTTTATTGAAAGCGTCAGGTAATTTAAGAGTTTTTTTGTTAACGGTCAGCATAATTAGCCACCTCAATATCAATACAATTAACGTTTGTTCTTGCTACTTCACTACCTTTACAAACAATATCAGCAGCGCTGTATGATTTACCATCTTCTGATAACGTTATAACACTAGATACAACGCCTGCAACGCTGTGTACATCACTGTAAAGACTACTGTATATAACGTCATCACCGTTCGTTAAGTTTGCTAAGTGTGTAATAATACTATTTTTTATATCATCTACGCCTGATTCTTCAAAATGTGTATTTATAGCAACACTAATTTTTATATATATCATTTTTTCTTTTGTTCTTGAAAAGTTGATATTATGTACTGTACCACCTGTATCTGTAACTTCTACAACTCTTTTATATGTACTATCAGCCGTACTTACTGTTGCAATTCCAACAGGCATTTTGCTAAATATCGCATTCGCTATATCGTTATCCGTACCACCCAGTATGTAACATTCAACAGATTTTGCTGGTCTGTTGCTTACTGTTGCATCTGTATCGTTTTCGACAATGTATACACCTGTTACACCTGCCACACGCCATAAAGCGCTATAAAGACTATCTATCGTTCCACTACCAATACCACCAACGGTTAAGACAAAACGTGCGCGTAATGCTACGTCTGTTTCTATCTCTGTTCCCAACTCTTTTATGCTTATATGTTCTATCTCTTTAACATATAGATTAGGTTGCATAATTTTATTTATAGTTCCAATGCCAACATTACCGATAGTTCCTGCTTCTGTACAAATAAACAACCCATCGCCTTCACCATACTCTACACCGTCATCGTCTGTCTTTGATTCTAACATTAAATCATTTGCTAAATAAAATGTAATGTTATCGTCTGTACCAACAATTAAGTCCCCTGCATCTATTGTCGCACCTGCTTCGCCTGTTATCTTTAAAATATGCTGCGATGCTGTCGCAGGGTTTCTGGTAATTCCTGCGAACACACATAAACGGTCAAGACTTTCACCTGTTGCTGTCATCGGAAAACGTGCGTAGTATACATTTTCCAATTCTTCATAAAGTTTTGCTATATCGTACACATTTAAACGAATATACTTGCCTAGTATAGTCAGTTCACTTGTTTCTATGTCATCACCAAACAATGTTTTTGCTCTTGCTATTTGAGCATCTAATATTTCTGCATATGTTGGGCGTTTAAAACCTATATTGCTTAATACTGCCATCATTACACCACCTTATATATAACTATAATCACCACTTATTGTTCCAGTTCTCGATGTTGCTTTAAATGTAATGTTCAAAGTTCTTTTGTTTTTGTCAAAATTATAGCTGTAATCATCCAAAACAAAAGAGCTATCAACTTGCAATAGCCCACCTATAATTTCAGAGCGAATAACATCAAAATCGGGATTTTTAGTAATTATATAGTCAAAGTTAATTCCCTCATCAGGGTTTAATCTCCACTCGCCGTTATTTGTTCCTAAAACTGTTTCAACCGTCTGCCTTAGCAACTTATTACCGTCTACTATAGCAACCAATCCATTATTTATTACGACATCACCATCTTTGTTTAGTTTAAAACCCTTAATAGTAACCACTCCTATCCATACTATAAACCTCCTGATGGTACACCCCAACCTAGGAAACCACAACGTGCGCCTATTGATTGCCCTATAGGAGTGTAACGTATCACCGCACCACCTGCTTCTACCACATAACCTTTACCTGCATATATTGCAACATGTCCATAATATTTACCTCCTACAGGATAGCCTTTAGACACAATACAAGCACCCGCGGGAATGTTACTGCAATCAATTTTCCCATTTTTCTTTGCTATCTTGTTGCTGTGTGGAAAATCAATTGCATTTCCACCTTGATACCCACTGCCACCATTTGCGTATGCAGTCGATACAAAGCGGGCACACCAATTTGTTGAAATACAATACCCATTTCTTGTACTGTTAAATCCGCGTTTACCAACCTGCGCCATAGCCCATTCAATAGCTTTTTTAGCCTTAGCACCCATTGTACCGCTACTACCACTTATTTCTGCATTATTTTCACCAATTAAAGCACTGTCACCAAATGGGTCTCCCCCTCCTATAGTTCCAATAATAACGCTGTCTTTCATCAGGTGATGACCGTTTGCAGGCAATGCACTGTTACCGTTTTTAGCTTCTGTTATATCGCGTTCACAAACGATACATAATACTGTGCTACCTGACGATACCTTGTCGTACACATCGTCTAAGCAAAGAATACCACTTATAATTGCCTGTTTCTTCGCATCTTTACCGTATTGTTTAGTCAACGTAAGTGGCTGCACATCAAATGTACCACTATTTGTATTTGCACTTATAACTTTACCTAAAAACGCTGTATGTAAATGCAATAGCTTTTCTTCTACAAAATCATCTAAAGCATTTAAGTCTGTAGCCATACTGTTTCCTCCTTTTATGCTATACACTCTATTGACGTTGTAAGTTCTGTGCCTGTATATTTATGCTCTCCGCTTCTAACACTGTATACTCCACTTACGTCTGTACTTTCTATTCTTACTTTAACACCACTTTGTATACGATGCTGTAACAGCATTTCTACTTTATAGCCTTTAATTGTTTGAGCTTTTTTATCTTTATCCGATGTATTAGCTTCTTCAGTAAATTCTTCAGGACTACTTATCATTCCTGTTTCAACGCAAATAGTAAAATTTATATCCTTAGATGCCTTGCGTATATCTAATACATACAATTTTCCTTTTTGCACATATGCTGCACTTTGGCAATCTTCCGCATACTTCTTAACAGCTTCTATTACTGAACCATCTACCTTTACAGCATCTTTATTAACATAATCTGCAGCAGGACTAAAAATCGCAAACGGCAGCTTAGTTGTTGCTAATATATCTTTAAGAATATAAGAGCTTTTAACATTAGCAGCATAACTTTTCTCTTGTAATTCCCTATCTGTAAGACTTTGGTCGTCTAATGCGTATATAGTTGTTTTTTTATCTACACCATCTTTTTTTGTACTTACTTTGCTTATATACCCAGTGAATATAATACCTGTATCATTTTTATAACCTGCTTCAAGCGTAATTTTAGAATTACGCTTAATTTGTGCTATTGTTGTTTTAGATAAATTGTATATAATTACTTCGGCTTCATTGGGCTCTACATCGCAATCAAATGGCACGCTAAATTCAAAATCTAAAGTTTCGCCGTCTAGCTTTATGCTATCTCCAATAGCTATTTTTACAACATGCTTAAATAATCCGTTAGGGGTTTTTCCTTCATCAGTCACAGCCATTTCAATCGCTTTAGCTAAACGTGATACATTTTTATCTACATTGTTAGACTGTTGTATAATGCTTTGAGATATATTTTTAGTATCTGACATTTTTTAATCTCCTTCTGTTGGTATGTTTTTAATGCCTGTCAAAAGTTCAGAGAATGTTGCAACATCTTTACTTTTTGTAACCATACCACCTACTGCTATAATAGCTGCTTCCATTTCTGTACGCTGTTCTGTTGTTACAGCTTCTATTGTAACTGGACGCGTTGTAAGACTTGCCTGAGGGATATATTCACTACCACGGTATTTATCGTCGCAAAAGTGTACTAAATCGTCACCGTCATTGTATACACATAAGTAAACTGTTTCATTAAAATTTTCCCACGTCACACAATTATCATTACCTGACTCATCTACGGCCACAATTACAAGTGGAGGAAAATCTGTACTATAAATATCGCTAAAAAGTGGCTTACCGTATATAATTGGTTCACCGGCACTTATTGTTTTTCCATCTTTGTATAAAGCTAAAGTAAATAAATCTGCTGTTTCATTATAATTAACTTCAATCTCATACCAAATATCTCCTAACAATATTTCAAACGTATAGGGAATTAAATCTTTGTTTATAAGTATTCTATCTTTCATTCAACTCCCCCTTAAATCTTTGTTGTGTGTTGGCTAGTTTTTGTATTATCTTGTGCAGTTACTGTGTTTCCACTTTTTTCAGTTTCTTTTTTGCCGTCTTCGGTATTTTCTTTTGTTTCATCATAGTCATATCCAATCAGCAATTTTGACCCAACTTTAAGCGTTGTTGCATCCCCTTTTTTACTAAAACAATCAGGGTTATTGTCTATAATCATTTTTACCGTACTACCATAACTTTTGTATGGTGCATTAGCCGCTGCAACTAAATTATAAACGCTATCTCCTGCTTTAACAGTGTGATAAACAGGTGTAAGTGTTCCTGTTGCAGTTTTCTGAACCTGCTGAGTGCCACTTTGCTGTTTTGTAGCTGTTTTCGTTTGTTCTTTTGCTGCCTCTTTAGTTGCAGGAGTATAGCTACTCTTGGCTATACGAACTTCTTTGAGTTCCAAATCAAAACTACAGCCACCCCAAATAGTATTGGGATGGCTTGTATTAAAACTTGTTATCTGCGCATTTTTCATAATGTTACGGCCACTATAATTTATTAGTGTACCGTTATTCATCATATCTTTAATTTTCTGCTGATTAGCTGCACTAGATGTCCCTACAATTTCACCACTTATAGACAATGTACGTGCTTGTGCTTTGACGTGGTCCGTAAGCTCTATTCCGCTTTCTACGGCATGACTTGTTACGTCTACACTTCGTTTAAGTTGTTCATCTTTAACAAATATATATATTCCGTTTAAGCTCGCCATTTTTATACCTCCGTCATTCTTGGTTTACGTCTGCTTATACTGCTATACGCATTTTGTGTTTCTTCTCGTATCCACGTTCTAACTTGTCTTTCAAGCTCTCTATTACTCATATTAGAGCCATTTACGGTTAAGTTAAATTGCGGTGCATAAGTATTATTTTCGTTACGTGAGTAATTATTAGTTGGATAGCTATTATCAGGAGTCCAGCTACTTGTTCCGTCAGATGACGGTTGTGCCTTTGGCTTTTTATTATCTCTATCGTCTATCGGTTCTGTAACAATCGTGTTCATTCCGCTTGCTATCTTTTGTGTTTCACCTAGTTCATCACCTAAACCGAGGTTAAAACCTTCTGTAACCCAACCACCGAGCTTACGCATTACGCGGGATGGCGAACCGATTTTAAACATATTTTTCAACCCGCCTGTTATGCTATTGCCCAAATTTCGGATTTTATCTGTTATTGCATTAATTTTACTTGTTATACCATCTAACAGTCCTTGCATAATATCTTTACCAATCTGTAATAAGCGATTTTTTAAATTTTTTAAGAAGTTTAAGCCCTCGTTAAATTTATTTTTAATTGAACCTACAATTCCACTTAAAACTCCGCTTACTGTACTTTTTACCGAATTCCATGCACTTGAAACAGTTGTTTTTACACTATTCCAAGCATTAGACAATGTATTTTTTATGTTATTCATTGCTGTTGTAACAGTAATCCAAATAAGCTGAAACTTGTAACTAATTACACTCCAAATAGCGCTTGCTACTTGCGTAATATAATTTTTAATAATATTCCAAACTTCAACTATTTTAGTATATACCGCTACAAAAATAGATATGGCAAAATTACGAATACTATTAAAGATTGGTACTATAACATTCCAACAAATATTATTAACTACCGTATAAACCGTATTGTATATACCTGTGAAGGCAGAAACAATACCATTCCATATACCTGTAGCAGCAGAAACAATAGCAGTCCATATAGCTGTTGCTATACCGACAATGAAGCTCCATATAGTTGTTGCTACAGATATAATTGCATCTAATACCATTTTATCAAAACGTATTATGTTTATTACAATTCCTAGTACTATAGTATATATAATAGTTGCAATAACACTAACAAATGTTGTTATAAAATTCCATATTGCTATAATTGGTGCTTTTAAAACATTCCAAATTGAGATAAAAAAGTTAGCAATACTTGTAAACGTATTAATAAAAAAGCCCTTTACTGCCGTAAGTACACTGTCTACCGTATTTTTAAAGCCTTCGCAGTGGTCGTATAAATAACTAAACAGACCTGCAAACGGATTGAGTATAAACAATATAACTGTTCTAAAATTTGACTTTACCCAGTTTGAAACTCCACTTAATACGCCTTTTATGCTGTCCACAATCCCAGTAAACGTATTCTTTACGCCATTTGCAACACTACTGAAGACTCCTTCTACCCAGTTTACGCCATCGCTAAATGCACCTTTTATGCCGTCCCACATCGTTGAAAAAACATTCTTGATTGGTTCCACAACATTAGTGCTGAACCACTCTTTTAGCTGTCCCCACTTTTCTTTAATTGTGTTCCAAACATTTGTTGCAATCTCTTTTACTTTATCCCAGTTTTTAACCAGTACAGCTATTACTGCAATTAAAGCAACAATACATATTATTATCCAAGTCGTTGGACAAGCAAGTAATGCAGCATTCAACCCTACTTGTGCACCTGTCGCTGTTGTAGTTGCTGCCGCTTCAGCTAAAGTTGCACCTGCCTTAAAAGCACTACGCGCCGCACTAAAAGCTAATAAGCCGTTATATATTCCAGATACTATGTTTATAGCAAGCATAATGCCTTTAAACGTTACAAATGCACCAATAAGAGTACCGATAACAGGTACAAGTATGTTAGCGTGTGTTGTACACCAATCAAAAGCGTCGCCAAGTTTCAGAACATCTTCGCCTAAACCACTAAAGAATGAACCGTTACCTTTGCCTTGCAAGCCTGCTGTAAATTCTTCTATGTATATTTTAGCCTTATTTACAGCACCACCTACAGCATCGCCAAGTTCTACGTTAATTGTACGTCCTAAACTCGCTAATGCACTACCCGCATCATCGTATTTTATATCGTTAATTCTTTGTAGTGAATCATCAGTTATATCTATCTCATTATTTACATTGCCTAGAGCCAAAACACCTTCAACACCCAAATCTTCCCACATAGTACCAAAAAGATTTACGCCTGCCGTATTTTGTGCAATAGGGTCTTTCATATTCTGCAAGCCTTGTACTACCTGATTAAAAGCTTCTTTTCCAACTTCTCCACCTTGCTTAAACTTCTTGGCCATTTCGTCTGCATTTAGACCAATAGCTTCAAAGCCCTGCTTCGTAGTATCTGAGCCATCAATAGCTCGGATGCCAAACTCTTTCATAGCATCGCCCAGTTTATCCACACTAAATGTACCACTCTGTGCGCCATTCAAAAGTATGTTGAACATATCCTCAGCACTAAATCCGAGCTGTTTGAAGTGCACAGAATATTCATTAATTGAATCTAATAAATCACCGTTTTTATCTAAGCCTTGCTGTGCACCTTGTGCAATCAAATTAAATGCCTCGTCACCTGTTACTCCGAACTGATTCATCAGCATAGCTGCCGAACGTGTACTTTCGTTTACATCAAAATCAAAAGTATCTCTCAACAATAATGCACTATGCGTTACACCCTCTAAATCATCTAGTGATAAACCGGCCATATTGTGCATATTCTGTTCAACTGTTGCAAGTGAATTGGCCACATCATCCATACTCTCGCCCATATTGTCTTTATAAAGATTTTTAATCATATCGGCATACATTGATGTCTGGCCCGCTGCTAAGCCGGTTTTAGCGGCAAAAGTATTTACTGCACTCGTTGTACTGTTTATCCCTTTTGCAATAGCACCTATACCAACTGTAATTCCTGCGACTGCTAAACCTTCTTTAATCTTGCTTTTTATTGTATCAAACGAACTTCCTACACTTTCTATATCGCTTTTGCCGTCACGAAAAGCAGCAAAGAAACCTACAACTTGCTTTTTAGCCGTTGTAAATCCTGTCGAAACATTTGTTCGAAATCTTGCTACGTTATTACTAATAGCACTAAAAGACGTATTTAAGCCATTCATTTTAATAGACGCCAATTGTCTTAATTTCTTAAACAATCCTTTAGTTTCCTGAGCTGTTTCCTGTATGCCTCCGTCTAAGTCGCCTGTAACATCTGTAATGTGAGCGCGACTTACATCGTTTAGACCATCTGTTAATCTTGTTACATCTCTCGTTGTGCTGTTAGCACTATCGCCTATATCGTCTAAGCCGTCAGCTGCATCTTGTGTTGTTTGTCTAAATTCGTCTAGTCCATCTTCTGCATCATCTACAGCACCACCTACGTCATTCCTAAACTCTTTTAGACCTCTTATTATCTCCGAAAATAGGTCATCATCTACATCCCAACTTACTTTTACTACGTCTTCTTCTATTACTGCCATACCCTCACCCCCTTACTTACCTTTTTTAACTCCCTTGTTTATAGCTTTTGCTTGCTTATCTAAAGCTATGTTAGCACGAATAACTTCCTCAGGCGTCATCTGATGAAATACTGTATTATAATCGAACCCACATTCACTAAGTACCAATCGCCAATACGCCCAATTTTGGTCAACTTCTTTACTTAGTTGAGCTTTCGTTTTCGTTGGGTCTGTCTTTTAACTTACCTTGCATAACATCGCGACCGAATTTTACAACTTCGTTAAGCTCTGTCATACTGTCAAAATCATCAGCTGTAAGTCCACTAGGCTGCACAATAACATTTTCCAGTACATACTTAGTAAGTTTGCCACTCGAAATATTAGAACCGCCATCAATATAACTGTCGTCGATTGCGTCTAAAGCAGCTGAAAGACCGTTGAACTGTGCTGTATATTCCTTACCGTTAATCTTTTTTGTTCTAGTATAAAATTTGTTAAATGCCATTTTTTCATTCTCCTTTTTAATTAATATAATGTGTAAAATAAAAAGGGACGTATTTAACGCCCCTTATAAAAATTAAGCAATATTCTGTACATCATAATCGAAAACCTGAATTTCGATTTCTCTGTCGTCAAGCTCTGCACCCTGTGCCAAAGACGGATAATTCTTAATACGCGCCTTTGAACCCCCGAAACGCTCACCAATACTACTATTTGTTACCCAAATAGGGAATATAGTGCCTGCTTTTGCAAGGTCCAATAACATACCCTTTTGTGGGCTTGTACCCTGAATTGTTAAAGTTACTGTACCTAAACTGTTGTTGGTTTCGTTCATTACAATATCGCCCTGTGCACCTACAGACGTTGTAAACATTTCCTCGTCTTTTTCGCCTGTTACCATATCTTCACCTAAGCCCGTAATAAACACATTATTTACAACAATCGTACAATCTTTTGCATTATACTGTGTTAAAGCCATATTCACACCTCCTTGTTAAATTAAAATAGTGCCGTTCACTTCTACTTCGTGAATAGCACCTGCCAAACTAAAACTAAACTTACCTTCAACATAACGACGCTGCTCTCTATCACTTGCTTTTGTTTCAGAACGTGGAGCATAATTTACACTGTAATCAGGTAAACCGTCATCAGTAGTGTTAATCATGCCATTGTTATAAGCTTCATTTAAAACGTCTACGCAAATACTAGCAAGATAATCAATTCCTGTATTTGTGTATGGGACCTTATCATTTGTAATTAATGCTTGCTGTGTTCGGTATTCAATCTGTGTAACAATCCAATCTTTCGCATCTAAAATATCGATATACTCACCATTTACGAGCTTACCTTCACTTGTAACATCATATCCAGTTTTATGCACATACGCATTACAACCGTGTGCGTGATAGTCTGTCAATGCTGATTTTGTAATATCTAAATCTGCATTTAAACCCTTTAACGACTGATTTTTGTAAGTATAAGAACCTACAGCCTTGCTACTTGTTTTTGCAACCAATGCAGCTGCTACGTTATTTAAAGCATATACCCCATTAACATCTGTAGCATGTACTACAAAAATAAATGTACGCTCGTAATCCTTGACTGTATTATATACATATTTTAAATAATCGCTATATGTTATTCCATCGCTATGTCCAGATAAGTGATTATCTCTAACAATAGCTCCAAATACCTTTTTTGCACCACAAATTTCTATATATTTTGCGGCACCAAGAATATTTAAGTACGAACAAGTGCCGATTTCAATTAAGTATCTCCAGTCGTTATTTATATAATAACAAATTTCGTCAACTTCGCAACCTAATAAACCAACCTTCTCAGGTGCATCTTCTTGCATAAATACTGTTTCAACGGCTTCTAACATAAGCTGTGCTGGCTTACCCATTGTCAACTGTTCTATCGCATAAACGTGCAATGTTCCACCTACGTTGCTTGTACTACAAAGGGTAACTGTCTTTAAAGACGCAACGTCACTACAGTCTAAAGTAATATATTCTGCTTTATCTCCTGTCACAATGCGACTATCTAAAACATTTCCGCCACTATCCTTAAGCATTACAGTAACTTCTTTGCCTGCTGTTGAACCTACGCAAGCGACACCGACATATGTATGACTGTTTGTTAAAGTAATATCTATACCGTTATTGTCACTAATCGCTTTAACTCTTAGATTGTAAGTTGTTCCACGAATTGTCTTAGCGTTTTTTTCAACTGTGTATTCCTTAGCTTTAAACGCGTAATTGCTGTTAATAGCATCTAAAGTCGCTTTAGGAATAGTGCCGACTGACTGATTTTCAAAATTCACTTTAGCGTCCATTGTATCTAACATGTCACTACTTGTTATAATCTGCTTAGCTTCATCATAGCTATATGCTTCTGCGTAAGGCAAAGGCGTTCCGTCTCCCGCATAGTATAAACAAATCCCACCAAATGCCGCAGGATTTATTACATCTTCTACTGCAATATTAACTTTTACATCACTAATATTGTTTGCCATTTTTCAATCCTCCTTTATAATTATACGGTAACAGTCTTAATGACTCCATCACTGTATAACTTTTCACTATTTATTATAAACATTAAATTAAATGTAACGTCAAACCCGTTACAATGTTCATATTCAATTGATAATAAATTATCTCTATTTGTTATATTGCCTACTTTAGCGACAACAATTTTATTATCGTTTAAATACTCTTTACCTACAACGTTAAAATATTCGTAAGCCTGTACTGCTAAATTAAGTGCTTCTACATCGTCATCACTATGAATTGTAAAACTCCAAATCTGTGTTAATTCTTTGTATCTCGTACCATCTTTAGCTATGCAATAACCTTTTTCGTTACTCTCTAATGGTGTTGGCACACTATAAGAAACATAAGGATAATTAGGTGCGGGGGCTGTTTGGTTAGCGAAAACAACAGTACAAGGGCGTAAATCTGTACTTAATTCAGACTGTAAACCTTTAACAATTGTTATTTCATTCTGTCTATAATCAATCAAATCTACTCACCCACTTTAAATTATACACAGCAACATCACAATATTCGGTATATTCCGTCTCTTGCTCTATGCTGTATATATTATTTTTGTACTTTATTTTTACTCCTTGCAAAGCTTTTGTAAGTGGCTGTAACATATAAAGCTGTTTATCTTTACTTGTATATGTACCTCCACTAACATAAATCTTGCTTTCTGGCATAGGTATAATAGCTCCAATAGCAGCTATCTCCTCTGCCTCACTTTCAATAAACTTACCGCCTACGTAACTTCCTGCTTTTGGCATTAAAAATGTAAATGAGGCGCTATACTTTTTTATTAATCTCATAAAATTATACAATTTTGGCATATAATCACCTCTCGACTTTGTACCCGATAGCATTTATCATATCGCCTGTATCAACTAACGGATTGCTACTACCTTTATTTTTTATAGTAAACGGATGATTTGCAGGGCTTGATAAATCTGTTGCATAATCGGCAATTCTATCGGAAAGTTCCTGTCCAACCATTTCGGCGTAATCATCTACAGAAAGATTTCCGCTTACAACATCACACAAGACCGCCTTAGCTACCTCTAAAACTTCTTTTTCATTTGCCTTAAAACCTTTTCGCAAAAAAGCTCTTTCAGGTATTGTTATAAACTCAGTGCTTGCTTTTAAGTGCAATCCTTTTTTATGTAAAAATGCTCTCATTTTATCAGTTACTTTTATCTTACAACCATACTCATGTATTCTTGCAAGCCAAGCTTGTTCGCCCATAACTCCTACAGAAACACTAGTTCCATTTAAAGTTTTCATACATTGTTTCATCTTAGGTATTTTACTATACCTAACTTTTACTTTAACACCTATTATATCCACTTCCTTTTTGCAGGCGTGACAATAACACTTGTTTTTAAATATTTGCCTAACAATTCGTAAGCAAGTTGCCAAAGCAGAGTATATTGTGCTGTTGTGTCGAAACTTTGACTCATACCCGCAATACTTTCGCTAGTAACGCCGAGTTGTTTACTATACAACTCGTTGTAGCGACAAATAAATAGTTTTACACAAGCAGGCAATTCTTCTAAACTTTTAACATCTTCTTTGTCAAATTCCAAAGTTGTATTGTCTAAAAGCCACTCCAAGCAACTTTCAACCCTTAAAATTGTAATAGAGTCTACTGAATCCATAGGTAATCCTATTAATTTAATCGTTTCTTCTGTTAACATTTTTAGCACCTACTTTTCGCTTTTTGCCAACATTCTCAGATACTTTTCTATCCTCAGCAACGCTTATTACGCTCTTATATTTTCTTCGTTTTCTCTTAAGCCAAAATGTACAGCTCATAATCTCACCGCTATTCGATTGTATGCTTTAAGCATGCAATAGGTACTTTTTTATGGTTGATAACCAAGTTCCAGTTTGAAGGCGTAGCAAGCATAGTATTATTAGGATAATATATACCTGATGGATATTTTGCGTTTACATTCCAACTAAAGCCTCTTGGATGAATAACCATACATCTTCTGTTAATTAAGTAATCTTTTGCACCTAATTTATCTCTGTCTGTTTCAGTGCCTACAAATCCCTGTGGGCTACCGTCCTGTCTTATAAAAGCGTTATTTCCTAAGAAATATGTATCATAAACTGCGTTTGTCTTTTTCTTTACATAAGACTTTCCTGCAACTAACGCATCACCGCTGTAATGCTTATTGATTTCTGCAATATTTTCTGTCGTTACTGCAATAGCTTCACTTTCACTACTTGTAGCAGACTCATACATAACACAAGGCATTGAGTCATCAATAATAATCTTGTAACCTAAGAAGCTCTCAAGTTCTACCTGATTTCCATTAGGGTCAAACACAGGTGTTCTTGTAATCATGGTGTTCTTCTGTAAATATGTATATGTTGCACTGTGCATAAACACCATACCTAAATTTTTGTAATGGTCACCTAAAAGCTGCTTTGTATCAAGTGTATTTCCTGTTGTGATTGTCTTTATAGTGTCACTTGTAACATCATTGATATGTGCCTTTAACGCCCCATCGGTCGGGTCTAAAATACCTTTCAATATACTTAAATAGATATTCTGCTCTTTTGTTAACCACCAGTCTGCAACCAAGTTACCTACCGCAGACATAGGGTCAGAACCACCTAAAACCTGTGCAAGGTCAGTAGTTCCCCAAGCCTTCTGACGCATAAGAAGTGTTGCTGTATAAGCACTTGTTGCCACATCACTTACAGATACGTCATTTTCACTAAATACATCATCGTCGCCATCTAATGGATTATAGAACGGTACAGTAATAAACCTACCACCGTTAGGCGTACCGTTAATCAGTTCAGCTACAATACCATCTGAAGCAGCTATACCGTTATTAACAAGCGTATTTAACTCTGTTGTTCGCTCAATAGTATACTGACTAAACTTTTCAGGTACTACCTGCATATTTTTATACATCGTTTCTGCCATTTTTTATTTCCTCCTACCTTTTCACTAAAGACTGTAATTTAGATGCAAGCTCTGGATTTTCAACCTCTAACTTCATCTGCTCCGTTAAGTTAAATGTTTCTTTCGCGTAAGGATTAGTAGTATAACCGTTGCTACCTGACTTTTCAGGTACTCTCGAATTATCCTTAAAAACCTTTTCAACTTCTGATTTAACTTTAGCTTTAATAATAGTATCAAGGGCTTTTATATTTGATTTAATCTTTTCTCTATCTTCGCTTAAAATCAAATCGATAAGCCCCATAGATTCCTTAGAACCATCGTCTAATCCGATTTCTTTGAGCTGTTCTATTGCGTATAATTTATTTTCAGCAATCATTACACTGTGCTCACGTTCTGCGAGTTCGCTTTCTCGCTTTTCATCGTCATACTTTTTAAGCTCGTCAGCAGTCAACTTCTCACGCTTCATCTTTTCGAGTTCTTTTGAAAGTTTCGCATTTTTCTTGCGTTCTTCTTCCATAGCCTCGTCAAGTCTTGCTTTAAGTAAACGTTCAAAATCATCAGTGTTAGGTTCTGTAGTTCCCTCACCACCAGTGTTAGGTTCTGTAGTTCCCTCACCACCGGCACCACCTACACCGTTAGCCTCAAAACAAGGCATGAATCTAAAGAATTTCAAATTAATTCCTCCTTTACAAATAAATTTAAGCCTTTTTATGTCTTGCTCAGGACAATGAAAAAAGGAATAGGCTGTTACACCCATTCCCCTTGCTGACTAAATTATTTAAAGTGGTTTGGTCGCAACCTTCCCACTAGGTTTAGTCCGAAGACATCGCCGCAATTCCTGTTGTAAAAAATTAGTTATAACTAGCCCAATGGAACCACATTCTTTCAGTATGCGATTAACTGGCTATTACTTCATTACTTCGACAAATCTATTTTTTCAGTACTGGCTCTTAATTCAAGTACAACAATATATCTTTCCATTGCGTCAATCTGAATACTATAAATAGCTCTTGAAGAAGCCGGCTTGAAATCTAAAGTACCTGCGTCCCATTTTTCCAACATCAACTTGAGCCCTTCGTACCTATTAACCAACTGATAATATTCAGCCTTAAATCTTTCCCTATAATCTTCACTCAACATCATTTTTGCAGTTTCTTCCAATGTTAAAATCTTTTTCATATATTTTCCTCCTTACATTTAACTTTTTTAGCAACAAAAAAGGACAGCTTTAAACTGTCCTAATCTGCTTGTTTATTGTGTTTGCTAACTTGTCTGTAACTTTTATTTGTCTTTATTTTTATCATCTTTAAGATTTTTATATACTCTGTAACCTGAACATGCAATCGAACAAGCAGCTACTAAAAATAAAATCATAGCACTAACTTCTTTAAGAATGTATAAATAAATTAAAAATGTCTGCATAACTTTTCTCTCCTTTACATTAAAAAAGCACCCTTGAATCAACTTCAAAAGTGCTTTTTTATGATATATCTTTCTTCATTTGTTCTAAATATCGTTTATAACTTTCTTGCGCTTCCGGTGGTGCATCTGAATTTAACACCTGAACACCATTTTCCCAGTGCCACCATTCTCGCTTACTCAACCAATAATGTTCTAGCATTCTCATTTAATCATCTCCCGCAATAAATTTATAAACTCTGTTGTAAAATCATTTGCCTGTTTCGTGTGTTTTGCTAATATTTCAGGTACTATTTCTTTATAACTCTTCAAATTCGGTTTTCTTAATGTATTAATATACACACTATAACCTGATATATTATTGCTTAAATACTCTAATAATTCATCTATCGATACATCCTTTTCATATATATTATAATATGCCTTCTTAGCAATTTCAATACCTTTTTCACCATATTTTCTTGAAATAATATGACCGGCTTCATGAATTGCAATACCACTTATATCAGTAGATGCCAAATAATTATCACCATTCAATACTTTGTTTGTAATTTCTTTGTTTCTCAAAACTTTATTATTAAATGTTATAGTGTTATTAACAGTCTGTGCAAAATCATCATCGCCTAAATCTGCAAAAGTCACTGTTGCTTTATCGGTAATTTTAAATTCTTTTAAAGTGCTACTCAAAACATCGATTTGCTCTTTTAGTAATTCGCTATCACCGTCAAATTTCTTTATATTGTAAAGATTTATATTTTTATTAGAAGCATATTCCATTAACGCTTGATTTTCTTCTTTACTATGTACAACAGGAGTGGTCTTACTCCAATCTTCGCTTAAACTTGACATTTTATTAACTTCATTATGTGTATCTTCAACTTTTTTTAGTCTAAAACTTAATCTACATCTGCAGTTAATATCATCGGCAGCATTGCCACTTTGTCCCGGAGCCATTGTTTTTATCCCATGGCCTAAATCAAAATATTCATCGCAGAGAATTTCGACACCTTCCATTTTTTGGTGATTAGCTTTGTTCTTTCCTTTTGGACGCCTTACTCTCTCATCTTTTGCAGTTTTCCATATTTTGAAATACCTCATACCAGAATTGCCTTGTTGTAACTTTTTATCAAGTTCAATTATACTTTCTAATTTACCTGATTGTTGCACCCTATGTGTTTCTGTCCTGACAATTCTTATCGCTTTGTTGTAATCATTGTCAAGGCTTTCTGCTACTCTTTTTGCCATAGTTTCATATCTGTCACCGTTTTGTAGCCCTATACCTATCGTTTGTTTAATGTTATATACAATCTCGGCTCTATTTTTTTCAAGATTATCATTTAATGTCAGCCCGCTTACAGGATTGTTTACGGCATCTTTTAAAGTTTCAGGACGTACATATTTTACACTTTCAAAAACTTTTTTTAATTCTTTCGATTTACCATCTGTTTTCTTAACAGCATCTATCATACCATTAAAAGCAGCTTTATAAGTGTTATTTACAGTGTCTTTTATGATTTTATTATGCTCTGCTGTCCCTTTAATTACTTTATCTTCAACTTCACTCAAAAATCTTGCGTATCTTGCTTTTTTTTGTAAAGTTGCATAGCTTAATTCTCCGTTTTCAGCATTGTTTGCATATTCTACTCCTAAAAAACCTTGTAAATTTTTAAGAAGTCCTTTAAAAGCTTTTCTTATTCCTACCTCAGCGTTGGCTTCTCTATGTTCTTGTATTCTCCTTGCTTGTGCAAGTAAATATTCTAAATCAGGCACTATTCTTCAGCTCCCGCGTTATTTTCTTCATCATCTTCTTTGACTTTATCGATTAAGCTAGGTATATCATTCTTTTCTTCTTCTATTAAATCAAGTTCATAGTCAGGGTCATCAACAAAACTCAACTGGCTGATTGCTGTTCTCTTTGATACCACACCTGTGCTGATTAACTGTCCTACTGCTTGTGCCTCACTTAATAAATCGAGAGGGAAATTTCGAGAAAAGTCCATAATGACTTGTAGTGGCTCGATTTTAATAGTCTTTTTAGCTAAACTGTTAGCAAGTGCTTTAAACATATACACACCTGCACTAACCATCTTAGCTTGGAACATGCCGCATTTAGCTTCTAATCCTGTAAGTTTAAACTTTAGTGCCACTCCTGATGCAGTACCAAAAGCCTCATCGCTTAAATTAGGTGTCTTTGAAAAGCGATAGATATTCTTCTCAATCCTCGCCAATTGATTTGACATATATGTATCACTCATATCTTTCGTAAGGAAATATACTTTACCGTTATAAGCTCCCGTGTTGACCTGTAAAATTCCGTTCGCTTGAGCCCTTTCTATGTCATTATCATCTAACATCAGATTTTCAATAACCATATACGCATTACTGAAAGACTCAAGGTCATTAGACGCGTCACTTATATTTCTGTCATAAGTATCAATCAGCTCAAGGACCTTTTCTGCATCACCAACAAGTTCTTTATTATTTGCAATTCCTTGTAAGGTACACGTATCATACATATTGCGTTCTTCTTTGTCGACAAGCTCAGTAAGGCCATAATAACTTGTACCTTCATAGTGTTTTATGCTGTCAGGACCGTAAAAAGCAACTTTATAATATACTGTACCATCTATAGCCGTTGTAGTGTAGTATCTAACTGCATATTTAGGCTCAGATATATCCGTATTGGATAATATCGCCGCTTCATAAGGAGCAATCGGCATAACTCTTTCAATGCCATTGTCTAAATATAGTAATCTTCCAGAATACCCACAAATGCTTGCATATTTTGTTGTTTCCATATCAACATCGTACATATTATTTCGTGTAATAAAATCACTTATAGCATTATGAGCTTCATCTCTTAAACTCTCACCAATCTCATCTTTTGCATCTTGTGTATTACTATAGCTATATGCAATAGGTACACCTGCGAAATAACCAGTTTTAAAGTCAACTATTTCTGAAAAGAAGTCATTGTTTATCCTGTTATTTATTGCGTCCGTATCTTCAAAGCGTGGGTGTCTACCAAAAATAGGTACACCTTCTTTAACGCAAGTGTACCTATCATACAATTTCTTATTATAAATACTGTTTGGCAAATGCTTTTCAATTATCTTAGAGATAATGTAAGTATCGACTCCTTTTTTATCAATGTATTCTATCTCTGCCGTAAAATCAGGATATAGATCCATTTTAGTTCTCATTTTTACACCTCTTTTTATTAAACTTTGCGACTAAGTTTTTATCAAAGCCAATAAAATGACCTTGTGCTGTAACAGTAAGTCCACATCTCACGCAAACTCTTACATCATTAATCACAAACAACCTGTGACCACACATTAAAATCTCCTCAATTCTTGCTTATCACCAAATATTTGTAGTTTCTCTGTAGCATATCTTAAAGCATCAAGCAAATGGTTATCTTTGTCTACTGGTTTAGCCATTGCATTACCGTATTTATCCTCTTGCCAATGGTACTGTTCTATTTCATTTTTGAAGTTTTGGCATTTGCTATGGACGACAATTTTGTGACCCTGTAGCCACCTTATACCTCTGTTAATGCTATCTGCACCTTTTACAACAGACATCGCCTTAATTCCGCAAGTATTCATATAATTTATAGTTTTAGGTTCTGCACTATCACACATTATATAACCACCGTTTACAAATTCCTTTGCCACTTTTACAAGCTCATCATCATTCATACCTGCCTGATACCACTCGTCAAACACATATATAATTTTTCTAGCCTTGTCATAGTTTATTTTAATTAGTGCGTTTGGGTCAGAGGCATATCCAAAGTCACAACCCATATAAATATTATCAAAATGCTGTATCATATCTGACAAGTCAACACATTCCCAGTTTTTGAATATTACATTACCTAATACACCCCAGTTACCTAAGCTATATACATTGTAATAATATGGGTCCGTTTCATTTTCTAATCTATCCTTATCTTCAGGAGTAAGCATATCATTATCTTTGTATGTAGTCTTTAATATGCAAACATTATCGTCCTCATAGCTGTTCTTATTATCTTCCCAACCACTAAAGAACTTCTTATATATCCAATGACTTTTTAATATAGGATTAAAAGCCATTACAATGTATTTGTCGTTTCTGGATATACCTCTTAGTCGCTTTGTCAACTGCATATAAGCATCTTCTTTTATTTCTGTCGCTTCTTCGATAAATATTCTTTCAAGTACGCCTTTAGCAGGTGTAATAGACTTGACTTTTTCTACATCATCAAGACCATTAAAAAGTATCTGACAGCCGTTGTTAAGACAAGTGATAACCATATCAGATTTGTTAATTTTAAATAGGTTGTTTAGCCCCATTTCCGATATAGTTTTAACAATTTGGTTATATGTACTATTTCTAATGGTCTTTGCTACATTTCTACAGCACAACCAATTTACACCCTTTAAACAGTCTATAACGATTTTTTGACAAAGAAAAAAGCTCTTCCCACTTGAAGAGCCTCCAAAAAATATTTGTGTTGCTTGCTTTTTATCTAGCCAATCTATATATGTATCATTTATAGTAACATTTATATCCATATTTTCACCTCAAAAAGTTATATTTTTTATAAGAAACTATTGACAAGCACTATTAATTGTGCTATAATTAAACCATAGAAAGGAGGTAAGCAAATGAATATAGATACAATAAAAGACCTCTCAGAAATTATTCTTGCTCTTGTATCAAGCGTTTATATGATTGTAAACACCTACTACACAATCAAAAACAACAAGAATAAGAAAAAATCTAAGAAGTCTAAAAGAAAAAGATAGGATTGGGGCGAAAGCCCCACCTATATTCTAATTATAGCACATTCATTTGCAAAATAAAAGATGAAAATTTGCAAACCTATATTGGTAATTTTATTCGTTTTATGTATTATTGATGGCTTAAATGGTGAATTTTCCTCACCCTCAACACTAGATATTATAAAATGGTGTTGTATTATAATATCAATAACTACTTACTTTATTTGTGAAAGGATACAGAAAAAATGAAATTAAAACAAATTCGCCTCGAAAGAGGTCTTTCCGTACCACAATTAGTTGAATTATCAGGAGTACCACGCCGTACAATACAGGAAATAGAAAAAAATGATAATTGCAAAGTTCATACGGCTATTAAGCTAGCTGATGCCTTAGGCGTTACACTTGATGAACTTTGTAGATAATTCAGTAATAAAAGGCAAGGCTTAAATAGTCTTGCCTTTTGTACTGCATATATTAATATTTATAACCTTGTCATCGTCAGTAGTATTGACATTTTCAACTTTATCTCTCCATTTATCAGGTTTCCTGTTTTTAAGCCAAAATATCTGTGCGGTTGTGTCGGGGGGTATCTCCTTTTCAAGTTCTATTATTTCCCCGTCTTTTGTCACTTTCTGTTCTTTGCTTACATAACCTAAAGCCCTTTTTAACAAAGCATTTTCAACCTGAATATCTACTACCTCTTTACCCTTTTTTAGGGTGTCACTTATGTCACCATACTTCTTCTTCCATTCTGCAAGAGTTTTTCTTGATATTCCCATATTGTGAGCAATTTGTTCATCTGTTAAACCATCTCTCGCCCAGCTTTCAAGAAGCAATAGCCCTTCTGGCTCTAACCACTTCGCGTACTTACTTTTTGCCACAACTTAACCACCACCTACTATCTTTCTATAACAAAAAAGAGAACACCTTTATGGGCTGTTCCCTTTACATAATACAATGTTTAAATTTTCATACTAGCATTATACTACAGTATAATAGGACATTACAAGGACATTTTAGGACATTTTAGGACATTTTTAAAAATTTTTTTCTAAAAGCTTCAAGAGCTTTTTCGTGTAGCCTAGTAATGTGTCTATAGCTTTTTTTGTATTCAACTGCTATTGTTTCAAAATTAGGATATTTCTTATACTCAATATATTTCTTATGCAATATATCAATGTATATTATGTTATCTAGCTGTTGTATCTGATTTATGATAACTTGCTTTAAATCACAAAAATCGTCTATTTCTTTGTTTATCTCCTTATCTAAATCAATATATCTATCAGATTTTTTAAAACCATTATTAACTACACTACACATAACTCTTTCTTTTTCATAGTCTATTGCTTGTACATTAAACCTAATAGATTTTAAATCCTCTAACTGGAGTAATTTTTGGTCTATACACAAATCCATTTTTTCTACTTTTTGTAAATAAACTTTAGCTTCATTATCCATTTTAGCCCTCCTTGACAAACCTAAGCAACCCACTTATAATATTTTTGTACTTATCTGAATTGCTCTTTGGCTTGCTGGAGGGCTTTTTTATTGCTTAAATTTCATCGTGTAGGTTCAATCTAAAATTCTCCTTCCGTATAAGGTTTATTCCAACACTCCAGACAGCTACCTTTGCACGAAAATTTCCCAGTTAAACTCCCAACGCAAAGTTTGGGGCGTCCTCCCAATATCGGGGCTTTTGGAAACATTTTTTTAAAGTGTTCCAACCTTGTTTCCGGCTGATGTTCGTCACTCCACCATTGAACAATTTCTATTGCTTTATTTGGATATGTATTTTCAAATTCTTCACAGGGCAAACAGGTCTTGTTATTGTCACTACTAATCGGACAATTTTCACAGTTTATTTCGCAACTCTCAGTCATTCTATTTTTTTCCCTGAGATAATTCTCTGTATATCCACAATCTATTTTCATTTTTTTCAAACCTCCTAATCTAAAGTTAAATAAGGTTGTATGTATTCAACAAATAACCTTGCAAATGTTATAGCTCTAATTGGATAGTCGTAACATATAAAACTATCTATATCTAAGTCAGCGAACAAGCCTTCATCATCATATTCATCAATTACATCATAAAAATCAAACTTTCTAGTTACAAATTTCTCATTAATCGCTTCGAAAAAACTTACTGCTTTTGAACAATTTTCGTTATCATATTTATCGAAATAGTCTAAAACTTCTAAAACTGTTCGCTCATAATCAAACTTCAGCGATGAAATTTTTGATAACAAATACTCTACATCGACAGTTCGCATTAACTCAAGAAACTCTTTTCCTTTTTCGGGCCATCTGTAAGCATAATTGCCACAGTCCGTGCAAGCAGACATTATTCCGTGTGCTAAATCAAAATTAACTACACCCCACATACAGTTGCTATAAAATTTATCACTCGGTTCTGCTCTAAACACAATTTGTATTATGTTCGGCAATTTATCTATCTCTATTTTCATTTGTTTCTTCCCTCCAAATATCATTTTCTACAAGCTCTCCAGCAGTATAAACACGGTGTTTTGCTAACACTTTATTTACTTTGCATTCAAATTCATCAACATCTATTGTTTCTCTTAATTCATCAATTACCTGTTGAACCCAATCATCGTCTACGCCATTTTCACTTTTTACTTCTTCTAAAAAATTTTCTAAGTAAAAAGCAACTGGAGTATTAACAGCGAGAAAGATTTCATACCAATACCCTTTGCGAAACAAGTCTTGATTGCTGACATATTCTTTTTTAGTGACTACTTTTACCTCCGGAATTATATTTTTTAAATCATTGAAAATTTCTATATAAAGCAATGTTTCATCGCTTAACTCACTTAATTTCATTCTACTAACCTCTTTTCTCTAATATTAACAACTACTCCAACCTTTTCATTTGTTGTTGCATATTGCTTATATATAGTCAAATCAGTAACTTGGTTATCATCGTAATATGCCACCCCATTCAGGGCATCTAGTATTATCTTGCTTATGTTATCGGAATCAGGTTTTACAGTCGGAAATAACTTATTATTCTCAATCAATTTAACTTGTTTTTTCGGCATGCTTTTCGGAATTTTAAAGTAGGCATATATTTCTACTTCTACTGGTGTTTTAGCTGGTATCGGCTCTCTATCCCTATACTTTTGCATATAGCATTGTTTTACAAGAGCTTCATAATCTCGTGTTTCTTTAGGTGTATATGTATTTTTTGTTTTATTGTTAAATTTAGGTCTTTGTTTACCAATCGGCTTCCCTGGAATAAATATATCTATCATCTCTGTTTTTATCTCCTTCGTAGTGTATATTTATTTTAAGCCTATTTATAAAAGCTCTTCTTCTCTCTTTGCAAGCCTGACACAAATGCCTTTCTTTGCTTCTGTATCTTCCGTATGCTTTGTATTTCTTGCCACATATATCACACTTTAGTTTCATAAAAAACAATATTCCTTTCTTATTTATATACAAGTTTGTCCTTTAGCTCTTAATCTCTCTTTTATAAATTCGTCACTATAAATTTTTTGTGTGAAATTATTAAAGCTATCTGTACCTTTCCGTATTATGTAACCTTTGTCGTTTATCTCGTCCTCCCACCTTTTATTTTTAATCCAGTTGACTAAGAATGGTACATATCTGCCACCTTCTATTTTCCAACTTTCTTGTTCTCTCTGCTTCTTTATAGAGTTAATCATTACATCGGCTAATTCAGCTGACACATCCAAAGAACAAAATTCTTCTAAAGCTTCCTGTTTTTTTAATTTCTTAGGATACACACTCCACACCTTTTCAAACAGTTCCGATTCTTTTGTTTGGTTTGGTTTAATTTTGTTTTCTTTAATTTTATTTTCTTTTCTTTGTGTACTTGCTGTAACATTAACATCGGTTTTTGTTGCATTAACTCCTGTTTCTAAACCATTTTCCTCTGTTTTGGGTACACTAATTAAAAGGTATTTCTTACAAATTCTTTCATAGCCACCTCTTTTAGCTTCAACATATCTTTGTTGAATACCTTCGGAGGTTAATATGCTGTACTTTTCGTACATATCTTTGTTGAACATACCCTTCTTTAGAGAAGTATCTAATATTTCAGACACACTATTTGCACCCACACCTATTCGCTTAGCAAACACAAATAGCACATCTTCATCCCATTCACAGTAATAGCCTTTTGTTCCGTATATATGTTGAAACAACTTGACGATTACTGCAAACCCTTTAATTCCAAATCGAGCTTCAATAATTTCAAATTTGGAATTTAAAACTACATTCAGAGGAAAGTAATCTAGCCCTTCTTTAATTGGCCTAGCCACAACTTTCACCTCCTACAGACACTGTAGCTACCCTTATAGAACAACTACAGCACCTGTATTATATTTTCTAAAATGGTAATTCCTCATCGTCATCTACGATAGGGAAGAAATCATTGCCGTTGTTACTTGGTTGTGCAGGACTTGAATTAGTTGTTTGAGAACTATTCGCACTCACACCATTTACATTCTTGTTTTCACAGAATTCAAAATCCTCAACAATAACGTCAGTAGAATATCTCTTCTGACCGTTATTATCCTGCCAATTGCTAACCTGTAATCTACCAGTGATAGCAATTCTATTTCCTTTATGGAAATACTGTCCTATATTTTCGCCACGCTTACCAAAGCATACACAGTTGATAAAATCAGCTGTTGCATCACCTTCTTTGCGTTTAGACGAGTATGGTCTTTCGACAGCTACAGAAAACCTGCAAACTGCCGTTGGCTCATTACCTTGAGTGAAACGAACTTCTGGCTCACGAGCCATGCGACCTAGTAAAATTACTTTATTCATCAGCGTTCACCTCATCAATAATGCTATCTTCATCAATAGAAGGTGTTATATTGGCTTCTCCATCACTAAAGTCTATTTCACTACTTGTTTCATCAACTGCTATTCCTCTTGCAAAATCACTTTTTAGCGGAGCATATTTTAATACTTTCTTTAATACTGTTTTTTTAGCCATTTCATCAAAATCTGTTTGCCAAGGACCATTATTAAAAGTCTTGCTATATTTTCTTGCGTGAGCTTCTATCTCTTCTTTGCTAGCAACTTCAAAACCATACCCACCATTTACGAGATGATATACAGCATAGTACCAAATTACAGAACCTCTATTTGTCATAGCAGGCTTATGTACCAATTTAGGTGTTAACCCAAACTCAAATTCAAATTCATCGTTTTCATAAACTTCGTGAGCTTCTATGCTTTTTAGCTCTTTACTTCTATGAGCTAAGTCTATCAAGCCTTTATAACCTATTTGAAACTGACAGCTATTTCCGTAGGGTATTAAATAGGCTTGTCCCAAAGGTGTATTTGGTTCTAAGCCTAGCTGTGCAGCTTCCAACATAGATGCGATAAAACTTTCTGGCTTACAATTTGCCAATTTTGGTGTTTTAGTCATAGCTGTCAAAACCATTCTTGAAAACCTCTCTGGAGTTAAAACACTAGGTAACGCTTTTGCTATTTCACCCTCATAAATTTTTATATAGCTTCTTATATTCTTTGGGTTAGCACTATTCTGAGTAATTGTGTTATTTTTCTGTTTTGATATTGCACCTGAAGTATTAGTTGTTGTTGACATTTTTAACAAACCTCCTTAATTCTTAATACTCTTGTTTTTGTTACTTTTAAATATTCGTTATATATTTCAGGATTTTCGTCCTTTAATTTTTTAGTATCTACACTTCTGCGTTCTTGATTTTTCCAAGCTACTTTATAATTATCAACTAAACAATTTTCAGCTTCACCCATTGTTGCTTTAATTTTTGATTCATATCCTTTTGATATTTCTTGAAGCTCTTTTATCTTTGCTTTTAAGTTTAAACACATTTTTACATCATCTTTTAAATTACTGTCATAGATAGTTGTTCCATTGCTGTCTGGATAAAGTGTAGTTACAGTATTTTCAGTACTTGAACTTCCATCAATTTCAGGAATTTCATCATTAATAATGTATTTAGTCCACCATTCTTTTTCAGCTTCTATCAAGTTATTGATTTCATTTTCATCTCTATTTATCTCAAACCAGTAAAACGCTTTTCCTAAAACAAGTACAGCTAAATACATTTTTTCATATCCCATTACTGCCATATAATGCATACATTGGCAGTAATAGTACAACGGAATTTCACCATTTTCAAAATCCGATTTAGCAAAAACATTTGTTGTTTTACATTCAAGACCAGCTTTTTCACCAACAATTTCTCTATCTACATTCGCAGTAATAAAGTCATATTTATCGTGCAAAAACATATAATTTCTTCGTTTCACTTTTTTACCCGTAGCCTCTGTAAATCTACGAGCAACATATTCTTCTAAATCGCTACCTATTCTCATAGCTTCATTATCTTCAGTATTAGGAAGATAACCTTTTTTATCTGCCCACAGTGTATAAGAACTTTTCCAGTTATTAAGTCCAACTATTACAGACGCATCACTTCCACCTAGAGATTTTTTTCTCAGATTACGCCATTCTTCTATGTCCATACCTTTTGTTGATGTTAATATTCGCATATTTAATCTCCTTTCATTGACAAAAACAAATTGCTGTTCTATAATTTGACTGTAATTATATTTCCAAACGTGTTTATATATAGTCCTCTGCGGCAACAGGGGACTTTTTTACTTCTACCAACGCACACATCTCCTTTTCATCCTGTTCGACTCTGCTCTTGTGAGCATTACTACTTGTGTTCCAAATAAGCAAGTCTTTAATTTTGCAAATAAATTTTTCATATCTGTCCCACCTTCGCCTGATAATTGTTAATTCTTTTTAATACTTTTCTGTAAGTTCCATCTGCGTGACACTCTGCAAGACATCGCTCTACTTGACTTCTCTTAAAACCACACGCTTTGGCAACATACGCTACTGTATCACCTTCGTTTATATGTGCTATATACAGTACACATATATTCTCTCGTATTTCTTTCAAAGCTAGTCTTTCTTCGCTGAAAGTACCTTCGTTAGGTACTTGTGTACTTGCCTTTATGCCTATTCTCTCAAGTCTGCTATTTACAGAGTTATATGTAACTCCTAAGATTTTAGCCATATCGGTAACTGTAACACCGTAATAATCTAACAATCTCAGCTTTTCGTCATCAGTTTTAGTCCATTCCATAGTCCCCACCTCCTTTCAATAAGTCAAGTTTGCAGCTATGAAGATAACTGCAATCAGTAGTAGTATTATTGTCATATATGCCTCCTATTTACACAGCTGTTTTGTTTAAAATCTCGCCTATATCTTGACCGTCATACTGTGCCAAGAAATTTTCTAATGTATCTCTCCTGACCTTATACCTGCCAAGTTTTAATGCTTTTAAAAGGCCCGCTTTCCTCAAATCGTGTACCATATTTTCGTTGACACCTAAAATAGTTGCCACCTCTGGCACGGTAAATAATAGCCTTGGCAAAGGCTCTAACATTTTCTTTACTTCTTCCTTCATGTTTCCACCTCCATAGACAAGCTATTTTAAATTGTGTCTTTTCTTAAATGCAGATATGGCATATTTCTTTGCCTTGTCTGCATTTATATCGTCGTTGTAATGCTCTAAAAGATAATGCAATAAACCAAATGCAATCAAATAATATGAAATAGCTTTGTTTAATAAATATAAAACTAAAAATATTAAAAACAGCAATAGTAGCACTGTTCCACCTCCTAAGCCGATTCTGTTCGTGTTTCTGAACTAATTGAGCAAAAAAAATATTCTGGAATATCTTTTTCTTCTAATCCTAACAACTTAACAGCTCTGAAGATTTCTTTAGAATCAAACTCTAGTTGATTGTTTAATCTTTGACTTAAAGAAACCCTACCAATGCCTAAAGCACTTGCAAAATTATCTTGAGTATTAAATTTTTCTTTAATCCTACCTTTTAGTTTTCTGTAATCAAAAATTGGGTCACTCATTGTCTATCACCTCCTGTTCGTGTTTCTGAACTCATAATAACATTTATTCCTATAAAAGTCAACCACTTTTTTAACTTTTCTGAACTTTTTTTAATTATTTTTAAAAAAATGTTGCATTTTCTGAACTTTTATGTTAATATAGTTTCAGGAGGTGAGATAATGGATTCTATTTCTGATAGGCTAAAGAAAGCATTAGAGATAAGAGATATGACACAAGCTGATTTGGTCAAAAAAACCGGCATCGGAAAATCTTCAATTTCAACATATTTAAGTGGTAGCTATGAACCAAAGCAAAAAAATACATATAAATTAGCTAAAGCTTTAAATGTAAATGAAGCTTGGTTAATGGGATACGATGTTGACATTGAAAGAAAAGACAATTCTGTGAATTTATCAAATAAAGAACTAAAATTAGTACAAAATTATAATTTATTAAATGATGTCGGCAAACTTGAAGCACAAAAAAGAATAGAAGAACTAACATTAATAGACATGTATTCAAATAAATCTAATAATAATGTCGACAATATAACATTGGTTGCTGCTAGAGGTGATAGTAACAAGGCTGTTGACATTAAAAAGTCTGATGTTGAAGATGATATGAAAAACTATATTCCACCTGATGATTTATAGTTTACATAATATTCCATTAATGGAATTAACCTACTAATGATATATTACTACTTCTTTTCTATACTGTTATAGGAAAGGAGTGGTAATATGTATCACGATTATAAGATAGCTAGAAATAAGGCTTGGGAAACTTTAATAAAATGTAATATAACAAGCCTACCAATCAATCTTGCTACTATAGCAAGATTAAACAACATCACTATACTAAAATATAGTGATAGCAAGCAAAATCTAACAGGAGATGGGTTTAGTCTTAATGTGAATAATGTGAATGTAATTTACTATAATGACAAAAAGCCTAAGGCTAGAATTAGATTCACTTTAGCCCACGAATTAGGTCATTGCCTGATAGGTCATTTAAAGTTTGGAAAAACATATAACAGGAATTCAGAAAAAGATTTTGACGGTATGGATATATTTGAAATGCAAGCTAATGTGTTTGCAAGAGATATATTAATGCCTGCTACTGTGCTACATAGCTTAGATATTAAATCTTTTGAAGATATTAGTAGAATATGTAATGTATCTGAACAATCAGCCAAAATACGATACGAAAGGCTATTAGAACTAGAAAAAAGGAATATGTTTAACAGACACCCTCTCGAAAGACAAGTATATAGACAATTTAATGAGTACATAAAAAGGCATTAGATAGTACCAGTACCTAATGCCTATGTAGAAGATTTTATAAAGCCTAACAATCCTCCAAAAATATTATATCAAATATGTATTATTTTGTCAAAAAATGTTATTTAAAAAATATATACAATAATTCGACATTTTTCGACAAAAAGGAGGGTTCTTATGAAAGAAAAATTTTATCAAAAAACGTGGTTTGTAGTATTGATGTTGTTTTTAATTTTCCCACTTGGGTTAATATTAATGTGGGTAAATAAAAAGTTTAAGCCTGCAATCAGAGTAGTGCTTACTGTTTTGTTTGCATTTGTTTGGTTGCTTATATTGGCAAGTTGCCGTTCTGATAGTCAAACTAGTCAAACAGCTACTGAGCAAACTACAGTTATTTCTAATGAACAAACTGAAGCAACTACTACAACTATTGAACAAACAACAGTTGTTACTACTGTAACTACTGAGCAAACTACGGCAACTGTTGAACAAACTGAAACAACTACATCTAAACCTAATACATCTGCAAGAGTTGATGAAATAGCAAGACAAGCTAAGGCTGATGCAAAAAATATTGACACCGAAAAAACAATAGATGCTGTTAAGTATATTAAAGAAAACTATCCTAATTATTTTACAAATAATGAAGTAATGGAAAAAACTATGTATTACGGTTACTTACTTGAATATGGTTATAAAGATACCAATAAAGCTTATGCAGAATTAGGTATGGATGCATATCAAGTCGTAAAATATGTCTATAGAGGTGCTGAAAAAGTAGAAGATATTTCTACTCAAGAAAATTTAAAGCAGATTGTAAAAGATTTAGCTGGTATAAAATAAAAGAGAGGTGTTAATATGGGGGTTAGATTTAGAAAAATTATTAAAATTGCACCGGGCGTAAAACTCAATATAAATAAAAAGAGTTGTAGTGTTACTGTCGGTAAACGAGGTGCACACTACACTGTTAGCTCAACAGGAAAGAAGACAACATCTGTAGGCATTCCCGGTACAGGATTAAGCTATACAAATACAACTGGTGGAAAGGAACAACAGTATATAACAAAAAAAGAAATTAAAGAGCAAAAGAAACAACAAATAGCAAATAACATAAATTCAGTAACAGTTAAAATGTATAAAAGTAAAAGTGCTATGAGCTTTTGCAAATATTTTCACCTAATCACCGGCTTAATACTGATTATATTGGGCTTATTGCTTACTCTTATAATTCCTTTTTGTATAATCTTTCCTATTTTAGGACTTTTTAGCATTTACCTTAGCAATCATTATAGTAAACAACTAAAAAAACTAAAAAACAAAGAAAACGCATAAAAAAAGTCCCCTGCTACCAACAGAGGACAAAGATACTATAGCCTTAGGTGTTTAAAGCAGATATAATATCCATACGCAAGTTTATTATATCACGCTTTTCAACACCTTTCAAGGTGTTATTTTTATATCCAAAAACATATTTTTAAGGAGTGATATAATATGAAAGGTTCAGTAAGAAAAAAAGGGGATACTTGGTATTACAGAATTACAGTCTATGTAAATGGTAAACGCAAATACATAGAACGAAAAGGTGGCTCGACTAAAGCTGAAGCAGAAAAAACTTTAAGAAAAGCTATATCTGAATATGAAGGTACCGGTGACGTTAGGCAAAATGAAGAAATACAGTTTGAAGAATACATGGATTTCTGGTTTAAAAATTATGTGATGAAAGAACTTAGATATAGGACCCAACAAGATTATAAGAATAAGATTTATAAACACATTATACCTTATTTTAAAAATTACAAGTTAAAGGCGATTACTCCTGAGTTGTTACAAAACTATTTATATAATAAAAAAAATAGTGGGCTATCTCGCCGAACAGTAAGTGGCCATAAAGGCACTCTCAATCTTGCTTTAAAAATGGCCGTATATCCTTATAAAAAACTATCTGAAAATCCTATGCAATATGTTAAAATGCCAAAATATAACGATACAAATACAATAAAAGAAAGCGAAAAAATAATAACCGCAAAGGACTGGAAAAAAATAACTAAACGCTTTCCGGTAACCAATCACTTTGGCTTGGTATTAAACATTCTTTACTATTCTGCTCTTAGAGAGTCTGAGTGTTGTGGACTTACTTGGGATGACATTGATTTTAACGATAAGACACTATCTGTTAATCATCAGTTAATTTTAACTTCTGCTGTAAAAAACATTACTGAAATGTATTTCGGACCTACAAAAACAAAAACATCCAATGCAGAAATAATAATTGGAGATACTCTTACAGAAATATTGCAAAAAGCGTTTGATGAACAGAAAAGAAATCAGGAAGAATATGGTGAATACTATACATGTTATTATAGAGATACAAATAACAAAATACACTCCCTGCCAGCTTCTGCTACAGCTCCAAAAAATTACACTAAAATAAACTTTGTTTGTGTAAAAGAAAATGGAGAACTTGTAAATACTAATACACTAAAATATTGTGCTAGGGTTATTCATCACGACTTGGGTATAGATAATTTTACATTTCATAGATTAAGACACACCCATGCTTCGATACTAATTTCAAATGGTGCAAATATTAAAGCAGTGCAAAATCGTTTAAGACATAGTAATATCCAAACTACTATGAACACTTATTCGCATTTATTAAAGGAAACAGAAGAAGAAACAGCAAACTTATTTGATAAACTTGTTAAATGATAGTATAAAATAATATTTTCCCACCAAATTAACTTTTGGTGGGAAAAAGATGGGAAAATAAAAAAATCCTTTATTAACAAATCCTTAAAATCAGCTATTTATCTTGCTTAGCAGAACTACCGTCTCCACGTGCCCACTATGCGGAAACATATCAACTGGTTGTACCTTTTTTATCTCATACTCATTTGTGGCACAGAGAATTTTTAAATCTCTTGCCAAAGTTGCACTATCGCATGAAACATAGACTATGCGTTTTGGCTGCATTTGCAACATAAGATTTAGAAGACTTTCTTCACAGCCTTTTCTTGGAGGGTCTACTACCATTACATCAGGTTTTACTCCCTTTGTTTTATAGAGTTCTGGTACTATTTCTTCGCTTTTTCCAACATAAAATTCTGCATTGTCTATTTTATTATTTTTTGCATTCTTTTTGGCATCTTCTATGGCCTGAGGGACTATTTCTACACCGTAGACCATTTTTGCCTTTTGCGCAAGGAAAAGAGAGATTGTTCCTATACCACAATAGGCATCCACAACTATTTCTTCGCCATTTAAATCTGCATATTCCAACGCTTTTCCATACAATTTTTGTGTCTGTATTGGATTTACTTGGAAGAACGACAACGGAGAAATTTCAAATTTTAAATCGCCAATATAGTCAATTATAAAATCACTACCATATACAGTTTCTACTTTATTACCCAAAATAACATTAGACTTTGTAGTATTATAATTTACAGAAACTGACTTTACACCCTCAACATCTTTTAAAGCCTCTGCAAGCTGTGTTTTATACTTAAATTTACTACCATTCACAATAAGACAGACCATAATTTCCCCTGTAAAATGGCCCTCTCTTATAAGAATATGTCTAACAGTACCCCTACCTGTAGTTTCATCATAGGCTGTAATATTATTTTCTACTATGAAATTCTTTACTTTATTTAATATTTCTTTATTTCTTTTACTACCTATATAGCAATTATCAAAATCAATTATTCTATGGCTATTGGCAGCATAAAAACCTGCAATAACCCCTTTATCATAGCCAACCGGATACTGTGCCTTATTTCTATAATAAAAAGGTTCATCCATACCTATTGTATCTTCCACCTCAATATTATCAAAGCCACCTATTCTCTTTAAATTTTGGTAGACTTTATTCTTCTTATATCTAAGTTGACAATCATAAGACATATGTTGAATAGAGCAACCACCACATTTACTTGCCACAGGGCATTTTGGTTCTACTCTATCTGGAGAAGCCTCTATAATATTAATGGCTTTACCAAAGCCATAATTCTTATTTGCCCTTAAAACCAAAATTTCTACTTTTTCTCCTACAAGCGTATCTTTTACAAAAATTGGATAGCCCTCAACTTTTGCAACGCCTGCACCTTCAGAAGATAAATCTACTATTTCTACTACTAATTTTTGATTTTTTTGTACCATATTAATACTCTGACTTTCTAATATTTCTAGCTAAAATTCTATTGTAGCCTACCCATTTTCCTGTTGTTTGATTTTCTTCAATAGCTGTTTCAAACATTTTTACCTTTGCATCTGTATCATCAGCACAATGAAGTATAAAAGCCTCAATAGTTTTTGGCAACTTTGGAGAACCATATTCAAACTCTCCATGGTGTGCTAAAATGCAATGTTGCATAAGAGATTTTAACTGATGAGGGAAGCCCTCTACCTTATCAGCCTCTTTGCCCAAAAATTCACAGCCCATTACAATATGGCCTAATAACTCGCCATCATCTGTATATTCCACATTAGGGAACTCTGATAATTCCTTAATTTTTGAAATATCGTGAAGTAAAGCACAAGCTATAAGCATATCCCTATTTACATTTTCATAGTGACTTGCCATAAAATCACATAAATCTGTAACAGAAAGAGTATGCTCGATAAGTCCACCTAAATAGTTATGGTGCATTGTCTTTGCAGCTGTATGCTTTTTAAAACTATTTGCAATATCTGTATTTTTAACAAAAATATTAGTTAATAATTCCTTGATATATTTGTCATTAACAGACTTTATGTAATCTGTAACACGATTAAACATCTCGTTTACATCTTTTTTAGTTGATGGAACATAGTCCTCCTCAAAATATTCTCCCTCTTGAGCACGCCTTATTTTCTTAATATTTAATTGGAGGTCATTATTAAAGGTTTGAACACTAGCATCAATTTTAATAAAATCTCCTTCTTCAAAACTTTGAATATTTTTATTTATATCCCAAACCTTACCGTTAATAGTACCTGTTTTATCTAAAAGTGTAAGCGAAAGATAATTTTTACCATTTTTAGACTTAAAAGTCTGTTTTTGCTTACATAAATAAAAATCTATTAAATTTTCGCCATCGTGTAATGTATTAATATATCTCATATATCCTCCATAATATACCAATAGTTAAACGCTATCAAGTCATAGCTAAAACTGCAATTTCCTATCTAATTATTATACATTAAAGTTAGCATAAATACCAGTATTTTTTATTAATTGCAATCCACAACAAAATGCTGTATAATTAATTAGAAATGGACGCAATTAAAAGCATAGGAGATTTTTATAATGATAAAATTTGAAAAGACATTTACAATGAACTTTGAAAATGCCATTAGAGGTGCTAGAAACCCAATGAACAGTTGGGCAAAAATAGATAGCTACACTAAAGAAGATGGCACTTTCGTTTTTGGTGAAAATGATTTAGGTCTTGCAAAAAGACTTTGCAAGGCTGGTTCAGACCACAGAAAATTTATAAGACAGATTTTTATTTCTGTTGATATTACCGCCCCTATGTACTGGTGGAAAGAATATGACACATACAAGGTAGGTACTGTTGCAAACTCAACAAGTACAATGCACAAAATACATTCTAAACCTTTTGAAATTGATGACTTTAGCCACGATAAACTTATCCCGTCTGCTAAAAAAGCTTTAGAAATTTTTATTAAGGAATTAGAAAGTCTTAGACAAAACTTTGTAGAAACAAAGGATAAAGACCAGTGGTACAGCATAATTCAGCTTTTACCATCAAGCTACAACCAGACTAGAACTTGTACTTTCTCATACGAAAATGTAAGAGCTATGTACTTTGCCAGAAAGAGCCATAAGCTTGATGAATGGCGTCAGTTCTGTAAATGGGCAGAAGAATTACCATACTTCAAAGAATTGTTTTTAGAAAATGAATAATATAATTTAACTGGTGTAGAATTTCTACACCAGTTATCTTTTTTAAATAAAAAATAAGCCGACTGCATCAAGTATACTTTTTATACCTTTGCATTCGGCTTATTTTTTTACAAACCCAACCTCATATTGGAATTGCCATTTGTTAATCAGTAGATTTTTCAATATTGTCTTAAAATGATTTATTCTAAAGTAAATCAGCCAACAGCACAGTTAATGGACTGTTGGCCAATAATAATCAAGATTTATGTATAGGAAATATTAATCCTACCAAACACCATACATCTTAGTAAGCATTGCAACGATGAAAGCAATGAAGATGATGAGGCAAGCGATGTTCTTACCAGTGAAGAACTTAACACCCTGATGGTAACCCATATCGTTGTTACCAAAGCAAGCTTCATACTTGAAACCTGTAAGCTGTTCAAGAGTCTTCTTAACTTCTGGAGTAACATCTTCCATCTTACCACCAGCATGAATTCTAGCAACTTCATCCTTAACAATCTGGTGAGTTCTATGGTCAAGCTTCATTCTAATTGTGAAGTAGATACCGATAATGGCAAGACCACAAACACCAATTAATAATACGAGAAGAATTGCTGTAATAGCACTTTCAGGCTGATTGTCTGCCTTCTTGTCGAAACCATTAGCAGCAAGTACGAAACCTAAAGTCTGAACAACGATGAATCTCATAAGCTTACCAGCCATTGTCATCGCACCAGCGTAAACGCCTTCTCTTCTACGGTTAGTAACAACTTCATCAACATCGGCCATAAATGTATATGTACTCCATGGGATGTAGTAAACAGAACCAGTACCTAAACCAAAGATTGCTGTAATAGCAATAACGATTAACTTGTCTTCGTGTAAGTCGCCACCATGCATAGCACCGAAACCGATACCAACATAAGCTAAAACGGCAACGATAACAACTGCTAAAGCTAACATGTAAGGCTTCTTGAAACCAATCTTAGCAACTACAGCCATACAAATGAATGTAGAAATTAACTGTAAGATAGCTGACATTGAGTTCATTTCAGCAGCGAATGCCTTTTCATTATGAAGGGCATAAACAACATAGTAAGTAAATGTTGATGCGAATAACCATTCAGCACCGAAACCGAAAAGGTACATACCTAAGTGGTGTCTGAAAGTCTTTAACTTTAATGTAGATAAGTTATCAATGTATAACTTCTTAAGGATTTCGCCTAAGCCTCTTGTGTCACTTTCTTCCTTAACTTCTTCAGGACTTCTTTCCCAAGAGTTAATGTAAAGTAAGATAAGAGAAATCATCATAATTACACAGTATGTAACAGCTGTTGCAATATATGGTACAGGATTGTCATTTGCTTCACCATAAATAGAGAAGAAAAGAGCTGGGATACCAGAAGCAAGGAAGTTTGCAATCTTACCCATGGCAGCCTTAGAACCTGTAAGATATGTTCTTGTATCGAAATCGCTTGTCATTTCTACAGCAAGTGTTTCGTAAGGAATCATAACACTTGTGTAAACAAGTTCGAATGCAAGGAATGTAATTAAGTGATACCAGAAGTTTGCACCTTCACTCCAGTTACCTGTTGGTAACCACATTAATGGATAAATTAACATAAGTGGAATACCTAACAAGATGAAGAATCTACGACGACCAAACTTACGACCGATAGCTGTCTTGTAGAAGTTATCAGTAATGAAACCCATTACAGGGTTGAGGATTACATCTAAGAGTGTTGGAAGACCAACGATTGTACCAGCCTTAACTGGGTCTAACTGACAAACAGTTGTAAGGTAGATAAGAAGCCAAGCACTTGTAATTGCAAGTGGACCACTACCTAAAAGGTTACCACAGCCATATGAGAACTGTGTGAACCAAGTGATTTTTCTTGAATTTTTCATACTAAATTCTCCTTTAGTTTCATATTTGGCAGACTTCGCATTGTCATACCAGAAATAACCCCTTTATACCTTTTAGAATAAATCATTTTAACGATAAAGCCTTTCCCCTATTCCAGTTGGCAATATCGAATAAAGACAACACCCTCTTTCCTAAATCTACATACTCACTTATACTAACATATTTTACAAATTTTTTAAAGCCTTTTTTGAAAAAAATGTTGAAAAATTTGTAAATTTAACGAAAAATGCTCTATTATCAAGATTTTTTTGAACTCTTTTTCAAGTTTCAGCACAAAACTGACTATAAATTATTTCAAATTTCACAAAACCTTTGATTAAAAATAGATGAATAATCTCGTGACATATAAGTGAATTACAAATATTAGTAATCAACATCTCATTCAAGATGTATAAGATAAGCATATAATAATAAATTTAATTAAGTTTTGTTAAACTTGTCTTAAATTTATATTACTATATATAATATTACCACTAAATTAATAAATGTCAACCAATTTTTTGTAAATTTTTTATATTTTTTACAAATATCAATAAAGACCCTTAGTAAAAATTTATACTAAGGGTCTTTTTCTATAAAAATTTATGCAACAAATATGTCAAGATTACTTTAATCTTTCAATCTGTTCTTCTACAGCCTTGAGCATTGTAGAATATTTTTCCATTTTAGCCTTTTCTTCAGCAATAACCTTTTCAGGTGCTTTAGAAACAAAGCCCTGATTAGAAAGTTTCTTTTCTACTCTTTCAACTTCCTTAATAAGTTTTTCTCTTTCCTTAGAAAGTCTTTCCTTTTCCTTAGCAATATCTACAAGTTCAGCAAATGGCATATAAATAACACCATTGTGAATTACTGTAGAAACTGCATCATCATCAATACCAGTCTTATCAGCCTGAACTACAACTTCACTAGCATAAGCAAGTGTAGCAAAGAATACCTTACCATGTTCGAAAATATTTCTTACATCTTCGTTTTCACTTACTACAAATACCTTAGCCTTTTTGCTAGGAGCAACATTCATTTCAGCTCTGATATTTCTAATATTCTTAATGGCTTCTTTCATAAGCTCAATAGCCTTTTCGTCTTCTTCAAAATCAAATTCTGAAGTAAATTCTGGCCACTTAGAAAGCATAATTGTTTCTTCTTCTGACTGAATAGATGTAAATATTTCCTCTGTAATGAATGGTTCAAATGGGTGGAGCATTTTAAGAGCATTAATAAGAACAGTCTTTAATGTCCAAAGAGCAGCCTCTCTTGTTTCATCTTCTTCATTATAGAGTCTAGGCTTAACCATTTCAATATACCAGTCACAGTATTCGTCCCAAATAAAGTCATAAACTTTCTGTACAGCAATACCAAGTTCATAATTATCAAGGTTATCTGTAACTTCCTTTGCAAGAGTATTAACCTTGCTTAAAATCCACTTGTCAGCAGATGTAAGCTTACTCTTGTCAAGCTTAGGTTCAGAATCGCCAATGTGCATCATAACAAATCTGGCAGCATTCCAAAGCTTGTTACCAAAGTTTCTACTGTTATCCATTCTTGAATAATAGAAACGCATATCGTTACCAGGAGCATTACCTGTAATCAATGTAAGTCTTAAAGCATCAGCACCGTAATCTTTGATAACTTCCAATGGGTCAATACCATTACCAAGAGACTTACTCATCTTTCTACCCTGTTCATCTCTTACAAGACCATGGATAAGTACAGTCTTAAATGGTACTTCGCCCATCTGTTCCATAGCAGAGAATACCATTCTAACTACCCAGAAGAAAATAATATCATAACCTGTTACAAGTACACTTGTAGGATAGAAATGCTTTAATTCTTCTGTCTGTTCTGGCCAACCTAAAGTTGAGAATGGCCATAATGCAGATGAGAACCAAGTATCAAGACAGTCTTCGTCCTGCTTAATATTTGTGCTACCACATTTTGGACAAGTCTTTGGAGCTTCTTTGCTAACAATAACTTCGCCACATTCACAGTAATAAGCTGGAATTCTGTGACCCCACCAAAGCTGTCTTGAAATACACCAATCGTGAATATCTTCAAGCCAATGAGTATAAATCTTACCAAATCTATCTGGAACAAACTTTAAGTCCTTATTGTAATAAGCATCAAGAGCTGGCTTAGCAAGTTCTTCCATCTTTACAAACCACTGCTTTTTAATAAGTGGTTCAATTACAGTATGACATCTATCGTGAACACCTACGGCATGGTTGATTTCTTCTTTTCTGATGAAAAGACCCATTTCGTCAAGTTCTTCTACAATCTGTTTTCTGGCATCGTATCTATCCATACCTTCAAACTTGCCACCATTGGCATTAATTGTACCGTCATCATTTAAAATATTAATCTTAGGAAGATTATGTCTTTCGCCAACTTCAAAGTCATTAGGGTCATGTGCTGGAGTAATCTTAACAACACCAGTACCAAATTCCATATCAACATATTCATCAGCAATAATTGGAATTTCTCTGTTTACAAAAGGAACTACACAAACCTTGCCTACAATATCCTTATATCTTTCATCATCTGGATGAACTGCAATAGCTGTATCGCCAAGCATTGTTTCTGGTCTAGTTGTTGCAAACTCTAAGAATCTGTCAGTACCCTTAATAGGATATTTAATATGCCAAAAACCACCCTGCTTATCTTCGTGTTCAACTTCTGCATCAGAAATTGTAGTCTGACAAGTAGGACACCAGTTAATTAACTTTTCGCCCTGATAAATGTAGCCTTTTTCATATAACTTACAGAAAACTGTGAGAACAGCATCAGAAAGACCTGCATCCATAGTAAATCTTTCTCTTTCCCAGTCACAAGAAGAACCAAGTTTTTTAAGCTGGTTAAGAATAGTGCTACCGTATTCTTCTTTCCAAGCCCAAGCTCTCTTGAGGAAGCCTTCTCTACCAATATCTTCCTTTGTTAAACCTTCTTCACGCATTTTGTTTACAATTTTAACTTCTGTTGAAATTGCAGCATGGTCTGTACCAGGAACCCAAAGTGCGTTATAGCCCTGCATCCTCTTCCAACGAATGAGAATATCCTGCATAGTGTTATCTAAAGCATGCCCCATATGAAGATGACCAGTAATGTTTGGTGGTGGAATTACAATTGTAAAAGGCTTTTTAGTCTTGTCCACCTCTGCGTGAAAATAACCCTTGTCGAGCCAGTTCTGATAAATTCTGTCCTCAACTATTGAAGGGTCATAGTTTTTTGCTAATTCTTTACTCATTTTTACCTCCAAAAATATCATTAGTTACATATTTATATAAAAAAAGATGCTTTCATCTAACAAAGGACGAAAGCATCGCGGTACCACCTTAATTCCTGCTTACACAGGCACTTAAATGATTTAACGCAATCCTACGCCAGACCTAACTATTCAGCCTGATGACTCCAAAGCTACCTTCACTATCACTTTTCTCAATGTGCATCTCAGCCTATGTACACAAATCTCTGTCAGATGTTAATAGTTACTCCTCTTTTTCTCAGTCAAAACAATATATCTATCAAGCAATTAGCTTAAAAATTCAACAATAGCTTCAAGGGCTTCTTCTTCGTCTGGACCGTCAGCTGAAATAACAACATCGTGACCTACAAGATTACCAATTGAAATTACACCCATAATACTCTTTAAATTTATATTTTTATTATCCATCTGTAAATGGAGTTCACTAGCATATCTGCCAGCAGTCTGAACAAGCATAGCGATAGGTCTTTCTACAAGACTTGTACCAACAACTAATTCCTTTTTACTCATTTTGCATTTCCCCCTTTAATTCAGAAGCCATTTCACATATTTTATTTAATCTATGATTTACACCAGACTTTCCAATAGGTGGGTCAACCAACTCCCCTAAAGCTTTAAGACTAGCGTCTGGATTTTTCAATCTAGCAATAGCCATAGTCCTTAAATTGTCCGGCAAAAAATCTAAACCGACAGTATTTTTTATATATTCTATTGCCTCCGACTGTCTCACAGAGGCAGACACTATTTTATTGAGATTAGCGGTTTCGCAATTAACTTTTCTGTTAATATTATTTCTTACTTCCTTTATAACTCTCAGATTTTCAAATTCTAAAAGTGCCTTGTGAGCAGACATAATATTAAGCAAATCAACTAATTGCTCGCCCTCTTTATAATATACAACAAAATAGGTTTTTCTTTCAATGATTTTTCCATCAATGCCAAACTCAGAAATAATTTCTTTCAAGTCTGTCATAAGGTCATAATCACTACTAACAAACTCCATATGATACTGCTTGTTAGGGTCAGCAATAGACCCACAGGCAACAAAACTAGCCCTTACAAAGGCTCGTTTACAGCACATCGAAGAAACAACAGAGGGGTCAACTACATAACCATAATCTGACCAGCCTCTGTCTTTAACTTTAGTATTTTCAATTATTTTTTGCACAAGGTCACTATCATCAATAACTATTTCATTACCTTTGATACTTACTTCTACCTCATACAATTTATATATTAATGCTTTAGCCCTATTTAAAACAGCTTTCACACTATCTCGAATTACAATATTAAACCCATTGTCACTACCAAACAACTCTCCACAGAATAAAATATATGCTGTAAGTTCGGCATTAAGACAATGAAAATTTCTTTCTTCGTAATCAAGTATTTCATTTTTAACTTCAGTTGAAAATGACATATAACCACCGTCTGACCTACTTGCAGTCAGAACAACCGCAAAGATTTTATTTTGATGTTTTGTATCTTAACTTAGCAAAATCATTATTAAGTAAAGTATACTATCTCTTTGCGTCTTTGTCAATATCTCGGTGGGCTATTACAACGCTATGACCAGTCCTTTTGAGATTATTGTACAATTCGTTAGCCAATGTTACACTTCTGTGCTTTCCGCCTGTACAACCTATACCAATTACAAGTTGATTTTTGCCCTCTTTAATATAATTTGGTATAAGAAATTCTACCATATCGTTTAATTTTTTAGAAAATTCTTTAGCTTCGTCCCATTGCATTACATAATCCCTGACAGCTACATCGTTACCAGTAAGGTGCTTTAATTCTGCTATATAAAATGGATTTGGAATAAAACGCACATCAAACACAAGGTCACAATCTGCTGGTATTCCATACTTAAATCCGAAACTAAGAACGGTTATCATAAGACTTTCAAATCTATCATCATCAAGGAATATAGAAGAAAGCTGTACTCTTAATTCCCTTGTAAGTATATTTGAAGTATTAATTATAAAGTCCGCCCTTGTTTTAATATCTCGGAGAAGTTCTCGTTCTCTCTTAATGCCCATTATAATTCTTTCGCCCTTTGACGCAAGGGGATGAGAACGCCTAGTTTCTTTATACCTTTTAAGTAAAACTTCATCGCTACAATCCAAAAAGAGAATTTCATACTTACTTGTTTCACTTCTGACTTCGTTTAAGAAATTAAAAAGCTCTCCAAAAAGTCTGCCACCTCTAATATCAATGCCTAATGCCACTTTGTCCATTCCTGAATTTGGGCTTTCACAAAGTTCCACAAACTTTGGAATAAGACTTGGAGGAAGATTATCTACACAAAAAAAGCCTATATCTTCCAAAAATTTAAGTACGGTACTTTTTCCTGCACCAGACATACCTGTTACTATTATAAAACGCATAGGCTTTCCTCCTTTTTTATTGACCTATAATTCTAACCTCAGGCTCTAACCTAACGCCAAATTTATCATAAACTATTTCTGTTACTTTTTCTATAAGCTCTAAAACTTCCTGTGCTGTAGCTCCACCATTATTTACAACAAAACCACAATGCTTAGGACTAACCTGTGCCTTGCCTACACTAAAGCCTCTAAGTCCACTATCATCAATAAGTTTTGCTGCAAAATACCCCTCTGGGCGTTTAAATGTACTGCCTGCACTAGGAAATTCTACTGGCTGTTTTGTATTTCTCTGAGAATTAAGTTCTTTCATCTTTGATAAAATTTCTTCTTTATTTCCCTTTTCCAATCTTAAAACAGCCTCTAAAACTATCATTTTTTCAGCCATAATACGGCTATTTCTGTATTCAAAGCCAGCCTGTTCGTTGTCAAGCTCAATAACTTTACCATCTTTAAGAACCTTACAAGAAACTAAAACATCTTTAATTTCCCCACCATAAGCACCGGCATTCATACAAACAGCACCACCTATAGTGCCTGGAATACCACTTGCAAACTCAAAACCAGTAAGACTATTTTCCATAGCTTTTTTTGCTACAGTAGAAAGTAAAGCTCCACTTTGAACAGTTATTTCATTTCCATTTACAGTAATATCACTATACTTTTTGTATATCTGAATTACTATACCCCTAATTCCATTATCTTTTACAAGCAAATTACTGCCATTTCCAATAATGTAATATGGTGTATTCGTTTTCTCAGCAATTTTAATTACATTTTCTATATCTTCTGTTGATTGAGGTGTAACAAAAATATCTGCATTTCCACCTATTCTAAATGTAGTATGCTTGCTCATAGGTTCATTTTCAATTACATTGTTTTCGCCTATAGCCTTTTTCAATACTTCAATAATATTTTCCATATTTACTCCTGATAATTTCCTAACATTGCTGCACCAACAATACCTGCATCATTTCCCAATTTTGCAACCTTGATTTCTGTCTTACAGTTGCCACCATAAGCCTTATCACGAACTATCTGCTGAATTGGTCTTGTAAGTTTAACACCCTGTGCACATACGCCACCACCAATAATTACAGACTGTGGTTCAAATATATTTACAAGGTTTACTATACCAATAGCTACATATTTTATGTACTTATCAATAATATCTAAGGCAACTTCATCTCCCTTATCTCCTGCATCAAATACCATTTTTGCATTAATAAGTTTGATGTTACCGTCTACAAGATTATATATTTCACAGTTTGGATATTTAGCAGCAGCCATTCTGCCCTCTCTTGCAAGAGCAGTAGCAGAAGCATAGGCTTCCCAACAGCCAAGTCTACCACAAGTACATTGTTCGCCCTCGTACATAACAACCATATGACCAGCCTCTGTACCACCGCCAAAAGCACCTCTTAAAAGTTTGCCATTTACAATAATACCTGAGCCTACACCTGTACCAAGTGTTATATAAATTACATCTTTCAAGCCATCTCCGGCACCAGTTGTAATTTCGCCAATAGCTGCACAGTTAGCATCATTTTCCAAATACACTTGTAAACCAAGAGCTTTACCGACATACTCAGCAATATTTGTATGATTAAAATTAAGATTATTGGCATATTCCAAAACACCAGTTTCTCTGTTTACAACACCTGGAACACCAATACCTACATATTCAACATCACTTAATTCTAAATTATTTTCTGCAACAACCTTTTTACAAAGAGCAATTAAGTCATCTAAAATAAGGTCTGCACTTCTTACACTAATTGTAGGAGTTGACTCCTTTGAAATAATTTTACCATTTTCATCAACTAAACCTACGAAAATATTTGTTCCACCTAAATCTACGCCTAAATAATACATTCTTATTCTCTCCTTAATAAATTAATGATTACCATTCATAGCGTTATTCATAATAGCGTCGTTTAATGCCTGAGCTGCATTGTAACCCATCTTCTTCTGTCTACAGTTTACAGCAGCAGACTCACAAATGATTGCCAAGTTTCTACCAGGACGAACCGGTATATTATGACATACAACCTTGTTTCCAAGTATATCCATATAATTTTCCTTTATACCAAGACGGTCATAAGCCTTACCCTTTTCCCAGTATTCAAGTTTAATAATAATGTCAATATCCTGTGTATCCTTTACAGACTGAACACCAAACATCTGTTTAACATTGATAATACCGATACCTCTAACTTCAATGAAATATCTTATAAGTTCTGGACAACTACCTACTAAAGTAGTATGTGAAACCTTTTTAATTTCAACGGCATCATCAGCTACAAGTCTGTGGCCTCTCTTTACAAGTTCAAGAGCAGCCTCACTTTTACCTATACCACTTTCGCCTGTAATAAGTACGCCTTCGCCGTAAATATCAACAAGTACACCATGAACAGTAGTTCTTGGTGCAAGCTGAACTTTCATCCACTTTAAAAGCTCGCCCATAAATTCTGAAGTAGTTTCCTTTGTTTTAAGAATAGGAACACCTCTCTGCTTTGCATAGTAGAGCATTTCCGGATGAGGGTCTAAATCTCTACACATAATTACACAAGGCATTTTATAATGGAAAAGTTTTTCAAGAGTTTCCTGTCTGAATTCTGGAGTAAGCTTACAGAGATAAGTGTATTCAACAATACCCATTAACTGCACTCTTTCACTATCAAAATAATCAAAGAATCCAGCAAGCTGTAAGGCTGGTCTGTTTACCTCCGGACTTTCTATTTCAATGGTTTTTAAATCTATTTCATCTGTTAAATTGACAAGTTCAAACTCGTCTTTAATTTCCTGAATAGTTACTGAATACATAATAATCTCCTTTCTTGTGTATACAATTTTCACAAAACATACACACTCATTTATCTTATAATAAACCAAATCAACAATATTTTCAATGGAAATTTCATCATTTAACAAAATTTTTCATAATTATAATATTTATTTTGAAAAATATAAAATAGAGGCAGAATACTACCTCAATTTTACATAAATTATTTTCTAAAAAAGTTATAAACAGCTTCAGCACTTTTTATATTCATACCGTCTACTTGTTGGAGTTCTTCAACCTCAGCTCGTCTTATAGCATTAATATCCCCAAAATGTTTCATTAAAGCCTTTCTTCTTACACTACCTATACCGGAAATATCGTCTAATATACTGTGTACTTGCTTTTTTTCTCTCAATTTTCTGTGATACTCTATAGCAAATCGGTGTACTTCGTCTTGCATTCTTGTAAGAAGTTTAAATCCCTCTGATGTATATGGTAATTCTATTTCTTCTCCATTATACATTAATGCCCTTGTTCTGTGTCTATCATCTTTTACCATACCACAAACTGGTACATACAAATTAAGATTGGTTAAAGCCTTTTGAACTGCTGAAATTTGACCCTTGCCACCGTCTAAGAAAATCATATCTGGCTTTTTGTCAAAACCAGCCTTTTTAACATTTTCATCTCCAGAAGTTTCATTAATATATCTTGTAAATCTTCTAGTTATGACTTCTTCCATACTACCATAGTCGTCAGGTCCTATAATAGTTTTTATTTTAAATTTTCTATAGTCGCTTCTCTTTGGAAGACCATTTTCAAAAACTACCATAGACGCAACAGATTCAAAACCTTGAGTATTTGAAATATCGTAACTTTCAATTCTATTAAGTTCAAAATCAATATTAAGTGCCTTTTGTATTTCTTCCAAAGCACCCTTTGTTCTCTTGTGTTCTCTCCTTATTTCAGCACCAAATTTATCAAGTACAATTTTTGCATTATTCTGAGCCATAAGCACAAGACTCTTTCTTTCGCCCTTTTGTGGCACAAGAACATTAACTCTTTGTCCTTTTTGTTCACTAAGCCATTGACTAATTAAATCAAAATCATCAATTTCACATTGAAGTATAACTTCCTTAGGTATAAAAGGAGTGCCACTATAGAACTGCTGAACGAACTGTGTCATAAGCTCCTTATCCTCTACGCCCTCACATTCTTCAAGCATAAAATGTTCTCTGCCTGTAATCTTACCTCCACGAATAAAGAAAATCTGCATTATACATTCTCTTATTCCTCTAGCAAAACCAATTACATCTCTGTCATCAATATGGAGATTTTCAATAATTTGCTTTTGGTTAAGTATTTTTATACTTTCAATAGTATCCCTTACTTCCGCTGCCTTTTCAAATTCCATTTCAGCTGAATATTTCAGCATTTTTGATGTAAGACTTTTTACTACATTTTCTGTTTTGCCACTTAAAAAGTCCAGTATTTCCCCTATCATTTTGTTATATTCTTCTTCTGATACTTTTCCAGTACAAACAGCCTTACATTGCCCTATATGATAATTAAGGCAAGGTCTACTCTTTCCTATATCTCTAGGAAAAACTTTGCTACATCTTCTGACCTGCCATATTTTATCTATAAGAGCTATGTTTTCCTTTACAGCTGAACTATTTGTAAAAGGTCCAAAATATTTATTTTTGTCCTTTAATAATTTTCTTGTAACAAAAACACGAGGAAACATTTCATTGGTAGTTACTTTTATATATGGATAAGTTTTATCGTCTTTTAAAAGAATGTTGTACTTTGGATTATGTTTCTTTATTAAATTGTTTTCCAAAATAAGAGCTTCTACCTCTGAACCAGTAACAATGTATTCAAAATGGTCAATATTGCTTACCATTTGCTTCACTTTCAAAGAATGGTTTGCTGAATTTTGAAAATACTGTCTTACTCTATTTTTTAATATTTTCGCCTTTCCAACATATATAATATCATCGGTTTTATCCCTCATAATATAGACACCAGGTGACTCTGGTAACTTTTTTAATTCCGCAGGAATATCAAACATTTCCTCACCTCTTTCAAAATTATCATAATTAATTTATTTTATCATACTTTTATTATAAGAGCAAACAGGAGGAATCTATGCACAAAAAAGCAATTATAAAAAGTGCTATCATTCTTACATCAGCTAACATAATAACAAGGGTGCTAGGCTTTTTTTACAGAATATATATGTCCAAAACCATAGGCGCTGAGGGTATGGGACTATATCAAATTATAACACCTTTATATTTGTTAATATGGGCTATTTCTTCCTCCGGTCTTTCAACTACAATGTCAAAGCTGACAGCACAGGAAAAAGCAAAAGGACAACAAGGAAATGCCGAAAAAATATTGACTATTTCCTTGATTATTTCCGTTGCTATTGCTTTATGTTTAAGTATTAGTGTACATAATTTTGCCGAAGAAATAAGCCAATACATAATAAAAGATAAGCGAACAACACTTTCTTTAAAATGGCTTAGTCCCTGTTTTCCCTTTATGGCTGCCGGTTCTGTAATAAGGGGCTATTTTTTAGGTATGCAGGAGGCAAAAGTTCCTGCCATAAGTCAAGTTATAGAACAAATAGTGCGAATGTTAGCAGTTTATGTTTTGGCAGATACCTTTGTACCTATGGGACTAGAATATGCCTGTGGTGCTGCTATACTAGGTATGGCTTTGGGAGAAATAATATCATTTTTATTTACCGCCCTTAATCTATTTTTTGTAAATCACAAATTAAAGCCTAAAGTCCCTACTATAACTACATTTACAGCACTTTCTCTTATAACCTCAATGGCAATACCTCTTACATTAAACAGGGTTGCCAGCTCAATTTACGCAACAGTTGAAAATATTATATTGCCACAAAGACTTCAACTTTTTGGTATGAGCCAAAGTCAGGCGTTAAGTGAATTAGGTAGATTAAGTGGTATGGCTATGCCCCTTGTTATGTTTCCCTCATCACTTTTAACAGCCTTAGCAACAGCAATACTACCAGTAATTGCCGAATGTTATACTCTAAAAAATTATAACCGTATTACTTCAACACTAAAACATTCCCTTTTACTGACAGCTATTGTAGCTTGCGGAACAGGTGGTCTGTTTATAACCTATGGCTACGAAATAGGTCAACTTATTTACTCTGAAAAAGAAATAGGTAGTATGCTGAAACTAATCGGTTTCATATGTCCTTTTACATATTTGCAGGTGACACTTTCAGGAGTATTAAATGGTCTTGGAGAGCAACTTTTTATATTTGAGGTCAATACTATTTCCTCTCTTATTAATTTAATAAGTATATATTTTTTAGTACCTATTTATGGCTTAAATGGCTTTATATTTATATGGTTCATAACATCAATAGTTGTTACTACAATTACACTTCTTAGAATAAAAGAGCGAACTAAAACTCACTTTAGTGTAACACTATTATTTGTAAAGCCCATACTTTCAATCACTTGTGCCTGTGTAATTATGTTGTTTATTTCAAACCACTTTTTTCAAACCACAAACAACATTACTATACTTACTTCATTAACTATTGCAAGTGTCATTTATATTTTACTTCTTTTCATACTAAAATGTCTGCAAAAAGAGGATTTAACCAGATTTTAAGCAAACTAAAAGGACTATATTCTAGTCCTTTTAGTTAATATTATTTAATTTTATTTGCCAATTTTTCAACTTTGCCTGCTAATTTCTTAGCTTCACTATTTACAGAATCTTCTTTTTCGCCCTTATTTGCTTTTTCCTGTAACTTTGAAACATCCATACCAAGATTTAAAATTTCAGTATACTGTTTTTCTGTAATATTGCCTTTTTCATAAAGCTGTGATGCAGTATTTTGCAAAGTAGTGTAAGCATTTACAAGACTTGTCAAATCTTCTGACTTAACTGTTGGCTGAGCAGTTTTTTTATCATTTTGAGCAAGACCGTCTATAACCTCATTACCGGCACTAGCCTCAGAAGCAAGAGCAACAAGACTTTCTCTAATTTTCAATAATTCAGCCTTATTTGTAGTTGTTTCTTCTGGATTGCTAACAATAGCGTCTAATTTACTACTAGCATTTTGAAATTCTGTCAATTTTGACCTATCCATTTTGCCATTATCTACTGCTGTTTTTATAGCACTTTCAAGCTCGCTAGTAACTTTCTTCATAGCCTTTGCATAATTTTCTACATTACCTATACCACCTAAAGCATCTTGAACTTGACCCTCAAGTTCATCAGCCTTTGAAGTAAGGTCAATAAGTTTACTAGAAATGTTTGCATCTTGTTTCCCGTCAGTAGTAGCCGCAAACATATCTCTTGCTTCACTTAATTCCTGTTGGAGGTCATCTACTTCGTCTTTCATTTCATCTGTAGCTATACCCTCTTGATATAAATCTCCTACAGTTACTTCAAGATTTGCAAGTTTATTATCGAGTGTTGAAATATTTTCTTGAATAGCAGCATTAACTTTGTGACTTGTATTGCAACCAGTTAAGGAGCAAAGTACCATAGCCAATGCCACTCCCAATGCTAAAAATCTTTTCATTATATCACCTAATTCACAATTTTATTAGTCAATAATACCTCTAATTTCATCAAGAGTCTTAATATTATTCTTATCCATAAATTCTTCAATGCCCTTTATAGTATTAATAGTAGCTGTAGGATTTATGAAATTAGCTGTACCAATAGATACACCTGTTGCACCAGCCATAATAAATTCAATAGCATCTTCTGCATTTGAGATACCACCCATACCAATAATAGGTACATCAACAGCCTTAGCTACCTGATAAACCATTCTTACAGCAACTGGCTTAACAGCTGGACCACTCATACCGCCAACTTTTCTATCAAGTACAGGCTTTCTTCTGTTAATATCAATCTTCATACCTGTAAGAGTATTTATAAGACTGAGAGCATCAGCACCACCGGCAACAGCAGCTCTTGCAATTTCTGTAATATCTGTTACATTTGGTGTAAGTTTAACAATTAAAGGTCTGTCAGCAACCTGCTTTACACTTGATACTACCTTTTCTACAAGTTTAGGGTCAGTACCAAAAGCAAGACCACCCTCACTTACATTAGGACAAGAAATGTTAAGTTCGAGCATATCAACATCTTGACCTCTTAAAGCTGTAACAACATTTACATATTCTTCAAGAGAGTGACCACAAACATTTACAATAATATTTGTATCAAGAGAATTGAGGAAAGGAATTTCATTTTTTATGAAATAGTCCACCCCAGGATTTTGTAAACCTACGCTATTAAGCATACCACCATAAACTTCGGCAATTCTAGGAGCTGGATTACCTTTCCATGGCTTGTCCGCAACACCCTTTACAACTATACCACCAAGTTTATTTAAGTCTACAAAATCTGAATATTCACGACCACAACCAAAAGTACCAGATGCAGTCATAACAGGATTTTTAAATTTAATATCACAAATCTTTACACTTGTATCAGCCATTACCAAACAACCTCCTTACAGTCAAATACTGGGCCGTCTTTGCAGACTTTCTTGTATGTTGTTCCGTCGCCCTCTTTTATTTCAACTACACAGCCTACACAAGCACCAATACCACAAGCCATTCTTTCTTCCATAGAAACCTGACAAGGAATATTATTCTTCATGGCATATTCTGAAAGGAATTTAAGCATAATCTTTGGACCACAAGAATAAATCATATCTGCTGTAAGATTTTCTTTTTCCATTAACTGAACAACATTGCCCTTAAAACCTTCTGAACCGTCATCAGTTGTAACATATACTCTATCACAGACTCTAGCAAATTCATTTACTAAGAAAGGATTACTTCTGAAACCTAATACAGCAATTTTGCTCTTGCAATCTAATCTCTTTGCTGTTTCAAGTAATGGAGGAACACCAATACCGCCACCTACAAGAAGTGCTGTACCGTCATTAAGTGTATAGCCATTTCCACAAGGGCCAAGAACTCTGACCTTATCGCCTTTTTTAAGCTTTGAGAAAATATCTGTACCCTTACCTACAACCTGAAATACAACTCTGATATTGCCAACTACAACATCAATGCCACAAATACTAATAGGTCTTGAAAGGAGATTAACTCCATTATCCGGATAAATTTCTATAAACTGTCCAGGCTTTGCATCTTTAGCAATCTTTGGACATTCTAAAACGAGATTGCAGATACCCTTCTGCAAAAACTCTGTTGATACTACTCTTGCATTTTCTACATACTTCAAGAAAACACCTCCCAATATATTATAACTATATATTAAAGCATTTTGACGGATTTTACAAGTCCAAAAGGTTATTTATTTACTTTACTTTGCAAATGTGGTATAGTATTGTTATTGGTTTCAGAAATAGGAGGATAAAAATGGAAAAACTTGAACAAAAGTTAGTTAAACTCATTGAATATAAACAAAAAGATGCTCTCTTAAATCTTATTTACGATTTAACAGAACTTCCAGAAAAAGAAGTAGAATACAAAATTCCTAAAAGAGTATTAGACCTTAAAGACAAAATATATAGCTGTTACAAAAAACTTGAGTTTGCTCTTGCTCAGGATATTGCTGACAGAAGTGAATACAATTCTCAGCTTGTTGATTTAAGTAAGGAAATTGTAAATATGGGCGTTATAATAAATCGCTACACTTGTTTAAATGACCAAATGGGCGAATACCTTGTAAACGAATTTAAGCTTAAAGATGTTTCAAACATTAGTGACGATGTTCCTTTATCAAATAAATCTGTAGTTAGTGCAGCCGCTCATTTCGCTTCACATCAGGATTGTTCAACAATAGAGGGAAAATTTGCTATTTCAAATATTATGGCTAATCTTCCTATAAGAATGACTAAGGACAAGTTCTCTGATTATGTTACAAAGGGATTAGGTATTCTAATTGATAATCTTCCACCTACATTTGCAAAGGCTTGTAGCGACAGATTAAAGGATATGTTCTATGTGCCAGTTGACAGCATAAAAGAAGATTTTCCAATGATGTATGAAAAAATTTCTGCTGTTTATGCCCTTGATACAGAAGCTGCTACAAAGGAAGATTTTGAAAGTTATATTGCTGATGTTGATGACAATGTAGAGGCTTTACAAAGTATCTACTCTCTTTTAAGTATTTACTACAACGATGTAAACTACTTACTTATTCTTTCAAACTTTGCTATTGATGAAGACTACTTATTCCAAGATGAAATGCTTATTAAGGATTTCTATTATTCAGTAGTTGACTATATCGAAAACAAAGATGATGAACTTGCTGATACTGTATTTTTACAGGTTTCAAATGAAATCGAAAGCCGTTTTGAAGATAGCAAGCCTCTTGAAGAAGAAATTAACAACCTCATGGACGGAATTACTGATTGGGATAAGCTTTCAGATGAATTAAAAACAACTATTTCTGTAAATAATGCTGTTAGCAATAGATTTTACAGAGAGCTTGAAGAAGAAATTATGACTCCTCAGGATTTAGAAAAGGAATATACTACAGAAGAACTTGCAAACGATGTGAATACATATATTGCTGATGTTTGTGCTGAACTTCCAAAGACAAAAGAAAAATTCTTAAAGCAGAAATTCTTAAAGAATATTCCTTGCCCTATGACACAGGAAGAATTTGTAGACTATGCTACATACTCTCTTGACGGCGTAAACGATAAACTTGTTTCACTTGTAGCTTATGGCAATATATTTGAAATTGTAGATGCTTTAGAAAAGCAAGAACATGAACATGGCGACGGCTGTGATTGTGGTCACGAACATCATCATGAACATGGTCACGATTGTGGTTGCGGTCATGAGCATCATCACGAACATGGTCACGATTGTGGTTGCGGTCATCACCACCACTAAAATAACTGGTCAGAACAAATTAGCTTCGCTAATTTGTGGCTTGCACACAAGCCATCGGATTTATCTTTCCGATTCACTTCAGAACAAATTAGCTTCGCTAATTTGTGGCTTGCACACAAGCCATCGGATTTATCTTTCCGATTCACTGGTCAGAACTTTCAACTTCGTTGAAAGCCACACTTCGTATGTCCGATTTATCTTTCGGTTCACTATTCAGAACGGTATCAGACTTATTCTATCTGATACCGTTTTTCTATTTTTATCTTTAAAAATCTTACAAAAGGAATTGCCAACACCATTCCCATTAGTCCAAAAAGTTTTCCTCCTACTGCAAGGGCAATTATTATCACAACTGGATTTAATTTAACACTATGTTCTAAGACTTTAGGAGATATTACATAGCCGTCTATTTGCTGTAATACAATAATTACAATACCCACAATAACAGCCTTTGACACATCTCCATTTACCAGAGCCATAAACACAGAAAGTAGAAAACCAATTAATGCTCCAAAATAGGGAATGATATTAGATAGTCCACTTATTATACCTATTATTAAAGGAAATTTTATTCCCATTATTCCCAAAACTACACTTATAATAACCGACATAATAATTCCGTCAGTAAACTGTCCTCTTATATAACCCGAAAAAGCACCGTCCATATCTTCAATATTTACAGCACAAAATTTATAGACTTTTTCAGGCAAAATTTTTTTACAATACTTCTTAAAGCTATCAGAAATACTTTCCTTATCCTTTAAAAGATAGAAAGATATAATAAGTCCTAAAAGAACTGTAGCTATTCGCCCTAGGGTTCTATAAAATATTGCTAATCTAATACCATTATTCATAGTATCATAAATTTTACCCTTAAAAGTATTAATATAGTTAATTACAAAATCCAAATGATACCTTTCCAAGTAGTAAAGTATATCTACATAGACATTTTCAATATTATGTTTAAAGTTTTCTATAATAAGATTCATACCCTCTACAAAAGTAATTTTACCGCCTAGTCTAATTTCCTTAACGGTAACATAGCAAATAAAAAATATAAATCCCAATATTATTATATAGACTAAAAAAACACTTAAAAATCTATTTCTTATTCTCTCACAAAAAAAATCCACCACAGGATTAAGTACATAAGCTATAGCAAAACCCAATATTAACACCGAAAAAATTGATGTAATATAGGCTAATATATTAACAGCACAATTATATATGCCACTTACATTTCCTAAGGCATAGACAACTCCGTCTACAACAGCCTTAAAAACGTAACATATCATAAATGTAAAAATAATATAAAAGCATAGCTTAAAATAACTTTTATCCCACGGCAGATTCATTTAATATCTTCCTATTCTCTAATCTCAGCTAATACATTTAAGAGAAATTCCCAAGTTCTTTCAACAGATGGAATTTCTGCTCTTTCACTAGGAGAATGAATATCCAAAAGATTAGGACCAAATGAAACCATATCAAAATCAGGTACTTTTTCTGCAAAAAGACCACATTCAAGACCTGCGTGAACAGTTTCAACAACTGGAGCTTCGCCATATTGCTCTGTATAAACCCTTTCACAAAGATTACGCAATGGTGAATCCTGTTTCATTTCCCAAGCCGGATAATCTCCTCTGAATGTAGTATTGCCATTTGCAAGCTTTGTTAAACTCTCAATTTTAGAATAAAGTTCGATTTTCTTTGACGGAATATCACTTCTTATAGCACAAACCATTGATACACCATTTTCATCTGTACTAACAACACCTAAGTTGTTAGAAGTATGTGGCATATCCAGTTCCAAATTCATAAACTGTATACCGTCTGGAATATTATTCATAACTGTTAAAACTCTTGTTGTACTTTCATCTGAAAATACCTCTGTCTTTTCTGTCTTTTCAACAGTAATAGTAATATTGTCATCAATATTATAGTATTCATTTAAGAATTCAGCCTGTAAAAGTTTACACTGAACATCTAAATTTTCAATACTACTACAAGACACAATAGCCTCACTAAGACTAGGAATAGCATTATCCTTTGAACCACCGCTTATTTCAGCCACTTCAATATTGCAATTTTCAACTAAACTTTCAAGTGTTCTAGCCATAAGTTTATTAGCATTAGCTCTGTATCTTACAATATCAATACCAGAGTGACCACCCTTTAAACCTGAAATAGTTATCTTTGCAAATTCTTGATTTTTAGGTTCTACATACTCTACAGGAACAACAGAATTTGTCTTTCTGCCACCGGCACAGCCTACAGTAAATATACCTTCTTCTTCTGAGTCTACATTTAATAAAATTCTACCATCTAAAAGTGTCATATCAAGGCTACTAGCACCTAACATACCTACTTCTTCATCAGTTGTAAATACAACTTCAAGAGCTGGGTGTGGAATATCATTACTATCGAGAAGTGCCATACCCATAGCAACAGCAATACCGTCATCAGCACCAAGAGTTGTGCCGTCTGCTCTTAAATAATCTCCCTCATAAATCATTTTAATAGGGTCTTTGAGGAAATCGTGAACTACATCAGGATTTTTAACACAAACCATATCCATATGACCTTGAATTACAACAGTAGGAGCATTTTCATACCCCTTTGTAGCACCTTTTTTAATTATTACATTATTGGCACTATCCTGATGAACCCATAAATTTCTTTCCTTTGCAAATGAAACAATGTAATCGCTTACACCTTTTTCATTTCCACTACCTCTAGGAATTTGGTTTATAGCCTCAAAAAATTTTAAAACATTGTCACATTTCATTTTTTATCACCTCAAAATTATACAATTAAGTCCTATGGCATTACCATAGGACCTAAAGTTAGTATATTTATTATATTCAATAAATTTAAAATTAATTCTTAAAGCTGTGGATAGGAGCTGGAATTCTACCACCTCTGTTTACGAAATCAGCACAGCTAAATTTATTTACAGGCATAATAGGAGCATAACCAAGAAGACCACCAAATTCTACTGATTCGCCTACACCCTTACCAATTACAGGAATAAGTCTAACAGCAGTAGTCTTGTTGTTAATCATACCAATAGCCATTTCATCAGCAATGATACCAGAGATTGTTTCAGCAGAAGTGTCACCAGGAATGGCAATCATATCAAGACCTACTGAACAAACACAAGTCATAGCTTCAAGCTTTTCAAGAGTTAAAGCACCAGCCTCAACTGCGTCAATCATACCATGGTCTTCACTTACAGGAATGAAAGCACCACTAAGACCACCAACGCAAGAAGATGCCATAACGCCACCCTTCTTAACATTATCGTTAAGAATAGCAAGAGCAGCAGTAGTACCAGGAGCACCAGCGTGTTCAAGACCCATTTCATTGAAGATTTCTGCAATACTATCGCCAACAGCAGGAGTTGGAGCAAGTGAAAGGTCAATAATACCAAAAGGAACATTTAATCTCTTTGATGCTTCTAAAGCAACAAGCTGACCTACTCTAGTAATCTTGAATGCAGTGTTCTTTACAGTTTCGCAAAGTGTTTCAAAGTCAGCACCTCTTACACTTTCAAGAGCTCTCTTAACAACACCAGGACCACTAACACCTACGTTAATAACCTTATCTCTTTCGCCTACCCCATGGAAAGCACCAGCCATAAATGGGTTATCTTCTACAGCATTTGTGAAAACAACAAACTTAGCACAGGCAATACAAGCATCGTCCTTGGTCATTTCAGCCATTTCCTTAATAGTATGACCTAACTGCTTAACAGCTGACATATTGATACCGTTTCTTGAGCTACCTACATTAACAGAAGAACAAATTCTGTTTGTAATAGTAAGTGCTTCTGGAATACTAGCAATTAAAGCCTTGTCACTTTCAGTACAACCCTTTTGAACAAGAGCAGAGTAACCACCAATGAAGTTTACGCCAACTTCATTCGCAGCTTTGTCAAGAGTTTTAGCAATCTCAACATAGTCTGCTGGATTTTTGCTAGCACCAACAAGAGCAATAGGTGTAACAGAAATTCTCTTATTTACAATAGGAACACCAAATTCCTTGCCAATTTCATCGCCTGTAGAAACAAGCTTTTCAGCACTCTTAGTAATCTTATCGTAAATTTTTTCATTTAACTTTTTCTGGTCTGAATCAACACAATCTAAAAGGTTAATACCCATTGTAATAGTTCTTACATCAAGATTAGCCTCTGAAATCATATTATTAGTTTCTTGTACTTCACCACGAGAAATCATAGATATACCCTCCAATTAAATTCTGTGCATATTGTCGAAAATATCTTCTCTCTGAAGTCTGATATCAACGCCAATTTCTTTACCGAGATTTGCAAGCTGGTCGATTACTTCTGATACTCTATCACTACAGCCAGTTAAATCAACAATCATCATCATATTGAAATAACCATTTACAATAGTCTGAGAAATATCTAAAATATTAATCTTGTCTTCTGCAAGATAAGTACAAACCTTAGCAATGATACCAACTTGGTCCTTACCTAAAACTGTAATAATGCCTTTCATCAAAAAAATCCTCCTTAGTGTAACCCTTAGTGTAATATAAATTATATTTATACAATAATAGCATAAAAGCGTGTATAATTCAAGAATAAATTGTAAAATTATGTATACAATTCAGAACAAATTAACTCTGTTAATTGCTGACTTGACATACAGCCATCAGATTTATCTTTACAATTCAATATTTAAGGTTTATAAAGTAAAAAAATCACACACCTAACCTTATGTTAAGTATGTGATTCTTTTAAGTTAAATCATAGCGAAATAATATTATTTTCTTCTATCAATTTCACTACCAATTTTGTTGCCACCAAAAAAACCAATAATTCCACCCACGATAGCACAAGGCACTGTACCAGCTATAGCACCTACAGGACCACCTATTGCTATACCAATACTTGAACCTTTAGCTGCACCTGCAGCTGCACCTGCAACTGCACCTGCAATTGCACCACTTAAACTACCTATTGCTTCTGCTTTTCTTGCCATAATAACTTTTCCTTTCCTAAAAACTATCATTTACCTTTATTTACAATAGCCTTACCTATTGCTACAAATGCACCAAAAACTGATAATGCTATCGATGCTTTATTCACAACATCAGTTACCTTTCCTGTCGCCTTATCTGCACTATCAAAGAATTTCACTTTATCCATAGCCAAAAATCCTCCTTAATAATTCAATAGACTTTAAATTAACACTTATCAACCACTAATCTGTTTTTCAGCATAGCCTGCTGCTAATACAGCACAGCTTGTAGTACCATTCATAGTATTTGTATATGAACCCATACTAAGTGGTACACCAAACACTGTAACTGCATCTCCTTCGTATAAATCAATAGAACCAATATAGAATACCATATAATTATTATAATCGTAATCTGATATACGCATACTTGTAACAACATCTTTAAGCCCTGAATCCTCTGGCTTTATTTCTTCTATTTGTTCTATAGTACCATTTAGAACAACCATACTATCACCATAGTTTTCAGCATTCTTTGATAAATGCTTGTATTCAATACCATAGTTTGCATACTTATCACAATCGATATTTGCTTTTGCTGGGAATAAATCTGGATGCTCAGTAATAAAAGCCTTCGCCTTATCACTTATTGTAAAATCTATTGTTGAAATTTGGCTAAGCTTAGTGTAAACACCAATAGGAGTAGAACTACTTGATGATGTAGAGCTACTTGATGATGAACTGCTACTTCCGGTAGTTGTCTGTTCTGTTCCTGTTGAAGATGATGGAGCTGATGTAGATGTTGAGCTATCATCTGAACAAGAGCCAAGTATAGCAAAAAGTATAAATAATCCAACTATACCAATTACAATCTTCAACCATAAAGGCTTTTTCTTCTTTGGTTCAGGCTGTGGTTGCTGCACATATACAGTTTGTGGCTGTGGTTGTACTGGTGTTTCCTGTTGAGGCTGACTAAAATTATGTCCACATTCTGGACAGAATTTCGTATTATCAGCTATTTCTTTGTTACAATTAGGGCATTTCATAAATACCGCCTCCTTATTTAAAATAATACTATTATATAATTTTACTACACAATAATAGGTATTATATAGTAAAAATAATATTTGTTATAATGTTTTTTAATTTATACCAACTGCATGCTGTATTTCATAAGCAATAATACCCATATCTGCTAATAATGTACGATATTCTCTATAATGGATTAAAGACAAAAATACCTTCTTTAATGAAGCTCTCCACCATATAGTAAAAGTGCCATCATTTTCAATATATATATCATACATATAACCATTACGATTAATCATCATTGTTCCATTTGAATTTTTTTCAACAAGGAAATTATACTTTGAAACAAAAACAGGCTGTGTAGCTGAAAATAAAATTTCATTATTTACTTCTGGGTTAATTTTAAATTTGGCTCGTCTTAATCTCTGACTTTTATAGTCTGCTATAGATTCTACAACGCCAAATATTAAAGGAAAGCCGAACATTGGTACTATCCATAATATGTGAATCAAACATCCAAGAAGTAAGCAAGCAAAACAAATAGTATGCCCATATTTTCTAAATTTTTGTATTTCATTAGGTAATGGTTCGCTAGAAGTTAAAGTTCTCGCCATTGAAGTATCTTCTTCTTTTCCTGCAAGTGCTCTATCCATATCAAATTTTTTCCCATAACTATTCCTCGTTTCTTTTTTATTTTATATATAACCAAATGGTGTTAATTGACGACATTGTAAATTATCATCAATATTTATAACATCATTTTGATTTTCTTCTTTAGTTTTACATAAATATGTAATAAGTGAACCAACCCCTAAGCCTATAGCAAAACTAGTCAGCATATACAAAACATTTTTCATATCGTTACCTCATTAAAATTCCGAATTTACCTTACCAGTTAATATATCCTTTTTAGATATATTTTTATTTGCATCTAATCTAGCTTTGAATAAATTCATCAACATTTCTTTGCCCTTCGCAGTTCCTATTTCTGAGCTATCTAATTCACCCTTACAAACCGCTTCTAAGAGTAATATATAAGCCTGTCCTAAAGCCAATGTAATTAAACCTGCTGTAGTACCTGACACTACCCCTCCTACAATATTTCCACCAGGAAGAAGCTTTGTAAGTTGTTTTGCAATTGCTTTACCTGTAATAGTTGCCCCACCTGTACCAAGTACAGAAGATAATGCTGTTGCTAAAGTTCCCTTATCAATATCTAAACCAAATGCTACAGTTATACTAGTTAACATTGCAGTTTGTGTCGGAACTAATGCAAGAGAATCAGCAAAAGGAAGAGGAATAAAGCCTTCTACCAATGCTAGTAAAGCAGTTGCTAATACAAACTTGTTAGCATATACTTTCTTTAATTCTATAGAGGCAATCTGAACATTTTGTATTGTTTCTTGTAACTTAGCAGGCAAAACTTCACACATTGTCTGTATAAGTTCACTTAATCCATAGGCTTTTTTGGTATATTCTTCGTCTATTTCATAATCTTGTGCCAAAACTGGAATAACTTCTAATACATTTAAATTTTTGCTCAAAATGTATTTTCTCATTTCCTGTGCTTTTTCCTTACTAAAAGCCTGTGTAAGCACAACAATTACTGGAACTTGCTTTACTTCGTCCTCTGAAGTAAGTTGCTTTAACAACTCTATTTCTGCATCTTCTACTCTACTAGATGCATTATTGATGCAATACCAAAGACAATGTATCATCCCATCAATATTATTATTTTTGTTTCCATCTGAAATCATTTTTAAAATATCTTCTTTAACCTCTTCTTGAGCGTCTTTAGCTAATTCGAAACCCTTGGTATCATATATTGTTAAAGGAACATTCTCCCTTGTGTATATTTTAGTCTCTTGTGTAACAGGTCTTCCAGTGCCAGTTGGAGCAAGATTGCCCCTAAACACACTATTTATAAGAGTACTCTTTCCAACCCCCGTTTTACCTGCTACAATTATATTAAGATTATTTAAACTTTTCATTCTTTTAGCATAAATACTACCAAATTTATCTGAAAGTTCCTCCATTGAAATTTCTTTTACTTTTGTGATACCATCACTAATAAAATTATCTTTATTTATAAAATCTTTTATATAATCAAGTTTACCGCCATCAATTTTACTACCTGCTTCATTTTCAATCTTGCTTAATATATCTTTAAATCTATCAAAATCAAGCTTCATTTTCTTCACCTTCTTTCTTTGTTTTAACAACTTCAGAATGAAGATTGTCAAAATCTATTTCAGGCAAATCTTTTTTATAAAGTCTATTTGCATGTTTTACAATTAACTTTGGAATAAAAACAAAACCAGTTATACATACTAGAATACTGCCCAAAATCCAAAACAATTTTTTATGTTTCATATTACATACCCCACTTTCGTTAAAAACCACATAAATAATCTTTATTAAAAATCACTAATTTTTTCGTCAATTTAGTGCTTTTATGTATCATATATTACAATATAATCTTTATTTTGTCAATATCTATAGATATTATTTTTTATAATATTTATAGGTAGTTTTATATAATTTTGCATTTATTTTTGCGAATATTACTATATTTTATAGGTTACAAATATAAATAAAAATGTTATTTTATTAATATCTAAAGTTATTAAATTATTCACTTTCTAAAATAATTTGTTATTTCCTCCTATTATTTGTATCATTACCTTGGAGGTGTTACTGTGGACGAATTCACAAAACAGCTAGGCGACAGAATACGCAATTTAAGGCTTTCTTCGGGCATGAATCAAGAAGAATTAGCTTTCAAGTCTGGTATTAGTGCCGCCCATTTAGGACAGATTGAAAGGGGACTTAAATCACCAACAATATCAACTATACAAAAGATAGCAAAAGCTCTTAATGTTACATTGCCTATTCTTTTTAGTTTTGATTTACCTACCATAAATGTTACATCGCCAGAACTTAACAAAATAAATTCTTATCTTTCTGGACTGTCAGAATGTGATATAAAAGATATTTCTAAAATAATCAAATCTATTATTCACATAAAAAACAGTTAACATTTGTAGACACATCTGCCCATAATGTCAGATTTTTATACAAAAATAGCACCTGACTGTTATATTTTAACATCAGGTGCTATTTTTTTGTTACGCTGTCAGCGTAGTATGTATGAAAATTTTAATATGTTGTACTAAAAATTAAAAGCAAAAAGAAATACAGAACAGCTGCTGCTATAAATCTAGGTATAGGTTTAAGTTCTCTAAGCATAGGTATCTTTTTCATAATTCTTCCTCTTGCTCCAAAAAACCACATAGGGAAAATAAATAAAAGAAAAACAAAGAAAATCTCATTAAATTTCTCTTTAAAAGACACTTCTCTATAAAATATAGTATTATATGTATTCCATAAAAAAACAATATATAATATTATAGCAATTACTTTTTTATAAATTATATTCGTTCTAAACCCAGGCAAGTGATAGGCTATTTTATATAATAACTTTGAGTTTTTTTCCGTAACTATTTTTTCAGGACAATATGTAGATACATCAATCATAAATTCCTCTATTCTTCTGTATCTCTTTTCTGGGTCAATTTGTATAGCCTTTGAAATAACATTATAAAGACCTGTTTTATTATAAATCTTTTTTTGAATAATTTCACCTGTAAGCATAAAATTCAACAGCATTCCTAGTGAAAAAATATCTCCTCTGGCATCTGTTGGTGCAAAGCCATACTGTTCCGGAGACGCAAATCCTGCCGTTCCAAGTAATGTAGTATCTCTGCTTCCACTCTTATCTTCCATTCTTGCTATATCCAAATCCAAAAGTACCGCTCTGTCATTTTTATCAATAATGACATTGTTAGGAGTTACATCTCTATGTACTATATTCCTGCTATGAATTTGTTTTAAGGCCTCTCCTATATCTATAATATAAGAAACAGCCTTTTCCTCAGAAAAAACACCCTTTTGCTTTACTAAATAATCTACACTATCTCCTTTTATAAACTCCTCTATGATAATATACTTATCCTCAGCCTTTATTGTGTCTATAATTTTAGGCATATAATCACATTCAATATCATTAATTTTTTTGTAAATATTATAGATTTCAGCATTTACTATCTTTTTTACAAGAAGTTCTCTTTCCACAGTATCGTAAACAAGTATAGTTGTTCCCTTATCACTTAATGGCTCTATTTCTTTATATTTACTTAATTTATATTCTGTAAAATAATCCATAACTATGTCCCTCTTGAAAAAAATTTTAAAATATTATATCATTATACCATAATACTAAAAAAGGAGCTACTAAACATGGCAAAACAAACTGATGAGCTACTTAAAGAACTTGGTAATACAACAGACATAAATCAATATCTATCTACAAATCGTGATGAATTAATAGAACAAAATGTTGCCAAATATCTAAATGAACTTCTTGAAAAAAAAGACAACTTAACAAAGAGTAAGATTGTAAAATCCACTTCTCTGTCTGAATCATACATTTATGAAATTTTCGGAGGTAAAAAAAGCAATCCCTCAAGAAATAAATTACTTCAAATCGCCTTTGCAATGAGTTTAGATTTAGAAACTACTCAAAAATTACTAAAAATAGCAAAAGTAGGTACTCTGTACCCTAGAATTAAGCGTGACAGTATTATAATATTTGCGTTAAACAAAAACCTTGATTTTTTTGAATGTGAAAATCTCCTTGAACAAGCAAAAGTAGAGGGATTATCCAGTGATATTAGTTAATAACATTCAAATTTGATATATCTAATTGTCCTGTTTTATTTACTGTTATAGTACAAGTGCATTTTTCATTTGTATCAGGCTTACGCACAAATAAATTTTCTATTTTTCCGTCTTTTAATAGTTGTTTTACAAAATCTGGCTCAATGGCTGTACAGTAATTCTCTAGTGTATTCTTCCATATAGTAAACTTACAGCCTTGTCGCCAATTTGAACAATAATACCCTTTTGAATTTTCAAAAATATGCCCACCACAGTTTGGACAGACTCCCAAAACTTCAGGAGAATTTTTACCTCTTTTTCTGCTTTTATCTGCTGCAAAAATAACCTTACAATCTCCTTGTTTAGACTGTTCTACAATATAATTGACATACCTTTTTATACTGTTCATAAACTTTTCAGGTTCCATAGCACCTTTTGAAACTATGGTCATACTCTTTTCCCATTTTCCTGTAGTTTCAGGTGTTTTCATTTCCTTAGGTACTATTTCTATAAGTTTAATACCCTTTTCTGTTGGAACAAGATTTTTAGCCTTACGAACAATGTAGCCTGTTTTTATAAGTTTTTCAATTATGGCAGCTCTTGTAGCCGGAGTACCAAGACCTGAATCCTTTAGCTGTTCCTTTAAATCTTCGTCTTCTACAAATCTACCGGCATTTTCCATAGCCGACAACAATCCTGCCTCATTGTATGCCTTTGGTGGCTTAGTCTTTTTGGAATTAATTTTAACTTTTTTAGCTGTTTCTTCCTGACCAACTACAACATTTGGAAGAACATCCTCTTTAGTTTTCTTCTTTTCCTTTTCAGAAACTACATTTAATTCTGTCCAACCCTTTTGAACAATAGTTGTACCCTTTGTAAGGAAATTTTCCTGTTCTACTGTAGTTATAATTTTTGTTGTATTATATATATAATTTGGATAGAAAACAGCCAAATATCTTCTGGCAATAAGGTCATAAACCTTAAATTCATCAGCACTTAAACTTTCCACATTAGCTCTTGCCTCTGTAGGTATAATTGCATGGTGGTCACTTATTTTGCTATTATCTATTATTCTTTTAGATATTTGCAATTTGGGAAGTGACAATACATAGTCAGCATAAATACAATATTCTTTTGTCGCTTTTAATCTATTTAACATTATTGGCAATTTAGGTATCATATCATCAGAAAGAAATCGGCTATCCGTTCTAGGATATGTAACCATTTTTCTTTTTTCATATAAATCTTGAACAATATCTAAAGTCTTTTGAGCTGACAATCCATATTTTCTATTGCAATCTCTCTGCAATTCTGTTAAATCATAAAGAAAAGGTGCAGGATTTTTCTTTTCTTCATTTTCGATAGAAGTCACACTACCTGTTTTGCCTTTTACCTTATTTACTATTTCTTGTGCTATTTCTTTTTTATTAATTCTGGTTTCACTTTTGTCATTAATGTGAGTTCCCTTATATTCACCAAAATCAGCCTCAACCTCCCAGTATTCTTCAGGTTTAAAGGCATCTATTTCTTTTTGCTTTGATACAATAAGAGCAAGTGTTGGAGTTTGTACTCTACCTATACTCAAAAGGGAGTTATATTTTAATGTAAAAGCTCTAGTAGCATTTATGCCTACAAGCCAATCGGCCTCAGAACGGCATTTTGCCGCCTCATAAAGATTGTCATACTCACTACCGTCTTTAAGGGAAGCAAAGCCAGCTGTTATTGCCTCATCTGTCATACTGGAAATCCAAAGTCTTTTAAAAGGCTTTTTACAGCCAACACACTCATATATATATCTAAAAATCAGCTCGCCCTCTCGTCCACTATCTGTTGCACAAATAAGACTTTCTATCTTAGGCGAATTCATAATATTAGAAAGTATATCCAACTGACTTTTAGTAGCTTTTATAGGCTTTATTTTTATTTTTTCCGGAATAAACGGTAAAGATTCTACAGACCACTTTTTTAGAGATTTATCATAATCTTCACAATCGTAAAGGGTAACTAAATGACCTACGGCCCAACTGACAATATAGTCGTCATTATATAAATATCCCTCTCCTCTTTTATTGCACTTTAAAACTCTTGCTATATCTCTTGCTACCGATGGTTTTTCGGCAATAACTAACTTTCTCATTTGTTACTCCTTGCTCATCTTTTCCAAAAGACTAATTTTAATATCGTACAATTTTTGAGATAAATCTACATAAACTTGATGAGGATTTTCAAATCTCTTTGTTTCTTCCCAAAGAGTTTCCATTTCAGAAATCGCAAAATCTCTTAACTTCATTACACTATCACTATGGTATACGCATTGACCTTTATCAAATACCTTTACAAGCATTTCTTTTAATGTAAAAGTACCAGCCTTTAAAACAGTTTTCTTCCATGGCTCGTGTGGGTCAAAAAGGTGCATATCTTCATTTTCTGTAAAAGTTTCATTTTCAAGACAAATTAAATCAGCCTTAATCTTGTTATTTTCCTTTTCATAAATTCTGTAAATTTTCTTATTTCCAGGGTTTGTAATTTTTTCGCTATTGTCTGAAAGTTTAATTTTAGGTGTAAAGTTTTCTCCGTCTTCCATAATAGCTGCAAGTTTATAAACACCGCCAAAAGATGGGCAATCTTTAGAGGTAATAAGATTAGTACCAACACCCCAATTTGTAATTTCTGCCCCCTGCATTTTAAGACTTGCAATAAGAAATTCATCAAGGTCATTAGATGCTGTAATTGTTGCATCTTTAAAACCTGCATCATCAAGCATTTTTCTAGCCTTTTTAGATAAATATGCTAAGTCGCCACTATCTAATCTAATACCATAATTCTTTAATTCAATACCTTCTTTTTTCATTTGCTTAAACACTTTTATAGCATTTGGCACACCTGAATTAAGAGTATCATAGGTATCAACTAAAAGAGTACAAGCCATTGGATATAGTTTTGCATAGGTATAAAAAGCAGTATATTCGTCATCAAAACTCATTATCCAACTGTGAGCGTGAGTACCCATAACTGGTACATCAAACATTTGACCTGTCAAAACATTACTTGTACCGGCACAACCACCTATAACGGCAGCTCTTGCACCGTAAATACCAGCATCTGGTCCTTGAGCACGCCTTAAACCAAATTCCATAATACCATCGCCCTCTGCTGCATAGCATATTCTGGCAGCCTTTGTAGCAATAAGACTTTGGTGGTTTAAAATATTAAGAATAGCTGTTTCTATAAACTGAGCTTCCATAATAGGAGCAATAACTTTTAACATAGGTTCTCTAGGAAACATTACACTACCCTCTGGAATAGCATAAATATCCCCTGTAAACTTAAAGTTTTTAAGATAATCTAAAAAATCATCTTCAAAAATTTTAAGAGATGCCAAGTAATTTATATCATCTTCTGTAAAATGCAAGTTGTTAATATATTCTATAACCTGTTCAAGACCAGCAGAAATGGCATAGCCACCGTCCATAGGATTTTTTCTATAAAACACATCAAAAATAGCCATTTTATTCTTGTTATTATTTTTAAAATATGCCTGCATCATTGTTATCTCATACAGGTCAGTTAATAAAGTAAGATTTCTCATTAGACTACCTCATTTCCGTACTTATATATTTTCATTTTGTGCTTTTATAATTTACTTATTATGAACATTATACACCATATACAACGGATTTTCCATATTATTTTATTGAGAAAACAATTCCACCTTATGCTTAAATTTTTTAACAATTCTTTCTTTACAGCCATAAAAATTTGTGTTAAAATGATTACTAACTTAAAAAAATTAAGAAACAGGAGGTTTATTATGGATAAAATAGATAAACAAATTCTTGAAATTTTGCAAGAAAATGCTCGTACTCCTCTAAAGAGTATTGCAGAACAAGTATTTTTATCTTCTCCAGCTGTTTCATCACGAATTGACCATTTAGAGAAACAGGGAATTATAAAAAATTATAGAGCAAGAGTTGACAGACATAAATTGGGGTATCATATTACTGCTTTTATAAATCTTGAAATGAATCCAAATCAAAAGCCAGAATTCTATCCATTTATTAAGGCAGAAAGAAATGTTCTTGAATGTAATTGTGTTACTGGGGAATACAGTATGCTTCTTAAAGTTGCTTTTCCTAGCACAATGGATTTAGATGAGTTTATAGGTAGACTCCAAACTTTCGGTAAAACAAGTACACAGATTGTATTCTCTACACCTGTTGAGCCTAGAGGAGTTCCAATTCCAAGTAGTTTTTAGGAGGAAGTTGTGAAAAATATACAGATTATTACAGATAGTTCTGCTGATTTATCCAAAGAACTTGTAGAAAAATATGGAATAGATGTTGTTCCTTTCTATGTTTCATTTAGTGAGGAAACTTATTTAAAAGAGGGAGAAGAAATTTCTCAAAAAGATTTCTATGACCAATTAGTTTCTTCTGAAGCAAACCCTAAAACAGCTTGCCCATCTATTGATGATTATTATACTAGATTTGAAAAAGCTGTTAAAGAAAATTTATCAGTTATTTGTTTTACTCTTTCTCAAAAGTTTAGTGGTTCATTCCAAAGTGCTGTTAATGCTAAAAATATGATATTAGAAGATTATGCCAACGCCAAAGTAGAAGTTATTGATTCTCTTTCTGCTACAGGAGGTCAAGGTCTTTTAGTTTTAGAATGTTGCAAAATGGCTGAAAATAATCTTGATTTTGAAGAAGTTTGTCAAAGAAGTAAAATTCTCGCTACTACAAGTGGCATACTCTTTACTGTAGATGATTTAAAATTCCTTCAAAGAGGTGGCAGAATTGGAAAAGCCTCTGCCCTTGCCGGTAAATTACTTAATATTAAACCTTTAATAAAATTAGATGACGGGGAACTTTTGCCAGAGGGAAAAGTAAGAGGAAGAAAAAAAGCCATTCTCGAAATAGAGCATGGCATTTCTAAGAAAATAAAAAATGTAAAAGAATTTTCTTTTGCCAAACTCTCATTTTTCGAAAACGAAAGTCCAGATGATTTAAGATTAGATGAAAATGCTAATTATATTAAGTTAAATATTGGTGCTACTATAGGTGCTCATACAGGTCCTACAGCTATTGGTATTGCCTATATAAGAAATTACAATGATGATTTTGTAGATAAACTTGTAGTCAAAGAAGAAAAACAGGCTATTAAAGAAAATAAGAAAATTGAAAAGCTCGAAAAGAAAATCGAAAAATTGGAAAGTAAAAAAGAAAATTTGATAAATAAGAATTAACCTTAAAAGTCATACATTACATTTAGTGTATGACTTTATTTGTACCTCTAAAAGGAGCTTTTTTATGAACAATATATTCAAATTTGCCACTACTGAATTAAGCCAAGATGCTTTTATATGCTGGTGTATTAACTTTTTTAATTATGATTGTAATTTAAAGAAACTCTCTATTGATTTACTGAAAAAATTTAATATAAAAAATATTGATAAAATAGATAGTATAAAAATATTAAAACAATTTCAAAAAATAGATATTTTATTAATATTAAATGGTATTAATACTGCTGTTATAATAGAAGATAAAACCTATACCTCTGAACATAATAATCAAATTGAAAATTATGTTAATAGCCTCAAAAAATCTGGTTCAAACAATCACTTAAATATAAATGAAAACACCAAAATTGTAGTTGTTTATTTTAAGACAGGTTTCCTATTTGAAAATGACAAAAATACCGTTTATAATATTCAAAATAACCATAAGTACAAAGGTGCATTAGTAACTGGAAATGATTTTAAAATAATTTTGGAAAAATATAAAGGAATAAATTATTTATTGGATAGCTATCTTTATAATTTATGTGAAAATTTAGAAAAAGAAAACCATTACCGTTTATACTATAAAAAAGATAATAGCGAACAATGGAATATAAGTACATCACAAATAGCCCAATATGAATTTATAAACAGTCTTTTTCCTGAAAATTGGAGGAAATATAAAAACCATATATTTAAAATAAATACAAGGCATAACAATTCCTGTTATCCTTTTACATACATAGATATAGAATATATTGACGAATGTTATTTTCAATGGAGAGTTGACACAAACAAAACAGGTCCATTTTTAGAATTAAAAATGTATAATAAATATGATAAAAAAAGTGAAGAACAAAAGAATTTACATATTTTAAAATACAGAAAGTATAAAGATATAATTAAAGATATAATAATTTCCAATAATATTTTTGAATTTGATGATATTAGCCCTAAAAGAAATAGTGAAAACTGTTTTAATCCTACTTTTATACATATATCTCTTGAGCCTATATTTAACAGTTGGAAAACGAAAGAAGAGGAAACAGTATTTATTAATAAAATACAAACAATAACAACAAAATTTATTAATAAAGTCAAATAACTTAATTTTAGGTGTTATAATACCGTATTTGTATCATAACACCTAAAAACATAAAGTTCTCTATTTCGCATATTTCAATATTATTATTTCTACGCCCAATTTATCCTGTATAAGACCTCTCTTAATATCAATATCACACTTTGCACAATCTTCTACAGCTTTCATCAGACTTCCTAAAGTAAAATTTCTACTTTGATTTATACAGCCTGCTACTATAAATTCTCTTAACCCCAATTCATAGGCTATTTGCTGTTTTGTATACTTTTTTCTCAAAAGATATTTACATTCCAGTATCATTTTAAACTGTCTTGCAATCATTTTAAGTATACCTAATGGGCTTTCTTTCATATTAAGGAGATTGCCGTAAATATCCAAGGCAAGCTCCGTATTTTTGCCACCTATTGCTCCAACCATATCGAAAATATTGGACTCAACAGATTTTGTACAGGCAATATCTATATCCTCTCTTGTTATTTTTTTATCTCCTGTATAGTTAAGAAGTTTTATCATTTCTTCTTTTAAAGCAACCATACTTACGCCAATATTTTTTATGAAATATTCGCTGTCTGAAGCTGATATTTTATTTCCAGAAAGTTTAATAACCCAATTTGTAAGCTCTTTCTCCTTGAGCATATTTATTTCGCACACATAGCCATTTTTCTTAACAGCCTTATAAAGTGCGTTTCTCTTGTCAACTTTCTCATTACAGAAAACCAAAACAGAAGTATCTGGTATACTCTTTACATATTCTGCAAGTAAATCTGTATCGTCCTTTCTACCAGTAGTAAATAGCCCACTGTCTCTTACTATTACTAATCTGTATTCACTAAAGAAAGGCATTGTATCTATAGCCTCGCTTATTTCCTTACCGGAAAAGCCTTTACCATCAAAAACAGATAAATTCATAGTTTCCGCCCCTACCGGAATTATACTTTCCTTTAGCTTATTTTCATATTCTTTAACAAGAAATGATTCTTCCCCGTATATTAAATAAACTCTTTTAAATTTTCCACTTTTAATATCATTATCTAAACTCTGCAAAAATATCACCTCCTACATATTTTTCTATTTCATAGCCCTTATCAACAGTTTTTATAGTTATCATACCATCAGCCTTAGTATTATACAAATTTATTTTGTAATTATTTAATATTCCCAAAACTTCTTTTTCTGAATAATCTTCTAAACTTGTACTAACTATAGCATTTTTAGGTTTAACAGCACTTATAAAATCCTGCGAATTAGCCTTTTTAGAACCACTTTTTGAAAGCAATAACACATCAGACTGTATACCTCTTTTATAGAAATCCCTTTCATATTTGTTTGAAATATTAAAAGGTATCAAAAATGTAACATCGTCTAATGCTACTTTAATTCCATATTTGCCATACTTTCCTGAGCCTATATAATAACATTTATATTTAAGATTTTCAACAGCTTTTAATTCCTCGTCTTTTAAAACATAATGTATGCTTACATTATTCTTTTTAGCCAAATCCAATATATCTTGCAACTTTTCAGTTTTCTTGACATTTTTAGGTATATAAATATTTTTAACATTTACATTTTTTAATAAATCCGGAATACCACCAATGACATAATTTTCAGAAGAAGTAATAAATATATCATCAATATTTTTTACATTATAATACTTCATATATGGAACTATTACCTTTTCTCCTGTTGCACTATTTCCATATTTACCACCATTTATTACACCAACATAATCTCTGTCCCTTATCACTATACATTCAGCTTTACCTGCTGATAAAACATCAATTCTATTGTATTCGTTTGGTTTTATACGACATAAAAAGATACATAATATTATTGGTACGACATATATTAACTGCCTAGTTAAAGCAAATTTATACAAAAATATAACTATCAAAAACATTGTAATTATAGTCAATAAGGGTACAGCACCTATTGTATATTTTGAAAAAGGTGTACCCGTTACAACTTTACATACAATATCAAAAAAATCAAAAGCCATAACAGCTGGTTTTAATGCAATAGCTCCTAAATGTATTGAAAAACAGCCTACAGCTATAGCCAAAAGACAGATTGGCAACACAAAACTAACGCAAGGTACTATTATCATATTTGAAACTGTATCAATGGGATTAAATGAATAAAAATGGTATACCGTTATAAGCTTACTTGTTACTCCAATAAGAAATGTAACTATAAATAATCTAGCAAATTTATCCTCAATTTTATATTCTTTTATAATTTCAAAAGCCATACCTATTGTAAAAACACAACCAAAAGAATACTGAAATCCTATATCATAAATATAGTATGGATTAAAGATAAGCAATGCTAAGCACGCAAATGCTGTAGACCCTATCAGGTTATATTTTCTGTAAAACATATAACCAAACTGCAACACATAAATCATAGTTACTGCCCTAATAGTAGAAGCTGCACAACCAGTTATAACACAGTAAAAAGCCATAAACACTATCAAAACAAATGACGCCATTTTTCTATTAAACTTATTTAATAAAAACAATATTATGCCGGCAAAAATAGAAATATGTAATCCGGATATTGCTAAGATATGTGCTACTCCTGCACTTCTATAAAGGTCGTATATACTGTCACTTATGTCATCTTTATAACCTAAAACCATGGCAGCAATAATTCCTCTTTTGCTTTTTGGAGAAATTATATGTATAACACTATAAATATTTTTTCTTAATTTATCTATTTTCAAATAAAGACTTTCTTCATTGGTTGAAATGTATTTTATTTTTCCAGACATAGTATAATCTATTCTTTTAATTTTAGAATAATGGTAATTATCAAAATCAAAGGGATTTTTCTTTATTTCTGGGGTTTTTAATTTTCCAACTGCCTTTATGGTATCTCCTATATAAAGTCCTTTTTCGCCATAAACACATACCCTACATTTATCATTGTATATCTTACTGCCATTTTTAATTTCATCAACATCGACTATATATTTTCCACTTTCAGAATTTGCATATCCTGCACTTATTATTGTACCTGTAACCTGTACTTTTTTATTAGTGTTTACAATTTCTGGAAATAAATCTTTTTCTGTATTAATATTCATTATTGCAATTCCAGCAACAAATCCAAATATAAAAAATATACCTATTATATTTTTATTTAGCAACGAATATACTAAAGCTATTGATATAACAATAAAAAGGACAGTATATGCCCAAGGAGCAAAATACTGTCCATAAAGTAATCCTATTACAAAAAATATCAATATACCGACTATTGGATTTTTCATATTCCCTCTTATCTAATCATAGCTTCATTTCTTGAAAATAACTTACTAAAGTCAATTCCGTCTTTTTTACTATTTATCTTTTCGCCCTCAATAAGGAACTGTACTTTGTTTACACTATCTAATTCTGTAAGAGAGTCTACAATAGAATAAACTGTTGTCTGTTTGGTAACATTTGCTAATTTTTTATTTATAAATTCCTTTGAAAGATTTACATAACAAATACCATCTTCTGTTTTAATATCCTTAATCTGTGTAGATACTGGAATTGTCTTTTCAAGCATATTTTTTTCTGGGCCAGCAATAAGTTGTTCCACAATTTGGTATTCCAATGAAAGACTTTGCTTTACTTCAATACTTCTTTGCTCACTAGCAAGGCGAGTACCTGTTCTGTCAGCAAAATACAATTCCACAACCTGCCAATTAGTCTTTTCAGGATTAACAGTAGGATTATTTCTTATACTTTCTCTGTTAAATTTCCATGGTGTATTAGTCTGTGGCTCATTTAAAGTAATACCATTTACAGATACATAAACATCTTCAATAAAACTCATATCTGTAAGTGTGTACACCATAGCTCCAATACATAAAATTCTATCACTTGGAGAAAGTTTATTAAAACTAGGTTGCAAATCAATATAAGCTATCTTATCTTTATAGGTTTTAGAATTAATATGAAAATCAGATGGCAAAACTAATGCTGAATTATTAAATTTAGGTCCACTACCAAATTCATCAACAACTGTATTAAACATTACTTTATCATCATCAACTAGATTTACTGTCTTTTTTTCAATACCTAAACAGCTTTCAGCAGAATTAACATAATACATATTATATGAAACTGTTCCCTCTGCCATTTTTACATCTCTAATATAAACAAATATACCAAAAATTATAGCAACAGCAATTATTGTGATTATAATAGACATAATAGTTTTTTTAGTATTCATATAACCACCCCTAACTCTGCTGATACTTTAAAGGCAAACGCACAATAAATGTTGCACCCTGACCTTCGCCACTTATAATTTTAACAGAACCATTGTGAAGAACTATTGTAGAATGGGTAATAGCAAGACCCAACCCTGTTCCTCCAGTTTCTCTATCCCTAGTTTTGTCAATTCTATAAAATCTTTCAAAAATCTTACTCTGTTCTTCTTCATCAATACCAATACCAGTATCTTGAACAGTAATGTAACAATTCTGGTGGTCAGCATCAAGACTAACACTAACCTCCCCACCTACTGGAGTATACTTAACGCCATTTTCAACAAGGTTTGAAATAGCTAAACTAAGTTTTACTTCATCAGCGTCAATAGCAACTTCCTTTGTAGCATCATAATTAAGTGTAATACTCTTGTTATCTGCTAAAGGCTTTATTCTCTTTATAATATCCCTAAGCATTTTGTTTATATCAGTTTCAGCTATATTTAACTTTGCACCGTTGTAATCAAGACGCACAAGAGAAAGCAAGTCGTTTACAATATTTGTCATTCTATCTATTTCAGAATTAATATCCCTTAAAAACTCGCTATACATTTCTGTAGGAACATTTTCCTGTAATAAAATTGACTCTGTAAGAACCTTTATTGAACTTAACGGCGTTTTAAGTTCGTGGGATACATTGGAAACAAATTCTTGTCTTGATGAGTCCATTTGCTCCAACCTAGTAGTCATATTATTAATAGCCTCACTTAGGTGAGCAAATTCATCATGACCCTTTGTTTCAATTCTCTGGTGTAACTGCCCTGCTGATATTTTCTGTATAGTTACAGAAATATTTTTCAAAGGCTCCATTATAATCCTTGCCATTACAAAAACTAAAATTATAACTATAATAGCTATAAGTATGGCAATTACCATCCAACGAGCATTAATTTCACTTAAAAGTGTATGAATATCATCAAATGATGTTACTACAAGGACAGCCCCTATTTTTTTAGATGCCGAATTTTCAATATACGCAGAGGCATAAACAGCCTTTTCATCTTGCCTTAAATTAGCCTCATCTCTACCGGAAAGAGCAACCAGTATTTCTGGCACAAGATAGACCTTACCAGTAGCAGAATTATTCGTATCAGATACAACATAGCCATTTGCGTCTACAACAATAATTCTGAAACCGCCTTCACTACTTTTATCACTTAATTCAGCGATTAAATCGTCTTTTTTATTTGGAGAAGTAAGGTATCCTGCTTTCTGAATAGACCCAGCTATTTTATTTGCCTGATAAAGAGCCTCTCTTTCACTTGACTCCTCAAAATATCGACCAAGAGTATGAACCATATAGATAGAGAATATAATAAGTGGAACTATACTCACAAGCAAAACAGCTGTAAAAAGTTTAAATCTAACGGTTTGATACCATCTTATTTTACTGGAAATAGTAACCAACTCCCCATTTAGTATGAATATACTCTGGCTCACTAGGAACAGCCTCTATTTTTTCTCTTAATCTACGAACATGAACATCTACTGCTCTTACATCTCCAGGATAACCAGCACCCCAAATTGTAGTAAGTAGATTATCTCTGCTATAAACCTTGCCAGGATTTTTCATAAACAATTCTAATAAATCAAATTCCTTAGCAGTAAGATTTTTTTCTTTGCCCTTTATAAAGCATCTTCTACTTTCAAGGTCAATTTCCAAATCTCTGGATTTTATAATATTGCTCTTTGATTCTTCGTGAGTGACAACTCTAACACTTCTTCTTAATATAGCCTTGATTCTGGCTTTTAGTTCAAGAATATTAAAAGGTTTTGTAATATAGTCATCAGCACCATATTCAAGACCCATAATCTTGTCCATATCTTCGCCCTTTGCTGTAACCATAATAATAGGAACATTTGAAAATTCTCTAATCATACGGCATACTTCAAGACCGTCAATTTTAGGCAACATTACATCTAAAAGAATAATGGAATAGTTGTTATTTTTAGCAAGATTAAAGGCTTCCTCTCCGTCATATGCTACATCAACTTCCATATTTTCCTGTTCAAGGCTAAACTTTATTCCTTTTACAATTAATTTTTCATCATCAACAACCAAAATTTTGTTTGCCATCATTTCAACCCCTACATTTAATTATTCCTTTTTTACACTACTCTATTTTCTGTCATAAAAATATTTTTGTCAACTGTATTTTAAAAATAAAATTAAAAAATCATTTTATCTCTTGAATTAGAATTAAAGTTATTATATAATACATAGGTTGCTTTTTTAAGCAAAGGATTAAAATAAGCTTGCTTTGTAAATATTTTTAGGAGAAATTTTATGTATAAAAGACATATTACTATATATATTACCATATTTTCAATAATTTTAACAACATTTTTTTCAAATATTTATGCTCAGCCTACTTCTGTAGTTGAAACAACAACGGAGGCTACTACAGAAGAACCGTCAGTTATTAATAATTATGCTGACAGTTCTAAGGTTTTAAATATTGATGCAAGAGGAGCTATTCTTATTGACGCCAATACTGGTGTTACAATTTACGAAAAGAATTCTCACGAAAAACTTTATCCTGCAAGTATTACAAAAATAATGACTGCTTACCTTGCTTGTAAGTATGGTAAATTTGACGATACCCTTACAGCATCTCACAATGCTATTTATGGCATAGGTCAAGGTAGTAGTATCATTGGTATACAAGAAGGCGAACAGATTTCTTTCCTTGATGGTCTTTATGGTATAATGATGGAATCAGCTAACGAAGTTTGTATGATGGTTGCTGAACATATAGACGGTACTGTTGAAAAATTCGTAGAAAGAATGAATAAACAGGCTCAGGATTGGGGTTGTAAGGATACCCACTTTAATAACCCTCATGGTTTCCACGATGTAAACCACTACACTACCCCATACGATATGAGTTTAATAGCTTACAATGCTATTAAAGATGAAAACTTTAGTAAAATCTGGGGAACTGTAGACCATACAATTCCAGCTACTAATAAAAATCCTCAAAGATTTTTACATAACAAGGATAAAATGCTTAAACCAACTTCTGATTATTATTATCAGTATGCTATTGGTGGTAAAACAGGTTTCCATGATGATGCTAAAAACACTCTTGTAACTTGTGCTGAAAAAGATGGCGTAAAACTTATATCTGTTGTAATGAAAGCAAATGGTTATAATCAGGCTTATACAGACTCTAAGACATTACTTGACTACGGTTTTTCAGTTTACAAAGACAATAAGGTTTATACTGGCGGAACTTATACTGATAAAATTCCTGTATATCAGACTTATTTAAGTGAAGATTACAATGTTGGCGAATTAAATGTAACTGTTGCTGGCGATGTAAGTGCTAAACTTCCAAGTTTTGTTTCTGCCAAAGATGTAAAAACAAAGGCTGTAATTAATTATAGCAAAGACAATAATGATAAAAAGATATATGCCCCTATAAAAGAGGGTGACAAAATCGGCACAATGGAATTTACATATAAAGATAAAACCATTGCTACTGCTGATATTACAGCATCTAACACTGTAGAGGCAAAATCTGATAAACAACTTGCTGAAATGAAATTAATAAACAATGTTAAATCTTTTTTACATATGATTTTAAATGCTTTAATTTTCATTATTCCAGTTGTAATCATAATAATTATTTTATTAGTTGTCAGAAATAATATTAATAAAAAGAAAAAGAAGAAACGCAGAAAGAAATCTTCTTCTCACAATTCTACAAAAAGACACTCATCAAATAGCGGTTCTGGTTCAAAAACCAGAAGTAGTAGTTCATCAAGAGCAAGAAGTGCTGACGAATTGAGATTACAAAAAAGAAGACGCGAAATGCAAAGGTCAATGGAGGAAAGACGCAGAAGAGCTGAAAGCTCAGACAGACCTCCTATAAGACGAAGAAGACAGTAATAAAAAATTAAAAATAAGACACAATAAGGTAGAAGTTGAAAATCAGCTTCTACCTTATTTTTTATTTGTTCTGAAATACAATATAAAAGCAAAGTAATCATTTACAATACTGAATTTTTTATTAATTTAATAAAAAACTAACTTAAAAACTGCATTTCTATTGATTTTAAAATAAAAATATAGTATTATGTAAATAGGTAAAATAACTTTACTATAATATTATGGAGGTAGTATATCCCATGGAAAATTTAAACAGACAACTTTTAACAAACGGTTTTAAATTCAACGATGATTTAAAAATCGGTACAAAGAAAACTCTCCCTGAAAAAATAGTTCAGTTCGGTGAAGGTAATTTCCTTCGTGCCTTTGTTGACTATATGTTCGACGAAATTAATGAACAGGGCTTATTTGAAGGTGGTATCACTCTTATCCAGCCTATCCCTGGTGGTGACTTCTTGAGAAATGTTCTTAACGAACAGGAAGGTCTTTACACTCTTATTGCTAGAGGTCGTGAAGATGGCAAGGAAGTTGCAGCTAAAAGACTTATTACTTGCGTAAACAGATGTATCAACCCATATGTTGACCTTGATACATACAACACTTGTGCAAAGAACCCTGAACTCAGATTCGTAGTTTCTAATACTACTGAAGCTGGTATTTCTTGGAAAGAAGAAGATATGATTACTGACCAGCCACAGGACTCTTTCCCTGCTAAGGTTTGTAACTTCTTATATGTAAGATTTAAGGAATTCAATGGCGATATGAACAAGGGTCTTGTATTTATCCCTTGCGAACTTATTGATGATAACGGTAAGACATTAAAGAAGTATGTTCTTCAGCATGCTGCTAACTGGAAGTTAGGCGACGAATTCATCAACTGGATTGAAAATGCTTGTATCTTCACTAGCACACTTGTTGATAGAATCGTTACTGGTTACCCTCGTGAAGAAGCTGAAGCATTATGCGAACAGTTTGGTTACAAGGATAATGCTATTGACACAAGTGAAATCTTCCACACTTGGGTTATTGAAGGCCCTGCTGAACTTGAAAAGGAACTCCCATTCCCTAAGGCTGGTCTTAAAGTTATCTTTACTCCAGATGTAAAGCCATACAAGAAGAGAAAGGTTAGAATCCTTAACGGTGCTCATACTTGTTCTGTACTTGGCGCTTTCCTTGCTGGTCACAACTTAGTTGGCGAATTAATGGCAGATAAGATGTTCTACAAGTACCTTGAAGATGCTCTTAACAACGAAATCATTCCTGCTATCGTTAGCCCAGAACTTACTCTTGAAGACCTCAAGGGCTTTGCTGATGCTGTATTCGATAGATTCCAGAATCCATTCATCAAGCATAAGCTTTTAGACATTTCTTTAAATTCTACTTCTAAGTGGGAAGCTCGTGTACTTCACACTATTAACGAATACTATGCACAGAAGAAGGAACTTCCTAAGATTCTTACTTTCTCATTTGCTGCATACCTTGCATTCTACAGAGGTACTGAAATTAGAGAAGGTGCTTTAATCGGTAAAAGAGGCGACGAAGAATACTTAATCAAGGATGCTCCAGAAGTTCTCGAATTCTACAAGAATGCTTGGACAGGCGTTGATGTTACTGATAAGGCTCAGATTGCTGAACTCGTTACTAAGGTTTGCGGAAATAAAGACTTCTGGCTTGGCGAAGACCTTAATACTGAATTAGGTAACTTCCCTACAGTTGTTGCAGACCACTTATACAATATCTTAAACAACGGTGTTGTTTCTGAAGTTGAAAAGGTTTTAGCATAATTAAATAAATTCGGAGGAAAATATGGATACAAACAATGCTATTAAGATAAATGATAATGATAACGTTGTTGTAGCCCTTCGTAATATTACTGCTGGCGAAGAAATCTTCGGTGTAAAAGCAGTTGACAATATCGACAGGGGCCATAAAATGGCCCTTGTTGACATTAAAGAAGGGGAAAACATCATTAAGTATGGCTATCCAATTGGTCATGCTACACAGGACATTAAGGCTGGCGAATGGGTACATTCTCACAATGTAAAGACTAACCTTAGTTCTACACTTGAATACACTTACAATCCAAAACTCAAAGATATTCCTGTTACTAGAAAAGACACTTTTATGGGCTATGTTCGTAAAAATGGCGAAGTTGGTATCAGAAATGAAATTTGGGTTGTTAATACTGTTGGTTGTGTAAATGGTGTTTCTAATGCTATTGTTGCTGAAGCTAATAAGCGTTTTGGTGGCAGAGTTGACGGTATTTATAACTTCGTTCATCCATATGGCTGTTCTCAGCTTGGCGAAGACCACGAAAATACTCAGAAGCTCTTAAAGGGTATGGTAAATCACCCTAATGCTGCCGGTGTTTTAGTTCTTAGTTTAGGTTGCGAAAACAACAACCTTAATGAATTTAAAAAGGTTCTTGGCGAATGGGACGATGAAAGAGTTAAGTTCTTAGTTGTTCAGGACCACGAAGACGAAATTGAAGCTGCTATGGAAGAAATGGGCAAGCTTGTTGAATATGCTGAACAGTTTAAGCAGGAAGAATGTCCAGTATCTAAGTTAGTTATTGGTCTTAAATGTGGTGGTTCTGACGGTTTATCTGGTATTACTGCTAACCCTCTTATCGGTAGAATTTCTGATATTATGGTTGCTAATGGTGGTAAGACAGTTCTTTCAGAAGTACCAGAAATGTTCGGTGCTGAAACTATGCTTATGGATAGATGTAAAACTCCTGAGCTTTTCCAGCAGACAGTTGACCTTATTAACAACTTTAAGGAATATTTCCTTAGCCATGGCGAACCTGTAGGCGAAAATCCATCTCCTGGTAACAAAAAAGGTGGTATCACAACTCTTGAAGATAAGTCACTTGGCTGTACTCAAAAGGGTGGTACTTCAAATGTTATGGGTGTATTAAAGTACGGCGAAAAGGCTGTTGCTGACGGTCTTTCTCTCTTACAGGGTCCTGGTAATGACATCGTAGCTATTAGTGGTATGATGGCATCAGGTTGCCACATTATCTTATTCTCAACTGGTAGAGGTACTCCTGTTGGTTCACCTGTTCCTACAGTTAAAATTGCAACTAACACTCCACTTGCTGAAAGAAAGTCTAACTGGATTGACTGGAATGCAGGTAGATTAGTTGAAGATAAAAAGATGGACGAATATGCAGAAGAATTCTTCAAGTATATCCTTGATGTTGCTTCTGACAGAAAGAAAACTAAAAATGAAATTAATGGATATAGAGAAATTGCTATCTTTAAGAATGGCGTAACTTTATAATTCATTTGTATAAAAATCTAATTTATTTTTTGGAGGACACAAAAAAATGGGTTTTATTGATGAAAATTTCTTATTAAAAACTGAAACTGCAAAGAAGTTATTTAACGACTATGCAAAGAACGAGCCTATTTATGATTTCCATTGTCACTTAAATCCACAGGAAATTTATGAAAACAAGAACTTTGAAGATATTTCTGATGTATGGCTTGGTGGCGACCACTACAAGTGGAGAGCTATGCGTTCTTTAGGTGTACCTGAAGAAGAAATTACTGGCAAGAATGCTGACAAGCTTAACAAGTTTGTAAAGTGGGCTGAAACTATTCAGTATGCTATTGGTAATCCACTTTACCATTGGACTCACCTTGAACTTCAAAGATACTTCGGTATTTACGAACCTTTAACAAAGGACAATGCCGTTGAAATTCACGACAAGATTAACGAAATGCTTGCTAAGCCTGAATTTAAGGTAAGAGAACTTATCAAGCGTTCTAATGTTAAGGCTATTAACACAACTGATGACCCTGCTGATTCACTTGAATGGCACAAGAAGCTTGCTGCTGAAGAAACTGCATTCAAGGTATATCCAGCTTGGAGACCAGACAAGGCTCTTAACATTGATGCTCCAACATATGCTGACTACATCAAGACTCTTGGTGCTACAGAAAATACTGAAATCAAGACTTTTGCTGACTTAAAGGCTGTTCTCGTTAAGAGAGCTGACTTATTCGATTCTCTTGGTTGTAAGGCATCTGACCACGCATTTACTTATGTTCCATTTAGAAAGGCTGACGAAGCTGAAATCGATTCTATTATCGCATCTGCTCTTGCTGGCAACAAGCCAAGTGTAGAAGATTGTGAAAAGTATAGAACTATGCTTATGTTATTCTTAGGCGAAATGTACGCTGATAGAAACTGGGCTATGGAAATTCACTTAAATATCAAGAGAGATAACAACACTAGAAGATTTGAACAGATGGGCCCTGATACTGGTTTCGACTGTATCTCTGACTGGTCAACTGTTGAAGGTTTAACAGGTCTTTTAGATGCTCTTGACTACAACAACAAGTTACCTAAGACTTTATTATTCGCTGGTAACCCTGCTGATAATCAGGTATTTGGTACAATCCTCGGCTGTTTCCAAGGACCTGAAGCTGCATCTAAGATTCAGTTCGGTACTGCTTGGTGGTTCAATGACAACAAGGACGGTATGGAAGCTCAGATTAAGGCACTTGGTAACTTAGGTGTACTCGGTAAGTTCGTTGGTATGCTTACTGACTCAAGAAGTTTCTTATCTTACCCAAGACACGAATACTTCAGAAGAATTCTTTGTAACATCATCGGCGAATGGATTGAAAATGGCGAATATGCTAATGACATCGAATTTGCTGGTAAGTTAGTTTCTGATATTTGCTACGGTAATGCAGCTAAATACTTCAACTTAGATAAGTAATTCTATTTAATCAATAGGGTGGGTTCTTAACCTGCCCTATTTTTTATAATAAATAAAAAAATAAATAAAATGCAAATATTTACTATTACTGCCTATAACGCAGATTATATTTTAGCAAAAGAAGAAAACTTTCAAAAACTATAGATATTTTAAATGAAAATGGCTATAAAATAATATGGAGAAAATATGAAATTATTTGCAATTGATTACAGAACCCCTAACCTTGTTAAACAATTAATACATTTATGGGAAAAGACCGTAAAAGCAAGCCATAACTTTTTATCAGACGATGAAATTCAGCAAATAAAAAAATATGTTCCAGAAGCATTAAACAATATTCCACATTTAGTTGTTGCTAAAGATGATTTTGATACCATTGTTGGTTTTATGGGAATTGCTGAAAATAAATTGGAAATGTTATTTGTAGCAGATAATGAAAGAGGAAAAGGCATAGGAAAAGCATTAATTAAATATGGCATATCAAATTATAATATTAATGAATTGACTGTAAATGAACAAAACCATCTTGCCAAAGAATTTTATGAGCATATGGGATTTAGAGTTTATAAAAGAACAGATTTAGATGAACAAGAGACCCAATATCCTATACTATATATGAATCGAGAGGTAAATGAGTAATAATAATGCCTTTTGAAGATTATAATTTCAATTTAAAGGAGAAGGAATACAAATGAAAAATATGTCTAAAACAGCCATAATATATGCAATATTAGCAGCAGCCTTATATGCTATCAACATACCTTTATCTAAATTGCTTTTAAATCACATACCACCAACATTAATGGCCGGCTTTTTATATTTAGGTGCTGGTACAGGTATGTTTTTGCTTTCTATAATACACAAAGAAAACGATGAAACACAAAAATTAACCAAAGCTGAATTGCCCTACACTTTAGGAATGATAGTTTTGGATATTGCAGCACCTATTTTTTTAATGTTTGGTTTAATAATGACAAATTCAGCTAATGCATCACTTTTAAACAACTTCGAAATTGTTGCTACATCAATTATAGCTTTAGTCTGTTTTAAAGAAATTATATCTCCAAAATTGTGGACTGCAATATTATTTATAACTGTATCTACAATTATACTTTCCTTTGAGGATATGTCAGCCTTTGCATTTTCAAAGGGTTCACTCCTTATCCTCTGTGCCTGTGTATGTTGGGGTTTTGAAAACAACTGTACCAGAAAATTATCTAGCAAGAGTTCTACAGAAATTGTTGTCTTAAAAGGCTTATTCTCAGGTATGGGTTCTCTCATAATAGGTTTAATAATAAGAGAAAGTTTACCTAACATTAAATTTATACTTATTACATTAATTTTGGGATTTGTTTCTTACGGATTAAGTATTAAATTCTATATTATGGCACAAAAATACCTTGGGGCAGCAAAAACAAGTGCATATTATGCTATTTCGCCATTTTTAGGGGTTATTTTCTCTTTTGCATTATTTGGTACTGCAATAGAAATAAACTTCTATATCGCCCTTGTATTAATGATTATAGGTACAGTATTGGTAACTCATGATACAATACAGTTACAACATTCTCACGAGCATATACACATACATACTCATATGCACACTCATAGTAATGGCGTAACTCATTGTCATGAGCATAGTCACACTCATTCTCATCTTCATATACATAATAGCAATACTGAAGAACACAGCCACATACATAAGATTGAAAACTTGCCTATACATAATCATATACATACAATATAAAAAACACCTCCAAAGGAATTTTAATTTTCCCTTGGAGGTGTTCTATTTACTAAGGAATTAATTTTCTTAGTTCTTGTAAACTCTGATTATTGAAGAAATTTCATTAATCATAGACATACCATTGAAAATTGTTATAGCATCTCTGAAGTTCTTTTCAAGAACTAAGTCTGTAATAACAACTAATTCAGCAAGTCCATTTTTCTTAGTTTTCTGAATAACTCTATCAATACCAACATCGTTATTACCAAGAACACTAGCTACACTTGCAAGAACGCCTGGCTTATCAGAAACCTGCATTCTGAGGAAGTATTTGCACTTTGTATCTTCTATATTCTTAATTGGAATAGACTTGTAGCAAGTGCAACCAATTCTTGCTGTACAGTTGTGTATAATATTTCTAGCTGAATCAATAACATCACCCATAATCGCACTAGCAGTTGGGAGTTCGCCAGCACCTCTACCCATAAACATAGCATCATCAACAGCATCGCCATGAACAAAAACAGCATTAAATGAATCATTAACTGTAGCTAATGGGTGATTTGATGATATAAGCATAGGATGAACCATAACTTCAATGCCGTTACCGTCATTTCTTGCAACACCTAAAAGCTTAATTGTGCAATCCATATCCTTTGCATACTTAATATCCTTTGATGTAATCTTTGTTATACCTTCTGTAGCTACATCATCAAAAGTAACTCTTGTATTAAAGGCAATAGACGCCATAATAGCCATCTTTCTGGCAGCATCATAACCTTCAATATCAGCTGTAGGGTCGGCCTCTGCATATCCTAAATCCTGAGCAATTTTTAATGCTTCATCAAAGTCCATACCCTCTTTAGTCATTTTAGTTAAAATAAAATTAGTAGTACCATTTACAATACCCATAATTTCAGAAATATAATTACCAGCTAAACATTGTTTTAATGGTCTGATAATTGGAATAGCACCTGCTACAGCTGCCTCAAAAAGTAAATCACAGCCATTTTCCTTTGCTAATTCCATAAGTGCGTGACCCTTTGACGCAATTAAGTCCTTATTTGCTGTAACAATATTCTTCTTAGCCTTTAAGGCCTGTGTAATGTATGTGTTTGCAGGCTCAATGCCACCCATTACCTCTACTACAATATTGATAGAATCATCATTTAAAATTTCATCAAAATTGTCAGTAAGATATGCTGAATCAATACCATCTCTAGTTTTATTCTTATTTCTTACTAAGATTTTAGCAATTTCAATATTAGCCCCAACCTTGTGAATCATTTCATCAGCCTGTTTGTTGATGAGCTTATATACACCTGTTCCAACAGTACCTGCCCCTAATATAGCAACTCTAATTTTATCCATTTTTATCCTCCTTAGTAAATTTATTTTCTATAGAATACCACACAACTACTATAAAAACAAGGTTAAGTTTAAAAGTATTTGATATAAATGTTCCAATACGGGATTTTTTGTAACACAAAAGGCAACCATTTCTGTAAATCAGAAACAGTTGCCTCTTTTATATTATATTTTGAATTAAATTTCACTCATAACATCCTGCATATCGTAGATACCAGGCTTTTTACCCTTTATAAACTTAGCAGCCTTTACAGCACCTACTGCAAAAACTTCCTTACTATGGGCAGAATGAGTAAATTCAATAACTTCGTCCTGTCCTGCAAAAATAACTTCGTGGTCACCAACAATAGTACCACCTCTTACAGCAGAAAGACCAAGCTCTTTTCTATCTCTTTTCTGTCTTACCTGACTTCTGTCATAAACATATTCAAGGTCGCCACCAACACCTTCGTTTACAGCATCTGCAAGAAGAATTGCTGTACCACTTGGGGCATCAATCTTCTGATTGTGATGACGCTCTACAATTTCAACATCAAAGCCAGCCTGATATAAAACATCAGAATACTTCTTTAAAATTGTAGCAATAAGGTTAATACCAAGACTCATATTAGCAGACTTAAACATAGCAACCTTTTCAGAAGCCTTTTTAAGCATATCCATTGTTTCATCAGAAAGACCAGTTGTACAAATAACAGCTGGAATATTCTTTTCTACTGCGTAATCAATAACAGCTGGAACAGCACTTGCAGTAGTAAAATCAATAATAGCATCTGCCTCTACATTACAGTCCTTTATATCAGTAAAAACAGGGAAAGGAGCATTTGCACCAGCAATATCAATACCTGCAACGATTTCTGCATCAGCATCTTTATTAACTAAGTCACAAATAACCTTACCCATTTTACCATTACATCCGTGCATTATAATTTTTACCAATCTGTACACATCCTTTTCATAGGTAAAAGTCGTATTAAAGAATACCGAAATCCTTCATAGCCTTTTCAAGGTTAGCCTTGTTACAATCTTCCATTTCACAAAGTGGAGAACGATAACCACCAGCATTCATACCCATCATATTAAGGGCAGCCTTTACTGGAATAGGATTTACTTCGCTAAATAAAGCATTTACTAATGGAATAGCCTTTACCTGCATTTCAGCAGCCTTTGCTACATCGCCATTGAGGAAAGACATAACCATATCGTGAGTATACTTAGGTGCTACATTAGATAAAACAGAAATAACACCCTTACCACCTAAAGATAAAAGTGGAGTAATCTGGTCATCATTACCAGAGTAAATAGCAATCTTGTCGCCACAAAGGTTTGCAATCTTAGCAACCTGAGAAAGGTCGCCACTTGCTTCCTTAATAGCCACAACATTATCAATTTTAGCAATTTCTGCAACAGTTTCAGGCTTAATATTAAGACCTGTTCTACCTGCAACAGAATAAACAATAACAGGAATGTTAACACTACCTGCCATAGCTTCATAATATTTAACAAGACCCTTCTGAGTAGTCTTGTTGTAGTATGGAGTTACAATCAAAAGACCGTCAGCACCAACTTCTTCGCATTTCTTACAAAGCTGAACACCATGAGCAGTATCATTACTACCAGCACCAGCAATAACTGGAATTCTCTTATTAATAACATCAACTGCAAACTTAACAACACTAATCTGTTCTTCATCAGTAAGTGTAGAGGCCTCGCCTGTTGTACCACAAATAATAATTGCGTCTGTTCCATTTTCTACCTGATATTCAAGCATATTTCTAAGCGAGTCATAGTTTACGCTACCATCAGCATTAAATGGAGTAACAATAGCAACACCTGCACCTGTAAAAAGTAAAGTCTTTGCCATTTATATCAATTCCCTTCTATATTCAATGCCGGAATTGACCATTTTAGCCAATTCCGACACAATTATTAATTTACAAAATTAGTCCATATAACCCTTTGCTGTAAGAAGTTCAGCAAGAAGAACAGCACCACCTGCTGCACCACGAAGAGTATTGTGGCTCATAGAAACCATCTTGTAATCATACTGGTTAGATTCTCTAAGACGACCACAAGAAATAGCCATACCACCATCAATTTCACGAGCAGTCTTAATCTGTGGCTGGTCAGGCTGGTCCTTTTCAGTATAAACATGGATGAACTGCTTTGGTGCGTGAGGAAGGTTAAGCTTCTGTGGTTCACCAGAATAGTCTGCCCACATCTTTTCAATTTCTTCTACAGATGGCTTATTTACACCGTCCTTGAATGAGAAGAAGATAGCAGCTGTATGACCATTTGATACAGGTACTCTATAAGTCTGACATTCAATAGAAAGTTCATTAGAAGGTACAATTTCCTTACCTTCAATCTTACCAAGAACCTTGTTAGGTTCTACTTCAGACTTCATTTCTTCGCCACCAATATATGGAATAAGGTTATCTACCATTTCTGGCCAAGTTTCGAAAGTCTTACCAGCACCTGAAATTGCCTGATAAGTTGTAACTAAAGCATGGTCAATGGGATACTTCATATTAATAACAGCCATAGCTGGAAGATAAGACTGTAAAGAACAGTTAGACTTAACGGCAATAAAGCCTCTCTTAGTACCAAGTCTTTCTTTCTGAGCTGGAATAATTTCAAGATGCTGAGGATTGATTTCAGGAATAATCATAGGAACATCTGGAGTATGTCTATGAGCTGAGTTGTTTGAAACAACAGGGCATTCAGCCTTTGCATAGCGTTCCTCAAGAGCCTTGATTTCATCTTTCTTCATATCTACTGCACAGAATACGAAGTCAACTTCCTTAGCAATCTTTTCAACATCATCAGTTGCATTCATAACAACCATATCTGCTACGCTTGCTGGAATTTCTTCGTCCATACACCACTTTGCACCTACTGCGTCCTTGTATGCCTTACCTGCACTTCTTGGAGATGCTGCAAGAACCTTGATATTGTACCATGGGTGGTCGTGAAGAAGAGTGATAAATCTCTGACCTACCATACCAGTTGCACCAATAATACCTACATTGTACTTTTCCTTTTTCATTTTCCTCTCTCCTATATTATATATTTTATTTAATAATAAGTGCTTAATCTGTATAAAAAAACAGACCGTTTCGAGCGGTCTGTGCGAATTCTTAACACAGATAGCGCTCCACTAAAGGCTATCTCGCCTACATAGTGACAGTCACAGGGCTATTAACCACAGCAACCAGAACTACATCTACAGAAAAAATGCAATTCTTCGGCAACATTTCCTTTCTATTTACTTCAACCGTTTCTGTCCGTCAGTAAATATACTAATAAACATCGCACCTCTATCTTATTACTTACTCTTAATATACCACTATATATCTTCCTTGTCAATGCTGTAAAATATTTTTGTTGAATTTGGGCAAACTTTTAATAAAGGAGTGAAAAATATATGGAAAAGAAGAAAAAAATTACACCTGAATATATTATGAAGTGTGAAGTAGCCAAAGAAATAGGTTTATGGGATAAAATAGAAAAATTAGGCTGGAAAAGTCTTACTTCAAGAGAAAGTGGCAGACTAGGTGGAGAGATAGCTAAGAGAAAACGCAAAAAAGAAGAAAAATAGCAAAAATAGGCAAACCTTTAAAAGGCTTGCCTATAATCATTTTATTATTTCACAACAACATTTTTGCAGTTTGTCTGCTTAACCATTTCACTGTTTGACTTATTATTCTTATTAATACAGTTAGTAAATGTGATGTCTTCGCTATTTTCTACTTCGAAAGCTGGACCATTTACGCCAACGACTGTAACATTATTGAACTTAATACCTCTTGTATTTGTAAGTACAAAGCCCTTTTCCTTAACAGGCTGAACACCAACATACATAGCAGGTTCGCCTTCAACAGCATTATCTGCAATAGAAATATATACATTTTCAAATGTACAATCTTCAACATACATTTCAGCTAAGCCAAAGAAGTGACCAGCAGAAGCATTTACATCTTTACAAGTCATATTAGAGAAATGTAAGCGTCTGAAAACTGGAGTATCCTTTGTAACAGGTGCTGGGTTCTTATCAACAACATCTGGGTCCATACCTCTTGGTCCCCACATATAGTAAAGATTTGCAATAAATGGACAAAGTACATTTTCCATAATTACATTGTCTACTCTAATATCCTGAACAGCTCCGCCTCTGTATCTTCTTGATTTAAGTCTGATACCTCTGTCTGTATTAGTGAATACACAGTTGCTGATAGTAACATTTTCTACTGAACCACTCATTTCAGAACCAATAACAACACCACCATGGCCATGAACCATAGTACAGTTTGTAATTGTAATGTTCTTACAAGGAACTCTTTCAGCAGTACCTTCTGTACCAGCCTTAATAGCAATACAGTCATCGCCTACATCAACATGACAGTTGCTAATGTGAATATTTGAACAAGATTCTGGGTCAATACCATCAGTATTTGGAGAATCGTATGGGTTGTTAATAGTTACATTATCAATAGTTACATTATCACAAAGTATAGTATTAATTGTCCAACTTGGAGAATTTGTAAGTGTCACACCCTGAATAAGAACATTCTTACATTCATAAGGAGCAATCATCTTTGGTCTTGGATACTTGTTTTCTTTAGCTCTAAAAATTTTCCACCAAAAAGCACCCTGTCCATCAAGAGTACCTCTACCAGTAATAGAAATATTTTCGCAGTTATCAGCATTAATAAGAGATGCGTAGCAATCCTGCTTAACACCCTCCCAACGAGAAGTAACTACTGGATATTCTTCAATATCATTTGAGAATAATAAAGTAGCACCAGCTTCAAGATTAAGATTTATATTACTCTTTAAGAAAATAGGACCTGTTAAATATGTACCCGCAGGAACAAAAACAGTACCTCCACCATTTTCAGCACATTTATCAACAGCAGTTTTAATAGCAGCAGTACAAGAAGTTTTGCCATCTGCAATCGCACCACAATCAAGTATATTAATAATTGCCATTTTCTACCTCCGTTTTTAGCATAATCTATATATTACACTAAAATTATAACATAGCTATAGGATATATTCAACAACTTTAATTATTTTTTCACAATTTATTTATCCAATCATAACAAGAACCAAACCATTGATGCTGACCTTCACATTCTTTATATTCAATGTCTTTATCAAAAAGTTTATATACATTTTTAGCTCGTTCAATTTGCTCTCTTACGCCAATAATGCCTCTATCGCCATTAAGGCTATCTTCTTTTCCTACTTCAATATATAAAGGTCTAGGAGCTAAAAGGGCAGCCATATCGCCCATATCTACTCTGTTCCAAAGTTTTGGTATAAAATTACATCCACACTTGTTTGTAAACAACAATGTATCCTTAAAACTATGGAAATAACAACTTGAAACTATATACTTAACTCTTTCATCTAAAATGCCAAGCCAGAGTCCGCTAAATCCGCCACCTGAAAAACCTACTACACCTAACTTCTTTACAGAATCCTCTTTTTCTATATAATCTACAAGGCACATAAGCTCATAAACTATAACACCCTGTAATGACATTCCCAAACTAATTAATGCAAAATTCAATTCATCACAATCTGATTTTTGTACATCATCGTACACACCTAGTCTGCGTTCTCCAGAGCCTAAAAGGTCCGGAATATAAACAGTATAACCCATTTTCATTAAGTCCAAAGCATAGCTGTAAACCATATCCTCATTTTTTTCTGAAGATATAAGCCCTTCTTTTCCATTACAGCCATGACCATGAAGTGCAATTATATTTTTACCATTACTTTTCTTTGGTGTCATTATGTAAAAAGGCATTTCCAAACTAGGCATGGTAGAAATTTTAACTTTTTCCAATATGTATTCTTTGTATTCTTTTTGCTCTATTTTTCTAAAACTTAATTTACTTTTAGGAAAATTTTCAAAGCCTAAGCCTTTCTTTAATCTAGGAATAACAGCCTCTTTCCATTTTTGAAAATCCTTAACTGTTTCCCCTTTAAACTTATATTTATCGCCATTTTTATTGATATATTTTCTAATAAAATCAAAACCATTATATCTGTTATTCATCATAACACCTCGTATAAAATTTATTTTAAACATTATCCAAATGACATTATAATACACATTACTCAAATATCAAGTGAAATTTCCGTAAAATTATATTAAAATTAAGTGGAATTTTTTTCAAAAAAATAGAAGACCTCTATTTCAAGGTCTTCCTTAATTTAAAAAGATAAATTTGTTTTAAAACAAGTAACAAGATAGTTCCAAATATAACACCTGAAAAGTCAATCCATACATCTTTTACAGAACTACTTCTACCTATAGGAAATAATTGTATTGTTTCATCTATTAAAGCTACTAAAAGCCCTATAAACAAAGGAATCCAAACATACTGTTTCATATTCTTTAAAAACAGTACCGTATCTATACTTAACAAAATTCCCAAAGCAGTAAACTCTGTAAAATGAGCTAATTTTCTAATAATATGTTCTGTTATATCTGTACTTATTCCTATTCGTGCAAAAATCTGCATTATCTCATAAAGAACCCCCTGACTTATGCCAGAGGATTCTTCTCCATTTTTTGACGAATTCCACCATATGAATCCAATCACAAAAAATGTAATTATTATAAACAAATACTTATACCAATTTCTTTTCATAACCTATAAATTATAAGAAAGGTTCAAAAATTGGCTTTAATACTTCAATATCTGAAAGTGAGAGAGAAGAAAGGCAGTTTGACTGGAATTCTTTTCTTTCATCTGATGAAAGTCCGTAGTACATCTGCTTAGCAGTTGAAATGTCTGAAAGTACATCATAACTTGGGTCAGCATAGTATGATTCCATAGCACTTAAAATGTACTGTGCTACTTCTTTCTGTTCAGCTGTTGAACAGTAAGGAATAAGATAACTCTTAGTATCTCTTATTATATTTTTAAGAGCTTTCATCTGTGAATCATTAAGAGTAATAGCTTCAGTTGTAGTAGCTTCTGTAGTAGTTTCTACCTTTGAAGTAGTAGTTTCTGTTGTAGCCTCTGTAGTAGTTGTAGCAGTTGTTGTTGTAGTTGTAGTATTTGATGAACTACCACCTGAGCTAGAACCACCACTACTTGAACCACCGCCACCACCACTAGAACCTGTGTTCTTTGTAGTAGTTTCTGTTGCTTCAGTTGTAGTAGTTTCTGTTACTGTTTCGCCATTAGCATTTGTAACAACTTCTGTCTTTGTTGTTACTTCTGTTGTGTTTTCAGAATTATTTGTACCAATATACTTAGCAAGAGCTAAACAAACTTCGCCTCTAGTAATATTATCAGTTGCTCTGAAAGTATCATTCTTTTCAAGTGAAAAAGCACCTGCTGAAATTGCTCTCTTTACATAAGATTCAGCCCACTGTGCTACTTCGTCATTAATCTTAATATCATCTTTAACTTCTGTAGGAAGTTTTGCTGCCTGTGCAAGAACAACACAAGTCTGCTGGCGAGTAAAATTATCCTTTGGTCTGAAAGTATTATCGCCAAAGCCACTAATATAACCATTACTCTGAGCAATTCTTACATCGTTATAATACCAAGCATCATTTTCATTATTATCTGCAAAGTTCTTTACAGACTTCAACTTTTCTTCGTCAGCCTTATAACCAAAAACCTGATTAAATACTCTAGTTAATTCAGCTCTTGTAATATTTCCGTTAGGCTTAAAAGTACCGTCTTCATAACCCTTAATGTAACCAGCTTCATACATTTTAACAATAGCCTGACCTTCAGCTGTACTTTCGTTTACATCTGAAAATCCTGTCTTTGATGCCGTATCAGCTGCAAAAACATTAATACTAGATACACAAGCTACAGCTAATGCACCAGCTAAAATTCTTTTTAACTTCATAAAATCCTCCTAAAAATCTTTATAATTGAAAGAGATTGCCTATAAGACAATCTCCCCAATTTATATTATATTATTATATAAAATTCAATTATTTTGCTACTGCAGCTGCGAATAATTCAGCAACAACTGTATTTGCACCACTTGTAGCAGAAATCTTATCACCAAGGTTAGTTCTTACATCCTGAATAGTCTTTGAATCGTAGTTTCTTAATAAGTCTACGAGAACATCAAAATGTTCGCCTGAGCTCTGACCTACTTCAAAAGCACCTAACTTATCAGTTTCCATAGAAACACCGTACTTTTCGCTATAAATAGCATAAGTATCATTTGCAGCCTGAGCATACTGGTCAGCTCTAATTTCGCCATTACCTGGGAATGCCTTCTTAGCTAAGTTGTAAAGTTCTTCAACTTCTGAATTTGAAAGTGTTAAGCTAGGACCATCTGCCTTAGTAACAATGTCTCCCATAGCCTTGAAAGCTGAAACTCTTGCTGCTGTAGTTGCATCCATAGTGTTATATGCTTCATCAGCTGGCTTACCGATACGCTCACAATCTTCAGGAGAAACTGGGTTAATAGCTTTTAAAGCATAAGCAAGCTTAGCCCAACCATCCTTAGAAGTAAGGTATACATCGCCCTTATTCTCGCTGTGGAAGTAAACCTTGTTAAGGTTGTCAGCAAGCTTAGAAGCTGTACCGTCCTTTGTAAGGGCAAGACTAACCATCTGGTCAGCAACTTCTACAATAGTCTTGTTGCTGTCAGTAGTAAGTTCGCTATCTAAACTAGCATATGTATTATCATAGTTCTTAGCACTATTAAGTTCAAGGTTCTTTAAAGGATTAGCAATAGTACCAGCAGCTGAACCAATACCTGATACGCTATAAAATCTTAAACCAACAACTTCATCAAATTTCTTTTCTGGCTGAAGTACATAGTCCATAAGTCTTTCAGCATCTGCTGCAGTTACTTTTTGGTCTGTAGTCTTCCAAGAACCATCAAAGTCGCCATTTGTAATTTCAGTACCCTGATTTGCAGAGTTAAGAATCTGTACTGCATCGCCTGCTGTAAGTGTACCAGAACCATCAACATCACCAGATTCTCTAGGTGTTACTGCAAAAGCTGATGTAGTAGTCATAGCCATAGCCATTAAAACTGCTGCAAAACTAACGATTTTCTTTTTCATAATTTTATATTCCTCCTTAAAATTAATAACCTTCTACTTACATTATATCTACTTTTTTTCATTATAAAGACTTAAATAATAAGCCTTTTTTAATCTTTTTTCTTTTTCATATGAAGACTTCATTGTATCACAAATGCTTGTATCAGCACCCATGGCAGTAAGCTTTTCTCTCAACTGGCTTATTTCAGCATCAACAGCAGAATCAGCCTGACTTTCTAAAGAAGCAAGCTCGCCCATATACTGTGAAGCCAAAGATGATGCACTAGCTCCATTTTTACGAGCTGCCTTTGCCTCATCAATTACATTGCCAATCTGTCCCAAATAATTAGCTTTTAATTTATACAAGCTAACGGTATATTGACCTACCACACTTGACACACTATCTTCTCCATTATTCACATCAGAACCCTTATTTGCTGATGTTATATTTGATTTACTCTGAGAATTTTCATTGCCAGAAGTATCACCACTACTTGCTTGATTATCAGAACTAGAAGAACTTCGAATTTCTTGTGAAGCTCCACTTTCTTCAATAATCTTTGCTATAGCCTCATCAGCAGTTATTTTTCCCTTTCTTATATCCTCCTCCTCTTGTGGAGTAAAATCTCGGATAGCTGGGGCATTATATTCCTCAAGTGTTTTCTGTACTTCTGTTTTGGTATCATCCATTTGTTTCTGAATATCAACCTTACTGTACTTTGATGCGTCAATAACTGCCGAGATATTATCTCTTTGAGTTAATGCAACAGCAATACACACGAGGATAAGGAAAAAAAGAATAACCAAAAAGACCTTTAAGCCTATGTGTTTTTTATTTGTTTTTTTTCTCAAACAAATCCCCTTTCTTCCCAATTTTAAATATATAAAACAACAGGTTATTAAGTGGCAAATGTTTTCAGAATAAAGCTGCAACTGTACATAATACACAGTTGCATATACACACACTCATTCCAAAACTATACACTTAGCCCACTATAGGTTATATCATACCCTATTTTATTAATTTTGTCAACAAAATCTTGACCAAGTTTTTTTTCTATTATGCTAAAAGCTTTGCCTAAGTTAGGACATCTTTTATCAAGATTATGACAATCAGACCCCAAAAGATGAACTTTTCCATCTTTTATCATACTAAGAGCTTTAGATTTTGTGAAAAATCCATTTATATACTCACCATTCATTTGAACTAAAGGTCCAAGAGATAGCAACTCATTTATATAATTTGTACCCTTTTGGAAATCAATAAATCTTTCTATATGTGCAATAATAACTTTAAGTTTTCTGTCATACATAAGACTTTCAACTTCTCTTAAAATTTTATCATTCCACTTAGAAAAAGGCATTTCCAATAACAGATATTCTCCATTATTATTTACTGTCAATTTTTCCAAGTCATCAAATACACTTATACCATTAAAGAAAAGTACTTCTGCACCTAGATTTAATTTAGGCATATCTGTCATTCCATCTATTGCTTCCACAAGAGTATCATAAGCATTCTGCCTTCTTTTCACAAAGTGTTCAACATCTATGTGACTTATATAGAAATGAGGCGTAGCAATCATAGTATCAATGCCTTGAGCATAACTTTGTTTCATCATCTCTATAGACATTTCAACACTTTTGCTACCATCATCTATTTTAGGCAAAATGTGACTATGTACATCTATCACAATATCATCTCCAAAATATCAATAGTAAGTTGAATACTTGCTATACTTGTAGTTCTTCTTATAATATCCATAACCAGATTTAGATACAACAACACCATTAAATACAAAACCAATAATCTTTGCATCTACGAAACGAAGTTTGCTAACTGCATCTGTAAGCATCCTCTTTTCTGCTCTAGTCTGACGCACAACAACTACAAAACCATCACACACTTTTGAAAGAAGAATAGCATCTGTTACAATAGTAACAGGAGGTGTATCAAGGAATATGTAGTCATACTTTTCCTTTAAGGCATCTATTGTTGCACTTACATTATCACTTGTTAAAAGCTCTGTAGGGTTTGGAGGAATATTACCAGCTGTAATTACATCAAGTCCACTATATTCTGAATGAATAAGAACCTGGTCAACTGTAGATTCTCCTACCAAAATGTTACTAAGACCTTTATCTCCCTTTACATTTAATAACTTTGCTACATTAGGTCTTCTCATATCGCAGTCAATAACAAGAACCTTAGCTCCTGTTTCAGCAAATGTAATAGCTGTATTAAAGCAAGTTGTACTCTTACCTTCAGAGGCAATAGAACTTGTAACAGCAATAACCTTACAACCTTTCTTTGCTAATGAGAACATAATATTAGTTCTCAATTCCTTATAAGATTCTCTAATATCAAAACGAGTATCATCGTTTAAAAGTCGTAATCTATTTTCCTCTGCAGTTTTTTTAGTTTCAACAACTGTATCAGTTGTTTTTTTATTTAACCCAAATAATTTCATAACACTCACCTTTTAGTTTGTCTTTTCATCAAGATTAACCTTTATTTCTGGAACAGTACCTATAATAGGAACATCTGGATATAACTTTCTTATATCATTTTCTTCTCTGATACTTTCATCTGTAATTTCAATAAGAACAGCTATACCTATACTTATTACAAAACCAAGAATAAGTCCTAACACTGTATTCTTAAATACATTAGGAGAAAATGGTCTCAATGGTTGTTCAGCATAGTCTATAACCTTTACAGAACTACCATCCATAATCTCTGTTGCCTTTATTGGAGCAGTATCTGCAATAGCATTTGCAATAATGTAAGCATGTTCAGGATTTGGATTGATAACAGTTAATGTCAATATCTGAGCATCTTCGGCTGATGAAAAAGAAATCATATTACTAATCTGGTCAGCTGTGTAACCAAGGTCAATTTTCTTAGCTACTTCGCCAAGTGTAGTACGGCTATCGAAAATTCTCATTACTGTTGGTACAAGCTGTAATGAAGCAGTAATATCATTATTACTAAGGTTTTCTGAAACAGTATTTTTATTATTGTTTACATACATTGTTGCAGAGGCCCTATATAAAGGTGTAATAAGGAATAAGCTATAAAGGGCAGCACATAGACCCAATGCTACTGTCGCAACAACAATCATTTTCCACCTGTCAATTATAGCCTCTAGTATTCGCCTAAAGTCAAACTCCATTGTTTCTGTGTTTTCTGTGTTCATATCTCACCCTAACTCCCTTTAAAATTTTTTAGTTCATTATACACCATTTAAACTTAAAAATCAAGCCAAATTCAGCAATATTACGCAAATAATATATTTTACGGCATTATATTTTGTTAATTTTTTATGTATTTTTTTGTATTAATATATGTATATACTTCTTTTTTTGTAATATACGCAATATAAAACGCCTTTTATGCCAAGTTTATAATAAATATTTTGACAAAAGGAAAATATTGTATTATAATTAATAATCATAGTGGTAATTCTATGATTAATCACTATATAATAAATACGGAGGTAATTTATAATGAGTATTGATTTTTCATTAAAGGGTAAGATTGCTCTCGTTACTGGTGCATCTTACGGTATTGGTTTTGCTATTGCTAGTGGTATGGCAAAAGCTGGTGCTACAATCGTTTTCAACGATATTAAGCAGGAACTTGTAGACAAGGGTCTTGCAGCTTACAAGGAAGCTGGTATCGACGCTCACGGTTATGTTTGTAATGTTTGCGACGAAGAAGCTGTAAACAACATGGTAGCTAAAATCGAAGAGGAAGTTGGCGTTATTGACATTCTTGTAAACAACGCTGGTATCATCAAGAGAATTCCTATGTGCGATATGACAGCTGACGAATTCCGTCAGGTTATTGATGTTGACTTAAATGCTCCTTTCATCGTATCTAAGGCAGTTATTCCTTCAATGATTAAGAAGGGTCATGGTAAGATTATTAACATCTGTTCTATGATGTCTGAATTAGGTAGAGAAACTGTTTCTGCATACGCTGCTGCAAAGGGTGGCTTAAAGATGCTTACAAGAAACATCTGTTCTGAATATGGTGAATACAACATCCAGTGTAATGGTATTGGACCTGGTTACATCGAAACTCCACAGACTGCTCCTTTAAGAGAAAGACAGCCTGATGGTTCAAGACATCCATTCGATTCATTCATCATCGCTAAGACTCCAGCTGCTAGATGGTTAAAGCCAGAAGAATTAGCTGGTCCTGCAGTATTCCTTGCTTCTGAAGCATCTAACGCTGTAAACGGTCACATTCTTTATGTTGATGGTGGTATCCTTGCTTACATCGGCAAGCAGCCTAAGTAATTTAATAGTGATTTTTAAAGCTGTCGGTTTTCCGACAGCTTTTTCTATTTCAGTATTCCTTTGTCTTTTAATATATTTGTAGTTACAGCTTTTGCTTTCATACCATCTACATTATCTTCTCCTGATATGTATACAGCAAAAGACCACATATCCTCTCCGTTTTCCACATATCCAATGAACCAACCTCTGGATTTTTTTCCATTTATAATTCCTGATCCTGTTTTTCCATATAAGCTAATATCTTTTTCCCTACTTATGAAAATTGATTTTTTTACAGCATTGATATTCTCACTAGAAAAACCAAAATCATTTTTATATAGTTTTTTCATCATATCAGCCTGTTCAAAAGGTGATATTTTCAATACCGGTTTTAACCAGTAGTCATTAGTAAATAACCCAACTCTTTTATTACCATAATTTATTTTAATAAAGAAGTCTTTTACTTTCTTTAAACCCAGCTGATTATCCATATTTTGAAAATACCAGTTCACTGAATTTTTCATAGCCGAATTTAAAGACTGGTTTTCATTCCACTGTGGGAAAGGATATTCATCTCCATTCCATAAAATTTCATTTTTATTTATAGTTATAACTTTATTTTCAAGTGCATTTAAAGCTCCGAAAGGTTTGTATGTAGAGTATGGAGATACCCTCTTGAAACCTTTTGTACCTCCAACATAATATTTGTTATTTTTCACATCACACAAAACATAACTGCCTTTATAATTTTCTAAGTAATCAAATCCCTTTTCGTAACTAATATTCAAACCTCTTTCAGGTATATAAATATCATTTTCCTTTCCCATAAAGTTAAAAATATAAGCTATTACAAAAATAAATGTAACCATTACTACAAAAGTATTAGTTATCAATTTATTGCTTCTAACGCCACAGCAGTAGTTATTAATAGCAAAAATTCTATTCGAAAGTTGTTTTTTACCAACAAACAAATTTGCAATAAAAGCAGATTTATATTTTATATTTCTTTCAGCCATATTTAATATAGAATGTCCATATGCAATTCTAAGAGCATTATCCGGCAACTTCTCCATAACTATATAGTCACAATATAACTCTCTTTCTTTTTTCACCGACTGGATAGCCAAATTTACTATTGGATTAAACCAATAGACACATTTTACAATATAAGCAAAATAATTAATTGATACATCTCTGTTCCTTATATGTACAATTTCATGTAATAATATATTAAAAAGGTCCTCATTTTCAAAATCTATATTATTAGGCAATGCTATGTAATACTTTCTCAATCTAAAGGAAACAGGAAAATCTATATATTTGCTTTGTATTATATAGATATTTATGTCTGTTTGAATGGTCTTTTTACATTTCTCCATTAATTGCTCAACATCAGAATTTACACATTTTGATTTTTTTACAATACTATGTAAACTCATAATATCTCTAATCAAAATCAAAATTGAAAAAACAACACCACCAACCCAAATATAAAATAAAATTTTAATAAAAAAAGTTTCCTGCCAAACACTGATATTTTCTGCAAAATCATTAATTATACTTTCACCTATATACAATACTTCTTCATTTACACCTTCATTACATATATAACTATTTTCTTGTATGATACTTTCGTAATCAAAGGTTGGTAATGGCAAAAGTAAAATCATAATAAAACCAAGGACTGTCAACCAAATAAAATAACTTAATCTACAAGATATTTTATTTTTAAATATCAGTTTTAATATATAAACAATTATTATTAAAATACTTACTATAAAATTTTCCATTAAAAAGCAGGAAAAAGACATATTAATCTTCCTTTTTTATTTTTTCATCTAGTATTTTTCTCAACTGATATATTTCGCTTTCGGACACATTTTCATTTTCCAAATAATTTACAAATAAGTTATTAAAAGCACCTCCGAAAAATTTATTTAAAAATTTATTTTTCTCCAATTCTATATACTCATTTCTCTCTACCAACGGATAATATTCATATGTTCTCCCTTTTTTTTCATGAGCCAACACACCCTTTTTATCTAGTCTTATAAGCATTGTCTGTATTGTTCTTGAACTCCATTTATCATTATTTTTAAAAGAATCTATAACATCATTTGTACTTATTGGAGCTTTATCCCAAACTACTTTCATAATTTCAAATTCAGCATCAGAAATTTTTGGCAAATTTTTACTCATACTCTCATCTCCTATTACTTTTGTAATCAGAGTATATCATCACAAAAAATCCCTGTCAATCACATATCAGAACGGTAATATCTATCAATAATATTATTTGCTATCTCCTTTGCTTCAGCACCTACTATACCATTCTTTGTATTATCGTCTAAATGAATTGCAAAATATATTTTCTTGTTTTTTATTTCATAAAATCCTGTATACCAAGCTGTATTATCCTTGCCAGTGCCGGTTTTTCCATATACCCCCTCTTTATCAGACTTCATAATATCTTTTAAAATATTAATTTCGTTATTTTTGTATTTCGTTTTTCCTTGAAAAATATTTGCTACAATATTAACCATTTCCATAGGTGTTATTTCTAACGAAGAACCGAGCCAAAAGCCATTTAACTCTTGTTGCACATTAATAGGCTCTCCTTCCCATTTACTTACATCGCAATTTCCATAATCCAATTCATCTACAGCCTCTTTTAATTTTTCCTGACCAATGTTATCTATTACTTGCCTAAAATACCAAACACAAGAAGTTTGAAATGCCTCATTTAAATTCATATCCTTATTCCACATATCAAAAGGATATTTCTCTCCATTATACTTCATCTTGGTATTTTTCGAAATTAACACGCCATCATTAAGACCTTCCAAAACAGCTACAATTTTAAAAGTAGAATAAGGAGAATATCTGGTATTGCATTGCTCTTCATTGTATACATCATATTTCTCTTTGTCATAGTCATAAAACACTGCACAACCATTAATTCCATTAAAACAACTACTATAATCTTTCTGAACTGTTTCAACTGAACTGTTTTTACATCCTGATAAAAGCAATAAATTTACCATAAGCAATAAAACAACAATTTTTTTCATATAATCTCTCCTTTGATTAAATATTACATCTGTAATATTACACTTGTAATATTTAATTGTCAAGAGTTTTTTAGACAAATTAATTTTGTTAATTTGTGGCTTGACAATCAAGCCATAGGATTTGTCTTTCATATTCAAAAAAAATACACTGTCGTCAAAACAGTGTATCTTCATTCAACCTAAAATATTTTTAGTAAATCTTCAAATTTTTCTATTTTGTAATCATACCTATCTACATTACCAAAACCATACTCAGCAAAAACAAAAGGAATATTTGCGTCAATAGCAGACTGTAAATCCCCTTGAGTATCTCCAACATAAACCGGACTTTTCAGATTATTTCTTTCTATAACCAATTTATTGTTCTCGCCCTTTGGTTTTCCTGTATTTCCTGCACACTCAAAATCCTCGAAATATTCAGCCATATTATTGCCCTTATAAAAAGCCTCTATATAACCACTTTGACAGTTGCTTACTACAAAAAGTCTATACTTCTTTTTCAACTCTGACAAAGTTTCCCTTACCTTTGGAAAAAGAATACCACCTTTTTCTGCAAGGACTTTATTTTCCAGTTCACAACATTCAGTAATCAACTTATGTTGCATTTCTGCTGATTCCTTTGGAAACAGCCTACGACTAATATCGTCTAACAATAACCCCATACAACCTTCCAATTCCTCAGTAGTTATTGGCTCTCTTATATTAGGATAATTCTTTAAAACTTCATTCCAAGTATCTTTTATGCCCTCTGTTGCATTCCAGAGAGTACCATCTAAATCGAAAATTATACTATCCAAAATTTCACCTCGTATATCACAAAAGGGCGTGCAATAAACACGCCCTAATATTTTTCTATTTTAAACCTTATGGTTATGATGTAATTGTGTTATGGTATAGCCAAAAGTTAAGAACTTTTCTTGTTATAACACTTACCTCCACTTAGTGTTTTACATCATTCCACCCATACCGCCCATGCCGGCAGCTGGATTTACAGGTTCTTCTGTTTTTTCATCAGCAACGATAGCTTCAGTTGTAAGAATTGTAGAAGCTACACTATTTGCATTAAGGATAGCACTCTTAGTAACCTTAGTTGGGTCAATAATACCTTCCTTAACCATATCAACATATTCTTCAGTAAGAGCATTGAAGCCATGACCAACTTCACTATTCTTAACCTGATTTACGATTACAGCACCTTCAAGACCTGCGTTAGCAGCAATCTGACGAAGTGGAGCTTCAAGAGCCTTTAAGATAACGCCAGCACCAGTCTTTTCATCGCCTTCAAGAGATGCGTAAACCTTTTCAACTTCTGGGATACAGTGAATGTAAGCAGAACCACCACCAGAGATGATACCTTCTTCAACAGCAGCCTTAGTTGCAGCAAGAGCATCTTCCATACGGAGTTTCTTTTCCTTTAATTCCATTTCAGATGCAGCACCAACCTTGATAACAGCTACGCCACCAGCAAGCTTTGCAAGTCTTTCCTGTAACTTTTCTCTATCAAATTCAGAAGTAGTTTCTTCAAGCTGTGCCTTAATCTGGTTAACTCTAGCTTCAATCTGGTCCTTATCGCCAAGACCGTCAACGATAACTGTATTTTCCTTAGTTACATTTGCACTTCTTGCTCTACCAAGCATATCAACAGTAGCGTCCTTTAAGTCGATACCTAATTCAGAGCTTACTACTGTACCACCTGTAAGAACTGCAATATCCTTTAACATTTCTTTTCTTCTATCGCCAAAGCCAGGAGCCTTAACAGCTACACAGTTGAATGTACCTCTTAACTTGTTAACGATTAATGTAGTAAGAGCTTCGCCTTCAACATCTTCAGCAATAATAAGGAGTTTAGCACCCATCTTAACGATTTCTTCAAGTAATGGAAGAATTTCCTGAATGTTGCTAATCTTCTTATCTGTAATAAGGATATATGGATTGTCAAGGTTTGCAACCATCTTTTCCATATCAGTTGACATATAAGCTGATAAGTAACCTCTGTCAAACTGCATACCTTCTACTAATTCAAGTTCTGTGTGCATAGACTTAGATTCTTCAACAGTAATAACACCATCATTAGAAACCTTTTCCATAGCATCAGCAATCATATTACCTACTTCTTCATCAGCAGCTGAAATAGAGGCAATCATAGCAATATGTTCCTTGCCGTTTACTTTCTGGCTCATTTTTTCAATAGCATTTACAGTAGCCTCTGTAGCCTTTGCCATACCCTTTCTTAAAATGATAGGGTTTGCACCTGCTGCAATGTTCTTGAGGCCTTCCTGAATCATAGCCTGTGCAAGAACTGTTGCTGTAGTAGTACCATCACCAGCAACATCATTAGTCTTTGTAGCAACTTCCTTTACAAGCTGTGCACCCATATTTTCGAAGTTGTCATCAAGTTCAACATCTTTTGCAATAGTTACACCATCATTTGTAATAAGTGGAGTACCATACTTCTTATCAAGTACAACATTACGACCCTTAGGTCCTAAAGTAACCTTTACTGTATTAGCTAACTTATTTACACCTGCTTCAAGAGCCTTTCTAGCTTCAACACCATATTTAATCTGCTTTGCCATAATATACAATGCCTCCTAAATTATTCTACAATAGCGAGAATGTCGCTTTCTTTTACAATAACATATTCTACATCATCGTTTTTAACTTCTGTTCCGGCATACTTAGAGTATACAACCTTCTGACCAACCTTTACAGTCATAGGAACTGTTTTACCGTCAACTACAGCACCAGGACCAACAGCAACAACCTCTGCTTCCTGTGGCTTTTCTTTAGCCTGGGTAGTAAGGATAATACCACCCTTTGTAGTTTCTTCTGCCTCTAATTGCTTTAATACAACTCTGTCTGACAATGGTTTTAAACTCATTACAATTCCTCCTTAAACTTAGTTCGTGCTGTTAGCACTCAACTTATGTGAGTGCTAACTTTAGGTATATATTAGTTTACATTCCCATTTTATGCAACCATATAAAACACCGAATAATGATTGTTTTTCCATATTTATCTTTGATTTTCTTCGATTTTCTTCGATTTTCTCTGTTTTTTAAAAAATAATATAATAAATACCATAATAAAATACTGGTATTAAAAGGGCTGGAAGCAAATTCCCTACATTAATTTTGCGTATATTTAACAAATCAATTCCAAGACCTGTTATAAGCACACCACCTACAAGGGCAATTTCTCTCATTATATCTCCTGTAAGATATGGTTCTACAATGCCCGCAAGTATAGTAATTGCACCCTGATATATAAAAACACTTACGGCTGAAAATATAACACCATAGCCAAGAGTTGATGCAATTATAACAGCGTATATCATATCCATTATGCTTTTAGTCAAAAGTATGCTGTAGTTATGATGAAGTCCACTTTCTATAGAGCCTACAACAGCCATTGACCCAACACAATATAAAAGCGTTGCCGTAACAAAAGCTCTGGATACTCCGCCTTTTCTTCCTCCAACTTTCTTTTCAACCCATCTACCTAAAGCCTGTAATCTACCTTCTACATTGATTACAGTACCAATAAGACCTCCGACTACAAGACTTATTACAAACAATACAGAATTGCAAGGCTGTGTAATAAGTTGTGTCAAAGCTGTGTTTAATCCAACTACAAGTACAGAAAGTCCTGTTGCCTGTGATGCTATGGCTTGCAACTTTTTATTAAATCTACCTTTTATAATAAGCCCCAGTAACCCACCAACAACAATAGCTACAGCATTTATAATAGTTGCAATCATTTTTTCTTCTCCTTATCTGTACCTATTTTAAGACTTCTGGCATAGTAGAATAAATACTGCTGTGCATAGCCACAATATTCGCCCCACTTCTCCTGTGCATAGGCGTGAATTTCCTTTATATCCTTTTCTTCATCATTAAAATACAAATGCTCCATAACTCTCTTTATCCATACATCTGTAGGGAATGTTTCTCGTCTTTTAAGAGAGAAAAGTAAAACACAATCAGCCACTTTTTGACCTACACCCTTTATAGATATAAGTTCTTTCCTAAGGTCGTCAGTATTTAAAGTATCAGCCTTTGATAAATCTACTTCTCCATTTTTTAATTTAGATATACAGTCAAAAATGTACTTTGCTCTAAATCCCATTCTAAGCTCCATTAAATCCTCAACTGTAACATTTTCTATTTCCTCAAGTCTAGGAAAAGCATATTCATCTCCTAAAGACTTTCCATATGTTTCAGCCATAGCCTTAATTATTTTCTTTATTCTAGGTATATTGTTATTCTGAGAAATAATAAAACTTAAAAGACATTCATAAGGTTCTTGATTTAACAGCCTTATACCGTCAGCATATTCTGTTGCACTTTTCATAATTGGGTCATTTTTTGATATTTCTTCTATAACATTGTTATAGTCTGTATCTAAATCAAAATAGTCGTACCATATATTTTCAAAATCTTCCTTATTACAGGGAGTAAATTCTACACTATCTTCTGTTTGAGTAATATATAATACCTTGCCATAGGCAACTATTTTGTACTTTAAATTCTCTATTTTTTCAAATCTAAAGCATTGACCACATTCCAATATTTCTTCAATATTGAAGTTCTTTACATTCTTTAAAACTACACTATTTTCCTTTTCGTAATATTCCATATCCAACACCTTTATTTTAAATAATTTTATTTTATAATAATAGCAAATACATTTTGATTTTGCAATAAAAGACAAATTTTCTGTCGCAAAAAGCAATTTTATTTTGTTTTATATTATGGAAAGCAAATTTGTTTTTAATATTTAAGGAGGTCACAATGCTAAATTTATTACACAAGCAAAAAAATTTGGCTGAAATTCTTTATAGTAACTATTCCATATTTATGTATAAAGTTGCCTATAGCATTTTAAAAGATAAAATTCTTGCAGAAGACGCTGTTCAAATTTCTTTTATAAAAATAATGGAACATTTAGATAACATAGATATTTCAGACAAAACAAAAACTAGAAATTTTCTAGGACTTATATGTAAAAATACTGCTATAAATCTATACAATAAACAGAAGAAACAGCCTGAAAATCTTGAGGAAGATAATGTAATTAATGAAACTGATGTTTTTGATATAATAATTGATAAAAATTCTGTTGAAAACATTAAAAAGTGTATTTATGAATTAAAAGCTATATATCAAATACCCCTTATGCTTCACGCAGTACATGGTTATTCTGTAAATGAAATAAGTCAACTACTAGATTTAAACGCAAAAACTGTACAAAAGAGGCTTGAGAGAGCCAGACAAAAAATTAAGACAATGTTAAAGGAGGAAATTTAATATGTCAAAAGGATTTATAGATGATATTTTAGATAATTTGATAAGCAAATCAGCTAAAGAAGTTGAAAATAAAATATTCGATGAAATAGAAAACAATTTTAATGACGATATTGTATTTTCTGAAAATCACAAAGATAAAATAAATAATATTTTATATAGAAATAAAACAAAAATAGGTTTCCGCACACTTATTGCTGTAGCCGCCCTTTCAGCCATTATACTTTCAACCATTATTTGTACTAATGCTACAAGAATACAGGTAATAAATAAGCCTCTTTTTAGTACATTGATGGCTGAAAATGGCTATACTCAAAAAACTGAGGATAACAGTAGAAGTATCCTATATACAAAAGATAATAAAAATCTTTATGTTTCAGCTAATCACAATGAAATATGTTTTAATGGTTTTGTTATATTCGATAATCTTCTTACTGAAATTAACGATAACTTGTATATTTCCAGAAATGATTGTTCTAAAGTGCTTGATATAGTAGATAAATTAAGTAAGCCTGTAGAAAGCACAATGTCAGATGCCCCTGAATTAATAAATGGAGGTCGCAATTTCACATCAAAAGAAGATGCAATAGCAAAGGCTTTAGAAGTCGTTAACAATTACTATGGAATAGAAATAGATAAAAACAAATTCAATATTTCCTGTGACTATTATGATTACTATACTTCTAAAGAATGTGAAGTTATGTTTATATCACAAGATAATACAACAATTTTTACTGTAAATATGGATGCTTTAAAGGAAAACAATTGCCAAATCAAACATATTGACAGGGATGTTGCTACAATTAAAAAATCTCAAAAAAATGTTGAACATATAGACATTGATAAATACAGCGATTATAAAAATGTAACAGTAGAAACACTTAAAAAGCTAGGTATATCAAGCCCAATATATATGTTTTCATATATTCCAGATTACCATAGCCAAGGAAGTTCTCCTACTCTTGTTGCAACAGTATATAAAGATAATAAGGATAGATATTATATTACAGAAATTGACCCTGTAAGCTTAAAAACCATAAGTACAAATATTCAAAACAATTTAGACGATACTTGTGACTACATTATTCCTTTTATACAAAAATGGTAAAATTAATTTTTCTCCAAAAATTTTATATTTTGTTGTAAATACAACATACTTTATTAAAAAGTTACTGTACAATAAACATGTAGAATTTAAGGAGGCAAAAAAATGATTAGAAGAATAATTCATATAGATAGTGAAAAGTGTAACGGTTGTGGTGCTTGTGCATCAGCTTGTCACGAGGGTGCAATAGGTATGGTAAATGGCAAGGCTGTATTATTAAGAGATGATTATTGTGACGGTTTAGGAGATTGTTTGCCAACCTGTCCTACAAATGCAATTTCTTTTGTAGAAAGAGAAGCCTTACCATATGATGAAGTTGCTGTTAAAGCAAATATGGCAAAGAAAAAATCTGGTTTTGTCTGTCCTGGTTCTATGGCAAAAGCTATTGAAAGAGAAGAACAGCCAACAACAGAAGTTAATATTTCTAGCCAGCTTAGACAATGGCCAGTTCAGATTAAACTTGTGCCTGTTAATGCTCCATATTTTAACAATGCAAATTTATTAGTTTCTGCTGATTGTTCAGCCTATGCTTACGGCAACTTCCATAACGAATTTATGAAAAATAAAGTTACAATTATTGGTTGCCCTAAACTTGATGATGTGGACTATTCAGAAAAGCTTACTGAAATAATTAAAAACAACAATATCAAAAGTGTTACAGTAGTTAGAATGGAAGTTCCTTGCTGTGGCGGAATTGAAAACGCCGTTAAAAAAGCATTAATGGATAGTGGTAAGTTTATTCCTTGGAGTGTTGTAACTATTTCAACTGACGGTAAAATTTTAGATTAATTTTCTCTTTAATATAAATGTCATTTATGCTATAATTACAAAAACATATTTTAGAACAGAGGATAATAATGACATTTAAAGATTTAAGTAAGAAGAAAAAGTTGGAATATATATGGGACTATTACAAGTTGCACATCATTGGCACAATACTTGCCGTACTAGCCCTATCGTCTTTAATATATACAATGTTTATAAGAATTCCTGATACTAATTTTTGTGGTGTTGCTATATATGGACAATTTTTGTCAGCATTAAACACCGACAAAATGACAGCCGACCTAAATAAGGAACTTAATTTACCTGAACATACATCAGTACAGCTACAGAATTTTTATTCTGACAGTACAGATGTAATGGTTGAAGCAGATTTAAACCAAAAATTTAACACCTATGTTTATGCTTTGGAGTTTCATCTGCTTTTAAGTAATGCTGAAAACACAAAAAACTTTACACAGGTAGAGTATACAACACCTATTACTGATTATTTATCTGACGAAAAAGTAAATGAACTTAGAAAAAAAGGACTTGTGTTAGATGCAAAAGACCCTGAAACAGGTGAATTAAAACCTTATGGTATAAGCCTTAAAAACTCTAAAATTTTAAAAAAATATAACTTATTCCAAAATGACACTCCGTATATAAGTTTTGTGCCTATTGTAGACAATACAGAAAACACTTTAAAAACACTTGATATTTTAATGGAAGAATAAAATTTCAGCCGTAAATCCAACAAAGGTTTTACGGCTTTTTTGTTGCAATACTTTGTATAAAAATTCAGAAATTCTACAATACTACTTGAAATTTTTAAGTATATGGTATAAAATATATGTATTTACTTAATATGGAGGATTCTTATGAGTACAAAATATAATTTCAAAGAAATTGAAGAAAAATGGCGTAAGATTTGGGAGGAAAATCCCGTAAATCCACCTGATGACAGTAAGCCTAAATACTATTGTTTGGATATGTTCCCATATCCTTCAGGCAACGGTCTTCATGTTGGTCATTGGAGAGGCTATGTTCTTTCTGATGTAATAAGTAGACAGAAGTTAATGGAAGGTTACGAACTTCTTCATCCAATGGGTTGGGATGCTTTCGGTCTTCCTGCTGAAAACTATGCAATCAAGACAGGTACTCACCCATCAGAGGCAACAAAAAAGAGTATCTCAAATATTAAAAGACAGGTTAACGATATTGCAGCTATTTATGACTGGGATAAGGAAATCAACACAACTGACCCTGAATACTACAAGTGGACTCAGTGGATTTTCATTCAGATGTTCAAAAATGGACTTGCATACGAAAAAGAAATGCCTTTAAACTGGTGTCCTAACTGTAAAGCCGTTCTTGCAAACGAAGAAGCTACTAACGGTGTTTGTGACAGATGTGGTGCTACAGTTACAAAGAAGAATTTAAGACAATGGATGCTTAGAATTACTAAGTATGCTGACAGACTTCTTAACGACTTAGACAAGCTTGATTGGCCAGAAAAGGTTAAGAAGATGCAGTCTGATTGGATTGGTAAGAGCTACGGTGCTGAAATCGACTTCCCTGTTGATGGTACAGATAAGGCTATTAAGGTTTATACTACAAGACCTGATACTTTATACGGTGCAACATTTATGGTTCTTTCTCCAGAACACCCTATTGTAAAGGATATTACAACTGCTGAATACAAAGATGCTATGGACAAGTATTGCTATGAAGCAAGTACAAAGTCTAATGTATCTCGTATGACAGATAAGGAAAAAACTGGTGTATTTACTGGTAGCTACGGTATTAACCCTCTTAACGGTGCTAAGACTCCTATTTGGGTTTCTGACTATGTTTTAGCTGACTATGGTACTGGTGCTATTATGTGTGTACCAGCTCACGATGACAGAGATTTCGAATTTGCTAAAAAGTTTGATTTGCCTATTATTCAGGTTATCAGCAAAGACGGTAAGGAAGTTGAAAACCTTACAGAAGCATATACTGAACCTGGTATTATGATTAACTCTAACGAATTCAATGGTATGAAGTCAGAAGATGCTAAGAAGAAAGTTCCTGACTATATGGAAGAAAAAGGCTTCGGTAAGAAAACTGTAAACTTCAAACTTCGTGACTGGGTATTCTCTCGTCAGAGATACTGGGGCGAACCTATTCCTCTTATCCACTGTGAAAAGTGTGGTACAGTTCCTGTTCCAGAAGACCAGCTTCCAGTTATTCTTCCAAATGTAAAGAGCTACAAGCCTACAGATACTGGCGAATCTCCTCTTGCAGCTATTGACGAATGGGTAAATACTACTTGTCCTTGCTGTGGTGGCCCTGCTAAGAGAGAAACAAACACTATGCCTCAGTGGGCAGGTTCTTCTTGGTACTACCTCAGATATTGTGATAACCACAATGACAAGGAACTTGCAAGCAAGGAAGCATTAAAGAAGTGGCTCCCTGTTGATATGTATGTAGGTGGTGTTGAACATGCCGTTCTTCACTTATTATACGCAAGATTCTATACTAAGTTCTTACATGACATCGGTGTTGTAGACTTTGATGAACCTTTCAAGAGATTGTTCAATCAAGGTATGATTACAAAAGATGGTGCTAAGATGAGTAAGAACAAGGGTAATGTAGTTTCTCCTGATGAAACAGTTGAAAACTACGGTTGCGACTCATTAAGAATGTACGAACTTTTCATTGGACCACCTGAACTTGACTCTGAATGGGACGATAACGGTATTGACGGTGTATTCCGTTACCTCAACAAGGTTTGGAAGTTCGTTAACGAATATAAAGATAAGCTCGTTGAAAAGCCAACAGCTGAAATGGAATTTGTAAAGAACAAGCTTACTTGTGAAATCACTAAGCGTCTTGAAGCACTTACTCTTAACACAGTTGTTTCTGGTTTTATGGAATATACTAACAAGATGATTGCTGTTGCTAAGGCTGCTGGTGGTATTGATAAGGACTCTCTTGAAACTCTTACATTACTTCTTGCTCCATTTACTCCTCATATTTCAGAAGAAATGTGGCAGCTTTTAGGTCATGATACATCAGTATTTACTCATGGTTGGCCAAAATATGATGAAAGCAAACTTAAAGAAGAAACTGTAAACATCGCTGTTCAGATTAACGGTAAGGTTAAGGTTCAGCTTTCTGTTGACCCTAGTGCTGACAAGGATACAGTTCTTGCTGCTGCTAAGGCTGCTTTAGGCGATAAACTTTCAGGCAATATTGTTAAGGAAATTTATGTTCCTGGCAGAATTGTAAATATCGTTGTTAAATAATTAAACAATATTACAGCATAGGTTGAAAACAGCCTATGCTGTTTTTATATTGAATTATTTGCCGGTGTACTTTTTTCTCGTTGCCATACCTCCCCTTATATGCCTTTCCATTTTATTTACATCTAAAACACTCCTCGCCTTTTTGGCAAGTATTGGGTCTATTTTTGTTAATCTTTCTGTTAAATCTTTATGGACAGTTGACTTGCTTATACCAAACTTTTTTGCCGTTTCCCTTACTGTAGCTTTGCTTGCAATTATATACTTACCTACTTCCACTACTCTTTGCTCAATATAGGCTTTCACATTAGCCCTCCTTATTTTGCTGACAAAAAATAATATGATTTTCAGTAAATAATTATTACAAGCCTATATTTTTAACAAAAAAAGAGTATTTACTGTTTTACCAATAAATACTCCTGTACATTAATCATTTAAAGCCATTTCTCTCTTATAGAAATACTCTATAACATCTTTTCGGGTTATAATACCTACAAACAAATTTCTATCATCTACAACTGGCACAAAATTTTGGTTCATTATCCTCTTAAAAAGTTCGTCCATAGTAATGTCTATTTTTACTGATGGGTTCCAATCCAATCTTATTATATCCCTAATATACTTATGTTCCTCATCTTTTAAATTAAATTGATTATTCTCAACAATATATCTAAGGAAATCCCCCTCATTTACTGTTCCAACATAACTTCCGTCTTCATCAAGAACGGGTATTGCTGTATATCTATGTGCTTTTAATTTTTCTATACCTTGTCTTATTGTACTATCGCCAGTAACATAGGCAACCTCACTTTTAGGTTTCAAAAAAAATAATATGTTCATTAATACCACCTCTTTAACTATGTTTAATAATATGGTATTACAACATAAAAGTCAATAGGGTATTGACATTGTTGTCAAATTTATAATAAAATACATAATTATTGTAATAGGAGTTGTTTTTATGGATTGGGAATTTAGAGTTTTAGACAGTATTCAAAAATATTTTTCTGGGAATTTTATGGATAATATAATGCCCAAAATATCGTCTTTGGGAAATGCTGGCTTAATTTGGATAATATTCACTATAGTTATGTTATTATTTAAAAATACAAGAAAATACGGCTATACCTGTGGCTTATCTCTTATAATTATGCTTTTTACTGGTAATATATTTATAAAAAATATTGTATGTAGACTACGACCATTTCAAATCAGAGATTATATCAACCTGATTATAAATCCGCCTTTGGATTCTTCATATCCATCAGGTCATACATACGCCTCTTTCGCCTTTGCAACTGCCCTTCTATGTTGCAATAAAAAACTGGGTATTCCTGCTATAATTTTAGCCTGTATGATTAGCTTTTCAAGATTATATTTGTATGTTCATTTTCCTACAGATGTCCTTGCCAGTATCATTTTAGGTATAGCTACGGGTATATTATCTTATTATATTGTAAATAACAAAAAATAATGGTTGCAATTTTATTTTTCGCAACCATTTTTTGATGCAACTAAAAAAGGTACACCGTAAAGAGTGTACCTAATTCAGTAAAATTATTTATCCATTTTTTCAATAGCTTCTGTTAAAGCTGTTGCAATTTGGTCTGGACAAGAAGTATTTTTATATCCGCAAGTAAGACCCTGTAAACGAGAAATAGCATCTTCAGCCTTTAAACCCTTTAAAAGACTAGCTACACCCTTTAAATTACCGTCACAGCCACCAATAACTTCAACATTTTGAATAATATGGTTTTCATCTATATCTATAATAGTTTCTCTTGAACAGACGCCAACATTTTTATGAACATATTGCATATACAAAACCTCCAAAATTTATATAAATAAAAAAAGCTAACCTAAAGGTTAGCTGAGAGCGCGAGACGGGATTCGAACCCGCGGCCCTCGCCTTGGCAAGGCGATGCTCTACCACTGAGCCACTCGCGCATATGGCAGGGGTGGAAGGAATCGAACCCTCCTCTGGAGTTTTGGAGACTCTTATTCTACCGATGAACTACACCCCTATGTACTTTTTCGTCAAACGACTATTAAATAATACCACAGGTTCTATCAAATGTCAAGAAAAATTTTAATATTTTTACAAAAAATATTTTTAAAGTTATAGGAGCAAGAAATCTTGCCCCTATCCTCATTAATAAATAGCATTTATACCTGTATCTTTGTCTATTGTATTCATATTATAAAGCATAAGTACATCTTTTACATTATTATGCTCATTTACAAAATCGCTTATTGCCCCTTTATAACTTCTTGGGTCAAAAACATATATCTTTTTATAATGATTTACCAAAAAAGGAATAAATGAATTAGCATAACTATCCTTTGCAATTACTAATTCTCTATCCGTATCAATATTATTATTTGTAATCTCAATATATGAATGTAAATTATCTAAAAAAAGTGAATACTTATCCTTTTTATCAACATAGTCCATATTATAAAGGGAGTTTGTAGTCTTTTTATTATCATAATTTACAGTTAAATCATTGTTATAGCCATATACTTTTATTACATCGCCCTCAAGAGAATAGTCATTAAGCTTAGAGTAAATAGTGCCTTTAAAATCATTTGTTACTTCCTGTATATTAAAATCTTCCTTTGGAACAGGAGTAAAACCCTTATGTTCACAATACTTTACATAGGCATAATAAGCACCATCTGTAGTCCAATGGTGGTCTAATTTATAGAAAAGCTGTTCATTATCTCTATATAGCATAAGACTAGGATAAACATCTATATTACTTGTAGACACAGAAGAATATATATTATTCAATGTTTCAAGCTGACTAATATCCTTGTGGTGATATGGCAATTTATCATCATAAATGGTATAAGCCGTAGGCACAAGCATTAAATCCACATTAATATTTTTAACAGCCTCATTAAACTTATTTATAGTATTTATAATTTTTCCTGTATTTTCTGGCTTTTCATACTGCTCTATTCTATAGCCATCTTTTCCAATGTAAATGTTGTTAATACAATCCATTTTTAAAACATGTTGCTCAAACTGTGTTTTACTGTTTACAAAAGTATTTTTTAAAGGAAAATGGTCAGATAAATATGTACTTACATCTGACATATAATCTCCGTCTTTTATATCGTCCCAATTTAACTTTGGAAAACTTGCCAAACTTCTATTTTCAATTTCAGAAAAAGAACTTTTTGGCAACACAATAAAAGCTAGTAAAAACACAATAACTATTAAAGATGTAAAAGCTGGAACAAATTTCATAATTATTTACCTCAAAATCTAAAATACAAAAATGGATTGTAAGATGCGTTTACCAAGTATGAAACGCACAAAATAAATAAGAAACAAAAAACAACTCCACCAAACACACTATAGGCAGTCCTATGGGTAGATGAATTTGCATATTCTTTTACTTTTGGATATATAGGTGTTGCAAATATAATTGCACTTATTAATAATATACCGTAATTCACACAATAGAATTTAAAATCATTGTCCATTAATGGCATACCATTTAAGCCAAACATTACACCTAAATAATCTTTCAACTTTGATAAATCGTCAAAAGTAAAAATTGTAAAGCCTACAACTACAATGAATAAAGTATAAATATGTTTTAATACTCTAGGTAACTTATCTAAATACTTACCCCAAACATACTTTTCGAGAACAAGTAACACACCATAATAAGCACCCCAAAAAACAAAATTCCATGATGCACCATGCCAAAGCCCTGTAAGTGTCCATACTACAAGAATATTGAAAATATGCCTTAAACGGGAACATCTGTTACCTCCTAATGGTATATAGACATAATCTCTGAACCAAGTAGAAAGTGAAATATGCCATCTACGCCAAAATTCAGTAATAGACTTTGAAATGTATGGATAATTAAAGTTTTCATTAAAGTTAAAACCAAGCATTTTACCCATACCTATAGCCATATCGCCATAGCCACTAAAATCAAAATAGAGCTGAATTGAAAAAGCCACAGCACCAAGCCAAGCTGTACTAACAGAAATTTCTTCAAAATTTGAATTATTAATATAATCCCAAAGCTGACCAATATTATTTGCAATAAGAACTTTCTTAAAAAGACCTATTAAAAATCTTATAGTGCCTTTTTTAAAGCCTTCATAATTTATTGTTCTAGTTTTTAATTCTCTTTCTACTGTTTCATATCTAACTATAGGTCCAGCAATAAGCTGAGGGAACATTGAAACATATGTCATAAGTGTAAGGGGATTATTTTGGACATGAGCTGTACCTCTATATACATCAATAACATAGCTCATAATCTGAAATGTAAAGAAACTTATACCTATTGGTAAACTTAACTCAAGTTCATTTATGGAAGTGCCTAAGCATTGATTGATTATTGATATAGCAAAATCTGCGTATTTAAAGAAGCCCAGAATTGCTATATTCACAAAAACAGACAAAAATAACAATATCTTTTTGCCTGTTTCAGAACTGCTTTTGTCTATTGCTTTTCCAAAAATAAAGCCCATTAATGATGAAAAAATCATCAAAAACACATAAACTGGCTCCCCCCAAGCATAAAATATGAGAGAAGCCACAAGCAGTACAATATTCTTAATTTTATATGGCACAACATAATATAGCAAAAGGACTATGGGAAGAAAGAAAAACAAAAATTCCAAACTACTGAATACCATATTGTCCTCCGAATTAAATATTCTTTTCTATTGTGTCAATAATTTCGTCTGCGTTTTTAGAAATTACAAGGTACAAGTAATTTCCCTTTTCAACAACCTTGCTTTTGTCTACTAACTTAGCCTGGTCTGGGAGATTATAGTTTGTAAGTTCTTGACTTTTTTGCTTTTTATAATTTTCAAAACTTGTTTTATAACTATCAAATTTTGAAGTATCTGCTGACTTTATAATAATAATAGTTTCTGCTGAAGACTCTGGTGTATCACTTTGAGCAAAAACATACTCGTCTAAATCTGCTGTATCTATTCCATAATAATTAGAAAGATACTGTGGGTCAAGTTCTGTAAGTTTTCCCTCTGCCATTGTTGAAACAGAAGCATATATATCCTTTACAGACTTTGACTCTACATTTTGACTGCTTTGTGTTGTTTCATTATCACTTTTATTACTGCCACAGCCAGAAACAGTAATCATCAAACCACAAACTAATATCGCAAATAACTTTTTCACGATAAATCCTCCCTTGATTATTTTCCTTTATTTTATTGATTAATATATTTAACAGCTGTATCTTTAAGGAACTGTACCCATAGGGCATAACCAGCCTTGTTGTGATGAACATAACCGTCACTAGAATATTCTGCCGGCAATGAATTTCCGTCTTTAGTCATTTTACTAGCAAGGTCAAGGTAAGTAGCACCCCACTCCTTACAATGACTTTCCAAATATTGATTATAGACCTTAATTCCTGCATTAGTAAAATGTTCTTTTTCCTTACCATTTACAATATAAGTAAGGCTTATAACATAAATTTTACTATTTGGAGATGCCTCTTTTATTTTTTCTATAAGCTGTCCGTACTTTTTACCAACTTTTTCAGCTGATACACCATTTAACTCATTAATGCCAAGATTAACGAATACTCTTTCTGGCTTAATTTCTGCTATAGATGTAGTTACAGGTTGAGATACACCTTTATACATAGGATGAACCACACCACTTCCAGCTGGCTTTAAAGCATCGCCTACACCGTAACTAACAGAAGCAAGAAATACAGCTTTCTTCAAAAATTCTGGAGCTTCACTAGATGAAGCATAGCCGGCAAATCCAGCCATAATAGAATCCCCAACAAACACAGAATTGTTATAGAATTTTTCAGCAACAGCCTCTACATTTGATGTATCAACAGTAGTACCCTCTGCTGACACATTTTCAGAGGAAGTTCCCTCTGTGATTTCATTTCCATATTCATCAATATTACCATTTGCCCTACGATAACCACCAATGAAAAAGGCTGCTGTCAAAATACCTATCAGAATAAGAAGCAGTACATATACCCTATTACTTCCACTTACACCCCTATCATAATAATTACGATGTCTTTGCATAATTCCTCCGATGTGAGATAATTATAATTCATAGTATTTTAAAACATCAAATATTGCATCTTCAATGGAATATTCTGGTTTCCAATCTATAGTGCGTTTCGCAAGCTGAATATTGGCATATGAACCACCTATATCGCCCTCGCGGCGTTTACCCATAACTGTGTTGATTTTTTCCTGTGTAACATTTTCAAAAGCAATTATAAATTCCTTTACTGTTACATCAACGCCTGAGCCTATATTTAATGAAAGATAATTTGTATAATCTTTTCCAGCTCTTTCAAAAGCCTTATCAAAATTAAGAACAGCCTTACAGTTAGCCATAGCCAAATCTCTTACATGAATATAATCTCTTATACAAGTGCCGTCACGAGTATCCCAATCATCGCCAGAAATAACAAACTGGCGTTCCTCATATTTAAGAATTTTCACAAGCTTTTCTAATATATTTGAACCGGCTTTGTGAGGAAGTTCATGTCTAGTCTGTGGGTCTGCACCAATAGGATTAAAATATCTTAAAGTAATGCAACGCATACCATAGGCATTACAAAAATCCTTCAAAATCATTTCAGTAATATACTTACTTCTGCCAAAAGGACTTCTAGGCTTTAATGGTGACCTTTCTGTAACAACATAGCCAGGTGCATCATCATATATTGAAGCCGTTGAAGCATATATAATATTTTTAATACCTCTATTTTTTAATAAATGGAAAAGTTCCATAGATGTTACAACATTCTGATAATAAAAATCATATGGATGATTAACTGATTTTGCAACTGCAGAAACCATTGCATTGTGAATTACAAAATCTATATCCGGATGTTCATCTAAAATCTTTGAAATACTTTCCTTATCTGTAATATCAGCCTTATAAAAATGACAACCAGGCAAAGTATACTTGTCAGCATCATCTACATGGTCAATAACTACTGCCTCAATTCCACAATCCGATAAGGCATAACAAATATTGCGGCCTAAATACCCTATACCGCCAGTAACCAAAACTTTCATCCACAACACCTCTAATATTTTCAATGAATATATATTATATAGTAATCTATTTTGAGCTAAATATCAAGTACAAGTTCGACAAAAAAATCAATAAATTTACTTGACTTAATATCATTTTTTTGTTAATATATATTACAGAGTATGACTAGGGTCACACGAAGGGGTACACCACCACGGGTGTAGTTTTTTGTGTGCCTTTTTTTTGTATCCGAAAGGAGGTTCTTTATGCTTAAAATAAACGGAAAAGACGAAAGTTCATACATTGGTAAAACTGTTTCTGAATATATTAAATCTGCTGATTACAAGCAATCTGCCCTTGCTGTGGAATTGAATAATGAAATTCTTTCCAAAAAGGCTTATGACACAACAGTTTTAAAAGACAATGATGTTTTAGAAATAGTATGCTTTATGGGTGGGGGCTGATATGTTAATAAAGCTAAATGGCAAAAATTATGAAACCAATTCCAAGAATGTTTCAGAGCTTATTTCTGAAACAAAAAGCAATAACTGTGTTGTAATCTTTGAAGGCTTTCAAACTAATGAAAATTTAGAGCTTTCAGAAAATTGTAACATCAGCCTTATACAAAAAGGTGTACTTCCTCCCCTTGACGAATTAGAGGCTTTAATTTCAGCAAGACATACCCCAAAGGTATATGATAAATTAAAGCAAAGTTCTGTTGCCGTTGCCGGTCTAGGTGGTTTAGGTTCTAATATTGTTATGGCACTTGCCAGAAGTGGTGTAGGTCATATCCACATTGTAGATTTTGATATTGTTGAACCTAGTAATCTTAACAGACAAAATTATAGAATTAAGGATTTGGGCAAATACAAAACAGAGGCATTAAAGGAACAAGTTGAAGAAGTAAACCCTTTTGTAAAAATTACATATGAAAACACAAAAGTAACGGAAGATAATGCCGTTGAACTATTTAAGGACTACAACATTGTATGTGAGGCATTTGATAAGGCTGAATACAAAGCTATGCTCATAAATACATTATTGACAGAAACTAAAAATGTAACTGTTGTTTCTGGCTCTGGTATGGCCGGATATGAAAGCAGTAATACAATAAAGACCAAAAAAATTAACAATAGATTTTATATTTGTGGCGATGGTGTAACCCCAGCTGAAATTGGCAGAGGACTTATGGCTCCTCGTGTAGGCATATGTGCTATGCATCAAGCAAATACAATATTGAGATTGTTACTAGGTATAGATGAAGTATAAAGGAGATAAAAAAATGGAAAACGATAAATTAATTATAGGTGGTCACGAATTTAATTCAAGATTTATATTAGGTTCAGGAAAATATTCTCTTGACTTAATTAAGGCAGCCGTTGAAAATGCTGGTGCTGAAATTATTACACTTGCTTTAAGGCGTGCACAGGCTGGTAATGTAGATAATATTATGGACTTCATTCCAAAGAATGTTACACTTTTACCTAATACATCTGGTGCAAGAAATGCTGACGAGGCTGTAAGAATTGCAAGACTTTCAAGAGAAGTTGGCTATGGCGATTTTGTAAAAATTGAAATTATGAGAGATAGTAAGTATCTTCTTCCAGATAATTATGAAACTTTAAAAGCAACTGAAATTCTTGCAAAAGAAGGTTTTGTAGTAATGCCTTATATGTACCCAGATATTAATACTGCCAGAGATTTAGTAAATGCCGGTGCTGCTGCTGTTATGCCTTTAGCTGCTCCTATTGGTTCAAACAAAGGTCTTTGCACAAAAGAATTTATACAGATTTTAATTGATGAAATTGAACTTCCTATTATTGTAGATGCTGGTATTGGTAAGCCATCTCAGGCTTGCGAGGCTATGGAAATGGGTGCTGCTGCCGTTATGGCAAACACAGCTATTGCAACTGCCGGTAATGTTCCAGCTATGGCTGAGGCTTTCAAAAAGGCTATTGAAGCTGGTAGAACAGCATACCTTGCTAAACTTGGTAGAGTAATAGAAAAAGGTGCTGTTGCATCATCACCATTAACAGGATTTTTACAGGACTAAGGAGGACATTTAACAATGAGTGAAGAAAGAATTGACCATATGAAGTACCTTCCTCAAATGGAAAATATAGGTTCTGAAATTCAGGACAAGGTTATTTCAGAAATGGAAAACTATGACCCAAACAAGTATACAGCAAACGATGTACTTGAGGCTTTAAAGCACGACAATATTACTCCAGAAGATTTTAAAGCTCTCCTTTCCCCTGCTGCCCTCCCTCTTTTGGAACAGATTGCTCAAAAGGCACAGGTAGAAACTAGAAAGCATTTTGGTAATTCAATTTATATGTTTACACCTTTGTATATTGCCAATTATTGCGATAACTACTGTATTTACTGTGGTTTCAACTGCCATAACAAAATACATAGAGCAAAGTTAAATATGGAAGAAATAGAAAAAGAAATGCAGGCTATTGCTGAAACTGGTCTTGAAGAAATACTTATTCTTACTGGCGAAAGTGAAAAAATGTCTAGCGTAGAGTACATTGGTGAGGCTTGTAAAATAGCTAAGAAGTATTTCAGAATGGTTGGTCTTGAAATTTATCCAGTAAACTCTGACCAGTACGCATATCTTCATGAATGTGGCGTAGATTATGTTACTGTTTTCCAGGAAACTTACAACTCTGACAAATATGAAACTCTCCATCTTGCTGGTAACAAGAGAATTTGGCCTTACAGATTTAATACTCAGGAAAGAGCATTAATGGGTGGTATGAGAGGTGTAGGCTTTGCTGCATTACTTGGTCTTGATGACTTTAGAAAAGATGCTTTTGCCTGTGGTTACCACGCATATTTATTACAGCGTAAATATCCAAAGGCTGAAATTGCTATGTCTTGTCCAAGATTAAGACCTATTATAAACAACGATAAAATCAATCCTAAAGATGTACACGAGCCTCAGCTTTTACAGGTAATCTGTGCTTATAGACTTCTTCTTCCTTTTGCTAGTATTACAATTTCTACTAGAGAATGTGAAAGATTTAGAAATAATGTAATCAAGATTGCTGCCACAAAGATTTCTGCTGGTGTAAATGTAGGTATTGGCGGTCATACTGGAGAAGAAAAAGGCGACGAACAGTTTGAAATTTCTGACGGCAGAAGTGTTGAAGAAGTTTTCAATGCCATTAAGGAACAAGGTTTACAGCCTGTAATGAGTGATTACATTTATGTGTAAAATAGCCATAACTAATCGTAAATTATGCAATAATCTTTTAGAACAATTAGAAATACTAAATCATTCAGATTTTGATTATGTCATATTAAGGGAAAAGGATTTAACACAACAGGAATATTTTTCTCTTGCAAAAAAAGCAATGAAAATTTGCAAAAAAACTTTAATTCTACATCATTTTACTGATGTAGCTATAGAGCTTGATTATAAAAATATTCATCTCTCTATGACAGATTTGGAAAAAGATGCCAAAAAATTAAAACACTTTAATATTATAGGTGCTTCTACTCATAGCCTTGAAGAGGCTAAAATAGCAGAAAAACTAGGTGCAACCTATGTTACAGCAAGCCATATCTTTGCTACAGACTGTAAAAAAGGTTTAGAACCTAGAGGTTTAGATTTTCTAAAAAATATATGTGATAATGTAAATATACCTGTGTTCGCCTTAGGTGGTATAAATGAAGATAATTCTAAATATTGCTATGAAAATGGTGCAAAAGGTGTATGTATGATGTCGCAAGCTATGAAATATAGATAATTTTTAACGGATACCTTTTAACAAATAGTTCAAGGGTATCCTTTTTTTTGCAAGTTATTTATCGTTTTTCAATAAATATTTATTGATTTTTGTTAAATATATGTTATAATCAAATTAAGAGAGGGGTGTTAGCTATGAAAATCAATAAAATCACCGGAATCCTAATTGATGTTTTAATTTTTACAGGTATTGTTTGCATACTATGTATTCCACTACTTTTAAAAGTAGCAATACTATATTATAGCGGTGTTATATATTATTCCTATATGGCATTTCTATTTATTTCAGGAATATTTACAATTTATATTTTATATAACATTCGCCGTATGTACAAAACTCTTTTCTTAGGTAATCCTTTTGTAAAAGAAAACATTAAATATTTAAACAACATTTCCATTTCCTGTATGTTTATAACACTTATTTATTTTATAAAATGTTTTATGGTACTTACTTTTGCTACAATTATAATAGTGATAGTATTTGCCGTTGGAAGCCTTTTTTGTTTAACATTAAAGGATATTTTTAAACAAGCAATATATTATAAAGAAGAAAATGATTGTACGGTGTAATTATGCCAATAATTGTAAATCTTGATGTAATAATGGCTAAAAGAAAAATAGGTCTTATGGAATTAGCTGAAAAAATAAATATAACTCCAGCCAATCTATCTATTTTAAAAAATAATAAGGCAAAAGCCATTCGTTTTTCAACTCTTGAAGAAATTTGCAAAGCCTTAGATTGTCAGCCATCAGATATACTGGAATATGTAAAAGAATAGAAATAGGGGGTATTTTTATGGAACGTTTTAAGAAAAATTTTAATGTATTTTTTATTATATTTATTGCTTTAATATGTTTTGCAAAAGTCTTGACATCACGAGTATTATATGTTGTATTTGAGCCTTTAAACCCCATAGTGTGGCACATCTGTGTAGCTATATTTTTTATTGCTTGTTCTATTTTTTCAATAAAAACAGCATCTAAGCAAACAAAAATTTCCAATATATTCGGAACATTTCTGCCACTTTCATTTATTGCATTACTTTTCGCAAAACAAATTATTCACTTGCCATTTTCACGTGCTACAGGTTATCCCATTAATATTTTAACTCGTATATTATTCATATTGTTATTTATTATAAGCCTTATTGTATGCTATGCAAATACAAAACAACATTTTGTCAAATTGTGGTCCATAGTATCCACTATACTGGTAGTTTTGGTTCTTTGTTTTGAAATATTTTTAACTTACATAAATTTTTATTTTCATGATTTTGGTACAGCAGGTTATGAAATTACTGACAAAACTTATTCTCCAAATCAAACATATTCCGTTAATATTTATGGTAATAATTTTATTATAAGTTCTTCAAATGATATGCCAACCATAACTGTAAATAAAATTAGAAAAGAAAGAAAACTTTTTGTAGGTATAGGTTATATACATACAACTGATTACAGTAAAATTTCTGTTATAGCCCCACAATCTTGGCCTTCTGCTCTAAACATTAGCACAGTAGAATGGTTGGATAATGAGACATTTTTATTATTTGAAGAAAATAAGTACAATGCCAAACAAGAATTAAATCAAAATCCTTTAAGGATATGTGATATATATTGAAAAATGAAAACTTATACTCTTTTAACAAAAAGAGATTTTTAAAATTAACTACAATAATCTTATTAAATATAGTTGTATTTTTTTGTAATGGTATTTTTATAAACATTTTTGAATATATTTTTCATTTAAGATTATTTATACCGTCTGAAACATGACCTTTGATAATATCAGCAATATTCTGTATCTTTGGTAAAAAATCTATATCAGAAAAAGTTATTAATTTCTTCTCTGTATTTTTTATAAGTACACTTTTAATATTCTTAATACTGTTTTCTCTTTTTTATATAAATAGGTTTTAACCATTAAACATCATTAAAGGCGAGAGTTTTTACACCCTCGCCTTTTTCTATGATTAAATTCTCTTTAATAATGCCTCAAGTTCTTCTTTTGAAAATTCATAATCTTTATTACAGAAATGACAATGAAGGCTTGTACTTCCTTCGTTTTCTATAATATCCTGAATTTCATCTTTGCCTATAGAAATAAGTGCTTTTTCAACTCTTTCTTTAGAACAGTTACAGTAATATTCAACTGGAATTTTATCTAAAATATGTGGGTCAAAATCCCCCACAAGTTCGTTTAAAATATCTTCCTGTGTCATACCCTTATCAAGCATAGTTGTTAAAGGTTCAATTACCTTTAATTTTTCTTCAATAGCAGATATAATTTCTTCTGGAGCATCTGGCATCATCTGAATAATAAAACCACCAGACTGCTTTATAGAATAATCTCTGTCTACAAGTACGCCTAAAGCAACAGCTGAAGGAATCTGTTCTGACTTAGCAAAGTAATATGTTAAATCTTCTGCAATTTCACCTGAAATAAGAGGTATTGTACCTACATAAGGTTCTTTCATACCAATATCCTTAATTACTGTAAGGTCACCAAAGCCAAGTGCTTCCTGAACATCAAGTTTACCATTTGGCTTTAAAGGTATATCAACAATAGGGTTGTAAACATAGCCCTTTACCTGTGACTTTGAATTTGAAGTTACTGTAAGACCCTTACCTGGGCCGTCGCCCTTAATAGTAATTGTAACTAAATCCTTATCATTTTTAAGCATAGAACCCATGATAGCTACACCTGTTAATGCTCTACCTAAAGCAGCTGACATTACTGGTGAAGTCTTGTGAATTTCAAACGCTTTTTGTACTGTGTCGTGAGTATTTGCAACAAAAATTCTTACTGCTCCATCTCCTGCACTTGCTCTTAAAATATAATCCATTTCTATTCCTCCTATTTAACTTTTGCCACAAAGAAAATCTTTTGACTATTTTCCTTTGGTTCTTCAAATGTTAATTCATCATAAACAGCCTCAAATTCAAGACCAGCCATACCCAAAAGTTCTTTTATTTCCTCTATAGTATAGCCTTTCTCATAGTGAAACTCCTCATATCTTTCATAAAGACCGTCACTATTTTCAACAAAAAAGTTAGTATAAAATTCATTTATTCTTTCTTCTTCGTCATAGTAATTTTCCCAAGTATATGCTGAATTTTCAGTAGTTTCACAAAAGCTGTTGTCGCTTAATATGTTTTGAAATTTATAAATTGTATTTATATCAAATACAAATAAACCGTCTTTTTCAAGATAATTGTGTACCCTTTTGAACACCTCTAAAAGGTCAGCCTTTTCTGTAATATAATTTAAGCTATCACAAAGTGAAACAATAGCATCTACTTTGCCAATCAGCTCAAACCCTCTCATATCCTGATTAAGATACAGTATGTTCAAATCCTCCTCTATAGTCTTTTCAGACGCTATAGCAAGCATTTGCTCTGACAAATCAATACCTATCATATCATAACCTATTTTAGCAAGAGGTATTGTCATATTGCCAGTTCCACAACCCAAATCACATATTACACCTGTATTATGTGGCAAGTTATGTTTTTCAAAAATCTCCTGTAAATATTCTGTCCATTGGGCATAAGGTACATTGTCCATAAAACGGTCATATACCTGTGCAAACCCCTCATAAGCTGCCATATTCTTCACTCCTTAGTATTTAAAAAGCCATAACTTAATTACAGCTAACACCTCTCTACAATAATCTACTGGCATAGATATATAAGGTGTAGGTGCATTATATGTTGTCAAGTTCATACCATTTAACTTAGCCAATCCCCTTGACCTATAGGCATGGAAAGAGTTAGTTATAATACAAGCTGTATAGTCATCATCAAACAAATTTTCCAATATCTTTTTAGAATTTGCAAAATTTTCATTTGTAGATGTAGACTCATCTTCCTTATAAATAATATTTTCTGGAACACCATTAGCAACTAAATATCTTTTCATAGCCTCTGCCTCTGTCATTGGCTCATTACTGCCCTGTCCTCCAGTAACAATTATTTTTGCTTTTGGATTAATGCTATGATATTCCAAAGTAGTATCAAGTCTTGCCTTTAAAGAATTAGACACTCCACTTTCATTAACCTTGCAACCTAGTACAATAACTGCGTCTTCATCTCCCGATGCTTTGTCACAAGTACCTGCAACTGCTATGAAAACCATAATCGCACCAAAGAATATGTATCCAAGAACCAACAAGAATTTAAAAAATCTAGTAGCCGGAACACTTTTTACTCTTGTCCAAAGCAAAAGCACAACTGCTAAAAACAATATAACAAAAGTACCTTGATTAAAAACGAATATAAATGACAATCCGTATATAAACAACAATATTCCTATTATTGTAGTAACAATTTTTAATTTGTCTGCATTTTTCATTTTCAACCTCCGGACTATTTAACTACAAACCTGTATTAGTATACTGTAAAATCCTATTTAATTCAATGTTTTAATCGAATTTTATACCTTACAATTTTGTTAATATCTACTTTTATGCCATTATATTAAACAAAAAATAGGTGATAAATTTGTATAATAATTATCATTACAAAAAATATGATAATGAAAAAAGTCTGTATTTTATTGGAAATTCGTGTCAAAACTATTCAATTTACACGAAATTTATCACTATGTGAAAAAGTTATCAATTTTTTATTGATTTTTATTTTTCATTATGATACCATTATATTCGTGGATAAATTGGAGAACCAAATGGTTTAAATCACTATTGTTTTTATTGGAGGTGTTCTTAAATGAATACAAGAATTGCAGCATTTTTCGATGCAACAAATATGCTTAGCGATGTAACTAGCGGAAGGTTTGTCTCTGTTTATTCCAAAATTAATAATAAATGGAAGGCCGTAGACAGATTTACTCTCAGCGAAGTTGTTTTCTCATCTATTGACCAACCTGAGTTATATGCTAAGGAACTACTCAAGCAGTTAGGTAATATAGATGTTATTGTAGCTAAATCTTTTGGTGATTTATACTACAACGAATTTCTTAAAAATAATGTAGCTGTTGCTACTGCCCATAATTTTGGAAAGGGACTCTTAAAGAAAATTGAAAGTCAATACATTTCTGGTAAAAAAGAAATAAAAGTTGATGGCGAATTTAAAGTTCCAGCAAACCCTACAGCCGTTGATAGTCAGGGTCAGTATTTCCTTGACCTTATATCTTTACAAAAGGACTATCCTGGCGTAACTGCTAAAGAGGTATTATTGCCTTTTATTAGTAAAGATAGATTTTCTACTCTTAACATTAGAGCATCTAAGTCTATTCCATGGCTTGATACTTTCCTTGAAACAAAGCACCTTGATAGTTTTGTTTCAAAAATTAACGGTAGATATATGATTACTGTCACAAGAAAACTTTGTGGCGACAACTAATATTCAGAACAAATTAACTTTGTTAATTTGTGGCTTGACAAGCAAGCCATCGGATTTATCTTTCCGATTCACTATCAAAAAAAGTTTTACATCTTTCTATGGTGTAAAACCTTTTTTATTTTATGCGTATCCTATTGTTTCACCGTATTCTTTCCATTGAGGGTTATCTTCTTCATTTGTATAGGCATATATTTTTCCAGACAATCCCATATCCCACCAAACAAAAAAAGTTGGCTTGTATCCTTTAGCTATAAGCTGACTACTGATTTCTGAAAGTTTTAAAAACAATGGAAGGTCCCAATCGTCCCCGTCATCATATTCATTTCTCCACTCTAAAACACCATAAGGAACTATTACCTTTTCATTATTTTTATTATAAGCTATTACTGTAGTTCCTTCATCTGCTATTTCTAAATCATCACATATTTTCGTCGTATTTATAGACATATATTTAAATCCTTTCTATTATAATTAATAATTATTTTTGTTTAAGCATATTGTCGTATTCTTTCCAATCTGGCATTACACTTTCAACAGCCTTATGAAACTCTTTTGAATGGTTTGGGTGTATATAATGTGTATATTCATGTATCAAAACATATAACAAGCACTTTGGATTATATTCAAAAAGCCTTAAATTTAAAGTAATAGTATTTGTTCTCCTGTTGCAAGAACCCCAAAGGCTTTTCATAAGCCTGATTTTCATATTAGGAAAAGTTGTAAATTTTTTGTATATAGGATACACCCTCTTTGAAATATCCTGTGCCAACTTCTCCACTTGTTCTTTTTGCCATTTTATATACAACTTTTCTACTTTCGATTTATCTTCTATATTTTTAACAAATACAGCTACAACAAAGTCTGTATATTCTACTCTTTCCCTACTATCTTCAACTATTTTAAGCTGACATTGGTTGCCCCAAACCTTGCATTTTTCTCCGTTAGTATATGTAAGAGGTTTATTTTGCTTTAACTGCATTTTTACTATGGCTTTCATTATAAACTTAGCCTTAGATGCAACAAAACCGTCTATATAATCTACAGAAACTCTGTTACTAGCCGACACATATACATTTCCATCAGCTTTTACTCTCATATTAATATTCTTTACTTTTTTTCGTGTCAAAACATATGTTATTTCAATATTTCCTGTTCTGATAGTTCTTTTTTCCATACTATTTCCTCTGTTGACAAAATTTATTTTACATTCTATAATCAAATACATTACAAAGGAGTAATTATTTATGATTAGAGATATGACCAAAGGCAATATATATAATCATATTGTCCAATTTTCAATTCCTATAATACTAGGTAATATTTTTCAGCTTACTTACAACGCTGTAGACTCAATTATAGTAGGTAAATTTGCTGGAACAAAAGCATTAGCCGCCGTTGGTACATCTGACCCTATTGTAAATATGCTTATACTTGGTATAAGTGGTATTTGCATTGGTGCGTCTGTGCTTATGAGCGAATTTTTCGGTGCTAAAATATATGAAGACATTAAAAACGAATTTGCAACTACTATTTCTATTGGTATGGGCATCACTGCTATTATTGTAATTTTAGGTCTTTTACTTTCAAATACTATTTTGAAACTAATACAGACCCCACCAGAAATAATGGCTGACGCCAACAGTTATTTAAAACTTGTCTTTATTGGTGCACCTTTTACCTGTCTTTACAATATCTATTCTGCCGGTTTAAGGAGTATAGGGGATTCCAAAACACCTATAAATTTTTTAGCTATTTCATCTGTTTTAAATGGCTGTCTTGATTACATATTCATAAAAATATTTGATATGGGTGTTGTCGGTGCAGGTCTTGCAACAGTTTTTGCAGAAGGTATTTCTGCTGTTCTGTGTATGGTATATGTATTCAGAAAAGTACCTATGCTCCATGTAGAACGAAAGCACTTTAAGTTTAACCGAAGATTGATAAATAGAACATTTAGTTTAGGTTCTATTACAGCACTTCAACAATGCTGTCAACCTTTTGGTAAACTATTTATACAAAGTGCCGTAAACTACCATGGTGTTTCTGTAATTGCTGCCTTTAATGCTGCCAGTAAAATAGAAAACTTTGCCCTTATTCCGGAACAAAGTATTTCCCATTCTATGATGACATTTACAGCACAAAACAGAGGTGCAAAAGAGAAAAAACGAGTTAAACTTGCTTTGCCTAAAGGTCTTGTAATAGAAATAATATACTGGATATTTATATGTACAATAATTACATTATTTAAAACAGACCTTATGTCATTGTTTGGTTCAGAAAGTGACCACCAGATGATTACTGAAGGTGTTAAATACCTTTCTGTAATGGCGTTCCTCTATTGTCTATCTGGTCTTACAAATGGACTTCAGGGATATTTCAGAGGTTTAGGTAATATGTCTATTACATTTATCAGCACATCTATGCAAATTACAATAAGAGTAATATTCACATTTATACTTTCTCCATCAATGGGTATTGAAGGTATAGCATTTGCTTCTGGTATTGGTTGGATTGCTATGTTAGTAGTAGAATACTCTTACTATTTCTGGTATAGAAAAAAACATAAAAAAATGTTTCAGTAAGCAAGCCATCGGGTCAATCTTCCCGATTCATTTGTCAGAACAAATTAATTTCATTAATTTGTGGCTTGCAAGCAAGCCATCGGGTTTATCTTCCCGATTCATTTGTCAGAACAAATTAATTTCATTAATTTGTGGCTTGCAAGCAAGCCATCGGGTTTATCTTCCCGATTCATTATTAAAAGCCACTACAAAATATTGTAGTGGCTTTTAATTTATTTAGTTATAATTCGGGATATAATAATTAAGAAACAAGCACCAACAACTGCAATAAAACAGCCTTTAATGCTAAAAGGCGAATGTGCTGTAAATCCAATAAGCGAACCTAACCAGCCACCTATTAAACTACCAGCAACACCTATTACAATATTAGTTAAACAGCCTCTATTACCATTATTCATTATTTTGTTGGCAAATCCACCGGCAAAAGCACCCAATATCATCCAACATATCAAATTCCACATATTATTTTATATAACCTGTCCTTTACCTATAACGATAGGTTCTTCCCCTGTACCTATAACCTCTTTATTATCACTGATAACAACTTCCTTATCAATAATTGCATTTTTGATTACGCAACCCTTACCAATATAGGAACTCTTCATAATTACAGAGTTTTCAACAGTTGCACCCTCGCCTACAAATACCTTTCTGAAAAGTACGGAATTCTTTACATTACCGTCAATAATAGAGCCTGTACCTACAAGAGTATTTGTAACTTCTGCTGTTGGGTTATACTTTGCTGGAGGGTCATCACTAGGCTTTGATGCAATAAATGGTTCTTGAGTAAGAATTTTACGAACATCTTTGTTTAAGAAATCCATATTTGTTTCCATATAGGAATTTACAGAATTAAGAGTGTTCCAATAACCGTCAAATTCATAACCATAAATATCAATCTTATCCTTATTTCTCAAGATAATATCCTTTACAAAGTCATAATATCCCTTTGGAATGGCATTTTCCAAAAGCTTAATAAGGAGAGTTCTCTTTATTACATATATACCTAATGAGATATTAGAACTCTTAGCATCTATTGGCTTTTCTTCAAAGGTTTCAAGTTTGTTATTTTCGCCAAATGTCATAACACCATAATCGTGTACATCTTTATTTGTACGAGATACATTCTTATAGACTATTGTTAAGTCAGCAGCTTTATCAATATGGTACTGTAAAACTTCTGAATAATCCATTTTATAAACAGCCTCGCCAGAACAAATTACAACATAAGGTTCGTGACTTCTCTTCAAATAGCTAATGTTCTGATAAATTGAGTCAGCAATACCTCTAAACCAGAAATTATTATCACTTGATAAGAAAGGTGTGAATATGTAAAGACCACCCTCTTTTCTATCTAATTCCCACCACTTTGCTGATGAAAGGTGGTCCTGAAGGCTACGAGAATTGAACTGTGTAATAACAGCTACTTTCTTAATACCAGAATTAGACATATTACTTAAAGAAAAATCAATGGCTCTATAAGAACTAACAACTGGCATTGCTGCAATAGCTCTTACCTTACAGAGGTCCTTTAATCTTTCACTATTTCCACCTGCTAAAATAATACCTATGGCTCTCATTACATCGCCCCCTCAATAATAACTGACTGACCACTTGGAAGTTTAGATTCGCTATAATCTTCAGCAGTAGTCTTTCCATAAACAACACAATTCTTACCTATTTCAATATTATCAGGGACAACAGTATCACTACCAATTACTGTAATACCTGTGTTGTAAATCTTAGGTTTCTGTTCATTAGGAATGTTATCCCAAAGACCCATCTTTACATTATCGCCAATTACTGTATTCTGGTCAACAATTACTCTGTCAAGTACAGCATTCTTGCCGATTACACAGCCTTCCATAATTATTGAATCTTTAACTACCGCACCCTCTTCAATAGTTACATTTTTACTTATTACACAATGTTCAATAGAACCATAAATCTGAGCACCCTCTGAAACTATAGAAGTCTTTATAGAAGCATTTTCCCCTGTGTACTGTGGTGGCTGATAATCACTCTTAGTATAAATCTTCCAAAAATCTTCATAGAGATTAAATTCAGGTAAAGTCTTTATAAGTTCCATATTTGCAGCCCAATAAGATTCAATAGTACCTACATCTTTCCAGTAGTCCTTAAATCTGTAAGCATAAAGGCTCTGACCCTCTCCAAGCATCTTTGGAATAATGTGCTTACCAAAGTCACTATCCGGATGAATTTTTTCATCTTCAATAAGAGCTTTTCTTAAATTTGACCAAGTAAATATGTAAATACCCATACTAGCAAGATTACTCTTTGGATGTTCAGGCTTTTCTTCAAATTCATAAATCTTGTCATTTTCATCGGCATTCATAATACCAAAACGACTAGCATCTTCCATAGGTACTTCTAATACTGCAATAGTTGCATCAGCATTATTTTCCTTATGATATTTAAGCATTGCTGCATAATCCATTTTATAAATATGGTCGCCTGAAAGTATAAGCACATATTCTGGATTACAAGAGTCAATATAGTCAATATTCTGATAAATAGCATTAGCTGTACCAGAATACCAAGAACCTATTTCGCCCTCTCTCATATGTGGTGCAAGTATTGAAACACCACCATTTACTCTATCTAAGTCCCAAGGCACACCAATACCAATATGTGCATTTAATGTCAATGGCTGATACTGTGTAAGTACACCAACTGTATCAACACCAGAGTTTACACAATTACTCATTGGGAAGTCAATAATTCTATACTTACCCCCAAAAGCAACCGCCGGCTTAGCCTTGTCCATAGTAAGAATACCAAGTCTACTACCCTGACCACCTGCAAGAAGCATGGCCATCATCTCGTTTCTCTTCATAAATACATCCCTCCATTCAATATCCATAAGTCAATCATATCACAAGCAAAAGCAATATTCAACAAATAGAAATCGCATAATAAATGAAAAAATTACAAGCAATAAAAGTTACACCTTGTAATTACTTAATTACATTATAGCAAACCTATCTAAAAAAATCAACAAATTTTACAATCAAAAAAACTAATTTATGTAAAAAATAGCCAATGTATTTTTTCAGTAAATTTTATAAATTTTTATGGCTTTTTTTTGAAAAATGGTATACAATAAAAATAATTATTATATGGAGGTCGTCTTTTATGAAATACGGTTTTATAAGAACTGCTGCTGCCACACCTGATATAAAGGTTTGTGATTGCGATTTTAATGCTGATAATATTATAAAAAACATTAAAACAGCATACGAAAACAATACTGAAATAATAGTTTTTCCTGAACTTGTAATTACTGGTTATACTTGTGGAGATTTATTTGGTCAAAGAACTCTTATTTCTTCATCAATGAAAGCATTAGATAAGATTAAATGTGAAACAAAAAACATTAATACATTAATTGTTTTAGGTATGCCATACCAATATAAAGGCAAGTTATATAACTGTGGTGCTGTATTGTATAAAGGACACATTCTCGCTCTTATATCAAAAAGCTTTTTACCTAATTATAACGAATTTTATGAAAAAAGATGGTTTGAGGAAGCACTTAATGAAACAGTTTATGTAGATATTTTAGGGGATACTGTGCCTTTCGGTACAAAAATTATTGTACAGGCTGAAAATATACCTGAATTTTCATTGGCTGTTGAAATTTGTGAAGATTTATGGAGTGTTATTCCTCCATCTTCTAATCACAGTCTTGCAGGTGCAACTATTATTGCAAATCCATCAGCCGGAAATGAAATTACAGGAAAAGACAGTTACAGACTTTCTCTTGTAAGCAGTCAATCTGCTAAAACTATTTCTTCATATATTTATACTTGTGCTGGTTATGGAGAGTCTACCACTGATGTAGTTTTCTCTGGTCACAATATTATTTGTGAAAATGGTACTGTGCTTGCAACTGCCAAGAGATTTGAAAATGGTATAGTATATGGAGATATTGACATATTTAAAATAGCCTCTGAAAGACAGAAAAATACATCTTTCAGACTTAACACAACTGGTTATACCTATGTTAATTTTGAATTTGAAGAAAATAATGGAGAAGTTAATAGATTTTTTGACCCTCACCCATTTGTACCAAGCGATTTACAAGCTAGAGATAAGCGTTGTGATGAAATACTTAACATTCAGGCTTTAGGCTTAAAAAAGAGAATTGAACACATTGGCACTAAGAATGTTGTTATTGGTATAAGTGGTGGCCTTGACTCCACACAAGCTCTTATTGTGGCAAATAAAGCCTTTGAACTTGCAGGTTTAGACAAAAAAGGCATAATATGTGTTACAATGCCTTGCTTTGGTACAACTGACAGAACATATAACAATGCTGTAGAACTTACAAAAGCATTAGGTGCTACTTTAATAGAAGTTAATATCAAAAAAGCCGTTAAACAGCATTTCTCTGATATTGGTCACGATGAAAGTGTAAAGGATTTAACATACGAAAACTCTCAAGCCAGAGAAAGAACTCAAATTCTTATGGATATGGCATCAAAATATAGAGGTTTTGTAGTTGGTACAGGGGATTTAAGTGAATTAGCCTTAGGTTGGGCTACCTATAACGGCGACCATATGAGTATGTACGGTGTAAATAACTCTATACCTAAAACTCTTATAAAGTACCTTATTAAATATTTTGCTGACACAACTTCTGACAGCAACTTAAAAGAAATACTTTATGATATTTTAGACACTCCTGTTTCTCCTGAGTTACTTCCTCCAGATGAAAACGGAAATATTGCACAGATTACAGAAGATGTGGTTGGTCCTTACGAACTTCACGATTTCTTCTTGTACAATATGATGAGATTAAGCTTTGAACCTAAAAAGATTTTCTATATTGCAAATATAGCCTTTAAGGACAAATATGACAAGAAAACAATATATAAATGGCTTAGAAATTACTATTGGAGATTTTTCTCACAGCAATTTAAGAGAAGTTGCTTACCAGACGGTCCAAAGGTAGGTTCTGTAAGCCTTAGTCCTAGAGGAGATTGGAGAATGCCTAGCGATGCCGTATCTAAATTATGGCTTGCACAAATGGATGAAATAGAAAAAACTCTTTAATCTCAAAAAAAACTTGTAATAATCCCCAAAAAGTATTAGAATAAATATATCTATTCTTTTTTAGGAGGAATTTATAAAATGAGCAAACAAGTAGTAGCTGTATTGTTTGGTGGCCAGTCATCAGAACATGATGTTTCAAAAGTAAGTGCCGCTACAATTATTTCAAATATTAATACAGAAAAGTATTCTGTAATTCCAGTATATATTACAAAAGAGGGTAAATGGTTATTGTACGACGGTCCTTTGGACAGTATTGGCAATAACGATTGGCAGAAATTTGCAAGCACTTGCATTTTAAGCCCAGATACAGAACACCATGGTCTTCTTAGAATTGTTGGAGATAAGGTTAAAAACATTCCTGTTGATGTTGTCATTCCTGTTCTTCATGGTGCAAATGGCGAAGATGGTACAGTTCAGGGTCTTTTTGAACTTGCTAAAATCCCTTATGTAGGTTGTGGTGTATTATCTTCTGCTGTAAGTATGAACAAGGCTTATACAAAGATTATTGTTGATACTATTGGAGTTGACCAGGCTAAGTACACTATTGTATACAGACCAGAATTATCTGAAGACCTTGACAAATGTCTTGATAGAGTTGAAGAAAAATGTGGTTATCCTTGCTTCGTTAAGCCAGCTTGTGCCGGTTCAAGTGTAGGTATCACAAAGGCTCACAACAGAGATGAACTTATTGATGGCCTTTGGACTGCTTCTGAACACGACAGAACTATTGTTATAGAAGAAAACATTACAGGCGATGAGCTTGAATGTGCTGTTCTTGGTAATCACGATATTCAGGCATCTGCTGTAGGTCAGATTTATGCTGCTGCCGAATTTTATGACTACGATGCAAAGTATAACAATGCTGAATCTAAGACTGTAATCCCTGCAAATATTTCAAACGAAAAAGCTGAAGAAATCAGAAAGAAAGCTATTGAAATATTTAAGGTACTTGACGGTAGAGGTCTTTCAAGAGTTGACTTCTTCCTTGAAGAAAAAACAAACAGAGTTATTTTCAACGAAATTAATACATTACCTGGCTTTACTTCAATAAGTATGTATCCTATGCTTTTTAGAGCTGCCGGTATTGATACAGAAGAACTTGTAGATAAACTTATTGAACTTGCATTAACTCGTAACGAGGAATAAGAGGTGTTATTATGGATAACAGACCAATTGGAGTTTTTGACTCTGGCGTTGGTGGACTTACTGTTGTAAAACAGATAATAAAAACTATGCCTTATGAACATACAATATATTTTGGCGATACAGCAAGAGTTCCTTATGGTTCAAAATCTAAAGAAACTGTAACTAAATTTTCTAGTCAGATAATTAGATTTTTGAAAACTATGGATGTTAAAGCTGTAGTTATTGCCTGCAACACCGTCAGCTCCAACTGTTATGAGGCATTAACATCAGAATTTCCAGACTTACCTATTATAGAGGTTGTTACACCGGGGGTTGAATCTTGCCTTGCTGCCACAAAAAACAACAAGGTTGGTTTAATTGGTACAGAAGGTACTGTTAGCAGTGGTGCTTATGAAAAAAGATTAAAGGCTGCTAATAACAAAATCGAAGTATATAAAAAAGCTTGTCCTCTCTTTGTACCTCTCGCTGAGGAAGGTTGGACAGATAACGAGGTTGCCTATAAAACAGCTGAAATATATTTAAAGGAATTATTAGACAAAGATATTGACTCTATAATTCTTGGCTGTACTCACTACCCACTTTTAAAGGCTTGTATAGGTAAAATTGTGGGAGAAAAAGTTAAGATTGTTGACCCTGCTAAGGCAACAGCCTTAAAGGTTAAAGATTATCTTACTTCTCACAATATGCTTAATGACTTAAATACAGAAAAACACACTTTCTATGTAAGTGATAATAATGCAAAGTTTAATACAATTTGCGAAAGAGTTTTACATAAAGAATTCCACGCACAACAAATAGATATTGAAAAATATTAATAGATAAAGGGCTACCTAAATTGGTAGCCCTTAAATTATACCATTCGTTTCAAAACATCTCCTATATCACTTTCAATGCAAATGGACTGTTCTTTTATTTGTCTTGGGATATATATTTCTGATAGATTTATGCAACAATATGTAGAATTTTCATTTTCCTCTGTCATTCTCCAAAACGGATATTTTATAATTACTGGTGTATTTCCACCTACTCCTAGCTCAAGAAATACAACATTCATATTTTTACTTCTGCGAATAAAGTCTTCATACCTCTGCTCTGCCTTGTACCAACCTTCATCTTGTACAAAACTATCATCACAGCGTAAATTCATATTCATTGGTGCTCCACAAATTGGGCAATAAGGCACTAATTCTGTAGGTATTTTCATATTACTCTGTTGTTTTACCATATTTCTAACCTGTTCTTCATTATCATAGGTCTTATTATGACAAGGTTTTGAACATTGCCATAATCCATAATCCCCTTGTGTATAAAACAATCTTTTCTTATCAAAACCTGATATTTGAAATTGGTGGTCAACATTTGTTGTAATAACAAAATAATTTTTATTTTCTACTAACTTTAAAAGGTTTATATAAACTTCTGTAGGCTTAATATCATATCTATTTACATAAATATGTCTTGACCACCATGCCCAATATTCCTCTAAAGAGTTAAATGGATAAAATCCACCTGAATACATATCTTTAATGCCATATTTTCTTTTAAAATCAGAAAAATATTTTTCAAATCTTTCACCACTATAGGTTAATCCGGCTGAGGTAGAAAGCCCTGCACCTGCACCAATAACTATTACATCAGCCTTTTCTATTTTCTCTTTTAATTTTTCAATTTCATTCAAGCAATTTTCTGTAGATTTCATAGTCCATTTCTTTAAAAACATTGAAAATCACCTCCATACTACTATTTGTTCTTGATTTATAATCTTTCACAGTATTTACTGCAATTTCAGCAGCCTTTTCGTTAGGAAAATGAAATTCTCCTGTTGATATACAACAAAAAGCAATACTTTTTACTCCACTTTGTTCTGCTAATTCTAAACAAGACCTATAGCAACTGGCAAGTTTTTCTTCGTCATTCTTACATAATCTCCCTCTCACAATAGGTCCTACAGTATGTAACACATATTTACAAGGCAAATTATAAGCCGATGTAATTTTTGCTTTTCCTGTTTCTTCTAATCTATTTTGTAATTTCATTATTTTTTCACATTCCAAACGCAACTGAACTCCTGCAAAAGTATGAATAGCGTTATCAATACAGCTATGACAAGGATAAAAACAGCCTAACATTTGGTTATTAGCTGCGTTTACTATTGCATCGCACTTTAAAGTTGTAATATCTCCTTGCCAAACATAAATTCCTTTTTTTATAGGTTCTAATTCCCCTATATCAGTTATACCTTTTCCATTTATTTCTTCCTGTAAATAGCTATCCTGTATTTCTAAAAATTCACTACTTACTTTTTTCGGCATACGAACATTTAATAGTGAACGCAATAATCTTTTCTGTTCTTCTATATCTTCAGGAATTATAATATCAGAATATTTTGAATTTTCATTAAGTAAATATTTAATTAAAAACAATCTTTTTTCATTTTGTGTCATATTCCTTTACCTCCAAACTACAGCTTTATTTGGACATACTTCCATACAATTACCACAATGTAAACAATTTTTCTGGTGAATTTCAGCTGAAATAGAAGTAAAATCAATACAATTTTGAGGACAAACACCCTGACAGGCTTTACAACCTACGCATTTATCTGTAATAAAATATTTCTTTTCGTAACTTTCTTCTTTGCCAATATAAAATGTATCTCTTTCAATAGGCTTTTTAGATAAATCAAACCATTCTCCACTGGCTTCATATAAACGAAATACAGTTAACGCCTCTCTTGATTTTTCTGTTGGATAAATTTCAGCCATATAAGGATTTTTTGAAAATAAAAACGGTAATAACTCTCCACCTAATTCCTCTACTTTGCCTCTGACGGATACAGCAACACAGTGCATAGTATCTTCACCTTTAATGCCAGTTAAAGCAATAAACTTTTCTTTTATCAATCTATGATAAAAGCCCTTGCCCTTTGCAGTAAGGAAATATAGCCCCTTTTCATCACTATACATAATATCTATGGCACAGGTTACAGGTAATCCTTTTTCATCTACTGTTGCAATAATAGTTGTATGAATTTCCTTTTCCAAAAATTTAATGTAATCTTCCGTATTCATATTTGTACCTCCATCTTTAATTCATCTTTTATATAATTGTATAAATTTTAACACCAGTTGTAAAGTACGCACTTATTTGTACCATAGTTACCTAGAAGAAACTATGGTATCTATTTTGATTTTTTGTTTTCTATATGTTATAATTTATATAATAAAAATACGGGAGTGTTTATATGGATAACGAAAAAAGCAACGACAATTTACCTGCTTGCCCAGTAGAAACAACACTAATGTTAATTGGCAACAAGTGGAAAGTATTAATTATCAGAGATTTACTTACTGGCACAAAAAGATTTGGTGAACTAAAAAAATCTATCGGAAAAGTATCTCAAAAAGTTTTGACAACTCAACTTCGTGATATGGAGGAAGATGGTCTTATTTCTAGGAAAATATATGCAGAAGTTCCACCTAGGGTAGAATATTCTCTTACAGAATTGGGCAAAAGCCTACAACCTATATTAAATGCCATGCTACAATGGGGTACTGAATACAAAGAAAAAAAGCTATGAAAATGATTAACTCATCTTCATAGCTTTTTTAGTAAATTATTTTGCCTTAATTAAATCCATATTATTATATTTTTCTTTATCCAAAGCCTTGTTCTGGTTTGCAACGATTGTTGTACAAACAGCATCGCCAGTAATATTAACAGCAGTTCTTGTCATATCAAGAATTCTATCAATACCCATAATAAGGGCAATACCTTCAACTGGAAGACCAACTGAATTAAATACCATTGTAAGTGTAATAAGGCCTACACTAGGAATACCGGCTGTACCTATTGAAGCAAGTGTAGCTGTACCAATAACAGTTATATAATCCATCATATGGAGCTGAATACCAAAAGCCTGTGCAACGAATACAACGGCAACACCCTGCATAATAGAAGTACCGTCCATATTAATAGTCGCACCTAAAGGTATTGTAAAAGAAGAAATTCTTCTTGAAACACCAATTTTCTTATCTAAAGTTTCAATAGAAAGAGGTATTGTAGCATTTGAAGTTGAAGTTGAAAAAGCAAACGCCATAACTGGGAAGAACTTTCTTATAAACTTAATAGGGTTTAAGCCTGTAAATACCTTTAAGAAACTCATATACACAACAAAGGCCTGTACACCTAAAGCAATAAATACTGACAACATATATTTAAGTAAAGGTATGAAAGCATTAAAACCAATAGTAGAAAAAGTCTTTGCAATAAGACAGAATACACCAACAGGGGCTACGCTCATTACCATCATTGTCATTTCCATCATAATATCGTTACCCTGACTAAAGAGAGAACTTACAGTATCTGCTGAATCTCCAAGTTTAGCAAGTATAACACCTAAAACTAAAGCAAAGAATATAACCTGAAGCATAGATGCCTCAGATAAACCATTGAATATATTTGTAGGAATGATATTCAAAATCGTTTCTGCCAAACTAAGTTTGTCAGCACTATTTGATGCTACAGAACCAGCAGTAGAAGCACTTTGCTGAACTGCACTCATATCAAGACCTACACCAGGATTAATTAAATTGCCGATACATAAAGCAACTGTAATAGCAATTGCTGTAGTAGCAATATAGAAGCAAAGTGTTCTAACACCAACTGCACCTAATTTCTTTGTATCGCCTATAGACATACTACCACAAACAAGTGATGTAAGAACCAAAGGAACTACAAGCATTTGCATAAGTCTGATAAAGCCCTGACCAACAACATATAAAACACCATTTATAATAACATTCTGCTTAAAATCACTATCTGGCACAAGATAATTTAAAACTATACCAACAACTGCACCTAAAGCAAGTGCAATAAAAATCTGGGTTGTTAATCCCAATTTCTTTTTCTTTTTTTCTTTATTTTCCACTTTCCTTAATTCCTCCCAAGTATTTTGCCAATGCACTTTCCCAATCAGCAAAATCATACACATCAACAATGCTCATAATGAAGTTATCTAAAACTCCATAAGCTGGTCTAAACGATGAAAATTCATTATCCTTTGAAGGAACTGGATGAATTTTAACATCTCTACCTAAAATTTCAGCTATTTTTTCTGCTAATTCAAATCTACTACATACACCCTTACAAGTGGCGTGATATGTTCCATATTCTCCTGTAGTCATAATGTGAAGTATAAACTTTGCAAGTTCTTCAGCACTTGTAGGAGAACCAAACTGGTCTGATGCTACAGTTACTTCACTCTTATTCTTTGTTTCTTCAATAAATTTATTTACAAAATTATAACCTTCGCCATAAACCCATGTACTTCTGATTATGAAATGTCTCTGAGTAAATTCCTTAACATAGCCCTCGCCGGCACACTTTGACTTACCATAAACAGTTCTTGGGTTTGTAACATCAAATTCATTGTAAGGTTTGTCGCTTAAACCATCAAAAACATCATCTGTAGAAATCTGAACCATTTTAGCCCCACATTTTCTTGCAGCTATACTTAAATTTCTTGCACCAATTGCATTTACGCCAAAAGCAAGTTTAGGGTCTTTTTCACAGAGATTAATATCTGTAATTGCTGAACAGTTAATTATAATATCTGGTCTACTAACCTGTGCAAAATTCATTACAGCCTTTAAATCTGTTACATCTACTTCGTCTTTGTCTGTATTAAAAAGCTCTAAATCTGTAGGGCAAAAAATATTATTTATTGCCTTACCAATCTGACTGTTGGCTCCACTTAACCAAACTTTAATCATTTTTTAATCCTCCTTTGCATTATACACCAATAGTATACTATACATTAATTTTAGACATTTTTCAACATAAATTATAGTGATTTTTAAAATATTATTTCCACACAAGTATTATTTTAATTTTCAATAAAATAAATTTATCCTTATTCTTCCTAAAACACATTTATTAAAGGGTCTTTGCTGTATAAACTTATTTTGAGCAATAAAAAAAGAGGCTACATTTACTGTAACCTCTGAGCTTAATAAACATCTTTATGCTATTTTCTATCTATATGCTTCAAATATTTCTACGAAATCAGGGTCATAAAATACCTGAAATGCCCAACCTACACCTTCAAAGTAAGTGTACTTACACCAGTCACCTAAGCCAACATATTTAACATCTCCATCTTTACCTTCATCTGTTGGTTTTAAAGACTCTGCTATTGCACGCCACTCACTAGTTGTATGTCCTTCGCCTGTCTTTGGATTATATAAATATTCTCCAGTTCCACTATAGGTATCTACATCAGTATTCCAAATAAACCCTAAATCAACACTTAAACTACCATCTTCCAGTTTCTTTTCTCCGTAATTTGCTATCTTTTCTGTTGTAATAATATCACTAACACGAGTTATTTCTCTACCCATTTCTAAAGCTACTGGTTGGTTAGCACCAATTACTCCACTCTTTGGGTCTTTGACTACCTTGATTGAAGTACCATCTGCCTTAATAAATGTATCACCGTCAACAGCTCCTCGCCTCTTAGGGTCTGTCTGTTTTAATGTTGTTCTCTCTACGCCATCTGCTGGGTCTACTTTCTTGTCAGCTTCTGGAATGGTTACTTTTGCTCTCTTTTCAGGATTTACAGCCTTTTCGATTAAAATTGCTGAGTCTTCTCTTGTAAGATACTTTCTTGGATAAAACTTAGCTTCACTATCTCCTTGTGCAATACCTGAAGCATATAAACTTGCTATATCATAGCTCTGTAAACTACCTCTAACAGTTATTTCGTCTTTATCTGGCACATCTGATTCTGTAAATTCATCCCAGTCACCTATTAATTTTGCTATGCGTAAATATGTCTCATCTTCACTTACATTGTATATCTTTTCTAAATCCTCGCCTTTTAATGACTTTAAGCCCTGTACTATCATCATTGCTGCGTCTTCTCGGGTAATTGGTGTGTCCCAGTTTCCTCCGTTGGAAGCTCGCTCATAGGAAATCCCTATATCTAACATTCTTGCTCCTAGAATTAAATCAAAGGCTTTACCACCCCAAAAGCTATCTAAAGTTCCTCTTTTCTTATATCGGTCATAGTAACTAATACCATCTTCTACATCGTCTTTGGCTTGCTGTACACCCTCTGCTAATTTTGTACCGTCTGGGTCTAAGCTATTTACTACCATACTAAGGAACTCTAACTTAGTAATTGTTCCCTGTGGTCTGAAGGTATTATCTTCTGGGTAACCTTTAATTCCTCCTGTGGCTAGTAAACTTTCTACTGAGCTTCTACTGTAATCTCTGATTAAACTATCATCTGAAAACCTTGTAGATGCCTGAGTGTTATACAGAAAATGCTCCTGTACTGGAATTGTTGCTATATTCATAGAGCCTGCTGCTGCTAAAATTGCTAATGCCCTCAATGTGATTTTTGAAATTGGTACTCTAGTTTCATTCTTCATATTCTTTTCCCTCTCTTTTCCGTTTTATTTGTATTTGTATTTATGTTAATTCCTTTTCGTTTTGCTCGTTTGGGTTATCTTGTTTGAGCTATATAGTGGCTGTTAAACTTTTAATATAGACAATCTCTTAAACATACTTATTTACCTATTTACTTGTATTAACCATTAGATTAAGTATTCATTTATTCATTTAATTGTCATATTGTCTGTTGTCTGTTTTTGGTTCTCATTACTTAAGTGTTGTATGCCATTTGCAATACCATTTAATCTTATCTTTTATTATCTCTATACTTATTCTATCACACTCACTATAATAACTCAAGAAAAACTATGAACTAAATAAACACTTCTCTACTTCCATTCAATCCTTACTTTATACCCTTATTGTCATTAGGAATTTAGAAATATAATTGTATCTCTATATTTTGTCCACTTGTTCTATACCTTAAGTCTTATATGCCCCCCTCTAAGACATCTTTTCAAATAATGTCCCCTTACTTTATTTTTATATCTTTGGAAAACAAAAAGGGACTGTGTTTAAACAGTCCTTCATCTAAATTGAAATGCAAGTATATTAACGGAAATCCCACTAGCTAGTCTATGTTCATTGAACACCGTACATATTTTATGTATACTTTTTTCTAACATATTAACTTATATTCTTTGGCAAGTTCCTCGTTCAGAACTATTACTTTAACACCCCAAATCTTTCTAACCTGTAATAGTCTATTTTTCAGTTCTGCTAAAGGTCCTGCTAGCCAGCTTTCATTCTTTGCATTTTTCACTACAAGAACAAACTTCATCTCATTATCTCTGATATTGTCTGCTGATTGAAGGTCTTTTCCTACTTCTGATATATCCCTATCCTTTTTCAATACGGTAGCTAGATAGACTTGTAAGGAGGAAATAAACTTCTCTGTTATTGATTTATAATAGTCTTCAAACTTTTGTTCCTTGTCTACTGACTCGTACCTGTTAGCTACATTAGGACAAGTCTTTTTTGCTTCAAGGAAAATAATACTATCCTCGTTATGTTTCAGGATAAACTCAACAGTCTTAATTCCCGTTCCAAGTTCCTTGTACACTTTAGATGCTTCAATATAAAAAAGTTTAGACTCGTCAAACTTTCCAAAATTCATTTCAGACTCTGATATAATCCTCACTTTAACAGCACCCCTACTTCCTCTCTATACAGTTGTCGGAAAGTATCCATAATAGCATTATGCTCTAGTAATTCAAATTCTTTGGCTATTTCACATTGTACCTTATTGTCCTCATCTTTATATAAAGACACATACTGTACATCACTTTTTTCATTTCTCTTTACTTCAATGTATTTAGCCAAGAAATAATCGTGTGTTGATACAAATATCTGTACACCCTCGCTTTCCAACATTATCAATAACTCTGCTAGCACAGGAATATACTTAGGGTTAATATTCGCCTCTGGTTCATCCCAAAACAACACAGAACCTTTCTCTAATGTCCCGTTTTTTATTAATTGCCATAAAAGAGCTATCTTACGCAAACCATCAGCTACCAAATTAAATTCCAACTTTGCCTGTGTTCCTGGTTTTAAATAAAATCTATCATCGTGTACAGTAACCTTGCCGTTGCTAATCTTCTGTAAAGTTTCTAAATATTTCTTTCTAGCTGTAGAATCTACACCTCTTGAAATGTCTATCTTAGCTGCTGCAATAATATCTAAGTAAGTATCGTCAAACTCCACATTTCCCATTTTTACGGCTGCATCTAAATTCCAAGCATTTGATAAAATCTCCTTAGCTGGTATGAAAACACTTGTAAGGTCTGACATTTGCTTTTCCCATTTTTCCTCTGAGTTAATTTCAGCATCCCACTTTTTAGTCTTAGTGGAAAACACCATTCCTATTTTCGATGTGTCAGACTCCACCAAAACCTTTGCTGTATTGTTTCCGTTCTTATGTCTGTTTACTAATCTTCCAATGCTAGATTGGTCTGGTCGAAAAAGCATAGTTGTTTTTTGTGAAAAAGATACATCGTGTTTAGATGATTGGCACGCTGCATAAGCTAACTTCATTATATGTGTTTTTCCAACACCATTTTCTCCTAGCAAAACATTTAAACCTCTGCTAAAAGGAATTGTTATATCTTCAAAAACAGTAAAATTCTCTGCTTCAAACTTTGTCAACGGCATTCTTATCACCTCAGCTATTTATAATTTCACTTATAAACTAATTTTATTACTTCTCACGCATTTTATTTTCTCCCATTATATCATATCCAATAAGCCTATTTCAAGATTTCAACAAGAATTTTCATCCAAATATAAAGCTACTTCATACCCTAATTGGTTTCTAAGTGCCGTTAAAATTTCTTCTAGTTGGTCTAAACTAAAAAACTCTGATGCAGCAGAGGTTAAAGGACTTGGATAATCCTCTCCCAGTACAGATAATAATTTAACATTAGCCACTAAAGCTATTTTGTAATTGTCCTTATTTTCTTTACCTATCTTTATATACTTATCTAAAAACTCTTTCATAAAAAATCCTCTCCCTTTCTAATTTACTAAACTAAGTAGTAATAATATATAGTTATCCCTTATTTACAAATAAACTAAGTACTATAATTTAGTGTATTTACAGTTTATATTTAAGTCTTTTTATACTTATTAACCCTAAATAATATTTAATCTATGTCTCCATTATATTTTTATTTTTTAACTTTTTCAAAAATAAAAAGAGGCTACTATGTGCAACCTCCTGTCTATTATAAAATATATATATAAAATAAAATAATCAAGTTTATCTTAAAGTTCTAAAAGCGTCTTCTAAATATGTTTTACTTCCACATAGTGTATCCCAGCCGTATTCACTAGAATAAATATATTCACACCAGTCCCCTAAACCTAAATGTCGTACTTCTCCTTCTGTTCCTTTATCTGTTGGTTTTAGTGACTCTGCAATCTTAGACCAATCTGTAGATGAATGTCCTTCTCCTGTTTTTGGATTGTATAAATAATCTCCCTTTCCACTATAAGTATTTTCATCAGCACTAATTTTATCATTTGAGATGTAACCTAAATTTACACTTAAACTACCATCACTTAGTTTAACTTCCCCATAATTTGCAATCTTATGTTCTATACGCTTACCTTCATTAGAAGTACGAACTAGTTCTCTACCAATATCTAATGCTACTGGCTGGTTTGCTCCGATTACCCCACTCTTTTCATCTCTAACTACTTTGATTGAAGTACCATCTGCTTTAATAAATGTATCTCCATCTATTGCTCCTCGTCTTGTTGGGTCTGTCTGCTTTAGTGTTGTATTTTCTACTCCCTCTGTCTTATCTATCTCTTTATCTGCTTCTGGTATTGTTACTTTCGCTCTCTTTTCTGGGTTTACTGCCTTGTCTATAATTATTGCTGAGTCTTCTCTTGTAAGATACTTATTTGGATAGAATTTAGACTCACTATCGCCCTGTAAAATACCTGCTTCATATAAACTTAAAATATCATCTGGGTGGGCACAACTTGATACTGACTGTCTATATCCGTCTGGTACATCTGTATCTGTCAATTCATCCCAGTCTCCAATGAGCTTCTTACCACCATTTCTATTCTCGGCTACGCCCATTGTTACATAAAGGTCATTTCCCTTTAGTGCCTTTAAACCTTGATAAACCATCATTGCTGCATCTTGTCTTGTGATTGGTGTGTCCCAGTTTCCTCCTGTTGAGTTGGTTTCATACATTCCACCAATTCCTAACTGTCTTGCCCCTATGATTAAATCAAATGCTTTACCACCCCAAAAATCGTCTAATAAACCCATCCTCTTATATGTGGCATATAAACTATCATCGTAATCTGTATATGCACTTACCTTGGACTCCTTTAAAGCCTCTGCTAACTTCGTACCGTCTGGGTCTAAGCTATTTACTACCATACTAAGGAACTCTAATTTAGTAATTGTTCCCTGTGGTCTAAATGTGTTATCTTCTGGATAACCTTTAATTCCTCCTGTGGCTAATAAACTTTCTACTGAGCTTCTACTGTAATCTCTGATTGAACTATCATCACTAAATCTAGTTGATGCCTGTGTGTTATATACAAAATGCTCCTGTACAGGAATTGTTGCCACATTAATAGAACCTGCTGCTGCTAAAATAGCTAAGGCTCTTAATGTTATTCTTGATATTGGTACTCTTGTTTCGTTCTTCATATTCTTTTCCCTCTCTTTTTCTTTTGCAACATAGAGGTTTTATTTTTATAATAGCTTTGCTCTATGTTTTTCTATATCCTAATAATACTACAGAAAAGACAGAAACTCAAGCATAAAAATATAAGTGAAGTATTTATTTTGTGTATCCATATCTGAAATATTGAAATTTCTTTCTATTTCACCCCAAATTTTAATGTTTCGTTTTCTGCATATAGAATATCACAAAAATCATTTTCTCTTAAATTTAGCCAAAAATAGAAAGATTTAGAAACAAATAAACATATCTCCTATATGAGATTATATATTTCACTTTAATGTCATAAACCATTAAACCCATAACTCTAGCTCCCTATCCCCAACCGTCTACTCCTAAATCTACTCAGAGCCAACACCATACTTCTAAATGTCATTTCCGTACTCTGCTACATTCCTAAACAACATTACTAATTCTAAACACCTCAATGCCCTAAAGCTAATAGCTACTATTTTTATTAACTTAAAACAACCATTCAAAACATAATAATATTAAAACTGGCTATTATTCTATTTTCGTTTGCTTTCCTCATTATATAATAAATAAATGTCCCCCTCACAAACACTTTTTTACTCTAAACTTTTTTACTTTCTATGTTTTAAGTGCATCTGTTAGTCTCAAAAATTTTTTTCAGAAAAATTTTCTTGTCCGTTACTTTCATTCCAATAGCTATGTTCCTAGTAATCTTTCTATATTCCACAACTATGTACTTCTTTCTCCTGCTCCAAGCTGACATTGAAACACTAATAAATATGTAACATCTACAGATGGACTTTTAAGACAAAAGTATACCAATTTTATACCAATCAAACGGTAAAATCCGATAAATAACGGTAAAATTTGATAAATATGTCCTTAATTTCTACCATTTTGCAAGAACCCAAAACAACCCTGTGATATGCTATTTTGCTGGTATTTTCAAATATTCTCTGTACGCTTGCTTATTAGCCTACTTTTTACTCAAAATATTGTTTACATTTTATAAAAAAATTTTACTATTGTTTACTTCCATACATTTATCCCACAAAAATATGGTTCAAAATAAAAAAGATACCAAAGATTATGTCATATTATGCTAATTTTTAGTTTATTAATTTTTACATCTCTACTTGATATTTTTTATATATGTAATTATAATTATACTTGGATTTTTAGGCAAGGAGATAATATACAATGAAAAAATTCATCGCACTAATTTTAGTAACACTATTTACACTAAACACATTTTCTATAGCAAACGCCAATGACTATTTACCCTATGTTGAAAAACCAACACAACTTACATATCAGCCAGATAATGTAACACTTAACATTATGGGTAGGACAAGTCGAGCTTTTAATGTTGTTTATTGTAACGGTCGCCTTTGTGTTCCTCTCTATGACACAATTACTGCTATGGATGGTACATATTCCTTAGTAAATCACGATTGCAAAATTACAATTAGTGGAAAAACTATAGATATTTCAACAAAGACAAAGGACAGCAACAGAGTTGTTACTTGCTATTATAACAACATATGTTACATTTCACTTTATGAGCTTTTGACACCATTTGACTATATTGCAACTGTAGACATTGGTGCAAACAAGGTCAATATATTGAAACATTCAACAAATATGCCAAATAGTCAGCTTGCAAAGACTACAGCTACAAAATCAGCCTATATAAGATTAGAGGATATTGTAGCTGACGGTATGGATACTACAGCCGAACCTAACTATACTATTGAAAACCTTGAAAAATTAAGATATACAGCTGAATACTTATATACAAAAGGCGAACAATACTATATAGCATGGGTTCCTGTATATTCAAATCCAGCAACAAAAACATGGAATGATGTAAGTGTTACATTTAACCTTTATAATGCTTATTTTGTCTATACCCTTGATTATATGGTAGACCATGGTGGTCATATTGGATTACATGGCTATACACACCAATATGGCAAAGATAAAAGCTGTGTAGGCTATGAATGGGGTTCAAAAACACCTTATACTCGCCAACAACAGATGCAAAGAATGATTTATGCTAAAGAAACTTGTCATCGTTTAGGCTACACAGAGGAATTTTTCGAATTTCCTCACTACGGAGCAACAAAAGACCAGTTAAGGATTGCTGAGAATTACTTTGATGTTATTTATCAGTCATATCCAAAGCAGGAGCTTATAAATCAGTTAACATATACTACTGAATCAAGCAAAAAGGTGTACTATGTTCCAACACCAGCCGATTATGTTCATCATTTAGGGGATTTAAACGGCATTTTAGGCAGACTTAATAATTCTATGGAAAATAACTATACAATGAGTCTTTTCTATCATCCTGTATTAGATATAAAGAAAATTACAACATATACTACTGCTGACGGTGTCAGATTATGGTATTACTCTGACCAAGGTATGTTGCCAAATATTATTGAATATATGAACAGCCACAACTATAAATTTGATAAAATAAAGGAAGATTAATATGCGATTTACCTATTGCCCTGATTGTGGAACAAAGTTAATACAGAAAGAAGTCGGCGACGAAGGTTTTATGCCCTATTGCGATAACTGTAAAAAGCCTCTTTTTGATATGTTTTCTTCCTGTATTATTGCTTTGGTAGCAAATGAAAAACAGGAAGTAGCACTTCTTAGACAAAACTATATATCAACCGACTACTATAACTTGGTTTCAGGATATATGAAACCGGGAGAAACAGCCGAGGAAACGGCAGTAAGGGAAGTTGGAGAGGAATTGGGCTTAACAATAAATGAGCCTAAAATAACAGGAACATACTGGTTTGATAAAAAAGATATGATTATGATTGGTTTCTTAGCTGAAACCCATAAAACGGATTTTAAACTTTCCGGAGAAGTGGACTCTGCCCTTTGGATACCAGCAGAAAAAGCACTTACTATGGTTCACCCCAAAGGTAGCGTATCCCATACCCTTGTAAAAGAATATTTAAAAACTATATGATGTTAAGGCATAACCTTTGGGTTGTGCCTTTTTTATGGATAAAATTATATTGTTTTTAATAATAGAAAAACAGCAAAAAAGCCAATATTTTAATTTAGAGTTTTATTTATAATCTAAATAATTATCAGTCAATTTTTTGTTTTCTTTGTAAATTTTATAATTTGATTAATATTACTATCCAATAGTTTGAATATCATATTAAATTTTGATATAATATTTATCAATAAATCTATATATTATACTGGGCATTACTAATTTTAGATAAACACTCCATACAAGCAAAAGTTGATTAGTTTATAAATATATAAACTGGCTAATACCTTGTAATATTATAATATTGATTTGAAGCAAACAACAATATTAAAAAGCATTTATTTTATAATTTTATAATAATAAAGTCATAAACATATAAAAACTACCAATCATATTTACATTAGCTTACATAACAATCTACTAACTGAAAAAGACACACTATAACCGGTGTCTTTTTTATTTATCATAATACAAATTTACAAAACATATATTCCCTTCTTCTTATAAAACTATTTAAGAGTTTAATATTTTATAATATTTCCATTTATTCCAAATAAATCCATATATTCACAAAAAGAAAAGCTGGTGCAGAACACCAGCTTTTTAGAAAATTTATTATATAAGATAATTAGTTTTTAGAAATTAAATATTATAGAAAAATCAAGATTTTTGATTAAAAGCACACTTCAGCTACGAACCCTGAAGTGTAAAGTAGCATTAAATAATATTAAAATTATTCAATGATAGAAACAACAGAACCAGAACCAACAGTTCTACCACCTTCACGGATAGCGAATCTAAGACCCTGTTCCATAGCGATGTGGCTGATAAGTTCGATAGTCATTTCTACGTTATCACCAGGCATGCACATTTCTGTACCTTCTGGAAGAGTGATAACACCAGTTACGTCAGTAGTTCTGAAGTAGAACTGTGGACGGTAGTTGTTGAAGAATGGCTTATGACGACCACCTTCATCTGCCTTTAATACGTAAACCTGAGCTGTAAACTTCTTGTGTGGAGTGATTGTACCAGGAGCAGCTAATACCTGACCTCTTTCGATTTCATCTCTGTTAACACCTCTAAGAAGTGCACCGATGTTATCACCTGGTTCAGCATCATCAAGAAGCTTGTGGAACATTTCGATACCAGTTACAACAACTTTTCTTGATTCTTCTACAAGACCAACGATTTCAACTTCGTCCTGAACCTTTAAGATACCTCTTTCTACTCTACCAGTAGCAACAGTACCTCTACCAGAAATAGAGAATACGTCTTCTACAGGCATAAGGAAAGGCTTATCTGTATCTCTTTCTGGGTCAGGGATGTATTCATCAACAGTTTCCATTAACTTGATGATAGCATCGCCCCACTTGCCAGATGTATCCTGAAGAGCCTGGTAAGCAGAACCTCTGATGATTGGGCAACCTTCGAAGCCGTATTCTTCAAGAAGTTCAGTGATTTCCATTTCTACTAAGTCAAGAAGTTCTTCATCGTCAACCATATCACACTTGTTCATGAATACTACGATGTAAGGAACGCCTACCTGTCTTGAAAGAAGGATATGTTCTCTAGTCTGAGCCATAGGACCATCAGTTGCAGCAACAACGAGGATAGCACCATCCATCTGTGCAGCACCAGTAATCATGTTCTTAACGTAGTCAGCATGTCCTGGACAGTCAACGTGAGCGTAGTGACGCTTAGGAGTTTCGTATTCAACGTGAGCAGTAGAGATAGTGATACCTCTTTCTCTTTCTTCTGGAGCCTTATCGATGTTTTCGAAATCTACCTGTTCACCTAACTGATATCTATCATGTAAAGTCTTAGTGATAGCAGCTGTTAAAGTTGTCTTACCGTGGTCAACGTGACCAATTGTACCAATGTTTACATGTGGTTTAGTTCTCTCATAATGTGCCTTAGCCATTTTAAAATGTCCTCCTTAAAATTAATTAAAATTTTAGTAAATCGTGCTTACTATGCCGACAAAAAAGCCGACTTATACACTAGATTTATTATACAAAATTTATAAGAATTTTGCAAGTATTTTTTAGCAATACTTGCAAAATTAATTATATCTAAATTATTCTGCCTTACCAGCAGCAATCTTTTCCTGAATACTCTTAGGAACTGGTTCGTAGTGGTCAACTTCCATTGAGTAAGTACCACGACCCTGAGTGCTTGAACGAAGGTCAGTTGAGTAACCGAACATTTCAGCAAGTGGAACATAAGCATTAATAAGCTGAACTCCACCATTCTGAGGTTCCATACCTTCAATTCTACCACGACGAGAGCTTACATCGCCCATAACATCGCCCATGTATTCTTCAGGAACAGTAATTTCAACCTTCATTACAGGTTCAAGTAACTGTGGAGCTGACTTCTTCATGGCATCCTTGAACGCCATAGAACCAGCAATCTTGAAGGCGATTTCAGAAGAATCGACTTCATGGTAAGAACCATCGTAACAAACAGCTCTAATACCAACTACAGGGAAGCCACCGATTACACCGGCCTGCATAGCTTCCTGGATACCAGCATCAACAGCTGGGATGTATTCCTTAGGAATAGCACCACCAACAACTTCGTTAACGAATTCGTATGGCTTGTCGCTATCTGGTGGAATAACTTCGAAACGAACTTTACAGTGACCGTACTGACCACTACCACCTGACTGACGCTTGAACTTACTATCAACATCAACATCATGGCCAAATGCTTCACGGTATGCAACCTGAGGAGCACCTACATTCGCTTCTACCTTAAATTCTCTTAAAAGTCTATCAACAATGATTTCGAGGTGAAGTTCACCCATACCAGAAATGATTGTATCGCCAGTTTCCTGGTTAGTGTAAGTTCTGAAAGTTGGGTCTTCTTCTGCAAGCTTAGCAAGAGCAATACCCATCTTATCTCTACCAGCCTTAGTCTTAGGCTCGATAGCAACAGAAATAACTGGGTCTGGGAAGTTCATTGATTCAAGGATAACTTCGTTATCTTCGTCACATAATGTATCACCAGTAGTTGTAAGTTTAAGACCTACAGCAGCGGCAATATCACCAGCGTAAACCTTATCGATTTCCTTACGGTCGTTAGCGTGCATCTGAAGGATACGACCAATTCTTTCCTTCTTACCCTTTACAGAGTTGTATACATAAGAACCAGATTCGAGAACACCAGAGTAAACTCTGAAGAATGCAAGCTTACCAACGAATGGGTCGTTCATAATCTTGAATGCAAGTGCTGCGAATGGTTCTGAATCAGAAGAATGTCTTTCAACAATAGTTTCTTCATCACCTGGAATGTGACCCTTAATAGCAGGAATATCAGTTGGTGCTGGCATGTATTCAAGAACACCGTCAAGCATCTTCTGAACACCCTTATTTCTATAAGCTGAACCGCAGAATACAGGAACTGCTTCACAAGCGATACAAGCCTTTCTAAGAGCCTTCTTCATTTCAGGAATTGTAAGTTCTTCTTCCATAAGGTACTTGTCCATAAGAGCTTCATCAGTTTCAGCGATGAGTTCAACCATCTGCTGATGATATTCGTTAGCCTTATCAACCATATCTTCTGGAATATCTTTAATTTCAACTTTAGTACCCTGCTTATCTTCATAGTAGTAAGCCTTCATTTCCATAAGGTCAATTACACCTACGAAGTCGTCTTCAGCACCGATAGGAAGCTGAACAGGTACTGGATTAGCACCAAGTCTATCTCTAATCATATCTACAACACGGTAGAAGTTAGCACCCATAATGTCCATCTTGTTTACGAAAGCCATTCTAGGTACATTGTATTTATCTGCCTGTCTCCAAACTGTTTCAGACTGTGGTTCAACACCACCCTTTGCACAGAATACAGCAACAGAACCATCAAGTACACGAAGTGAACGTTCTACTTCAACTGTGAAGTCAACGTGACCCGGTGTATCAATGATGTTGATACGATGCATAGGACCAGCGTTCTCAAGACCGTGGTTAAGCTGCCACTGAGTAGTAGTAGCGGCAGAAGTAATTGTAATACCTCTTTCCTGCTCCTGCTCCATCCAGTCCATTGTAGCTGTACCTTCGTGAGTATCACCAATCTTGTAAGTACGACCTGTATAGAACAAAATACGTTCTGTAAGGGTAGTCTTACCTGCATCGATATGCGCCATAATACCAATATTACGGGTTAATTCAAGCGGGCATGCTCTTGACACACTTATTCCTCCTTTTGTAATCTACTTAATTACCACTTATAATGAGAGAAAGCCTTATTAGCTTCTGCCATCTTATGAGTTTCGTCCTTCTTCTTAACAGCGCCACCAGCGTTGTTAATAGCATCTAAAAGCTCATTAGCAAGGCGTGCATCCATAGTCTTTTCTCCACGCTTTCTGCTGTATAATGTTAACCATCTAAGACCTAAAGTAAGTCTTCTTTCTGGCTTAATTTCCATTGGTACCTGATAAGTAGCACCACCAACACGGCGAGCCTTAACTTCAAGTACAGGCATAATGTTGCCTAAACCCTCTTCGAAAGCTTCAAGGGCTGGCTTACCACTTTTTTCTTCAAGCTGAGCGAATGCACTGTAAACGATTTTCTGTGCAACACCCTTCTTACCGTCTAACATAACGGAATTAATAAGCTTAGTAACTACTTTACTCTTATATACTGGATCAGGTAGTACTTCTCTCTTTGAAACATGACCTTTTCTTGGCACGATTCTTCCCTCCTTAATAATTGATTAATTCATAGGTACTTGCGACCACTATGTAGCCGCTATTCCATGCCACACTACCTGAACCTGCAACACACAGATTTAAAATAATGAGGCATAAATAAGGCTGCTACGCAGTCTTAAAAAATATTTTGTTATTACTTCTTCTTAGCACGCTTAGCGCCGTACTTAGAACGAGCCTGCTTTCTATCAGCAACACCTGCTGTATCAAGTGTACCTCTGATGATATGGTAACGCACACCAGGTACGTCCTTTACTCTACCACCTCTTAAAAGAACAACACTATGTTCCTGTAAGTTGTGACCTTCACCAGGAATGTAAGCAGTAACTTCAATACCGTTTGAAAGACGAACTCTGGCAATCTTTCTTAAAGCTGAGTTTGGCTTCTTAGGTGTAGCAGTCTTTACTGATGTACAAACACCACGCTTCTGTGGAGAGCTTACATCTGTCTGCTTCTTCTTAAGTGAATTAAGACCCTTCTGTAACGCAGGAGCAGTAGACTTAGTAACCTTAGTCTGTCTACCCTTTCTTACTAACTGGTTAAATGTTGGCATTAACTGCACCTCCTTAAAAAAATAATAAATCTGTTTGTTGCATAATACGACCGTATCACACACCCGTATATATTAACACCTTTTAATTTCAAAGTCAATGATTTTTTTCAAAAAAATTGCCTATTTTACAAAAGTTTTCAATAGCTTTTTTGTTATATATTTTGCCCAATTTCTACTCTTGACAAAGTTTTAAATTGGTGTTAGTATATCCATTGTAAAAAATGTTATGAATATTTGCTTATCCAGAGAGGCGGAGGGACTAGGCCCTATGAAGCCCAGCAACCGGCATTTTATGCATCGGTGCTAATTCCTACGGTTTATTCCGACAGATGAGTTCACGAGAATAAGCCTTCGAGGGCTTTTTTTTATGCCAATTTCTAAATGGTAGATATTTTTTATAATTGAAAGGAGTTACATTAATAATGAAGAAATTCTTTACTTCAGAATCTGTAACAGAAGGACATCCAGATAAAATCTGTGACCAAATTTCTGATGCAGTCCTTGATGCCATTCTTGCAAAAGACCCTATGGCAAGAGTAGCTTGTGAAACAATGACATCAACAGGTCTTATTATGATTGCTGGTGAAATTACTACTAACTGCTATGTTGACCTTGACAAAATTGCAAGAGAAACAGTTAGAGAAATAGGTTATGATAGAGCTAAATACGGTTTCGACTGTGATAGCTGTTCTGTTCTTACTTCTTTAAAGGGACAGTCACCTGATATTGCTCAGGGTGTTAATTCATCTCTTGAAGCAAGAAATGGTGAAGCTGACAGCGACGATACTGGTGCTGGTGACCAGGGTATGATGTTCGGTTTTGCTTGCAACGAAACTGATGAATATATGCCTGCTCCAATTTATTATGCCCACAAACTTACAAGAAAATTAAGTGAAGTTAGAAAAAATGGTACTTTAAGCTACCTTCGTCCAGACGGTAAGAGTCAGGTTACTGTTGAATATGATGATAACAAGGTTATTAGAATTGACAATGTAGTTATTTCTACTCAGCACGCTCCAGAAGTTGAACACGCTCAGATTGAAAATGACATTATCGAAAAGGTTATTAAGGCAGTTCTTCCTGCTGAACTTTTAGATGAAAATACTAAGTATTATGTGAATCCAACAGGCAGATTTGTTGTTGGTGGTCCACAGGGCGACTGTGGTTTAACAGGTAGAAAGATTATCGTTGATACTTACGGTGGCTATGCTAGTCATGGTGGTGGTGCATTTAGTGGTAAAGACCCAACTAAGGTAGATCGTTCAGCAGCTTATGCAGCAAGATATGTTGCAAAGAATGTTGTTGCTAGTGGTATTGCTGATAAGTGTGAAATTCAGCTTGCTTATGCAATCGGTGTTGCCCAACCACTTTCAATCTATGTAAATACTTACGGTACTGGTAAGGTTTCTGATGAAAAGATTGTTGAAATCATTAGAGAAAACTTTGATTTAAGACCTGCCGCAATTATTAAGAACCTTGATTTAAGAAGACCAATCTACAAGCAGACTGCTGCATATGGTCACTTTGGTAGAAGTGATATTAATGTTCCTTGGGAAAAACTTGATAAGGTTGATGTTTTCAAAAGTCAGTTTTAATTAAATAGTAAACAAAACCACGCCTAAAAAGCGTGGTTTTTGTTATCCTATAAGGCTATTTAACATCATTTTCATTAGAATTTTCTTTTTTTCACATTTATATTTCAATTCGTATATCCATAATAGCATTAGTGAATATGTTCATCGTTATAGTCCTTTTTAAAACTTAGCATTATGACATACTATTCGAAATGTCAACATCTGGTCTATATCAACATTTTCAATAGAACAAGGTACGCCTCCACGCAATGAAATTTCCAGATGATAAAATCGCATACACTGTTTTATGTGTCGAAGTAACAACTGTGACCTTCGTTTATAACCATATTGCTTTAGCAGTGTTCTAAGCTTGATTCTCACATAATTATTTCCTTTTCCATATAGAATTCGAATCCGTATACTTTTGAAAAACAAGTCTAAGTCAGAAAAGTCGCTGGTTAATTGTTCAGCACACAAAGACCGGTTTGAACCTGCCAAATCTTTTTGTATTGCAGGAAACTCCTTATCAATAACAGGTTTATCATAGAAGTACTGTATCCAATGACAGGTGTCTAAAATAAATTTCCTTTGATTCGACCTATATGGGATAGCTAGAAATAATTTCTCGCCCTCCCATATGGAATCAAGTATTTGGATTTCATCTCTACATCCAAGTTGCATACTGCTTACAATAACCGCAATATCAAGCGTAGTGTAATACAATCTTTGCATTACTGGTCACCCTTTGTTCCGTTACACTGACGACAAAGAATCTGTAAATTTTCTACAACACTTTTGCCACCTTTATTCATTGGAACTATATGGTCAACTTGAAAATAAATGCGTGACTTATCTGCAACACCACAGCACGCACAATGGTAATTTCCATCTTCATCTTTTGCTTTTTCAAAAGCCTCATCTCTCAAGCTCTTTTCCAATATAGGATTTATTTTTCCAATTTCATATAATGGTAAATCTTCCAATGCTCTAGTTCCATACTTTATATTGTTTTCTTCATCGTAAATATCCGGATGAGACAATTTCATCAACTCAATATTCAGCTGACGGAGGAAGTACAGTTTTCTACCAAAGAACAAGCGAAGCATATTATCATCACTTGATTCCCAAAGAGAATCAACATATTCTGTTCTTTTGCGTTCACCCATATCTTCATCCCAAATATGTTGAGCAATCTTGCTTATATCAAGCTTGTTTCTATCCACTTCAGCAAATGTATAGAATTTAGGAACAGCTTCGTATTGAGCATAATATTTCAAAATATTCATAATATCTTTTCGTTCATATGGAGGAATCATTTCTCCACAGAAAAACGAATCTCTGCACTGTGCTTCCATTTCATCAAGCTGTGTTTCTGTCAAATATTCTTCTGTTGCACCAAAAGACTTAAACAACAAAGGAAGAGAATCCATTAAATTTTTATACGCATCTTGGGTACTATCATAGACCATTACCTGATAAGCATGGTCCATTCCATTCTCTTCAAGATATGTAAAAGCATACATTCCAACAGGGATTCTTTTCTCAAAAGGAACTTTTTCCAACTCAGTAGTATCAACTGCATCATCCAAAATAGCTGCAAATTCCTCTATCTTAGAAATAGCAATCATTCGTAAATCTCGTTTTACTCTTTCAGAATCATTATCCTGAAAATCATTATTTCCGTTAAACAAGCTTTCCGGATTAACCCACGCAATATGCTCATTCCAGTGGTCAACAAAAGAAACAATGTATGCACTTGAAGTACCACCAGCTGCTGTACCACGCAACGCACGACCAACCATCTGTGTCATCAAAATTGAGGACACAGTAGGTCTTGCCAAAAATACAGTTTTTGTTTTTGGTAAATCGACGCCTTCAGTTAAAATATTGACATTGATTAAAACCTGTAATTTTCCATTTCTGTAATCCTCAAGCTTTTTTTCATTATCTTCTCGGCTAATAGTCACACCTGTAGCAGCATCTCTAACCGATGATACAATGAAGTCAGCTTTTATACCAGCTTTTTTGAAAAGAGATGTCAACTGAATCGCATGAATTACATTAACAGCAAAGAGGATTGTCTGACCATATTCATCCTGCTTTGCCTTATATGTTTCAACAATCAATTTGTTACGGGCAGCACTATCTGCCATCTGTTGTGCAACTTCATCTGGCAAAATATCTAAATGCTGAATGTTTTCCCACGCATCAACGCCAAGTGAATCGCCATATTCTTCATCTGTATAAAAACTTTCAAATATCGGCTTTGCAAGAATCTGTCTATTAATAAGTTCTTTAAGTCCAATTTGATATGTAATACCAACATCTCCATGAACAACTTGTCCATTAAAAATACCGTCAGTATAGATTTTTGCCAAAAGTCCCTGCTCTTCTTCAGCAGTACGGAACGGAGTTGCAGTCAATCCAATTATCTTTAAGTCAGGAATCTTTGCCTTTACATAGTCTATAACTTTTCTATATGTTTTAGCAGTTGAATGATGTGCTTCATCTACAATTAAATACAGCTCTTTTTCGCCTTCAAGCCATTTATCCAATCGTTCAATATTTCTACCAATACTATCCTTACTAACAATCAACAAATTATCACTAGAACGAATATCACTTGTCCTGTCATGACTTGATGCCCCAGAAACAATTCTAAAGCAAAAAGAAGAAATATGAGGAACAACTTCTTTATAAGCAAACTTTTGGAATGACTCAGCAGCCTGATCAAGTAGCATTTGACGATGGGCAATCCAAAGAATTTTCTTATCAATTGCATTTTTTAATAGCCACATAGAGGCAGTATATGTCTTACCACCGCCAGTAGGAAGAACTACCAATGTACTATAAGATGATTCTTGATTCATCTTATCCAATGCTTCCATTGCCTTTTTCTGATGCTCATAAGGTGTTCTGATATTTGTGCCTTTTTTAGGAAAAATATCACCAAATGATTTAACTTCCATATAATTTGTAAAATTTTGCTTGTCTATTTCTTTCATTAGTTTACCCCATTTCTCTCTATATCGTTCTAAAATATTCCATCGCTTCTTAGATTATTTTTATGTCAACAATAAGACTGTCTGTAATTTTCATATTTTGACAGATTATAGTTCTTACAATCATAAATTTTACGCATATTCATTTTTTAAAAAAAATAACTAAAAATTTTTTTAATTGTATACAAAATATTTTAACATACTATTAATCTATTAGCAATAGTCATTCAACAACACATTATCTATGATAAATTTTTACTTGCGTATGCAAATTTTAACAAAAAAGAGGACTTTTGTTTTATAAATCAACAAAAAAGTCCTCTTTTTAATATTGGTGTTTTTCACGCCACATTTTTCATTTTCTCTTACCTATATTAAAATATGCTAATACTGCAACTATCAAACACAACACCATTGCAGCTATTCTTCCACTATTAAATCCAACTCTTAATGCCCATATAAACTCTACAACAAATATTGCGAGAAATATAGTCATTTTTAAAATTCTTTTATCCATATTATCTCCTTATATATCGTATAACTTTGGTTCAAAGCCTTTAATTTTTATTTTTGTAAGTACTTTTTCAAACTCACTTTTTCTAAATTCACCTTTGTTACACATTATTTCTAAATTTATACCAAAAAATGAAATTCCACATTTTGCTCTCTTAAATCCATTTCTTTCGTAAAATGCAACTCTCTTTTTTCTCTGTTCAAAATTTTCAGCATTTACTTCATCAATTCTTTCCATATCCAATGCTATTTGATAGTCGCTATATACTTCCTGTAATTTTTGTAAAGCCTTACTACCTTTTCCCTGTCCTCTAAATTTTTTATCTATAGCAAAATAACTTAAATAACATTCCTTACATTCATTATGAGGCAATATTATTGCAAAACCTACAAACTCGCCATCATAAAATGCCCAGCCATCACAATCACATTCATCTAAAAGATTGATTAACTTTTCAGAGGGTATCCTTTCTTCTTTTGGAAAAGCTTCGTCATTTAAGCTATACAACTTTTCTTTATCCTTAAAACTACTATCTATCTTTATAAATTCCATACTTTTACTCCTCTCTTTTATTCTTTAAAACCAATTTTGCAAAATCTTCATAATAATAGCTTTCCATTTCACTGGCATTACCAACTTTATTAAAGAAACAACTTGTAATTTCTCCCTCTTTCAAATTTTTGGCAATACATAATGAACAACCTTTATTATGATTAGTTGGATGAAATGGACATTTTAAATCTTTACATGTACAAAACTTACTTAAATTTTCCATATTATTTCTCCATTTTATCATTTAAACAGCCGCCAGAAACTTCCCATAAATACATACTTGCTACAGAACCATAAGGGCTATATCGTTTTCTATATTTTTCAAATAAATCTTTTGTAATTTCTTTTTTATTGTATAAAATTTTCATACCATTTTTTATACCAAAATCGCCATAACTTAATACATCCATTCTGTTCATAGAAAATATAAGAACCATTTCAGCAGTCCATTTACCTATACCGTCTAATGTACACAATTCTTTTATTGCATCATTGTCTGATTTTTCATAAAGAGCCTCTATACTAAATTCTTTTTCCAAAACCTTTCTTGAAAAATCCTTTATCCATATAGCCTTTTTAGCTGAAATCCCTATACCTTCTAAATCTGTATTATATATATTTTCAGGAGTAACTTTACCTACCCTATTTATAAATCTATTCCATATTGTATCAAGAGCTTTATTAGAAATTTGTTGACCAACAATATTTTTCACAATGCAAACAAATATATCTGGCTCAAGTTTTCTCTCCACAACTCCAACTTTATCAATAACAGTTGCTAATTTTTTATCTTTTTTCTTTAAATAGTTTAACTCTTTTTCTCCGTACTTAAAATACATATATACCTCTTACAAAAAGCGAGGTACTAAAAAGTACCCCGCCCTAAATTAACTTATAAAAAATTTCATAATATGTTTGCCTTTTTCTCCGTCCATATTACCCCTTATATAAAGGTAATCAGAAGTTCTAAAAAGGAAATTACCAGCAAAAGCACCTACAATCTGTTCTTTACCATCTACAACATCTTTATAACTAGCATCATAAGAACAAAATGCCTTACCAATATGAACATCTTCTATTATTCTATCGTTATGATACATTGTGCAAACAACATGTCTACCCTCAACTCTAGTACAAATAATTTTAAGATTTTCTTGAGGGCACTCCCATATTTCATTTACTTTAGGAAGAACTATTGCCACATTCTGATATAATGCAAATAGAAAATATAAAACTAAAAGAACACCTAAAATAGGTAAAAATGTACTCATATAAACTCAATCCTTATACATTAAATCTGAATAAAACAACATCTCCGTCTTTCATAACATAATCCTTACCTTCACTACGGTAAACACCAGCTTCCTTAGCTGCTGCTACAGAACCAAGTTTTACAAGGTCATCATATGTTACAACTTCAGCACGAATGAAACCTCTTTCGAAGTCAGTATGTATTTTACCAGCTGCCTGAGGTGCTTTTGTACCCTCTGTAATAGTCCATGCTCTTACTTCCTGTTCGCCGGCTGTAAGGTAAGAAATAAGACCAAGTAACTTATAACTTGCAGCAATAAGTCTATCAAGACCGCTTGTTTCACAGCCTAAATCAGCTAAAAATTCAAGTTTTTCATCGTTTTCAAGTTCGGCAATTTCTTCTTCAATTTTTGCACAAACAACGAATACACCTGAACCTTCTTCCGCTGCTCTTTCTCTAACAGCCTGTACATGAACATTGCTAGCACCATCATCAGCTAAATCTTCTTCGCCAACATTAGCAGCGTAGAGAACTGGCTTTCTGCTTAAAAGTGTAAGTGAATCAACAAAAGCTAAATCATCATCATCAAATTCAATAGTTCTTGCATTCTTACCTTCTTCAAGAACAGTCTTAATTTTCTTTAAAATTTCAACTTCTCTAGCAAGAGATTTGTCATTCATAGCCTGCTTCTGTGTCTTAGCAATTCTCTTGTCAACAACATCAAGGTCAGCAAGAATAAGTTCTAATTCAATAGTTTCAATATCTCTTACAGGGTCAACCTTTGCATCAACATGAACTACATTTGTGTCTTCAAAACAACGCACAACATGAACAATAGCATCTACTTCTCTGATATGAGAAAGGAACTTGTTACCTAAGCCTTCGCCCTGACTAGCACCCTTTACAAGACCAGCAATATCAACGAATTCAATAACAGCAGGAGTCTTTTTCTTTGCTGTATACATTTCTTCCAATACATCAAGTCTTTTGTCCGGAACAGGAACAATACCTACATTAGGGTCTATTGTACAGAATGGATAATTTGCAGCTTCTGCACCACCACCAGCAAGTGAATTAAATAATGTACTTTTGCCTACATTTGGCAAACCAACAATTCCGAGTTTCATAATAAAATCCTTTCCTTTTCTTTATTGCTTATTTTAATGGCTTTTTAGCCTTTTATTCGTATATTAGTACCAACTATGTAAATCTTGTACCAGCTTATGTACCAATTGCGTACCAATTTTTCGAGAAAATGTATTAAATCACATCAACTATCAAGATTTTATACCCTTATAATAAGTTTATAGTAAAATCTTTTCTTTATTGCAAAATAATAGGAGAGTAAATTATCCTCTCCTATTATAAAATATTTTTTATTTAATCTCGATTAGCAACTGCACCAATCAAAAGGCCTAAAACAAATAATAAAGCACCAACACCGGCAGCAAAAATGCCAAGTTTTGTTTTATCACTATTAGGAATAAATGTACCTTTATATGGATTTTGTTGTACCTGTTTTTCAGCTACACGATAATGTCTTGTAGGTCTTGCATATCTCATAAAAAAGCCTCCTTATCAGTCAATTTACTTTATATTATTATAACACAGCCTACATGATTTTAAAAGTGATATTTTTATTAATTTTAATTATTTTGCTCTTTTGGTCATTTTGCACAAATTTGATAAATTTTCACAAAAAAAGATGTTTTTTTTGTAAAATTATGTATAATAAAGTAATGAGTTTATAATTATAATATATGATTTATATATTCAATATCAAACTTTTGAATATAAATTTATATAAATTTGGAGGAGTTTGTATATGAGTTATGATGTATTAAAAAGTGAAAATATATATAACGGCAGAGTTTTTCATATTGAAAAAGACGAAATAACTTTACCTGATGGTAGAACTTGTGCCAGAGAAACTGTTGTGCATGGTGGTGCAGCAGCTATGATACCTATTGATGAAAACGGTAAAATTATATTTGTTCGTCAGTATAGACACTCAGCCAGAACAGAAACTTTGGAATTGCCAGCCGGTACTCTTGAAAAAGGAGAAGACCCTTTAGTCTGTGCTACTAGAGAATTGGAGGAAGAAACTAGCTATAAATCTAACGATTTTACATTTTTGTTTAAAATGTATTCAGCAATAGGTTTTTGTAGTGAAATATTATATATCTACCTTGCTGAAAATTTAATTCCAGGTAAATTCAATATGGATGATGATGAATTTATAACTATCGAAAGATATACATTAGAAGAAAGTATCGCTAAAATATGGAATGGGGAAATTTGTGACAGCAAGACAATAGCTGGTATTTTAGCATACAAAGAATATTTAACTAACAAAAATTAATGATTTAAGGGGTTGAATTTTAAAATGAGGGAACAACTTTTAAGTTTTTTGGAGTATATAAAAGAGAAAAAAAACTTTTCAGATAATACAGTTGTATCTTATAAGCACGACATTGAAAGTTTTATGGAATACATAAACAATATTGGAATTAGTTTAAAGGACTGTAAACCAATACATGTAGAGGAATATATTAAAACATTATACGATAACGGCAGAACAAATTCTACTATTGCTAGAAATGTAGCATCTATACGCTGTTTCTTTAAGTATATGTTTGCAGAGGGACTTATAAATACAGACAATGAAATAAACTTAAAAATGCCAAAGGCAGAAAAGAAAATTAAGCGTGAAACATTATCTCCAGAAGTTTTTGACAAAATACTTTATCAAGTCCCAAATAGCACTTCTGGCAGACGAGATAAGGCTATGCTTTCCCTTTTAAGCTGTACTAAGATTTCAATAAGCGAATTGGTTTCAATAGATATTGACAGCTTTAACAAAAGAACAAGAGAAATAAAACTAAAAAGTGGTATTGTTACCCTCCCATACAATGCTTTCGCCTATTTGTTAGATTATTTAGACAATAGCCGTAAATTGTTGTTGTTAGATAAATCTCCAGTAAAAACCCTTTTCTTAAACTGTAATGGCAGTCCATTAAGTCGTCAAGGTTTTTGGAAAACTGTAAAAAAATATATTAAAATGGCTAAAATTGGAGATAGTGTTACACTACAAAATTTGAAAAGTTTAAAGTTATAAAAAAATAGCTATAAAACCTTTAAATCAGGTTTTATAGCCATTTTTAATAGTAAATCGTAAAAATAAATCCGATGGCTTATCCTGCAAGCCACAAATTAATATAGTTAATTTGTTCTGAATTTATTATAAATTATTCTGTTTCTTACAAGCTGTAAGACAGTTTTTCATAAGCATAGCAATAGTCATTGGACCAACACCACCAGGAACTGGAGTAATGTAAGATGCCTTTGGTTCAACGCTTTCAAAATCTACATCGCCACAAAGTTTACCTTCTTCATTTCTGTTAATACCAACATCAATTACAACTACGCCATCGCTTACCATATCTCCTGTAATAAACTTAGGAATACCAACAGCTGCAACTAAAATATCAGCTTCTCTACATACTGATGCAATATCCTTAGTCTTTGAATGACAAGTAATAACTGTACCGTTTTCAGCTAATAAAAGCATACCTACAGGCTTACCTACAATATTACTTCTACCAACTACAACACACTTCTTACCAGTAATATCTACACCACTACGCTTAATAAGTTCAATACAACCAGCAGGAGTACAAGCCTTTAAATCAGCCTTACCAATAGATAATAAACCAACATTGTAAGGGTGGAAACCATCTACATCCTTTTCTGGTAAAATTCTTAAAAGAACCTTATTTTCATCAATATGCTTTGGAAGTGGAAGCTGTACAAGAATACCGTTACATTCCTTATCTGCATTTAATTTATCAATTAAAGCAAGAAGTTCTTCTTCAGTAGTAGATGCTGGAAGTTCATAGTTTAATGACTTAAAACCACAGTATTCACAAGCTCTTTTCTTATTTCTTACATACACCTGACTAGCAGGGTCTTCGCCTACAAGAACTACAGCAAGGCAAGGTTCAACACCCTTTGCCTTTAATGCTGCAGCCTCAGCCTTTACTTCATCTTTAATCTGTGTAGAAATAGCTTTTCCGTCTATTATATTCGCCATACAATTTCTCCTTATTTCTTTAATTTAACATTCTTTACAACACCGTTTCCGTTATTGTTAATAATGTAATATAATTTGTCGTTACCAACATTTAAGTACATACCAGATTCATCAACAATCTGTTCAGCCTTATTTGTATCTAAATCATACTTATAGATTTTAAGTTTATCCCAATCATCATAATAAAGTACATTATCTGCAATATTAAGGTCACCGGAATGAACACCTATAAGAAGTTCAGTTTCCTTTGTACTGATTTCAGTTCTATAAATGTAGTCATCGCCATTTGGGTTAGTCTGATTGTTATGAGGAGAAGTATAATATAAATATCCATTATCTACTACAAGATAGCAAGCATATTTATTTACAACAACCTCCTGATTGCCACCGTCCATATCAATCTTAATTGGCCAGTAGTTAATCTTAGCATCTGTAAAGTACAATTCGTCATTGTAAACATTTAAGTAGTTAGCTTCGCCTGCATAAATACACTTAGAATTTTTACCCTCTAAGTCAGTTCTATAAATAGCCTTTGACCTATTATAGTCAACATAGAAAATGTAATCCTTTGTAACTGTCATATAGTAAGCAGAAGTTGAAATAATCTTTTTGTTATCGCTACCGTCTTTCTTCATACGATAAACATTAAAGTCATCATCTCCATTTGCATAGTAGATATAATCGCCCATTACATTAAGGAAATAACTAGCACTTGAATTGATTTTTTCGCCTTTGTTACTACCCTTTTTACTCTTATAAACAGAGTATTTATCATCACTATTTTGATAATAAGAATAGTCGCCATCGTCAACTACTGCACCTAAGTTACTTATATTACCGGGAGTATTACCAACAACTCTTTCAGTTGTAACCTCTGCTGGCTTTGAATTATGCTTTACATAAACAACAGCACATACAGCAACAACTACCACTACAATAGCTATAATTAAAGCTATAATTTTTTTATTACTCTTTTTAGTTTCCATTTCACACCTCAGGAATTAGAAAAGACCAGTAATCTTTCCGTTTTCATCAACATCAATATTTTCTGCTGCTGGAACTTTTGGAAGACCAGGCATAACCATAACATTACCAGTAAGAGCAACAATGAAGCCGGCACCAGCACTAAGGCGAATTTCCTTTACATTAAGTGTAAAGCCTTCTGGTCTACCAAGTTTAGTTGCATCGTCAGATAATGAGAACTGAGTTTTTGCAATACAGATAGGTAATTTATCCATACCTAAATCTTCAATCTTCTTAATTTCTTTCATCGCCTTTTTATCAATAGAAATATCAGCAGCACCATATATTTCCTTAGCGATAGTTGTAATCTTGTTTACGATTGTATCATTTTCATCGTATAAAACATGGAAGTTGCTTTCCTTGTTTTCAAGTACATCAAGAACTTTTTCAGCAAGAGCTTTACCACCTTCGCCACCTTTTGCCCAAACTTCAGCAATAGCGAAATCAGCACCCATTTCTTCGCACTTTGTCTTAATATATTCTACTTCTTCTGGAGTATCAGTAATAAAGTTGTTAAGTGTTACAACTACAGGCACACCAAACTTATGTAAGTTTTCAATGTGCTTTTCAAGGTTACAGAAACCTTTCTTAACAGCCTCAAGATTTGGAGTGTTAAGGTCAGTTTTTGGCACACCACCGTTGTACTTTAATGCTCTAACTGTAGCAACAAGAACAACTGCATCAGGCTTTAAGCCAGCCTTTCTACACTTAATATCAAAGAACTTTTCAGCACCTAAGTCAGCACCAAAACCGGCTTCTGTGATTGTAATGTCAGAAAGTTTCATAGCTGTCTTTGTAGCCTTTACACTATTACAACCGTGAGCAATATTAGCAAAAGGACCACCATGGATGAAGGCTGGTGTATGTTCTAATGTCTGTACTAAGTTTGGCTTGAGAGCATCTTTTAAGAGAGCTGCCATAGCACCAACAATGTGTAAATCCTTTGGAGTTACAGGCTTACCGTCATAAGTATAAGCAACTACCATTTTACCTAACTTGTCCTTTAAGTCTGTAATATCTTCTGCAAGACATACTACAGCCATAATTTCAGAAGCAACTGTAATCATAAAGCCGTCTTCTCTTGTAACACCGTTAAGCTTTCCACCTACACCAACGATAACATCTCTTAAAACTCTATCGTTAAGGTCAACACATCTTTTCCAAATAATGTTGTCTGGGTCAATACCAAGAACATTACCCTGCTTAATATGATTATCAATAATAGAAGATAAAAGGTTATTGGCTGTTGTCATTGCGTGAATATCGCCTGTAAAATGGAGGTTAATATCTTCCATAGGAACTACCTGTGAATATCCACCACCGGCTGCACCACCTTTTACACCCATACAAGGTCCAAGAGAAGGTTCTCTTAAAGCTACAAGTGTCTTCTTACCAAGCTGATTTAAAGCCTGTGAAAGACCAATAGTTACAGTAGTTTTACCTTCGCCAGCTGGAGTTGGATTTACTGCTGTTACAAGAACAAGCTTTGCGTCTTTGTTATTTTTGCTACTCTTGAATAATTCATCAGAAATCTTAGCCTTATACTTGCCATACATTTCCAAATCGTTTACATCAATACCAAAGTTTTCTGCTACTTTCGTAATGGGTTCCATGACACATTCCTGTGCGATTTCAATATCACTTTTCATTTTCTCATCCTCCTAGGTTTTATATTGATATAAATATAATCCTAATTTTAAATTTAGTCAACTTAAAATTTTCATATAATAGAACATAGAATTGTATCTATTCAAATTTTAACTATTTCTTTCTAGCCATTCCTTGTATTCATATTCGCTCATAAGAACCTCTCTGCCCTTTGTTCCTCCATTATCTGGACCAACAATACCTCTTTCTTCAAGGTCTTCTATAATATTAGCGGCTCTGTTATATCCAATTTTGAATTTACGCTGTAAGCCACTTATAGATGCTTTCTTACTATGAACAAGGAAACCTATAGCCTGTTTTGTAAGCTCGTCTTCTCCATCACCAGAACCACCTGAAACTGTAACTCCGTCTGAAGCCGAAGATTCAAGTTGTTTTATAATTTCCTGGTCATAATGGGATTCGTCTACCCTAATGTAGTCTACAATCTTTTCTACTTCATCATCAGATACAAAAGCACCCTGTATTCTTAGAGGCTTGTCCATAGAAACAGAACGGAAAAGCATATCACCACGACCTAAAAGCTTTTCAGCACCAGAGCAGTCAAGAATTGTTCTTGAATCTACAGGAGAAGAAACCTTAAAGGCTATTCTTGATGGAATATTTGCTTTAATAAGACCAGTAATGACATTTACAGAAGGTCTTTGAGTTGCAACAATAAGGTAAATACCAGCCGCTCTTGCAAGCTGTGTAAGACGCACAATAGAATCTTCTACTTCTTTCTTTGCAACCATCATCAAATCGGCTAACTCATCAATGATAATAACAATCTGTGGCAATCTATCTTCCTTATCAACATTTTTGTTGTAAGCCTCTAATTTTCTTGAACCAGTTGAAGCAAACAAGTCATATCTTCTCATCATTTCTCTAACTGCCCAGTTTAAAGCACCTGCTGCCTTATGTGGGTCAGTAACTACTGGAATAAGCAAATGTGGTATACCGTTGTAAACACTTAATTCTACTACCTTCGGGTCTACCAATATAAGTCTTACTTCATCTGGAGAATACTTATACAACATACTTGTAATAATTGTATTTACACATACAGACTTACCAGAACCAGTAGCACCGGCAATAAGTAAATGTGGCATTTTAGAAATATCTGAAACTACAATATTTCCGGCAATATCCTTACCCATACCAAAGGCTATTTTGCCGTCATAGCTATTAAATTTCTCTGTCTGTAAAATTTCTCTGAAAAATACATTTGAAATTTTATCGTTAGGTATTTCAATACCTACGGCACTCATACCCGGAATAGGTGCTTCAATTCTTATACTTTTAGCTGCAAGAGCAAGAGCAATATCATCAGCAAGACCCTCTATTTTGTTTACTCTTACACCAACTGGAGGTGTAAGTTCAAATCTTGTTACAGCAGGACCTTGACTTATATTGTTTACCTTTGCCTCAACACCAAATATCGCTAAAGTTTCTTCCAACTTTTTGACCTTACGCATTTTTTCTTCTCTTGATGTGAAACTACTGTTTTCATCAGGATTTTTGGCAAGAAATTCAATTTTAGGATACTGGTAAGGAATTGTAACAGCCTCAGCCTGATTTGTTAATTTAGAAACTTTCTTTTCCTCTTCAGCCTCTATAAATTCCGGTTCACTATAACTGAAATTCTTTCCGGCAAGACTGGTTTCATTTTTACTGTTTCCAGTTTTAAATATGCTTTCAGTAAACATCGACCTTGGAACAGAACTCTTTTCTTCTACCTCATCAGAAATATTTTCTTCAACATTTTCTGATTTGTTAAATATTTTAGGTTCTTTTTCCTCAATGCTACTTGATAAATTTTCATCTTCCCTACTTCTTATAGGGTCAGCAAAACTGATAGCCTCTTTCTCAGCAACAACATCACTTTCGTTATCGTCACTTACAATCTGTATACTAGGCTTATTTATTGACTTTAAAGCATCTAAAGCAATTTTTTCTGTTTCTAAATCAGGACTTTCCTCAATAGGGCTAATCTCTAAAACACTTGATGAAATACCACTGTTCCTTTCTTCAAATGATTTATGCTGAACATTTTCATATTCCACATGTGGTTCAGGGCTTACATTTTCCGCCTGTGGTTCAAAGCTTACATTAAAATCTGTAGTATTTTCAGGCTGTTCTGAAACACTCTGTAAATCATCATAATTTTGCTGAACTTCATTTTCATCAGTTTTTGGACTATCCCACATAAATATATCCCCAGCACCTTTTATTTCCTCTTTAAGGCTTGGAATATCTGCATCTACTTGAGATGTATCAGCACTTTGAACATTTTCGCTTTCCTCTGATTTTTCATCAGACTTTTCGCTATACTTATCAAGTTCAGTCTGTATACCATTTAAAAGCTGTGATACATACTGTTTTTCTTCTCCTCTTGCAATAGCATCTTGTGCCTGCTTTACTCTTTCACGAAGTCTAGGTATACTTTCGTCAAACTCTCTAGGTCTATGGAGATAATTGTATCTTTGATTTACAACATCACAATTGTCTAGTTCCAATTCTTCATTATGTTCTTTATCCTTATTATCTTCTCCTATTTCAAAGGTAACAACAGGAGGAACATATTTTTCCTCTTTTTCTGGAACTGGTTCTCGTCTTTTAAAAAGACCTAAAAAGCCACCTTTTCTTTTAACGGTTCTTCTTACATCTCTTTCTTCTTCAACCTCGTCATCTGTATCTTCTTCAATTTCTGATTTTTGTTCTTCTTTACTTTCGTCTTCTGATTTTTCATCTGTATCTTCAATATCTTCTACCTTTTCCGATACAGTTTTTTCATCATTTTTTATAGTTCTTAACTCATAATATTCTTCTTCATAGTCATTATTTTCACGAACACCGTCTATAAATTCCCCTATACCATTTAAGAAATCCATTATAGACTTGCCTGTTGCCATAATAAAAAGCATTACAAGCACAGCAAAAAGTACGATGTAAGCACCTAACTGACCTAAAATCTTACCTAATAGTCCACCAAAAATAGCACCTATAAGACCACCATTTTTCAATGAGCCATTAAGATAACATTTTGAAATATAATCGCCTAATGAACTTGATGGTTCCCAGCCTCTTAATGTGTGAGCTAAACTTATTAATGTAATAAAAAAGCCTATAAAAATAATTGCTTTTCGTTTTAAATCCTCATCTTCCATATGTCTGAGCATTTGTATTCCATAAACCAAAAGCACAATAGGCAAGGCTATAGCACCTACACCAAAGGTATGGCGTAAGAAAATTGAAACATAATTTCCTATTATGCCCATATTTTCTCCGGCTATTACACAGACAAAAAGCAATATTGATACACCAATAATGCCTACAGCATAAATTTCTTTATTTAAAAATTGTTTTTCACTATTCTGTTGTAACTGTATTACCTTATTATTACTCTTTTTAGATGTTATTTTCTTCTTCGATGTTTTAGCCTTTGATGTGCTGGACTTTTTTCTTGTTGTTCCAGTTTTTGGACCTTTCTTTTTTGTTGCCATTTATAAAACTCCTCTTTCTAATATGCTTTATAAAAGAGTATAAAAAATATAAATTCCTCTTTAAAAATACTTTGTTTATTATATCACAAATTCCTGTTATAAACAACCGAATTTTAACCGATATTTAATCTAAAGCTATTGAAATGATATATTTATTGTGTTATTATTAAGTAACAAAAGAAATGGTGGTGATTGTTGTGCCAACTAATTTTTTACAGACTAAAATTGGCATTATTGGTGGCGGTCAGTTAGGTCAAATGATGATACTTGAGGCTAAAAAAATGGGCTTCTATGTAATTGTTTTAGACCCTACTCCAGACTGCCCAGCTCATAGTATATGCGATGAACACATTATCGCAGATTTCAACGACAAAAATGCTTTTGCACTCCTTGCTGAAAAGGCAGATGTTATTACATATGAATTTGAACATATCAATGCAGATGCCCTTTTAGAGCTTGAAAACAAAGGATATAAAATTTATCCTACAGCAAAAAGCTTAAAAATCATTCAGGATAAGTTCACTCAAAAAACACTTATGGCTGAAAATGGTTTACCTTGCCCAGACTTTATGGCTATTGAGTCCATTGAAGATATGGAAAAGGCTGGTGAAAAATATGGCTATCCTTATATGCTCAAGGCTCGTACTGGTGGATATGACGGTAAAGGTAATGCTGTAGTAAAAAGCAAAGATAGTATAACTTCTGCTTATAATGAGCTTGGTAGTGGCAAAATTAAACTTATGGCTGAAAAAATGATTAATTTCCGTATGGAAACATCTGTTTTAGCTTGCCGTAGCTTAAATGGCGATGTCGCTGTTTACCCTGTTGGCGATAACAGACATATTGACAGTATTCTTCACGAAACTGTAGTTCCCGCTGATATAGATAAAACAGCTACAGAGGGTGCTATGAACGCCGCAAAAAAAGTAATGGAAATTTTTGACGGTATAGGTATGTTCTGTGTAGAAATGTTTGTAACTGAAGATGACCAAATTCTTATTAACGAGGTTGCTCCTCGTCCACACAATTCAGGTCACTATACAATAGAAGGCTGTGTTACAAGTCAGTTTGAAAATCATATAAGAGCCATTGTTGGTTTACCTTTAGGAGATACAAGCCTTATCAGACCAACAGTAATGGTCAATCTTTTAGGCGAAGAATGTCATAGTGGCAAAACATATGTAGATGGTCTTTACGATGTATGTGCCCTTAAAGGAGCTACTGTACACATTTATGGCAAAGGCATTTCTAAGCCTAAGAGAAAAATGGGTCATATTACTGTAACAGCTGATACAGTAAAAGAAGCTCTCGAAACTGCCGATAAAGCATTTAGTTTAATAAAAATTACATCAAAGGAGGACTAACACAATGGTTCAAGTTGGAATAATTATGGGTAGTGATTCAGATTTACCTGTTATGAGTGAAGCTGCAAAGGTTTTAGATTCTTTTGGTATTGAGTACGAACTTACCATCGTTTCTGCTCACAGAACACCAGATAAAATGTACGAATATGCCTCTACAGCACAAGAAAGAGGATTAAAGGTTATTATTGCTGGTGCTGGTGGTGCTGCTCATCTTCCTGGTATGACAGCTGCCATTACAACATTACCTGTCATTGGTGTCCCTGTTAAGACTAGAGCATTAAGTGGTGTAGACTCCCTCTATTCTATAGTACAGATGCCAGGTGGTATCCCTGTTGCAACAGTTGCTATTAACGGAGCAAAAAATGCTGGCTTACTTGCAGTACAAATGTTAGCAGCTTTTGACCCTCAACTTCAAGAAAAAGTTAAGACCTATAAAAGGGACTTAAAGAATTCTGTAGAAGAAAAGGCTGAGAAACTAGAAAACATCGGCTATACAGACTATTTAAGTCAGATGTAAATCTTAATTTTGTTTTAATTTTTTATAGCAAATTAGGGCTTGATTTTTTTCATCATTTAATATAGAATATATTGTACAAGGGGACATATTGATAAATTACATTACAAACAAATAATCGAAAGGAGATTTTCAATATGGATTACGCAAAAATTATTGGTTCAAACATTAGATACGAAAGAAAACGCAGAGGTCTTACTATTGATGACTTTGCTAAGGTTATTGGTATGGCACCTGGTTTCCTCGGTCTTATCGAAAGAGGTCAGAGAGGCACAAGTGTAAAGAATATGGTAGCTATTGCAGAGTTTTTCGATATTTCTTTAGATGACCTTATTACTAAGGACCTTTCTAACGGCGGTGCTGATATGAAGGATATGGAAAACACAAGAAGTGCTAAGGCTCGTAGAGCTTTAAGAAGTCTTGTTAGCTCTCTTACTGAAGATGAAATCGTTTTCATCACTTCTGTTATTAAGAGTATGAACAAGATGAACACTGGTTTCATTGACTAATTTATATATGCTTTATAGGACTTAACCAAAGGTAAGGGTTAAGTCCTTTTTTATTCTCAATTTTATTTCATATTTACATTTCCTAAAACTTTCCAAATTTAATCTTATTTTAATTTTCCTATTCTTTTAATTTAATATTTGTTTGCTATATTATTACTTGTAAAATAAATCACAAGGAGGACAGATATATGAAAAAAGATATATTCCTTTGTCTTGCTGTTGTTGGTATGTTGGCTTTTACGGCCTGTAATTCATCAACCCAGACTGCATCACAGCAAAGCAGCGTAGAAATTACAAGTGAAGAAAGTAGCAAAGCTGAAACATCTGATAACAAGCCAGATAAAGAAGATAATTCCACTATAGCAAAGGTTACTGCTGTTACTGACCATTCTATTAGTGTGGTGACTGCAAAAATGCCAGAGGGAAAACCTGATGACAACGGTACACAACCTGACAAGAAGGACAATAGCAACGGACCTAGTGATAGTGAAAAACCTTCTGCTCCACCAGATGGTAATGCTCCAGAAGGCAATGCCCCTGAGGGAAATGCACCAGCCCCTAAGGATAAGGATAATTCTCAAGGTCATTCATTAGAATTTAATACAGACGAAACACTTATTGAAATTCCAGACGAAAGCATACTTTATACTAGAGATAAAGAAACTGAAACTGGCTGTTCATTAAGTGATATTAAGATAGACGATGTTGTTAGAATTAAATATTCTGATGATGGAGTTACCCCTGAAAAGATTGTTGTAATGACACAATCCGCACCTGCTGGAGAATCTGAAACTCAGACAGCAAGTGCAAATTAAAATAAATAACACTAATAAAAGATTTTTTCATAAAAATTCCCTTTATAAATAAACAAAAATGCCGATTTTCTCCCCTTTATCGGCATTTTTTTATTTGGAAAATTTTAGAATATCTTAATTTGTATTAAAATATAAATTATGGTAAAATAATATTGTAGAGAATCATTTAATAAATGAGGAGGTGTTCTTATGAACGAAAACGAAAATATAAACAATAATACAACTGACGATGTTTGTGATAGCATACCTGAAGATGCTAAAGATGTAAATTTAAATGAAGAAAAATTTAGCTTTTCATCTTTACCACAGCCATCAACTGGAACAGCTATTGCTTCTTTAGTTCTTGGTATTCTTTCTGTACTATGTTGTTGCTCTAATGTTCCAGCTCTTATTATGGCGGTAGCTGGTATTGTACTTGGTGTTTATTCATACAAAAAAGACCCACTTAGTAGAACAACATCAATATTAGGTATTGTTCTTTCTGGCATAGGTCTTGTTCTTGCTCTTATTGTATGTCTTGGCCTTGGTGCAGCCAGTCTTATTGGAGCTTTAGGTTCACATATTTATTACTAACATAGTTTGGGAATATCCAAAATAGGTATAAAATTTCTCAAAATATAATAAATCATAACCACAACTAAAACTGTTACCCAGAAAGCTGTCTTTCTAGGTAGCAGTTTTTTATTTATTCCAAAACATTTTAAAAGCTGTTCAATATAAAATAAAATAATCGTAACTATTACTATATCTGTTCCATAATTACATTTAATAGCTGTCAATATATCTCCTCTGAGAAGATATATTGCAAATCTTGTATTTCCACAGCCTGGACACCAGTATCCTGTAACTTCCTTAAATTTACAGGAATACAGATGTGCTAATATAAATGGAAACACCAATTTTAACAAAAATAACATTCCTAAAGCTAAAAACGGTAATCCTATCAAAACAGCCTTTCTCATAAAAGCTCCTTTAATTTAAGTAAATCCTGCTGGTATACTTCACTTAATGCTCTATTATATATAATTGATGCAGGGTGGTATAAAGGAAATACCTTAAATCCATTATACTCAATTAATATTCCATGACATTCCCCTATTGTAATTTTGTTATCCATAAGAGTATTTTTAAGTGCAAAATTACCTAAAGTAACAATAAATTCAGGTTTAACAAGCTGAATTTCTCTCTGGAGATATGGTACAAAAAGTTCCAATTCCTCTCTGTTTGGTGGTCTATTAATAGGCTTACCTGTTTTTGGACTATTTTTAGTAGGTCTAACCTTTACTACATTTGAAATGTAGAGATTTTCTCTTTTTAATCCCAATATTTCTAAAAACTCATTTAAGTTCTTTCCAGCTTTTCCTACAAAAGGTCTGCCCTCTTTTACCTCCTCTGCTCCCGGAGCTTCTCCAATAAGCATTATAATAGCATTTTTATCCCCATCGCCAAAAACTACCGGTCTGTCTGCCCACATTTCATTTGTACTTTTTAATATTTCATCATTAAGTTGTTTCATTCTTCTTTTCTCCTATACAAAAAATTAGTGATGTTATAAGTCCACCAATAAGTCCGCCTAAGTGACCCCAATTATCTACATTTGGTATAAGTATGCCAGTTCCTATATTTATAATAGCAAAAACTATAAGCACACCTAAATCAAGTCCGTCCATAGACCTTTTATAAAACTTTGAATATACAATATTTGCTCCCATTACGCCAAATATTGCTCCACTTGCACCAGCAGAAACTGCTCCGTTAAATGTAATACTAAGTAATCCACCTAACAAACCTGAAATAATGTATATAATTATATATTTCAATTTTCCAAAATATTTTTCTGCCCTAGAGCCAAATATATAAATAGAAAAGCCATTACACAAAAGATGCATAAATCCTATATGTAAAAACATATATGTAAACAGTCTATATATTTGTCCTGACAATATTAAATCTCTGTCTAATGCCCCAAAATTCAGTAATACCTCTGTATTTGTTGACCCTCCCAACAGTTCCATAGCAAAAAATACAATTACATTAATTGCCATAAGACCTATTGTAAAAGCAATATTATTAGTTTTTACATTTTTTGCTCTGTTTTCAATATGCTTTTTTTCCAAATCTCTGACATCAGTTGCCACATCATAGCCCTCCATATTAAGGGCACTATTTATTGCCTTTTCTATATCAATTAGTTTATTAGGCTGTTGACCATTTACTATAATCTTTTTTTCTAAAATATCTACAACCCATTTTAATTCCACATAGGGTGCATTATAATCCAAAATATCAACATTACAGTAATTTATTATCTTTTCATCAACCTTTTCTTTAAAATAAACAAATAAAGAAACAACATTAAATCTCTTTTCCATAGCAAGAAAGTTCTGTAAACCATGGGTAATAATTTCATAATCTGGATTATCTCCATTTATGGCAACAACTATGTACATCGTATTGCCAGTAAATTTACATAATCCCATATATTTGCTTTCATCACTTAAAATCGTATTATCGTTCATATTGTTTATTGTACGAAATTCCATTGAAAGCAAGTTATCGGTAAATTGTTTTATAAAAGACATTTTTTCTCCTATCTAAAAAGTAAAGCAAGTCCAAACATAAGCACCACAGCTGGAAAGCCCAAAAGTGTAGCTAAAAGCCCTGTTAAAGCATTTATACCTACAGATATATTAAGTGGCGAAAGCAATATATTCAGTATAAATATACTTGCCACACTAAAAGCTCCTCTGGCTACAAGTTTTATAATCTTAGAGCCTAATTTTAAAAATACAAAACTTAATATACTAAGTGCTAGTATAATAAAAAATAAATTTTCAACAAAGTATTCTCCCATATTAATCACCTCTGTAAATAATACGGAAACTCTGTCCAAAATATACTAATTTTTATACTGTAATATTTATTGTATAACCAGTTCTAACAATGTGCTTTGCTCCCATAGAACTGGTTAATAAAATACCTATTTCATATTGACCCTTATCCACTATTTCGTTATCAATTCTACACTTAAAACCACATAAAGGTATATTTTTATTCTTTATTTTTGCCAAGTCAAACCTTTGCTCCATATCTGTTTCAAAAACAAGGGCATTTTCATCTGTAAATAACAATAAATTGATTTTACAATACCCTCCCATTTCTCTATAAGCATAACCACCTATAGTAATGAAATCCCTATAGTGTATATATTCTACGGCAAATTCAATATTACTGTCAATATATCTATCCACATTTTTAATTTGCTTAAAAGGTTCACTAGCAAAAACTCTATTAAGGACTTCTATAGAAAAGTCTGCTTTATGCTGTGTTAAGTTTGTATTATAATACAAGTCGTTAGAAATATAATTTCTATATTTTCTATCTAACTTCATTCTTTCCTTGTACAATCTCAAAAGCTTTTCATCACTTTTTCTGTCATCTCCTCGAGATACAGATTCATAATGTAGCAAACTTATATTATTCAAACATACATTATACAAGCCCTTTTCTAAAAGAGAAAAACATAAATCTACATCATTATAGGCAACAGCAAAATCCTCATCAAAGCCACAAAAATCTTTTTTCTTTATCATAAGGCAAGCCCCTGTAACAGCTGAAAAATTATAAGGCGAACTTGTTCTGCCAAAATAATAGTTACCATTTGGCATATTTCCAAAGCAATGAACAGGACCATTCTGTATATTAATTACTCCACAATGCTGTATATTTTTTGTATCAGGATAAAGAAGTTTTACCCCTACTGCACCTGTTTCCGGCAACTGACAATAACCTACCATTTCTGTAAGCCATTTACTATCTGTAATCTCTATATCATCATTTAAAAACAGCATATACTTTCCATTAGAATTTTCTGCCCCAATATTACACATTTTAGAAAAATTAAAATCCATTTTTTCATAAATGTATTTTCCATTTACTTTTGAAATTGTATCAACATATTTTTTTGAATTTTCATCACTACTGCCATTGTCTACTACAATAATTTCATAATTTCCATACTGCGTATTTTCTGCTATAGAATTAATACATTTTTCAAGCATTGGAACATTATCTTTTGAGGGAATTACTATAGATACCAATTCTTCATCAGGTTTAAAAACTATGTTACCAAAGTCATCGATAGTTGCTCTTATATTTCTAGTCATTAATATGCTTTGCTTTATAGTTTTTATTTCCTCAATATTTTCAATATGCTCTTTTTTATGACAAAGGACTTTATCCACTTTTGAAATATCCTTGTTTTCATTGGTATATTTCAACAAAAAGTCATAGTATTCCTCATCTTTATAATCACAATTAAATCCTATATTTTTAGCTTTTTCGCAATCAAAAATTGAAAAACCTATATAACAAAATGATAAAAGGGTATGAGGAGAAAAACAAGGTTTAAAAAATGGATTTATGTATTTTTCTCCCATTATAGTATCGTCATCACAATACACCATTGAACACATTTTTTTATTTAGGCATTTTACAAATTCAAATACTGCATTTTTTTCGAGAATATCTTCACTATTCATAAAGCAAACATATTCTCCCTCTGCCATAGTCAGACCCTTGTTAAAAGATTTAGCTTTTGTTTCTTCGCATATATTCAAAAGCTGTATATTGGTATATATTTGATTTTTAATGCTATCTATTGTTTTGCTACTGCCATTATGTACAATAACTGTAACTTTAGGATTATAATCTAGTTTATGACCCTCGTGGCAATCCATAAGTTTTCTGTAATTGTCGTAATTTGATGGATTTTTTCGAATATAATTATTCTCTTTCACCCTATCCAAAACTACCGCAAAACCATATTTTTTTATATATTCTAATGATTTTTTTATAATAGACATATTTTCTCCTGTATTTTTTAATAACAACCTTTTCAAAGTCCATTAATTATACTACATTTCATAAAATAAATAAACCTATTTTCCTCTTATTCGCATTTCCAAATCTTTAACTTTTTTTCGCAGTCTTTCTATTTCCTCCTGTTCAGCTATACTCTGTGTCTGCACAATATTATCAACTGGTAAAAGCTCCATAAGATAAGGCTTATCGCTTGGAACATAAACTTCATTTGCAATATATTTATCTCCATGCTGATTTTTTTCTATTAAAGTAGCCTTTACAGAATTTGTTTCAAACTTTCCCTTGTATAACCCCTGTTGCTTAAAACTCTCTCCCATATCGTAGGATACAATAGAATATAATTTTCTAGCCGTTCTCCACCATATACAAACTTTATTTTGTATTATAGCAATAATGCAATCTCTGGCTGAAGTATTTTCTACGATAGTTTTAGCCTTGCTTACTTTATTGCTTTCCTTACGGACATAAACTATTTTTGAACCATAAATTCCAGATAATAAAAATACAAAATGAATACTATCCTCTGTTATAACATAGGAATAATCTGTTATGTAATACCCTGTTGCATAAACCATTTTAAAATTGCTTATATTTTCATTCACTTCTCTGTATCCAAACTGAATTTCTGGCATACGCTTTTGATAAAAAATAACTTTATTATTTTTTCCGGCATAGTGAACCTTAAAAAAGCTATTGTTAAAGGGAATAAAATCATCTATTTTCTCTGGTTTAGACCAATTACTGTCTGCCCTTTTCTTCTGTCTTACAATATATTCCCCGTTTCTATCAGGCAAATTATATATTAACTCCATCTGATTGTTCCAGATTTCCGCATTAATAACAATGTCATTCTTTTCATCTCCCAAACTTTCCAGTATTTTAACTTCTTCTTTGCCATTTTCACAAAGATACATACTGCCATTTTTCTTCTGATATATAACCATATAATTAGAATTGTATTCAAAAACACTAAATTCAGGCTTTACACCACTTGCAACAATTTCTTCTTTTCCCCACATTCCTTTCTCTATTTTCTTTATACAAATATTGCCTAATGAATAGTAAATAGCCGTAATTTCATAATCGCTTTTCTTTAAAATATATATACTCATTTTATCACCCAAAATATTATATTATAGACAAGGTGTAATTATGTATTTACTGGTAAAATAAGGATAACATTCGAAATAATTTGACAAAAATATAAATATAAAATATACTTGTTTGAGAGAGGAGTTTTAACAATGAAATTTAGATTTTTAATCACTACACTATTGGCTGTATTAGGTTTTTCTACTGGTGTTTTTGCACATACAGTTATAAATATTCCCCTTGACAGCCGACCTGTTAGTTACGAATACTTTGACAACCTTTCCAGAATAGGTGGTGACAATTGTATAACTGTCAGCAAAGATAATCTGGACTATTTTTCAAACGATACTACAAAAAATCATTTAGGAAATTCTCTTGCCGTAAGAGATGAAGTTTACAACCTTGTTTTAAACAACAATAATAAAGATACTACGGTTATTATAAATACATCTTCCTATGTTACAAACGGCCTTGTGGGCAGTAGATGTGGTGTAAACTACAAGGACTACAAAGATGCTATGGAAGACTTAAATACACTTATTACTAATTTTCCTAACCCAAAATATTATATAAATATTGCAAATCCTCGTTCATTACCTGAAACAAGATTTAATACAATTTGGTGTGACAATAACAAATTAAAAGGTCTTGCATCTTATTACCTTGAATTAAATCCTAATGACCCTAACAAAGATGAAATATTAAATACATATGCTATGGTAACTCCGGAACAATTTTTGTTAGAGTACGGATATGTTTATAATAAATCTGTTGAACTTGGATACGGCGAGCTTACAAAATGGGAAAAGGCATTTCTAAACAATTTTAACACTACATACCTAAGTAGTCCAAAGTATAAGCCATACATTGATAATTATATCCTTCCTTATTCTGCTACTGCTGATATGTTTTCAATGCTTTTAAAATGGCAACAAGAAGGAAAAATAGACCAGATACTTGTGGGCAATGACGATTTACAGTTGCCAAATTGTATTACTTATTTTTATAGACAAAATGCCAGCTGGGTACAATCTAGCAAAGGCTCTGCCGTAAAATATAGCTTTCCTAGAAGTTATATGGAAGTTCTTCCAAATTCCATTCAGAACAATTTAAAAGAGGCTTATGGCAACAGCGAAAAGGAAATGGCTCTAATTGGCTATGGCAAAAAAGTCAACATAATATATGGTACAGATGAATTGCCACAGCTTACTTATGCCCGAGATTATTCCATAAGAAATAACCTCACACCAAAATACAACTTATATTACAATGACCACACTCAAGATGTTGCAACATTTGATGTTTCATCTCCTAGTCACTTAATCAAGGTTGCTATAAATTATGCCAGTGGTAGAGTTGGACAATATACAAAAAAGGATTTTAACACATTTATATATAATTACACTACTGGCAAATCCAGTAAAGAAAACTTCCTTGATAAGTTATATACTATTAATGCCAATGGTGGTCATACTGGTTTGATTGAATTATATGTAAATACACAACTTGATAATAGCCGAAATTACATTTTCCAGCAATTATCAAGAAACAAGAGAAGTGACCAATCTGTAAGCAAAACTATGAATTTAAGTGAACTTGATATGTACTCTGCTTGGAATACGCAGGCAAATGCCATAGGTTTAGGCATTGCTCACGCACAGGTTTTCACTATTGCTGACCAAGTGTCAAAAGATACTAAAACAGCTCTTGATGCCCACTTAAAAGTTCTTTTACAACATTATATTGAAGATAGCGAATACACTGCTACAGCAAAACTTACCCTTGCAAACAAAGCATATAAGCCGACTGTATATGAAAATCAGCAAAGTCAAATTTTATATGATTTAATGAATCCAAGTCGTATAGAAAATGTTTTAAAGGGCTGTAAATATACTTTCAATGGTGATACATATTATCTTGATAATATAAAAGTAGTACAAATGAGTTTCCCATGGTCAAGAATATTTGATATACTTGTTAAATCACAAGCCATTTGGGAAAAGGCATAAATATTATTCTACAAAAATAACCTCAAGTAAAATACACTTGAGGTTATTTTTATATACAGTATCAAATTTTTAATTGCAATTATATAATCTCAACATAGTAGCAATAGCCTGCTCTCTTGTATAGTTCATCCAAGGAGAGAATTTTCCATTTCCAGTACCGGTCATTACATAGGTATCTCCACTTTTTATTCCTGCAACACTATAAATAGCAGTTTTTGCCCATTTAGCAAAATAGCTTTCATCAACGAATTTCTTTGTTTGAGGTTTATTTTTGTCAATATTAAGAATTGTTGCAAGATTATTTATCATAACGGCAGCCTCTTGACGAGTAATATAATTTTCTGGTGCAAATTTGTTATTACCTACGCCAGACACTATTTTTAAATTATATGCTGTTGTTATATAAATATCATCTACATCAGAAAATGGACTTTCAACATTCGTATTAATTTCATTTCCAGTTTTGGCAATGTAAGTCTGTACAGCAAGTTGACAAAATTCCTGCCTTGTTATTTTGTTAGTATATTTAAACTTTAAATTATCTGGAACTAAATTTAATTCAATAGATTTATTTATACTATCTTCAGCCCAATTACTATATGAATTATCCACCTTAACATCTACTTTGTTACCATCTAAATCATAGTAATCTTTTGAACCATCTGCACTGTTTGTAGCTTCGACATACACCTCATTATCTACTTTAATAAAATTAATATTATAGTAGAAATTTGGAGGAACTATTGTTTTAAAATCCTTGCTTAAAAGTCCTAAGCTAGAATCAGCCATACCCTCTGGATAATGGACAATAATAGTGTCATACTCCCCAAGTTTGCTTTCTACACTTCTAAAATTTGTTTCTACTAATTTTTCATTTTTATCATTTACTATATTTACATAAAATCCAGACCCATCATCTAATATATAACAATTATCCAAACCCTCAATAGGTATCTTAGTTCTTTCACTATCATTTGATAATTCATCAGATGAAGTATAGTTTTCATTTGCATCATATTCTGTATTTTCTGCAAATACTGTCAAGCTTTGGCAAAATAGAGTAACGCACAATAAAGCAAGTATAATTTTATTTTTCATATATCGTCCTCCTTAAAAATATTTCTTACATATAAATTTACAAAAAGAGCTACCCAAAAAGAGTAGCTCCAATATGTATAAATATATTAAAATTATTCATAAATTGGGTACTTAGCAACAAGCTTCTGAACTCTTTCAGCAACTTCTGCCTTGTTTCCTTCAAAGTCCTTAGCAACCATAGCAATAAGGTCAGCAATTTCAACCATATCTTCTTCAACCATACCTCTTGTAGTAACAGCTGGAGTACCTAATCTGATACCACTTGCTGTACCTGGCTTTTCTGGGTCAAATGGGATAGCATTCTTGTTACAAGTAATTCTTACTTCGTCAAGTCTTGCTTCAAGTTCCTTACCAGTAATGTGCATTGGTCTTAAATCTACAAGCATAAGGTGATTATCTGTACCACCAGAAACTATATCAAAACCATTTTCAATAAGTCTGTCAGCAAGTACCTTTGCATTCTTAACAACCTGTTCAGCATACTTCTTGAAACTTGGATCAAGAGCTTCCTTGAAACAAACAGCCTTAGCTGCAATAACATGCATAAGAGGACCACCCTGAATACCAGGAAAAATAGCCTTGTCAATAAGCTTGGCATTTTCTTCCTTACAAAGAATAAGACCGCCTCTAGGACCTCTTAAAGTCTTGTGAGTAGTTGTAGTAACAAAATCAGCATAAGGAACTGGATTTGGATGAAGACCTGCTGCTACAAGACCAGCAATATGAGCCATATCTACCATAAAGTATGCTCCAACTTCCTTAGCAACCTTGCTCATAAATTCAAAATCAATAGTTCTTGAATATGCACTTGCACCAGCAATAATAAGCTTTGGCTTGTTTTCAAGAGCTACTCTTCTGAATTCTTCATAATCAATCCTACCAGTTTCTTCACTTACACCGTAAGAAACTACATTGTACTGCTTACCACTCATATTAACAGGTGAACCATGAGTTAAGTGACCACCATGTGCAAGGCTCATACCCATTACAGTATCGCCAGGCTTTAAAACTGCAAAGAATACAGCCATATTTGCCTGTGCACCAGAGTGAGGCTGAACATTAGCATGTTCTGCACCAAAAAGTTCACAAGCTCTCTTTCTAGCTAATTCTTCAACAATATCAACCTTTTCGCAACCACCGTAATATCTCTTACCTGGGTAACCTTCTGCATATTTATTTGTAAGAACTGAACCCATAGCTGCCATAACTGCCTTAGAAACAATATTTTCAGATGCAATAAGTTCAATGTTATGCTGCTGTCTATAAAGTTCTTCGTTAATAGCTTCGCAAATTTCAGGGTCTACTGCTTTTACTTCATTAATGTCGTACATATCTTGACCTCCTAAAATAATTTATAAATAATATTAAACCAATTTGTAAATATTGTCAACTAATTTGTCGTAATTATTAATCTTTTTAACTCTGTAAACTGATTTACATAATATTATAAATAGGCTATAGCACAACTAATTTTCGACAATAGTTATTGAAAATTTTTCCAGTATTCTTCTTCGCTGTTGTTTTCAATAGCTGTTAAATATTCATCGGCAATATCAAAAATTTCACTTTCATCTGCTACACTATACATTATTTTATCGCCTTTTTTAGTAACATTACTATGCTTAATCTTAGGGTCATCAAGCCATTTTCTGAACTTTTCTTCCCACTTGTCAGCACCCTCTTTGCCTATTTCAGCATAACATTCCATTTCTTCCTTTATTTCATAAATAAAATCTTCTAATTCAAGTTTAATCATTATTTTCTCCTCCCAATACTTCAAGCCCGAAATATTCATAAGTTTTATTAGTTACCACTCTGCCCCTTGGTGTTCTTTTTATAAAACCCTGTTGTATCAAATATGGCTCAACAACATCTTCTATTGTTTCTGCCTCCTCGCCTATTGATACAGAAAGTGTATCAAGACCTACTGGTCCACCACCAAATTTGTCTATCATACACATTAAAAGTGTTTTGTCTGTTAAATCTAAACCATTTTTATCAACTTCTAATATATCAAGACTGTCTTTTGCAACTTGACCAGTAATTACACCATCATACTTAACCTGTGCAAAATCTCGCACTCTTTTAAGCAATCTATTTGCTATTCTTGGTGTACCTCTTGAGCGTCTGGCAAGTTCTAAAGCACCATCTTCATCAATAGGAATATTTAAAACATCAGCCGACCTTATTACAATACGCATAAGTTCCTGTGGCGTATACAATTCTAATCTATTTACTACACCAAATCTATCTCTTAAAGGTGCTGTCAAAAGACCTATTCTTGTAGTTGCACCTATTAAAGTAAAGTGTGGCAAATCAAGTCGTATACTTTTAGCATCTGCACCTTTACCTATTACTATATCCAAAACAAAATCTTCCATAGCTGGATAGAGAATTTCTTCAATAAGTCTATTTATTCTATGGATTTCATCAATGAAAAGCACATCGCCTTCATTTAAGCCATTTAATATTGCTGCCATATCTCCCGGACGCTCTATTGCTGGTCCAGAAGTAACCTTTATGTTAGCATTCATTTCATTTGCTATAATATTTGAAAGTGTAGTCTTTCCCAATCCCGGTGGTCCATAAAGTAAAACATGGTCAAGACATTCTCCTCTTTGTTTTGCTGCCTGCATATAAATACGCATATTTTCTTTTACTTTTTCCTGACCTATATATGTATCAAGAGTTATGGGGCGAAGTTTTGGCTCAGATACAGCATCTTCTTCTCTCAAAGAGGCTGTAGTAATTCTATCCCCTGTATTTAATTGTCTTTTCTCCATTGTTTTCTCCTACTTAACAACCTTTAAAGCCTTGCTTATAATTTCTTCTGTTGCCATACCATTTACAAAAACAGCCTTAATTGCATTTTCTGCTTCATTTTTAGTAAATCCAAGTGCCATAAGTGCTGAAAGTGCCTCTGCTCTTTCTCCTGTCGCAACATCGACTTTCTGAACAAGTTCAACACCTGTAGTAATCGTGTCGGCACCAACTTTATCTTTCAACTCTAAAGCTATTCTCTGGGCAATTTTTTTACCTATGCCCTGACCAACACTTAATGCCTTTATATCCTCTGTGGCAATAGCAAGTGCCAACTGTGACGGAGATAAAGCTCCAAGCATTGCTACAGCACTTTTAGGACCAACACCATTTACACTTATAAGCAAATTAAACATATTTAATTCTTCTTTTGTTAAAAATCCAAAAAGAGAAAGTTCATTTTCTTTTACATTCATATAAGTATAAATTTGAACTTCTTTTTCCATAACAACTGCTGAGGCTGTAGATGACGATACCTGAATATTATAACCTATACCATTGTTATCTACAACTATACAATCATTTCCTATGTAGGCTACAGTACCTTTAACATAGCTAATCATAACATTTTATCTGCCTTTCTTTACATTTATAATTGCAACTTCACAATTTGTACCAACCCTCATATTAGGACCCCAAACGCCAGCACCAGAAGTTGTCACATTTGTCATATTTCCAACTTTAATAATACCCCAAGGATTTTCCCACGCAAGTTTTATAGTAATATTTCCTGGGAAAAGCTGACCATTATGGGTGTGTCCACCTAAATCCAAGTCAACACCTGCATCATTCTTTTCATCAAACTCATTTGGTTCGTGGTCTATTTCTATTATAGGTTTTGTTTTGTCCAAATTTTCGGTCAAATCGTGAACAGTTTTTCTTTCTAAACCAATTTTGCCTGTTTTTTCATAGTCAAGTCTACCTACAACATAAAACTTATTATCTACTAAAACAGCCTCATCTTCAAGGATTTTTACATTTGACTTTTTCATCAAATCCTCAAAGCGTGTATCTCTTTCATTATTTTCTGCACTATGAACAGAAAATCCTCCTAAAAGTGTTTCTGTTACATCGTGATTACCCCAACAGCCATATACTCCATACTTAGTTTTTATACCTTTTAAAATTTCTGCTATTTTATCAGGATTTCTGACAGCCCTATAATCATTATCAAAAATATCTCCTGCTATACAAACTATATCTGGATTTTGCTGGTTTATTATATCAACCATTTTTTCCATTTGTTTTTCGCCTATACTGTAGCCTAAATGTAAATCAGACACCAAGGCAATTTTTAAATCAGGACATTCCTTATCTATTGTTACACTATATTCTCTTGTCTTTATATCTCCAACATGAAGTCCACCATAAATGGATACAACACTTACACAAACGATGACAATTCCGCCTACTACAACAAATGGATATTTAAAAGGCAATCGTATATTTTTCTTTTTCAAAATAAACAATATAACATCGCTCAAAAAAATAAACATAAGTGAATAAAGCATAACGCCTATCCAATAATTACTTATGTATTTCATAATATATTGTATTTGCGTACCTTGTGGCAATACAAAAGCCGAAAGCAAGCTAACAGCAAAAAAAGCATAAATCACAAAATATATTGCACCTATTATTTTATGATGTGACACCTTTACAATGGACCTTATCCACATAAAAGTTCTCATAAATACATAAACATTTAACATCAAATAAACTGGTATTACAAGTAAAAGTATCATAAAACCACCTCTTTGTAGGTTAATTATATTCTAATTTTTTATAAAAAGCAATAAAATTATATCCCCATTATAATAGTAGAAACTCATACCTCAAAAATTTTTTGAAAAAAATCCCAATTTCCTATTGACATAATAGGAATAGTATAATATAATACATTCATACTTAATCGAAAGGAGCAACGCCTATGAAACAACTTAAAAATATATATGCAAGGAGTAACATACGAATGTGTTGCTCATTGACAAACTAGATTATAACAATTATAAGTAATAGATACAAGAATAAAACTAAAATTTACATACTAAAGGAGATTATAAAATTATGGCAAAGTTAAGCAGAAAAGATAGAAAATTCAAATTCGAAACATTACAGCTTCATGTAGGTCAGGAAAATCCAGACCCAGCAACAGGTGCAAGAGCAGTACCTATTTATCAGACAACTTCTTATGTTTTTGATAATTGCGACCATGCAGAAGCTCGTTTCAACCTTTCAAACGCTGGTAACATTTACGGTAGACTTACAAACCCTACTGAAGATGTATTAGAACAGAGAGTTGCAGCTCTCGAAGGTGGTGTAGCTGCCCTTGCAGTAGCATCTGGTGCAGCAGCTATTAGCTACACTATTCAGAACCTTGCTCAGAACGGCGACCACATCGTTGCAGCTGAAAACATTTATGGTGGTTCTTACAACTTACTTGCACATACACTTCCAGAATACGGTATTACAACAACTTTCGTTGACCCACTTGATGTAAGTAATTTCGAAAAGGCTATTCAGCCAAACACAAAGGCTTTATTCATTGAAACTTTAGGTAATCCTAACTCAGAAGTTTCTGATATTGAAGCTATTGCAAAGATTGCTCATAGCCACAATATTCCACTTGTAATTGATAATACATTTGGTACTCCATACCTTATTAGACCAATCGAATACGGTGCAGATATTGTTGTTCATTCTGGTACTAAGTTCCTTGGTGGTCATGGTACATCTCTTGGTGGTCTTATTGTTGATAGCGGTAAGTTTGACTGGGAAGCATCTGGTAAGTTCCCATCTCTTACAGAACCAAACCCAAGTTACCATGGTATTAGCTTTACAAAGGCTGTAGGTCCTGCTGCATTCGTAACAAAGATTAGAGCTATTCTTCTTCGTGATACTGGTGCAACTATTTCTCCATTCAACGCATTCCTTCTCTTACAGGGTCTTGAAACACTTTCTCTTAGAGTAGAAAGACATGTTGAAAACGCACTTAAAGTTGTAGATTACCTTTCTAATCATCCACTTGTTGAAAAGGTACATCACCCATCAGTAACTACTGATGAAAGCCAGAAAGCGCTTTACAAGAAGTATTTCCCTAACGGTGGTGGTTCAATCTTTACATTCGAAGTTAAGGGCGACGAAAAGAAGACTAGAGAATTTATTGATAACCTTGAATTATTCTCACTCCTTGCTAATGTAGCTGATGTTAAGAGCCTTGTAGTACATCCTGCATCTACTACTCACTCTCAGCTTAACGAACAGGAACTTCTTGAACAGGGTATCACTCGTTCTACAGTTCGTCTTTCAATCGGTACTGAAAACATTGATGATATTATTCAGGACCTTGACGAAGCATTTAAGGCAATTCAGTAATATATAATTTAACATAACATTTCTAATCCTACAAAAAGGTAGTGGCGTAAGTCATTACCTTTTTTGTGTCTATAAACAAAAAAGAACAGCGACAATATGATATGTACCCTCTTTACTGGACACCCAGTAAGGAGGGTATTTTAATGCGTTATAGCTATGAGTACAAAAAAGAATGTGTAGAATTGTATAGGCAAG
>ERZ772871.39-NODE-39-length-208722-cov-53.5764_pt1 | contig 208722 bp, 192 predicted proteins | sample MGYA00511899_ERZ772871 | MGnify/ENA primary metagenome ERZ772871 (study PRJEB29015, sample SAMEA2737693) | human gut metagenome | biome: human gut; feature: human-associated habitat; material: faeces | place: China | collected 2012 ...
CTGTGTAACAGAAACAATAAAAGCAAGTACACCGAACATTGTTATTACAACTCCTGTAAATTGCAACACAATATGTGCTGTTCCCGAACAAAACACAATACTGATAATCTGTATTACAGGAAGCAAATATGTGATTATTTTAAGAGCTACTTCTATAAATTTGACAAATCCCTCTTTTCCTTTTCCTAATTGGTCTGTATTTATGCCTTGCTTTTTCTGACTAATCAGCTTTGCAAAATAGCAGATGTAAAACACTGCCATCAGTGAAAGTGTAACAATTTTTATTATAATCGTGTACCTCCAAACTCCGATTTGTAAGTTTCTTTAATGTCGCATAGACACAGTATAACATAATCCTGTGTCTATGCGATAACATTTACTACTTCTTCCGATATAAACTCATCCTCTCCACAGTAACCTCCGGATAGAAGTAAGTAAGAATCGTTGACTTAGTAACTCCTGCGGCAAGTGCCTTCTTCACTTTCTCTTTCTGTTCAGGTGTATAAGACCAGTGAAGCATTCGGTTTGTGATAGTATCTTCCATTTCTTTTACATAGCTTAATTGCGGTCTATTTAGCTTGTTTTCTGACTACTCAGGAAAAATATTTCTACCCTCGCCCCACCTGTATTTTCAGAATTTGAAAGTTTAATCCCTCCGCCATATTTTTCAGCCACAGTTTTTGCAAAAAATAGCCCAATCCCATAATGGGCTTTGCCATTTCTACTTGTGTCATCCATAAAAAACTGCTCTGTGCCATGCAATAATGCTTCTTTTGTAAATCCTGATCCGCTATCCTCCACAATGAATGTCAGCCGGTCATCCTGCTCCTTTGCGTCAATATAAATGATTCCATTTTCTTTTGTATGCTCCACTGCATTCTGAATCACATTCATTACGGCCCGGAACATTGGATCATAAGCAATTGTTACCTTTTTATCACTTTGTTCCGCCTTCCAATCTATCTTCTGGTGGTAGATTTCTACCAGTCCGAGTGACTGTTCCTTTATATCTGCGAAAAAATCTTCTAACCTCACCGTTGTATAGGTAACATCACTGCAATTCCATGATTTTGTGACATCTATCAACTGTTTTACATAACTTTGTATCTGTGTTGTGCCGTTCAAAACATAAGTGATATTTTTCTTCTGTTCTGTGGTCAGTTCAGTCTCTGAAAGTAGTTCTGCATTTCCCCGTACAATCGTAAGAGGTGTTTTAATATCATGCGCCAAAGCAGACATCTGCTGTTTCTTTTCCTGTTCTGTTTTCCACTGCTTTTCTAAAGATTCTCGCAATGCATCTCGCATATCATCGATTGCCGATAAACAGTCATCAAACTCTTTGATACCGGAACAGGAAGTCTCATATTCCAGATTTTGATCCTTTATTTGTCCGATTGCGTCTAATACAGGCTGCATCTGCTTTTTGATTCTTTTTCCAAAACGTATGGACGGAATGATGATAATCGCTACCGCTCCAATCACAGACATAATAATCATCACATTCTGTGGTCCTATAAAATGCTCCCTCAAAAAAGCTGAATGATATTGAGGTGTCAGGCGATATTGCAATACAACATATTCATTTTCCCTTACAATTACTTTATAAAAATATTTCCCGGATGCGTTTCCGTACTTTGCAACATTCCATGCTATCTGTTCGTATTGTTCTGACAGATCTCCACCTATTTTCTCTCCATTCTCTGAAAAGATTACATAATCACAAAGTGCGGGAATCATCTCAGCAGTCACTTTATCTGCACGTAGAATCGTATCATATGCTTCATTAATCTTTTGCTCTGCATAATTTGCCGGATAAATACAGCCCACACTAATCAAAAGGTACAGCAGCAGATAAGCAACAATCACCAAACCAACTAATGATCCAAGCATGACCAGTACATATCTCATAAAAATCCTGCTGAGTGCATTGCTTCTCTTTACTCTTCCCATTTATATCCAATCCCCCAGACTGTTTTTATCGGTGTATAATCATAATCCGCAAATTTTGCTCTTATATTTTTGATATGCGTGATAATAGTACTGTCATTACTCTCATTGTCAAAGCCAAAGACCGCTTCCAATATCTGTTCCTTCGAGAAAACCTGTCCTCTGTTTTTAGCCAGAAATTCACAGATTTCGTACTCTGCTTTCGTAAGCGGAAGTTCTTTATCATCCATCAACAGTTTCTTTTGAGACATCTGAATGCAGACTCTCCCTAAAACCATCCGGACAGAATGTTCCCTGTGCTCTCTTCTAAGATGCGCGTTGATCCTTGCTCGAAGTTCCATCACTCCAAATGGCTTTGAAATATAATCATCTGCTCCTAAAGAAAGTCCGTTTACCAGACTGTTTTCCTCCGTTTTTGCCGTAAGAAACAAAATCGGACAATCCACAAGTGCCCTGATTCTTTTGCATAATTCGAAGCCGTCAATTCCTGGCATCATAATGTCCAGTAAAATCAGGTCATAACAATGTAATTCTTCCATATTAATTTTTAGTGGATTACTTACTTTGGTAACCAGATGTCCATCCTTATTCAAAATGCTTTCTATCATTTCCAAAATTGCCGGTTCATCATCAACTGCCAGTATTTTTGCCATAGTTTCCCTCGATTCTATTCCGATATTCTGTTTCCTTCCCAGTGGTTTACCCACCAAAAATAGTATACCATACTAATCCCTGTAAATATTAAGCAACCTGGTATGAATGACAACCATTCACCTACACTAGTTTCTCCCAATACAGATTGCAGATAAGTATATGGTACTCTACCCGTCCAGCAGACAAATACATATTTCCACACATAATCTCCAAGTCCGGTAAGCATCAATGCACTAATTAGTCCTGATATAATCCCTGCTCCAATGGATACCCCTTTTCCAAACTGAAAAGCCAGAATCAGCTGCCACAGATAAAGTGGAACACTGCTTCCCCACAGCAGCAATGCTGCAAATATACATCCTTTCATGATTTCGATATCGCTTGATGCGATTCTTCCAAATCCAATTCCGAATATGATTGCTGTCAATAGGATAGAGCACAGACACAAAACCAGTAGCATCAACAGTTTCGATAAAAATGCTGCAGGTTTATCCGGTAAAGACAACAGATTTTGAAAATTACCTGCATTTTGTTCCTGTTCCATCACACTTGCTGTAAAAATTCCAATAAGTACCGGAAGTCCTGCTCCTATTGCCTGATAAAATGCAATCACTTTCATATTTTCATTCCATGGTGAAAAAAAGTAATATATTAAAAATATAACGCTGGTTATAATCGGAATCAGTAAGTGTGCCAGAATCACAGATGTTCCTTTCATCTTTCGCAAGTCTGCATTAAGAGATCTTCCAATCATCTTATTTCACCTCTCTTCTCTCAAACCATTTCAAAAACAGAACCGTTGCAAGAACAAACCAGATGATTGAGAGGCAGATTCCCGGAACAATAACGCCCATATCCAAAAGAGGATTTCCGGCTTCTGCTGCAAGACCATTCGGTAAAACATGAAGCAACGGGCACATGATTCGCATAGGGATTGCAGAAACAAGTACATACCAGATTCTGGTTTGTGATATTACCACACCGCTGACGGTAATAAATAGGCAGACGAACAGGTTTACAATCATTCCAAATCGTTCACTTAAAAATAAAGCTACCGGAATCTCCCATAACTCAGAAACCGTCAGAAACAATACTGCAATCAACGCTCCTCCAACTGGAACATGTGTCGTTAGAAGAAAGCCTCCAAGCGTTGCTCCTGCAAACACAATCACATTAGAAAACAAAATCATGTACCCAATATAAATAATTTTCCCCAGCAACAATTTTCTTCTGTCTGTGGGAATAGTCATTAAATGATAGTATTTTATCTTTTTCTCCTGCGCCACAGAAAGATAACAAAATAGAGCAATCATCCCCGGCAGCAAAAGTGTATACCACCAGTTCCAAACACTTTCTGCATAAGCATTTGTCATCCCAAGAGTAAATATAAATGCCATGACAAATGTAAGAAGAGGAAATCCCCAGATAAACTTTTTTCGCATGGTTCTTTTGGCTTTTTGATGTTCTGCTTTTATAATATTAACCATGGATTTCACCTGCTTTCTGGTTTTTTCTTACCACATTCATAAACAAATCTTCAAGATTATCTCCCTGCTTTAATGCTCCTTCGTATCCTAAGATTCCACCTGAAATAATCCCGACTTTATCTGCAAGTAACTGTACCTCTGAGAGAATATGACTGGAGAGAATTACAGTGATTCCCTGTTCCGGAAAAGACCGAATCAGCTCTCGTAATTCCTCGATGCCTATTGGATCTAATCCATTCGTAGGTTCATCCAATATCAAAAGTTCCGGTTCTCCAAGCAATGCCATTGCAATGCCTAGTCTTTGCTTCATCCCCAAAGAAAACTGTCCTGCTTTCTTCTTTCCGGTGTTTGTAAGTGATACAATCTGCAAGGCCTCATCAATTCTGTTTTCATCTGTACCAAGCAATAATTGTCTTACCTTCAAATTCTCTCTGGCGGAAAGATTTTCATAAATAGGCGGATTTTCAATTAACGCTCCTATTTTTGATAAATCTTTCCTATCCCAAAGTTTTCCATCAAAGTAAATCTTTCCTGCAGTTGGTTTCATCATACCAGTCAACATTTTCAATGTGGTAGATTTTCCCGCACCATTCGGTCCAAGCAGTCCATAAATCTGTCCTTTTTCTATATTGAGTGAAACATTATTTACCGCTTTCTGCTTTCTAAAATATTTACACAAATTTTGTGTCTGCAACATCATTTCCATCTTTACTATCCTTCCTTCCATATTTCATTTCTTACTGAAATATAACCTAACAGAAAAAAATAAAGATTTGATGAAGATTGCTAAATAATTCGTCTACTCTATTTTTATTCTCGTATGGAATAAACCATCAATTGAATATCATTATCAGAACTCGGCTTTCCACTGAAATCAGCAAAGCTGTTACAAATACGAAGTCCTAATTTACCGAATATCTCCGTGATTTCATCCAAACTATATAACCTTATAGGATTTCCTTCTTTCATTTCAGGCTTATAAAGTGCTTCTCCATACATATAGTCTACCTGCCCATATATCAGCGTTTTTCTATCTGACCAATTTTATAACAAACCTTGGCATCCTTAGCCACTTCTTGAAATTTTGTCATTCCCATACTGTACATTTTTGCACCATCTGAATATCTTACAAACTTTTTTGCATCCTCATATCTATCTTTCTTCTTTGATTCATTCATTGCTGTGCTCCTTTCACTTTGACTTCATTACAAACAGAGATTGCAATCTTTCCGTCATTCGCCTGAATGTTGTTCAGTGTCGTTTCGAGGAAAACGTCACCTACCAGAAGTTTACCATCATCCGTAACATCTTTGAATGCTACCGAACCACATTCGGCTCACCATTTGCACAGGTTGCAAGATCCCACATTCCTTCTTTCAGAAGTTTGACTACATTTTCATTCAACATAAGAAATACCTCCTAAATATGCCTGTTGATTTTGATATACTCATTTTAGGAGAATTGCTCGTTTGCCACAAGATATTAGCAAATTTATAAGTCACTATTAAATTTCATAGTATTTACGATGTATGAAATAATCAATGCAGTAATTGTATAAAATATATAACTATTTCTCTTAAAAATGATATATTGTTTTCTACTGTTGTTTCACTCACGCCTAATATGTTATGAAGTTACGCAATTGTAATATGAGGATTGTCTCTCATTTCTTCATAGATTTTCACATACATTTTCTCATATATGCTTTTCTTTCGATAGATAAACATAATATCATGACTGATATCCATTCCTTCAATATCTATAACGGATAGTTCTCCTTCCTTTACATGCTCATCAACAGCAGCATAATATCCAAATGCTATCCCGAATCCGTCTTTAACTAAAGAATTGATTGCACCTATGTTTCCAATCTCAGTCACATTAGAAAAATGTGATATATCATAGCCCATATTTTTCAGCCATCCTTCAAATATATTCCGGCTTCCGGACCCCTGCTCCCTTATAATAAGACGCTCATGAAACAGTTCATTGACTGACTTGTTCTTATATTTTGCTGCAATATCAGGAGTTGCAACTGCTACAAATCGTTCATTTGAAAAAGGCAGATAAGAATATTCATTTCTTGGAAAATCGCCCTCTACGATAGCAAAATCTATTACTGAATCATCCAGAAGCTTTAAAAGTGCTGATGTGTTATTAACCAGCATTGATAATCTGCAATCTGGATGTTTTATCAGAAAATGCTCAATCTGCTTTGTAAGCATATATTCTGAAACTGTCCTTGTTGCCCCAAATGAATAATGTTCAACTCCCGTCTTAGTCCGCAGCATTTTACTTTTCAGATTAATCTCATTATGCCTGAATGTCTGTGCCGCATCAAGAAGAAGCTCTCCAGCTTCTGACAGGCGGATTTTTTTCCCCTCCTGTATAAATAATTGAACCCCATATTCCTTTTCAAGGTATCTGATGTGCTGCGATACAGCTGGCTGTGTGATATGAAGCGCATCCGCCGCATGTGTATAATTCATATACTGACATACTGCGAGAAATGTATTCATCCTGAAATCCTGCATAATAATCTCCATTCTTACGCTTGTCATAAACTAACTACCCTATATCATAACATATTATTATCATTAAATAAATATATATAATTTTTTATTATAATTGTATTCTGCTATACTTCTGGATGTTAACAGTTACACCCATTATTACCAAAACAAAAGAAGGGATTTTATCATGAAGAAAATCGAAGAAGTATTAAAAGGTCTATTATTATGTCTCGCTATTGCAATTCCAAGTGAGCTGTTAGGAACACTATTTCCCGTTGTAGGAGGTGCTGTTTTTGCTATCATTGCCGGTATGATTGTAACGCTTATAATTCCTGACAAAACAGCATTTCAGCCAGGAATTGCATTTGTATCAAAAAAAATTCTTCAGCTTGCTGTTATATTCTTAGGTTTTGGGCTTAACCTATCCGTCATCGTTGAAACCGGCAGACAATCTCTGCCAATAATTATATCAACAATAACAATATCTCTGATTATTGCATGGCTGATTCATAAAATTATGCATGTTCCTGCTAACATATCTACACTTATAGGCATCGGCTCGTCTATCTGTGGCGGTTCTGCAATTGCTGCTGCCGCGCCTGTTATTGATGCAGATGATGATGAAGTTGCACAGGCAATTTCTGTTATATTCTTTTACAATATGCTTGCCGCATTAATATTTCCACAGCTAGGACATTTGATAGGATTTCCTACAAATAGCGGTGAATTATTCGGTATTTTTGCCGGAACTGCTGTAAATGATACATCATCAGTTACAGCAACTGCCTCAACCTGGGACTCTATGTGGAATCTGGGCTCAATGACACTTGATAAGGCAGTTACAGTAAAACTTACCCGTACTCTCGCTATTATTCCAATTACACTTGTACTGTCGCTGATTCGTATGCGAAAATCCAATAAAGCTGACAATACATTTCAATTTAAGAAAATATTTCCAATGTTTATCGTGTATTTTATTCTCGCATCCATTATAACAACAATAGCATCATCTCTGGGTGCTCCAGCAGATATGTTCACGCCAATGAAAAGACTTAGCAAATTCATGATTGTCCTAGCAATGAGTGCTATTGGTCTTAACACAAATGTGATAAAACTGATAAAAACAGGTGCAAAACCACTGCTTTTAGGATTGTGCTGCTGGATTAGCATTACTGTAATGTCTCTTATCTGGCTGTATCCGAAATTTTAATTCATTGTCAAAAAGCTGTAGATTGACCACCATTCCGGCAGCTATGCTCTCTGGGGTGCATCTTTGTTGCTTCTAATTTTGCTTTTTCTACTGCTTTATTCTCATACATATGCTTATCTGCTTTATCAAACAAAGTCTTAATTGTACAATCAGCATAATCTTCTGAAAAAGCATATCCGTATGCATAACTTACTTCCACCTTATGTATGTTTTCATTGAAATGTTTAACCTCATCATGCACTTCATCCATGATATTAAGGATTTCTTTGTCGTCTGTGTAATAATTGCAATAAACTCATCACCGCCATACCTTCCAACAAAATCTTTTGCTGGAATGGCATTTCTCAATAATCTTGCAAAATTTGTTATAAGCTGGTCTCCTACCGCATGTCCATATGTGTCATTTGCACGCTTTAGATTATTTAAGTCAAACATTACAAATCCCATAGGTTCTGTAATATACTCGTAGTTATGAAGCGTTTCCTCGCATTTACTCTTATTAGGTAGTCCTGTCTGTAAATCCACATATGCTTTTTTCTCCAAAACTTGATTTTTATTCTTTATTCTTATATCAGCTATTGTTTGTTTTATGTTTAACAAAACCAACAGGATGATATCTATGACTGAAAGTATTTCAACAACCCTAATAATATCTGCTACTCTTTCAGAATAAATCTCAGCAGATGAAACCGTTTCATCTGCCAACTTAAAATATGTTTCGCTCATAGCAATAACATCAGTATCCTCATATCCGTTTTCTCTTACAGATATAATCTCAGTTTTTAACTTTTCCCAATATTCTATTTGCTCATCGAGATTATTCTGAGATGTTGTATCCGGGAGGCTCACAAGACTGTATACCCCATCACCATACTTAAGTCCATCCAGAATATCATCCAGATATGCAATCAGTTCATCATCAGCAGTTCCAGTGACCTCCAATTTTGTAATGTTAAAAGAGATATTCAGTTATTATTTGTGCGAACCGAATATCCCTTTTATGAATTTTCAATCTTTAACATCAGCCTTTTGTAATCTGCCCGTTCCACATACAAAATATGGTTAATGAGCCAATTCGTCAGATACTCTAATATATCCTCTATCTGCTTATTTTGGTCTACCACCTCTTCGTTGTGACTCTCCATAAACTCATCCAATTTATTGATAAATTCCTGATGCTGTATCTTTTGTGTAAAGAGCTTCTTATAATTAATACATTCCGGGCAGATACCCTTAAAAAAAATGTCGTGGCTTATATACTTCATTCCATGTGTATCTCTTATTCTCTTCTCCAGCTCTGATATAACATCCATATCAACATCAAATATCTCTCCACACTTTACGCATTCCACATGGTAGTGATTTTCAAGCGTAAAATCAAAGCGGTCTGATCCATCCGGAACTTCTACTTTTCTAACCTTGCCTTCTTTTACAAGAATGCCCAGATTTCTATATACAGTCCCTCTTCCGATAGATGGATATTTTTCTTTTACAAATGTATATATCTGGTCTGCTGTTACGTGACGATGCATTTCATTTACTGCATCAAGTACCATATCTCTTTGAATTGTGTTTCTAATTGTTTTCAGCCTCCTCTTAATAGGATTTATTCTTATTTAGGATATATATATTGCTATGTTCATTCTGTCAAGCGTATATATAAATATGCGCTAAATTTGTGCCAAATTAAAAAAGATATCCAGACACATAATCAAAGTCTGAATATCTTTTATATAAACGTATTGAGTTATCCGATTCTACAAAATCTCCAACAATTGTGTAAGATTTTTCTTGCCAAAGGTCACCTTTTCTTCGCCATTCTTATCTATGACAAGGCATGGAACACTCATCACCTTGTACTTATCACGAAGTGCAGGATAATGTGATATATCATAAACTTCTGCTGTGACATTTTCGTTATCTGCGGCAATACGCTGTGCCGCTGTTACCAGCTCAGGACACATCGTACAAGATAATGAAACCAAAAGCTTCATATCAATAGAATCCTTTATTCCTGCAATCTGCGATTTTGCTTTGTCATCAATAGGCTGTCCCGGTCCAGCTGCATTGTATAATCCAAGTACAAAACTTGTAAACTCATGTCCTCCCGGAACCCCATGAAATGCAAGTCCTGTGTACTCTCCGTTGTTACGAAGCACTCGTACACATGGTAAATCCTCAGTTAACACTTTAGATGCTGCTTCATTATCCGAAGAAATCTGTACAGAAAGCTTGTCCGTCATCCTTGCCAGCTCTTCCATATATTTTTTAAGCTCGGCTGATACAGGTTGCTCATTAAGATGCAGCTCAAGCATAAGCGGCGATTCCATTCGTGAGAATACTGTCTGCAGCTGCTGTAATACATCCGCTGCAAAAAAGCTATTTGCATCCTCATTGGGATTGCCTGACATCTGTGCCTGCTCTTTTGATTCTGCCTCCGTTTTCAAAGTGCTTTGTGCCGCAGCCTCTGGTTTCTTCGGCACAAGTCCAGTCTTTTTCTGCATGGAAACAACATATTTTTCAAGAGAGGTTGCTGCTACTGCTCCATCACCAGTAGCTGTTACGACCTGCCTGAGATTCTTGACACAGATATCTCCTGCCGCATAGATTCCATCAGCACTTGTTTTCTGATTCTCATCTGTGACAATATATCCCTGTTCTGTCAGTTCAACCATCCCCCTGACCAGCGCGCTTGCAGGCTCATATCCGGCAAATACGAACACTCCGAAGGTATCATTTTCAGGTGCAAAGGTTGTCTCTTTTCCAGTCCTTTTATTGCGATAAGTGATACTCAAAAGACTGTCATTTCCAGAAACCTTCACAACCTCTGTCTGTGGCAGAACTGTAATCTTCGGATGCTCTTTTGCTGCTTTTGCTACAGTTTCTGCGCAGGAAAAATCCTCACCTCTGATAAGGATTGTCACATGGCTTGCATACTTTGTGAGAAATACACTCTCCTCTGCGGCTGCAAAGCCCCCTCCAATAACAAATACTTCTTTTCCTGTAAAAAACTCACCATCACATGTGGCACAGTATGCCACTCCATGTCCTTTAAACTCAGCTTCCCCAGGAAATCCAAGCATTCTTGGATGTGCACCGGCAGCTACAAGCACACCAAAGCAGGTGTAGTCTCCTGATGAAGTCTTTACAGTTTTTAAATCTCCATCGTCGACAATTTCAGTCACTTCAGCTTTCAGATATTCTGCACCGAATCCCTCACCCTGCTTACGCATGGATTCTGTAAGTGCCTTTCCGCTTGTCTTAAAAACTCCCGGATAGTTTACAACTTCATCCGTAATCGTAATCTGTCCGCCAAATGTGTCTTTTTCCACTACAAGCACACGATATCTGGCACGTGCCAGATAGATTGCGGCGGTAAGTCCAGCCGGACCTCCGCCTATTACAATCACATCATAAAATCTCTTTTCATCCATTAAAGTGCCCCCACAAGGTCTAAGCTAGGCTTTAAGGTTTCTGCACCAGGAGTCCACTTAGCCGGGCAAACTTCATCTCCATGCTCTCTTACGAACTGCAGTGCCTGTACCTTTCTTAGAAGTTCGTCAGCATTACGACCTACATTTCCTGCATTTACCTCATATGCTACGATTTCTCCATCTGGATTTACTACAAATGTTCCTCTCTCTGCAAGTCCATCTGCTTCAATAAGCACATCAAAATCCTTGCAAAGTACATGTGTAGGATCTGCAAGCATAGGATACTGAATCTTCTGGATTCTCTCTGATGCATCATGCCAAGCCTTGTGTACGAAATGAGTGTCTGTTGAAACAGAATAGATTTCGCAGCCGACTGACTTGAATTCATCATATTTGTTTGCAAGATCCTCTAACTCTGTAGGGCAAACAAATGTGAAATCAGCAGGATAGAAAAAGAACACACTCCATTTACCCATGATATCGTCCTTTGTAACTGTCTTGAACTCTCCGTTCTGGTAAGCCTGTACTGTAAAATCTGAAACCTGTTTTTGAATAAGTGACATATTGAATCCTTTCTGCCCATTGGGACTTCATACCATTATTTATAGTTGTTTACAATTCTAATAAGATTATGCTTCGTTATGAGACCGGTTAGTTTTTACTTGTTTAAGTTAGTTTACACTAACCTACGGGTAAAAATTTAAAATCTACTATGCCAAAGCCTTTTTAATCGCTTCTTCTACCGATGCATCTCCATCAGTCTCAAATCGTGCAATCACATCACAACCATACTTATCTGCAAGTATATCTGCTACTTTGCAGAAAGTATCCGGATGACGCTGGCTGTTTCCGCTGACTGCTGCTGCCTTTAATCCACCCTTGTTTTCTTCAATGAATTTCTCGACTGTAGGTGGAAGAATACCTGCTCCGTCCGTATATGTAACTAGTACATAATCTCCGCTTACTTTCTCTTCTCCACTTTCAATCTTAAGTGCTGAAATTCCTAATCTTGAGATTAATTTCTCTACATTACCTGTTCTGCTTGCGTATACTAACTGCATTAATTGTTCCTCCTTTTTAAATTTAATAATAATTACTATTATATTATATGTGGTGAACTATCTTTTATCAAGCTAAAGATTTTATGATTTCCCCAGCCAGTTATTTCGTCTGACTGGGGCATACATTTTTTAATAATAACTGCGAATCAAACAGTTCTACAATCTGTCAGGATTATCATATATATTTATGTATTCGGCTACAGATCTGTCAAATGTCTTGATATGACCAAACAGCCAATCAATAACATTGATTTTTACCTGTTCCATAAACCTTTCATCCGGTCCCTCATTTTCTTCCAGATAATCATAGAGTACCTTAACAGTATGTCTGAATTCCTCATGTTTCTTTATATGGTCTTCCAAGCCTGGATAGCCTGCATCCTTCTGCAGTTTCTCCTCTTCTTTGAAATGAAAATCTGTATATTCATCTAGATAATCAAGCATTTTAATTGCCTTTACTCTTGCATCTTCTGATTCACACGCACTAACAAACTGCTGAATACGATCAATCAGTTCCTTATGCTGCTCATCTATTGTCTTATTGCCTGTTATTAAATTATCATCAAATGTAATTACTGTCATAAAACCTCCTTACAATCCACCTCACATATGTTAAAATAAATGTTACTATAATAGAAAGCTGGTACTTATATGCAAATCAAAGACCTATCTATTTTCCATAATCTGGATGATGCTGAATTTAAGAAAAGCCTCGTTTGCACTCAGTCCGTCATTCATGAATACAAGAAAAACGATTATATATTCTTTCAGGGTGATGTTCCCAATAAGCTCTACTTAATTCTCGATGGTGAAGTAGAACTTGGCTCAATCAATGTTAATGGCAAAGTTCTTCGTATTACCAACATCTCCGAAGGGGAAGATTTTGGCGAAGTAGAACTTTTTCTTAATAAAGACCATTATAGCGGTTATGCAAAAGCAAAAACCGATGTAAAACTACTTGAGATTGCAAAAGACTTCTTTGGTGGCAGATGTGAAAAAAACTGTTCTCATCACAGCAAAGTAGTTTTTAATATGCTTGAACTCTTTGCCAAAAGAACTGATGAAAATAATCTACAGCTTGAAGTTCTTACCAGCGGTAATCTCAAGCAGCGCATTGCCACATACCTCTTAGAGCGTGCAGATAACAACAATCTTGTATCATTATCCATGAATAGGGAAGAACTAGCTCTATATCTGAATACAACCAGACCTTCCCTTTCAAGGACACTCTTATCACTTCAAGAAGATGGATTTATTCATCTTGCTTCAAGGAAATCAATAAAAATTCTTGACGCTGAGGCTTTACTTTATATCGAATAAACCAGTCTTCCTTCCTATTCGCTTAGCTCTTCAAAAACATCTTTACCCAATCCACAGACCGGACATACCCAGTCATCTGGAATATCTTCAAATGGTGTTCCAGGTGCAATTCCTCCATCTGGATCTCCTACCTCTGGATCGTACACATAGCCACATGGTCCACATACATATTTCTTCATAATAAAAATCTCCTTTCAGATTCTGTTTTATTTATCTTATGTATGTATTATAGTATTTGGGCAAACTATATTCCGTAACATATGTTACCAAACAGCATTAATATTTTATTCTTTTTCTGCCTCTTCACTTTCATTAACTACACTTTTGCTTGAAATCATCTTATACCCAGAGAGTACAGAGAATAACATACATCCCATTGCACCAACCGCAAAAATCTTATGTGCTTTCATCTTTCCTTTGAAGCCAGTACAAAATGTAGCAATCATGCATGCTAATGCACCTACTGCCCAATATTTATGATTTTTCACAATTTCACATCCAATCACTTTAATTGTAACGCAGACATAATTGTTGCTTTCCTGATTTCACACTGACGCAATTCTTCTCTTTCCAGTTCAAGTCTTTCTTCCTCTGCTCTTTCAAACGGATCGTCAAACATAATGGCAAGCTCTTTATGAAACTGTGAGGACATTTCATCGTCATATCCATAAAGTTTTTGTTTTCATTGAAAATTACAGCCTATAAAGGCTTTTTTGTTCAATGAACTTTTATCCTGCAATTTGTGCAGACGGTCTGCACAAATTACTTTTTCATATGTACTTCTGCTAAACTGTTGTTCATAGCCAAACCTCAACCTCCTTGTGTTTAGAGTATATGAAGTTTTAGCTTTATCTTGTAGTTTGCGAATATCCGTGTAAATAGAAAAGCCCTTTGAGAAAAGGATTTCTCCTCTCTCAAAGGGCAGGTTGGCAAACTGGAAGTTGTTTATTAAACCTTTTTAACCTTAACCAACAACATCATAGGTCTACGCATTTCATTACACATTCCCGGCATACCCATCATATCTGCCGGAGGCATTGCTTCCTCAATAGCCTCAATTTGAAAACCACATTTTATAAGTGGATTCAATATCTGCGTTAATGTGTGGTGCTGTTTAATTACTCGTTGACCAAGAAAATTGGTTTCTCTTTCGCCTGTGTAATAGTAATTGTCGATTGGCCAATATTTAGGTTTCCCATTTTCATCATAAATCCAATCCTCATTAACACCTGCGGTGAAAGTCGGATGTTCAATATTGAATAGGAAATACCCACCTACTTTTAATGTGCAATACACCTTTTGATAAACATTAGCTAAATTTTCGATATAGTGCAGTACCAGGTTAGAAACAACTAGATCATAAGTATTTTCAGGATAAATGTATTCTTCAACACTGCAAACTTTATACTTGATTTTGTCATCAGAGTTATCAGCTACTGCTTTTCCAATCATTTTTTGACTACTATCAATACCAAGAATTTCAGCAGCTCCCATTTGTGCGGCATATTTGCAATGCCAACCGTAACCACATCCTAAATCCAAAACTTTTTTTCCCTGTAATTTAGGGAATAATGGTTGCAACTGATGCCACTCTCCAGCAGCTTTCAGACCATCTTTGCTTCTTCCCATTTCCGCATATGCGGCAAAAAATTCACTATTATCGTAAATATTTCTCATTGATAATTACCCCCACAATTCCGATTTGTATTTCTGTTTGTTTTAAAAATGGGCAACTCCGATTGGAATTGCCCACTCATTTATCACTCCAAAATCCAACGGCTTTGCCGTTGCCGTGCTTCGCACTCCTTGATTTTGTCGTTGTCACATCAGGTGAAAACAAATACTCGCTTTGCTCGTGCTTGTTTTCCTGCTGATGCTCCAAATTATGCGATTTTTTCTTGCTTGCACTTAATTTTGCATCAATTTATGTAAGTTTGATGTAAATCGATGTTTTTTTAGTTATTTATCAAATGAAGTACGTCCCGTCTATTCGGTAAAACGGTACTTCTTAATAGAGCTTCGCACCCGCCGGAATATGGTTATCAACCATAAGAAGATGAAGCTCTTCATCCTCTGAATCCTTAAGATTGTTTACTGCTGAAAGTAACATACCACAAGATTCAATTCCCATCATCTTTCTTGGTGGGAGATTGGTAATAGCGATAAGTGTCTTTCCAACAAGTTCTTCTGGCTCATAGTAAGCATGGATTCCGCTAAGTATTGTACGGTCTGTGCCTGTTCCATCATCTAAAGTAAACTGAAGTAACTTCTTTGACTTAGGAACTGCTACACACTCTTTTACCTTAACAGCTCTGAAATCTGACTTACTGAATGTGTCGAAGTCTACTTCTTCCTCAAATAATGGCTCTACCTTAACATTAGAAAAATCAATCTTATCATTAGCTGTAAAGAAACCATTATTATCACATTCTGATGCCGCTGCTGCTTCTGTAGAAGTACTCTTTTCAGACTTTGCAGCACTCTTGTCTGAACCTAATGACTTCATTGTTGGGAACAAAAGTACATCCCTGATAGCTGGTGAATCTGTAAGAAGCATAACAAGTCTGTCGATACCATATCCGATACCACCTGTTGGAGGCATACCTACTGCAAGTGCATTAAGGAAGTCTTCATCTGTGTGCTGTGCTTCCTCATCACCATTCTCTGCATTCTTATCCTGCTGTGCAAAACGCTCTCTCTGGTCGATTGGGTCGTTAAGCTCTGAATAAGCATTACACATTTCCCATGTGTTGATGAAAAGCTCAAAACGTTCAACCTTTTCTGGATCAGATGGCTTCTTCTTAGTAAGTGGAGAGATTGCAAGCGGATGATCCATAATAAATGTAGGCTGGATTAACTTTTCTTCACAGTACTCTTCAAAGAATAAGTTAATGATATCGCCCTTTGTATGACGTTCCTCGAACTCAATTCCTCTTTCCTTAGCAAGAGCCTTAGCTTCTTCATCTGTCTTTATTGTATCAAAATCAACGCCTGCATATTCCTTGATAGCATCATTCATAGTAAGTCTTCTGAATGGCTTTCCGAGGTCTATCTTAGTACCGTTGTAAGTAATTTCAGTTGTTCCACATACAGTCTTTGCAAGGTGTCTGAACATACTCTCTGTAAGCTCCATCATGCCCTCATAGTCTGTATATGCCTGATAAAGCTCCATAAGTGTGAACTCAGGATTATGTCTTGTGTCAACACCTTCATTTCTGTATACACGTCCGATTTCATATACTCTTTCAAGACCACCAACGATAAGTCTCTTAAGGTAAAGCTCTAAAGATATACGAAGCTTAACGTCCTCATCAAGTGCGTTGTAGTGAGTTTCAAAAGGTCTTGCGGCTGCACCACCTGCATTAGAAACAAGTGTTGGAGTTTCAACCTCCATAAAGTCCCTGCCATCAAGGAATCTTCTGATTTCCTTTATGATCTGTGATCTCTTTACAAATGTATCCTTAACCTCAGGATTCATTATTAAATCAACATATCTCTGACGGTATCTCATATCAGTATCTGTAATTCCATGGAACTTCTCTGGAAGTACCTGTAAGCTCTTAGAAAGAAGTGTTATTTCTTCTGCATGAACTGATATTTCACCTGTCTTAGTTCTGAATATAAAGCCCTTTATACCATATATATCACCTATATCAGACTTCTTAAAATCTGCATAAGCATCATCACCGATAGCATCTCTTGATATATATGCCTGCATTCTGCCCTTAAGATCTGCAATATTACAGAAAGATGCCTTTCCCATTACTCTCTTGAACATCATTCTTCCTGCAAAGCTTACCTCAATAGGAGACGCATCCATGATAGCTCTTCTCTCATTGTAATCAGCATTAACCGCCTCTCTTGCCTGCTGCTCATCCATACCATCAGTATTAACCTCTGGTCTGTCACCAAGAAGCTCCTTCTCGTGTGCTTCATAGATAGCTCTGATTTCATCTGTATGGTGTGTAACATCATACTTTGTTATCTGAAATGGATCCTTGCCAGCTTCCTGTAATGCAGCGAGCTTGTCCATTCTTACCTTAATCTGCTCATTAACATCTGGCTGTGCCTGATTCTTGTTATCTGCCACTTTTATTCTCCTTCTTAATCCGTTACTGTTAGTAAATACAAGACACTACCTTATGTGCCTCTTAACAATTATCTCAATCTATAATCTATCTATAACTAGTCATTCTTAACAGAAACAATCTTATATTCTACTATACCAATAGGTGCCTCAACCTTTACGATATCTCCAACCTTCTTGCCAAGCATAGCTGCTCCAAGTGGTGATTCGTTAGATATCTTGTTATTAAGACTATCTGCCTCTGATGAACCAACGATTACATATTCAATGTCTTCATCAAATTCCACATCATGAAGTACTACTGTGCTTTCCATCTTAACAGCATCTGAATCTGTATTATCGTCCTGGATTACTTCTGCATTCTTAAGAATCTCTTCAAGCTCTGCAATCTGTGTTTCAATGTCTCTTTGTTCATCTTTAGCTGCATCGTATTCTGCATTTTCTGAAAGATCGCCCTGTTCTCTTGCTTCCTTTAACTTCTGAGCGACTTCCTTTCTTCTATCAACCTTTAAGTGCTCAAGTAAAGCAACTCTTTCTTCATATCCTTTTTTTGTAAGTAACTGCTTCTCTGCCATTGTTCGTCACCTTTCCCATAAATATATTCATTAAATATTCATATAATGATGCCAGGGTTAAAACGTTAAAAGTCACTTGTGCGAACACATAAACCTTTCTATCACAGTCTATATACTTGTGAAATTCTTTCAATTCTGGCACTCACATTTTTACCATTATCGGATAAAATGTTCAAGATATTATATCTCACCTAAACTTTAATGTCAATGTAATGAAATTCTTATTCAACTCACAAAATCTTTACTCTATTAAATCCTATTCTTGTCATATCAGCTTAACGTCCGTATTCTCTCAACGAATTCGTTAAACTGTTCCTGCTTAGTCACCTGATTCACCTCATGTCTTAATGCTGCAGCATGCTTTATTCCTGTTGTATACCATGCAAAATGCTTTCTCATCTCGCGCACTGCTGTAAATTCGCCCTTTGTTTCAACAAGCATCTGACAATGTCTTATAAGCATATCAGCAACTTCGTCTATGGATGGCCCTGGTGTTACTATTCCTTTTTCAAGATAATCCTTAACCTGCCTGAATATCCATGGATTTCCCTGTGCAGCTCTTCCTATCATCACTCCATCACAGCCCGTTTCTTTAAGCATACGTGCTGCATCTTCACCACTTCGTATATCTCCGTTACCTATAACTGGTATGCTGACCTTTTCCTTTACTTTTCTTATAACATCCCAGTCAGCCTTTCCAGAATAATACTGGCTTCTTGTTCTTCCATGTACAGCAACTGCTGCCCCACCAGATTCCTGTATAATATATGCTATTTCTTCCGCATTAATACAGCTTTCATCAAATCCTATACGAATCTTTACCGTAAGTGGCTTATCTATTGCATGTGCCATCTTTTCAACTATCTTTCCTACTAACAGCGGATCCTTAAGAAGTGCTGAACCCTCTCCATTATTAACCACCTTCGGAACAGGGCAGCCCATATTAATATCTATTATGTCAAACTCTCTTTCACACATTCTCTTTGCAATATCTGCCATAATATCAGGATCCGAACCAAAAAGCTGCACAGCGACCGGATTCTCTATGGGATCTGTTTTTAGCAGCTCTTCTGTATTCTTGTTATTATATAAAACTGCTTTGGCACTCACCATCTCCGTGTAAAGCAGTCCACATCCCTGTTCCTTACATAAAAGACGAAATGGCAGGTCTGTTACACCTGCCATTGGTCCTAAGGCTATGGGAGTCTTTATATTAACTGAACCTATATTCATATATACTTTAAAGCCTTTCTTTTCTATAACTACTAATAAAATGAAAGATCAAAATATCAAAAACATTTATGCCTGCATAACAAAACTTTTGTTCTTAACATCTTAATAAAATGTAAAACATCAACCATCAAGTCCTAAGAAAAACACCTTATAAAACATTTCCAGAGACTCTAATAACTCTCTTTTTTCATACTGGTTCTTCTTAACAAGCAGTCCACATGCTATCTCATCATATAAAAGGTCTCCCTCATCTGCTGTAGATTTAAAAAGCAATGTTCCATCATCATCGAATTCAAGATCGAGTATGCCACCTACTTCTTCTGTGAATAACACACACATAATCTTTAACTCATTCTTTATATCCTCCGGAAGCTTATCAAAGTCCGGATTAAAGTAGTATTTCTTCTCATACGAGTTTGAGGCGCATAATACTACATTTTCATTTTCGTTTTCATTATTATACATATCCGTACAATCCTCTCACTGAAACCTCTCCTGCTCTTATAGCGGTTTCACATCCATCCTCTGTTTTTATAATAAGTTCGCCATCCTTATTGATTCCAAGAGCCTCACCCACAAGTTCTTTGTTGGCATATATAGCTTTTACTGTCCTTCCCTTATTAATGAGAAGTTCATTATATCTGTCTACTATATATGTTAGATCCTGTGTCTTTAAAAATGCTTCATAATATTTCTTAAAGCTATGTGAAAATGCCGCTATTATATTACTTCTCTTAACCTTCTTCCCAGTTCCAAGATATATTGATGTAGCCATATCCTTTATAGACTCATCGAAATCTGTTGTATTAACATTGATTCCAATGCCTATGACAACATAATGTATGCTATCCATCTCAGCACTCATCTCTGTAAGCGTTCCACTTATCTTCCTGTTGTTAAGAACTATATCATTAGGCCATTTAACATAGCACTTTGCATCCTGTACTTCTTCATTGATAGCATCAACCATGGCAACAGCAAGTACAAGTGTAAGCATAGATGCACTTTCCGGACTAATATCTGGTCTTAAAAGAAGACTCATCCATATACCGCTTCCTGCTGGCGATTCCCATGTTTTTCCTCTTCTTCCACGTCCACCAGTCTGACATTCCGCCACGAAAAGTGTACCTTCTGGTGCATTCTTTTCTGCTGCAAGCTTTGCCTGGTTATTCGTTGAATCCGTCTTGTCAAAATATTGAATATGCCTGCATATTCCCTGCATATTTCCACTATCATCAAGAAGAAGGCTCTCTATCTCTGAAGCTGTTATTATATCAGGATATTCTGTGATTCTGTAGCCTTTATTCTGAACAGAATCTATCACATATCCTTCTTCCTTTAACTGGTTAATCACTTTCCACACAGCCGTTCTTGACACACCAAATGTTTCACACAGCTGTTGTCCTGACACATAACCATCTGCATGTCTTAGCAGATGCAATATTTCTGATTTCATATATTCATACCACCTGAATCCATCTCAATCCTCTGGGCAGATTATTAAAACCTCATCGCCCAGACACTAACCCCTACATCATCTTATAAAACGATAAGTGCTGTAACAACAGTCATAATTGCAAGCATCACCGCAACTACAGCTACTATAAGACCAGATACCTTATTGCCATTAATAAAATGTTTTACAGAGGTAAGAGCATTGACTATTGTTCCAAGAAGGAACTCTATAGGAAACAGTATTCCACTTCTGCTTCTTAAGAATAAGACAATAATAAATATAACTGTAGCCGCAACTGTAAGAACAATGTTTGTATAATCTATAATCATTTTTGTCTTTTTGTATGAACCACTTGTTGTATAATACATATAATTCCTCTCCGTTACATCTTTAACATATTGCTGTAAATTATATTAGTATGCTCCAAGTGTAGCTGCCATAACAGCCTTTATTGTATGCATACGGTTTTCAGCTTCATCAAACACTACTGACTGTTCTGATTCAAACACTTCATCTGTAACTTCCATCTCATCAAGACCAAACTTATCATGTATCTGTTTACCAATAGTTGTCTTAAGATCATGGAAAGCTGGAAGACAATGCATAAATATAGCTTTCTTATCTGCATTATCCATAACCTTTTTGTTAATCTGGTATGGGAGTAATGCCTTGATTCTTTCATTCCATACTTCGTCTGGTTCTCCCATAGATACCCATACATCTGTATAAAGTACTTCAGCTCCCTTAGTGCCTTCTTCTACATCCTCTGTAAGTGTTACTGAGCCACCGCTCTGTGCTGCCCACTCCTTACACTGGTTAACAAGTGCTTCATCAGGGAAATATTCCTTAGCTGTACAAGCTGTAAAGTGTAAACCAAGCTTAGAGCATACTATCATAAGTGAATTTCCCATATTGTATCTTGCATCACCCATATATACGAACTTAACACCCTTTAATCTGCCAAGCTTTTCTTTAATTGTAAGCATATCTGCAAGCATCTGTGTTGGATGATATTCATTAGTAAGTCCATTCCATACTGGAACTGATGAATACTTTGCAAGATCTTCTACTATTTCCTGTCCGAATCCTCTGTATTCAATACCCTCGAACATAGTGCAAAGAACTCTTGCAGTATCTGCTATACTCTCTTTTTTTCCTATCTGTGAACCCTTAGGATCAAGATATGTAACACCCATACCAAGATCGTGTGCAGCTACCTCGAAAGAACATCTTGTACGTGTACTTGTCTTTTCAAATATAAGTGCAACATTCTTTCCAAGAAGTGGCTGTTCTACAACACCATCCTTTTTCATCTTCTTAAGCTTGGCTGCAAGCTCTATAAGATATTCTATTTCCTCCGGTGTATAATCCTTTAATGTTAAAAAATCCCTGCCTTTAAGATTCATAATAATCCTCCATTCTTACGCACACTTTTAACCATAATGAATCTGTGGCATGTACGCCCTGACACAAATCCAGCATAAAACATGGAATATATTTTATCTCATTTGTTTTATAAATACAAGTATAAACGTGTACGATTAAATGCAGTATAAATACAGTATAAATGAAACATAAACGTATTAAATCAAATGCATTGTACATACATACTGTAAAATACACACATCAAAACATTCTCTCATGGATACATATACATACCGCATATATCGAAAAAAAATACAGGCTGACTTCTGTCAACCTGTATGATTCATGCTATAAGTTTAATTCTATTCGGTGAAAGTGCAAGTCATCATTCTTACACTATTTGATTAAACCTTCTGCCATTCTAGTGAAATACATGATTCCCTATAATAACATAGCTGGACATAGATGATATATTCGCTGCAGATATCATTCTGAATGATGTATATCCACCGATATTATTATGTCCTGATAATGCCTCAACTGCGGCATCCATACATGCCTGTGAACGTAATCCGCTGTTGATTCTGCTCTGGAACTTCGCTGATGGACTACCTGCTCCATCTGATACTCCAGAGAACTGGGATCTCTGATATATAACACCAGATATTGAATTAGGGTATGCAGAGCTTCTTACTCTGTTTAATACCACATTAGCTACTGCAAGCTTACCTTCGTATGACTCGCCGTTAGCTTCCCAGTCAATGATACATGCAAGAAGATATAATTCTTCATCACTCACGCTCATCGTAGGATTATATGTTATATCTGATCCAGATATAGTGTTTGATATAATCGACTGTACTCTGGCCTCCTCAGCTTTTCTTGCTGCCTCAGCCTCGGCTGCGATTCTTTCCTCTTCAGCTATTCTTGCAGCTTCGGCTTCTGCTTCCATAGCCTCAGCTTCTTCAAGTGTATATCCTGTAAGAATATCTTCCTCACTTATCGAAGCTGTAATCGCTTCTGCTTCCTGACCAAACAGGAGAGCTGCCGTTTTAGTATAACCTTCACAATTACCAGAGCTTATCTTTGTCCAGCCTTCACTTATCTGTAACACATCTACTTCTGTGTTCTTGTAAAGTCTTCCGACAACCTCTGAATCTGAATCCATACCCTGATATACATCAAGATAAGGATCTGTAATCGCAAGCGCTTTGTCATGCATCTGGCCTTTTGTTTCTTCCTGTACTGTTAATACTGTTTCTTCAACATTGGCTGCGTATGATGCAACTCTGATCTCGGTATCAGTAATTGTACTTTCGTGTTGCTCATAGGTAGGTTTCGCGTCTGTCACTTTAGGAAGCACTGGCATCATCATCACTACCAGCGTAGCACCTAAACAACAAGCAGCTTTACTACTTCTAAGTTTCATAAAGTTTTTCCCTTTCCGGCACAAGTTGTTAAATGCGCCTACAAAATGTTACAGAATTGTTACATTTTGTTACGAAAGTATAATAGCAAAGTTAAGCCGTTTTGTCAAATTTGTTACAAAAAACCGCAGAAGTGCATACTTCTGCGGTTTAAAGGCAACATTATCCATTTTATAAATATAAAATATTTATTAAGTTGTCACCCATCTATGAGCAATCTCATGTGGGTTTAGACATTTTGCCCCTGGTATCATGTTATATAGCTGTAATAATTATAATCTCTGTCTTACAGCCTCATATGTTAATATCGTGCATGCTATTGCTGCATTTAGCGATTCCACTTTCCCCTGCATAGGAATCCTTACTAGCTCATCTGCTTTATCTGTAAGCTTATCTGTAAGCCCATTTCCTTCATTGCCAATCATAAATGCAGTTGGCTGTGTATAATCCTTTACATTATAATTATCAGTCCCCTTAAGATGGGCAGCATACACCCTGATACCTTTCTGCTTACATTCTTCTACAGCTTCACATATATCATCCACATATATAACCGGCACACGGTACAACGAACCCATAGTTGAACGTATAGTTTTTGGATTATATATATCTACTGTGTTACAGCTCATAATAACACCTGTAACACCAGCTCCCTCTGCCATTCTTATTATTGTGCCAAGATTTCCAGGATCCTGAAGATTCTCTAGTATAAGCAATAATGGCTGTATTGTATTGCTGTTTATATGCATATCTCTTCCAAACAGATCTTCAATAGTAATCTCTGACATCTTAACAACAGCCATTATTCCCTGTGGTGTCTGTGTGTCTGACATACGGATAAACACATTATCTGACACATCCTCAAGAATGTCTTTTCCTAATGCTTCATAATTCATCTTTTTAAGGAATTCCTCATTATCGGCCTTAAATGTCTCAGAAACATATACCTTAACAAGTCTGTCTCTAGGTGCTTCTGACACCATCTTTATTCCCTCAACAACAAACTGTTTTTCTTCTTTTCTTAACTTTGACTTCTTCTGCAGATTAACTATATGCTTAACCTGTGAACTGCTTGTACTTGTAATCATTCTATTTTAGCAGCCAGTAATTATATCTAATTAATTACCAACTTTTCCTTTCCTAAATTCTAAAATGTAATTCCATAATACTAAACTAATAACAATCCAGCAAGCAATAGTTATTGTAATTTTTATCTATTGCATAATCACCCTGATTATTATAAATACGCAGGTTATTATAAATGCTGTCACACATCTTTTAGCAGAAAATACAGCAAGTCTTTGTGGGTTATTTTTATAATATTTCACCATTACTGTATCCCCTTCTTTGGCGTACATTGATACCTGAATCATATTATCAGACACAATATTTCTGCCATCTGCCTTATACGCAACAACTGCCCATTGTGAATTTCTGAAATTTGTTCCATTTTTATTAGCATATCTTGTCTTTATAATCTTAGCATCAGCTTTCTCTACCCTACCGCCCATAAATATAAGCTGACCTCCCTGTATGAGCGAATATAAAAGCGTTATTACTATAATAGCATTTATAAATAAGACATCATTTCTCATATATACTGCCTTTCTGTCCATTTTCCCAGCCTGTATCTATTCCCAGAACAGCTCATCAAGTGTCTTATCAAGCACCTTGCATATAGCTATGCATAGGTTAATCGTAGGGTTATAGTCCCCCTTCTCTATAGCACTGATCGTCTGTCTTGAAACATTACACAGCTTTGCCAATTCATCCTGTGATAAGTCCTTAGCTGCCCTTGCAGCCTTTAATTTAAGATTCTTCATAGCCTTTTCTTTCTTTTATATATTTATGGATAAATACTGTTAACATCAACAAAAAACCAACCAGCAATATCAGATTACAGCCACCATTATCAAACATAATCTTTCCATCACTTTTAATGGTTCCATCAATTATATGACCAGCTGCTGATATGGCATTCACTATTATGATTATTGCAACCATAACTACATAAGCCAGCCCCTTTTCATTCACAGAAAAAAATGCTCCATTCTCAATCGCATGTATTGCATAAACATCCACACTTAACATCATCGCTGCAAAAAGGAAAAAGTTATTATCAAATGGTACACTTATCCTGGCTTCATTAATTATACAAAGCATACCTGTCATAACAAGCATTATAAAAAAGCCTCTCTTATATCCCTCTGCTCTTATAGCAAGCTGTCTTTCATCATACTCACAATTTCTTTTACTATACGTGGTTAATAACATAATAGCTGCAAATACAATAACAAAAATCAATAATAATATAAAACCATCCATGACAATACCTCCTTGTGTAATAACCACAGCCAATATAGCTGTGTTGTTAATAATCATCCATGCATCAGCTTAGCACACTATTAATATATGATATTAATTACATATTGTCAAGTATATTTTACATTTCGCAATATATAGCAATCACTATTACTGTTGTAATAGTTGTTATATTTTCAGTTATAATATCAGTTATCAACCCTATTACGAATGACGACAACTAATAAAAGACGGATACCTGTCACCCACAGATACCCGTCCGGATAAATAAAACTGATTGAATAAAAATGCATTATTAAAACTGATTAATATAAAAGCTGCATAAACACCAGCCACGCTTAATTAGAAAGCATAGAACTTATATTAAACTCATACTCGCTTATATCCTTTGTCATGGCAAGTGCTTCATCTATATCATAATCAACAAACTTACCATTCTTATAAGCTACAAGTCGGTTACTCTTTCCTGCAACTAAAAGGTCAACTGCATACGAACCCATAATAGATGCATACATTCTGTCCTTACATGTAGGTGAACCACCTCTCTGCATGTAGCCAAGAATAGTTGCCCTTGTTTCTATACCTGTTGCTGCTTCGATTCTTCTTGCCATGCCTGTTGAGTGTCCGATACCCTCAGCATTGATAATAAGATGATGCTTCTTGCCTTTCTTTCTGCCATCAATAATATGGTTAATAATAGCCTGCTCATCTCCGTTATATCTTTCTGGGAGAAGAATATCCTCTGCACCATTCGCAATACCACACCAAAGTGCAATATAGCCTGCATTACGTCCCATAACCTCGATAATACTGCATCTTTCATGTGATGTAGAAGTATCTCTTATCTTGTCTATAGCCTGCATAGCTGTATTGACTGCTGTATCGAATCCGATAGTATAATCTGTACATGCAATATCAAGGTCAATAGTTCCCGGAAGTCCAATCGTGTTAACACCTGCATCTGCAAGCTTCTGTGCGCCTCTGAACGAACCATCACCACCGATAACTACCATGCCATCAATACCATGCTTCTTACATACCTCTGCTGCCTTCTTCTGTCCTTCTTCTGTCATGAACTCCAGACACCTGGCTGTATAAAGAACTGTACCACCTCTCTGTATGATATCTGATACACTCTTTTTATCCATATCAATAATCTCATCATTGATAAGACCATTGTAACCCTTCTGTATTCCTTTTACCTTAAGTCCTTTGTTGATAGCTGTTCTTACGACAGCTCTTATCGCAGGATTCATACCAGGGGCATCGCCACCGCTTGTTAACACACCGATTGTCTTAATTTCTTTAGCCATATATATTTCCCCTTTCATCTAAAGTCTATGACCTTTTACCGTAAAAGATATATTGTCCTTTTAATATTTTAATATCACTGTCATTAATAGTACCACAAAATCAAAAAATAATATATTGTTTTACAAAAAATTTATCATATTTTACGTTGTAGTCACATTCTTCTCACCATACATCGACTGAAGCTTCTGTATAAGTTCAGAATCCACCCTTATAGTGCGACTTGCTGGAAGTGTAAGCCTTTTGTTTTCTTTAGTACAGTATATCACCACTGTATCCTTTCCATCAGAATTATATAATATTCCATATAATTCATCCTTCTTATCCTCATAATCTGACAGACTGGCAAACCTTATCCACAATTTTCTTGGAATACTGGCAAAATCCACAACCTTATCACATATAAGCTTGGCATTTTCATCAACATTGGCCTGTACCTTTCCAGTAACAAAAACCTTTTCAGCATGATCTATAACAACACGATTTGCTGTAAAGCTGTTAGGAAATACCACCACCTCAACTGTTCCAACAACATCTTCTACTGTAAGGAAAGCCATCAGCTGTCCTTTCTTTGTTGTCTTAATAGTCTTTTCAGTTATCAATCCACCTATAGTTGCTATAGCACCATCTCTTGCCTTTGTCTCACCAAGTTCATCATCCACTTCAAAATCAGATGAAACATTGGTTATATATTTGTTGACCATACCTGTATATTCATCAAGTGGATGTCCGCTTACATACACACCCAGAATCTCCTTTTCGTAACCTAAAAGCTCCTCCTTTGTGTACTCTGCAACATCCGGAATTCTTATCTCGAAAGCTTTCTTATCCTCTTCTGCTGCAAAATCAAAAAGCGACATCTGTCCTGTCATGGAATCCTTGTTATGCTTTATTGCACTGTCAAGCATGCTTTCTGAGACTATCATCATGGATTTTCTTGTATGTCCAAATGTATCAAATGCACCAGCCTTAACGAAATTCTCTATTGCACGCCTGTTAAGTGCCTGCGACATCCTTGTCACAAAATCCTGCATAGATATAAAGCTGCCATTTTCCCCACGTTCCTTTAGGATAGCCTGTATAGTAGGTCTTCCAAGTGACTTGATTGCAGCCATCGCAAATCTTATCTTTCCGTTTTCTACTGTAAACTCCATCTGTGATTCGTTAACATCAGGTGGAAGAATACCTATATTCATCTGTTTACATGCATATATATATCCTGCAACCTTTGATGTATTATCAATAACCGAGGTCATAAGGGCTGCCATGAATTCAACAGGATAATATGTCTTAAGATAGGCTGTCTGGAATGATACAACAGCATAACATGCAGCATGTGACTTATTAAAGGCATACTTGGCGAAGTCAATCATATCATCATATATTTTACCAGCCACCTTCTCATTTATGCCATTGTTAACACAGCCCTTAACACCTTCATCTGGATTGCCGTATATAAAGTTCTTACGCTCCTGCTCCATAACATAAGCCTTTTTCTTAGACATGGCACGCCTTACCAGGTCACTTCGTCCCCAGGAATATCCAGCCAGATCACGTACTATCTGCATAACCTGTTCCTGATATACAATACAGCCATATGTTGGTTTAAGTATAGCCTCAAGCTGTGGACACGCATATGTTACACTATCCTGGTTGTTCTTTCCCTTAATGTACTGTGGAATAAAGTCCATAGGACCCGGTCTGTACAGTGAAATCCCGGCTATAAGGTCTTCTAACGACCTTGGTTTTAGTTCCTTCATAAATGACTTCATACCAGCACTTTCAAGCTGGAATATACCATCACATTTACCAGTACTGATGGCATCAAAAACGCCCTTGTCGGAGTAATCAATATCGTGAATAGAGAAGCCTTTATTATGTTTTTTTATAAGATTCTCTGCATCTTTTATCACAGTAAGAGTTCTTAACCCTAAGAAATCCATCTTAAGAAGCCCCAGTTCTTCAAGTGTTGTCATGACAAACTGGGCAACAACTGCACCATCTGAACCTGTTGAAAGCGGAACATAATCCTCAACTGGCTTTCCACATATAAGAACACCAGCTGCATGCATAGAAGCATGTCTTGGAAGGCCTTCAAGCCTTTTACTCTTATCTATAAGGTCCTTTACCACCTCATTGTTTTCGTATTCACTTTTAAGATCCGGATTCTCTGCAAGTGCCTTATCTATAGTTATGCCTATCTCTCTTGGCACCATCTTTGCTATGTTATCAACCATGGCATAAGGCAGATCCAGTACTCTTCCTACATCCTTTATAACAGCTCTTGCCGCCATAGTACCAAAGGTAACTATCTGTGAAACACAATCCTTACCATATTTTTCCACGACATAATCTATGACCTCCTGTCTTCTTTCATAACAGAAATCCACATCAATATCGGGCATGGATACTCGCTCCGGATTAAGGAAACGTTCAAAAATAAGACTATATTTAATAGGATCAAGGTCAGTTATCTCAAGACAATATGATACTATACTTCCTGCCGCAGAGCCTCTTCCTGGTCCTACCGGAATATCATGTCTTTTGGCAAAGTTGATATAATCCCACACGATAAGAAAATAATCCACATATCCCATAGAATAGATAACTGAAAGTTCATAAGCAAGTCTTTGGAATATGTTATTAGTATCTTCCGCTATCTTTATAACAACATCTTTTCTGTCTTCTACGGACTCCTCCTTTGCAAGCCTTACAAACTCTTCAACAGATATATCCGCTGCCTGCTCAGGATATCTTTTCTTAAGTCCCTCATAACACAGATAATTAAGATAAGTCCATGATGTAAAGCCTTCTGGCACAGCAAATCTTGGAAGCTTTGTCACACCGAATTCAATCTCGACGTTACATCTTTTTGCTATCTTTTCAGTATTAGCCAGTGCCTGCGGTGCATACTTAAATAATTCTGCCATCTCCTCAGGTGATTTAAGATAATACTGTCCGCCTGTATAACGCATCCTGTTCTCATCCGTAACCTTCTTACCTGTCTGTATACACAGCAGAATATCATGTGCATCAGCATCATCTGCATACGTATAATGCACATCATTAGTGCATATAAGCTCTATCCCTGTTTCCTCTGACATTCTAAGAAGCTGTGGATTAACATAATGCTGCTCTGCTATACCATGATCCTGCAGTTCAAGAAAGAAATTATCCTTTCCAAATATATCCTGATAAGAAAGTGCCACCCTCTTAGCTTCTTCATACATGCCTCTTGCTAAGTATCTTTGCACTTCACCTGCAAGACAGGCACTAGTGGCTATGATTCCTTCATGAAATTCCCTAAGAAGCTCTTTATCAACTCTTGGCTTATAGTAAAACCCCTCTGTGAAACCTCTTGAGACTATCTTCATCAGATTCTGATAACCAGTATTATTCTCAGCTAGCAGCACAAGATGGTTATACTTATCCTCTCCTGTTCCTGCCTCCTTATCGAATCTTGAACCTGGAGCTACATACACCTCACATCCAAGAACAGGCTTAATCCCTGCCTCCTTAGCTGCCTTATAAAAATCTATGACACCATACATAACTCCGTGATCCGTTATTGCAAGGCTGTCCATTCCAAGCTCTGCAGCACGCTTAGTTATCTCTTTAATTTTACTTGAACCATCTAACAGCGAATACTCCGTATGAACGTGTAAATGTGTAAATGACATATTATATTTTCCTCCATATATGACCATAAAATATCTGTCATATCAATTAACATTGATTGTTCTACATCTGTTTAATATATAGAAGAAATTCTATCATATGTCATAGTTCTTTTCAAACATTTAGACTGCAATATACCTGACAAAATTCAGGCTGCAATATACCCTGCAGCTATACCAAGTATTGCACTTAGAACAATTATTATAACCGGGTGCACCTTCTTAAACGACAATATCAATGCAAGTGCAAGTATTCCTATAGAAACGTATGTACCAGATGTTTTAAAAACCTCTAATGTAAATCCATCTGGAATAAATACCTGCCTGCCAACTGATATAACCGAAGCTCCTATAAGTCCGACAACTGCAGGCTTAAGACCACTCATACAGCCCTTTACAACACCACTATTCTTAAACCTTTTATAGCAGCCGGCTATTATGAGTATTATTATAAATGATGGCAGCACAACGCCAAGTGTTGCACACACACAGCCTGCAACACCAGCAACCTCTTCACCTACATATGTCGCCACATTGACTGCAAATGAACCAGGAGTGCTTTCACTAACTGCTATAAAGTTAATAATATCCTGTTCACTCATCCAGCCATGTGCCACAACTTCGCTCTCTACTAGAGGAAGCATCGCATAACCTCCTCCGAAGGTGAAGGCACCTATCTTAAAAAATGTCCACAATAATCTTATATATATCATACACTGCTTCTTTCCTGATATTTAATCATAATCATTTCTTTTTTGTATTTATATAAGCTGTGATCAGACCAAATAATGCACAGCCAGCTATAACAATTATTACATTAACAGATGTAAATGCACTCAAAATAAATGCCGCAGCCATAACAATATATGACACCGCACACTTCTCAACATTCTTATACATAAGCCATAAAGCCCTTATTATAAGTGCAAGTACACCTGCCCTTATTCCACTAAATGCATACTTTACTGCCTGTACATCCTGAAAGCTGTTTAACACAAAAGAAATCGCAAGTATGATTATAAATGATGGAAGTACCATGCCAACAGTTCCTACAACTGCTCCAAAAAAACCACCTATTCGATATCCTACAAAGGTTGATGCATTTATCGCTATAGGACCTGGCGTACTCTCTGCTATAGCTACAATATCAAGTATATCATCATCATCGACCCATTTTCTTTTAACAACAGTTTCTCTTTGAATAAGCGGAATCATCGCATAACCACCACCAAAAGTAAATATGCCTATTTTCATAAATGTTGTAAATATCTGAAAAAGCTGTGTAAGCTTCTTTTTATTTTCTTTCATACGAAATCCTTTAATAATTATTTTTAGTTTTTCTGCTGCAATACATATAGAATATCACATTTAACAGAATAATAAAAGTGATTGCAGCAGGTGCAAAACCTATAGTCAATCCTTTCAACAAGAGAATAAATAGGAATTACTGATATAATATGAAGTTATCATGGGTATAAACTAAACGCAAGAATATAATAAATGTATTAATTGATGTTTCTCATATACATGGTTTTGCGTCCGGCTCCTGTTTTAATAATAGCTCCTTCTTCTACAAGTTTTTTAAGTGCAGATTCAACAGAGGAGCTGCCAATGCTGGGACATGAAAGTAAGGCATACTGTTTTGAAAAGCATCAGGTACTCCTTTCTCCCAAATGTTGCTTCTTTCTCCCGATTATAATATATTTTGGGAGAAAAACAAGAGAAATGGGAGTAACATTTTATTATTCTATATATTAGCCACTTAAATATAATTTATTCTAATCCATATACAGAAAACAAACGGGGTAATGCCTAAGAAATTATCCGCATTATTATAATTATAAGTGAATCTATTATGTAATTTTAAATAAACGATACTGTCTCTGTTAATGCTTTTCTGCTGTTATGATTAGGGAGAGGAGTAGTTGTTTTGTCAGCAACACCAAGATTAAGAAGCATTAATATTTCCTCATCTTCTGGTAAATTAAAAGCTTTTGCCAGTTCATCAGGATTAAAGAAGTTAATCCAGCAGCTGTCAACACCTTCATTGTATGCAGCTAACATAAGATGTGTTGCAACGATAGTTGCGTCTTCTATTCCAGAGTTTCTTTTTTCTCCCGGATAAGTGAACACATTATTTTTACATATATATGCTGTTCCTTAAGATTCTTTGCTGTAGGAGCTACTCTTCCTGCTTCCAAGATAGCATCTAATTTATCTTTTCCTATTTGTTCGCTGCTAAATTTTTTACATGAATATCTGTTTTTAATTACATCTGAAAATTCCATAAATAACCTTCCTTTCAGCGAATTTTATCTACGCTAATTATATCACTTATACAATAAAATCCCAGCACTGTAATTATGTTAAGAAATCATCATCTATCATTTGTTTATATTCTGAAAAGTCACCATCATTAAAATTATATCTGTATCTTACATCTTCATCGTCTACCACGCATCGAAGTATCATTGTATCATCTTCTATGTACAGATAATTTTCCGGATTTGAATAATTCTGTTTCAAAATTGCTTCAGACAAACGATATGCAATTACTGTTGAAACTTCAAAAATCGCCGAATTTGCTCCTTCTATTATACATGGAATCTGAGAATATGCATATAGTTATGAATATAATTCTATTTCATCTGTATCGAATGCTTTATCAGCATCTCTCTCCTTTAAAAAATATTCATAACAATTTTTTATTAAATCGCAAAACATCTCTTTGTCAAACTCTTCATCACATACAAATTCTGTTTTGGCTAATTCCAATAAATCTCTAAATCTACTTATCATTCTTAATGCTGTTTTATTTACCATAAGTATTATCCTCCTTAAATCTTTTCCAGCCAGTTATTCAGCCATTCTTCGTTGTTATTAATATGCATGCCAACAATAATCACATATCCATATTTTTTTGCCAGATTATAAAGGTACTGTATACAATATTTATACAGCTCCTGACTCATATTTTCATATGTGGACTGTCTGCTTTGTAAAAACCTGTAATGTTCGATTAAAATAATATTGTATTCTTTATGTCCGTCGCCATCTGATAAAAGTTCAACATTTCTATCATCTATAGCTTTAAATTGAATATTATCATATTGTGACTTAAATAATTTATTAGCCTCATCACATATTTCATTAAAACTTTTTTCATCATTTTCTTTATTAGATGAAAAAGCTTGCTCATACATATGTGTTTCTATTCTTTGTAATATGTTATTATGCACCTCCTTAGCCTTATGATTTGAACACATATATAGCACGGACTTATTTTTCATTATCAAATAATCCGCGATCATTTCAAATGTATCATATCGTCCGTATCCTTTAATATTATTGGTAACATATATCTTTCCTGGTTCAATAATGTGTCGGATTTTATCTAACCATATTTGTGCTAATTGCCAGTTATATGCTTCCATAACATTATCTATTATATTAAAATCCAATTGATCTTCCTTCTTTCTCTGATGTTTCTTTAACTTCCAGATTATTAAAATCCTCGGCTTCTAATGTTCTCAGTTCTTTTTCCGAAGGCTTGCCTGTACTTCTTGCTATTCTTAATGTCTGATTCATTAATGCCTGTTCATATATATTTCTTACAAAGCGGCCATTTCCAAAATCCTTATGCTTACATGCATGTCCGAATATTTCAATAACTTTTTCATGCACTTCATCAGATAATCTGACCCCTGATTTTGATGCCATAGATATCAATATTTCATATAATTCTTCTTCGGTGTAATCATCAAAATTAATATGAAATGCTATCCTGCTGGTAAGCCCTGGATTGGTATCAAGAAATTGCTGCATTTTGTCCGGATATCCGGCAAGAATAACAATAGTATCCTCCCTGTTATTCTCCATCTCCTGAACCAGCGTGTTAATTGCCTCATCTCCATATAAGCCTCTTCTGCCATCTACAAGAGAATAAGCTTCATCTATAAACAACACATTTCCCTTAGCCCTTCTGAAAAGACTTTTTACCTTGGGAGCTGTCTGTCCTACATATTCCCCGACAAGATCACTTCTACCAGCCTCTATTAAAGCTCCCTCCGGGAGTATTTTATTGTCTCTTAAAATGTCTGCAAATAACCTCGCAACTGTTGTCTTTGCGGTACCCGGATTACCTGTAAATACCATATGTACAGCACTCAACGGTGGTTCAATTCCATTCGCGCGATATATTTTTCTTGTATTATAATAACTTATAATCTTATCTATAATGTTTTTAGGGTTGTTAAGACCTATCATGGATTTAAGTTCAAGATATGCATTTCCTTCTCTTTCCTTAATCCGTTCCACATGCTTTATCTCATAATCTGCATACTGTGAATATATATCTGTACACAGAATATTTCCAAGACATTTATGTATTTTTGCATCTAATTCATCCGGATAATATTCTATGTCGTCTGCTATATCTATTTTATTTGCGACAGATTCATCTATACCATTATCAATTAAATCCCTTTTTATATATTCTCTGGCTTGGGCTCCCATATATGTGTTCTGTCTTATTTCACAAAAATTGGTGTTGTGGGCACTATCTTTTATTAATTCCTTAATTCGTTTATTGCCTCGTCTGACAAATACAAATGTCAGCACATTTGACGAATACTCTTCTATCATCAGCCCAATTCTATCTGCTGCCTTGCGCAATCTGTTATTATCGTATTCATCATCAACATCTTTCATATCAGGAATAACAATTCCTACACTTGATGCCTCACAATACGAATATCCATACGATTCATTCTGGTCTGACAGCAATCCTGATATCCATATTCGGCTGCTTCTTAACCTGTTTTGCTTATACAATGCTGCTATTATGACTTTCGCGATTTCATATCCGACACTGTTCCTGCTACAGGTTATTATATATTGCACCGGATTCCCCAGATAATTAGTAGTATTCCTGTTAACAAATATTCTTTCCAGTTCTGGAAGTAGTGTTTCTGAACAATTAAGTTTTACTGCCTTGTCATATAGCTGCTTCTTTAAAATGTTTGTATCTACATATATTTCACGACATTTCTTTCTTCTTTCACCGCTCTTCATAAAATCGCAACTGAAAAATCTGTCTACGACTTCATAATCCAGATGAAATAGTCTGTCTTCCATCTTATTAACCCGGTCATATGTAGTCTCCCGAATATTAAAATCATATATTTTCATACCGCATTTTTCGATATAGCCATATATGTGCTCCGTTGCATTTTCCTTATAATTATTAGAAATAACCCTGAATTCTACTCTTCCATTAGATATATCCGTATCTATATAACACACAAATACAACAATCTTATACTCATGCTCACCCGAATACTCTATTGCACAATCCTCAAGATCACACCAGATTCTCTCATCCTGATCATTGATACTTCGTTCACCATTACTATTTTTCAAATATTTTTCTACAATTCTACAACTTTGAATCTTGGCAGATGCCTCATAAAATAACATAATCCCACACCCTTTCCCATAGTTAATAACTTACGTATCTATTATTAATTATATAAAAGGCGTGGGACTATATTGGTACATGAATGCTATTGCTTAGTATTTGTTTTGTGCAATCATAATTTGTCAAATACATTATTTATTAAGTCTACATATTCCTGATTTCGTTTTATTGCAGCAGGATGATAAACATTAATAGCCGGAACAATCTTCCCATTTATATCAAGTTTATAATACATATCTATATCAGGCTCTGATTTTTTTCTATTTTCCCATTCTTTCTTGCTTTTAAAATAATCATATACATGATCAATAATTTGCCAATATGAGCCGCAACATATAATATAATCAGGATTAATTATTTCTATTTCTCTTTTTATAAATTCGTTGTATTTTTCAGCATACTTATTAAGTTCTTTGAAATCAGTAGAAGATGAACCACCTCTTTTGTTAATATTCATAAATGCTATCTGTTTTTTTATTTCATTGAAATCAGAATATGTATATTCATTTTTTATGTTTCCGTCTAACCTTGCCTTTATAATATTCTGCATTGCAATAATTCTTTGAAAAATTCTCTTTTTTCGAGAACTTTCTTCATCCTTTAAATAAAATCTTCCATCATCAACAAATCTTTGTCCTGTTGCGTTGGCCTCTCTTGCAATATATAACACTCTTTTTCCATCTAAAATTGGAGATGTCCACATTTTTACATCAACAAAGCCATCTCTTGAAAAAGATTTTATATCCACTTTATCGTTTTTATATTCTTTTTCTTTAGCCTGCTCTGTCGTCCATATACCAAATAAATCCTCAAGATAAAATATATTATCAAGATTTTTATACTTCATTTTCCCTCTCGCATTCTATTCATATCGTTTTAGTGCCTGCTTCAAGTCATCAATAACCTGTTCAACCAGACTATCAGGGCTTACAATTGTAATATGTCTTGCATATTGTGTTGCAAAACATCTCATAGCCATAAGATTAGCATGAACCGTTACCATTACCTCATCTTCTGAATAATCAGCAAATTTGATGTCTTTACCAAACCAGTCAAGAAGCTCTGATATAATGTAACGATATGCACGGAAATGAACTATCCCGCTATCACCTGAAAACATATATATATGATCCGCCATATGCTTTGACAGATTCAGACCATTCTCCAAACCTTTAACTTTCTTCATTGGCTTTCTCTTAGTATCAAGAAGTACAATATCTGTTATCCAGTCAATCCTGTAATTAGCATAGTTATCATATTTGTCATAATTACATATAAGATAATATCTTCCGTTTGTCGCAACCATCTGATATGGATTAATTATATATTCCCTTGGTGTACCTTCACTATTACATCTGTTATGAAGCTTATAATCCATGTCATAATAGTTATAACGAAATTTTACCTGTTTTCCTTTGCTTATTGCTTCATCCAATATCTCTATATTGTAAAATAGCTGTTTGTTAACAAGCGGATTTTCCTGCAGATTACATATATGCTTCACGCTTGACTTAAAATAACAGTTTGACAGGCTTTCCAACTTCTCAATAAGTTCAGTACACTGTTTATAGGGAATTGACTTTGAAAAAAGCAGACTATCTATAAGAAGCCTCAACTCTGAATTACTAAATGTTCTTTCTATGTACCAGTCTGTATATATAGTTTCCTGCTCCCCATTCTTTTTGGTTCTTATCTGTTCTGTATATTCAATATCATATCCACATTCCAACAGATATGACAGATTTCTTCTTACGGCTTTCCTGTCTACTTCCATACCATATTCTTTTCTAAGAATATCAATAAAATCATTTTGTTTCAGTCTGTGTTCAGCATCTGAATATTTGTTAAGAATATCAAGTATATTAATAACCAGCAGTTTTTTTGACATTACCTCATACATATATCTTCCCCTACTCTTCAACCGCAATATTATAATCAAGCACCTGCTTAAGCAGATAATTGCTCATATTTAAGACTTTCATATTAAAATCACTTTCATTAAACAGCAGCGATACAGCAAAAAGATTAGCCTCATATTCAACATTTTTAAATGCATTTTTACTTGTTACCGCAAAATTATTAATATCATCTGAATGAAGAAGTGCATGTCCTAATTCATGTGCACACAAAGCCAGCTGGCTTTTATGCTCATATCTTCCATTAATAATTATAATTGTTGGATAATTATCCGACCTTATCGTATATGCTTTCCTGTCTATCGGAAGCATTTTACTTACAACTACTCTTATTCCGTACTTTTCTGCTAATTCAAAAGGATTCCTTGTATTATAATTCTCCCTTAAATCTTCTGCCAGCTTCTTTATATCTTTAGCCTTCATGTTGTCACCTACCTGTACTTATAGCTCACAAGCTGTAACTGTTGTAAGATTTCATTTGCGAATGCAACCATTGTTTCATCGTCCATCTTGGATGGATCATATCCTCCATATGCAGCAACTGTCGGAAGCTTAAGCAGGAATTCCATTGCTTCCTTCGGATCTTCAAATGTTCCTGGAAGCTTGTTCGTATCATCACTTTTATCGTGAGACATTTCTGGTACATTACCCATCATCTCTGCTGGTGTGGTTCCAAGAACATTACACATTTTTTCAAATGTTGAAACGGGAATTTTAACGATGCTTGAATCCTCGTATCTGTAAACTGTGGATACTGACACACCCAATTCCTTTGCAATATATTCTGCAGATATTTTCTGTTCTTTCCTTTTTGCTTTTAATCTCTGCCCTAATTCCATATCTAATCAATCTCCTGAATACTCTATTTATATGTTAATTTTATTCTACTCTTTTTTTGCATTTACGCAAGTTATTTTTTGCATATTTGCAATTTTATATTGACATACTAGCATTAATGCATTATATTTCTTTTGTAATTCGCATTTATGCAAATATAAGGAGGGTAAAAATGCTTGAAATAATGGATACAGATTATCAATCATCAAATATGCCAAACATAAAAGTAATTGGCGTCGGAGGTTGCGGTAATAATGCAATTAACAGACTTGCACACCAGACTCCTTATCCTATTCAATTCGTTGCTATTAATACAGATCAGATGGTACTTGATAAATCAGAGGCTGACACATGCATTACTATTGGAAAAAAGCTGACTGGCGGATTTGGTGCTGGTGGGAATCCAGAAATTGCCTATGCAGCTGCTGAAGAAAGTGCTGATGAAATTAAAGAAATTATAAACGATGCAAATATGGTAATTCTTACTGCCGGTATGGGAGGAGGTACAGGTACTGGAGCACTGCCATACATTGCTAAGATGTGCAAGGACCTAGGAATTCTTACGGTAGCAGTCGTTACTACACCTTTCAGCTTTGAGAATCCTAACCGCTCTGATGTGGCCCGTGCAGGAATACAGGATCTTGAAAAGTGTGTTGATACCTTGCTCGTAATATCAAATGATAAACTGCTTACATCTAATGAGAAAATTGTAACTATGTCATCTGCATTTACTCTTGCAGATTCTGTATTAAAGAATTCAATTGACACTATTACCAATATTGTGTTTAACTGCGGTACTGTAAATCTTGACTTTAATGATTTAAAAACTGTTCTCGGAGACAAAGGGTACGGACACTTAGGAATAGGATATGCTGATGAGAATACCTCTATTACTGATGCTGTCAAACAGGCTGTTAATTCACCTTTACTTAGCACTAATCTTTCAGGTGCAAAGTATGTTATGATAAATTCATCTGGAGATGTTAATCTTATCGAACTTAATAATGCTATCCAGTATATTCAGGAAATTGTCGGAACGGAAGCTAAAATCATGTGGGGTACCGTTTCTTCTAAAGAACAACTTGAGGATAATAAAAATTCCCTTATAACCATTATTGCAACTGGGCTTAATGATTCCAGTGACACTAATAAAACTAGTCCTACCAACCTGCCTATGAAAAATACTTATAATACCGTTAAAGCTTCTGACATAAATAATCTTTTAGCTAAGTCAGAAAAGAAAGAAAATGAACTTGTCATTCCTACTTTTCTGCAGTCAAGAATGAAAAAATAGGGGGTTCCCCTATTTTTCCATTCTCTAACCTGCTTTAATTTTCAACATTTCCCAGCTCTGCCCGAAACATCAGTCTTCTCGTTCCCCTGATATTCTCAAACTGGATTTCATATGTCTGCGTAACCTTATCAACCTTAACAATCTCGCCAGTTCCAAATACCTTATGTCTGACTTTATCTCCAACCTCGAATACGGCCTTTGGCAGCATCTGCTCAGTCACACCTCTGATTAATACTCTGCTGTTGTTGATACAGTCAAGAAGATTAGTATCAATGTCACTTAAAAATGCTGATGGTCTTGCGCCAAAACGCCCATCTTTCTTTCTATAAGTGCTGAGGTAAAGCATATTCTTAGCCCTCGTCATCGCAACATACAACAATCTTCTTTCCTCTTCATATTCGTCTTCATTACGAAGCCTGCTACTTGGAAACTGTCCTTCAACGAGTCCTGGTACAAATACTGTATCAAACTCAAGTCCTTTTGCTGTATGAATTGTCATTACTTTTACAACATTATACTCTCCGTCCTCATCTTGCGCTGAAAATAATGCAAAATGGCTTAACAGATCAGCCAGCTCAACCTTTTCCTGATTATCTTCCTCCAATGCCGTAATAGTCCTGATAAGCTCTGACACATTATCAAGTCTGGTCTGGTCGATATCCTGCTCCAATGCCTGACGATATCCCATATCAAGACATTTGTTTACTATATCAGTACAGGTATAAGCAACATATGTATCATGCAATTCACTGATTGCATTGTAATATTCTATAACATTTTTCTGTGTTATATCGCCATTTTCAATCTGCTTTCCAAGTGCCTTGAAAAGACTGCAGTTGTTCTGTGCTGCTGCATTTTTAAGCTTCTCAACAGACTTCTTACCAAAGCCCCTTCTCGGTCTGGATATAGTATACAGCAAATCCATGTCCGTAAGGCTGTACACCATTCTCATGTATGAAAGCACCGTTCTTATCTCTTCGCTTTCATAGAATTTCGCACCGCTTAGTATCTTATATGGAACTTTTCTTTTTATAAATGCTTCCTCTAACGACCTTGTCTGTGAAGCAGCCCGCACCAATATAGTATGGTCGCTGTACTTCATATTCTTAGCGACATTATCAAGAATAGTATCAGCTATCCACAAAGACTCATTCTTCTCGGTGTCAGGTGCATTAAATACCGGCTTATAACCATCTGGTCTGTTAGAAATCATCTGCTTTTCAAGCCTGTTCTGATTAGCAGATATAAGTGACTTAGCCACATTTACAATCTGAGGAGTACTCCTGAAATTCTCAGTAAGTGAATAATCCTGCACATTTTCATGTGTTTTGTCAAAATTAATCATGTATTCAGGGTCAGAACCGCGCCATGTATATATATTCTGGTCGTCATCACCTACCACAAACAGATTCTGATACAATTCACTTAGAATGTGAAGCAGCATGTCCTGTTTCATATTGACATCCTGATACTCGTCGCACAGTACATACTGGCACTTTTCCTGCCAGCGAATCCGCACATCTTCATTCCTGTTTAAAATATATAAAGTGAAATTAATAAGGTCTTCAAAGTCCAGAGCATAATTGTCACACTGTCTTTTAAGATAATTATAGAAAACCTTTTTATCCACATTTTTCTCGCTGGAAGCCCTTCTTTTAAGCTCTGTCTTATCAACGCCTGCCATAAGCTCAACATAGGACATATCCTGCTTGGTTATGTCTATATCACTCATTATCTTCTTCGCAGTATTGTCTTTGAGCGATATTCCCATATCCTCTGCCACGTCCTTAATCATCTCAAGCTCTGCCTTCTTATCAAGAATCGTGAATGTCTTAGGAAATGTCAGCCTGTGAATCTCCTCTTTAAGAAACATGTTACAATATCCGTGAAATGTTCCCATAAAACAGTTGGCGTTATCACCAACAATATTCCTTAATCTGTGCTTCATCTGCGAAGCCGCCTTGTTTGTAAATGTAAGCGCCACAATAGATGATGGCTCAACAAACAGTTCTGTTATGAGATATGCTATTCTATATGTAAGTACAAATGTTTTTCCCGAACCTGGAACTGACGCAACCCTTATGTTGCCTTCTGTCTGTGTTATTGCCTCTGTCTGTTCCTTCGTTGCCTTTTCTGGTATTTTCATAATTATCTTTACCTGTATTGTGCTACTTTCTTGTATTTATTGTGATATAATGTTGCATTATTATATTATAAACCAATGCGATATCGAACATCCATTCGCTTATTATACACTATTTTTATGTATATACAAACCTCAATTAAAATAATATATCATTTATATGTACCCAAAGTAGGACATAAAAAAATATTTAGTGTAATTTGAAAAAACCGTTACCATCGCCATAGATACCATTGCATAAACCGTTGTAGTTTGCCTGGCAGTTAACAAGTGTGACAGCACCTTATTGTTTTTTTTAATTTTGTCAAATACTGCTTCTAATCTTTTCTAGCTTTTTGACATAACATCATATCATATTGCTATAGCTTTTATATCAATTATATCTTTTACTTATTTCTGATTAAATAGTATAATCTAGCCGAAGTAATAAAAGGAGGATGCTGTTATGGATGAAAATACTCTATTTCCAAGAGAAGAAAAAACTGATGTTTTATTTAATAAAATTCTAAATGATCCATGGGCTTACAATAAGCTTTTTCAGACATTTTGCGATAATCTGTTTTGTAATGATGCTTCTGTTACAACACTTTCACCACTGCAATTCACCAAATCATTATTCAACTGCTATTCCAATAAAGATTTATCTGCATTTCTTATGGCTATAACACAGAATACCATGTTTGATTTACTTAGGAATTCTTTTCTTATTCCATACCGCTTTAATGCTGATGGAAACCGGAATCCTGTCATTATGACAGATGATAAAGGTCTATTGTTACCAGAATATGCAGATATTTCCCATGAAAAAGATTATCAGCATTTTTATAATATTTACAAAGAGCTTGATAATAGTAAAAATATGTATTTTGCTAAAGCTTACAGATACAGCCATATATATAATAATGATCAGTCTGTAGTAGAACAACAGGTTCTTGAGAAAAGCACTGGTATACTGCTTATCCGCGAACTTCCTGATACTGTTAAAATGAAAGAAACCGAAGCAGAGGCTTACAGTGCAGTATGGGAGCTTATGCTTAAGCTTGAGAAGGAGCTTCCAATGGCATATATATTCTATGGTCAGGACTCATTTATTGAACATAACGAACGTTTTGATGAGCTTGGAATCTTCCTTCCTAATTCAGTATTCCTACACAACCTTGAACATCATGTCAAGAAAGCTGAGGCGATTATATATGCCAAGAACTAATTATATTGACATCATGGAAAAAAATCATATGGAAATACCATGGCATGACTATACTAACGCCGATAGCAATGCTCTTATTGCCAATGCTGACCTTATCGAAAAAGCTTCTGTTATTGGTCGTGTAGGGCTGATTATGCTCTCGTGTGGAACAGGTGCATGGCGTGTACGTACATCTATGAATAAGCTTTCTAAAGAGCTTGGTGTAACATGTACTGTAGATGTCGGTCTTATGTCTATTGAATTTAACTGTTTTGATGGCAATGACTGTGTATCACAATCGCTTAGTATTGCTAATACTGGTGTCAACACCTCTAAGCTTTACAGAATGGAGCAGTTTGTTGATAATTTTCCTAATGAAGAAGCATATCTTACTGGTGAAATGATTCACAAACGTCTTGATGACATTGAACAGATACATACACTATATTCTCCTATTATCCTTGGTCTGTCTGCTGCCCTCGCATGCTGTGGATTCACATTTCTTCTTGGTGGTGGACCAATAGAGATGCTTTTTGCTTTCATTGCTGCTGGAGCCGGTAATTTAATAAGGACAAATCTTATCAAGCATCACTATACCCTGTTTATGAATATAGCTATTTCTATTTCAGCTTCATGCCTTATATATGCAATACTGCTTAAGCTGGCTATTCTTATGTTTAATATACCTTCTGTACATGAAGCTGGTTACATATGTTCTATGCTGTTTATAATACCTGGATTTCCTTTTATCACAAGCGGTATTGACCTTGCCAAGCTTGATTTACGGTCCGGTCTTGAACGATTGACATATTCAATAATTATTGTACTGGTAGCTACTGTATTTGCATGGATTATGGCATTATTATTACATTTACAACCTGAAGAATTCACAACCTTACACCTAGGCAATATGCAGCATCTTATATTAAGGCTTATTGCAAGCTTCTGTGGAGTGTTTGGATTCTCTATTATGTTTAACAGCTCTGTTTCCATGGCTGCAATGACCGCTCTTATTGGCTGTATTGCCAATACTCTGCGCCTTGAGCTTATTGACTTTACATGTATGCCTGCCGCTGCTGCTGCTTTTATTGGTGCTGCTACTGCAGGACTTCTAGCTTCCTTTATAAAACAATATAACGGATATCCACGAATATCACTTACTGTACCTTCCATAGTTATAATGGTTCCTGGACTTTACTTGTACCGTGCAATATATAATTTTGGCACAATGTCTCTAACAGATGCATTCTCATGGTTTACATCTGCCATCATGATAATTATTGCGCTTCCACTAGGACTTATATTTGCCAGAATCATTACTGACCGCACATTCCGCTATTGTACATAAATATTACATTTATACATTTGTTACATAAAATTACCATTTGTTTTAGAGCCTTAACAGCGTTAAAACAAATGGTAAATCATCATACAGCATCTTCTTATGCGCAATCCTCCTCAAGCTTAAGTGTCTTTATGCCAAATATAAAGTACAATACATGAAACAGCCACACTATCCCAAGAACAATCCTGCCAACAGGCACTGCGTGCATCATAATAAAACCTATACTCATAAGAATAGTGACTGTAAGCATAATTCTTACCTTCGTTTTTACTGTCATGCCCTTACCCTGCACAAAACTTTCAAGATTCTTTTTATACAGCCTTGTGGATATCAACTTATAATACGGCTTATTGCAATATTGCACATATTTAATCTAATAATGCAAAAAGGCACATGGTTAGTTATTTCTAACCATGTGCCTTAAAATATATTATAATTTGCTTATCATTTCAACCACTTTAAGCGATTTATTAATGATATTATTTTTCAATATCAATATGTAAGTGTCAAAAGTATAAAAATAAAAAATGCGGAAATATGATAAAATAAAGAATTAAAAATGCGGAAAGGTAGATATGCTATATTTCCAGCCTCTCCGACCATATCTGCACCAGTTTTTCTACTGAATATGCAGCGTTTGCCGGACTTGTTGATGGAAGTGTTACTGCTTTTATTCCAAGCTCTTTTTCCTGATATTTCTTATAATATCTGGCTGATGTCGCACCATTGCAGAACACCTTGGTTATCTTAGACTGCTCCAGTATAGGCTTTAAGTCTGTTGGCACAACATTTCTTATGCTGCTGTCACTTGATCCTATAATATCACAGCTATATATAGTATCCCACAGGGCTATATGATATTTATGAAGCATCGCCTTCTTTTCTTCTATTGTTGCTGGAACCACTATTCCGTTATACCCGCTATCAGGCTGTTTCTTTGATTTAACGTCATTATATTTACAATACAGTACCTCTGCCATTACCTTCCAGAACCGGTTCTGTTTATGTCCATAAAAAAACATCTGCTCCCGCGACTTTACCGATGGCAGGCTTCCAAGAATAAGTATTCTGGAATCCGCATCATATAAGGGCGGAAACGGATGTATTATGTGTTCATATCTTGAGTCTATATTATCCATGTTTTTGCACTATCCCTCTCTATTTCTCACTATCCCTTACTATTTCTCACTACTCCTCACTATTCCACAACTAAATCTCCACACAACCTATCTGTTACAAGCTCAGTGCACCTTTGCTTATGTGCTGCATGAAGAGGATGATTCTGAAACTGCTGTAAGGCTTCCTCATCTTTTAGCTCTGCATAGAATACCAGATCATAGCCTCCGGCAATATTAGTTCCTATGCTTGCATTCATAAGTCCATCTATGTGTCCATTCATAGTATTAACTGAATCCTGTAAGAATTTAAGTGTTTCTTTCTCTTTATGTTCTGACTTTACTTTATCTGTGTAATTCCAGAATAATATATGTCTTATCATCATATTCACCCCGTCATAATTTTTCTATATGTTTTATTTTAATATTTGTTATAACTATTATCTATTATCTGTTACACATGCACAGCTCCGCATAGATATGTTCCTTTTTCATAATGTTCATTATATAATATCTTCAATATTTCAATATAATGATATTGGGGTCAAAAAATATTTTGCTCCAACTGATGAATACCTGTCAATATTCAAAAAGTCACCAGCTGTTGCGAGTTCTACGGGAAAATAATATGAGTGAACCTAGACTCCAACAGTACAGCTTATGCTGCACCCCTCCCAGGACTGGTGACATATGTATTATAATACTATTCTTAAAAGAAGCAAGTTTTTACTTTTACCTGAATTGTTTTAATTAAAATACACCGGTTTGGCTCACTTAAGAATATTGCGAATACTTCTATTCCAAGATATGCCACTATACAGACCAGTATAAGCTTTTCAGTACTCACCTTATATGACAGTCTGCCAAATATTATTGCACATGGAAATGCCACTATCTGCGTTACAAGCAATGCCTCCTTATCATCATCATCTGCCTCACAAAAAAGCTTTCCTGCTTTCTTAAAGAGTTCAAGAATCCATCAACAATACAGCGTAAATAATATGTAAATTGTTGGTGAATATTAGCTGTTGATAAATCAACAAATGTCTCCTATGTTACTCATCTAAGATAAGTATCCGTTTCCCATTCTTATATGGATACTCACGAACCTTCAATACATATTCCAAATTTACAATCTGCAATCCATCTTTATTCTCAAGCACAACTCCATTGTCGCTCACTTCTTTTACCACGCCGTCCGCATGTCCATCCAATAATTTAATATATACATCTTTTTCCATAAATCGACTTAACAATTCTTTCATGATTGCAATATCCTTTCTTCTTTGCTCTGAATTTTTTCTGTATTTTACATGTCTGATAGCTGCGGATTTTCGTCTTCTCTTACGAAGTAGGTAAAGCAAGAATATCCACGCAAGCACCACCAACCATATATACCATGTATTTTGCATATATCTGTCCTTTCCTTGTATATTCATATAAGGTCTCCTGGCTGTAACTCATCAAAAATCAGACCAATTCCGGATTTTTACATAATCTTATTACCAGATTTTGAATATTTCAGACATTCCTTGCAATATATTGATACATTAATTATCCATATCAGACATACAATAAATGATGGAAAGAAACCAATACCAAACATAAGTGCACTGATAGCAAGAATAATTGCAAGAATGCTGCACACACTATTAGTCACATTAAATGCTTTAAATGCACATTTACCAACTATAATCTTCTCTGCTTCATCACAGGTATCAAGCCACTTTTTCTGAAACTTCATATCATATACTGATGCTGTTTTTTCCGGATTCATCACCTTTACACAGTCTACACTTTTCTGCTGTATAATAACCCCCTCTGCCATAATAGCTAAAAATGCTACGATAGCAACATCAAATCCTATCATGTTCTTAGCATTTTCAAACATTGTAATACCACCTGCGTATGATGCTGCAATAAGAAAATATGAAATTATAAGTGAACCACTCGTAAACCATTGGACTATAGACAACTTATTTTCAATATGATCCGATATTTCTTCATCTTCTCCATCCCACAAAGCAAGCTGCTTCTTAGCCTTTCTGTAATATGGCACTGTCACCGCTGGAAGCATAACTGCAAGTGCAAGCATAAGCCATGGTGCAGTTAATACTACATACTTACTTACCACTGCTTTTATATCCCCGGACATAGCATCAAGTCCATTCGCAGCAACTAAATATCCCATTATACCTCCGACAAAACCTCCTATAACACAAAACAATATGAACTTAGGAAGTGCCTTTTGGTTTGCTTTCTTAATCTGTTCATTTTCCATCTTTTTCTTCCTCCTGTAAATAAAATACTTCTTCAACAGTGACTCCGCATACCTTTGCAATCGTTAATGCAAGTGTTACTGATGGCGAATAATCTCCTCTTTCTATAAGGCTGATTGTCTGTCGTGATACTCCACACAGCTTTCCCATCTCCTGCTGATTAACTCCAAGCGCAGCCCTGCGTTCCTTTAAACGATTCCTCAGTATCATACATACCTCATTTCTATGCACGTTTTTCATATCAGGTTTGTGTCAAGTGCGCGCATACACAAATCTCACGTGTGAAATATTGATTTCACATTGTATATCCATATGAAAACTTATTGCTATTTTGACAACTTTCGTTATTAGAATGACAAATTCTCTTGTCATTTTGCATTATACTCTTGTCATTATATACTGTCAATACCTGACTATAAAATATGTAATTCATTTAGCCAGGATAACTATTTAATTGCATAACACATCTAAAATAATTCATTATGTATTATGTTCAATTCTTATAACTGTAATTATACTATTATATCGCTGTTTTCCTTATCTATCTGCAATGCTGCATACAATATCATATCGTTTATATTTCTAAGATATATTAAATACAAATAATACAAAATAAAAAGGAACATATCAGACACAACCTGCATCTGATACATTCCCTTTATTACTTATTTATTGGTTTATCTGTAATAGACAACTACTTAATTGCTATGATTATATGCATCCGCAATTATGCAATCACTCATTATACAATCACTCACTATGCAATCACTTATTATGCATTATCCTTCGATAGCAATTCTGTTGCTGCTTTCTATCTGTTCTGCTGCTTTCTTAGGAACTGAAAGTCTTAAGATACCATCTTCGTACTTAGCCTTTACATCCTCCTGCTTTATGGCATCACCTACATAAAAGCTTCTGCTCATAGAACCAGCATAACGCTCCTTCCTGATGTACTTGCCTTCCTTCTTTTCTTCCTTATCAAGTCCCTTAGCTGCACTTATTGAAAGATAGCCATTATTAAGTTCTACATTAATCTCATCCTTCTTAAAGCCAGGTAAATCTATATCAACCTCATATCCTGATTCTGTTTCCCTTACATCTGTCTTCATTTCGTGTCCTGCATGCTTACCATACAAAGCTTTGTCAACTTCAGGGAATCCAAAGTTCATCCAATCATCATTAAATAAGTTCTCTCCAAAAATACTAGGCATCAACATAAGTCATTCCTCCTTGTTATAAAACACATTAATTATATTGAAATTAGTTTCTTTGGAACTGGGATGCTTCAGGAATATCAAGCAGGTACTTTTAATCTTCTTTGTTATGTACCTCTTTTTATTCCCTTCCTTTGTTCTTGACTATGTTATAGTTCTTTTTGTTAGCCAAGTCAAGTGTTGAGTGCTAATTTTATTTTTATTTAATATTTTGGGTTATCTATACCTAATTTATTAATATATACATCTCTGTTTCCTTCATGTTCTGCAAGATATAATTTAAACCACACGGAATCTGACGAAAAATCAATATGCCATTGTTTCTTCATTTCAACATAATCAAATCTGCCTTTATTAATTTAATAACCTTCTGTACATTCTTTTGCTCATAAAGTTTTTTTGCCAGATGTATGCACAATAATCCTCATATAAAAAAGACTAACAATCAGCCTTTCTGTCATTAATACAAAAACTTCCTGATTATTAGTCTTTTTAATACATTCTAATACCCTGCCGCTGGTGTAAAGGTTTCCTTTACAGCGCAATACTTATCAGCAAGACATACAAGCCATGCTTCCCTGCACATAGGTGGAACCACTGTGAGTGGAAACATATGTCTTGATATTATGTTTCTTTCTATATCTCCCAATTCATATTCCTTCTCAGCATTCTTAAGTGCTGTACCCGGATGTGTAAAACCATGGAAATGATGTCCCTTTCTTTTCTCGTGCCAGTCATATAAGAAATAATCATGTAAAAGTGCACCCTTTACAAGCGCCTTTTCATTCACCTTTATGTGAAAAAACTCTGCAAGCTTAAGACTTGCTCCTGCCACTCCAACACTATGTTCATATACTGTTGTCGAACCATGCTGTATAGCCTTCTTCTCGTGTACAAGATTACCTTTCTGCTCTAACTCAGAAAGAACTACGTTAAAAAGATGCTGTCTCTCCTCTGATAGCTTCAACTTACTCTCCATTCTGACATAATACTGTTCTGTTATAAACTATTACACATCAGCTTATATGTCATATATCCCACATACTACAAGTTACTTTTTATGAATGGTAACAGAGCATTCTGTTTTGGTTAGTTAGTTTTCTATAACCCCCAAACCCATTCGGCAACATTTTAGCATATGTTAGTATATATTACAATACCTAAAATATATTTTCATATTTTTATACTTAGCGTTATACTTAATAACTTTCTTATCAAATTATTAAATTCATATTTAATTTGCTATAAATTTCAATTTATATTTATTTTTATTTATTTTTATTGGGAACTTGAATTAGAACTTACATTTAGAATTAAAAGTTCATAATATTACTGCTCAGAATCCACGTTAAGTATGACATGCATAGCTTTTTTCAATTCTAAGCAATAATATTATGATAGATTTTTATATTTTGATATTTATTACTAATTTCGCTTTTGGGGATTGTCTCTCAACTATTTCTCAATTGTCTTTCAATTGTCTTTTAATTGCCTTTTGATTATCAATCTGACCCACTTGGCTTTCTTGGCTTTATTCTCCAGATTTACCAACTGCATCCGCAGCCTCTGAAGCTGTACTTTCATCGATATGCTGTGTACCAGCTACTCCTAAAGCTGCATTTCCTTACATCTGCTACGTTCCAACTGTACCTGAAGCTATGCTCCCCTCAGTATACTATGAATCAGAAACATCCGCACTTTGATGATCGGCATTAGAAGAATCTTCCCCCTGTGAAGATTCACCAATCGAATAGCTGTCATCCTTCTCAGTATTAACATCACCGATACCCTTCCAGATATCTGTTTCACTAGGACCATTAAGTGTTGATGAATAGCTTCCATCTTCGTTAAATGTTACGCTTTCTGCAACCTTTTCAGAATGAGTAAAGCCTGTTGTATCTGTAGGCTCAGGAAGTCCCTTGACTTCTCTGAATATCTTCATAAACTCCTTACCTGTGATAGTTTCATGGTCATACAGATAATGAGCTATCTTATCAAGTACATCTCTGTTCTCTGTAAGAAGCTGCTTAGCTTCTTCATAGCACTCCTTAAGCATATTCTTAACTTCTTCATCTATCTGAGCTGCTGTTTCATCTGAACAGTCAAGTCTTGCATTACCGTTAAGATATGGATCATCAACAGTAGCAAGATTCATAAGACCGAATCTGTCTGACATACCATACTGTGTTATCATGGCCTTTGCTATCTTGGTAGCCTTCTCTATATCATTGGCAGCACCAGTAGTAACCCTGCCAAAAACAATCTCTTCTGCTGCACGACCAGCTACTAAAGTAACAAGTCTTGCCATAAGCTCATCCTTATTCTGAAGATACTTCTCTTCCTCTGGAACCTGCATAACATATCCAAGAGAACCCATAGTTCTAGGAACAATGGTAATCTTCTGAACTGGTTCAGAATCCTTCTTAAGTGCTGTAACAAGTGCATGACCAACCTCGTGATAAGCAACTGTCTGCTTTTCTTCCTTACTAAGTACTCTGTCCTTCTTTTCCTTACCTGCTATAACTACCTCTACAGCTTCGAAAAGATCCTTCTGTGATACATACTTTCTTCCCGCCTTAACAGCTGCAATAGCAGCTTCATTAATCATATTGGCAAGGTCTGAACCTACAGCACCACTTGTTGCAAGTCCGATTTCTTCAAAGTTGACAGTATCATCCATAAGAACATCCTTAGAATGTACCTTAAGTGTTTCGATACGTCCCTTAAGATCTGGCTTGTCTACTATAACTCTTCTGTCAAGACGTCCCGGTCTAAGTAAAGCCTTATCAAGAACCTCTGGTCTGTTAGTTGCTGCAAGTATGAATATACCCTTAGATGAATCAAAACCATCCATCTCTGCAAGCAGCTGATTAAGTGTCTGCTCACGCTCATCATTACCGCCGCCATATCTTGAATCACGGCTCTTACCTATGGCATCTATCTCATCTATGAATATAATACAAGGAGCCTGCTTAGTAGCTTCCTTGAAAAGATCTCTTACTCGTGAAGCACCTACACCTACAAACATCTCTACGAAGTCTGAACCTGCAAGTGAAAAGAATGGAACATTCGCTTCACCGGCTACAGCCTTTGCAAGAAGTGTCTTACCCGTTCCAGGAGGGCCTACTAAAAGAGCACCCTTTGGAAGCTTGGCACCTATCTTTGAATACTTATCCGGATTATGAAGGAAATCAACTATCTCAGTAAGTGACTCCTTTGCCTCATCCTGTCCTGCTACATCCTTAAATGTAACACCTGTCTTCTTCTGTACATATACCTTAGCTGTATTCTTGCCGACACCCATGCCGCCCATCATACCGCCGCCTTTGGATATTCTTCTGTATACAAAAGCAAATATAACATATATGAAAAGGAATGGAAGAACATACGCAACAAGGAACTCTACTATAGAAGAACTTGAATCTGGTATATATCCTGTGAATTCAATTCCTTTTCTCTTAAGAAGCGATACAAGACTGTCATCATTAACATATCCTGTATAATATGTGTAACCCAGCTTATTAACACCATTATTTTCCTGGGCATCATCTGTAGGTGTTATAAGAATTCTATCCTGCTCAAGTGCAACCTTCTTAACCTGATCATTATTCACCATCTCTATGAACTGGTTATAAGATATTTCCTTATATGTGGCATTCCTTAACATGCTGTTAAGCATAGTTATACCGATAAAAGTTATAACCGCAGCTATTATAACAAACACAATAAGATTGACATTCTTTGGCTTTTTATTGTTATTGTTGCCGTTTCTGTTGTCACGGTTATTGTTGTTATTACCACCACCGTAATTATTACCGTTGTTGTAATTATCCATCCTGTGTCTCCATTCCTAGTTTCTTTATACTCTCATAGTCTGCCATTAACAGACATTACTCATTATAAAGAAGGAATATTTATAAATCAACCTCTAATCAAAGGTTTTACACTATTTATTTTTTATTAAGAATTAAAATATACTTACCAGCCAAAAAACATTTTAAAATATGTCTATCCGCCTGAACTTTTTAATCAATATAATATTACTTGTCACAATAACGAAATCAATATTAAAACGTGACATTTTTTGATATTAAATTTATTGTCCAATTTTCAAAAGTTCACCGCACATAAAAAAGTCCACAGTCAGAAATCAAATTTCCAACTGTGGACCTTTTTATTATACTCAAATTAATGTATTTTCTTTTCCTGATACTCAAGTGCCGCACCAATGAATCCTCTGAATAATGGGTGTGGTCTGTTAGGTCTTGACTTTAATTCTGGATGAGCCTGTGTTGCTATAAACCAAGGATGATCCTTTATCTCGACCATCTCAACGATTCTTCCGTCTGGTGAGATACCTGAAAGCTGCATACCATTTTCAACAAGAACTTTTCTGTAGTCATTATTTACTTCATATCTGTGTCTGTGTCTTTCATTAATAGTCTCTTCGCCATATAATTCATATGCCTTAGAATCCTTGGCAAGCACGCAAGGGTATGAACCAAGTCTTAAAGTTCCACCAATATCGTCAATACCTTCCTGATCTGGCATAAGATGGATAACAGGATGTGTTGTATCTGGCTTTAACTCTACACTGTGTGCATCATCATATCCGATGACATCTCTTGCGAACTCAACAATAGAAAGCTGCATACCAAGGCAAAGACCAAGGAATGGAATATTATTCTCTCTTGCATATCTTATAGCCTGTATCTTACCTTCTATACCACGGTCACCGAAGCCTCCTGGCACAAGAATACCTGATACATCTGAAAGAATCTGGGCCGCATTATCTGCTGTAACTGTCTCTGAATCCACCCACTTGATAGTTACATCACATGAGTTAGCTACGCCGCCATGCTTAAGTGCTTCAACAACTGAAATATATGCATCATGAAGCTGGATATACTTGCCAACAAGTGCAACTGTAACCTTCTTTGTTGGATTCTTCCATGCCTTACACATAGCTCTCCATTCATCAAGATCTGGTTCTGGGCACTCAAGCTCAAGACACTCACATGCTACCTGTGCAAGATGCTCTTCTTCCATAGCAAGTGGGGCATCATAGAGTATCTCAACATCAAGATTCTGTAATACATGTGACTTAGGCACATTACAGAATAATGCAATCTTATCCTTGATACCTGGTTCAAGTGGATGCTCTGTACGGCACACAAGGATATCTGGCTGTATTCCCATTCCCTGCAGCTCCTTAACGCTTGCCTGTGTTGGCTTCGTCTTCATTTCACCTGATGCCTTAAGATATGGGATAAGTGTTACATGGATAAGTATAGCATTCTCACGGCCTACCTCACGCTGGAACTGTCTTATAGCCTCAAGGAATGGCTGTGACTCGATATCACCTACAGTTCCACCTACCTCGATAATAGCAATCTTAGTTTCATCTGTTGAGTAATCTCTGTAAAAGCGGCTCTTTATCTCGTTAGTGATATGTGGGATAACCTGTACTGTTCCCCCACCAAAGTCTCCTCTACGTTCCTTCTGGAGCACTGACCAGTATACCTTACCTGTTGTAACGTTAGAATTCTTGTTAAGGCTCTCATCTATGAATCTTTCATAATGTCCAAGGTCAAGATCTGTTTCTGCACCATCATCTGTTACGAATACTTCACCATGCTGTATAGGGTTCATAGTACCTGGATCAATGTTTATATATGGATCAAACTTCTGCATAGTCACTTTGAATCCACGTGCTTTTAATAATCTTCCTAATGATGCTGCTGTTATACCTTTTCCAAGTCCTGAAACAACACCACCTGTTACAAATACATACTTTACAGCCATTTTTCCTCCTGTCTGCCATATGGCACGTCCGTTTAGCATAATATGATACCTGTGTGAACCACTCTGCAGTTCACATAAACCACGAAAAAACAAATATCCGGCAGTACACATATTACTACCGGCTACTTCTTCGTCGCAAAATTTTTTCTACATTATACAGTCATTTTTTTTTAATTTCTACCCCTTTTTTAATAAAAAAACTATAGATTTTAATTTTATAACAATCGTTAGTTTTTAATGTATTCCATGGCAGATATAACGTACTTTTGCTTAATAATATTAAGTTCATATATTTTTATATTATCTGCTTTTTTTCCAGATATATACATATTTACAACTGATGCCATATTAGCAGCCGTCTCATGCCTGAACTCCACTTTTGATACTGTACCAGCAATTCCATCTCCTGTGAGCTTTGCATATGCCTCCTTAAGTGTCCATATACGGGCAAATCTTAAGCTATCATCACCTATCCAGTCACATTCTGCCTGTGTAAAGAATCTTTCTGCAACCTTTATAGCATTTTTTCTTGGTCTTTCAATATCTATTCCAACTGCTCTGTCTGATACTGCACACACTACACAAGTGCCTGCATGGGATAAGTTAAAATATGTATCCAGACCACTGTATACAGGCTTTCCATTTCCTGCATATTCTATATTATAATCATATGAAGTGTCATAGCTTTTCACCAGTTCATCCAGTTTTACGTTAAATATATCATCTGAAGCTGTCTTTAGCTCAATCTCACCGGCATATGACATATCTATACTGTAAAGCTTCGTTGCATAATTAAGAAGAAGCCCCGCAACGAGGCTTCTTTCTTTATCTTCCATAAACCTGTACCGCTCTATTTTATCTTTTCTGTAAGCTGGTACAAGTTTAAGTCCTTTATTCATAATGTCATCATTCATATCTGATATATCTGTAAGAAATATTTTCATAATCACTTTCCTAACATTGTATTACTATGCTGTAACAGTATCAAACTGACTCTCATAAAGTGTCTTATAGAAACCACCTGCTGCAAGAAGCTCTTCATGATTGCCTTTTTCTATGATGTGTCCATCCTTCATAACAAGTATCACATCTGCTGACTGTATAGTTGAAAGTCTGTGTGCTACGATAAAGCTCGTTCTTCCCTCCATAAGCTTTGCAAATGCGTTCTGTATCCTGATTTCTGTTCTTGTATCTATAGATGATGTGGCTTCATCAAGTATAAGCATAGGTGGGCGTGTAAGCATAACCCTTGTTATGCATAAAAGCTGCTTCTGACCCTGTGACAGGCTTCCTCCATCCTCACCTATAACTGTATCAAAACCGTTTGGAAGTCTTTTTATGAAACCATATGAATATGAAGCTTTTGCTGCCTGTATAATCTCTTCCTCAGTTGCATCAGGCTTACCCATGACGATATTCTCTCTTATAGTTCCTGCCTTAAGCCATGTTTCCTGAAGAACCATTCCAAAACCATGTCTTAATGAATATCTTGTCATATCCCTGATATCTGTACCTGACACATCTATGCTTCCCGAATTAACATCATAGAATCTCATTAAAAGATTAATAACTGTTGTCTTTCCACAGCCTGTAGGTCCAACTATAGCTATTCTCTGACCTTTCTTTACATGAAGATTAAAGTCCTCTATAAGCTTCTTATCCGGTGTATATGAGAAGTATACGTTATTAAGGTCAACCCTTCCATCAACCTCCTTTATATCTGCTGCATTTTCAGCATCTGGAAGCTCTGGCTCTTCTTCTATAAGCTCAAACATTCTTGCCGCACATGCAAGTGCATTCTGAAGCTCTGTTATGACACCTGATATCTCGTTGAATGGCTTGGTGTACTGGTTGGCATAGCTTAGAAAACTTGATAGCTGTCCTACTGTGATTCCACCTGATATAGCTATAAATGCACCTGATACAGCAACACCAGCATATACAAGACTATTAACAAATCTTGTTGATGGATTAGTGATTGATGAGAAGAAGATTGCTCTTAATGAGTATTTCTGTAACCTTTCATTAATCTCGTCAAAGCGTGCTACTGCTTCTTCTTCATAACCATACGCCTTTACAACCTTTTCTCCACCTATCATCTCATCTATAAAGGCTGTCTGCTCACCTCTTGTTTCAGACTGAAGCTTAAACATTGAAAATGTTTTCTTTGCTATAAAGCTTGCTACAAAGAAGGATACTGGTGTGATAAGCACTACTACAAGTGTTATCCTCACATTAATTGTAAGCATGAATACAAGTGTTCCAACTATAGTAAGAACTCCTGAGAAAAACTGTGTGAATCCCATAAGAAGTCCATCTGCAAACTGATCAACATCGGCTATGACACGGCTCACTATATCACCATAAGACTGTCCATCTATATACCTAAGTGGAAGCTTCTGTATCCTTTCCATAGCCTCATCTCGTATATCTCTTGTTACATGATATGTTATCTTGTTGTTACATATGTTCATTATCCACTGTGACAGGGCTGTTATAGCAACTATAACTCCTATCGTCACAAGAATTCTGCTTATACCTGCAAAATCAACATTGCCAGGTCCTACTATATGATCTATTCCACGTCCGACAAGAATAGGAACATATAAAGTTGATGCTACTGTCACTGCTGCCATAAGTATAGACAATATAAGAAATCCGCTATACTTTTTTATTCTTTTAAGAACCTTTAAAAGCGTGCCCTTCTGGGCTTTCTTCCTATCTTTATTATCTTTCATAACTACTCCATTTCATACACAAGCTTTTAAACTTTCGACTATCCTGATAATTTATGCACCCTTAGCTGATTTAAACTGTGAATTATATATTTCCCTGTAAACCTCACAGTTTGCTAACAGTTCACTATGTGTTCCGATTCCTGCCACATTACCATCATCAAGTACGATAATCTTATCTGCATGCATAAGTGATGCTGAACGCTGTGATACTATGAATACAGTAGGATTGTTTGGCATTGTCCTGATTGACTTTCTAAGTGCTGCATCTGTTGCAAAATCAAGTGCCGATGCGCTGTCATCAAGTATAAGGACATCTGGCTTCTTAACAACAGCTCTTGCTATTGTAAGTCTCTGCCTCTGGCCACCTGAAAGATTCTTTCCACCCTGCTCTATCATATAGTCAAGACGTCCATCTTTTTTATCAACAAACTCCTTCGCCTGTGCTATGGCAAGTGCCTCATCTATCTCACCATCAGTTGCATCCTGTTTGGCAACCTGCATGTTGTTTCTTATACTGCCCTTAAACAGCACAGCCTTCTGCATGACTATGCCGACCTTATCTCTTAATTCTTCTAACTTTATATCCTTAACATTGACACCATCTATAAGAACTTCTCCCTCTGTGGCATCATAAAATCTTGGAATAAGTCCTACAAGACTTGACTTACCGGAGCCTGTACCACCTATGATACCTATAGTCTGGCCTCTGTACGCCTTAAAGCTTACACCTGCTATACTTGTATCACCAGCTCCACTATACGTAAGTGCAGCATTTTTAAACTCTACTACCGGCACTTCATCATCAGATTCCTTCACACTGGCTGTTCCATCCTGCATACCTGGTTTAACATCAAATATTGACTGTATACGTCCTGCACATGCAAGAGCCTTAGTTATATTGATTATAAGATTAGCAAGCTTAATCAGCTCCACAAGAATCTGTGACATGTAGTTATAAAGTGCCACAACCTGTCCCTGTGTTAAAGCTCCCTGGTTTACTCTCACGCCACCTATCCATATAAGTGCTATGATTGAAACATTTACAACCACATAAGTAAGTGGATTCATAAGTCCTGATATCTTACCTACAAACTTCTGAAGATGATTAAGCTCTTCATTCTTCTCTTTAAAATGCTTAAGCTCATCCTCCTGCTTGTTAAACGCTCTTATGACTCTTACACCAGTAAGATTCTCTCTGGTTATACCTAGTATGGTATCAAGGCCTGCCTGAACCCTTTTATATAAAGGTCTTGTACCGACCATGATTCCAAACACAATAACAGCAAGCACTGGTATAGCTGCTGCAAACACAAGTGCTGCCTTAACATCTATGGTAAATGCCATGATCATGGCACCAAACACTATGAATGGTGAACGTAAAAACAATCTAAGCACCAGATTTACACCATTCTGTACCTGGTTAATATCGCTTGTCATACGTGTTATCAGCGTTGAAGTACCAAGCTCATCAAGCTCTGTGAATGAAAGTGACTGGATATGCTTAAAAAGTGCATGCCTTATACCTGTTGCACATCCAACTGCTGCTTTCGCGCTGAAATACTGTGCTGTTATGGAACACGTAAGTCCTATAACTGCAAGTAAAAGTAACATAAGACAGGATTTAACAATATAACCTGTATCCTGACTGGCTATACCCCTGTCTATAATCGATGCCACAACAAGTGGCACAAAAAGTTCAAAAAGTGCCTCAAGCATCTTAAAAAGAGGTGCAAGAACACATTCCTTCTTAAGTTTTTCCAGATACTTAAGTATCATTTTCATAGTTAATTTCATTCCTTTCATGGACATCTGCTTTAAAATGCATAATGCCTTATATATTTTCTTTTAATGCTTCTACTCCAGCATAAACAACTGTGCTATAAGATTCTCATAGCTATATTTTCTCTTAGTCATAAAGAACTTATTATATTCTTCATAGTTGTAATAAGAATGTTCATACTGCCTTGAATATAAATGCGCAAGATCAACCTGCCTTACGAATTCAAGCTTTTTACCGTTAAGATACCAGTCCGCTACATCCATCATCTTAAGTGCAAGAAGTCCGACAGCCGCCCCCTTCATCTTAAGCAGGACATTATAATCATATACTGCATCAAGAAAATATCTGTAAACATAATACATAAGCATCTGTTCATACTCATGCTGATTATCTTCATAATACTTATTAAATTCATTCACAATATTCCTGAATGTCATGGCATCCTTACAGTTTTCATAGAAAATATTAATCTCCTGTGTATATATATTCCAGTCTGTGTTAATAATCTCCATTCCTTTGAATCTGTCAAACAGATGTTTTGTATACATATATGCATCAGGCCGCATAGCTGCACTATCCCGTGCCTTGTCAAGCTTATGTTCCCTATAATCTTCCTTTGCATATCTTTTACAGACACCTATTATAAGTTCATCTCTTTCCCTGTCAAGATAATGCTGTATATCTTTTGCAAACATAAGCAGAAGTACTGCTCTTTCAGCTATCGTATAGTCTCTGTCTGAAACTATGTTATAAGCTATAGTCCTTGCCTGTCTTAGCTGCATATAGGTTATGGGATCTATGTCATTGTATGAGCTCACCTCTTCATCACTGTCTTTTATGTCAAATGTAAGCTCATCCTTATATCCTAATATAAGCTCACCTGCTGTTTTACACGATGGTGCTATGCCAATCTCTCGTACACTTCCGTACTCATTAATAAATCTTGGGAACTCTGCACATGTTTCACACAGCTTATCCTCACCAAGTTCAATAAATAAATCACACAGGTTATTATCATTTAAAAAAGGACATCTGCCATTATTCAGTGTAAATGTACACCCACCATCCTCTGATGGCACCATTACACTCTTAAGTCTTTTCCCGAAGCTTCCCTTTACCTTCTTGTAATGCTTATAAGAAGCCTCATCAACATCAACATCCCATCCGGCACAACATGTATCAGTACATGCCCCTGCTATACACTTAAAATCCTTATAATAAGCTGGCGTTACTATCTTCATATATTTTCCTCTTACTACATTCTTTTCTTATCTGTCATACTCTTAATAAATGTATATATTGTGGTTGCAAAAAGCACTGCAAATATAGCACATGAAATAAAATACATGTAAAAAAGATATGGTCTTGCTATCAGCCAGTCTGTCATAGGTGATGTATACACTTCATTCAGCGTAAACATGTCGTTAAACACTGGTGTCATCTGCATAAGCTGTGGATATTTTGCTATAGCTATATACGCAAGCATACCTATAGCCGGAAATGACATACACCCAGCTATAAGTGCTGCCACTATGCTCACCGTTCTTACTATAAATGCTTTACTGTCTATCTGCTTTCTTGTAAGTATATTAAATATAATAGCAGCTACAGTAAGTATTATCATAAACATATAATCGTCTATAAGCAGTGCCACTCTGCTAAATAAGTTTTCACCCTGCAGTGTTGTATACTGTGCCATAAGCATATAGAAATTATAAATTGCTTTAATGCCTGTATAAAACGCACCTATAATTATCACTCTGAATATTATATTTATAACTCTTCTTCCATTATTATCCGGCATAATAATCCTCCATTCTTGCGTATGAAAAATCTTATTTTTCACACCATTCTCCTTAATATGATGTCAACATAACCTGTTGTCCTTAAAATTCCCCAAAAATCCAAAAACATATCTAGTATAACATAATTAACTGACAAAACAATAACAAAGCTGCTGTTATTAACATATTTTTCATTGATAGGATATTGTTTTCCTTATTGAAATACTATGCACTTTAAGTGTATAATTATAACATTATATTAATATCAGTCTTTATATTTTGTCTGATATTAAAAAGCACAGAAAGGATAAGAAAATGAACAAGAAAAAATTCTCCGTATTAAAGCGTATCTCTATGCTTTCAGCGGTTATCATGTTAACTCTTACTGCAGCATTTTCACTGACAGCATGTGGTAAAAGTAACATTCCTGAAAATACTGTATTTTCAGCAGATGACCTTGCTGGTAAGTCAGTAGGCGTACAGTTAGGAACTACCGGTGATATATATGTTTCCGATATGGAATCTGATGGCTCCGGAACTAAGGTAGAAAGATTTAACAAAGGAAATGATGCCATACAGGCACTTAAGCAGGGCAAAATTGATGCTGTTGTTATCGATGCACAGCCTGCTAAAGCATTTGTCAATGCCAATAGCGACCTTTGCATGCTTGATGAAGATTTTGTAACTGAGGATTATGCTATATGTATAGCAAAGAATAACAGCTCTTTCACATCTAAGGTCAATGATGCACTTAATGTACTTATTAATAATGGAACTATTGATAAAATAATCAGTAATTATATTGGGGAAAATGCTTCAAAGCAGCCATATGAACCTACAGGTTCAGGTGAAAACGGTACTCTTACAATAGCTGTTAATGCTTATTTTGAACCTTATGAATACTATAATAATGGTAAGGTAAGTGGTATTGATATTGATATATCTAATGCAATAGCTGATTCTCTTGGAATGAAGCTGTCTGTTGAAGATATGGAATTCGATTCTATAATAACTGCCGTATCTTCAGGAAAAGCTGATATGGGTATATCTGGTATAACTGTAACAGAGGAACGTAAGAAAAATATTGATTTTACTATCCCATATGCTACTTCAAGCCAGGTTATCATTGTAAGAAATAATGATGCAGCACACCAGGGAACAAGCTTTTCAGACAAATTCAAAACTGATTTTATTAAAGACGGCAGATATCAGTATCTTCTAACTGGTCTTAAAAACACTTTAATCATTGCTTTGTGTGCAGCTATTATGGGTATTGTCATAGGCTTCCTTATAGCTGTCGTAAGATCTAACCACGATAAAACTGGTGGCATGAAAGTACTTAACTTTATATGTAATATTTACCTGACTGTCATACGTGGTACACCAACTATGGTTCAGTTGCTTATTATTTACTATGTAATATTCAGTTCTGTCCAGGTTAACAAAATAATTGTTGCCATACTTGCCTTCGGTATTAACTCTGGAGCTTATGTAGCTGAAATATTCCGTTCAGGTATTATGTCCATTGATAACGGACAGTTTGAAGCAGCACGAAGCCTTGGCTTAAGTTACAGAAAAACAATGAAGCTTGTAATACTTCCTCAGGCATTCAAGAATGTTTTACCTGCACTTGCCAACGAATTCATCGTTCTGTTAAAGGAAACCTCTATCAGTGGTTATATAGGACTTAACGATCTTACACGTGGTGGTGATATTATCCGAAGCATAACTTATGACCCTATGCTTCCTCTCTTTGGTGTGGCTATCATCTATCTTGTATTAGTTGTTATCCTTTCATCACTTGTAAAGAAACTAGAAAGGAGATTAAGAAGCAATGAGCGACACTAATGTAATACTTGAAGTTAAGAATTTAAAAAAGACCTTTGGAGACCACGAAGTACTAAAGGATATTAATACTACTGTTAAAAAAGGTGAGGTTATCGCCATAATCGGTCCATCCGGATGTGGTAAGTCTACATTCTTAAGATCTCTTAACCTTCTTGAAGTACCTACTTCAGGTCATATTATATATGAAGGTAATGATCTTACTGAAAAAGGTGTAGACCTTGATAAGCTAAGACAGAGTATAGGAATGGTGTTCCAGCACTTCAATCTTTTTCCTAATATGACTATTAAGAAAAATATCACGCTTGCACCCGTACAGCTTGGACTAATGTCCAAAGAAGAAGCTGACAAAAAAGCTATGGAACTTCTTGAACGAGTTGGTCTTCTAGATAAGGCTGACTCATATCCAGATATGTTATCCGGCGGTCAGAAGCAAAGAATCGCTATAGCCAGAGCTCTTGCCATGAATCCGGAAATCATGCTCTTTGACGAACCTACATCCGCTCTTGATCCTGAAATGGTTGGTGAGGTTCTTTCTATCATGAAAGAGCTTGCAGCTTCCGGCATGACTATGATTGTCGTAACTCACGAGATGGGATTTGCTAAAGAAGTATCAAGCAGATGTATGTTTATTAATGAAGGCCGCATCGAGGAAGAAAATGAACCTAAGACATTCTTTGAACAGCCTAAGAGTGAAAGACTCAGGGATTTCCTGTCTAAGGTTCTATAAACTGAGTTGTTGTTTAATTGAATATTAGTTGATGACGAACGAACGACAAATATAAGATACAGGCAGTCCTGCACACTATGTTCAATGCCAGAAGCTTTGATTGGATAGTTCTAAGTCTTTCCATATAAACTATGGTAACTGACGCTACCGCTCAGACGCGCCGTCCATGGCGCGGCTTCGCTGCTTCGCACATCCGTGTACGAAGCTAGCTGGTTGGCTAATGGAAAGACTAAGAACTATCACAATCAAACTTCAAGTGCATTTCACATAGTATGCAGGACTGCCTGTATCTTATATTTGTCTGTGTTGCGGCACAATTTAATACTGAATATTCAATTAAATCAAGGGGGGGGACGAAACAGGGCGGAATTGTGCGTTTTACGCGCAATTCCGCCCCTCATGCCTCTCCCCTCTGATTTAGCCACACATTCATTTTTCTTTAATTAATTTAAAGTCAGACAGTATATATGAGGAAAGCAGGTGCGCATACATTATAAGATGCACTTGAAGTTCAATTGTGATAGTTCTTAGACTTTTTCTTAACTACCCAGCTATCCACAGACACGGATGTCTGTGGAAGCGAGATATGGGACATGGATGTCCCGTATCGAACGGTAGCGGCAACTGCCGTTATCCATATAAAAAGTCTTAGAAATATCCAATTGAAGCTTCTGGCATCGCTGATGTGTGCACACCTGCTTTCCTCATATATACTGTCGTCCGTATGTTGAGAATGTATGCTCAACAACTATATAATTTTCTTCCCCGTCACCGGATCTGTTAATCCAAGAAGTGCCATTATAAGTGCCATTCTCACATATACACCATTCTGTACCTGTTCAAAATATGCAGCTCTTGGATCCTTATCAACATCCGCAGCTATTTCAGTTATTCTTGGGAGTGGGTGAAGTACTGGCATATCCTTAGGTGCTTTCTTTAACTTTTCCGCATTAAGTATATAACAATCACGTAATCTTATATATTCATCCTCACTAAAGAATCGTTCTTTCTGTACTCTCGTCATATAAAGTACATCAAGCTCTGGCAGCACACTCTCTAACTGCCTTGATTCCTTATATACATCTGTGTTGTTATCAAGAACATCCTGTATCATATAATCAGGCATTTTAAGCTCTTGTGGAGATATGAATATATATTTGTTTCCTTTATATCTTGAAAGGCTTTTCACAAGTGAATGTACTGTTCTTCCGAACTTAAGGTCTCCACACAAACCTACTGTAAGGTTATCAAGTCTTCCTTTTCTTGATTTTATAGTCATAAGATCTATCATAGTCTGTGTTGGATGGCTATGTCCTCCATCTCCGGCGTTGATAACAGGTATTCTCGAATAAAGCGATGCCAGCATAGGTGCACCTTCTTTAGGATGTCTCATAGCTACAATATCTGCGTAGCAGCTTATTACACGGATTGTATCTTCAACCGTTTCTCCCTTGTTAACACTTGATACATCAGCAGATGGAAAACCTATCACAGTACCACCAAGATTAAGCATGGCTGTCTCAAAGGAAAGTCTCGTCCTTGTACTTGGTTCATAGAATAATGTAGCTATCTTCTTTCCCTTAGCCACTTCACTATATGCTGGCATATTATCACGTATTCTTTCTGCCAGTGCAAGTATATCCCCTGTTTCCTCCACTGATAAATCCTTTGGGTCAATCAAATGTCTCATGTCATATTCCTCTTCTTTCATGCAGTTTATATCGTCAATATATTTATTATCATTTCTTATTCCATTAATCTCGCAGCATTTTATTATAGATCCTGCATTAAGCATCAATCCCTTAAAAGATATTCTTCTCTCTCTGCCCCGGTCGATACAAGATGTATTTTATGACTGATAAGCTCCTCAAGCTTAAGAATATAATTTTTTGCATTTTCTGGAAGTTCATCCCAGCTTCTACAACCGGATATATCACATTTCCAGCCTGGAAGCTCTTCTATAACAGGCTCAGCCTTTTCTAACCTGCTGTCTGTTACGAAATCCTTAGTTATTGTTCCATCTATGCTATATGCTGTTATTATCGGTATTGTATCAAAATCACTCAATACATCTAACTTTGTAAGCGCGATATCATCAACATTCTGACACATTATTCCATATCTGCTTGCAACTGCATCAAATGGACCGACTCTTCTTGGTCTACCCGTTGCTGCGCCATATTCTCCGCCAGCTTTTCTTAACTCTTCCATCCAGCTTTCAGGCATAGCTTTTTCTGCCACGAATCCACCTTCACCAACACATGTTGAATATGCTTTCATAACACCTACAACCTGTGAAACATTATATCCCATAAGGCCTGTACCCATAGGTATATATGCCGCAAGTGTATTAGAACTCGATGTATAAGGATATATGCCATAATCTATATCCCTCAATGCACCAAGCTGTGCCTCAAACAATATATTTTTATTATCCTTTGCAGCATTTCTTAAAAGTGCTGAAGTATCGCATATATAATCCTTAAACATATGTGCCTGTGTCTTACACCACTCAAGAAGCTCATCATATGAAACTGGTGGCTGATGATATATGTTTTCAAGAATAAGATTCTTGCTCTCGACTATAACGGAAAGGCGGTGTCTTACTGATGGCTGGTCTATGTTAAGCAAATCTCCTATCCTAAGTGTTTTTTTCATATATTTGTCACCATATGCATAAGCAATTCCTCTTCTTGTTGAACCATATGCAGAGCCTGACTGTGACAATCTTTCCTCCTCTAACACATCCTGACGCACATGCATAGGCATACATATAGTTGCTTTATCCGATATCTTAAGATTATCTGGTGTTATTTTCACATTCATCTGCTGCATTATAGATATTTCGTGACGAAGATGATCCAGGTCTATAACCATACCATTTCCGAGTACACACACTACATCTGGATGAAGGATTCCTGATGGCAGAAGATTAAGCACATACTTTCCTTCCTGGGTAACTACCGTATGTCCTGCATTATTTCCTCCCTGATAACGTACAACATAATTCGCTTTCGCACTCATAAGGTCTACTATACGTCCCTTACCTTCATCTCCCCAATTAATACCAACTACTGCTTTTAACATACGTACTGCCTTCCTTTCATTTACATATTACCATTCAGAGCCTTGTGGAATTCTCCCTGAAATACTCTTGATTTTTCTTATCAAAAGCATTATACTTTGCGTTGAATAAGATGTAAAACATATATTTGATATATCTGTTATATCATAATCATATGTCATCATGCCACGACTGAAGGGTACTCTGTTATGACTTTTTATGACATCTGTTCTGACTTTATTATGACATTACATAAATAATATGATGTGTCATAATATTTCTAATACACATAATGAATCTATAATAAGACATATAGAATAAGACATTTAAAATAAACATTTAAAATAAACATTTAGAATAAGATATTAAGAAAAGAGGCATATATGATAAGCTACGATTATTACAGGATATTTTATTATGTTGCACAATATAAAAGCTTCACTAAGGCCGCAGAAATGCTTGATAATAACCAGCCTAATATAACACGCTGCATGAATAATCTTGAAAGTGAGATAGGCTGCAAGCTATTTGTACGTTCCAACAGGGGAATCACACTCACACCAGAAGGTGAACGATTATATGAACACGTTGCTGCCGGATGTGAGCAGTTTTCAGCTGGTGAATGTGAACTAGCCAAAGATAAAGGACTTGAACGTGGACTTATTAATATCGGTGCAAGTGAAACTGCACTCAGGCTTATATTATTAGACAGGCTTGAGACATTCCATGAAACTTATCCACACGTCAGATTAAAAATATCTAATCACTCATCTCCACAGGCTATAGCAGCCCTTGAAAACGGACTGGCTGATATTTCTGTTATCACTACGCCTGTAACTATACCTAAAAACTATCATAAGGAATCATTATATTCATTCAGGGAGCTTCTTATAGGTGGAACTAAATATGCAGACCTCGCATCAAAAATGCGAAGCCTGCACGACTTAAATAATATTCCTTTTATATGTCTTGGAAATGATACCGCAACAAGAAACCTGTATATAGAATTCTTTCTTAACCATCATCTTCAGTTTGCACCTGATATGGAGGCTGCAACAACTGACCAGGTTCTTCCTATGGTTGAACACAACCTTGGAATAGGATTTTATCCAGAAGACCTGTGTGCTGCTTCTATCACCAGCGGTTCAATATATCCTATAAGACTTGTGGAACCTCTTCCCGAGCGTGAAGTATGCCTTGTATGGGATAAAGGCAGACCATTAAGCATAGCTGCAAAGAAGCTGATTGATACATTAAAAAAATCTTAATGGTAAAGCTGACTTAAAACTTCATTCCATACTCTTTTAAGCTGACTTTTCCATTAATAACTTCTATACCATCTGCCTTAAGAAGTTCCTCCTGCCTTTCTGCACCACCAAAGGCAAATGCACCAGACAGTTCACCCTTAGAGTTAACGACCCTGTAGCATGGTATGTTATCAGGGTCTGGATTCTTATGAAGTGCATTACCTACTGCCCTTGCCATCCCCTTGTTACCCGCCATATCAGCTATCTGCCCATAAGTAGCAACACAGCCCTTTGGTATTTTTTTAACTGCCTCATATATCCTTTTAGATGGATTATAAGTAACAAGCTCATAGCTTTCCTTAATCATAGTCTTTATAGCATCATCTGGAACTGAACCATCAAGTATGATCGTATTCCAGTGTTCTTTATTCTGATGCCATCCTGGTATTACTGACTTAAATGCACTCCTCCAGTAATCTCTCCATTCAAGGTCTGCCTTTACATTTAAGTTTATATAACCATCCTTCTCATAAGTCCATAAAAATGCCTTTTTACTTCCTTTAACTCTTACAAGCTGCCAGTTAGCATCGTGAAATGGTGCTTCTACATATGTATCTGGAAATGATAAACCGTATTGAAGTACTTCTTCCCTATTCTCCATAACAATCCTCCATTCTATGCACTTTTTATAAATCCATGTTTAATTAATATCTATTATAACAAAATAGCAGGTTGATACAATAACCAACCTGCCATTTGCAATTAACTTTACATCTGCTTTTAACTTTACATCTACTTTTAACTTTACATCTACTTTTACCTTTATTTTTAAGCATGCTGTATTTCTACTGCTGCTGCCTTTTTAGTGTTAGCACGCTTTGCACTTATTACTGCAAATACTGCTTCGATAGCTGCTGCCACAATAATGCAGTTAACCTGTGTAATACCAAAGCCAACATAGTTTGTTGCAATACCAAGTCCCCAGGCTATAAAGGCACCCCAGTTTACGACTGGAATCTCATTGCCCTCAAGTGATGGATACCCTTTTCTATACTTAACAAGATAATCTGCAATAAACACACCACCAAGTGCTGGAATTGTAGTTGCCAGGAAATTAATAAATGTTCCAAAATAGTTATAGAAACCGATTATAGCACCTATTGTTCCAGCAAGTCCAAAGCCAATTACAAGAGTCTTTCTATTAACCTTAAATGTATTGCCAAGTGAAAGGGAACCTGAATATACGCAGCCCTGTGCTGTTGACCATATATTTAAAATCATTACAATAAATGCTGGTGCAAGAAGTCCCTGTGCTGCAAGCACAAAGGTTATATCTGAATATCCTGTGGCAATAGCACCGACCGCACCAAGTATAATCATAAGAGGATTAGCTATAATCATTGCAAGAAACATTATAATTAAAGTCTGTTTTTTGTTCTTTGCGAACCTTAATACATCTGGTGTAAATGAAACTGCACCACATACAAAAGAACCTATTGAAAGTGAAACTAATGTATTAAAGGATGCTGGATTCTCAGGCTGGATAGCAAACAGACCTGTAAGTCCACCAGTACTTTTAACACTAAGTACAATAGAAATAATACCAAATATAAGCACAAGTGGAACTGCTATATCACTAAGCTTCGACATCCACTTCATACCAAAAAGTGCTGTTGCTGTCATGCCAATGCCGGCAATTATTGCAATAGGAATTATTGGAAGTGCTGGAAACAATGCGTTAGAAGCCTGACCAATCATATAAGTATCAACTGAAAACCATCCTATAAGGGTTACAACAATCATAAGTGAAATAACCTGTGAGCCATACTTACCAAAAGCATATCTGCACAGCATACCAAAGGTATTACCTGTCTTTAAGGCTATTAGTCCCATAAATGAGCCTAATATCAATAATACTATGCTTCCTACAGCCAATGCCTTTAACAATGTTGCAAAGTCAGTAGATATTCCCATTGTTCCGCCAACCTGCATGCCTGTTACAACAAACACATATCCAATCCATACAACACATATTTCCCAGAAGCTTTTCTTCTGTGAAGCCGGTACACTTGTCTGGGTAAATTCGCTGTCTTTTACATTTTCTCTCTTTTCCATAATTGTTTACCTCCTGTTTTCTAAAGTGCTATCAGCTTATATCAGTTTAATGAATATCTGAAGGCTGATACTCCCAGATAACGTACAAAAGGCGCCAGAAGCTTTAATAAACTTCCGACGCCTTTGTCGCTTAATCATTAGACTTAAACTAAAATAAGCCGGATGCAGAGATATTACCTTCTGCATCCGACCTCTTTGTCAAATCTTGAGTTGATTATATCTGCATAGATTTTTTATATCAATGTACAAATAGTACATTGATATTGTATAAATAGTGTGCATTTTGATTATCCGTTAGTTGAAATCAACGAACGTTATAATCATACAGCCTCATGCACACTTATTAAAAATCCACATATTTTTTCAGATAAAAAGCATTCATTATTTCCCGCCTTACACTATAATCTTTAAGTTGCTTACCAAGTGCATTTTCTATCTTTTCCAGCCTTTGTAAAAGAGTATTCCTGTGTATATACAGATTCTGTGCTGTCTTAGCTACATTAAAATTATTTTTCTGATACTCATTTAAAGTTTCAAGCAATGGTATTTTACTGACCTCTTCCTCGTCCATAATATTTCCAAGGACAGACATAACATAATTATGTATTTCTGTATCTGTTGATGAATCCGCTATAAGCCTGATAAATCCAAGCTCCTCATAAAATGCTATATATGAGGAGTGATTTCTTATGGAACTAAGTGCCTTTAATGCGTGTCTGTAGCTTTTCTTATAGCTTTCTATATCCTTATAGGAATTGCCTACTCCTATTAAAAGCTTTGTTTCAGGAAAACTTCTATGAAAACTCTCATATACATTATGGAATAATCTGGAAAGTCTGTCCTTACCTATATCCTTAATAAAGACTATTATGTTACTGTAATGTTGTAATAACATGTATGGACAATCTATATCACTTCCAAATATTTCCCTGCTAAGCCGGTTAGTTACTTCATTGCGGTAATTCTCTACATCATCAGTTTTAATTATCACTACGCAATAAGCTTCCGATAAATCATAACCGTAAAACCTTGCCTGCTCTAACGCATAGGTCTTATCTATATCAGTAAACAGCATATTCTTCATAAGCTCTGAAATTGATACCTCCCTGAGCTGATTTCTGATAATATAATCATATATTGTATTTAATACATTTCCAAAGGAAACATTCCAAGGAAGTGTAAATATTGGCAGCTTAATCTCATTTGCGAAGTCAATAACCTTCTTTGAAATCTCTGGTATATATTCGGCATTTAATTCAAAGGCTATACAGGCGGCACCTGCTTTATTTGCATTGTCTATTAATTCTATAAGATTATTTTCCTCATACAGCTTTAATCCGATACCATTTATTACAAGAAATTCACCACCCTCCATCCACTCATAAAAGTTCTTAAGCTGTGCTATGTTAGGTCTTGTAACACTCCTGTTGAGTCCATTTGCACCTGCGATTAACTGCAGATTATTATCTTTAAAATATTCTATTTCCATAAAATCTTTAACACAGACCATAGATACCTCCCCTTTTACTAACTCTTCATAACATCTAATCTGAACTGAACTGCTCCTTTGCTATTCAATTCAGCTACAATTCACTCATTCATTATATTATACATTAATATGCAATACATCATGTACATATTGTACATTGAAAATATTTATACCTGATTTTATACTTTAAACCATCAAAAGACAAGGGCGTCTGGAAAATATCCAGGCGCTCTTTTTTATTTTTCTGATTGGAGGATATGCTATGAGTAAACGATTCTATGAATGGTCAAAAACATTTGATTTAAACAAAGAAGAAATAGCCTTAATAATTGTCGATATGCAGAAGGGCTTTGTAGATGAAGGTGCACCTCTTGAGGTACCTATGGCAAGAGCACAGATTCCTGCCATAACTAATATAATGCAATACTGTGAACAGGCTGGAATTCCTGTATTCTTATCAAGATTCGAACAGGATAAGGGCTATGCATACGATTTCTATTGGAAAAGAAATAAAGAAAGAGGTCTGCTCAATAAAGATGGCTCCTGCAAATTTTCCAGGAATAGTGCTGAAACACAGCTATGTGACAGCCTCGCTTCACTCGTATCAGATAACGATTGCGTATTCTCTAAGTACAGCTACGACTGCTTTGCACATACCTCTCTTGAATTTGAGCTTAAACGAAGACACATTAAAACAGTTATTGTTGTTGGTACAGTTGTAAACTGGTGCGTTGATAGTACTGTAAGAAGTGCCTACCACAGGGACTACAATGTTGTTGTTCTATCTGATTGTGTAAGCGGTTACGAACACGCCGGTGCAACTGGTGAAAAATGGGTGGATATGGAGCTTGACCTTTTTGCTGAGGGCTTTGCAGAGGTTATGTCTTCTGATGCTGCTATATCTGAGTTAAACAAAATTAGTATTATAAATGAAACAAAGAAAAGCAGCAGCTTTTAAGGGTCTTTTTCAGACATGTTATAATCTTTTTATATGCATATTGCCCTTATTAATAAAATAGATTCTAAATATATTAATTCCGACCTGCTGGAACAATATACTTAGAATCTATTTTTACTAATATTGATTGTACAATATATTTCTTTAATATATATTTCTTTAATATATATTGTTTTAATATTTCTAACTATTACTTTGCTTCTGCCTGTTTAGAATGCAGTTTATTAAACACCAGTAATCCCACACCGCATATTACAAAGAATATTGATATAAACTGTGATGTAGATAAGAAACCGACTTCACCACGGTAATCATTTCTTAAAAACTCTATAAGAAAACGTCCGATGCCATAAAGTATCATATATATATAACCTATATCCCCTGCTGGCAGATACTTACTCTTTCCCTTTTTCCTTCCTGCTGTAAAGCTATAATTATAAGCAATAACGAGAAGTATAATCATATGAAGGAAGTCTGCTCCTGCTGATATAAGCTGTGTTGGTATAAGCTTAACCCCCGCTGGTGCCTGCGAACCTACTGGAAATATAACTCCAAAGTGGCTTGTTGTTTCCCTTCCATAGCAGCAGCCTGCAAGAAAACAGCCTATTCTTCCAAAGCCCTGTGCAAGTGCAATCTCAGGCATTACAAGATCAAAATATTCCATAAAGTTTAACTTCTTTACCCTACAATAAAGCATACAGCATAGCACACCGGCTATTATTCCACCATATACAACAAAGCCTGCTGAACCAAGCACCGCCTTCGGATTCTTTATAAATTCATCAAACTCAACTATAACATATAAAAGCTTGGCACCAAGAAAGCCTGAAACACCTGCTATTATGGTAATATCAATAATTGCTTCCTCACGCAGGCCAAGCCTTTTAGCCCTGTATTCGGCAAGCAGCATAGCAAGTATGAAGCCTATTCCTATCATCAGGCCATACCCATGTACTGTCAGGCTCCCTATACTAAATAAATCTGTCTTCACTCTTTATTCCTCCCTGTTTATCATATAATTAGCAACCTCTTTTGATGCTTTTTACCGGCTCTTTTACAAGCCAAACATAGCCTCTGAGCTTTCTATTCTTTCTGCCACCTCATCAAAGAATGTTTCCTCTGACTTGTATGGCTTAATATAAAATGTCTTCAAATTATACATATTAAGTGTCCTTATCTGTTCCTGTGTAAGCCCTGGCAAGGTTTTTTGCAGCTTCTTAAGATACCTGTGCCACTTTATTATATAAGCATTATACCTCTCTGTATCAGATATTCCCAGCCACTTTTTCACTTTTATCTTGGTAAGTCTTTCCTTATTACACTCTCCTGTCTGCAATATGTAATAAAAATGTTCATCATCCTCCCAATATCTTCCCAACGGGAACATTCTGCATATTCCAGGTCTGTAGCTGTGAATACTGCACATATTATCCTTGTTCAGAAAAGAACAGGCATCTGTATCAGCCTGCATCTTAATATTAGGAAGAATACACCCATCCACTACATTAAGCTCTATATTGCTGTCAGACATCTGTCCAAAGGACAGACCAGTTCCTACTGACAATCTATAGCAATCATACGGATCAAGCACTATCGTCTTTCCCATGCCAATACAACATATTTTTTTACAATTGCTGCAGTTATCCGTATCTGCTCTTACCATATCATTCTCACCATATAATCTGCCATCTGATATATCCTCTAAACATGCATTTCTAATCATACTATATAAATCCCTTCTTCGCAAAAGCCGGAAATCCACCAGTTTTAACTTCTTTTAACATTTGTATTATACTTTAATTTGGTAATTATGTCGATACGCTTAATAAAATGGCTTTATTGCTGCCTTACCACCGCTTTACCTCTGTTTTGTATTTTAATAATCTAAAGCTATTACAAAATATAACAAAAAATACCAAACTTATTTTAAAAAGACATTACTTTTTTATCAAAATATGCTACAATACGTTACTGTATAGTATTATGATGCAAATGTATAAATAATGATTGGAGACAATGATGAAACACAAGATTATAACATTTGGTGAGTTAATGTTAAGACTTTCACCTGATAACAATGAAAGATTTACCCAGGCACACTCTTATGAGGCTGTTTATGGCGGTGGTGAAGCTAATACTGCTGTATCACTTGCTAACTTTAATGTTGATACACGTTATGTAACCAAGCTTCCTAAGCATACTATTGGTCAGAGTGCTGTAAACTCCTTAAGACAGTATGGTGTTGATGTCAGCAGAATCGTCCGTGGTGGCGACCAGATTGGCATATATTTTCTTGAGAAAAAGACAAGCCAGCGACCAACCAATGTTATATATAATAGAAATGGTTCTGCATTCGCCCTTGCTACAAAGGAAGATTTTGACTGGGATTCTATATTCGATGGTGCAACATGGTTCCATTTTTCTGGTATAACTCCAGCTATAAGTGATAATATGGCTGAAATCACTATAGAAGCCTGTAAGGAAGCTAAGAAACGTGGCATCACAGTAAGCTGCGACCTTAACTACAGAAGTAAGCTCTGGTCAAGTGAAAAAGCTAATAAAGTCATGAGTGAAGTATGCAGATATGTAGATATATGCATAGCTAACGAAGATGATGCAGTTGGTATATTTGGCATGGATGCATCTAAGTCTGATAAAGAAAAGAATGCATATATTGCAGAAGAACTTACAAAGATGTTCCCTAACTTCAAGATGGTAGCTTCTGTATGGAGAACAGAAACCTCCATAACTACATTCAAGCTTCAGTCAATGATATACACAGAAGGAAAGGCTTACTACAGCCAGGAATTCTTTATGAATATACTTGATTACATCGGTGCTGGTGATGCCTACTGTGCAGGTATAATCTACAGTCTTATAAGCGACTTTGACCCTCAGAAGGCTGTTGAATTTTCTAATGCAGCAAGCTGCTTAAAGCACACTGTAAGCGGAGATTTCAACCTTGTATCAGTAGATGAGGTGATGAAGCTCGCATTTGCCAAAGCTGGCAACGAGGTTTCACGTTAATATTAACTACACATCGGTCATGTATTGTTTTTATCGATATATGACCGCTGTTTTTTTATTTAAATATTTGAATATTAAAATATTTACTTTGCAAAATAACCGATATGTTCTTTATCCAAAACAGCAATATGCACACTTTTAATAACATGTTACAACTTTTTTAAATAATTATAATGCATTTTTTCTTAAAGTATGTTATTATGTAAATGATTTTTTTCGTGATTATTTATTATACATAATATGAATAAGGGGATGTAAATTATATGTTTGGTAAAAAAAAGGAGCAGCATGTGTTATCTGACCATGATGCGCAGCTATTATTAGATTCTATTGATAATATTATTTCAGGAGGTTTTGACGATATTAATCCATCAGATTTTGATAGTTCTGTTATCGGCGGTAAGCTTAACTCTATGCTTTTTTCCATGAAACAGATAAACAATCCTGTTGTTATGCGACTGAATGAAACTATGAGTATCATAGGTGATAACAGTCTTATGAAGGATACATTTGAACAGGTTGAATCGCAGACCATGTCTATAAAGCACATGGAAAATGCCAGTCTTAATCTTGAAGATTCTATTGACAATATCTCCTCTGCCATGGGAAATATCAGAGATAACACACATAATATCATTGAGGTATCACAAAATATAACTAACGATATGAATGACAGTATTACTGCCGTTAATCAATCATCCAAGCGCATAGAGGTTATTAACAATCGTGTACAGAATTTTAAAGGCAAGATTGGTAAGATTGAAGAAATCGTGGACCTTGTAAAAAAAGTTGCCAACCAGAGCAACCTTCTTGCACTTAATGCATCTATAGAGGCTGCAAGAGCTGGTGAAGCAGGAAAAGGCTTCGCTGTTGTTGCCGACCAGGTACGGCTTTTATCCAGTAACACAGCTGAATCTGCTGAAGATATAGTAAAATATGTTACTGAACTTAAAGAGAATATAGATGAGCTGGCTCTTGCCATGGATGAAACAACTGTCAGCCTTGCAGAAGGGAATTCAAAGGTTGAAAAGTCTATTGTTTCCATGCAGCAGATGAATAATCAGATGATAAGCATACGTGAAGGTGTTGATAGTGTGTTTAACGATATAGATACACAGACTAAAGTAACCCGTTCTTTCTCCAAGCAGATTGAAAATATATCACAAAGCTATAACACTTTATCGAACGACTGCCTGCAGACTGGACGACGTGTATTTAAGATTGGACGATATCTAGATAAAACAAGAAGTGATCTTGTACGTGGATGCTCAAAAATAACTGAGCAGGACTGGGTACGTGTATTTGAAGTGGATCATTTCGTACTCACATGGCGTGTATATAACAACATTGTAGGCTTTGAGCATCTTCAGAAAAAACAGGTTGATGATCCTGGTAGATGTAAGCTTGGAAAGTGGCTTAAACAGGTATCAGATGAACGGCTTATACACAGCAAGGAATATATATCCCTTGCCAAATCACATGAAGACCTTCACAAGTATGCCACTCTGTCATGGCAGGCCAACGAAGATGGAGACCATAGCAAAGCTATTTCTTATTTTGATGATACATATCGTTCATATCAGGAATTCGATGAGGCACTGCATCGCTTCCAAAGCAAGATGCATTCTCTTGGCTACAACGATATAACCCAGATTGTTAAATTTGAACATTCTTAATAATAGTAATTATTATATAATATATGTTGTATGATGTATATGAGTCATCTTTAACTTTATCAGGACCTAGAATAACACCTTTCATGATTTCATGTCAGGTATATGATTCTTGGTCCTGTTTTGTTATTTACTATTATATCTGTTAATTACCTGCTATAACCTACTATATTAAACCTGTTATACTTAACCCGCTATATCAAACCATTATATTTAACCTGCTATATCGAACACGTTGGACACTGTGGCAGATTCTCTTCACATACTGGCTGGCATCCCTTATCACAGTCATTTTTAAGACTGCTCTCACAATGTGGTGGACTAAGATCAAGTGGTTTAATAGCAAGGTTTAACAGATTACCGCATACGAACTTCATCTCATCTGAATTCTCCTGTGACACTATACTGCCCTTTGGAGTAACTATTTTTCCAGCACTTGCAACTCTGTAGCCCGCATAATAAAGGCTCTGCAATATAACTGAAAGACCTATAGTTACCTCATCTGACGCTATGTCGATATCTAATACCTTAGGTATGGCATAAAGATTAAGCCCCTGTGTAATTCCATTATCACCTGATAAGAAACCTGTATAATTCAAAGCTGGCTGGAAGCTTTCCCCTTCCATGTTGTAAGATACGCCATACGGTGCAAATATTTCAAGCTCAACTGATGAAGGATTAACATCTTCATCATATGTTGCTGCCGTTGTATCTGATGGCAGATATTCAACTGTTGGATATATAGTCGCCACAAGTCTGCAATTTTCATCATACAGATTAAGTGCAAATGTTACTTGAAGATTAGAAAGCTTGACTGAATAGCAGTTTGGTCTGCCCGGTATCTGGTTTATCACAACATTGCCCGCGCCATACTCGTATGATATTTCAACAACACTTGCTGCTGCGTTGGTAACAGTGGGATAATTAGCCGATATATCCACACCCGCAGCAGCTACAGCACAAAGGTTAATACCAATCTGATCATATATAAGCGGTGCAAATAAACTAAGCTCGGAAGGTGATCCACATATCGGATTCGTACAAACATCAAAACAGCCATTAGGCATATTAGATACAATATCACTTACAATCTTTGTACAGCACCCACTCTTTTTGCATTTACATCTCGCCATATCATATTCCTTTCTTTTTATAATTCTTACTACATTATATGTTCTAAAGCACTTTATGCTACCATACATTTTAATAAGTATTATAAATGGAGATTAGTGTGAAAAATAAGATTTTTCACACGCAAGATTTGTGCTTCGCACAAACTTGAGATGCGCAAAGAATCAGCGCAAGAATGGAGATTATTATGTCTAATGTATATTCTGTTGGAAACAACCGTCAGCTTATTATATATGCCGCCGGTTCTAATATATTCTTAAGAATCGCTCATTTTGGAGGACTTGAACGTCCCATAGTACTTGCCACTGACTATAACCATGGACTTAATGAATGTGTTTATAACGACACTTTATACTATACATATATCTCAACCGACAATTCACTTCACATTAAAAACATAATGGAAAGCCAGAGTATATATACAGTAAGTGGCAATAATATTCCTGAGTTATATAATCCATCTATCTGTGTATGTAATCATTCTCTACTTCTTTTTTATCTTAAGAACAACCCTCTTTTAAAACACCTCTGTCTTCACTGTCTTTCTTTTGGCGATATACATAACTGCACGGAAGCTTTTCCTGTTCCACTGCCATCCTGTGTGACAGATATATCTGATTATCATATCTTCAAGGCTGGTAATACTCTTTTTCTATATGTAAATAACCGAATGTTTTTTATTGAAGAAATCGGACATATTAAAGAAATGAGACTTGTCTCTGAAATAAAAGAAAACGATAATAATAAAAATAAATTAGCTGCCTGTCAGGCAAAAATTAACGAACAGGCAGCTGTTATTAACAGTATCAGACTTCAATACGATGAACTTATGAATGTAGCCTCCCAATACAGAGAGGAAGCACTGAAATGGCGTTCTAAATTCATGTAACGATAATAGTTATAACCGGTACAATTCATCATATTTATGATATTAAAGCTTCTTATTATCTGGCATAATGTACCTTTAACAGACTAAGTCCCTTTGCCGGTGCTGTTGCACCAGCAAGGGCTCTGTTTTTTGCTTCTATTAACTCTATCATACTTTCTGGTGTTCTCTTATGGAATCCTACCTCCAGAAGTGTTCCCGACAAAATCCTTACCATATACTGTAAAAATCCTGTGCCATGATATGTCATATTAAGATATGCACCTTTTAGTGATATATCTATCGAATATATCTCCCTGACTGTTGACTTCTTCATCTTAGGATTACCACAGAAGCTTGCAAAGTCATGTACTCCAACAAGATATTCCGCTGCTTTTTTCATAGCCTCAACATCAGGCATCGCACCAGTTATATGTACGTATTTTCTGTTAAACACGGGTTTTTTATCCCCAACATAGCATGTATAACAATAAGTTTTCCCCATAGCATTATATCTGCTGTGGAAACGTTCAGAAGCAATCCTGACCTCCTGCACACATATATCCTCTGGCAGATACTTATTCATATAATCACATATCTGGTTTTCTGACATATCAGTATCCATATGTACATTAGCAGCCATTCCCTTAGCATGTACTCCTGCATCCGTTCTTCCTGCACCTATAACTTCAACATCTGCACCTATCATCTGTGAAAGCACATTCTCAAGCTTTCCCTGAATCGTCATATCAGTATTAGGCTGATGCTCCCATCCATAATATCTTGTACCATCATAGGATATTATCATTTTATAGTTTTTGGTATTTCCCATATTAATCTCCATTTCTGCACATGCTTTTCACAGTATGTTAAACTCCTGCAAAACGATGCGGCTACAGCATTTTTTTACATATATCACAAAGACAGCACTTATCACAATGAGGCTTTGTTCTTGCTGTACAGACCTCTCTTCCATGTATAACAAATCTGTGGCATAAGTCACTTCCTTCTTCTTTAGGCACTATCTTCCACAATGCCATCTCTACCTTCTTAGGCTCTTTTTCATCCTTTATCAGTCCTATCCTGTTACACAGCCTTATACAATGTGTATCTGTGACTATAGCTGGCTTTCCGTATACGTCTCCCATAATAAGATTCGCACTTTTCCTTCCTACACCTGGAAGCTTTAAAAGCTCTTCCATTGTATCTGGAACCTTATCATTATACTTTTCATGAAGCAGCTTCATGCATGCACTTATATCACGTGACTTACTTTTACCAAGACCACATGGACGTACTATTTTCTCTATATCATCCACATCTGCATGTGCCAGTGCACTAACTGATGGATATTGGGAAAACAAGCCCTGTACAACTATATTCACTCTTTCATCTGTACACTGTGCTGCAAGTCTTACGCTTACCAGCAGCTTCCATGCCTCATCATAATCCAGTGTACATCCTGCATCAGGATATTGCTTTTTAAGCCGTTCTATAACCTCTATTGCCAGTTGTTTTTTTGTCATAATAATCTCCATTCTTGCGTGTGAAAAATCTTATTTTTCACACTATTTCTCCTGCCTGTATTATATGATACCAGTGTCAAAAGGTCTAAACCCGCATGAGCTTGCTCATATGTGGGTGAAAGGCCTTGGAACTCGTCCCGACATCATTATATTAAAAATGACATATAAACTGTCATAATGATAATATCATATACATTATTTCAGATTATATGTCAGATTTTACTACTTATCAACTCCAATATCCGAGTTCTTTTCCTTTTTCATATATTCCCATGCCTTTTGCATAATAACCATAGGCATTAAAATGCGTCCAGTCATATCTTAACTGCTTTGATATATTACCACGCTTGAAGTTTTCAAGATCCTCTGTTGTCGTGTTCAATCCACATACATCCAGTCCATACTGTATTATATATGTTCTGGTGTTAAAGAAATGAGCTCCATATGCTTCTCTTAATGCTGCCTCCCATGATGTATCACCTATACCAACATAAGAACCATCTTCATTATATTCACCCTGGTTATCATCACCTATGGATGTTCCTGGATCATCTGTATCACCAACTATTATATAATAGTCACAGCCTGAATTGATAATAATGTTGTCATACTGAAGTATGAGTGTCTGATAATCGCTTTCCCAGCCTCCATTACTTCCTATCTCGAGTATGAGAATATCCTTCTGACTATGGTCTTTTGCTGCCTTTGGTTCAGCCAATGAGCCTTCTGGAATATCTACAAAACCTATAGTCGGATTCGTTGGTGGTTCTGTCGTTTTTTCTGTTGGTTCTTCTGTTGGTGCCTGTGTTGATGTTTCCGTTGTTGCTTCTGTTATGTTTTCTGATGGTTTCTTTCCTGTTGTTGCATTCTCTGTTGATTTTACACCTGATGGTGCTTCCGTCATGTCGTTATTTACCGGCTTTACATTGCTATCAGCATACTGCTGGGCCTGTATATGTCTTACACCTGTATCAGCCGTATCCATACTATATGCTGCATAACCTTTTACAAGCTGTATACTGACTTCGTTATAACCTGTATTCATAACCTTACACAGATATCCATTAATATACATCGTATCTGGATATGAGTTACTCTCAACTCCATAACCACTATAATCATCACATGTGAATACATCTCCATCTTCATCTATAAGTCTGACTATCGCTGAAACATCTTCACTTATTGTCACACTTCTGTCTGTATAAAGCTTTACTCCACCTGCCCTGTAAGCTATCTCGTAAGAGGTCTCACCCGGAACACCGAAATTATAAGTTTCAATGCCTGTAAGATATGATATAGTACGTGGAGACGTCCATCCTGTTATATTCATTCCATTAACCGATGCGTTGACCGAACCGCAGCCTACACCAGCTACCATACTATCTCCAAAATATGAAATATATCTTCTGGCACCATCATATGGACGATTCTCTACATTCAGCCTTCTTGATGGAAGTTCTAATGCTTCCTGGTCTTCTGTTGATATCTCATTCTCAAAGAATTCTTCAACAACATAGTCTTCTACAACCTCTGCTTCTGTTTCTTCCTCTGTTTCTTCTTCCGTTTCTTCTGTAGCTTCTGTTTCTTCATTCGTTGTACCAGTTGTTATGTCCACTACAACACTTGTATCTTCCTGCCTTTTGCTAAGCTTTTTCTTTTTAACAGCACCTGCTGTTACTGTTGTTACCACTGTTGCTAAAACTACAAGAATTATTGCCATTGTACATATGGAAGCCTTCTTATTGTTTTTTATAAACTCTTTTATAAGCTCTGCATAATTTTTATTTTTTTTACCATTTCTGTTCATTTATATTTCTACTCCTTAAACTGATGCCCCTATACATCATTTCCAATATCCTAGTTCCACCCCCTTCGCATAGATTGCCAGCCCCTTCGCATAATACCCATACGAATTAAAATGTGTCCAGTCAGACCTTAGCTGTTTGGATATACGCCCCCGCCTGAATCCTCTGTAATCAGCTTTAGTCGCTCTTAAACCGACATCTGACAGACCATTTTCTATAAGATATGTTCTCATATTAATGAAATGCTCTCCATATGCTTCCCTTAGTGTTGCTTCCCATGCAGTATCACCAACTCCTACATATGTTCCATCATCATTCCTGAACCCCTGCGCAGTATCCGCTATTGACGTTCCAGGATCATCTGTATCACCCACTATGATAAAATAATCACAGCCAGCATTCTGAATCATGGCATCATACTGGCTTATAAGCTGCCTATAATTATCCCAGCCTCCATTACTTCCTATTTCAAGTATAAGAATATCATTCTTACGTTCATGGGAGGCTTTGGTTACAATCTGCGTACCCTCATATACAGTTGTAAATGCATCATAGACATCTTCTTCTTCTGAATACCGGCATATATACAGTCCGGTTTCTTCTGTTCCTGTTATCTTAAACATATCATCATTGATATATACTACATCTGATTCATGTGGTTCCACATATCCATATGCACTAAAATCAGCCATATATACAGGATTGCCATATTCATCTATTATACTGATTTCAACACTGTCGTCATAACCAACTTCAAATGTGTTATCAGCATACATTTTTATTCCACCTTGTCGAAGTGCTATCTCGTTCGATGTTTCCCCCGAAACACCAAGATTATACACTTTAATGCCAGTCAGATATTCTAACGTATATGGTGTAGTCCAGTCTGATATATCAAGTACGTTATCTTCACCGAAAACATATGCTTCCCCAGCTCCTATACCAAACATCATGGAATCCCCCCAGCATGATACAGTCCTTTCTTTTCCATCATAAGGAATAACTGCTGTGTTTAGTGTTCTTGGTGGAAGCTCATATGCCTCTTCATCTTCTTCAGGAATAACACTACTGTCATCCTGCTTTGATTTTTCACTGCTTTTATAATTATTTATCCTGCTTTTCCCAGCAAGCGTTACTACATATATAACTGTAAAACATACAACAACCATAACAACAGCTCTTATAAGCTTTACATAGCTATTATAATCTTTAACCGATTTCATTCAACCATCTGCTTTCCATATTATGATGATGCCATGATCTAAAGATCTTATTCTGTAGGCATCAATTCGTATCTTACTGTAATTATAATATCCAGAACCCTCTATACCATACTATTGTTCTACCACCATAATACAAAAAGAATGTTACCACCGGCTTACATTTTTATATTAACAGACATTATTCCGAATAATTTCTGTTAACATAGTTACCTATCTCTATGCTATCCTCTGGCATACGGCATCCTACTATGTAGCTGCCATCACTATCTGTACTTCTTATTGCAACACCCTCAAGATATCTTCCCTGTTCTATTGGGAAATCAGGAATGTTTACTATCATATTTTTGCCATTACATTCGGCAAACTCTGCTGCCTTAGACATAAACGCAAAACCATTAGCGCTTATATTAACCATCTCGCCTGCGAATGTTGTTCCGGTATCATCCGAAAAAATTATAGTACATTTGTTATGTATCGGCATTCTTGTATACTTTCTTCTGTTAACAATGCTTGGAAGTGTTGATACAACAAGCTTGCATACATCTTCTTTATATTCAGATGCCCTTTTAGCTGATACATCACTCCAGCGATAAAGAACATTGCCTGCCACAATCTCTATTTCATATCTTAAAGCTGTATTATCAACATCAACATCTTCCTTATCGAATCTTACATATAAAGCTCCATCCTTCTGTGAAATTATCTCACCATTATAATCTTTATCAGAAGGCTTTCCTGATATAAGCTGTCTGACTGTACATCTCATACCATGCTTTATATCCTGGATTCCCATGAAACCACCAACTCCGAGCTTTTCCATCATAGCTCCGACTACGCTTTCAATCTTATTGACATTACGTGCAGATTCCTCATACTTACTAAGCATAATCTTAGTACTTTCATCTGCATTAGTTATACAGTCATTGATAACCTGCATAACACTTTCTATCTGCTTCATATTATCGACCATATTGCGGTTAGAACTCTCAACATCCTGCATGGCAGAATCGACAACTCCTATATGCTGTCCTATCTGGTTAGAGTCAGCTGTTATTCCGGAAACACTTTCGTTAACCTTTATAACCTTGCCCTGTGTCTCCTGTATGATTGATAACATACCCTTTACTGAATCAAGCATTTTACCTGATGTGTTGCCAAGATGATTAAGTGCAGTCATAATTCTATCTGATGATTCCTGTGTTTCATCACTTAAGTTTCTTATCTCATCAGCTACAACTGCAAAGCCCTTGCCAGCTTCCCCAGCTCTTGCTGCTTCTATGGATGCATTAAGCGCTAGAAGATTCGTCTGTGAATTGATTTCTTCAATAGTTCCTGTTTCTGTCTTAACTTTTTCAAACTCCTGCTGGAATTCATGTAATATATTATCTACATCACCAGATAATCTTGCCATGGTATTAGTACTTTCAACTACATCAGAAAGCTCCTTTGTACTCATATCTGTATGTTCAACCGATTCACTTACAAGCTTTACTACATCATTAATAAGTGAAGCTACATTCTCTACCTGGTCATTAATCTTAGTCGTCATGTCAGTTGATGAGTCTGTTCTGTCACGGAGTATAGCGTTATTCTGTGACAATTCTTTCATACTTGATACTACGAAGTTAGCACCCTGTTTGTTTTCTTCTTCAAGTTCACGTACAACTGTGATTCCATCAACAATCATATTACTTGAATCCTTAACCTGTTCAACTGTCTTAACAACTCTTTCAAGATCATCCTTGATTGAATCTGTAAGTGCACCATCTGAAAGATTCAGGTGATTAATAGACATAACATAACAAACATAGCTTAATATTATACATGATATCTGTAACATATAGTTATCTACATCAGCGGTGGTATTCATGCCTAATATAGCAAAGCGGTATATTGATGCCAGTATTAACATAATGCAATTAAACACACCGCATCGTATCATAAACTTCCTATCCTTAAAAAGAATAAACATACTTGCAACAGGGAATATATATGCAAAAGAAAGCATAGTCTGGCTTGTACATACTATAAAGCCATAAAATATTCCATACCCAATAGTTATTGCAAACTTATAAAACGGTGCATTCTTTCCCTTAATCTTAATATATATAGATCCTGATACATATGGCACCCAGCATAGCAGTAAAAAGGGGACTATATATTTGGAATCATAAGTTCCTTTTGTAACATTAGAACAATACTGTGCTGTCAATAACAGATTCAACAAAAACCATACATTTCTTGTCTTAATATTAGCCCTTGCTTTGAACTCTTCCGCATCATACGCTTTACTCATACGCAATACCTACCTTCTACACTTTAGTCACATTCTTACAGTCTTAATGACACATAAATATAGTATATATCTATAATCAACAAAATTCAACATAAAAGCAGTATTTCAGACATTTCAGATATTTTAGTGAATATTTTATAAAGGCAGTGTTTTTGAAATGCACTTTTTTTATCACATAAAATCATATTAAAAGCATAAAAAATTGTACAAAAATCGCACAAAAATCGCACAAAAATCCGGTATGCATGCCTTGATACATACCGGATTTATAAATGCTATATTTTAACTTTAAGAATCAGAAGTCCTTATACTGCAAATCCCTCCATGCACTACCTAAGCTTCTGTTGTTTCAGCTGCTTCTGTGTCATCTGCATCTGCTTCAGCATATGTCTGTTCTGTTACACTGACAACAACCTTCTCTAATACATCTGGTGAGATTGAAACATCCTTATCCTTAGCGATATCAAGATCTTCTACCTTAATACTGTCGCCAGGCTTAAGATTACCAACATCTACACTGACTTTTTCAACAAGTGCAGACTTGCCTGCCTTATAAGGAATCTCTTCCATATGCTGTTCAAGTACTCCCTGTACAAGTTCATGATTAACAAGTACAATCTCTGCTACAGAACGAACCTTTTCGCCTTCTGTAAGAACCTGAAAATCAATCTCTAATGTCTGTCTCTTGATAGGATCATAATCTACTTCCTTTACAAGGACATCATACTGCTGTCCTTCAAGGGAAAGCTGTGCTTCACTACCTTTGCCACAGACAGAAAGGAACTTTTCTGCTTCCTTTTTCTCAATCTGTACCGGAATCGATTCAGCAATGCTTCTGCCAAACACATTACCTGTTACATAACCTTCTCTTCTTAATTTCTTTGCTTTGTCACTCATGCTTCTTTTTTCAGCTTTTAAAGTATTCATTTATCTTTTCCTCCAAAAATCTGATTAGCTTAGCAGGCCTTCAACAAAGAGGTGGTGTTAAGTTTATCTATTTCTTTTTACGGTTTGTATTATAGTACTGTATGCAAAAACAGATTAACCAAAAATACATTTTTTATTCATGATTATTTGTGCAGCTTTATATACTTATAAGTGATATAATAGTTGTGAATCGCTTATTAAATATTATGATGTTAATATAACAATAACATTTGTTTTATCTGTTTTTCCTTTTTATTTTTATATAATATCTTTCTTTTTAAAATAAATATTCCCAACGAATATAACAAAGAAGCTTATTACTATGCTGATTAATATAACATGACTCATCTTTACCCCATCTGGATTAAGCAGCACATACCTTAAAGCCATCATTCCATTTCCTATAGCAAATGGACTCATATAATATGCTGACATACATGCAGCTATTATAACAATAATATAACCTGTTATCTGACCGGCAAGAAATGATATAAGCATCTGAATATACGACAATACTATAGAGGCTGCAACCGGCATAAAAATAATATATAACAGCAATTTATGTGTATCCGTCCCTTCAACGCTATAATTACATATAAGCCTGACCATATCAATATTAAGTGTGTAATGCCATACATCAGCATGTGATATTAATTCATATATTATTGTACCAGCAAGTATTCCAACATATATACTTATATAAAAAAATACAACTGTGAGAACATTCCATACGCACTTTGAAAGCCACCATAATGAACGGTTTTTTCCCTTAACCATATATAATCTTCCCACCCCTTTTGAGTCCTTAACTGGATAAATCCCTATAAGGATGGCAAGTATTATATTCATGATAAGATATGCATCCGATATTTCAAAAGCATCCCTTCCTGTAGAAATATACTCTTTCATACCACGAAACATATAAAAAAAATTATCAACAACAGATAACTGATTATTCATACTAAGATTACTAAGACGATTATTTATACTTATATCAAACAACAATATTCTTACCGCCGATAACAATATTATAGCAGCAAATATATACCATTTCACTTTAAGACCTCTGTCTATATCAGCTTTTATATATCTTCCCATATTTCCCCTATTCCTCAAGTATATTATGATAAAAGTAAATTGCCTGACATTCTATGGTTTGCTAATGCATTTTAATAAAATCCTTTTTATGTACAACTAAACAACTTATCATAACTAACAATATAATCTCAATAGCTGCCATAACAAAGTTTTTCCATTGTAATCCAGTTATATATATACTAAACGGCTGCATATTCATTCTTGAATATAATAAGTATTTTAATAAAGTATCACTTTTCATGCTAGACAAAACAGCAAATGTAAGTACAAGAATATATCCTGGATATGCCTTTTCACTAATCCACCACATAAGCATTATTATCATAAATGTAAATAATAAGGTTAAAAAAACATCCAAAATATAATATATTATAACGCACCATGTTTCTGGCTGGCTTTTTAGTGGTGAACCTGTCATAATATGTGGAGCACCTTTATCAAGCAGCCACGTCATACTGTATGTAACATATCTTGTACTTATAACTATGTTAATAACGGCTGATATTATGCTTATTATACCCGCAAAAACAGAACTCCTTTCTATACAGCTGGCAACAATCCTAATCCTGCTCCTATGCCTTATATATACTGACTGGCGATACTCATCCTTCTGCACTATTACAAACAATACCCCCGCTATTGCAATAACAAATACTTTACTGCAATATTCCACATAGCACAACATATCCGCAAGACATATATATTCACAATTTCTTAATACTCTCATTCCTCTTATAATACTTGTCCACGATATCAATATGTATATTATAGTATAAATCCCACTGCATAAAAGCATTTTCCTCAGGCGTGATATATGCATAATTCTATCCTTTCAATACTTGAATCACTCAAATAAAACAGCTATTTTTTCAGGGTAATATGAAATAACCAGCTGTACTCTGCTATTCTTGACCTTCTCTATACTGCAGTTACGAAGCTGTGTTGGCGTAAACAGTACTGCTCCTGTCTGTTCTGCCTCTTCTCCTGGTTCTATTCTGGTTTTACCACTTATTATCGGTATACCATTAGATGCCATATAAGGATATAATTCCATACACATATTGGACAATAGAAAGCTCACTTTATCTGAATTATTATTCTTAACTTTAATCTTCACTACAACTATTGCATCATCTGAATAATCTTTTCCGTTGTTCTTTAAATATGAATAATTCTTATCATTGGGAAACTCTTCAAGATATTCATCAACAGAATACACTTCTTTGCTGACAGGTATTATCTCACATCCACACCATTCTACAGCACTATCAGAATATACCTCTTTAGCCTCTGGAAAATGTTTTCTGTTTATTCCAATAAGTACACCGGATATTATTATAAATGCTGCTAAAACAACTACACTTCCTCTTCCTAATATCTTATATAACATCTTTCTTCATCCCCCTATGCCAGTATATCAGAAATGATATTAGTCCTATAACTACAGTTTCTATAAATATACCACCAGCTGTTATATGCCTTGACTGGATTATGCCAAGAATTATTCTTGGATCAAAGCTGCCTGTTGTCCTGAAATATATATATTGTGATATATATCCTAAAACATAATACACTGCAAAAGGCATAATAAGGACAAAAAATGAATAATCAAATATATCCCCCACAGCAAGTGCTATGCTGGCAAACACACCACCATATATAAAATATATAAATGCATAAACAGCCATATACATCAATGGTTTTGTATAGTATATATTTCCCAATAGCGAAGACCCACTCATTATAAAAAGTCTATTATTTACTGGTTTTAATAATGGTAACACATCTGCTGCTAATATAAATGCAATAACCATAGGAATAAGTACTGCAAGTCCACCTGATACAAATGTAGCTATATATCTTGACACAAGATATTTTCCTCGTCCCATCCTTGTGTACATCTGATTAATATAGCCTTTTTTTCTATCTTTATGATATGTAATCCCATAAGGTAATGTAGACAATAATGGAAAAATAGTAAGATATGTAATTCGGAATGGATGCTGCGCATCTGCTCCAAACCATGTATTATAAACTGAATCCGGATATGTCATAGCAGCTCCAGTATAAAACTGTAGTACATCTTTACTTTCTGGTAAAACAACTGTTATAAACTGTGCAATCACTAATGCAAGACTTATAAATAACGATACCCACATCCCCGGACTTTTTATCATTCTTTCTATATCTATTCTTAATAATTTTCTCATATTAATTCTCATTCATCCCCATTCTATACTTAATAATATGCTTAATCCATACAACTCCCCACCAGATTAATTATGCACTGGCATACCATTTATGAATATTGGAAGAAACTTAACACCTGCACTCATATTATATGACATCGAGGTTACTCCATCTAATATCTCACTTGTTATATATGTAGTAATCTGTTTATCATCCGTTGCATATGTCCCACGTTCGTTAGAAACATATTCATTCTTTGTATAACTGCATATCAGCACTAATGTTTTCTCTTCATGTGCTTTTAATCTTACGCTTCTATATTCCCCACCTCTGCCTTTATTAAAGTAATCGTATTTTTCACGTTCTCCTGTAAAACCTTTAACTTCATTGGACAACCTGACTACTGTTCCATCTGCTTTTCTTCCTCTTATGATTGATGACTCAAGACACAGCCACCTTTCTTCATCCCAATCATTTGTTATTTTACATTTTACAAAGTATAACTGTTCTTTTTCTCCACTCCTTAATCTTCCATCATCATCGAACTTTCTTCCAAGCCCACTTGATGGTCCTATTGTCTTGTCCCACTCTATTGCAGCATCTGCCTCCGTTTTGTCTGTTATGTTATACAAATCATATATAGTATCACCAAGCTGTACATCTAATATCTGCATATTATAATGATTACTGCTCATTACATCATCTGCATCTAAAAAGATGGCATCAGGAGCACTTATTGTTGCTGCTTTTCCATCATCCTCATATGTTTTTTTCGTTGTATCCTGTGACCGTTTTCCATCATCTGATATTATCAAAGAATAAGAATCTCTTATATTATATGCATCCTGTATATTCTGACTGTTACAGCCAATAAGATTAATAGAAAACATACCAGCTACAAAAACAGCTGCTATCCTTTTTTTATCCATACTCTCCCCTCTTCTACTATAAATATAATAGTGAACATATAACTCATATAATATTATACGTCCACTATTATATTAATGCAACTCTATCGCCATCTTGATTTTCTGCCCATGTAGCATAACATGCTTCTGCAAATTCTGCCTCATCACATTTCATTGTTATGTAAGAAGATGTATACTTATCTTGTCTTCCTATCTCACATTCCTGTCCCTTTGCCTCAATACTGAAAAAGAAATCCTGACATATCAGGTCATCTGCATGTGCGACAACACCTGGTGTTATAATCGCACCAGCAATTCTGCTACTCCATACGTATTCATATAAATTATGTGCTCCTAATTTAATATTTACAATTGCAACTGTATAACATTATTATACATAAATTTAAGGTTTACAAAACAATAACTAATTAAAATGCATTATAACTAATCTAACGGCAGCATATATCTTATTCGAATTATTTTTTTGGTATTGTTATAGCAATTTTATATTTATTATTTTCTTTTTTTATCTCATATTTACCATGATTTTTTTTAACATAATACTCGACAATCCCTATTCCATAACCATAATGCCTTCTGTTACTATTATGTTTTATATCATCATTTACTATAGTATTCATAATTGCTATTCTTTTAAATTTCATTCCTTCTTCTATACTCATTTCAAATATTTTTTTACTAACTATATCCTTCTGCAATTCCTCAACTGAATTTTTTATAATGTTACCAATAATAATATTAGTATCAAAAGTTTCTGAACAAAAACTTTCTGATAGCTTACCTGTAATTTTTATTTCTGTATTCTTGTCCAAGCTCGGCAAATAATAATTCAATAAAATATTTATTACTTCATCTCCTGTATTTTTTATATTATAATTATTCGCTAATATATTCTCATTCATCTTTTGTATATAGGATGTTATTTCATAATTATCAGCCTGTTTTGCCTTGTCATATAGATATACTAAATGATTTTCTATATCATGCTTAAACCTACGAAGTCCCTCATCTTTTTGGTTAAATATTTTATAATACATATCCTGCATACTTCGATATTCTTTTTCTTTTTCCAATAATATTTTTTGATTAACACTCACACAATAAACATATAAAAACAAAAATATATTAATTATCATTCCAATAACAGCTAATATAATAATAGATTTTGATACACTTAATATATACTCATTATATATTTTTACTCGTATAACATCTAAAAAAACAATAAGTAACTGCATAAAAATTGATGAGCCAAAAAACAACACACAAATTATCAATTTTGCTTTATCAGAAAATGTATTTATAAAAGTATTTTTATATTTCTTAGATACAAAATATATTATTAAAGAACATAATAATACAAAAATCTGGCATAAAACCCTATCACTTATATATCTTATATTAAATATAACTTCCATTATTGTCTGTATTGTTTCCCATAATAAAAAAACAATAAATAATTGGCTTATCTTACTTTTCCAATCTGTTTCTATAATTATTCCTAATGTTATAACAATTAATATATCTCCTAAAAACTCTACTGGAACATATTTATTAAACAGCAAATATCCCGTAACATATACAAGCGTGCTAGGTAACAACACCCACTCTTTATAATATTTTTTATCATCTATTATTTTATAAATAATCATTACTGATAATAGTCCAATAATATATTTAAAAGCAATTAATATTAAGTTCATATAAGTTTTATCCCCTTCCAATCATTATCTGCCAGATGAATATAGTAAATCAGCCTCCACATATTTCTCAATAAATTTATGCTTACATCTTCTAGATAATCTAAATTCACAATCTGAAAGATATACTATATTATTTTTATATTTTTCTACCTTTAATAAATTAATAGCAAGGCCACGGTTTATAACACAAAACAGATTACAATCCACTTCTTCTATAAACCTAATAAACGGTTCATCTCTCCTATATATAACGCCATCAACATTTACTAATACATATCCATTATAAGCTTTTATATAACTTATATTTTTCACTGCCAACTTATAACTTATCCTATCTTTAAACAGAGATATTCTTTTATCAAGCATTCTTCTGCGGCAGCTTCTATCCAATGCAAGTTTTATATCATCATAGCTGACTGGTTTATTTATAAAATCATTTGCCTGAACAAAAAACGCATCTCTTACTTTATCATCATATCTTGTAACTATCACTATATCACTATTATTTCCATCCATTCGCAATCTAGCTGTTAGTTCCAATCCATTCAAATCAGGCATCTCTATATCAACAAATACGATATCATAAATATATTTATAATTAAGTAATTGCTCTCCACTCACATATGTATATATATCCATATCTATATTATTCTCTATGCCATATTTATTAACATTTTCTTTTATAATTTCTATTTGAATTTTGTCATCATCACATATTGCTACTTTCATCTAATTTTCTCCTCATACAATGATTTTTATAAATATTCACAAAAACATTTTATCCGTCAACTCGTAAATTTCTCATATTTGTAAAGATAACTTTACTAAATTAGTAATCAAGAAATATTTTGACTATTAAATCACATAATAATCAAGATATTTCCAATAATTATATTAATACAATCGCTTAACATATCCAAGTTTTTAATAATTTTATCATAAATATTGCATACCGGTGTACCGATTTTATATTAATTTCATTGACCTATAGTCAATTATCGACTATTATATGTTAGGTAAATTGTATTTTTTATGTTTTTTTATTACTTTTTCATTTTTGTTACTTTTTCATTTTTAGTTACTGTTCATTAAGATTTTATAACATATTATGGACATAACTATTATCAGGCATTTATACAACGGAGGAATATATGCAGCTTATGTCGTCATTACAGCTTGAGGCTTACAACTATATCAAGAATCTTATTCTCAGCCACAAGCTGGATGCTAATACTCTTTACTCAGAAACTAAGTTATCCAAAGAACTAGGAATATCAAGAACTCCTATGCGTGAGGCTCTCCAGTGTCTCAGCCAGGATGGTTATATAACAGTTATTCCAAGCAAGGGCTTCAGAATAAGACAGTTAAGCCAGAAGGATATGAAGGAAACTATACAGATAAGATGTGCCATAGAAGGCTTCTGCACACAATGTCTGGCTGACGAATACAATACGCCAAAAGGTCAGCGGACTATAGAAAAGCTTGGCGAAATTCTTGATAAGCAAAAGGAAGCTATTAATCTTGATGATGATTATGAAAGCTTCATCAACTATGACCACGAATTCCACCTTCTACTCGTTAACTATATAGAGAATGAAGAAATCAACCATATGTTCCAGCGTCTTATGTATCTTATCAGACTTACAACGCAATCTGCTCTCCAGGTGGATGGTCGAAGCATCGGAACCGTTGATGAACATGAAGAATATTTTGAAAAGCTTAAAGCTGGCGATGGAAATGAAGCATACCGAATCCTCATAAACCATCTTATGATGCCACTTAATATTGTTAAACCAGAGATTTAGCTCTGAAAACAGCTCTAATCTAATTTTTTATCTTGATTTTCTCTTAATTCCTGCTAAATAACAGGACTTATAATGAATACCTATATAAAATCATATTAAAAACTCCACATCCCTGTCATGTAAACAGAGTATGTGGAGTTTTATTTATTAATATTAAACTACAATCCGGTATATATCCCAGCGATCAGTTTTTATTAATGTAACTTAATTATAACTGAGGGCCAGCAGCTACTAAAGCCTTACCAGCTTCGTTGCCTGTATACTTAACAAAGTTCTTGTTAAATCTTTCTGCAAGATCCTTAGCCTTTGTTTCCCACTCAGAAGCATCAGCGTATGTGTCTCTAGGATCAAGGATACCTGAATCAACACCTGGAAGTTCTGTAGGTACTTCAAAGTTGAACATAGGAAGTGTCTTTGTAGGAGCTGTCTTAATAGCACCTGAAAGGATAGCATCGATGATACCACGAGTATCCTTAATAGAAATTCTCTTACCTGTTCCATTCCAGCCTGTGTTAACTAAGTAAGCCTTAGCTCCGCTCTTTTCCATCTTCTTAACAAGCTCAGCAGCATACTTTGTAGGATGAAGCTCAAGGAATGCCTGTCCGAAGCAAGCTGAGAATGTAGGTGTAGGCTCTGTGATACCTCTTTCTGTACCAGCAAGCTTAGCAGTAAATCCTGAAAGGAAGTAGTACTGTGTCTGCTCTGGAGTAAGAATAGATACTGGAGGAAGTACACCAAATGCATCAGCTGAAAGGAAGATAACATTCTTAGCAGCTGGAGCTGAAGATATAGGTCTTACAATATTCTTAATATGGTTAATTGGATAAGATACACGAGTATTCTCTGTTACGCTCTTATCAGCAAAGTCAATCTTACCATTCTCATCAAGAGTAACGTTCTCAAGAAGAGCATTTCTCTTAATAGCATTGTAGATATCTGGCTCTGAATCCTTATCAAGGTTGATAACCTTAGCGTAGCATCCACCTTCAAAGTTGAATACGCCATTGTCATCCCAGCCGTGTTCATCATCACCGATAAGAAGTCTCTTAGGATCTGTAGAAAGTGTTGTCTTACCTGTTCCTGAAAGACCGAAGAAGATAGCTGTGTTCTCACCATTCTTATCTGTGTTAGCTGAGCAGTGCATTGAAGCTATTCCCTTAAGTGGAAGGTAGTAGTTCATCATAGAGAACATACCCTTCTTCATTTCTCCACCATACCATGTGTTTATGATTACCTGCTCGTGGCTTGTGATGTTGAATGCTACACATGTCTCTGAGTTAAGACCTAATTCTGCGTAATTCTCAACCTTAGCCTTAGAAGCGTTATATACTACGAAATCTGGCTCGAAGTTTTCAAGTTCTTCTGCTGTTGGCTTAATGAACATGTTAGTTACGAAATGTGCCTGCCATGCTACTTCTACGATAAAACGAACAGCCATTCTTGTATCCTTGTTAGCACCACAGAACGCATCTACTACGAAAAGTCTCTTGTTGCAGAGTTCTTTCTTAGCAATATCCTTAACCTTAGCCCATACATCTTCTGACATTGGGTGGTTATCATTCTTGTACTCATCTGAAGTCCACCATACTGTGTCCTTAGAATTCTCATCTACTACAATGTACTTATCCTTAGGAGAACGACCTGTATAGATACCTGTCATAACATCAACAGCACCAAGTTCGCTTTCCTTTCCTACTTCGTAACCTTCGTTAGAAGCCTTTGTTTCTTCTTCGAATAATAATTCATAAGAAGGATTGTGAATAATCTCTGTAGCGCCTGTAATACCATACTTGCTTAAATCAACGTTTGCCATTTTACATTAAACCTCTTTTCTTTAATTGTAGTTCCTTAATACCTTTTATAAGTATTATAGTAATTTACAGAAAATGGATTTAACCACATTCTTTTGATAGTATACATAATCAGTTAGCAAAAAGCAACCTTTAAATTGTTAAGTTTTTAACTTTTTCTGTCAATTATTTCTAAGAAATATATTAAATTTTCATAAGTATATATGAAATATATCTTATTATTTCTTATTATTATGGTTATAAGACTTATTTTATATAGTTCATATAAGAATTATTTTATATATTAATCCACTTACTCCTCCAACATATACTCAAACATCTCATACCTAAGCCTGCTGCCCTCATTAATCTCCTCTGGCAGAAGTGCCCTTGCCACAACCCTTAAGTCATCACTTGCCGCATCTGTTCTTTTAAGATTAGCGTAATCGCCGTCTATGCTTACTACCTCAAAATACATTGTTTCCATAATCACACCTCATTTTGCTCCTTTAAATCGTCCAAAATATCCATCTCCATTAAGCCATTTTTAAGTCTTTCAAGTCCATCCTTAAGAACACTCTCCGGGCACGCTATATTCAACCTTAAAAATCTCTCTCCACCTTTTCCATATACACTTCCTGCCGACAGATAAAGTCCTGTCTTCTTTCTTATATCTGCCGCAAGCCTTCTGCTGTCTTTCGTAAGTTTTGAGCAGTCTATCCATAAAAGATATGTTGCATCACTCTTAACCACATTTATATCCGGTATGTTAGCTTTCACATAATCATACACGATTTGTTTATTATTACTTATATACTGCCTTAATTCATCAAGCCATTCTGCACCATTCTTATAAGCTGCTATTGCTGCTGATATTGCAAATGTGTTCGGCTCAGCAACCTCATCTGTGTTAAGTGCACGCCATACCTTATGTCTTAAGTTCTTCTGTGGAACAACAACTGCTGCTGTCTGGATACCTGCCATATTAAAAGTCTTTGTTGGTGCTATGCATGTAATACTTATATCTCTGCATATATCAGACACAGATGCAAATGGAATATATTCCTTGTCCGGGTCAGTTATGTCGCAATGTATCTCATCTGAAACGACTGTTACATAATATTTCTTACATAGCTCACCTATTCTTTGCAGAGTTTCCCTGTCCCATATTTTTCCTGACGGATTCTGGGGATTGCACAATATCATAAGCGATGTCTGTGGGTCTGACAGCTTACTTTCAAGGTCTGTCCAGTTTATGCTGTATTCTCCATCTTTGTATACAAGCGGACTTTCAAGTACACGTCTGCCGTTATTTACTATCGAATTAAAGAAAATGTTATAAACAGGTGTCTGTATAAGCACATTTTCATTAGGTGTTGTGAGCTTTCTTACCACACTCGATATAGCAGGAATAACACCTGTTGTAAACACAAGCCAGTCTGTGTCTATATCCCAGTTATGTCTGTTTTTCCACCATTCCTTGTAAGACTGCCCCCACTCATCCGGTACTATGGAATATCCGTATATTCCATGCTGTGCCCTTTCTATAATAGCTTCTGTAATAGCCGGTGCTGTCTTAAAGTCCATATCGGCAACCCACATAGGAAGCTCATTTTCACGCACATCCCACTTAAGTGACCCTGTGTTTCTTCTGTCAACTACTGTATCAAAATCGTACTTCAACCTTAATCCTCCCATATATAAACAAACTCTTTAAATCACAAGATATGCCTATTAGTTAAACATTACTTATTCTGCCATCTTACCTCACCAGTAGTTATAATAGGATATCTTATAAGCTGTGAAGCATCCAGATTTTCTTTTCGCATATCTACTGCTGTTATCTGGTGATTATCATAGGTTGTATAATAATATATTCCTTTGGTCGCATTACAACACGATGTATATATAGTTATCTCAAACTTTCCATCTGCCACCTCGCAGCAGCCTCTCTGCTGGTCTACTGAACCAAGTATATGAAAGAACTGGCTTACACTCTCCATCTCGTCACTTCCGGATACTGCATTAAGCTTAGTAAATGCCACTTTAACAAATCGTGACTGGCTTGAAAGATCACCTGGTATTCCCATTCCACCCATACCTCTGCTATATGCATTAAGCTTAAGCACTCCTGCAAATGTGCTTTCTGGCTGTTTTCTTGATACTCCGGCATAGTTATTAAGCTCAAACATCTGCATAGGGAATGGTGGATTGTTTGTAAGCACTCCGACAGGATTATCATATACATGCAGTCCATCCTTCATAGATTCTACAACTATGCAATCATCCTTATCTGCTATAATCCAGTGGAGCTGTGCTGCTGGGAGCTGCTTACTGAAAGGTGTTTTCGTAAGCCTCATCTGCGAGAGCTTTGTCCTTGCCTCAATAACTGATGAGCACTGGCTTAGTATCCATGGTATGAATTCAAACTGTGCAACCTGTATGGCATCTGACTCATCATCTAATATAACTTCCTCATAAGCTGCATTTCCAACAAAGTTAAGTCCTGCCATACCTACACCCTTTTCGTTGACAGCATCATAATAAAGAGGATATCCACCTGCCACGAAAGCCATTCCTATAATCGCATAGTGTGACTTTAACTGTCCTGCATGTCTGAAATTAAATTCATAGTTTCTTGGAGTTATAGTTATCTCCTCACCATAAGAAAACTCATAATCAAGAGTTCTTCCCATATAAAAATCTTTGGTTTTATAAGTTGCTGCTGTACACATAAAAACACCTCATTTCTTTCTTATTTTTTGCTCATTTAATTTTAAACAATGAATAATTTTGTCCATTATTTTATTATTGTATCATTTTATCAGCATGTTTTATATTAATTTTCCATTAATTATGACATTTGTCATAGCTTTTGTGATAGCATTTATTTACACCTTGACAAATAATGACGATAATCTAAAATGTTTGTGTACTAAAATAATTAAGAAGGATTAATTGTTATGAACTTTCCTAATGATGAAGAATATATAATAAGGCCTCTTACAACAGATGATGCCGAACAATATAATGCACTTTTAAGATATGCCTTTCAGGTAACAGAAGCTGAGCTTGCCGAAACTGGCTGGAAAGATGATGAGATAAAGCAGTCTAAGTTCCCGGTTCTTCAAAGAGCTGACGTTCTTGGATGCTTTGATAAGAATGAGCTTATCGCTCAGTTTGCCGTATATCCACTTGATATGAACATATACGGCATACGTTATAATGTAGGCTTTGTAACAAGCGTATGCACATATCCTGAATACACTGGCCACGGAATTATGAAAAAACTTATGATACAGTGTCTTACACGTATGCGTGAAGGACACAAGTCATTTGCACTGCTATATCCTTATTCAATACCTCTCTACCGCAATCTTGGCTGGGAAATCATATCTAACAAAATGACATACACTATTAAAGACCGACAGATTCCAGAAAAGTTACACGAACCTGGATATGTACGAAGAGTATCATGGGATGATGAGGAATTTCACAAGCTTCATTCCAAATTCGCCGAAAAAACCCATGGCTGCCTGTACCGCAACAACCTTGCATGGGAAGAATACTGGCGCTGGGATGAGGACGACACTATGGTTGCTATATATTATTCAAGGGATGATGTTCCTTATGGATATATGGTGTATATGATAAGCTCCGACATTATGCACGTTAAGGAAATGATATATCTAAACCGTGAAGCCCAGCTTGGACTGTGGGAATATATACATGCCCACGATTCTATGATTGATGAAGTACGTGGCAACAACTATTACAGCGAACCGATAGCCTTTGAGCTTGATGACAGTGATATAAAGGAAACTATCAGACCTTATGCTATGGGAAGAATTATCGATATCAAGCAGTTTTTTGGAAAATATGCCATCGACCCTGATGAACCTGCATGTGTCTTTGCTTTCGATATCGAAGATGAGCTTCTTTCCTGGAATAACGGAAGATTCATTGTCATGTTCAAGGACGGGCACTGTAGTATAACAAGCGGTACTCCCGACTATACTATGAAAATGTCAATAGCTACCCTGACAACTATGCTGCTTGGCTATAAAAGTGCTGAAAAGCTTTACAGTATGGAACGGATTGAAACTACGAAAGAGGCTGTAGAAAAGCTCGATGACATACTTTATCATGCTATTCCTTATGTTTCTGATTATATCTAAATTGTTTTTTGTGTTTATGAAAACGACAAACAATTTTAAAATTTTATAAGCAAAAGGCATATGCCAGACTATAAACCCAATTCTACGCCACATTTTTAACCCACTCTTCCACCTTCCCTGCAAGCCTCTTATGACCTTCCTCGCTAAGATGTTCTCTGTCGGCAGTGCTTGGGGAGGCAACCTCTGAAGCTGCTATAAACCCAACATTTTCCTGTGCTGCAATCTTTTTGTATACATCTGTAAGCTTTTTTGACAGGCTCACTGAAGCACTAGAGAATTCAGGGTCATAGTCTGACTCCCAAACGCCCTCACCAAGATGTATAGGCGATATTACAAGTATTTTACTATCTGGTATGTAGTTCTTTACCTGTCCGATAAGTCTTTTTACGCCCTGACCAATAAATTCTGCTGATGCATTGTAAACAGACTTGCAGTCGTTAGTTCCAAGCATAATTATCACTATATCAACTGGATTGTGGGTTTCCAATATAGTTGGCAGTATCTTTACACCATTTCGTCCATCTCTTAACGGGTCGTCAAATACGGTTGTCCTGCCACACAAGCCTTCCTCTATAACACGATATCCACCTTCCTTTTTATCATTCAGACTTTCATTAAGAAGGCTTGTCCACCTTACGCCCCACTCATATCTTTTATTAGTCTTAGGGATAAGTCCCCATGTATTAGAATCTCCAAAGCATAATATCTGTTTCATATATTCCACCACTTTCTCTTTCTTTTAATGTATTCCTATATTTCTTATATGTTTATGTGGTTATTATATAATAAAGCATTACATATGCATAATCCTAATAAAATATATGTAGTCATAGTTTTTTCCTATAATCAAATCAATACTCTGGCATCGATAATGTATCCTTAGTTACAATACACTCTGGGTCTGGTGCAATCACTTGTCTTACAATATTAAACATCCCTTTAGCATCACACAAAAGACTGTCGGCATCGCCAAACTTTACCTTTTTAACAACTCCGCTGTCAAGGAATATCTGGTTCAGCTTGACGAAATCCTCAGATATATGAGGCTGCTGTGCATTGTAATGTTTTCTTACATATACCTTCCTGCATAATTTGTTTTTATTATCATGTCCCCCATTACTATCAATACATTTTTTCCAGCCATCAGCCATGTTATAGTAAGGAAGCTTCTTATTTTTATTATCTTCATCTTCCTTAAGAAGTTCTATAACAAGCTCCATAGGCATATCAGACAGTCTGTTAGGCACATTTAACACCTCTTCAACACTATGTATATATGTGTTTCTTTCGTGGCCGACACCTACAAGCAGCACTTTACCGCCTGCATCCCTAAGTCTGTCATAACAGCCACCAGGAGTACATGGTGTATTATTATATTCCTCACCTGCCAGATATTCTGCAGCATTTTTCCCGTAACCTGCCATACTGTGTGTTGGATGAAGTGAACGTATAACCCCATCCCTTTTCATAAACATATTCGTAAGAAGTCCTACACATGATGGAGTTGTCTGTGGATTATATACCGGATTATCCGCATTTACAGTCTTCCATGTATGTGTTGGCAGAAGTAAAAGTCCATCCTTAAAATATTCCATCCACGCATCAAGCACAGTATCTGCACCACCATCAACCTCACCTATAGACTTCATTGATGAATGTATAAGTATAGTTTCATCACCTTTAAGTCCCATAGACTTAAGCTGATCTTTTAACTGTTGTTTATTATAATTACCTATTTTGCTATTCATATTTTATTAATTATCACTCTTTCTTTATTTTGTTGTGTTATTTCTGTCACTTCCTTATTTTCCTTCTTACAAACACAAGGCATATTGCCTGCATAACTATCGTCAATCCCCACGAAACTGGATATGACATAAACAAAACATATAATGACCTGTGCTCTGGGAATACTCCATATATCCACACAAGCCTTGTTCCAACTGTTCCGATTATAGAAAGTATCATAGGAACTGCTGAATATCCAACTCCTCTCATAGAACCCGGAATCATATCCATAAGACCACACAGAAAATATGGAATGGTTGATATGGAAAGAATCTCCATACCACATTGTATTACATCTTCCTGCTTAGTATATATTCCTAGTATCTGATGTCCTAAAAGATATGAGCCGCCACCTATAACTACAGATACTATTATCGACAATATTGCACAGTCAGCAAGCACCTTATCCATTCTTTTAAACTTACGCACACCATAATTCTGGCTTGTAAAACTCATACATGCCTGTGTAACTGAATTAACTGATACATATAAAAATCCAAGTATGTTGTTGGCTGCTGTGTAACCAGCCATAGCTATTTCTCCAAATGAATTAACAGATGACTGTAACAAAACATTTGAAAAGTTAATAACTGTACTCTGTATACCTGCTGGAAGTCCTACATTAAGTATCTGGATAAGATAATACTTCTTTATTCTAAGCTTTGATATGTATAACTTATATATGGCATCTGTCTTGCACAGACACCTTATAACGAGTACACACGAAATAAACTGCGATGTTATTGTGCCTATGGCTACACCAGCTACACCCATTTTAAATATAATTACAAGGATGAGATCTAATACTGCATTCGCTGTACCAGCAGCTATTAAGTACATAAGCGGTCTCTTGGTATCGCCAACCGCCCTTAATATTGCTGCACCATAGTTATATAACATAAAAAATGGCATGCCCAAAAAATATATCCTGAGATATAATGCTGCCTGCCCGATAATATCATCCGGCGTTGCAATAAGCACAAGGGATTCTCTGGCACACAATATTCCTATAACACTCATGGCGATACCACTTATTAAAGCAAGTAATATAGCTGTATGTACTGTTTCAGACATTTCCTTTGTCTTTCCTGAAGCATAGAACCGTGCAGCAAGTACATTAGCTCCAAGCGATACACCTATAAAAAGATTAGTGAATGTACATATAAGCGCTGTCGTCGAACCAACTGCTGCTAACGCCTGACTTCCTGTAAAACGTCCTACAACTATTATATCAACAGCATTAAACATAAGCTGAAGCATTCCTGATATCATAAGTGGCAGTGCAAATGATATGAGTTTGTCCATTATTGTGCCGTTGCACATGTCTATTTCATACTTATTATTTTTCATCTTTATCTCCATTCATGTATCCGAAAAACATATTTTATATTTTCATTACACACATCACAATATTCGTTATCCATATAAAAGGGAAAGAAACAACTGCCAGATTACAGTTTTTCCTTCCCCCATTACATTCATATGCTCAATAATAATATTATCAATAATAATATCATAATAATAATATTATTATTGATTTTAACAATATTTCTTTCCATTCACTATAATATCTGATATTGTTTCAGGACGTCCCTCCAAAGGCTCTATCTTAACAAATTCCTTACAACCCAGACATGTTATGTTTTCCATATTCATATTCTTAAAATATGGAATATCTTCTTCATTGTCCATAGCATTAGTCTCATCACGGTTAAGAAGATTAAGAACATAAGACATTGTAAGTATTACTCCCTCACCCTTAATATTTATCATATTAATGTTACGGATTGTTATGTTCTCAACTACTCCGCCTCGTCCTAATGCACTCTTCACCCTCACACCAACATCAGTACCTGTAAATGTACAGTTCTCAACAAGTATATCTTTAACGTCTCTTGACATTTCGCTTCCTATTACAAAGCCACCATGCCCTTCATTTACAATACAGTCATGAACATATATGTTGCTGCATGGACCTTCTATTGTTCTTGCAACTGCATTCTTTCCTGATTTTATGCATATTGCATCATCACCAGTTTCAAACACACTATGATGTATATGTACATCTGTACATGATTCAACATCTATTCCATCACCATTCTGTGCATAGTATGGATTACGCACATTTACATGATCTACTGTAAGACTCCTGCAGAAAAATGGATGAATATTCCATGCTGGTGAATTCATAAATGTAACTCCCTGTAAAAGAATATTCCTGCAATATCTTAAGCTTATCATAACAGGTCTGTAAAAATCATAATATTCAGAAGCTTCATCTATAATATCCTCTGTATCACCCTGGATATTCTTCTCGTTTCCAGCAAGGCTTGACTTTGATGGCATCCACACTTCTGTTTCTTTTGTTGCAAACACATTATCACTCTTCTTAAGAAGTGCTTCCCACTGCTTGTCTGTTACCTTGAATCTCTTGACTGGACGCCACTCATCTCCGCTTCCATCTATGATTCCTTCACCTGTAATAGCTATATTTTCTGCATTCTCTGCTGTAACTGGTGAAACAGCACGTATACACTGCTGACCTTCATAATTAGTTATTATTAAAGGATAGTCTTCCTTTGACTTTATAAACTTAAGCATAGCCTGGCTCTCAAGGTGAAGATTGATTCCAGACAATATTCTTATAGGTGCACATGCCCATATTCCAGCTGGTACTATTACAGTACCACCACCATTTTCAGATAAGCTTCTTATTGCATTATTAATAATAACTGCATTATCATGTCCTGTTTTAACATCAAGCTTTCCACTCACTGCACCAAGCTCATCTATTGATACCTTAACCTCCTTAAACTTTGGAATAACTACACTATAATCTTCTCTATACACAATAATCCTCCATTTCCAATGCCTTAAAATATTAATTTGATACATTCTGGTACTTGAATTAAATTGCAGACTTATGCTATAATATCTAGGTTTGTGGGTAATTAGTACTATTATATAGTACTAAAGTGATATTTTAACATAACCATCAAAATATTATCAGAAAGGATATCAACTAATTATGCAGAATATATTTTCAAATAAAAAGCATTGCTTCGCTAATAAGTTTAATATAATTACAAATTCATCTGCTGTCAATATAAGTATGTGTTTTATCCTTACTGTTTTTCTATTCTTAGGTATAGCTATATATTGCAATACAAGGATAAATGGATTATGTCTTAACAACGAATCAACCAATACCATAACTGATAATTATAATATAAGCTTCAATAATACTAATTCATCCATTAATCTTCCTGCCAGACTCAATGAAAAAACAAAGTCAGTAACTCTGACACGTTTTATTCATGGTGATGAATTAGCAGGTAATTATATTTCTTTTTATGCGTACAACTCTGCAGTTAATATATATATTGATAATGAACAGGTGTACAACGAAAATGATATAATCGATTTTGCCGGATTAGCAAGACCTTCTCACTGGTATTTTGTTAAAGTCCCACAACACGATTTTACTCTTACTATAGATATGAATTCACAGATTGATATTACGAAGCTTCTTCATATCTCAACTGGTACTAAAAGTGCCCTTATATTTGATATATTATGCCGGCATGCATTTCAGCTGATAATAGGTTTTCTTGCCTGCATATGTGGAATTATGCTTTTAATAACAGCTTTTATAATAAAAACTGATTTATCTAAAAGGCTTTGCTGGTTTGGACTTACATCTATGCTTGCTGGTATATGGACAATCTGCAACTCTACTGTAATCCAGCTGTTTTTCAGCCATGGAACTTTTACATCATATATAGGATATTGCTGTTACTTTTTATTTCCAATCGCAGTAACTGGTTTTCTTCTTACCTTTGACAATATCAAGAATGAAGCTTATATGTATATAGTATACTGGTGTGAAATACTCTCAATCGCTGTTATATTTACAATGCAGCTTATGGGATTGATAATTGTATCCAATGTCCTCTGGATTGTTCATATTGAGATACTCTCTATTACATTGGCAGTCATAATAACTTATATTAAAAACTGGAAAACAAACACAATCAGAGAGTTTAATATATTTATATCTATTATGATAATATCATTCTTTCTTATTCTTGATATTATACGCTACTATTCTAACAATTCAACTTTTGAAAGAATAAGATTTTCTGTATATGGTATTGCTTTGCTGCTTGTATATTTCAGTTTTTCGATATTTCATGTTATCAAAGAGAATTTTATACAAAACACACGTAATAAAATATACAAGGAACTGGCATTCACTGATGCCATGACACATATAAACAACCGTTCTGCCTTTGAGCTTGCCATGGAAAAAGAACGCTTAAGCGTAGAATCACACAGATATATACTCATTGCAGACCTTAATAATCTTAAGCATATCAACGATACATACGGACACCGTTTCGGTGATGAAGCTATTAAGAATACTGCAAGGCTTATGCACGAGAATTTCATGGAAATCGGTCGGTGCTATAGAATCGGCGGTGATGAATTCTGTGTCATAATCAACAATACAAGCCTTGATATCATCAACAGATGTCTTAAAACATTTCATCAGGCTGTTAATGATATTGCAGCTACAACGGACTATCCATATTCTGTTGCAACCGGATATGGTGCTATAGACGAAAGTGGTATTGATAACTGCTTTAAAGCTGTAGATTCCATTATGTATAAGAATAAAATCAAAAGCAAAAAAAGCAGAGACAACCAGCCTCTGTCAGATGGATGAAAGATTCTTATGTAACTCTTTCATCCCATCTATCTCATCACACAGCTCTCTGCTCTTACAGGATGAACAATCCATAACCAGTCCGTTAAACATATGATTAAGCGAATCTGTAATCTGTTCAATTCTATGTGCCTTATCATATAAAAGCTCATAATCCGCTGTTTTACTTGTCAGAAAGTATATCTGCACTGCTTCAACTTCCTTACGTTTCCTATATGCATTTATCATCTCAGAGCCTATATGTGAAAATGTCATGCCATCTGCTATTGCCTGTTTTGACACTCTTACTGGTTCTCTTTCCTTTACTGATGATATTCTCATCATATATCCTTTAGGAAAATTATGATATCTCACATAGTCAACAGCACGCAGGGCAGCATGCAGGGCTTCTGCATTTTTTTCCTGTATATCCTTAATATAAGACTCATTCAGCCGTATAAAGGTGAATCTTGCATATGATATATCTTCCTTTATATCCTGAAGATCTTCTCCCATAAGATATACTCCGTCATCACTGACACATTCACTTGACGTAGTAAAGGCTATTGAACTAATGGCTTTATTCATACCTCCACCAAGCTCATATGCCATATCACGTTTTAGAACCAGACTTTCCTGTGCTGTAACCTCCCATGATTTATCTGACGGAAGCTTTTTAATATTTCCATAAGCATCAGAGTTAAAGCACTTCTTTAACTCTGATATATCTTTATCATAAATACTTAGAACCTGCATATTACATTCAGCCTTTCTTATGCAACATCATCCCTGCTGCTTTTCCTTTTGCTTTTCTTTATGCTTTTTTCTTCTGTTTCCCGACCAGTTATAATAAGCTGTAAGCGGTTTTATAAGACATGCGGCAAACTTCATATCAAGATTAAAGAAATATATAATCAACGTGAGTACAAATAATATAATCAGAACTATGGCTGTTATTGCTGCTATTTTTAATATTATCACTGCTTAACTCTTCCCTTCTGTCTTGCATACTCTGCTGCACCAAGTGCACCCATAAGCTGTGGATCCACTGGCAGCTCTACAACCTTTACCTTAAGTACCTTCTCGATTGCCTGTTTTAAACCTTCATTCTTTGCACAACCACCTGTAAGTGTGACTGAATCTACTACTCCGGCTTTTTTTGCCATAACAAAGCATCTTTTAGCAACTGAAAGCTCTATACCTGCCGCTATTTCATCCATAGGCTTTCCCTCACCTACAAGCGATATCACTTCACTCTCTGCAAACACTGCACACTGTGCTGTTATTGGAATAACATTCTTAGCTGATAGTGAAAGCTTTGAGAAATCATCAAGGCTCATCTCAAAGGCTCTTGCCATAGACTCAAAGAAGCGTCCTGTTCCTGCTGCACATTTATCATTCATGGCAAAGTTAAGGACTGTTCCATCAGTATCTATCGCTATACCCTTAACATCCTGTCCACCTATATCTATGATAGCTTTAACAGAAGGGTCTGTCACATGTACTCCCATGGCATGACAGCTTATCTCTGATATATTCTCATCGGCAAATGGTACCTTATTACGTCCATAACCTGTTCCAATAAGATATGAAAGCTCCTCTGCACTATTTAATCCATCCACCTGGCTTATCGCTGTATCAAGTGCATCTTTGGCACTCAATACAGGATTAATTCTGCTTCTTTTTGTAACATCTGCTACTATTTTCCCATCTTCATTTAATATTACACACTTAGTATATGTACTTCCGGCATCACAGCCACCATAAAACTTACTCATATGTCCTCCATACTCTGCATATGCTTACCTGCTGCGCAATCCACGCAGCTTCCTACCAGTTCTGCTTATCATCGAAATCTTCAAGTGTAGGGTCTAGCGGTTCTTCTCTAAACACTGTTCTCATATATCTGTTTATCTCTGTTCTCATATCACGCCTGCTTCCATCCTCTGGACACATAAGATTATGAGTTACCCATATAAGATGTACGCCATGCTTTCTTGCCTCTTCTTCAAAAAGTCCATGATATCCTGACATAGACTTACATCCCATATGTACATACATAATAACTATATCTATACGGAACATTTCACAGAATCTCCAGAGTGCCTCAACGCCTGTTTCATATCCACCGTTAGAACGGTTTCTCATAATCATATTCTCATATAAATATGCCAGGTCCAGCATAGCCTGATGCTTATCTTTTGTATTAACCTTTTCTGTTGATACCATACTAAGCATATCTGTTATTGTCACAACTCCCCAACAGTTAAGAAGCCATATAGGAAGCGCTGTATAATATGCTGCCTGAACGCCCCATGTCATAGCACGGTGACGATATTCCTTAGCAGCAGGCAGCTTCTTTTCATAACCTTCCATCGCCATACGTGTAAGCTTCTTATCCATATCAAGAAATGCCTGGTTTCTTCCACCAGCAGCCTGATAAACACCATACCTGTAAAGTGCAAGTGTAACTCCCATAACCTGTGGATAATCTGTCTTTGATATTTCCATCCACTCAAGGAACTCGTCAGTTTCTTCATTAAACCTTTCCATGCTTTTAAAAAATGCATCCCAGTCAAACTTCTCACCTGTCTGTTCCTCTATAAAATGTATGGCATTAAGCACCTCTTCTGCTGCATACTCCTGAACACTTTCCTGTCTGTGCCTTATAGGAACTGCAAGCTGGAATGTCGGTATCTTAAAAGACCTTGCCTCTATGCCATTACCCATAAGACTTCCATCACATGTTGTGTTACATTGCACTGCACAACAGCCAATAAGCGGAAAATCATCTGCAAGTGCAACACCTAGCTCAGCTGCTGGCATAGGACATACATCTGATGGCACGCCATACTCATGTGTCACATCAACATAATAGCTTACACCTGTCTGTGACATCATTGAACTTGTATACACCGCTGGAACCTCTACTGACAGCCATACAAGATTCGGAAAGCCTCCCATAAGGGTACTCATCATATTCTCATCAAATAGCACTATTTTTTTATTAAGTTCTTTATCATTTCCTATGGCCGGATCTGCCTTAAATATCTGTCCTAACATACCACATATATCTGTTACTATGAGGCCAAGTGCATTGTGCGCCATTCGAAGCTGCAGATCTCTCATACCCTCTGTATGCCTGTCCATAAAATCAGGAAGTGCCAGATAATTCATCATCCATCGGTATCTGAAAAATCCTTTCATATTATTTGGCTTTATTATAAATGTTATTAATGTTTTCCAATATCCAAGCCATCTTGTGTAATCATACCAGGTATCCTTAAGTCCACGCCATTCTCGTCTTTTCTTTGGCTTCTTACCTGTGTAAAACTTTCCAAGCGGCTCGCTTCCAAGCTTACTTGACATATATTATTCTCCATCCTGTTTTGTATATCTATTTTTTTAAGTATATCTTTTAATATTGCATTAAATTATATTTATGGCCTTATTATTTTTTTAATAAAACATTACCTGCTCTTGTTGATTTTCTTTATCTCAAGACTTTCAACAAATGCCTGTATTCTTGTTCTTATCTGTCCTGAAGAACCTACTACATATGGTCTGTCTATAGAAAGAACCGGATACCCGTACTCTTCCCTCATAACATGAAATGCTGATGCTCTCTCATAGCCCCAGTAATCACAGAACTTTATCTGTTCATATATAAGACCATCTGCCTTATATTCTTTAGCTATATAATCAACATACTCCTCACGTTCCCTTATTTTCTCTGTGTTCATATATCTTGGGCATTTGCCCCACTGCATATACTGTCTGCATATCTGATATAGAACATCCTCTTCATCATTAAGAATAATCTCACTTCTTCCTGGAAGTGAACCAAAACAGAAACGGTCAGCAACAACAAGTGCACCTGCTTCTTCTGCAAGCTTTATAAGTTCTGGATTATCTATCTCAGAACCTATAAGTGCTACTCTTGCCCTGTAGTTTTTCTTAATATCCGGCTGTCTTACCTTTAACTCTTTAACTGTATCCCTTAACTTATCTATAAGGTACTCCTTAGGACAGCAATATGTCGCCAGACATAGCACAGCGAACTCATAGCCTGTTATTCTTGGATTATCCTCTTTCCTGTAATCTCCAATCTCTGTTATAAGCCTGCTTATCTCATTCTGTTCATCTACAGCCTTCCTCAATGCTTCATCTGATATATCTATTCCATATGTATTGTGAAGTGGCTCAAGAACATGCAGCCTCATCTGCTTTACATAATGTTTTAGTGCTGACTCATCTGACTTCATAGGAACATCTGAATATTCCACAAAAAACTTTTCCTTAGTACACAGCTTCTGTCTCTCTATATTTTCAACACACCTGTTCATCTGTGCACATGCATCAGGTGCTATTATACAATCAAGAAAGTTATATCCACCTTCTATAGCACGTTCAAGTATTGCCCTGCACCCCTCACATAGCATGCTGCTCATATAATATGTGCCCATCTCTATAGAACCTGTCCTTGGTGCACGCAATCTCACTGAAAAGCATCCCGGAAGGTTAAGCAGTGGTTCAGGAATCTGAAAGCATACAGCTCCAATGGCTATATTCCCCTTTTCCTGTGCCTTTCTTACAAGTTCATTATTCACCTCTTCAAGAAGCTTTTCAAAATAATATAAATGTTGTAAATCTTTCAAGTTGTTATCCTTTCTTTAACGAATCAGTTTTTCACCTTCGACCTTTTGACCATTATATTATGATGTACACGAATTACTACATTGCTTTACAATTTCCGCAATCCTATAATATCCCGATATTAGCAAGAGCTTCTCTTGCTCCTTTAACTATCTTTGTATCATCAGAAAGTTTTAATACATTTTCACCTAAAACATCTGCTCTTGCAAGCTCCTCATCACTCTCTATAGCCGCAAGAAGCTGCATATCACCTATATCCATAAGCTCTGTCACCTTGCTATCCGGAAGTCTGTTTGCAATAACACCTATCTTATCATACATAACAAGTTCATCCGCTACGTCCTTGATAGTTTTAACAACCTGACATCCCTTTTTACTTGCATCTGTAACAAGCAGAAGGTGTGTCACCTTCTCCATAACTCTTCTGTTTATCTGCTCAATACCTGCCTCGCCATCTATGACAACATAGTCAAACTGGTCTGAAAGCATAGTGATAACTTCTTTAAGATATGAGTTAATCCTGCAATAACAGCCTGCACTTTCAGGTCTTCCTATTGCTATAAATGCATAGCCATCCTGCTCCTTTAATACATCATATATTTCATATTTAGCCTCTCCTAAAAGTTCTACTGCCGACTTGGTATCGCCATCCTCAACATTCTTTATAACTTCTTTTCTTATATCATCTATGGTTTTATCTACGTCTACATTTAATACTGTTGACAGACCGACTGCCGGGTCTGCATCTATTGCCAATATCTTCTTATCAGGAAAGCTTTCAACAAGAAGCTTCACTATAACTCCTGCAAGTGATGTCTTTCCAACGCCGCCTTTGCCTGCGACTGCTATTATCTTTGTTTTATCTTCCAACTTTATATCCTCCATATCAATATCTGTATGCACTTAATTACAATTCTCCCCGATATGAGCAAGCTCATGTGGGTTTATACCTTTTGACCCTGGTATCATATATATCCAATCCACTATATATCAAGTGTAGTAACAACACCTGGGTGCTCACTAACGAACTTATTGATTTCCTCTGTAAACCTGCTTCCATACTTCATAAGCTTATTCTGTCCTACACCAGATACTGATAGCATAGTGTCTGCATCAACCGGCAGCTTTTCACACATATCTATCAACGTCTTGTCATTAAATATAATGTATGGAGGCATGCCTTCTTCTCTCGCTATAACAAGTCTTAATGCCCTTAACCGCTCAAACAGCTCATAACCTGCAGCAGTAAGTGAATCTGTACTCTTCTTTCTTGTCCTTGAAGCTGCATTGCTTCCTTCTGTAGCATCACTCGTATTTCCTGAAGCAGCCTTTCTGCCTGTCTGTCCTGCCATATTGAGCTGCTCACCAGCATATGTTCTCTTGGCCTTCTTTATGTATACATGAGTATTTTCATCCCTTAAAGGACTTATATCACCCATTCTTAAAACACTGTACTCTCCATCTGTCTGTATAACATATCCAGCATTTATCATCTGGTCAATAAGGAGCCTTAGTTCTGCTTCTTTTCTATCAGACAACTTTCCATAAGACTTATAGCTTAACGCACCTACTTCCTTAAGTCTTGCACGCTTTGCGCCAAGCAGTGTTCCAAGCACGATACTCAAGCCGAATCTTCCATGTGTTTCTGCCAGACAGTTAATAACCCACTTTGCATCCGCAGTCATATCTATCTGTTCATATTCATTGTTGCAGTTACCACAATTACCACATGGCTCTCCTGTTTTTTCACCAAAGTAAGAAAGAATGTAGTTACGAAGACATTCCGTGGTCTTACAATACATTTCCATAGTATGAAGCCTGTGTAAGTCGCGCTCTTTTATTATGCTTCTGTCCTCATCTTCAACACCCTCAAACTCCTTACTGTCAAGAAGAAACTTATCTATAATGACATCCTGTGCTGAAAACAACATTATACACTGCGATTCACCACCATCTCTTCCTGCTCGTCCTGCCTCCTGATAGTAGTTTTCCATGCTCTGCGGCATATTGTAATGAATAACATATCTCACATTGGACTTATCTATTCCCATTCCAAATGCATTGGTCGCTATAACGACCTGAACCCGGTCATATATAAAGTCGTCCTGATTCTGCTTTCTTGTTTCATTATCAAGTCCTGCATGATACTTTGTGACACTTATCCCCAGTGAACCAAGCTCATCATATAGCTTGTCCACATTTTTTCTTGTAGCGCAGTAGATAATTCCACTCTCATCCATATGCTCTTTTATATATCCGGCTATGTACGCATCTTTTTTCTTTCCTGACAGATGCTCTACACTATAGTATAAGTTTTTCCTGTCAAAACCAGTAACAACAACCCTTGGAGCTTTTAACTTTAATATGCACTCTATATCTGTCTTTACTTCACTTGTCGCCGTTGCCGTAAATGCACTCACAACAGGTCTTTCTGACAGGCTGTCTATAAAATCAACTATCTTTAGGTAGCTTGGTCTGAAATCCTGCCCCCACTGTGATATACAATGTGCTTCATCAATAGTCACCATCGATATATCTGCTTTTTTTGCAAATGTTATAAAACTCATGGTTTCAAGTCTTTCTGGTGCCACATAGATTATCTTGTACTTTCCATTTGCTGCATAATCAAGTGCTTTATACATCTGTGATTCTGACAGGGTTGAATTAATATAAGCTGCATTTATCCCCGCTTCATTAAGTGACTTGACCTGATCCTGCATAAGTGATATAAGCGGAGATATAACTATGGTTATACCCGGTAACAGTAATGCAGGAACCTGATAACACACTGACTTTCCTGCTCCGGTCGGCATAATCGCAAGTGCATCATGTCCCTGCAATATGGCTTCTATTATATCTGACTGTCCTTTTCTGAAGCTGTCATATCCAAAATACTGCTTCAATACCTGACTGGCATCCATATTATATCTCCATTTCTATTTTCATATTTAGTATTAAGTGTAACACAATTCTGCAATTTTGAAAATTACTCATAAGAAGCTTTATCATTCAAAAAACATCTTCGCTACAGCTATAAGCAGACTTCCGTTACCTGGAAGATATAGTGGCAGATCCTTTCGTGAATTCTGCCTGTTATTTCCACTTACTACATATTCATTTTTAGGCGACTCTATAAGGAGCTGTGAAAGTGCCTCCCTCTTAAGACCAAGCTTGTCTGCTGCCATAGCTATAACTGCAAAATCCCAGCCCCAAAGTGTAGAATAATCCCATACTTCCATTACCTTATCGAGAGTTGCCCTATATATATTCATATCAACAATATCTTTAGCACCATAACCATCTAACATACCATATACCTGCAGCATAAGCGGATGATCAATAGCCTTGTTAACATATGTATCCGGACAATTCTCTTGTGATATGTATAAGCCATCATAAACCGGAAGCGGTGCTATTCTGTCTGCTATATTGTTCCATTTATCTGAAAATGTTACATATCCCAGCTTATCAGCCCACTCTGCCGCTATCTTTAAGCCGTATCTAAAGTATGCAAGCTCAAACACAGGATTTCTTGTATCCTCTGGAAGATGTCTTTCCTGTACTGGTATGACAGGTGCTTCTATGTTAAATGTATCTGAAGCAATATCATATACAAGATAATCTTCCATGAATTCGGCAGTCTCTTTTACCAGAATCCAATACCTGCGCATATATTTGTCCGTTTTTTCATCAAAATGCACGTCGTTATTATAACAATCCAGCACCATTTGCAGCATATTTATTATATGAGGCTGCTGCCATATAAGCAGTGGTGCAATCTTTGATGGACAATCCTTTCCTGTATATGATACCATCTTCGTCCACCTTGCACCCCTATAACCATTTCTTGCTGCATTTTTTTTAGCTTCTGGAAGTATGCTTATATACCAGTCAAAGCTTTTTTCAAGAAGCTCTGGATGTCCCCACAAAACAGCCCACGCCATATGCCAGTAATGCATCTCAAGATGTGCTTTTCCATACCAGCTGTTACATGTAAGGCCTGTTTCTGCTGGTGGTATATAACCACTGTCATTAACTATAAGAAGATACTGTGATAATATAACTCTTCTCATAAGTTCTTCATTTTCATGGTAGAGAAACTTTCCGCTGCTCCAGTAATTATGCCAGAATGTATATACATTTTCTTTTATTGCTGCAAATGTATCTGCAGCACACTCATTATCTGCATTAGCCTTGTTATTATCTACACACATATTACTTTGGACATTATTATATATACTGGCATATATTCCATCTTCATCCTCAAACCCAACGCATAGATAAAGAACATTGTCACTATCTGCCTTATTTATACGATATCTATGTTTGTCTGCCTTTTCCAATTGTCCGTTAGTCTTTATATAAACTGAATAATGAGTATCATCCATCTGTCTTTTTATCTTATATATCTTTTTATTCTTTATCTCTGCACTACCATCAGCAGGAATTTTATCTGATATCTTACAAGTCTCACTATTATATTTTTCACTTGATATATTAACCAATTCATTATAATTTATCACTGTAACTTTATCATAGTGTACTTTATCATCCAACCAGTCAGAACCCGTTATATCACATGAAGCATACGGAAAATGTGTATCCACACAAAGCCCTTTCTTCAAGAGTTCAGACTCCACCCTAAAAGCCACAGTATCTGACTTATTATCACATACTGTTTCAACGCTTACCTTATACTCATGCGAAGCATAGCTTACTATAAAATCACTTTTTAACACGCCTGTTGTTATATCAAGGGTCTGGTTTATATCTGATAACATATCAGAAGTCAGATATGTACCATCAACTGACAATGCAATCCTTGCAAGATTAAACTTGTGTGGATTCATTCGTACCCAGTCGTAGGCTGCCTCATTTCCTTCATATTTTACACGTGGATATGACACTTTTCTCCCAAGAAAATCATATTCAGTCATAAACACATCATCCATAGTATAGCGATGTCCAGGATAAGTGTGCCACGCCCACTCTGCCATAGTACACAGCGGTGTTTCTTCCATATATTCATCATAAAGTGTCTGCATTCCTGTAACATCTGCCGTAAAACAAAACCTGCCATTACCAACTGTCAGTGGTGACTTTGCATCCGCATTACTTAAATGTGGATTGTATTTTTTTACTACATTAAGCCTGTTAATAATGTCCGTCTTATTCATCTTCTTATTCCTCACATATAATATTTGTATTGAATCGTTATATAATTTATAAACACTTAAATAATCGTTTAACAATTCTACGATATAACCAATACCCTGTCCGCATTATCCTCCTCATATCTCTCAGTTCTTCGCGCCGTAAATGTATCACCCACGCATTTTCCAATATAACTATATATACCTGTAACCGGGCTCATCCAATACATAGCTTTACCTTTGTAGCCTGATATATCAAGAGTAAATTCACTACAGCTATAATCATACGCTATAACATAATCACTGCCTGCAAATACACTGATACGATCATATTTCTCTTTCTGTCCACTAAGAAGAAGCTCGTCTGCCATCTTTCCACTGGTAAAATCAACGGACTCCATAAGCTTCTTAAGATGCAGCATTTCACCTGCACCCTCGTGATGAAGTGCTTCCTCCCACTCACATACAACGCCATAATTCACTCCATTATCACCATTCTTATGAAACTGCATAACTGCGTTATCACCATAAGTATGTCCACACGCTCCTGCAAGCACTGACCAATACGCATATCTTCTTACATCCTTTGCCCTCCAGTAAGGTTCTCTGTTATCGTGAAGTCCCTGTATAATCCACTCATAAGAAGGCTCTCCGTCAAGCACTGGCTTGTCACTTAATTGTCTGTCATGTAACACATATTTCCAGTTATCCTCACCATAATATGATGTATTATCAGCCCCAGTATCATCCCACGCACCAAGACTGCACTGGTCGTATCTTCTATGTCCTGACTGGAACATATTAAAGTCAAGCCAGTCATCATCTGCAAACCATGTTGTTGAAGAGCATCTTCCAAAAGGATGAAATGTAACAAGCTTATCTGGCATATGCTCTTTAAAATATGTACCCATCAATGTATATATATCCTTATAAGCCTCTGCTTTAACATCACCGCCGAGCACCCATATTATATTAGAATAGTCTTTATAACGGTCAGTAAGAAACTTTGCATATGTAAGAACATTTTCCATATTCAGAATGTTCTCCTTTACAATACTTCCCCAGCATGGAAGAAGTGCCATATATAACCCAAGCTCTTCTGCAAGCTTTATAACCATATCAATATTATGCCAGTACTTATTAGTGTCAACAGCCGTATTTTTACAACACATACGATTAACAGTTTTTAATGCTTCTGGTGTATCAACCGAATAAATAAGCACTGCCTGAATAACATTAAAACCTTTATCTGCCCTGTTTTTTAAATATGTATAAGCTTCATCATAAGATATATTGGTAAATAGCATCCACGCTGTGTCTCCAAGCCAGAAAAATGGCTTATCCCCTTTCATAAGATATTTTTTGTTACTGCTTATATGTAAATTCTCCATAATAATCTCCATTCTTGCGCTGCTTCTTTGCGCAAATCTTTTCTATGTATTTATAAAATTATACCACTATTTCATAGACAAAAGATGCCGAAAGTATCTCTTATTAATCACAAATAACTGAAAAAGAGTTTGTATATAACAGTTTCCCATTAATACAAACTCTTTTTAAACAATGCCTATGGATTAATAAGTTTCTTTACTATCCTCTGAAAGTTCAGACTGACATCATTTTATTTTTTTATTAAGCCTCTTTTTTTAGACTCTTTTACTGCGTATACACTTATACATGCTAATCCGCCAGATACTGCAAGTACAGCTGCTAATAAGCTAACTGGTGCCTTATCACCTGTCTTTGTATTGTTATCTGATACTTCTGCATTTCCTGATTCTGATGGAGTCTGTGGTGTATCCTTATTCTGTGAATTATCTGCATTATTTCCATTATCTGAACCACCATTATTATCAGGTGAATCTGCTGGATCCTTAGGTATTTCAGGGAAACCATTAGCAAGATAACTCTTCCACTCATCATATCCTGTTGCAATAAGCTCATCTGCAAGATTATTATCATAGTAAGAAACTGTTGTTCTTGTTGAATAAAGAATCAAATCCTTATTGTTAATCTTATTATTTCCAACACTGTTACCATCAAGATTGTAAAGCTCATATACATTTACATACTTCTGGTCTGCCCTTGTTGGATCCACATCTGAATACAAAGGTCTGTAAGAATCAGTGGCTTTATCATATACATAATTAGAAGCCCATGTTCCGCTGCCATCAACAAGATATACATCAAAGCCATTATTCATAGATGTATCTTTTACAACTTTCTGCTCTTTATCAGCTATTTTAACATCCTTAAGCCAGCTGTATGCACTTTCAACAGCATCCTTAATATCCTGTGAAGGATTATGTATAGTCATAAGATAGTCGATAACATCCTTTGTTGTATAAGAACTGACAGACTCTCTTTCATATGTATGTCCCATAGTTACATTTCCAGACTTGTCATACTGTGTTGCCCAGCCGGACTTTTTATTGTTGTTGCTGATCTGCGATTTTACAATAAAATCATTTCCTTTTTCTACTGCTGACTTTATTTCATCAACATTCATCGCTTTCCTTGCAAACACATAATCCTGATTGTTAAGTATTGCAATATCACTAAGAAGTGTAAGTACCTCAGTCATAGCCTTGTTACCCACTTCTATATTAGCATTAAAGCCACTTTCACTACCTGGATTCATACTCCATCCACCATTATCACGCTGTGTTGTAAGAAGGTACTTAATACCTTTTACAAATGCATCCTGATACTTTGAATCTTCTGGCTTATTAGCTGTTATATACTTTGCAAGATACTTTAATTCTGCTGTTGTTGCACCATTGTAAACACTTGAAACATCTTTCATGCTTCCAAGTCCTGTTTCCTTCTGTGACATTTCATAATTATCAGGAAGTACCTGGAATCCACCATCTTCGTTCTGTAATGCTACAATAAGATCTGCTACTGATGTAGTAACATCAAGTGTTCCCTCAAGCAATGCATCATAACGCATGCCATATCCTTTTGAAGATGTTTCATATGAAGGAACAGACTCTGTCTTCATAACTGGAACCGCTGCATAAAAGCTGTCTGACATTTTGCCATCCTTGTACATATCTGCACCAAATATATTAAGTACATATGCAACTGGAAGATACACAACATTATAATCTTCTGTTAAAAATGTGTTATAATCTGCATACTTTTCTTTAACATTGACCTTTGCTGGTATCTGCTCATCTGTTAATGCACCTGATGTAACTTTGCCATTAATTTCAACATCTGAAGAACCAATCTTAAGCTTAACTGTTGTGTCATTCATAGTGATAGTTATGTTATCACCATTTTCCTTGTAATCAGCACCTATATAAGCAAACATATTTTTCATAGGTGCCATAAGATTACTTGTTGTCTTAGCATCAGTTGCATTGCCTGTAGCTAATACATTAACATTATTATCAAGCCATACTCTTTCATAATCATCTATTAAAAATACTGGATCATTTGTATTAAACCATACTCTTCTTACAACCATATTAGAAAAATCATAACTTCCTCTTGTTACAGTTGCTGCACTTACTGGTAAAACAGATACAGGTGCTGCCATAACTGTAAGCATTGTAGCAGCCACAATACCTATAGCCGCTTTTTTCATACCTTTTTTTATATCTCGTCTCATATTTATCTCCATTCTTACACTGCTTTACTCTAGGACTATTTATTCACCAAGCGCCTTTTTCCATGTATTATATACCGCTGTAGCATTAACATCTGCCTTAGTTCTTACATATGAATATCCTATTCTTCTTTCACCCATACCATAGTTCATGCTAAGCTGTGCCACTGAATCTCTTCCTGCAAATATTTCATAGAACTTACTGTCTGTCATCTTATTTGCCATCTGTGCTTTTGTGAATCCATAATATTCACCTGTTGTATCAAGTCCATAGAAACGTCCAAACTGCTTTGTCGTACTTCCATCCTTTAATATTAATCTGTCAGTTCCAAGCTCTCTTGTTCTATCAGCTATATTATATACACCATATCCTGTTATACCAACTGAATTAATCCAGTTCACATAACTTGTAATAGCATCCTTCACCTCTGCACTTGGATTGACTATGTTAGCAAGTACCTTTACCATTGTAAGACTTTCATCCGGAGATACAGAAGGAAGCTCAAATGCTCTTCCACCTGCTGGAACAGGATTTTTTTCATCTGGATCATACTGCTGTGCCCAGCCTGTTTTTATTCCATCGATTACCACCTGTGCCCTTATTACAAAATCAAGACCATTATCCCATACTTCCTTTAAAGTATCATGTTTTATTCCAAGCTCAAGCACATACGGATTAGTCTGTGCCTTTATTTCATCTCTTGCCCACGCATAGTCCTCACAAAGTTCATTATCAGTAAGCCCTTTATCGTTTGAAAGTGCGTATATTGATTCCATAAGGTCAGGCATGGCATTATCGTTAAATGTTATATTTCTGAAATAACCAATACCATATGGATAATACTGTGGCCATCCACCATTGTTATTCTGCGAATCGCACATATACTTTGCTGCTTTCCAGAAGCCCTTTTCTATCGCAGAAAGCTGTGTTTCATATCCTGCAAAAAGCTCAGGATTTTCTTTTGAAAGTCTTATAATCCTTGATAAGAACTTCATGTGTCCGTGAGTTGCTCCATTATCTACTGTTGAATATCCCTTTGTATATAATCTTGCAAAAGAATCCTCAAGCAGATCATACTCTGTATTTGTCTTAGCCCATCCACCATCTTCATTCTGGTAAACAGGATTTACTACATTAAGTCCAGCTTTTATCATATCAGCAACATTAGCTTTTACCGCTGCTTCGTCAAGCTTAGTAACATCAATTCTTCCTTTCATTTTGCTGTATGTATTAGAATTGGACTCCATTTTCTTTGTTGTATAATCAGACTTCGAGTTAACAACCGGTGAAGCTGCCGCATCCGATGCATAGAATGCAAACGCCATCTCTATTCTGTGCATTGCATCATTCCATATTACATTTCCACCAAGTGCTTCCGCTGTAAACTTAACTGGAAGATAACATGCATAATAATCACTTCCATCAACATTTTTTTCTTCATCTACTTTTTTAAAATATGGTGCTATCTCACTTCTCATAGTAAGTGTAGTTTTTTCTTTTCCATTATCAAGTTCAGCTGTTGTACTGCCTGCTTTCATAGTAAGTGTAAGCCCGTTATAAGTAATGACAATATTTCCTGTATTAACATCCGCATCAACATGTCCTGTAATATCCTGTAATGAATATTTCATAGGTGCCATCATACCTTCAACATTGCCTTCTCCAAGAACCATATCTGCTTTAATAAGAAGTCCTTTTTCAATCTCTTCCGGTGCCCATTTGCCACCATTCTTTTTTGTATAACGGTTAGGCTCATATTCACCTATAGCAAGAAATCTAAGCACAAGATCTCCCAATTCTACCTGTTCATTATCTGCCGCATATACATTCTCTACATTACCTGCCTTTAAAAGACTAACTGTCGGAACACCAGCCACCATTCCAGACAGCATTGTTGTACACAACCCAAGCGTAACCAGTGATTTTGTAACTTTTCGCATTCCACTGCCTCCTTAACATTATATAATTTGATGATTGTATTATAAAATCAATATTAAAAACAGACTACCAATTATCGGTAAAGTATCTTATAATTTACATAAAATAACTACTTTTATAAAATATCATTTAAAAAGCAATTACCTTATACAATATATACATACTAAGCGAGGAATCCATATGTTATCAAACGTAAGCAAAGACTTTGTAATAGACCATAGAATCCGTCATGTTAATAAAAATGTACCACTTACACATTCCCATCAATACAATGAAATATATTTTCTTCAATCTGGAAAATGTAATGTATATATAGATAATGAAACATATTGTCTTGAAGATGGAAGTGTTCTTTTTATACCTGCTTTTAAAGAACATACTTTTATATACCCCTTTACTCAGGATGTCAAAAGAACTGTCCTGTATATATCTACTGAACAGCTAAACTGGTATTTTAACAAGGATTTCAAGGATGAAATAAATAATCTTTTCATAAATAAACATTTGCAATTATCAAGAAAAAGTTTTTCAAATCTATCTAATATATTTGAGAAAATACAATTTGAAAAATATAGTCTCGACAATATGTCTGAGTCACTTACTAAAGCTTATTTTTTTGAACTGATTATATATCTTATACGGTGTCAGCGTTATACACATAATATAAATCAAAAGACTAATTTATCTAACATTACAATAGGTGAAATTGTGAATTTCATAGAAAACAACTATGGCAGACAGCTTACACTGCCAGAAACTGCTGCCCAGTTTGGTATAAGCGAATCCAGCCTTACCAAAAAAATCAAAATATTTACTAATGTGACTTTCAAGGAATACCTTACTAAAACAAGGATAGAGGCAGCCAAATCGCTGCTTATATCCTCCGAAAAAAGTATTACAGAAATAGCATACAAATGTGGATATAATAACAGCAACTTTTTTGGTGATGTATTTAAAAAGGCTGTTGGTATGTCACCAAGCAGCTATCGTAAAATGCTTACAAAACAATAATAATTAACATCAAAAAGACTGTTATACTATAAGAGTTGAATATCACTTTATAGTATAACAGTCTTTTCTGTTCTTTATCTATGATTCTATATTATAAAATCCATATATTAATAAAATTTCTTACTTCCTCTTACCGGTTCTGATGTAAGATTCACTCCTAATCTTGCAAATGTCTTAGTGTCTACCTCAGATAACATAACTGTTGTATGAACCTGGCAGCCCTTAAGCTTAGGAAGCTGCTCCATAGCTTTTTTCGCATTCTCATTAGTTACTGATGTAAGTGCAAGTGCTATAAGAACCTCATCACTATGAAGTCTTGGATTCCTTCCACCAAGATGTTCCACCTTCAGATTCTGTATCGGCTCGATAAACTCTGGCTTTATAAGCTTCTCATCATGCTCTATTCCAGCAAGATACTTAAGTGCATTAAGTATGAGTGCTGATGAGGCTCCTAAGAAATCAGTTGTTTTTGAAGTGATTATTGTACCATCTTCAAACTCTATGGCAGCACATGCAACGCCAGTTTCCTCAGCTCTCTTCTTTGCCGCTACTGTTACTTTTCTGTCATCAGTTGTAATCTTGGCCTGCTTCATAAGAAGCTCTATCTTGTATACTTCACTTTCAGATGCTTTCTCTTTAGCTACCCTGTTAACTGCATCATAGTATCTTCTTATTATTTCCATCTTGGATGCCTCACAGCATGCCTCATCATCTACTATGCAGTTACCAGCCATATTGACACCCATGTCAGTTGGTGACTTATAGTAAGTGTTCTCACCATATATTTCTTCTAATATAGCATTAAGTACCGGATATATCTCTATATCACGGTTATAATTAACCGCAGTCTTTCCATATGCTTCCAGATGAAAAGGATCTATCATATTCACATCATTAAGATCTGCTGTTGCAGCCTCATACGCGAGGTTGACCGGATGCTTAAGCGGTATATTCCATATAGGAAATGTCTCAAACTTGGCATATCCTGCTTTAACACCTCTTTTATTCTCATGGTAAAGCTGTGAAAGACATGTTGCCATTTTTCCACTTCCTGGACCTGGTGCTGTTATGACAACAAGTGGTCTTGTTGTTTCTATATAATCATTTTTTCCAAAACCATTATCACTTACTATGTTAGGAATATTAGATGGATAACCTTCTATTACATAATGCTGGTATACCTTGATTCCCTTCTTTTCAAGCTTTTCTTTAAACTGGATAGCTGCACTCTGTCCTGTAAACTTAGTTATGACTACACTTCCAACAAACAGACCTTTCTTTTCAAACTCTCCTATAAGTCGTAAAACATCAACATCATATGTGATTCCAAGATCACCTCTTACCTTATTCTTTTCGATGTCTGCTGCACTTATAACTATAACTATCTCAGCCACATCCGATAACTGCATAAGCATCTGCAGCTTGCTGTCTGGATGAAATCCTGGAAGTACTCTTGAAGCATGAAAATCATCAAAAAGCTTTCCGCCAAACTCAAGATATAACTTATCTCCAAACTTTCCTATTCTCTCTTTTATATGCTCTGACTGAATCTTAAGATACTTATCATTATCAAAACCTATTCTCATCCTAACTTGTTCTCCAATCCTTGAAACGCTTTAATGTCGTTACTATTCAAAGCCAATCCTGAAAATATTACAGAAGCCCGAATATTAACATTTTATCAGAATGACTCTTATTTATCAATCTTATTTATGCTGCAATGTTTAACTGCAATGATTTACCGCAATGTTTTACCGCAATGTTTTTACAATGTTTCTTTAAGCGGAACCATTTTTATAGAAACACTTCCATCTGTATGCCTTGTTATCAGTGTTCCACCTCTTTGCGTATGCCTATTCATTATCCCTTTATAGCCAAGATAATCTATAGACATTCCATATGTCAGCTGGATACCTTTATACACAAGAGACAGCGTATTAAGATGGTCATGTCCACAAAACATCCATTTTATAATACCATTATCCACTGCTCTGTTAAAAAAAGTGCCCTCAAATTTTGGAATCCCGAAATGGTCATCAGCTTCACCTATATTGCCATGCTTATATACAACTGCTTTATCTCCCATTTTCATTTTTTCATAGGCCTCTTTGAACTCGTTTACAGGAATGTGGAAAAATGCCATCGCCCTGACATCACTATTCTCTTTTTTTAACTTACTTAGCTTGTCCATACACCAGTCTACCTGGTCTTCATGTATACAGTCAAAACCACTGTAGAACCAGCCACCATCTCCATACATATTAGAATCAAGGAAAACAAGCGGAAGTATAACTTTTCCATCGCTGTCTGTAAGATTAATGAAATAGTTACCCATTCCATATATGTCTTTTCTGCCCTTTGTAAATATACTGTATTTACCTGAGCTGTATACATCTGACAGTTTATCCTTGTTGTATCTTGCAAACATTTCACAGTCATGATTACCATAAACAAGTGCATATGGTATACCAAAGCTGTCCATAAATCTTATAAATATTTCTGCCTGGCGTTTATTGTTCATAGTTCCGGCTTTCGGAAAGAATGGAAATACCGAATCACCTGTGATCACAATAAGATCAGGCTTAGTCCTTTTTATAATCTGACTTACAGCCTTAAGTGCAAGCCTGTCTTTTTTCTTTGAAAATATACCAAATCCAAGATGCATGTCTGTAAGCTGAAGTATCTTATAAGCTCTGTTTGTATTTATCTTAAGTGCAAATGTTTCATTATCCAGTTGTTTAAATTCGTCTGATTCGTACATAGTAATCTCCATTCTTGCGCTGTTTCTTTGCGCTGACTTTTATCAGCTGAGTGGTATAAGTGCCCCGATTGCAGATATTATCGTAGATATAACCATAAGCACCTGGAAATATACTGTGCCAAACACACCACATATAGGACTGTTTCCAGCCTTTTTCCTTGACTTTCCATAAGTCAGCACAAGCATGATACTGACTAGCACAACTACACCGCTCATTATCCTTGTAAGGACTATAAAACTGCTTACACCAAATATAGCAAAAAGTATACATGGAATGGTAGCTATAAGCCAGCTTATCCTGTTTCCTGTTCCTATCTGCTCATGAACTACATCTCTTAATGCAAGTGTATTAGACCAGAAGGTTGTAAGCAGGGCAAACAAAGAAAATATACCTGCAAGAATCATAGCCCAGCTTCCTATGCTTTTACCAAGCTGCATATAGGCAAGCTCCTTATCCAGTGTTCCCTTAGTTCCAAGAAGCACTGTAAGTGTTACAATAAGCACGAAAAGAGAGGACAATCCGAAACCTGCAAATATTGTATTTCTTATCTTTCCTGCATCTCCATCAAGTCCCTTAACAACCTGTATAACTGCCTGATTAGCAGAGGTTGCAAAAACCACCATACTATAAAGTGCAAGCAGATTGTTCAAATGAAATGGTGCTGTATACAAAGCATTAACAGGATGCATAAATGTACCAATCGTCATAACTGCAACTATAACCATGAGTACCGCAACTGCATACTTCTGTGCTATTCCTACAGCCTTCATCCCTATAAATACCACTATTCCGGCTATCACATAATAAATAAGCTGTGCTGTCCACAACGGAATATTAAACCAGTTCACAAATATCTGCGCCCCACCATTGATATTGCCACTCACACCTATCATAATAGCCAGCCCATATACTATAAACATTATCCAGCTGAACACCTTTTTCATCCTGCCAGTAAAAAGTTCTCCCTCAAAGCTTTTTACAAGCTGTACACCTCCATTATTGTATGAAAGCTCAGCTATTATTAAATGCAATATTACATTGACTATATAAGCAATAGCAACCATCCATATAACATCAAGCATACTGTTTTTTGTTGCAAGATATGGCACTGCTATAATACCTGTTCCTATGCTGTTGCCAACTATCATACATATTGCCTCAAAAGTAGACAGCCTGGCCTCTGAATTAATCGTTCCTGTCATATAATATCCTCCGCTATAGTAAGAATTATGCTATATACTATTCCCCATATATTGCATAAAAACTGCTGGTCATTAAAAACCAGCAGTATTTATGTTCACAGACACCGCTCAATATATATACATAATAACACTTATTTATTTATGTATAAATAGCCTGTCTTATTAATTCTATATTTAATTCTCTAATTTATTAATTCATCAGCATTATTGTCAGTGAAAATATCTTACTATAGTTTTTATATTTTCACTTTACTTCTCTTATATGCAGTGTTATCGTTATCCAGTCAAGCAGTATTACAATAATAGCGACAAATGGACACCATATTGCTTCTCTTACACACTCAAGCATACATATTCTTATAAGCACTGTATCTTTAGCACCTGTCCTTTTTATGATTCTTAATCTGCTTTCATATTTCTCACATCTGTTTTTTACTATAAGAACAGATACTGCAATAACAACAAACACAGCTGCTAACAGGGATATTCCATATAGCATCATTGTTTCAATAGTTTTCTGTTTTAAAAGATCCTTTTCTTCTGAATAACTTTTATAGGAGAAACCACTCTGTCCAAGATATGAGGATACTATGTTACCAGTTGACACTAAAGCTGAATCTATGCCATAGCGTATATTTACCTGATTATATTTAAGTTTTAATGTAAGTTCATCAGGAAGCTCATCAAGAAGAAAATATTGTTTAATATTTTCATTCTGATTATCCAATGCCTCCTGTAAAAGAGTCGTTGTAGAAATCATGGTAAACTGTCCAAATTCAGGTATATATTCTTTAAATGCAGCATTAATCTCATCCCTGTTTTCATCAGTAATGTATATGACTGCTGCCACATTTGTATCAGCTGCTGGTGTATATCTTGTTTTATAACGATATCTTCTTTCAAGCTCTGTGTTGACATATTTTCCAAGAAATCCCCGATAAGCCTCCTCTGATATGACTCCCTCATCATATCTTTCACGTCTTTCCTGTGTAGTCTTAGTCTGTGATTCAACATTTGAGCCAGAAAGACATGTTCTTGATATAAGATTAAGCTCTTCAAGTCTATCAAGTGAAAGCTTATTACTAACATATTTGTGTGCACGGTTCCAGCTCCATGTTTTATGATTAGCTATTACATCTGCTGTGTCAGGATCATCTTTTACGTTAACATATTTTTCCCATACATTATCCATATAATATCTTATGAGTGCATCCGAATATTCACTTTCACTTCCATCCCACTGATGATATACAAGCTGGTCGTTTCTCATATTATCAGCATATCCATATAAGTTCAGTGTCATACCAGGCTGTAATGTATCATCATACTGTCCTCTTATATTGGTATCCTTAAAAACTACCGAAAGCTCGCCAGCCGCCCATTTTTCATAGTCTGGTGCATTATCGCCTGCATATTTACATATAATATCATATATACTGCTATCTGGTTCTACATACTCTGATGCATACAGGTATTTATAATTCTTTTCATCAAGCTTTCCATCACTATCTGATATATAATCCTTTGCGCCTATCTTATTATAGTCCATTCCATCCCAGTACCAGCTTCTTCCAGTTTCGAAATATCCAAGGCGTACTTCTTCAACTCCATCTATATCTTTAATAGCTTTTAACGTATTCTCATCTATTCCTTTATAAATGTATGTATCTGCACATTTAAGATTGTTATTTAATGTAAGCTTTCTGTCTATTCCAAAAATATACTCAGTATCAGCATTATCCAGATAATCCTGATAAGAACTTATATTTATCCTGAATTTATTATATATCTCAAGCTCTGTTGGTTCTTTATAATCTGTTGCTGCATACTTAGATGCACTTTCTTTTCTCTTTTGCACCTCTTCCTTATATTCATTAATATCTTCATTATAATAATATACATATGCTGATGTATTGTTTTCCTTCTTATAGGCAACCATATCATCTGCATCTGCATTTTTTTCATATGCCTTATATGCAGTGTACATATTAATGGCACATAGCACCATTACCGCTGTCATCACAAGTGTAAAAAGTCTTATAAACATATTAGGCATAAAACCATTTGTATGCATTAACCTTATGTGTGTCTGATATATGAAATTCCTGTTATTAATCTCTTTTCCGTTATTTTTATTATTATTGGATGGCACATATCTTTCTTCATTATCATTATGATTTTTGCCTATCTTAATCTTAACAGATTTATTAATCACATGGGATATATTCATATATATATTAAATATGATACTTATTACAACAGACAATATAAGTGTAATAAGCATTTTAATATATGTACTGCTTCCTATATAAAAGAAGCTTACACCCATATTTTTTCCTATAGCGCTGCATATAAGCCTTGCAAGCTGGCATGCTGTAAAAAGTCCAAGAAATGATGACAGAAGCAGTATAATAAAATTCTCGCACATATACATTCCTGTTATCTGGCCTCTTGCTGCTCCTTCCCTGATATATATATCCATCGTATATTTCCTGGTCATATTATATGCCATCATCTGATAAGTTATAGCTGCGATACCTACAAGCATTACAAGAATAAATATATAATTGTATACAAGTTCATTACCCCATGGTTTATATGCATAGACACTACTGTTAAACACCATTTCTTTGTCAGTGTCCTTCTGCATTTTGTTAAACATTGCTTCATAATCAGATTCTTGTATTATATTTTTCATCCCATATATTGCAATGTTTTTTTGTTTAATATCATTGCTATGCTTAATGTTTCCACATTCATTTTCTGTCAGTATTATACCTGGAAGATTCCCGCCTCCCTGCCATATGTTTGTGTAACTATCTATTATCCCCGACAGTCTGTAGGTTTTGGTAACTTCATTTTCCTCATCTGTTGAAGGTCCTGTGTATGTATGGATGGTGATTATATCCCCTATTTCATATCCCTGGTTTAGCTTTAACAGTGTATTCCAGTCAATTGCAACATCAGTGTCTTCCTTTGGCCATTCTCCCTTATCAAGCTTAATATTTCCTGCATGTATAAAATCCTGTGTAAAGAAACCTATCTTTTCATCTGTTTCCTTATCATAATCATATATACTATTTACCACATAAGCGAGCTTAGGTTTTTCAAGATAAATGTGTTCACCTAATACATTATCTTTCTTTGCATTGTAATATGGATTCATTATAAACCAGTCGCCAAAATGTTTCTTTGCCACTGCTGTCTGATATTGATACATATTTTCCTGAAAAAGAAGCATACCTGCCACAAAAAGAAATGCGATAAAAACTGTTACTATTGTTCTTAATACTCTCTTCCATCTTCTAAGCATACTTTTTAAACAAAGTAATATGAGTCTGCCATTCATAAAAAGCTCACCCCCTGTCATTACCTTCAGCTATCGTATCATCTACTCCCATGCTCACATGTCCGTCAACTATCGTAAGCAGCTTATCTGCATATTCTGCCATCTGCTTATCATGCGTAACCATTATTATGGTCTGATTGTATTCATTGGAAGCTTCTGCCAACATCTGTACAACTGTCTGTGCACTAGCCACATCAAGGTTGCCTGTAGGTTCATCTGCGAGTATAACTGCCGGATGTGCTATCATTGCCCTTGCTATGGCAGCTCTCTGCTGTTCACCTCCGGACATCTGCGATGGAAGCTTTCTTAAACAGTGTCCGATGGATAATATATCCATAAGACGGCTGACCTCATCTCTATCTGGTTTCTTACCATCAAGTATAATGGGAAGTATGATATTTTCATAAGCTGTATATTCTGGCACAAGACTATAATCCTGATATATAAAGCCTATCTTTGTGCGCCTGAACCTGGCAAGTGATTTATTATTAAGCGTGCTTATATCTGTATCATCTATGTACACTTTTCCTGAATCAGGCTTATCTATAGTCCCCAATATTCTTAAAAGAGTGGACTTTCCAGAACCACTTTTTCCTATCACAGCTGTAAAATCGCCTTTCTGAATGTTAATACTACACTGTTTAAGTGCCTTCACTTCAACGCTTCCTGTCCGGTAAGTTTTACTTATTCCTTCTGCTCTTAATATATCCATAGCATATCCTCCTTTAATAAAGTCTGTATATTATTTCAGATATCTTTAATACTTTATTCCTGACTTTAGTTACTTTCGTATCTGATATGCGGATTATATTGTTGTTAACTTACCTCAGACTTACATTCACAAGTTTTTGCCCTTTTGTTTCTTACATCTTATTATCTCTTATCCTTAAGTCTATATCTTGGAAGTATTATCGTGAATTCTGCTCCTCCATATTCTTCACTGTTACCTGCTTTTATTATGCCATAATGTGCCTCTATTATAAGTCTTGACAGATTAAGTCCTAATCCTACATGCATATCCGAAGCACTGTTTCTTGTTGTAGAGAACCTGTCAAATATATCATCCTGATCTTTAACAGTTAATCCTTTCCCATTATCTTCTATTCTTATAACAACCTTTCTTTCATCACAGCCTGCAGTTATATACACTTTACCATCAGGAACATTTTTAATATAGTCTGCACTGTTTCCTATAACATTAGCTATTGCCTCAACCAGCCACATTTCATCTGCATATATAACCGCACTTTCGCATTTATCATCATATTGTACTATAAAAATATCATTCTGATTTTCATGTATCATACAATTCATACAATTATTTATGCTATCTGTTATAATTGAACCTATGATTACTTCATCAGCCGCTATTATTACTTTCTTATTTTCAAATCTGCTTATGTTAAGAAGTGTTCTTATAAAGTCCCGTATTCTGAAGGCACTTCCCGCACTTTCATCAACAAGTCTTCCCATACGCTCATCCATGTGCAATTCCTGCATAAATTCAAGATTTAAGATTATCGCTGCAAGCGGAGTTTTTATCTGATGTGCTATATTTTCTATAAAATCCTGCATTTTTCTCTGCTGTTTTTTGTTATATTCGTTTTCCTGTTTAAGCCTGTTTTCTAATATTACATTCCGTTCTTTAACTGCTAAAGCATCAGCTATAACACTGTGAGCTGTCATGCTTCTGATGCTTACCATGCCACATATGAATATAACTGATAATATAAGTAATGCAATTATATATATACATATTTCCCCTGATAAAAGAAATATATAGCTATACCCTTTACTTCCATATCCGATTTTTTCAATAGCTGCATTTCCCTCATTAACATATCTGCCTACAGCCTGCGTGATTTTCATCTTAGAAAGCACATCAAGATAATTCTCTGCTGCTGTTTTATCATACAAATAAAGAGCCCCTGTAAGAGCTCTTTGCTTAAAATTATAATACAGGCATAAAAGCATTACTACAGCTGCATTTACTATAAATGAAACTGCAATAAATAATGTCTGTTTTTTTCTAAAATTCATAAATTTCTGTTCGATATCGTCCTGATTACCCATAAACACCCTTTACCTCTATATTTTATCTATCCACCTGTATCCTACATTTCTTATTGTTTCTATATAAGACTGATGCTTTTCTCCATATGTTCCAAGCTTTGCTTTAATTCTGCTTACAGCAACTGTGAGTGTATTATACTCAACATAATTGCCATGCATGTCCCATATTCTGTCATATATGACCTCACGTTTAACAACACAGCCTTTATTCTGTATAAGTATTTTTATTATATTAAACTCTGTCGGGGTTATGCCTAATTCTACACCATTTTTTAATATCTTATACTTATCAAAAAGTACTTTAATATCACCAACACTATATGAATTTTCCTTGAATCTTGCACTTCGTCTTAGGTTAGAGCTTATACGCGACAGAAGCTCTGCATTGTGAAAAGGCTTTGTTATATAATCATCTCCGCCTATATCAAGTCCTTTTACTACTGACTCTTCATCATCACTTGAGGTTATAAATATTATCGGTGCTTCCGTCTTATCTCTTATATTCTCACATATATCATAACCACTTCCATCAGGAAGAATAACATCTAAAAGATATGCATCAAATGTAGTTTTCTTAATACTCTCATAAAACTTCTGCACACCTTCCACCGCTGTTACTGTATATCCCTTATATGTGAGCAGCTCCGTAAGGCTTTTTCTTATCTGCTCGTCATCTTCAACAAGAATAATATGATACATATGCTCATTCTCCGTATTATATTCATATCTACATTTTTTATCTGCTCATTTATAATATCACATGATAATATACATATTAACTTACACCAGACTTACTTTTTATAAAAATATTTTTATAGAAATATATGTTATCATCATAACAACTTAACCAGTTTCACATACCATTTCTATACTTATACGTTTACTCCCAAACCGACATCTTAAAATGCTGATAATCTTACAATACCGCCGAATTCCTGTACATCACGCAGTTTCTACTTTTCGCTGTGTGTACCAGTTATATATCTTATCTATCAACCTGTCACATAACAATGTATATGCCGCTCCTACTACATTTACACCTATTCTAAGTAAAACAGCATATTTAAGTCCGAACAGTTCCGCCGCTATCGACAGTGCACCAAATGTATTAAACACTGTCTGCCAAGAATAACCAGCTGAATATCCGACACCTATTCCACCTATCATACCAATATATGGATACATTGACTGTGGAAGTACTGTGTATAATATTGAAAAAATCAGACATCCAATAACATTAAACGCACCTCTCTTGCCTGCCCGTCCTTCTATATCCTTTGAAAATGGAAGGCACACTGACATGCACGCTATACCTATCCACATCGCTCTTGGAATATTAAGCAAGTTCATGACAAACATTGCACTTGATACTATAAATGTAAGCTTGATATACCATCTGTTTCTTGCCGAATTAATATTGAATTCATAGAATAAATCCTGGAATGTTCTTCGATATGGTCTGTTCTTCTGGTTCTTATAAAAGATAATCATACAAATTACCATACCACAAAGAAGTCCGATAACCCTTAACACATAGTCCTGTCCTGTAACGTCATACCCCTGTAATAACAGATAACCAAGCACAAATGTCGAATGATTATACATAATTACATTATGACAGCCCATTATCATAAGAAGCATTATACATACTATATTAATAAGAAATGCAACAACAGGTGGCACCATATTACTAAGCCTTGGTCCTGCTATCAATATAGCATATATTCCCATAATTGACAAAAGTCCATGTGATGTCTTTATTCCAAAATCTGCCTGTCTTAACACAAGCACTGCAAGAAGTACTGTAACACCTACCACACTGTTAGCACTTCCTAGAAGCTTACTGAATATTGTAACAACTGCTACACAGAATACCATAACAAGGTAAACCTTGAAATTATATATTAATATATGTTTTCTTTTCTCTTTAGCATCTTTTGTGTTCTTAATAAGCTGTTTAGAGCCTGCAGAACTTAACTGTAATTCCTGATAAAATGTCATAAAACCACTCTGATCCTTTCATCCCCATATATTTATTGAGTTACATTACATATGATTTGTACTCAATAATCATCTTCTTTTTATAATTTTAATGATGATGAAATAAGATGATAGGGTGGAGTAATATAACACTATTCGTTGTTATTGTCAATTATAAACTTATAACCCTGTCCGCCATCTGTATTGTTGATGTCCTGTGTGCAATCATTATAATTGTCATTCTACCCTTTAAGTTCTGTAATGTTTCGTTTACTGCACGCTCCGACTCATTATCAAGTGCGGAGGTTGCCTCATCCATAAGCATTATCGGAGCATTTTTAAGGATTGCCCTTGCTATGGCTATCCGCTGTCTTTGACCACCTGATACAGACATCCCCTTTTCACCAACAACTGTGTCATAACCATCTGTAAATTCTGTTATAAACTGGTGGGCATTAGCCATCTTTGCAGCCTTAATTATCTCAGCTTCCGTGGCATCAAGCCTTCCCATTCTTATATTATCCATTATACTCATATTAAAAAGTATTGCATCCTGTGGAACAAGTGCAAAAAAGCTTCTGCCAGCCGACAGACTTATATCATCAAGATTATTGCCACACACTTCAATCATTCCACTGTCCGGTTTATAAAATCCCATAAGAAGCTTAGAAAGTGTTGTCTTTCCAGAACCTGAAGCACCTGTAACTGCCACGAACTCGCCTGACTTTATTCTTTCATTATAATTATCAAGAACAACGACAGGGGCATTATTTTCATCTTTTATATATGAAAATGTTAAATCACTTATTTTAACTGAATAATCAACATTATTAAAAATATTATTATGACCGCAAGAGTTATTTATTTCATTATGCAATCTTTCTTTATTGAATTCCTGACGATTTAACATTTCCTCTTCTGTTTTCTCATCAAGAAACTCAAATATATTCTGTGCATATGTCAGATATGCAATAAGCTCAGGAATATACTTTCCCATCTGCAAAAATTGCCTTGAAAAACGTCCATACATTGTATATATAGCTGCAATAGCACCAAGTGTTGTGTAACCCTTCTGTACAAACAATATGCCTAACGCCAGAAAAACAAGATTACATATAAGGTCAAAACCTGTATTAGCACATTCAAGCAAAGATGAAAACATATTTCTTTTATCAGACTTTACAGCATATACATCTGCTTCTTCATTGTATCTGTCAACCGTCTTCCTGCCTGCCTCAAACATCCTTACCTGTATAATTCCCTGAATAAGATCTGTTATATGCTTTGTCATTATGCTGTTTGACTCAGACATTTTCTTACTTAAGCTTTTAAGCGGTCCAGTCAGAACCATCGTAACTCCTATCAGCACTGTATTTACAGCCACAAGACAAAGTGTAAGCTGCCAGCTGAGTGCAAACATAGGCACTAAGAATACAACTACCATTATAAATGGCATAACAACTCTTCTAAATCTTGAACCAAATATATCACCCATTCTTCCAAGGTCGAATGATACTTTTGATAACATTTCCCCACTATGGTGATTTTCATAATATTCACAAGGCAGCTTCATTTCGTGACTTAACACCTGTTCGTACAGCTTTCCATATATTCGCTTTGCTTCCACGTTATATCTTATGCAGGCAAATCTATATCCTAACAACACTATCACGCCTGTTATGACTATTATTACAACAGAACCTATAAGCCTGTCCCACTCGCCTTTCTGTGCTATGTCAACAACTATCTTCATAAGAAATGCTTCCATAACTGAGAACATTGCAAATGTTATACTCATCCCTAATATTGAACCATAATACATAAAGCGTCTTTTTCCCATAGTTCTCATAGTCCGTAAGAATAACTGCCATATTCCGGAATTCTTCTTATTATTATCCTTCTGCGTACATTTCTGCATATACCCCTCCCATATCAAGCAACTGTTTATGAGTTCCAGCCTCAACTATCCTTCCATGCTGAAGTACAATTATCCTGTCGGCATCTTTTATTGTAGACAATCTGTGTGCAATCGTTATACTTGTTTTTCCTTTGCATAACCTGTCAAGAGCATCCTGTATAAGCTGCTCTGTTCCCTCATCAATAGCAGATGTAGGCTCATCTAACAACAAAATTGGCGTGTTTTTTAATATTGCTCTTGCTATAGCAATACGCTGCCTCTGACCACCTGAGAGCTGGCTTCCACCCTCACTTATCACAGTTTCATATCCGTCAGTAAGTCCTTCTATGAAGTCGTGAATTCTTGCATCCTTACATGCATTAACAACTTCATCGTGAGTTGCATTAATATTTCCATACCTGATATTTTCCTCAATAGTTCCTGGAAATAAAAATGTATCCTGTGAAACAAGCGCCATATTTTCTCTTGCGCTTTCAATATTCCATTCATTAATATCCATTCCGTACAGCTTATATGTTCCATCACTGGCATGATATAAGCCGCATAACAGTCTGAAAATAGTAGTCTTTCCACCACCTGAGCTTCCGACTATTGCTATATTTTCGCCATTTTTAATCTTAAAACTGACATCATTAAGAACATTTTCGCCCTCTTTATATGCAAACTTTATATTGTCAAATTCTATAACGTAATCTTCATCTAAGACATTCTCGTCAGATACGCTATTAGCTATATTCGTTGCCTTGTAAGTCTTGTCCCCAAAATGCTCATCTTTAGCCGAAAGTATTCCTTCAAGCCTTCCTATACACACCATACAGCCTGTTGCATCAACTATGGCAAACGGAATTCCTATAATCGACTCAACAAACTTTTCCAGAATAACGACAAAACCAACAAGCTCTCCAACTGTAAGCTGTCCACTTCTTACAAGCCATATGCTTAAAAATGCACATAATATAGAAGGAATCCATTGTATGAGTCTTCTTATAACTATCGCCGTATTGCTTATACCTGTTCTTATCTGCTCTGTTTCCACAAGCTCCTCTGATGCCTTATGCATTCTGTTTTCAAAATACTTCTGTAATCCAAAGGCTTTTATTATCTGATACCCCATTATAGCTTCATGATCAATCCCAAGCATTGCATCAACCTTTAAACGATATACCTTTGACACATCACGCATTTTCTTCACAAGAATATTTGACAGCCATATTACAAGTGGATAACTCACAACAACTGCAACAAAAAGCACTACATTTATCCTTCGCACATAATTGGCATATATAAGTGCTGCCGTAATATTTGTTATAATTGTTGCAAAATGCTCTGTCAGAAAGTTTTCCGCTTCTGCTATATCTGAATTCACCTTATTAATTATTGTTGCTGTACCTGCATTATCATAATATGAATAATCTATCCGGTATAACTTGCTGCTTATCTGTTTTCTGTATGAATTAATAACCCTTACCGCATATTTAAGCGAAAGCCTGCTTCCTGCAAAGGAAAGTACAAAGCCTGATAATGTCAGATATATAAACTTCTCAATAATACTGCCAATATCAACAGCTTCGCCTGACAGCATATAATCTATGTTGACACTTATTATCTTATTAGCACTCACAATTATCTCATTCACAACAGCATTAAGAAGCAGTGCTATAATTATCAGATACGAATACCTGAGCATATTTTTTATAAAATTATTTGCTTTAAGATTAAACTTCTGATTCATATGTTATCAACCTCTTATTATGATTTAACTATAACTTATTCTTGCACAAAATTTTATTTTTTTCATTAAATATTATTGCTTTTATGACATATAATTTATAAAATTATGCTATGTCAATTATAACTTGGTTAAACCACTCAAGAATGGAGATTACTATGCCTCTTCCACTTAAACCCGGAGAAAATATTTATATAGACCACAAAATAAAAGAAGCAAGCTACACAATGCCAGCAATGCAGGCAGCACATGACCACTACACCATCGGTTATATGGTATCAGGTGATCGAAGATGGATTGCAACTGATAACATACGTGTATGCCACGCCGGCGATTTTGGGATTGCTAAACCTGAGGTTTATCACAGGAACTGTCCTATATCGGATGTTCCTTATGACAGATATGTAATAAAAGTTCGTACAGAAGTATTTGAACCTATTATTGAAATAATCGGACATACTCAATTAGATATTCTTTGTCGCAATTATCTACATTTTACCAAAGCTTCACAGGATGAAATACAAAAAATGTGTGATGAAATGTTATACGAATACGAACGAAATTCTGACCACTCACAACTGCTTCTTCAGGGAATGTTTTATAAACTATTCTTCTATGTATATGAGCATCACATTTCAAGTGACTCAGATAACAATACTTTATATCTGAAAAGATTCGATGACAGAATTCAGAAGGCTATGATATATGCTGAAAACAATCTTGAATATGGTGCCAGCCTGCAGAATGTGGCGGACTTTGCCTGTCTTTCTCCATCACATTTTTCAAGACTTTTCAAAGCTGTAACTGGTTCATCATATACTGAATATATAACAGCGGTTCGATTACAACACGCAAAGATTCTTTTAGAAATCGGGGAAATATCTATAAGTGCGGTTGCAAACAAAGTCGGCATATCTAATGCAAGCTACCTTAGTGCACTGCTTAAGAAGCATTATGGTATCACACCGACACAGATAAAAAGAAATGCATATAGAAACGATTGCACAAAATATAATAACAGAATTAAAAATAGCTGATATCTTATAAATGTAACTATCTACATCGTCCAATCTGTAACCTGACTTTGTAAACCATCACATCTTATATAAGATACCAGCCATTTTTAATTAATTTTCAGCTATAATTATTCAGCATAATTATTCATTTATAACACTTCTATAATTATAGTAATTTTCTTTAAATTAAATTATTTCTTCTATATTATAATGTATTAATCAGAAGTTAAAATCTATCACTTTCCAATACATCTACATTATAACACATCAACCTGCTTAAGCTGCCTTCTCTGAGTTCTTCTCACTCTTTGCATAGCTCTTAGCTGAGTTAACTACAATGATAAGACCAAGTACGATAAGAAGAATTGCTATTATAAGCTGAAGTCCATTTGCTATGAACACCTTACCCCATGTAGTAGTACCTGCTGGGATTGTAACTGATGCTGCGTTCTGGATAGCCTTAACCATAGCGATAAGTCTCTGTACAAGTGCTGTAAATGTTACACAAAGCATAATGATAAGAGGTGGGAAGAGCATCTTGTTGCTGCGTCCTGTAACCTTTAAGAATACGCAAAGTGTTATAAGAACAAGTGCACTTAATAACTGGTTAGCTGAACCGAATAATGGCCAGATGTTAGCATATCCAATCTTTGTAAGTACGAAACCACAAAGAAGTGTTATGATTGTTGAGAAATATGTATTGCAAAGTAATTTTCTCCAGCCTTCTGCGTGTTCCATATCATCTACGCTGAAAAGCTCCTGGAAGCTCATACGTCCGATACGTGCAACTGCATCAAGCGATGTAAGAGCAAGTGCTGATACACACATTGTCATAAATACTGTTGCGAAATGTACTGGAACACCAAACATTTCAAAGAAACCTGCTACACCACGGCTGAATATCTGGAATGGAGTACCTGCTGCAGCTGTACCATCAGCGGCTGCGGCTGCACCTGCTACACAAAGAGCAAGAACTGCAAGTAAGCTTTCAAGTACCATAGCACCATAACCAACCTTAAGCATATCCTTTTCATTCTCTACTGTCTTAGAAGATGTACCAGATGAAACAAGGCTGTGGAAACCTGAAACAGCACCACATGCAACTGTTACAAAAAGGATAGGGAACATTGTTCCAAGCTTAGCATTGTTAAATCCTGTGTATACAGGAAGGTTCATAGATGGATGGGCAACTACAAGACCAAGTGCTGCTCCAACTATCATAGCGATAAACATAAATGTTGTCATGTAATCTCTAGGCTGCTTCATAAGCCACATTGGCATAACTGCTGCAAAGAAGATATATACGAATGTGATATAGCTCCATGCATTCTTACCTAAGATTATTGGACAGAAGTTACCAATTACAAATGAAGCAACAATAAATGCAATACCAACTACTGCTTCTTTCCAGCCTGAAAGATTAAACTTCTTCTGGATAAGACCAAATACTACTGCGAATACCATAAACATAATTGATACTGTACCAGCAGAACCATTAGTTGAAGCTGCTGGTGCTAACTGTGATGCTCCATCAACTACTGTATATGCATTAAATGTACCTGCAACCATATCAGCAAATGCTGCAATAACGATAAGTGTAAATAACCAGCAGAAAAGTAAGAAAATCTTACGTCCAAACTTACCGATATATTTCTCAATGATCATACCCATTGACTTACCTTCGTTCTTAACTGAGGCATATAAAGCTCCGAAGTCTGTTACAGCACCAAAGAATACACCACCGATAAGAATCCAGAGTAATACTGGTAACCATCCAAATGCTGCTGCCTGAATAGCACCTGTTACAGGACCTGCACCAGCGATTGATGAGAACTGATGACTAAATACAGTCCATCCTTTGGTTGGAACATAATCTTTTCCATCATTGTACTTTACGGCAGGTGTTTCTGCCTTAGGGTCTATACCCCACTTGTTTGCTAACCAACGACCATATACCATATAGGCACCAAATAATATAACAGCCGCGATTAAAACGATTACTAAAGTGTTCATAATGTCACTCTCCTATATATAATAAAATGTATTTCATCAGCCAAACACCCGTGGTTTTTTATTTCCAGCAAAAAAAAATCGTCTTCACACATATCCTGCCTAAAGGATATTGTGCAAAGACGAATGTAAATTTACTTCCGCGTTACCACTTTGCTTGCCGGATAACTCCGACCTCTCTACTGCCACACTTAATGGCATGCCCCGTTAACGGAGGGTACCGATTCTGACTACTTGACATCTTTGTCTTTCACCAAAACTGCTAGCAGGTGAGGGCTCAATCATTCCTTGCTGCCGTTTCTCATCATCTAACGGCTTTCTGTAAGCGGTGATATGAACAAGTCATTTCCTGTTCTTCGCATTTGACTGTTGAATTAAGTAATAAGATAGTCCCATCATTTTGATTTGTCAATAATTATTTTATTATTTCTTTGTATTTTTTATGTATTTTTAATTTGACAATTTCATCTATATAAGAAGAACTTTGTATAACACATTTCCGGAAAGATTTCTGTTCAATGTATTTTATTATATTTTTAGTTTTTTTATATTTTTTTAATCGCATTTAGTATTTCTTTATGCATTCATTGACTTTCCTCTTCTATAAGACTATAATCATTATTAATAGAAACGTGAATATATATTTACGATATCATTATTATTTAAGGAGCGTGATTCCAATGAAAAATATTAAGGTTCGAACAAAGCTTACTATTATAGTAGCTTTAGTACTTGTACTGGTGGTTTCTGAAAGCTTTATATCTATTCAGAATATGAACCAGTTAAAAAACAAGGCACTTGAAACTATGGACACATCATCAAGACAGAACTATGATGATTCTATTAAAGAACAGGTAGGTGTCGTCATCTCTTTGTTGTCTGAAATCAATAATGAGTATAAGGCAGGCAGATACAGCCTTGATGAAGCTAAGAAGATAGCTGCTGATGAAATACGTCAGATGCGCTACGGCAATGGTGGATATTTCTGGGTTGACCAGTCCGATGGTAAGAATATTGTTCTGCTTGGGAATTCAACTGAGGGTACTAACCGTATGAATACCAAAGATGCTGAGGGTTACCAGATGGTCAAGGAAATAATACGTGTTGCAGTCCAGGATGGTGGTGGTTATACAGATTATGTATTTCCTAAGGAGGGAGAAACAGAACCTTCACCAAAGCGTTCTTACAGCGAATACTTCAAACCTTTTGACTGGGTTGTTGGTACTGGCAACTATACTGATTACATAGACACTGCTATTGCACAGCAGGATGAGGAATTCACCAGCTATGCTTCAAGCAAAGCTATTTCACTTATTTTATGCAGCGTATGTATGCTTATTGTTGTTGCTATACTCGTTGCCCTCATCGCAATTGATATTACTAAATCCTTAAGAAAAATAAAAGAACAATTCGAAGTAATTGCTGGCGGTAATTTTGCCACAAAAATGCAACAGCCTATGCTGAAGCGTAAGGATGATTTCGGACAGCTAGCCAATGCACTTGAAACCATGCGCGAATCTGTACGAAGCCTGTTAGCTCAGGTAAAAGGCGAGGCTGCCAATATTGATAAGGTTGTAGAAACAATTGATACTAATGTATACAATCTTAACGCAGAAATTGAAGACGTATCAGCAACAACAGAAGAGCTCGCTGCAAGTTCAGAGGAAACTGCCGCCTCTGCTGAACAGATTAACGGCATGACACAGCAGATTGAAGAAGCTGCAAGGGAAATTGCCATAAGGGCACAGGATGGTGCAACTGAATCCCAGGACATCCATAAACGTGCTGTAAAGACTAAGGATGATACTGTAGAAAACCGTCAGAAGATTAAACAGATGATGTCCGACATCAGAGTAAATCTTGAGCAGGCTCTTGAAGATGCCAAGGTAGTTGACCAGATTGGTGTACTTGCTGACTCTATCCTGAATATTACTGCACAGACTAATCTGCTTGCCCTTAACGCTTCTATTGAAGCTGCAAGAGCTGGTGAGGCCGGTAAAGGCTTTGCAGTTGTTGCCGAGGAAATCCGTGTATTAGCTGAACAGTCTAAAGATGCTGTAGCCAACATTCAGGCTGTTACAGAAAATGTAAACAAAGCTGTAGGCAATCTGACCAACGATTCTAACCGCCTGCTTGATTTCGTTGATACTGATATTGTTGAATGTCTTAACGGATTTGAGAAGATGGCTGATGACTATAATATGGATGCTTCCAACATTAACGATCTTGTATCTGATTTCAGTGCAACATCAGAAGAGCTTGTTGCATCTATAAGCAATATCACTCAGTCTATAGAGGGAATCACCGCTGCTTCTAATGACAGTGCAACTGGAACAACCAACATCGCACAAAAGACAGTCGTAATCGTAAAAGGCTCAGAAGCTGTTATGAATGGAGCTAAAACCGCAGAAGCCTCTGCTGCTGAACTTCGTAAGAATGTTAATAACTTTGTTATTGATTAATTTTATATATAGCAGGAATTATGGGTGTGGAAATGTTTGTTTCCACACCTATTTCATTCCTCTGCTTTATTCTTTTATATTTATCCTTAATATACAGATATACCCGGCTTCATATTGTTATAAAGCCGGGTATGATTAATTATATTTAATTTCTACTTATTGCTAATCTTATTATCCTCATCAATTACTTTAGATACCATCTGCCATTTGTCTGATTATAACAATAAGATAAATAATCTCTTTACTTTATACATTCTTCTTTCTTGTTACAGCAGCAATACCTGCTAATGCAATTGCCATCACACACATAACGGCATACAATGCTATAGGCGAGCTGTCTCCTGTCGCTATGCTGCCTGTTGCTGTATTATCAGCATTATCTGTTGTTACAGCATAATCTGCTATTACAACTGCATATTCAGATGCGTGACTAAAGTTAAGAGATATATTACCATCTGCATCTATTGCACCTGCATTCTGGAATATCATTCTGCCTGTGCTGTCATAATAATAGAGATTGCCATATTTGCCAGCATATTCACTTCCTATATTGTATGTAAGACTTGCCTTGAATCCAAAATCTCCACTATATGCAAGTGAAATCTGCTTAACTGGGTTATTGCCAGCAAGCTCCGATATAACATCATCTGGTATTGCATCAGAGTCTGTATCTACCGCAAGGTTAATATCCTTAAGATTATCAGCCTGAATATTATTTCCGTTGATAGTCCATTTATAACCATTCATATCAAGAACAATATCAACATCCTTACCCTTGGCTGCTTCTAACACATCCTTTGGTGCAACTGTTGCATCTGACATATCAACTGTATAAGTATCTCCAGCCTTGGCAGTAGTAATTGCTGCTACAGCTTCCTGTATCTTATCAGATGATAACTTAGTTCCTTCATTGTTGCCTTTGTTTCCATCAGTTGTTGTCTGATTATTGTTACCACCGGTACTACCATTGTTATCATCAGTAGGTGGAACAGAATCGTCTACTTCCGCATCTGCCTCGAAATAATAACTTCCAGTATCTGTATTAATGATATATCCATTCTTTATAAGTTCATCTAATTCTTCAGTTTTAATCCACTTTACATTCTTAACTCCAGGAATTACTGTTGGAAGTTCAATCTTCTGTCCTTTTTTAACAAATGATGTTTCTTTATATAAACACTTTGAACCAACATCTGGCGAATATGAATACACATATTTTTCTACGATATTGGTATTATAATTTGCCAAAAACGTTGTATTATTACTAACTATAGTATCTGAATCTGGATAGCCAACCATTGTCCAGCCTGTGATTTTTGCATCATCAAATTTAACACCGGTATCAAGCTTCTCTAATGCCTTACTTAGCTTAGTTCTTCGTGGAACTTCTATTGTTTTGATTTCCCATTCCATATCTGCGTTAATATAACTGAACATAACATTTACATTTGGCTGAACAAATGTACCGTTTTGTGTTACATTGAAATAATAATCATACATTAATGGAAGTTCTCTTCCACTTGTTTGTCTTTCAGTAGATGTATACAACATATTATTATATACATCACGAGCCTCTATACTTGAAACATACCATTCACATGGATAATCGTTTTCTGTAATAGTATATGTATATTCGTATTTGCTTGTTCCTTCAACATTCTGCATATAGCAGTCTACATCATCTTTAGAAGACAATTCAGAATTTACGTTTTTTAATACCATTTTCACAGAGGCTACACCTGTATCATCAGTAACATCCACTGTGAATTTCACCTGATCTCCTGCGGTGAGTGTCTGACCTGCCTTATCCATAGAAATACTGTTAAACTTTGGTGCATTTTTTTCATTTACTACATAATTGTCATTCTGTACTGTTACCTTACAATCCATTGCTGAATTTTTCTCCGCAAGGTTACCAGTTACATCTTTCACTCCTATATAATTAACATACCACTCACCAGGTACAATATCATCTGGGAGCTCCCATGAACCTATATAACAGCCATTAGCAGAATCCCATTGCAGATATATAGAATGTGAGTTATTCCTTTCAGCTACATTAACTTGAAATTGCACATAACAAGTGTCTTGTAAAGCGTAATTATCAGTTGCACCTATTGTAACATGAAGTGTATCTCCCGGTTTTACTGTCTGTCCATTTTCCTTTAACTCAACAGATGTAACCACTGGTTTCTCGTTATCACTACGAGTTATATTTACCCAGTATAAAGCTGATGAAGCTGTTACATTTAATACATCTGGTGTGCTTGAAATCACTGGCGAACATGTATTTCCTGCTTTATCTGTTACTGTAATATTGCCGATGAAGACCTTTCCATCAACAAGTGTAGTATCAGCAATCTTTACTGTACACTCATAACTGTTAGCCGCTTCATTAAACTGTAATCTGCCATTGGCATATGAATATTCATCCAATAAATAGACATCACCTTCTGATTCTAAAATCATCCTTACATCCTGAATACCTGATTCAGAATCATAAGCCTTGATTGTAATCTTAAATGTGTCATCATCTCCTACATTCTGTCCCTGTTTATCAATCGAAATACTTTCGACTACAGGTGCTGTTGTATCAAACTGTTCTGATGCGGCAGCTACATTTGTTTCCTGTGCCTGTGCTGTCCAGATACCTGCATTTATGCCACCGCTAAACAAGGCAGCAAGCATTGCAACAGAAACTGTCACTGTTGCCAGCTTCTTTATAAATTGTCTTTTCATACGCATTTCCTCCTTCTATAAGCGGATACCTTTTATTCAACTGCCTGATTAATACTATATCAACCACCTGATTAACACTATATCAACAGCCTGATTAACACTATATATTCAGCCAGTTAAAATGTAAGATTCTCACTTATTCTTTCTGTAAATTAGTAGTTCAGATATTCATCATCATAAATTCCTGTAAATATCCGCTACTATTGTACCCCCCCCCGAAAAAATTTTTCAATAGCTGAATATGTAAATTGATGTTGTAAATTATTATAATAACTCCCCGTTTATGAAGATCGTGAACTCCTTTTTACTGGATATTAAATCCAAATTTTATTTTAATATCATTCTTATCAAATGTTCCGTATAATTTTTCCTTAACCCTGCTATTACTTTCTCCACAAATAGAGCCAAACTAGGACCAATCGATAAAACAAATGCCGGAAACCCGCATAAATACAGGCTTTCGGCATTTTAATCCGTTACTATGAAATACCTTTGTATATTCCGCTACAAATTGAACAAATCCGCGTGTGTTCCGGTATCAACTAAAGTCAATGTTAGAACATCATTCTCCTTAAGATAAATCAATAACCAATCCGGCTGAATGTGACATTCCCTGAACCCCTGGTATTTCCCTTTTAGTTCATGGTCACGATATTTCTCTTCGAGAGGAATATCATTCTGCAGCATCGTAATAACTTTATCTAAAAGTTTCAAATCCAAGCCTCGTTTCTTTGCCAGCTTGAGACTTTTCTTAAATTTCCCAGTTAGTATTAATTCATATTGCATCAATCAATATCCTCCAAAGCCTCTGAAAAGCTAGCGTATCTCTTTGTATTAGGATCTTTGCTGATTCTCTTTGCTTCTTCCATTGCCTCTAATACTTCCGGCTTATACTGTGGCAATTCAACACTAAAAGGAAGTCCTCCTCTTAATACACACTGTTTCAAGAATATATTCATTGCACCGGACATATCCATTCCTAACTGTGAGAAAAGTTCACTTGCCTGTTTCTTTAAATTTTCATCTATTCTTACTTGTGTAGGTACTGTAGCCATAAAATCGCCTCCATCTCAAAATACAATAATAATATTATATGCACCTCTTATAATTATATTATACCGTTTTGATTTACATTGTCAATCATTTGTATTGTTTTTGAAAATGTAATTTACAGGGGATTTCTTCAAATAGTAACCGTTCTCCTAAAAATTTCCCATTACAATCCTTGTAGTCTACTCTTGTGTCATTGCAGTTTAATTCCTTAATCTAATTTATGAAACTATTGTCCACATTTACCTATCTCCATCCAAATCCATCTAACTTAGGACATTCTATTTCATAATGATGTATATTCCCCAGTTCAAGAAGTTCCTCCGCTGCTTCTCTTGCAAGTTGTTCCGTGCTGTACACCCCATAAAGAATTGACTCATAATTATCATTGTCACATATATATGGTGTTGTTAAAACACAAGTTGATCTTGGTGAATTTTGAATTATTAAAATAATTATATCTCTATTCTCATCCCCATATGCTCAATAACTTTTTTATATTCTGCACACTTTTTCTTTCCCGCTATATACTTAATCTTCTCTACTACCATATATGCCTCTCCTTTTCTCGTATTAACTTTCAATACATCTCCAGGCACAACAGGTTCTTTTTTATTATATATCCATGCAAAATACTGTGGTCCTTTTATTATTATATCAGTTCCTGACATATCAACATGGCGTCCAATAACAACCTTTGCATGAGGAACCAATGCATTTACTTTATATATCTCTGGATTCTGCCACTTTTTCATATTATCCTTGTGTTTATCTGCAATAAGCAATGATACATATCCATCTACAATCTGATTGTTCTCATCTATTAATATATTATGAGCCATCCTGCCTGTTTTCTTGAAATAATCCTCATAATACTTATATTTTTCGGATTTAGGTTCTACCATTCCAGAACAGTCAATATCGCTAAATGAAATACTTATTATGTCATCAATCACAAATATACCTACATTTTTATTATCAATCCATTCACATTGAGATAGTAGTTTCATTGCATCATACATGATATCATCCCTTCTATCCGGATCCTCAGGCTTATACAAACTACGTCCAGTAAAGTATCTCATACCACACGGTTTTAAAATATCAGTCAATCTTTTCTGTATTACTAATGTATCTCCTATACTATAGTATGTATCATCATATGCTATCAAAATCCCTTCATTCATAAATATCAGCCTCCTAAATATATAATTTATATATAATATATTAAGATATACTGATACATTTGTCATTGAACTTGTAGTATAAAAATATTATGCAACACATTTCTTTAAAATATTATAATATCTAAAAAGTCTTCTATAACTGTAATCTTTTATATCAGATTTATTTCCACGCACAATATCATCCATTGAAACGCCAAACAAACTACTTAACGCATAAAGATTATCTATAGTCGGCATGCTTATTCCGTTAAGCCAATGATATATACTCTGCTGACTTCCTAATCCAAGATATTCCTGTACATCCTTTACTGTTAGATTGTATTTATCCATAAGTATTCGGATATTCCATCCTGTTTCTCTTTTATTAATTGCCGGTATCATATTCTCCTCCTTTTTACTGGATATTAAATCCAAATTTTATTTTAATATCATTCTTATCAAATTTTCCGTATAAATTCTCTTACATATCCATTCTTATCTTATCAATCAAAATAACATCTGCCGGCAGCCATTCAACCTCATCAAGATGCTCCTTAGTCAGCCATTTTGCATTTTCATGTTCCTTTAACTTCAATTCTCCGCTTACTATCTCACACCAAAAACAATCCATTAAAAGATGAAAATTGGGATAATCATATTCAATTGTATCTATTAAATTTCCTATTTTAACTTTTGTATCTAATTCTTCCATAATCTCTCGTTTTAATGCTTCCTGTGGTGTCTCTCCTGCCTCTATTTTTCCTCCTGGAAATTCCCAGCCATCCTTGAATTCTCCATACCCGCGCTGCGTTGCGAATATAATAGGCTCCCCCTTATCATTAACTTCTTTTATTACTGCTGCAACTACTTTAACTGTTTTCATATAATTCTTGTGTGACAATTATAAAACTAATTATCTCACTTTCCTTCTTTCTTTTAATATCGTGATTTAATGCAATAAATTAAGTAAAAAAGTCTTTTTCTGCAAGCACAAACGACTTTTTATACTTTTGACATATACATAATATTTATGAATTTACAATATACTCATATATATCCTCACGCACAGGAACATCAAGTATCCACTCTATCTCAACTGCTGTTTTCTGTGTATTTGGCATTGTAAATTCCTTAGTATTTCCACTAGCCGTCATATGCCCAAGATAATAAAATTCCTTAGAAATCTTATCGTCCTTATTCTTTCGTACAAAAAGTTCTACTCTAATTCCTCTCTCTTTAGCCTTAAGAAAATTCTGTACATCCTCAGATTGCAGGCTCCTTCCCGATTTTGATATTGCTATCAATCGATCCCTAAATCCTGGTTCAAAATGATCCTCATATTTTGTTGTGTCACTAATATCATCCGATTTATCATAATTAATAAATACTGGAAATGTCTTTGTTTTCTTATCATATTTATAACCACCAATATTTAATGGAACTTCATTCTGTTCCCAATTAAGCAGACGACATACGTCCTCATACGTATATTTTTGATAAAGGACAAAATCTGTTACATCATAACTTTGTTTATAATCTCTCTCATATCTACTTATTCCAAAATCAACAAGTTCTTTAATAATATTATAAAAATCTTTATTTGATAGCATTTCAAGAAATGTTTTTGTTGGCTTATAATCATTGCCTTCCTTTTCTATAAAAACACATTGTGCATATGTTTTCTTACCAGATCCTGCCGGAAATTCATTAGTCATAACATTTATAATATTTTCCTTCTGTTCCTTGCTAATTGATTTACCATAAGTCAACATATCCTGTGAAAGGCTTGAAAATAATCCACATTTGGACAATCCTTTTGCATACATAAGCATTCTCTTAAGTAATTGTAATTCTTGAATTCTCTTACCATTTGCCAGTTTCTTGGAAATAAATTCGACTATCTTTTCTTCTTCCTGTGAAAGACGAAGCTTATAATCCTTCTCATATTTAACTAAAAACTTATAATACGAACCCAGACTATTATTATCAAAAATACGGGCAACATCCATTTCTCCATAATCATCAAAATCCCGTAAATGTGGTATTCTTCCTAATTTATTCTTAAGATTTGCGTAATTTTCTTTTATCAGTTTAATATCACTAAAATTAGCATTATCAACAGATGCAAATATTCTTTTCTTACTTATTTCATCAAAATGCACTGTAGATGCACCTGGAATAACCCTTCCACCCTCCATAATGTATCTACGTATATTATCTTTATTGTAAGTTCTATCCCCTGACAGTGCTATTGGAATCATAAAATTATTATTATAATTACCAATAAAATCAAGAATAACAACATACTCTTTTCCATCGGCCTTTCTAAGTCCTCGTCCCAACTGCTGTATAAATATTATCGGTGATTGTGTCGGTCTAAGCATAATAACCTGATTAACCTCTACAATGTCAACACCTTCATTCAATATTTCTACGGAAAATATATAGTCTAATGGCTTCTTATTAATATTTTTCTCATTCTCATCCATTGCAAGTCTCTCAAATGCATTCTGCCTTTCCTGTTCCGTTGCATCACCATTCAACGCTATCGTACGAAAATATTTTCCTGTGTCTGGATTAACTATATTATTAAATTTATGTGATAATTCCTGTGTTTCTTTGATACTGCTACAAAATATAAGACCTTTAACTTTTTCTCCACTATATCCATAATAATTTGCCTGCTGGATTATATGCCTTACACGTTCATCGCTTGTAAGCATACTAAAATCATGATTTTTTTTAACATCTCCAACTACAGACAAGTCAGTAATTCCAAAATAATGAAATGGGCACAACAAGTTTTCTTCCATGGCCTGTTGTAAACGTATCTCGTATGCAATCTTATAATTGAACAACTCATAAACATTTCTACCTGCAATATTATCATCCCGCTTATCAGGAGTTGCTGTCATTCCAAGCCACAACTTAGGCGTAAAATGTTTCATAATCTTCTGATATGTATCAGCAGTTACATGATGTGCTTCATCAAAAATAATACAGTCAAATGCATTTTTATCATATTGAAGCAAATGTTCATCCCTATTTAAAGTCTGAACAGTAGCAAATACATAATCCGCTTCATATTCATGATAACCTGCACCAACCAAACCCATAGAAACAGATTTTGCAAACACCTTCTCATAAGATTTCTTAGTCTGTCTTGCAAGCTGTCCTCTATGAACTAAAAATAAAACTTTTTTAAATCCAAGCTCTCTCATTGCAAATGCAGAAGCATAAGTCTTACCTGTTCCCGCTCGTGTCAAGGGTGTGATGGGGAAATTTTTAACTTTTTTTGATAGGGTTATTTAATTTTCAGTTCCACAATAACAGCACTTACCAATTGGATAAAAATCAGCTTTAATTGATATTCCAAAGTTCCCACATTCTTCACACTCATTATCTGAAACAATTTCTTTTAGTTTTTTCTTATCTTCCTTAATGAGATTCAATTGAGCAATCATGGGATTCAGCTTCTCTATTACATATTTTATAAGTTTGAGTTTTAATTCTTCTACCTCCGAATCATCATACTCTGAATCCTGTTCTGCCTGCATCAAACATTCATCTCCTTCGCAACCGCTTCCATTAACAAAGAGGCATTTTGCTCTAAAGATTTCTGCAATTTCTGTTTTGCAAATAAATAATTGAACATGAACTACTCTCTCCCATATCATCATCAATAAACATCTCAAAGTATACTTCAACAGTATTATGCTCTAATGCCTTACACTTTATATCGAAAAATGTGTTTTTCCATCATATATAGTTGTTTCAATTTCTTCAATATCAAAACAAGGATCACACTGAAATTGTTTCAAAATATCTTCCCATATATCAGCAATTTTTTTCTTCTTTTCAGAATAAAATTCTTTGCGTTTTCATTTTCCTTGCCTGACGTCAAAATTTTTTCAAGCTGTACATATTCCGCTCTCGAAAGAACAATATCATTCTCATACACCTTACATTTAAAAACAATTTCAAACACAGATTCTAATGTCAGAGAAATCAACTCGGCATTAATATCATCTAATTCCAGAACCTTTTGCTTAAATGTCTCTGACAACTGTATTGCTGAGTTATAATATTTTTCCAATCCACAGCTACTAAGCCAATCTACCCCCAAATGTAATGTAAGTACTCTACTTACAAAAGACCGAATTCTATTTTCTAACTTAAAGAATTCAGAATACAATTCGGTACATAATGCTTCCGAAGGCTCATCAATCAACCAATCACATCTTTTCCAGTCTACATTCATTCTCTTCTTAATTTCTATTTTTAACTTTTCCAAATAACGATCATAGCACTTTTCTATACCCTCATAAATGTATTTTGGTACTATGTCTATAATAATTCTCGCATCTTTATTCTGAAACGTATCAATAGTAAAAGTAATTTTATATTCAGCAGAATCGGTTTCCAATGCGAAAACTTCATTAGCAATACGTTCTAAACATCCCAAACATTTCAAAGTGCTTTTATTTAAAAGATTAGGCATTATATCCTTCATCACCTGTGTAACATATTCTTTAGTATGATCTTCAACTCGTTTAGTGTTTTCTCCCCACTCTTGGTTACCTTCCATAATATCTTCATAAAGCAAATCGTAGTTGTTTATTCTATTAAACATGAATTTTACATGATTCATATATTTCACCTACTTTCAGCATATATTTGCTTTAATTATATTTCCATTCTCTTTCAACTGTTTTATGATATAGTTCTGTATGATCACCAAAAGGACTATCCTCACACGCCATTTCATACAAAAAAGCACCTATATTTTTTAGTAAATCTTCAACCTCATAATCATATGTTTGCAACTGTTCCAATAAATCAAGATTTTCCTTGTCATTTTCATATTTATTTATCAGTTCATCAATTTCTTTTTGTAAATCTCTCAATGACTTCTTGCTTCTCGTAAATCCCTTTTCTTCAAACACCCCACTCTTACACCATTTTTTCACAATCATCGCATCCAAGACTTCTAATTCACATGCGTAATTATATGCTTCACTAAATTGTTTTTTTATATTGTCAATTAGCACCTCACATACAGACTCATATGTTCCTACTGTTTGGCTTGCGGTTTTAGTGATTCTTTTCAGCAATTCAATTGAGGTTTTTGTATTTACTTTACTTCCTGAAATTAATTCTTTCTTGATTTTTTCCAACTTTTCATTTATATGTTCCACTTGGTTTACCATATATAACATTATATCTTGTCTTATGCTACTAGGACATTCTTGTGAACTCAAATCGATATATTTATTCAAATATACCCTTATTGTCACTGTATCTTGGCTTTGGATACTTGAAATTTTATCCGCAATCTGCTCAAGCGGATTACACCAATAACATTTACCCATAACATTATCCACAACAAACAAAATTGTTACATCATTCTGCTGACGCCAATAGTTTATCGTTGATATTTTAATCGGCACTGTAAAATACCCTTGTTTTTCTGTTTCGCTATCAACCTCATCTTTTCCTTTACTCTGAATATTAAAAAATAAACCTATCGGTGAAGTTTCCTTAAGCAATTCTGCTCTCATGTCTATTCCTAAGTCTACTGATTCATCAATAATATTAACAACAGCAAAATTAGATATAACTCGTTTTAAATAATCTGCCGCAAGATTCCCCTTCTTTTTATTCAAACTATATACTGGTAGTTTTTCCATTGCATACATTCCTTTCAAACCAAACACTTTTTGTTAATTCTGCAATTCATCTTTTTACATTGTAATATGGTAATGAGAAATTCCCCACTTTGCAATTGCCCATGCATGATTATGAGTTACGCTATCTTCCTACATTTGAAACTTTATAACCATGCGCATACCGCAGGGGTTGGGAAATTAAAGCATTACAATTCATTCATCTTGACTTTCACTATTTAATAATGTTTTGGACGTACTATCATACTCCATATCAGTCAATTCCGATTTAACATAATCATCATTAAGCAATTTCATAAGATTATCGACATCTTTTTTCGTATTTGTACGAATCTTTCCATTTTCAATATGTATAATATTTTTATATCGAGGAACTAATGGTATTTTATTTATGAGTTCATCTTTATCCATTGCCAACACCGGTGAATTCTTCACTTTCATAAGTTTTTTGGATATAGTTAATTTTTCTCCAGTTTGATATTCCTTCAATGTAGCTATATTTCCAATAATATCTAATTCTTCCAGTTTGGAAATAACACTCTGTGCTTGGTTACGGACAAACACCTGAAAGCCAAAAAAATCTTGAAGAACCTTAACATTTCTTACCAATATAGTATTATCTAAGATAAGTAATTCTCCTCTTTTATCGATTTTCAGCATTTCTTTATCGACAATTTCAAACACATTATCTTTTTGTATTATTCTTAGATTATTTTTTGCTTGCAATCTGGATCCTACATATGCTTGCTGATATATAAACAATTTCTTGCTATTTAGATTTATTTTGAATAAAAAGCCAAGGACATTTCCTATGTCCTTTTCGTCAAAATTGAAAACCTCATCCATACTATCATCATTTAGCAAGGCAAATGGTTTGTACTCATCACTTTGCTCCAAAACATAAACTGCCTTTTTATTATCTATAACATCTAAAATATCACAGTACACCACCTCATCTTGCAAATACTGTGTATTAATAATCTCCAAAGCAATAGACCGAATTCTATCTTTCAAGGAATTCATCGATATCATCTTCTCAATATAAAATCCCTGCTCCTCACCTTTTAAGCAGACGTATACATCAACACCGCACACTGCACCTGTTTCTGTAATTTCTTTAATTTTTGATGTTATCTCTTGTTTATTCATGAATTTATCCTTCCTTTCTGATAACTAAAACATTATCCTCTATCTTCTTGTACTCTATTGTGTTGCGACTATCCATATTGCCTCTTATCAATGCAATATACTCTCCATCTGGCAAATGCTCATTATCAACAAATTTAAATTTATACACCTTATATTTCAGTATTATTAGTACTGGGTTTTGATAGTATAAATTGGTTTTCGACAACAAACATATTATTATAACACCTAGAAAAATCATCAATAATAAACCATTCCACGTCGAAATATCGTTAACCAACAATGGCAAAATAAGTGTAAGAAAGAAATTCAATCCGGCATCTTTTTCTTCTTTGATATCCTTAACTTCATAACCCCCAACTACGTCATATCGTTGAAAACATACAAATTTAATAAATATGATCAAAGACACAATAACCCAAATCAAACAAATCCACATTCCTATATATAACGGCAAATGTTTATAAATCATCTGAATATTGAACAAATTGCCAACCACACAACCAAACTTCTCAAATGGAAAATATTGCAGTATTGTTAGTAAAAATAACGGACTTAACGACAAAATAATCAATTGCTTCTTCAATCACTTCACCTCTTTTCCTTCTTGACAATATATATTTGTTTTGACTTTTCGCTCCCATTCCAATTATACCACCTCCCCTCATTAATCTCTACCAGAATAATCGGTATTATCAAGGCTTTCGAGCCTTTCCCACCTCCCCAAACTCATCCCGAAACTTCCACTTTATCTTCACCCTGTCCTTTGCATACACGACAATCTCCTCCACAAAAGCATCCACCATTTCTCTGTTAAGTCCCGTCAGCTTCAGCTGCCCTTCCAGCATCTCCAAACCTGCCACTTCCGGCACATCCATATCTGCCATCTTGGTGACTGCTGCCATCTGCTCTTCGATATTCTCCTGTAGGCGCTCAAGCATCTGCTCATATGTCTTACGCTGTTCCAGATATGTTTCTTTATCTGTCATTTCCAGCTTGTAGCTTTCATAAGCTTCACGCAAATCCTTTTCAATTAGTTCACGGCTATGCTCCATATCTGAAAGATGCTTCTCTGCCTGCTTTAATCGCTCTGCCTGTTTCTCCCGCTGCATATCCACAACATTTCTGGAATCTACCAGGACATCAATCATCATCTGAAGTGCTTTCTTCACAACGCTCTCCATATCCGCATCCAGCACACTGATATTGCATTTTTCATCAGTCTTGTCCAGATAATGATTTGCACAATAATACTTCGGTCGACCGGCATAAGTATGAGACAGGCGATGCCCACAGTTACCACAGATCATTTTACCAGTCAGGCAATGTGTTTCATGCTTTCTTTTGGCACTGGCACATGTATTTCCTTTTCGCATGGCAGCGACTTTTTCAAAATCCGCCTTGCTGACAATTGCTTCGTGACAATTTTCCACACGCTTCCATTCATCCTCTGGAAGTGCTTTGGCGTGTTTATCGCCAACATTCTCACTCTTGAATCGGCTGTAAACCATCGTGCCGGTGTACTGCTCATTTCCGAGGATTCTTCCTATTGCAACATTATTCCAGAGAGGCTTTTTCTCACGATATCTGGCAAGTTGCTTTTCACTTCCAGACTGCATGGCAATATACACTCCCGGCGTATCTATTCCATCCCGGTTCAGTCCTTCTGAAATTTTGTACATAGATTTTCCAGACAGAAACTCTTTGAAAATGCGCTTTACAATCTGACTGGCAAACTCATCCACAACCAACTTATGCTTGTCCTCCGGACTTTTCACATAGCCATAAGGAGCATAGGTAGCTATGTATTTACCATTGCCACGCTTTGTATCAAGTGTCAATGATACTTTGGAAGACTGTTCCTCACTGAAGAAATCATATAGAATCCCCTTAAATGCAACATCAATCTCACCGATACCACCCACATAATCTGCGCTGTCATAATTATCATTTATGGCAATAAATCGCACACCCATAAAAGGAAATATCTGTTCAATATATTTTCCATGCTCGATATGATCTCTTGAAAATCTGGAGAAATCCTTTACAATAACACATGAAATCTGCTTTCTTTTCACCATTTCCAGCATTCTCTGCATATCCGGGCGGTCCATATTTTTACCAGAATAGCCATCATCCACAAACTCAACCACACTCATTTTGCGAAGTTCCTTATTTTTATTAATAAATCCACGGATAAAAGCACGCTGATTGGTAATACTGTTGCTCTCATCTTTTACAAATTCATCTTCCTTTGATAATCTCAAATATATTGCTATCTGCTCCATTCTATATCTCCTCTCCGTCTGCCATCCTGGCATACTCATCTTTAAAATTCAGATTAATTACCAGCCTCTTATCCGGATACAGGTAAATGCTGTCGACTAGAATTTTAATCATATTTCTATCCAGGGTAACCGCACTTTGAAAACGATAAATTGCTTTCAGCCATTGTATCTTCTTCTCACAAAATCTCTTCACACGCCTGCGGCTTGCCTCTTCATCCGATATCTGTCCCCGAAGTCTCATTATGGCATCAGCATTTTTCTCCTGCCTGTACTTGAAATCAGCCTTAGTAATCTCACCGGTAACATAAGACTGATATGCCTTACTCTCTTCATAATTCTTTCTGTCAATCTGCTTCTGAATTTTCTGAATACGCACATCATGATTTTTCAGTTCCCTGTCCATCACACCTCGCATGGAAGCCTCCGTCCTTGCACTGTCTGTAAGTACTGCAATTTGAGTTGTAAGCAGGTTATGCACTACCTTTATAAGCTCCTGCTCCATAATGGTACAACCACACTGTTTCCCACCGAAATCATAATTGTATCTGCAGGAATAAAAATACTGGCGCTCCAGCACTCCGTCCTTCTCCAGGATTCTGGAAGCTAAAGGAATTCTTCTGCCACAATTTCCACAGAATAAAATTCCTGCAAAGATATCCTCTTTTATTGGCAGATTCTTTCCCCTGCCAGATGTGAAAATGCTTTCTTCCACCTTCTTATCCATAACAGCTCTTACCCTATCGAATAGTTCCTTATCCACAATCGCTTCATGTGTATTTTCAACCACAATCCAATCATTTTCATCCGTAGCATGCCTTGCCTCGTTATCATACAGGCTGGTACGCCTTTTCCCCTGTACCATGTTCCCAATATAAGCCTGATTTTTCAGGATGTTGGAAATCGTACCGGGATACCACGCCTTTGCCTCTGCACCTTCCTCCACATAGAGATTCCCTGTTTTCAGATAATCTCCCGGTAATGCAAGACGATACTCCTGAAGTGCTTTCGCAATCTCCCTGAGCGTCACTCCATCTGCTGCCAGTTCAAAAATCTGACGGACAACTGCCGCCGCGTCCCTGTCTATCACATACTTGCGAAGTGCATCCCCGCTATCCACCTTATAACCATATGGTGCATTGCTTCCGGTAAATTTGCCCCTTTCCATATCAAGCCTGCGACTAACTGAAACACGCTTTGAAATATCCTTGGCATACATATCATTCACCAGATTTTTCAATGCAATTTCCAGTGCCTTATTTTGGTTAAATTCTGCCTCTGTGTCAAAATGATCACTTACCGATATAAAACGTACCCCAAGAAACGGAAATATCGTTTCAATATAATTGCTGGCTTCGATATAATCCCTGCCAAAACGGGACATATCCTTTACAATAATGCAACTGATTTTCCCCTCCCTGACATCATCCATCATCTGCCCGAATGCAGGTCTGTCAAAACTGGTTCCCGACACTGCACTGTCAACATACTCTTGATATTCTATAAATTCAGCCTTATCCCTGATAAATTCTCTTAAAATACTCAGCTGGTTGGCTATGGACTCCGACGGTCTTGATTTCAGTTCCACCGACAATCTGGCATAAAGTGCAACGCGAAAGGATTTTCTTTGCTTTGCAGGTATATCAGCTGTTGCCGGTTCTGGTATCTGAACTGCATTAAATCTATTCTTCGTTCTCGCCATTTACACCGCCTCCTTAAGCTCCAACACTGGCAAACCATCTACCATGGTGTACACAGGCTCCGCATTCTTCTCATTTGCGACATCAAACAATCTGGCAACCTTTTCCATCTCCTGACGATACTTGAACACAATTTCCACCCTGAAATCATCATAAATCAGAATCCTGTCAATAAATGAAACCAGTGCCACACGATCCAGATTTCCAATCACCAGACCTTCACGAAACTGCTCCAGGTCCTTTGCCACAGCAATTCCATTTTCATATATATCGCGGATGATTGTCTCCTGCTCTCTGATTGCCTGTTCAAGTTCCCTCTCTTTTGCCGAAAACTCCTCGCGGTACCTTGTAAACTGCTCCTTGCTGATAATCTCATCACGCAAATCCTGATAGAGGGAAGCCTTAAATGCAGAGCATTTTGTAAGCTCCTGCTTCAGGGCAACAATCTCTTTATCATGGGCAACGGCCTCATCATAATTCACATTCAGCTCATCCAGATGCGCCAGTACCTTTTCACAGTCACACATACTGTTGATATATCCCTGCAATTCTCCCAGCACAATCTGATTCAGGTCCTCCTCACGAATGCAGTGACGACTGCAGGCATCTTTACCGTTCCGGTTATAATTAGAACAGATATAGTTGATATATTCCCTGCCCTTGTATGACTCCTTGCGATGAACCATACTGCTGCCACAATCACCACAATATAAAATTCCCGCATACATATATGATTCGTTTTTTCCAGCAACTGCTATGGTATCCCGACTCATCAGAACCTGTACTGCATCAAAATCCATCCTGCTGATAATTGCTTCATGTGCATTCTCCACTACCACCCAGTCACATTCCGGTACTGCTATTTCCTTCTTAACCTTGTGACTGACGGTTGTCCGCTTTCCCTGTGCCAATGTTCCGATATACACCACATTCTTAAGAATCCTTGATACTGTCTGGGCAGACCATTTTGACTGTCCTGCGCCTTTAAAACTGGTGCTGTATTTTTCTCCACATTTTGCCTTATATTCCGATGGTGCAAGCACGCAATTCTTGTTAAGAATCTTTGCAATTCCTGATGCACTCATTCCCGAAAGCTTCTTTGCAAATATCCCCTGAACCACACCGGCTGCATAAGGATCCGGCACCAGATGATTCTTATTATCCTCTGCCTTTTGATAACCATATGGTGCAAATGCGCCGATAAACAGCCCATTTCTTCTCAAAATGCCCTGACTGGTACGAACCTTCATGGACGTATCACCGTTATACTGCTCATTCAGCAGGTTCTTGAAAGGAATGATCGTATGCGTCTCACTGCTACTGGCAGTCAGGCTATCATACCCTTCCGATATTGCAATAAAACGCACATTATATTTCTTAAAAGTTTTCTGTATCAGCTCATCCGCACCAATACGCTCCCTTGCAAGTCGGGACAAATCTTTTACAATAATGCAGTCAAGATTCCCCGCCTTCATGGATGTCATCATCCTATGAAACTCCGGTCTTTCAAAATTACTTCCGCTGTAACCGTCATCAATAAAAATATCCACCAGTTTCAAATCATCATGGGCATCTATAAATCCCTCCAGTAAAAGTTTCTGGTTGGAAATACTGTTGCTTTCCTTCTTCTCCAGTCCATCAATATCTTCATCTCCCTGAGACAATCTCAGATAAATTCCTGTTCTGTATATATCAATCTGTTTCTTACTCATTACAATTCCTCCTGTCGTTCTTCAACTGCTGTAAAAATAGCTTCTATTGATATCTAAGTGACGCTTTCCGTTCTATATAGCAATTCATAACATCCGTAATGCTACAGCTTCCTGCAAAGGTGGACTGAACAGTATATTTTCCATACCGTTTCGCCTTTCCCTGCTGTTTTGCATCATGTTGTGAACACTCCGTCACATTCAGCTCTTTCGTATCTGTTTCCTGCAAAATACACTCTTCTCCTTCCCTTCAAAAATGAAAAACAGCCTGAAAATGTCCTCCTTGTGGCTAAATCATGAGACACAAAAACCGCTCTCCATAGTTAACAAAGTCTCTTGTTACATCTGCTGTAACAACCGCGCTACATATCACATTTACACACGAAAGCCGAAAAGCACAAACCATACAGAAAAGCTAAATAACTTACATCTTTTCTTCATTTTGGTTCGATATTCATTTCAACTTAAACTGTTTTGACGTCATATATTCTTATAATCTCTGACGCCATACTCTGCATCCATACGATGTTTCCGTATGTAAATATGTATGTAAGCTTGCGCTTACTTTGTTGACCATGGACAGCGGTTATTATTTCATGGTGTCTCATCTGCACCGACATTTTCAAGCTGTCTTACTGTCAACTATTCAATTAGAAAAACTTAACATTGGTCATCACGTTGGCTGGACGTTCGCAATGTTTTACAGGTATTGTGGCTATTTTTTAATCTAATTTCCTACCACATGCTTATATTACATTCCAAGCAAATATTTGTCTACCACTTTTTTCCACATTTTCTGACAAAATATGATTTTCAGCATTTTTACCAGTCACAACCATAACACGAGCCCTTATAAATCATCAGGCAGCTACTATTATGCTGCACTTCCACCTGCTATTTCCTGCCCCAGATATGCTATCAACAACTCTTCCAGAGTTGATTGTTCACCGTATGACATGGTTACTTTTATGGTATTTCCTTTACCCGTATCCACCTTAATTGTCTTTGCTTTAATATCTATTTTTTCTTCCATCTGCGTTACCTCCATTAAAAAAATCGCTACCCATAGCTCATTTGAAAATGCATAAACTATGGATAACGATTCTGGTTATCACTTATTCTGTTTTGGACTTCTCTTAACGTCCTATGAAGGTATACGCCGGTCTTTCTGACCCCTCATCGCCCCGTATACGTAAAGGTGTACTCATCTCCGGGAATTACAGACGAGCCACTATCTGTGTTCACGACGCCCTTCTCCATTCCGGAGAAGCACTATCTCCCCTACCTGCATTGCGGGGATCGGGACGAACTTCTCGCCCCTCATGGGTTATTATCCTTACGCAACATACCTGATCCCGCATTGCCCGAACTTCCGTCCAGCCTCTCAGCCTTCATCTCTCAATCCATCAGCCTACTAATATGATAACTGTGACTTTCATCCTGCGGGTATATGATCCGTAATTTTACTCAAATCTGTAACTGCTATTCAGTTGTCAATTTTCATTTTCTTATTGGCTTGTCTAAAGCCTGAATATAGTATAAACCAATCCAGTGTCGTCCACAAGGGACTATCATGGTCTATTTTTGCGAAAAAGGTGTCAGTTTGTGACCTTTTTCTGATTTATGCAAAAATATCATACTGCCTTCCGTCGTGATTGTACACTTCGGCAAAGTATGAAATTTGCAAATCGTGTATTCATTATACGATGAGGTTTTGTGTTTGTCTATGGACATGGTTGGTGTTTTTTCAGAGATTTACACCAAAATCTGGTGTTTTAGTGCTTGCATTTAAACAAATGAATAATCTGTGCCTGCCGCACGAGAATATTCAAACAAAAAAATAGAGCGCCGTCGCAACGCCGCCCTTACAAAAACACATAAGTGTTTTATGATTCTGTCCATAGTATATGTAGATTTTTTGAAAAAGTCAATACTTTTCCTCAAAATCTGCTTGTCCAAATTTATCCAAACAAATTTTTTATAACTTTGTAAACAAAATCAAAAGTGCTTGTTATCAGCTGATTCTTTTGGAAAAATCCCTTTTTTTCTCTAATACGAACATCAAACAATTGCTTAAGCTCATTAATTCGGTGTTTTTTTACTTTCTCGGATACCACCATATCATATACACAAAGCATACTAACAAACTCTAAAACCGCACGACAGGACAATTTCTTTTGCCTCTGATTTTTATTTATATCTGGCATTTTTTTGATTATTCGATATATAGCTGCCGGCGCTGTAGAACTTCCCGGATTCAAATCCGCAATGATACAATTGTTATGTGCACATCCATTTCGTAAGCTCTTCACCAGATTAATCATAGATATATCAACTGGTATACTACCCTTCAATCCATAATAATATTCATAAAAATGAATGAAATCTCCAAAGCTCAATAATTCCATCAATACCCAGGCCGGACAATCAAACGCTGTTATTTTATTTTCCGATTTTCCCTTCTGAGGATTATACACTCTTTGAATCGTAAAGTATTTTTTGATTAAGTTTCCAGTAAACGGAGATGCACTTGCAGCTTCTATTTTACCAGCAATATATGGATTATTACTCAAAAAATTATCAACTATATCATAACCATCTTCCCCGGCATCATTTTCAAGATTCTCCAAAAGTAGCACCTTTAGATCATGTTCAATATCAATGCACATCCTTGTAACCAAATTTCTCAGATGCATATCCACTGTCGACAATTCCTGTAAATATGCAAAATCTAAATCAATATATTTTCCTTTTGACGGACCATTTAAGTATTTCTGATAATTTTTTCTATATGACGCAGTACGCAAATAATTATTGATTTGCGCTAAATATTTTTCTGCGTTATCTTCTGTTACATATTTGAATGAGACACCCTTTTCATCACGTAATTTATCTATTAATGCTTTTGATGTCATCTTTGGTTTATCTGTTCTATTCATCTTCGCACCCGCCAAACTATCTGTTTCATTTATATACTACTATTACCATTTACAATTCCATATCCTCAAGTACCATATCCTGTATTGCTTCTTCCACAACCTTCACACACTCATCCGTATGCTTCTTAATATCATCACCCCAAAACCGGATAACAGTCCATCCTTCAAACAATAATCTTTTGTTTACCTCGTCATCCCTCTCTCTGTTGCGGGATATCTTGCTTATCCAAAACTCACTGTTATTGCTCTTCTCCAGCCTGGGTTTTAATACTTCCCAATCCTTTCCGTGAAAGAATTCTCCGTCACAGAAAATTGCTATCTTATATTTTGTCAACACAATATCCGGATTTCCCGGTAACTTTTTATAATTCTTCCGGTACCGATAACCTTTTGCCCATAAAGCTTTTCTAAGGATAATTTCTATTTTAGTATCTTTTCCATGGATATTTTTCATGTTTTTATGTCTTTGTTCTTTAGTTAAATTATCCGCCATGTATATCACCTTCTTATACTGTGTCTCCGCCATCTAACACAAAACTAAAAAGTTATCACAAAATATTTTTGTACTTTTAGAACTGGCAAAATAGTTCATATAAAATCCCATAATACATTCTTTCCGGTACTGTTAAAATTGTAATAATATTTTACAAAGGCTGATTTTCCATCTCAATTCTATATTTTCTCTAATTCCATAATTATCTACACTATCTCATATTTCATAATTCTTTTATTCCACAAGAAATCAGGTACTCATATATTTTATCATAATTCCTATAATCTCTTGTCGCATCTTCCTCTTCTTCCACTCCACGTGGAACAAATATAACCATACCTTGTCTTGCTCTAGTCAATAAAACTCTATAAGAATTTACCAAATATCTTTGTTGTTCAGGCTTATTTCTTCGTTGCCACTTGGTTCCTCTAAATGAATAAAATAACCAGTCTGTATTATCATCATTTCTTCGTAAATCTGCATCCCAGCAGACAACAGCCCAATCAATTTCCAATCCCTGAACTTTAAACTCACTAGCAACAATTTCCATCATGTTTGAAGAACGCAAATCATCAGGCGGTGCCAAAAACCAGTTTTTCACATCAATCTCAGTTGATACATATATACCTTCCGGTTTAAGTCTTTGAGCACTACTACAAGCCAACATTCCACATCTTTGTGAACCGCGTACTTTTCCTTTTGCCCATTTTTTTGCCACATTTGCATCCCTCGTTATGTATACTGGATATTTTTCAAATATGTACTGATATATTTCTTTTGCAGTTTCCGGCTCATTATTAAGTAATGCATCTACAAATTGACATTGTTTATCAGCCCTAAAAGATCTTATCGATGTCTTTAGATGCAATGCCTTCTCTGCATGACATCTATCACATGAAATAATCATTTCTTTATCAATGTTTTTATCTTCGACTTGCGAAAAAATATCCGGAGAATAATACATTTCCCATTCGCCAAAATCCTCGATTCCACACCTAAACCATTCATTTATTCCAACTTCACCATCATATATATCTTGCCCCAAACCAACCAAACAAATCATCACTGCCCAATCCTTATGTCTATCCATAATACTATATAATAAGTGAGGCTCACTTACCGCCATTGTGGGATCATCATGTTTTCTACGCATTTTTTCCACATTCCACACCCTTTGCGCTTCGTCAAAAATCAAAATATTCTCCGCTGTAGGTTCATTATGTTTAGCATTATCCAGCTTAAAAGAATAACTGCTTTGAATAAGTGCATTTATGGCAGCTTCTGTTTCCCTTTTATTTATATTTTTATCGGCTACGCTCTTTTTTAATGCCTCTCTCAGCACTTCTACCAATGGTCCATTACCTGACAAATATACACTAAGACTATCTCGTCCTTTTTCCAAATTCTTAGCGACAACATCCAATCCAACCAAAGTTTTTCCAGCCCCTGGGACTCCTGTCACAAAACAAATACATTTTTTCTTTTTCTCTCTTGCATAACATACGATTCGATCAATTACGCTCTCGCATTCATTAATATTATCTTGTCCTGCTTCCGACTGTGCAATTTGGCTAATATCATGTGTGTTATAGGCTTCTATTGCCGCTGAAATAATCGTTGGTGTTGGATAATAAGGTGAATTAAACCACTTTTCAAAATCAATCTCATCATCAGAACCATACACATCAATTATTTCCATTATCTTTGGGATCAAAGTATCTATATTCTCTCTCTGCAAAAAAACTTGTTTGTCATCATAATGATTTATAACTTGTGGTTTGCTATATTTTGGTGCATCAGTAGCTATCAAAATGGGGCAAACATACAAATCCTCTGATTCCTTATGGAAATTTTTAATATCTATTGCATAATCTTCTGCTTGTTGTGCATCTTGAGCTGTAAAAGCATTCTTTCCATTCTTGAACTCAAGTGAAAACACCATATGGCGAATAAGCAAAATAATATCTATGCGCTTTCCAAGACGAACGATATCATATTCAAAAATGATATCCCCCTCCATACCACATTCTTCTAATCGTCTCTGCAACTCACAAATTTGATTTTCCCAAGCATCAGACTGTTCTTTGTTTATCTCAAAAGAATGCCTAACTAGTTGTCCTATTATCGATGTAGATTTATCTTTGATAAATCCTGGAATAGAATTGCAATAATATGCTTTTCCACTTTGTGTTGAAAATGTATATTTGTTCATGACACACCCTCCTAATGATATGAACGTAAAAGTGAACTTCACGTCCATATCATTATTTCATTTCTTCATATATATCTCTCAATTTTTTATATTCTTCTCTGCAACCTAATATTTCTAATACTTTTTCTGCAACAGCTCTTCCCAATACTGGTGGAACAGCGTTACCTATTTGTTGGTATACCGAATCCTTAGTGCCAAAAAATATATAATTATCAGGAAAACTTTGCAAGCGTGCTGCTTCTCTGGCACTAACTGCTCTATTCAACTCAGGATGTATCCACATTGATTTTCTAACGTTTACAACAGTATCAGACGGCAAGTCATATACCAATCTCTTATATATAGTATTTTGTGTTCTTGCTGGATTTTCGTATGTACTTTTTAATTCATCTGGCAACGAATGGAAATTATTTCCCTGTTCTATCATTTCAAAACGCTTTTTTGCTGTATCTCTTGTCTCAGTACAAACATGATTAAATATCTCTTTACTATCATTCAAAACTAACTTTCTATAAAATGAGTTTATTACCGGAATATATTGACGTTTTTGTATTTCATCCATGCTCCCAACTGTAGGTTCATATTTTGATAAATCTGAAATTGCCTGCTTGACCGTTACATAATCCTGTGGATTTCTAATCAATTCATCTGGAAGCTCAATTTCTGTTTTCGCTTTTCCTTTCTTCACCCCTATCATAATAAAGCGTTCTCTATTTTGTGGCACGCCAAATGAAGCCGCATTTAGTACTTTGCCATTAATTTCATATCCCAACTTTTTTAAAGCATTACGAATGAAATCAATCACTATATAAGTACGCATTTGCACCGTAATTGTCCTATTGGATAAAACAATACTATATATTGCATCTTTTGAATTTAACTCTACTATTCCTTGAAAGAAACGTTGAATATCCCAAAAAACCTTCAAATCATTAAATTTCTCTATGCCTTTTTCACCATTTGTATCTATTAGTGCTTGCAAAATTCTACATGCTTTATTTGTAGAGTCATTATACCAATCTGGCATATTATCCTTACTCACCATATGTGAAACTATAGTATTGATTTTTTTCACATTAAATGTCTTTTGAAAATATTTTTTTAAGTCTTTTCTTTTTTTATATAAATTGTATACTGTATATAATTCCTCTTCATTTAATAAAACCAATTCATCTGAATTATACATACTGCACAATTTATTTATTTCATTAACATATTCGCCTTCATACAGGACTACATCTTTATCATGAATTGGAAGATGTAATTCATCCACAATATATCCTTGATCTTCTTTTGTCAAGCAAAAAGAATGTTTATCAGATGTTATTGTTTTCACATTTTCCATTACAAATACATCAGGATTAAGTGCCTCTATTGCTTTGACATAACGCTTAACAAGTTCATTACTACCATTTATCAAATGCCTTCTTTGTCTATTAGCATTTGAAAATCCTTGGCAAGGTGGTCCCCCTATTACTACGTCTACCTTTCCATTTTCTTCAATTATTTTATCGAAATCAACCTTCATAATATCATCATAATTTTTAAGTCCAGGATGATTTTTCATATATGTTTTAGCCGCATTTGCATTATTCTCCACGATAGCAACAACTTCGAACTGTTCCGTCATTTCGAATCCTAAACTGAGGCCACCCGCTCCCGCAAATAAATCTAAAATTTTATACATTTGGCACCTCTAAATCAATTTATTCTTATATCTATTCTTTAATAATTCCCAGCAGTCTTCTTTTTTACACCATTGAGTAATATTGATTCCTTTTACTACAGGATTCATAAAATGATTCCATACCACCATTATTAAATCCTCTATAATAAGTGACAATTCCGGAGATATTGCTTGCATTTTCCAAATCTGCTCGTCTGATACATCATTTGAAAAAAATTCAGCAAGTAACGCAATTGTATAGTAATCAATTTGTGCTTTATAACCACCAAAATTTTGTTTTGCAACCAATTTATCACACTCTTTGAACAAAATTACCTTCGCAATCATACTAATATATGTATCTTCCGTAGGCTCAGGAACTTCTCCTCGCTTTATCATCGCTGAAAACTCAATAAAATTGGTTTCTAATCCTTTACTAACCACATATGGATATTTCATCCATGCCATCATACACTTAGCAGCCACTGTCTTTGAAATACACATAGACTTAGGATTAAGCGCTTTAAATTTTTTCTTCAATGACGGAGTCGGTTGACGATTCACATCAACCATATATTGTCCACGAGCTCGTTCATAATACCATCTTTGAGTTGATTTACCATTTTCTACCGGAACATATATCTTTCTAGACAATCTTTCCATTTCAACGTGGTATGAATCATTCGCACTAAAATCCGACATATTAATCTTATTCTGACTATTGGCATATTTTGATATATATCCTACCATTTCTTCTGTTTTACTCTCATCTCTAATAACCGTAAGTTTTATCTGAACATTTACAGAAGAAATATCTATACCTGTTTGCAATGCATTGTATATTGAGGCGGTTGTCTGTCCACCATTAACAATCTGCCAATCGGTAACTTCTTTTATTACGACAAAAGTATCATCACTTTTATCTTCATCCACAATGATGCTTTTTGCAGTTGTAGAAATGCCATTATTGTATGTCATAAACATTTCCGGTTCATTTTGCAATGTGTTTTTTATTCCCTGATTTATCTTTCCTGTTGCTTGTAAAAATGAACGAACATTCTTTTCTATAAGACGTTGTCCTTCATCTCTATAAATCTCTGCTAAACATTTTCCCGGAATGACTCCAATATAACAATCATATATTTCATTTTCCTGCTTTACTTTAATCATTTTCAATGGGCAATTATATTTATTCTGAAATCTGACAACCAAATCTTCATGTGCCTTTTTTTGATATAAAGATTGGCAAACTCTTTCCAAATCCCAAACATCAAATTTAACCATCACCTTATCTATCTTTACACTAGCAGGAATATCCGGGGTAGTTTCTCTATTCGTCATAAGAATAACTCTTATATTTTCTATTTCTTGCTCATATCCATTAATATATTCTGAAATTATATATCCCGGATCCGTTTCTTCTACATTATCGAAATATCCCGATTTGCACATACGATAAAATTTTGTTGCCTGTTTTGAATACTTTGTAATATCTATTTTTCCCATTTTGGCAACTTCAATTCTATTTTCAAACACACTCACCACTAATGTTAAGGTTTGAAAATATTCATCAAATACGTACCCATTTATTTTAGCTTTCTCAAAATCTTTTTTATAACCCATAACATTACAGTTATTCATAAAGGATTCGCCCGCATCAATAACATATGTAGAAAAAACACTAGTAAATGCATCTTCTGTACTGCACTTCTCATTATTTTTATATTCCTGTACTTCTTCTATAAGTTCTTCATTAAACTGCCTCATTTGTTCTGTAACCACTACAAATCAACTCCTTTATAAAATGATTCTATTGTTATTTGAAACGAGTTACATGCATCTAATGACAGCGTGTAATCTACAGAAGTAATTCCCTTATTTAGCATTTTTGCTGTAATTCTTGGAAATCCATCTTCTACATCATAACAGTTCTCTTCCCTAAGCTTAAAATGTAACTTGTATAATTCCGGCATTTGATACACGTATCCTATTTTCAGTAATTTATCATAAAATTTTATCCGATATTCCGGACTAAGCATTGAAGCTATTCTTTCAACAATTACAGGTAAAGTTTCTCCATCAATTTCACTTTTTTTAAGTTTAAGATATAACAAATATAATCGTCCCAAAACACCTGTATCATCCAACTGATATTCACTACTAATATTTACTTTATTTGGACCTTTTACACTCGAACTTTTCACTTCAACGGCATCAATGCCACAATAAAAGTCATGTGTTTCAGAATTACAACCTGTCCAGCATTCAACAGCTTTTTCGCCCTTTAATGTAATTAATTTATCAAGTAAATATAGTTCTCCATATAATCCTTGTTGCACATTATCAGATAAGACGTAGTCCTTATCAAACTGAAAGAACACATTCCATTTTATTAATACAGCCTTAATCTTATTTAATATTTCGTTTTTAGAGGACTCATATAATGTATCTATTATGTCTTGCATTACTATAAAATATATTTTTTTATCGAAATCTTCCATCTGTTTAAATGATAGAAATTTTCTTTTTCTGTTATTATCATCATAAAGTTCAGACATGCGTTCTTCCATCCCCTTCCATTTAGGCATGGAATTTAAAAAAACACTTGTAACATTATCATCTATTGCCACACTCACTTCACAAAGTTGTGAATTTTTATATACACTAATCAACATAACTACATTATCCTTAAATTCAAATCTTCTGGATAATATCTTTGATTCTTTATACTGTTCCTTTACGAAATCACCTATTATATCATTATATACATTAGTCAAAAATATCATATCCATCACCTTTCGTTGCTATCGGATTAACCTGGTAAGAAATAGACTTTCCATTTCCTTTTGGAAATACTACAACCAAGCCAAACGGTGGTTTATGCTCTCCGTTCCCAATCTTAAAGTTGCTTGTTTTTGCTTCTGCATCATGATAATCAATAGGATATATCAACAATAATCCCTTTCTGGGATCCATTTTTGCTCTGATATTTGCTGCAATAGTACTTTCTTTTCCCTTATCTGAAGATTCTTCCATATGTAATGCCTCTTCGTATTCCTGTTGATTTAAAGCATAATATTCGTGACCTTTCGATTTCAACATATGTACAGAACAAACTTTACCATTTCTTAACGGAACAACACTATTTTCTCCATGTCTCGTAATACCATTTCTAATTTTATACCCAGCTATCTCAAATCCCGGATTAGTCTTTCCAACATTAATTAAACATACCGTCCAATCAATTAATAAATTATCCTTGTTTTGTTCTTTTATATATGTCGCGATATTATTACCATTTACCTTACTAGCATATTTAGATGTCTTAAATTCTGTAAAAAATTCAATTATTTTGTGTGATGAAACATTCTCAAGAAACAAATGATTATTATCAGCACTCCTTCCAAGATTTGCAAAATGTTCCTCCGAAGAATAAATCCTTGACGCTGTAGAAAACAGCCGATTCACAGCATTATAATTATTTTCGTACTGTTGTACATCAACATCAATATCTCTCGTAACCGTTAATGTATTACTAAAATCTAATTTCTGCATTGTTCCTGACTTAACTTTTCTCGGACTTGAAATCTTTAATTCTGGATGTGTTGCGACACGTAATCCAAAATCCATTGGCTTAGCTTTTTCATCACACATATAAGATATTTGATCACGCAAATTATCTGTTGCAAACGCAATCCTTGCAAACCATCTATGAATATCTTTTGTAACAAACACCCTGCACAAATCTGCATACTTAGGTCTAAATCCAAACCACCTACCCATTTGCATTAAGGTATCATAATACTTAGACTCTCTGGTAAAATAACTAATTGATAAGCCTTCCAATGTTAGACCTCTTGAAAATTTATCTCCTCCAATCGCTATTACATTGTATTCTTCCCCTTCATGCTCTTTATATGCCAATGAATCCTTGCTGTTACCATTAATTACATTTATCCTTATTTTTTCGTCATTCATTAATCGAAGAATTTCCTGATACACTTCATCTAAAGAAAATTTCCCCGCACCTTCCATATATCTGCGAAAATCATTTATCATACTATTAGTTGTTGGAACATAATCATTTTTCATTATTCGATAAATTTCTTCTTTTGTTTCTCTATCTCCATCTATAATCATAGGTTGTAACTCATTACAAAAGTAATCTCTCACCTTACGTTCTAACATCTCCTGCATGTTCTTTATTCGTGCAACATGTATTAACATTGTATTTGGTTTGTTTATCTCACCTCTACAATTGCGAACAGCAATTGAAATAAGAAAACATTTCATTGCATATTTTAAACTATCTGGCAAATCCTCTACCGTTTTTTTTCGTGTATTAACAAAATTAGTTTCTGTAATTTTTCTTATCAATGGCATCGGTTTTATTTCATCGTTGTCCACTCCATAGCCAAAAAACTCATTTGCTCCAATATATCTGTACGGTTTAGGCAAACTTATAATACAATCTGCCGGAAATAAATCATTTCCTAATTCCTCTGTTGCAACTCTTATATCATTAGGAATAAATATATTTGCATAAGGAGTTGCCGTGTATCCTACATAAGATCTACACTCAAACATTTTAAACAATGAACGAATTAATTTATTTATAGTCTTAACATCATATTCATCAATCACATTGCCATTCTCATCATAATCATATCCAGTATTTACAGATGCTTGGTCGGCTTCATCATCAATAAGCAATAATGGATATTTTGCGTTCATAAAAAAATGTCCATTATCATCAACAGAAGCTTCGCTATTGCTTTTAATATTTTCTATCAAATTCTCCAATGTCGATTTTATTTTCTTAGTTACAATAATAGTTGCATTATCTGGTGATGTCAGAATTCCTGACCTATCCTTTGTAAAGTCTCCTTTTTCATCTCGGAAAGTCAATGTTTGTACAAATCCTGCATTATACAATTTTCCTACACCTATTTTATTTTTTTCAGCTCGTTCTCTTTGCTTCTGTTTTGCAGCTGAATCAGTCTCATATCCTAAAACCTCCTCATCAATACGCGATTGTGTTTGACTTCTAAGGTTATTATGAATCCCTGCCAATACAATAATATACTTATATCCAGCATCTAATGCCTTATTTATCAATCCAATATAATTTGCGGTTTTCCCTGATTGTACATATCCAACAACCATAGCTCGTCTCTCCTCTGAAACCGCTTTTCTTGGGTCCGCAATCGAATTCAATAAAGTATCTGTTGTATTGTCAATGCTTTTCTTAATTGCACTCCTTTCCCATCCTTTTTCCTCATAAAGATATTTATAATATCTATTCCAAAAACTCAATTTATCATTATTCTCGTTACGATAATCTAACCACCACGTTTCACTTTCAGCTTCTTCTCCTAACAGAACTGATGGTTCATCTTCTTCTCTTTCTCTACTAATGCGACTATGTAAATATTTTTTTAATGCATCACAATCCTTCACTTTCGGAGAAAACATCATTACGGTATCATCTACTGCTTTATCAATAACAATATTCAAATCGTCGCCAAGCATTTTTTTAATAGATTCATTACACATCATATATGCAATTTCGTATATGTTATTTTCATCTTGAAACATCGTATCTTAAACCTCCTAAATGAACTTATTAATCTCGTCTCCTAAGTATGTATACTCTGGTGCCTCTTTGAAAACTTCATAAATTTCTTCCTGTTCATACCCCAATTCTTTAAGTACCATTATTTTCTCTTTCACTGCAAGTAAATCTCTACTTTTTACTTCATCATTAATTTCTGTACTATTAGTTGTCGCAATAACACCACTCAACATTGACGGTGAATAATTCTCTATCAATGAAAGATACGTCTTTAACTCTTTCTTAGTTTCTTCGTTCAACTCCTGCATCAATTTAATAAGCATGGGATGTTTCTTATTTAAATAAAACATATAGTTTCCAGATGAATTTTTTCTTTGCTCCCATACATATTTTAAGCTTGTATTGTTTCCAGTATTTCGTCTATTGTAAACACCTCTTGAATTATATACTGCTACAGATTTTTCTATTGCCAAATATGCAATTTGTATTACGCTTTCTTCTATAGATACCGGTAATGTTGCTTTTGATTTTTTTATATCTATTCCCCATTCAAAATCACTCTCTGAACTCATATCCAATTTTATACGTGCCAAATTATATGCTGGTTCCTTTTTGAATTTTCCAAACCATGTACCATATACTATAAGTCTTCTGTTTCTGTATACATAAAACCCCTGATGAGCCAACCAATCTTTAGCTCCTCCTGCCTTTTTGAATGCCTCCTCATCCTCAAATTTCGTTTTATGAGGAAGTATATATGGCTCAATTGAAACAATTGTTTTTCCATCAAATAATTCCTCACATGCTAACTCCATTGTTGCCGGATTCTGTCTTATAAACGGATTCCATGCTTCCAGCAAGTTCTTATTTACATATATTTGCAAATTATCTTCTTCTATAAATCTATGGAAAATCATTGCCAAATGCTTCTTTACTTTTTCCACCGTCTTATAAAATTTAACTTTTGATTTTTGCATATTGTTTTCATCTATCAGTTTATCCAACATAGATAAACTAATCAAAGTGCCTTCATCCCAATTTTGAAATTCAATCTTGTCAGTTTTTGACTTTATATATGTATCTATCTTCTCATCAGAATGTATTAATATTTCCCATTTGTCTTCATTTTCCACATATTCAAGATTCCATTCCGCATTATTAATTTCATCTTTTTGCTTTGTAATCACAAGTAGTTGTTTTCCAAGTGAAAAGGAAGCAGTTTTCATCCCCATACCAAATCTCCCTAAATCACTTGCACTTCGTGTAACTCCCGGATCTGAAGAACCAATTTTCATTGAGTCTAACAATTCCTTTTTTTGCATTCCTTTACCATTGTCTGCAATTAAAATTGTCTGATCATCCCAATCAAAATACAATTGAATCGTATTAGCCCCACTCGATATGCTATTGTCCACAATATCTGCTATTGCAGTTTCCTCTGTATATCCTACCGAACGAAGAGATGATAATAACATCTTTGCATTCGGCATCAACTCGTAAGTTTTTTCCATCTTTTATATTCCTTTCTCCGTCCAGTAAAAATATCTCTTTTATCATATCATTATTTTTGTTATATAAAACGAACTCATACCTTCTACATTATCCCTTTTCCTATTTAACTTCTTTATAACACTTTAAATATTCCCGTATCCATAATCCAATCTCAACAGAAGCCATTTTTCCTTGTACACGCATCAAATTCATAAATTCCTCTTTTACACTAGGCTCAATTGAAATTTCGATTTTAGCTGTTTTTCTCCTTCCAGCCGGTCTACCGCCATTATTTTTCTTATTATTCGTCATGGTAATTCCCTCCATCTATGATACAAAAATTATACTAAGTTTTTATCATGATGTAAACCTGTTTTTAACTATATTCTATAGCCAAATGACAGGGCACGCCTATCGTGCCCTGCCTCCATCATTTCTTCCCATAACCTGTTCTTGCTACATCGCCAATGTCTTTTCATAAATAGCCTGATAATCTTCAAATATCTTATCCTCATCAGAAGTATCCACTCCACATGCCTTGCAAACAGCACTGTACAGCTGAATATTGTATGAATTATTGTCCGGCTGAAACTGTAGCATCCTTGCCTTCTCGATAACAGACAAATCATCAAAAGCAATTCCCCGTTGTTTAATCTCATCCAATATCTCTTCTGTTTTGTTTTTGACAACCAATTCACACATGCCCTTATAAATCAAATCCGTCTCTTCCAGAAGTTCATCCACATCTGCAATACGCCCCATGTCCAGAAACTTCATCTGTACAACTGACCTAACTGTGTCGTAACTCTTTAGTTCCCTGAATCCATACGTCTGAGCCTTTTCCAAAGGTGTCATCTTTTTGTATGCCTCATAGCTGCCTTTATCATCTGACCGATCACCAACATATTCCTCCACAATATTCGCCTCGCTGGCATCTCCTACTGTGGCATCCATGGTATCTTCTGCTGGAATCTGCTCACATACCTCTGCGCCTAACGAAGTTTCATAATCTTCTGATTCATTCATTACTGATATATCATCCATACCCATATCAGACACTGATTCATTAACAGATAACGCAATATCTTTCTTCTCCGCATACGGATACTTCGGCACTTCTATTGAATTACGAATCTCATCCTCAATAGTTGAAAAATCCAGCATTGAAAACTTCTTATACTCTTCTACACACCCTTCAGCAATCTTCAGTTTCTTATTAATTGCTTTCTTCTCCGCCTTAAGTTCATCCAATTTCTCCTGTGCTCCCATATGCCAAATCTGGTAATCACGAATATCCTCCTCTGTTTTGCAAGCGCGTTTTCTTGCTCTGTTCTGCTGATACAATTCCTGCTGACGTTCAGAGATTTTCTCTACATCCCGCTCGCCCAGAACCTGATAAGTCACAAGCCCCTCCACTGTTTTGATATTGTTATTCACAAGGAAAAGATACTGTTCCTGCAGCTGATTCATACGCTCCAGCTCCTTCGCAAGATATGCAGAATGCTTATCAAATCGACGCTGTTCCACCATTCTTGCCTGATAAATTCTGCGGTAATACTTCATCTGAAAATCTGTTATGCCACGTTTATGAATTGCCACAGTATTACCCACAACAAATACAGGACGGGTAAAAGGCATATCCAGGTAAAATCGGAATTTTTCTTCCGAAAAGCGTTCATCCAGCTTATCCAGTTCATGATACCATTTACCACCCGGAACCTTTACCGAAAGGTACTTTCCATACTCAAACTGATACCCGATTCTCTTCATCAGGAATATAAAATGGTCAAAGCTTCCCGCCTGACTCTGGCAAAACTCTGCATCTGCCAGAATCATTTTGCGAAAACATTGTTCACGCTCCCATTCCTTCCTTGATAAATTTTTAGGCTCTTTTACATACTCTGCTGGCACAATAGACAGTCCGTACTCTTTACAGAGTCTGTTTGTAATCGGCTGCATACGGTGCTTCCATTCCCCTTTTTTACACTCATGCTTCATCCCCGTTTCAAAACTGACGCTATTAAAAACAATATGCCCATGCATATGCTTTTTATCATTATGAACCGCATATACTGCCTCATATTTATCCTTCAGGTATTCCTGTGCAAAACGTGCCACGATGTCCAGTGCCTGTTCCTCTGTTGCTTCTCCCGGTGCAAAGGAAATGATAATATGATATCCCTGTCGCTTATTTTTTTTTCCGAAAGTAACCTTCGTATCCATCATCTGCTCAAAGGCTGTATCCGGCAGGCAGTTTATACTGCCCACCAGAACATTTTCCTCTGTTTTCTCTGGATTCTGAATATACGAAAGAGCATTCTTAAGATGTGCCGCTTGGTTCCCGGTATGTGCCTCATTCAGGCACTGTATCTTAGTGATTGCCATACCGTAAGCACCTCCCTCATCAGCCTTTTTACATCCTCCAAATCCTGCTTAACAGCAAGGATATCCCTCGTGTAACCATATCCCTGGGTATTTACTACCTTCGCAATCTGATTCACATTGGTAGCAATTCCTGTTATCTGTCTGATAAAATTCCCTCTGTCTGTCGCAAAAGATGCATCCACATTTCCGCCGCCACGCACCAAGTTGCGCAGGTATTCACTGATATTCATTCCAGACTTTTTTGCCCCCTCTTCCAACAGTCGCTTATCTTCCTCCGACAACTTAAAAGAAACCTTATATAGCTTTTTGTCAGACCTATATCTTCTGTTTCCATCTGCCATACACATAACCTCCAATTCTCAAAATTAATTGCATCACAATCTCACTTACCATGCTCATGGCTGTGACCTCCTTTTTTTATTCTTCTTTAGAACCTGCTTCTGTTGCTGTTCACTTGTTTTGCACCTCATACTCCGTGCTCGGTGTATTTGTCGCTCACAGTATTCATTCTCATGCAAGCATGCCCTGAATACTGTTCACTTCCTTTGCAAGATTCGGGAAAGGTCGGACCTTTCCCCGAAAAAAATATAATTGCTAACCACAATTACCATTTTTTCATCTTGGCAGGAGCTCCTGCACCCGATATATAGCTCAAAATATGTGCCAAAATACCGACAGCAAACCATCCGCCAACTGGCGTCAGTTTGCAGTCAGATATATTTATTTTATATATGAATGACGTCAATCTGCCGTCATTTAGGATTCCATTGTCGTCAATTCGACGTCACTGCCACATCTTCCTAATCATCATTCAGACCTTTTAGGAAATTAAATGTCTGACTTGGAAGAATGACTTCATCATCAGGGACAGATGCCGTATTATCATCCTGTGGAGCATCATGCGTTGATACTAAAGCAGGTGTTGGTGATGCTGGTGTTTCCGCTGTGGCAACTCTCGCCTCACACTCTGCCATCAACTTCTCCATTTCCGGCTTCAATGCCCTGGCAACTTCTTCCGCAAGCTTTTTTACATCAATCTCTTGCTTATAAGACGCCCTAACCTCTTCCGCCTCTCCATACACTTCTTGATAAGCCAGTTCAATGCCACGTTTGATAAGCTCCGTCTGATTTGAAAAGCTTCCATCCACAAGCATCCTGTCCAGTTTTTTCAGAATATTTGCATCCGACTGGCGGTCCACATAGAGACGGCAGCCAAGCCGCCTCTCTCTAAATCCCATTACCATGTGTACCACCTGCCTTTATGCCATCTGTTTTGCAAGAAACTCATAGCCCTTTGCATTGGCTCTGACATCCGTCACATATGAAATGTTATCCCCATGTTTTCCAAATCTCTCCATTGCCTTTGCTCCGCCACCCACATAAATAATGTTGGTAAATTCCGTATCGTGCCCGTTCTCTTTCAGAACTCCTTCCACTCTTGCAACAAACTTTTCAAGCGCCTCGTCCATAATCCTTGCATACTTTTCCGGATAATTTCCGCCAAGATTGCTGATATAATCTGTAATCACATTCTCCGAAATCTCTTTTCCAAAAACCTCACTGCTTCTGCTCTTGATTTCCTGAATAACAGAAATCATGGACTCCGTGAAGGTCTCACATTTACTTTCCACTGGAACACCATCCTTCACATGCATGATATCAATCGTCCAGGAACCAACATCAACAATCAGATATTCACCCTTCATACTACCAAGCCTGTCTGCCACTGCTGCATAACACTGTGGAAAAGCCATCACATTTACAATAGTAAACTCATATGCCACATCCTCAAATTTAAAATGCACCGGCTGATTTCCACGTTTCAGATATTTCACGAACTGCTTTCTTACCGTTGCAAACTGTTTTAAAGGAAGTCCGACTCCAAGCACCACTCCGGCACCATTTGGAATATTCCCTGACTGACATTCCTTTGCCAGTGCCGCAAGTGTCAACAGATAATAATCATCATCTGCAAGTTTACTGTCCTTCACACTGTTACGCTTTTCTCCAATCTTATAAAATGCTCCATCATAAACCAGTGTATTAGCCTGGAAGGTAGGCTTTACAGCCTGCCTTTCCACACCATTCTCAAACACATGGTTTGATGTTTTCATTAAATGATTCCCGTGGTCAATTCCCACATAATAAATTCTATTTTCTTCCATAAACTCATGCCTCCATTCTCTGCGTCTCCGCCTGTTCAAACGCAATATTCTCCTTTGCACGTTCCAAACGTACACGCTTGTTGTAATCAATTGTTGCAAACAAATCCTCTGTTACAATCTCATCTGCTGTCATTGCCGCCTGCATGTTTTCCTGAAATGTTACCTGAAATCCTTTTTCTTCCAAAGTATCCAAACCAATTCCTCTCACCTTGTTTATTCCCTGTAAAACAGTGTCATACAGTTGCCATGCATAATTCTCATATTCTGCTGCCTTATCCAAAAGCACTCCCTGCATAAAATACTTGTTATACAGATAACGGTCATTCTCCATCAAGGCTCTGAGATAACGATGTCCGTATTTTCCAAGACTTGCATAACTCTCTGGCTCCGACTCTCCAAGAATCGGATAATACAATCCATCCACCTCTTTGTACTTAATGCCACACATTTCTGCAATTGTAGGTGTTGCAGTCACCTTTGCTTTTTCTTCCATAAAAGCTCCTTTCCGCGCTTTACGCTGTTAAAATATCGTTTTTTACCTTGACGCCGGCCCGCGGAGAGTTACTGCCCTCAAATAATCTGCAATGCAGAAAATCCTCCTTTCTCATTGCCTCTTGCGAAGCTATGTATAAATGCTGTCCACACCTGACAGTTAAATTATCTGTAACGCCAGAACACACAAAAATCACCATTCCATCCTAATCAACTGCTGCTCTGGCAAACACAAGAAATACTCTTGCAACCAGCCCAAACACTAATAATGTCAGCTTCGCCAATCCCAGTACACACCGAAGCATTAACAACGCCATCCATACCATAGCCTTTAAAACATTCAGTAAAACTCTGCCAACAAATTCTAAAATCATAAATTCAACTCTCCTTTCCACCCATCGGGAGCCACCCGAAAAAAGGGTATAAAAAATAAGACCATATTGACTTCAATATGGAACCGATTAAATCTTCGATTCTTTGTGTCAATTTAGTCCTATCAGTAAAAATACCTGTTAAGTTTTCCCATCCGGAGCCAATCCGGACATTTATCACACGGAAACGTCTAGGACAAGGCTTCCGAAACCCTTGTAAATCCTGGGTTTCTTCCACCTGTCACAAATATATCACGTTCCCCTGTCGCCGATATAAGAAGTGCCCTGTCCTCTCCTTCTTCTAAAATCTTCTTAAGATTTGTAATAAATCCAATCTGCATACTGTTTGGCTTTAGCTTGTATTTTTCAAGCGATACAACATTATCAATCCTCGCAATATCTCTCTGATGTTTAATAATTTCATATTGTTCTTTATAATTCCTATAAAATTCATTAAAATCTAAGGCATAACTAGAATTCCATAATCTATTGAATTCATCAACTATTTCCTTCGCTATCTTCCCTTGCTGCGTTGATACAAGCTTAGTATTCCACTCATGATTGCTGGTAAGTGCTGCACTTGTTATATTCGAACTTCCAATGATAATACGATATACTTCATCTGTTTTAAAAATATATCCTTTTGTATGAAATCCTTCATCTGCCTCTTGTACGTCATACATTTTTAATGTAATATTTGATAATCCATTAAGCTTCTCCAACGCTTTAGGCTCGCTAAAATTCAAATAATTAGTTGTGAGAATTTCACCTGAAATATTTTTCTTTTCCAAATCTTTAAATGTCTGAAGTAATGGTGTGATTCCGCTCATAGTAATAAATGCAACACTGATCTGAAACTTATCACATCTTAACAGCTCATCTTCAATCGAAGATAAAACTTTCTTACCAGATTTATAATTATTCGATACAAACTGAGGACAATAAAAACTGTCAGAAGCAACAGAACCATCTATATATGCAGTTTCTAATCCCAAGCGTAATTCATTTATTTTATCCATATTGATGACATCCATTCAATTAATATTTATTGTATCTATTATATTATTTATTGTAATATGTTGCAATGAAAGTATCCGTTTTTTGAAGTATCCTCAACATGTTCTGATAACTTTCACCCTGCAAAGCCAGATAATTAATCATAATATCTACATCAACTCTTCCCCACATAACCTTCAATGGGTATCATATAGGTATCACGACAAAAGAAAAAGCCCCATAAATGGCTTGTTTACGTCATTTATGAAGCTCAGTTTACTATTCAAACTCGCAAAGTTTGGTTTGATTCAGGTTATTTTTATGTGGTTATCTATACTGTTTTGCATTGATAACCAGCATCTTTTCCACTCATTATTCTTCTTTTCACACATTTTTAGTACCAATTCAGTACCATTGCTATATTGTCATTATTGTGTGTAGTTCTTGTGGCTTGCAGGTTTTGTTACTATTCAGAAAATAATCTTCTAATGGGTAGTACAACAATTTCTCAAGCATTTTTTATCAATCAAACATAATAACCGCTCTTCCACCCAATGTTCTCGCTATCTCCTTTGCCAATACAAGTGAAGCAATAAATTTATCTTCTCCATTTGAACTATTTTCAATAACATCAGCAAGACCGTTCGCAAAATCATTGTCAGATTCATAGCCAATTAAAGATGCTGCTTTTTTAATCAGTTCATCATCTACAATTGCAATATCATTCGGTACTAATTCATACCCAATGCTACTATAAAACCAGCTCAGGCTACAAATGAATATTTTTCACATGCAAATCTAATGATGTCTTTAAACGCTGCATAAACAGATTTTTCTTTCAATCTTCTATAATATACATTGTCTGGCTCTTGTTCCGAATATGCTATTCTAAGTGCGATTTCTTCACTGTCATATACTCTATCTTCCTCATAACCTTCTATAGGAAGTAAAATATGTAACGATAATCGTCTACCCATTTTTCATTACCTCAGTTGTAATATTTTTATCATCATACCAGTACGTACATTTTTTGCACATACTGATTTTATATCCAGATTATGAATATCATTCAAAATAACCTAAGCAAATAATTTCTGTTTTTGTATATATCAATCATTTTCTACATTGCCATCAACATGTGCAAAATTTGCACATGTTAAATCATTTCCTGCCTCTTCATACATATCCTTATATGTATATATTTCAGATGTAACCATTTCCGGATATAAAAATATATACTTTTTACATACACGCTTGATTAGTTCTAACATCCTGTCACTGTTGCACATTCCAACCATATAATCCAGCAAATGTTCTACTTCTGATTCAGATGCTTTTCTTGCACATATTTCTTCGACTATCGGTTTATATGTAGCATATGCTAAGTCATCAAGTTCTTTTATCATGCATACTATTTTCTTAATTTCGTCATCCATAGCTTATACCATATTATCCACCTTTCCTGATATTACGCACATTTGTTTATATATAAACGTTTCCAGTACTCAGATAATCTTTTATAACTTGATGTACATACACACATTTCCACCTCTCTGATACTTTCACATTGGGGCACAAGCAAATCTTCCATATGTACCTTCAGCAACCTGCTCAATACATAAAGATGATCAACAGATGGCAGAATCATTCCCTTAAACCAGCGATATATCGGCTGTGGACATGATAACTGCAATATTTTCTGTATATCCTTTACTGTATAACCTGCTTTTTCAATCCTATATTTTAATAAGATGCCTGTTTTCTTCATATCAATATGTTCATACATATGTTGTCAACTCCTTTAGCAAAATTCACCCTCTGTCCAATCGAATGGATAATCTGGATCTTCCCAACTCTTCTCATCACTCCATATTCTTTCATGCACATGAAAACGTTCCTTCGCCAATTTTTCCTTCTCGTAGTATTCTCTATGACAGAATGGCATATATATTTCCGCTTCCTGCTCTGTACATGATGCCATATGTAATCTAGGACCATTATCTGGAAAAATAGGATCAATATCATATATCCATTTCCTTGGCTCTGCCTTACGCTGACTATGATTGTACACTCTTTCGAAATATTGTTTCCATGTGTATCTCCTGCCATATTCATCATAGATACTTACCATGCTCTTATTTTTCAGGCAAAATTCCTCCAATTCCTTAAATGTACTGATTGCCTTATGTCTCTGGAATAGTGGTCGCCAACCTGCACTCAGTTTACAAAGATGCACCTCATACCCTAAATATGGCTCATCTACAATTTCATATTCGATATCCTTGATTGTATATTCTGTTTCGACAGCAAAATGCTCCCGCATTAGCTTTTTATTTCTACTCATCAAATAAAAATTAGTTCCCATAAGATATCCACCAATCCTTTCTTTTGATTATATGATATCCTATAGGAACTATAATTGCATTGGACTGTTAGTCCAAAATGTTTTTTCAACTACTATTAAAATTGATTATATTTTACGGCACTCCCCTTTGCTTTTTCCACCGGATATTTTGCCTCGTTTTGATTCATCTTCATATTAATGATTTCATCCGCATCCAGATTAAGTTTGTCAAGAAGATTCTGGCTATATACCATAACATCCGCAAGTTCTTCCTTAACATGTTGCAAATCATATTCTTCGTCTGACCACTGAAAACATTCTAATAGTTCAGCTGACTCAATTACAATTGATTTTGCCAGATTGGCAGGAGAATGGAATTGGTCCCATTCTCTGTCATCTGTAAATTTTCTAATTCTATCTATTGTTTCCTGTTTCATAATTTCTCCTTTATTCGAGATGTTCTCTTAAATAATGTGCCAAGTTACTATCAGTGCAATAAACATAACATCCCTTCATACCTCTGGTCATTAATGTGCGATAAGTATTCTTGATTATTTCATCCGCCTCTTTCAATGCATATTGAGGGTTTTCTTTATAAAGCTTTTTAATTCCTTTTAATGATTGATCTGTCTTTGCTCTTTTTGTAAAATCAGTAACAATATGACCATTTTCAAACCGCATATCATCCCCAATAATCACTCCTGCATAATCAAACTCAAGTCCCTGCGATGTATGAATACATCCAACTTCATTTACTGAATCTTCATCTATTGCAAATGTCGTTGTATTCCCAAGATTCCAGCTCATTTCAAAATCATCAATCTTAATATCATGAACACTCGAATCATTCTTACCAGATTTAATCCATTCCCAGCAATATCCAGCAAGTATCCTGGAATGATTATGTGCCCGATTAGTTTCTATAATCAAATCACGCACTTCTGTTGGTGAATCAACTATTCTAATATCATAATCAATATCTTTTATATCAAAATTTGCAGTTTCACGAATTTCCAGAACATCATCCAGCCACGCCAGATAACCATCTGATCCGTTACATCTAAATTGTGATAATAATTCTAGTTCAGTTACATCTGACTCTAATTCATCAGCCCATTTTCTAATCTCAGCTACTGTTCCAATATCATTTAATGTAACTCTCTGACTCTCATCAATAAAGAAAACACTGCATAAACCGGCATTAATTATTTCTTTTATTTGATTTTCTCCAGCAATTTTTGGTCCAAGCTGAGTTTTGGCTGTTAGTCTGTGTCCTTCGTCACATATAATCGTATCCACAATATTTTTTTCTGCGTCAATGTATGAACCCGCACCCTTAAACATATTGTTAATGCTACTCTTTTTATGACCAACTAATTTTTTTGCATACACATTTCGTGGAGCACTATTCTTAGAAGTATATTGAGCAAATAAACCTTCATTCGTAAGCTTTGCCAAAAGATTAATTGCCACAACTGTCTTTCCTGTACCCGGACCCCCCTTTACAATAATGGTACGCTTTTTCTGATCATTCATACATAATAGTGCTGTTTTCAATATTTCCTCATAAACAACTTTCTGCTCATCAAGCATGATAAATTCCTGATTTCCCTCCATCATACTTTTTATAGCATTCTGAAGACTTTTTGATGGTTTAATCTTCCCACTGTCAATATCATATAACAACTGTTTATTATCCCCGACTTTAACGGATTTCTTAATAAATTCGCGAAGTTTTAATGCTTCACCTCTTGCAAAAACTGGTGCATCTTTCACGTATTCCTTATATTGTTTCTGCTCCAATTTCTCAGGATTACTTTTCCTATAATTATGTAGATATGCACATGGATGGAGGATAATATTCCCCATCTGCACATTCTGATTATAATCATATATCATAGCCGCATATGACCAAGCCTGATATGATGGATGAACTACTTTTCGCACAGCCCCACCTGTATACGTTTCAACTAACGCATCCTGTCCATCAACAGCTTCAACTTTATCCCATTGCTTCAATTCGATAATTACTACATTAGGATTTTGCTTTTCTCCATACCCTGAAATTATAAAATCGACACGTTTTGAAGTCTGTGGAATATTATATTCTATAGCCACTCCAGAATCAGATGGAATCGCTTTGTCATTAAGCACTTTATACATATATTCTAGTGAATTTTCCCAAGAGCGGAATTCATTTTGTGCTGTTCTCCGATGCATCTTTTTGTATATTGTTTCTTCAATTTCCGTCGCAATAGAATCCTGTTCTACCGCTGTTAAGAAATCACTTTTTAATCCCGAATATACAATCATCTGATTTCCCCTTTCTTTACATTAATCAATAAACGACAGCTTATTACAGTTATTATATTCTCCTTGCTGAATGGTTTCAAGAAGTTTACAAGATAACAAAATCAGATAAAACTAACAATAATCATTTGAAATAATTAGAGATACAAATAAATGTGATAATAGAAAACACCTCAGATATATCTGTTTAGTATCCACTAATATCTGTGGTACTATCAAAACAGGTATCATATAGGTATCACGATAAAAGAAAAAGCCCCATAAATGGCTTGTTTACGCCATTTATGAAGCTCTGTTTACTATTCAAACTCGATTTCGGCAACTATATATTGTATCTAATCAAATTACAAGCATCTATATTCGGTATAATTATTCTTAAAATTCTACATATTCTTTGTCGTTTTGGAACTTTTTGCAAGCATTTTGCAACCATGTATTAAAATGTACCCTATAGATTAGACAGTTTGAGTTTTTAAAACCCTTACCATTAGACAGTAAGTTTTAACGAAATCCCTTAAATCTATACAATGAGTTTACAGGGAACCCTTAACTTTGGACATGGTTCTGATGATTCCCTTTATTTTGGACAAAATCGATTTTTGACTCCGATTCAGATTGATATTAAAATAAAAATGAATTGGAGGAAATTATGGCAAACAAAAAGTTTACAGAACCGGAAATGCTCACACTAAGAAATAGCAAATATGTGCTGGATGTATCACCGAGTATTGTACATTTCTCGGCAGAATTTAAAAAACTGTTTTGGGAGGAACTGTCAAAGGGCAGGCTTCCACGTGAGATTATTTCGACTCTTGGGATAGATCCAAATATCTTGGGGGATTCCAGAATAAATGGTCTGAAAACCATGATTGGAAATGAAGTAAAAAAGGGAAATGGTTTTCGAGATCTTAACACCTATGCACAGGGCTGCAACGGATATCTTTCGGCTGAAAATCGGATAAAATATTTAGAAATGCAACTGGCATATAAAAATCAGGAGATAGAGTTCCTAAAAAAAATTGTATCTTTAAATCCGGAGGCTCCGAAATAATGAAAATACCAGCCCATGCAAAGTATCAGATTATTTATGATACTTTGCAAAAAAACGATAATCTATTGAATGTAGCTGCCATGTGCGAAATTGCAGGAGTATCCCGTTCGGGCTATTACCATTATCTCTCAACAGAAGACCAGCGAATGGAAAGAGAGGAACGGGACAGACAGGATTTTCTTTTGATTCTGAAAGCATACCAGTATCGAGGATACCATAAAGATGCCCGTAGCATATATATGAGGTTGTTGCACATGGAACCGCCTATAGTGATGAATATCAAAAAAATCCGTCGGCTGATGAGAAAATATAACTTACAGTGTCCTATCCGCAAAGCAAATCCCTATCGGAGAATGGCAAAAGCAATGGCAACCGCATATACCGCCCCCAATATAGTAAACCGTCAATTCGAGGAACACGGACCAAGAAAAATTCTGTTAACAGATATCACGTATATTATAAATGGAAAAGCACCCCGGTGCTATATGTCAACAATTATAGATGCCTGTACCAAGGAACTGCTGTCATGGGTTCTCAGCGAATCATTAGAAATTGATTTTGTATTAGAAACAGTAAAACAGTTAATAGAAAAACATGGAACTGATTTAAGCACAGAAACATTAATACATAGCGATCAGGGTTCCCACTATACCAGCATTAAATTTATCCAATTGTTAAAGGATAATGAACTGAGACAGTCTATGTCACGTAGAGCAAACTGTTGGGACAATGCTCCTCAGGAATCATTCTTTGGCCATATGAAAGATGAACTGGATCTATCAGAGTGCTACAGCTATGATGAGATATTAAACGCAGTTAGGGATTGGACAGAATACTATAATACAGAACGTTATCAATGGGACTTAGCCAGGTTGTCACCTGTTGAGTATTATCAATATATGACAACAGGAATTTATCCTCTGATAATTCCTAAAGCAAAAGGTGAAAACAATCAATTAGAGGCATCACTTTGATGCCTCTACACAACAAATAAATATAAAATAGAAATCTGAAAAGGAAAAAGTCATAGTGTCCTTGACAAAGGGTACACTTTATTCTACTATGTCAAATTCTTGGGATTATAAAAAATAAAATTCTCTTTTGCCTTTCAAATGAAAGTTACGATTGCCCTTTGACATAGTAGGATTGTCTTACTATCTCTATTCTAATATAGATAAAAACTTATATCAAGCACAAATAACAAACTAACCAAAGTAATTAGGTTCGTTTTCTAAAATATTAATCAATATAAAGGCCCTATATCTTGTTTATTGTATAAAAAGATAAATGTGTATTCTAATTTTATTATTCACCTTCTTCCTTCATATAATACTTCTTTTTTATTACTTCTTTGTATAATGTAGCCTTTCAACCATTTTTATATATTTTAACTATAAATTAATGTTTGGGTTATTCTCTATCTGTTTTGCCAGCTCTTTTCTAACTAGTGACTTATTTCCTTTAAGTACTTTCGTTAAATCTTTGTTCAAATTTAATTTAATTTGAGCTTCAATAATCAAATCCAAAATTCCATTGTATATTTCTTTGTTAGTTCCAAAAAACCTCATTCTATAATAGAACAAAAGTTTCATAATAATTAATTTTATAATCCCTTCAGAAGTTTCCCTTTGAATGTATCTATGCAGCTCTGGTATAACATTTCCTACATTTAAATCGCATTTAAGGAACTCAAGCATAAACTTTTCAAATGGTTTATATTTCTTTTGTTCCATTAATTCATCTATTGCAACCTCAAGTTTTGGAGTGCCGACATTTTCTAGTATTACACGTTGAAGTGCTATTGGAAATGATACTTTTATCATTTCTAAAAATAATTCCTTTGACTTTTCAAAATCTTTCTGCGTTAAGTTTTCTCCTTCTTCTTGATTTTCTTCTATATAATCTTCAAAAGATATTTCTTTTTTTATATTTTCTGATAAAGCAAAAATTTCACCAAGCAAAATATTCATGGCATACATATAATTCTCTAAATGTTGTACTTTATAAGAATTATCCAATAACTCAGCATTTTTTAATATACTTCCATAGATAGAAACTAACAAATAAAAGTCTTCTGCCTCTTCCTGTGCAACTTTCTCCTTTATGCTTTCTGAATCTTGCAAATTTTGTTTATTTTCTAAAATGACAGGACTTTTCTTTTTACTAAACTCATCTGGAGTTATCTCTTTCTGTGAGTTATTACTCATATCATCTATTTCTTTCTGTGTAGGTCTATTTTCCTCTAATGTCTTTATTAATTCGTCCTTTTCAATTTTAAAATCAGTAATAATCTCAATATTATTGAGTGTATCAACAATACCAATATTTTTCATTATTGCTTCTATAATAGTATCAGCCATACCATCTAGAAGTCTTTTGCAATCTGGTACAAGACCTGAATAGAAACATATCTCATTCTTAAAATGTATTCTATTACCTTTCTGAATCATGAAATTTAAAAATTCTTCATTATTTCTCGCATATTCAGCAAGATAAAACTCTAAAATGCTTGTATGACTAAAGACAATATTATCATCTGAAATGCTTAATATTCCTTTTTCAAAAAATAATGTAGAAAATCTCGACTCCGATTCCTTATATCCTTTTGTCTTATGATACTGATAAACAAAATCATTGAATTCCTCCCTAGAGAAATAATACTCATTTTTCTCAAACATTTTATATGCAAGATTGCTTAAAAAATGCTGTTTGATTTTAAACGAATATGTACTTCTCTCAGCCTCCTTTGGGGATAACTTTTCTAGTAAAACCTCTAAGTAATTTTCCATTACAATTCCTTCATTTTGAGGAACAAAATTTTTGTCAGAATCCCATAACACCATAAAAATGGAAACATTGAATGGTGTCTTAGCAAAATTTATTGATTCACAGTAACCATTTATTTTTTCAACAACTTCAGAAACATCCTCTACATCATCTCTTCTTCCAGCCCATTTTGTAACAAGTTCTCGAATTTGAGCCTTTCCAAATGAATTTACATATAGTTTTTTAAAATCTTTTGTGTATTCAGGAAGTTTTTTAACGTCAATAGACTGAAAAAACTCTTCCTTCGTTGTTAAAATATATCTGTTTCCACTATTTTCTTCTATAAACTTTGACAACAAAACAGTATGATTGGCATTGGAAATATCTATATTATCTATTAAAAAAACAATCTTGCCATTATCAATAAGTTCCTTTACCTTTTCTTTTCTAATTGTTGCATCATCAAACATATTTTTCATAACAAAATATACTGCTGCATTTGTCAATTTATCTGATTTCTTAGGTAAATTACGCATATCAATATGTACAGGTATGATTTCCAACTCATTATACTTATCTATATATTTTAAACCTATTTGTTGCAATATGGTGGTTTTTCCACTTTCTTTTTTCCCGAAAAGAATTACATTATCTGTATCATCTAACAATTCATCTAAACAAACAGTCTCGACTTTTCCAGAACTTTCTGAAACATATTCTGATTCCTCTGACAAAATTGGTTCTACAAAAACTTCTTCTATATCTAGTGGTGAATAAGTATCAATTTTCTTAATCATAGATAATGTCTCTGACATATTAGTAAAATAGTTATGTATTCCATTAACAATATTAAATTCCATTTGTTTTTCAGCTATATTGCCATTTAGTGGATATGATACTTGTCCATTTTCAACAAGATTAATTGCACTGTCAAAGTCGTTTCTATCTTTGGCATAATATGTTCTTAAGAAGATGTTACAAAGGCTATTATTAAAATCTATATTTAAAATAGAATATCCATTATACCCATCAACTGCCCTTCCAAAAGCATAGTCCAATGGATATATCTTACCTGCTGTGCTATATATTGTCTTCATACTTTGTCTACATACCTCTTTATGGTCATTTTCATGAACGTGACCACGAAGAACGAGGTCAAACTTAGTTAATTCTCTTCCAATTATTGTTGATTCATAATCTGATAGCCAATCTGTTGGATGATGCATTAAACAGATTTTTATATCAGCATCCTTAATATGCTTATATAAATCATTTATCTGCTTTTGTCCGACATACATTATTCCTTTTTCACAACCGCCCTTTCCAGAAGAACGCCATGCGGAATCAATACATGCAATACCAATCTTTTTACCATTTATTTCTCGTAAAAACGCATACCCAATTTTTTCTCTTATAATGTCATCGTAATAATTATCAATCCACTGATAGAAGTAATCTAATCGTGCCAAATACGATTCATTCATATCCGAAACATTATCATTAATTTCTTCTAGTGAATCTACCAAAAGCCCCTTCTCAGTTGCTTTGACTATTTTCTTTACATCAACTTCATGATTTCCAGGAATAATTATAAATTTATTATTTTCCAATCCCAAACTATTCAATAATGGATTTACAAAAATTTCTTCTGCAATTTCCAGCTGTTTCTCGTCATCTAAAGCCTTGTCTCCACGTTGAATCAAATCTCCTGTAAAACAAACTAAATCTATTTTTATATCTTGTTCTTTTTGTACTTTCAAAGCATCATTTATCATTTTCACCACAATCTCAGAAACTTCTTCTTTAGCATCCAATTGTATATGTGCATCCGAAATATGTAATATATTTAATGAATTCAACTTTATCTCTCCCGTCATATTTTATTATTATTTGCATATAATATATAGTAGTTTTATAAAAGAAACGGAGTGTCCTATGACCAATTTTGAATTATTAAAATTAATCATTATTTCAAAAGACAAAAAACACTTAATACATTTATTAAAAAAATATCGTATTTCTGAACAAAAATCAAAGTATTGCTAAAATACTCTTACTATTACCACTAAAATATTTTACTACATCTTTGTCCATCAGTTCCCAGTATTTATGATTAATAGATTTTATTTTCATTAGTACTATATCATGTGTTTTTTAGGCTTATGAAGTTGACATTTATAACGACCACAATATTTTGCAATAATCTACAATCACCAAAAACTACACTTTATATGCTAGCAACAGCAATATAATTATACTGCATTAATTATTCATCGTAAATATATACCTCTCCATATAATCAAGCGTTTTTTTCAGTAAATTCAATACTTTTTGATACCTATAAATGAATATCGCTAAGGTTATGGAGTGATCTATACCTCATACAGGGCAGATATATAGTAATTATGGGTACACCAAATAAAACGTCATCACTTTTCGTTTTAAATGGCCTCGATGTATACCCATCCCTATATGGCAGCTTACCTCTCATGTCCAACAGGATCAACCTCCTTGCGGTGGGTCCTCACTTCCTTCGTTCTGCCTTTCCATAACCAGGGTGCCAGCTCAGCTAGTCAGCAACCACCAGTTCAACCGGTGGTTTGTTATAAGCCCTCCAAAGGGCTATGTTACTGCTCGCCCCAAAGGGCGGTGCCGCAAGCATTTTTACTGGTCCGCTATAAAGCGGTACTTCTTGAATCTTCTTTTCTCGATTCTTCTGCTTGCTCTTTTATATATTTTTGTACTGCTTCGTCTGTGATATTACCGATTGTTTCTACATAATATCCTCTTGCCCAAAATGCTTTATCCCATTTGCTCCGCAATTCTGAATGACGGTCGTATATCATCAGGGTACTTTTACCTTTTAAATATCCCATGAAATCTGAGACACTTAACTTTGGTGGTATTGCAATACTTAAATGTACATGATCTACACAAACTGCACCTGTTATTATTTCGACATTTTTGTATTTGCACAGTGTGCTCAGAATTTCTCGCACATCTTCTCTTACTTTTCCATACAATACCTTCTTCCGATATTTTGGAATAAATACGATGTGATATTGGCATTTCCATTTTGTATGTGATAAACTTCTATTGTCCATATGGATTACCTCCTGTGATTAAGTTTGGCTTGCGACACCATTCTTAATATATCACAGGAGGTTTTTTATTGATATCCTCACCGTTTCCAACTATTCTATTCTCCCCAGCATAGCTAGGGGATTAGGCTTTTCATTTATCAGAGTCTATGCCCTCCGGAGAATACTCCTGCCGGCTACCATCTCATTCTTTGTACTTTCATTACTGATTCAAACACTCTCATTACAGCACCTTTCGGCGGACGCTTCCTGCAATAATTATGGTTGTTTCATTGTTCTATGCAACTACGCTGCCCTAGTCTTGGTAGTTACTGGCCGCTTGATATCTTCATGCATATTTGATGCATCATAGCTCTTTCCCTTTGTAAGAATCATATAGAATACTCTTATAAGCTTACAGGCAACTGCTATGAGTGATTGCATCTTCTTTGTCTCAATAATGTGCTTCTTTGTCAGAAAAGTATTACGTTTTATTCTTGGCTCTAAATCCGTCAGATAAATATCCACAAAACTTTTGAAGCTCATACTGATACTCTGATCCTCTTTCAGTTTGAAATTCCGTTCCCATTCAAGAACTTCGCTCTTCTTGGCAAAGCCCCTCTTGGTTTTCTGTTTCCTTGCTCCGGTCAAATCCTTATAATAGGTTCTCTCCTCACACATTCCTGTCTTATTATTCTTGATAACCGCCATCTATCCCACCTCCTTATCCGTAGATAGCTCGTAGATTCGTTTCATAAAATACTGTGTACTGACATGCCCTTTTATTGTCACGAATCCATCAACCTCAAGTTCTGCATTCAGCCATCGTATCAGTTTATAGGAATACGATAGTGATACTCCCAGCATTTCCATGCCATCCTGTGCTGTCAAAAATCTCTTGTTCTCCATAAGCTAATGCCTCCTCTCTTTCGTTTTTATTATTCAATTCATTTTTAAACTGTTATGATATATATTATACCCACAGTTCATTTTTGTACTGTCAGTACTATTTGTCAAATAGCATTTCATTTTTGCACTGTTAATGATATAATGTATGCAGATACATGATTTGTACCTTGTGACTTCATGCATGCTACAACACTCATTCCACGAATAAGGAGCAGTAAAAATGGGCGAGAAATTTACCAGCCGGGTAGGCTATTTGATTCGTAATTTCAGAATTGCATCTGATATGACGCAAAAGGAATTAGCAGATAAATGTGGATTAAACGAATCCACCATCCGAAACTATGAACTTGGAAACAGATATCCGGATGAATCAACTTTATTAAATATTGCCAATAATCTAGGTGTCAGCTTTTATACATTATCTGACCCTGATGTAGCAAATATATTCAGTGCACTTCATGTGCTGTTTGATATTGAATGGGCATATGGATTACGCCCCACTATAAAGGACGGAGAAGTTTTCTTTAAATTTGGAGAGCGGCTTCCAAGTGCCGGTCCCCGTCCACAGGAAGACCTTAATAACTTCCGAAAGATGGTTGAGTATTGGGCACGTTTACGAGATAAACTTGAAGATGATGAAATATCAGAAACAGAGTATTACCTCAAAGAGGTGAAGTACCCAATGAACCCAACAGACCCGAATAAAGAGTATACTGTTTCGTTGAATCTTGATGATGACGACCAGCTACTAGTTCAGAAATCAAATGAGGATGACGATGCAGAAGAAAACCCTGAATTGTTAAAAGACTTGTTTCCGGATTTCTCTTATGTGAAGAGGAAAAGGAAACCTAAGAAAGAGTAGAGGAGAAAATACAATGATAAAAAAAATAATATCTATAAACAATTATAATAAGTTTATTTTGTTTAACCATTCCCAAACCAACTGGGACTGTTCATTTAAAAAAGCCACCGTTATATATGCACCAAACGGAAGCGGAAAAACAAGTCTTTCTCTAATGTTTAAATCTTTATGCGATAATAGTTCTTTACATGCTAAAGCTTCTTTCCAAGCTTCTGCACCAACTGAAATACGGTTGTTAGGTGATGATAACAAACAATTTATATATATGAACAACAAATGGAATCGAAATCATTCATGCATCGAGATATTCAACAGTTTTTATCTTGAAGATAATATTTATTCAATATCTATTCGTGATAATCTAAACGAGCTTAATATATTTGAACTAACATGTGCAGACGAAGCTTTACAACTCAAATCTCAAATGTGTCAAATAAAGCGAGAGCTATCTTTGTTAAAAACCAAAATAAGAAATCGCAAGATGAAGCTCAAACAAAATAAAATGGAAATAAAGAATGACAAGACATTAAAAAAGTTATTACTTCAGCGTGAGCAATTAAATGGGCATTTTAAACAGTTAGGCGAAACAAGAATATCTTTAATAAACTCTCGAATTGATAGTTACATCCAAAATATAAACCGATATTTGGCAACTTTTAGCGATGATTTAAAAATAATAGATCAAAAAATTGTTTATATTAGTCAATCAAACGAATTAAGATTTATCTACGGATTAAAGATAAATAATCACGAGATTCATTTCTCAGATCGACAGGCTGAAGCTCCTTCGTTAAAATATTACTTAAGTGAAGGTGACAAAAATGCATTAGCCTTATCATTTTTTCTTGCCAAAATAGATATTGTACCAAATCCAAAAGATTATATCGTAGTTGTAGATGACCCTTTTACTAGTTTCGATACCCATCGAAAACAAACTACCATAACTCAGTTAACTCGTATTGCAAACAAAGTCGGACAAATTATTATACTTACACATGATTTACATTTTGCAAACGATTTTTGTAATGCCTATAACGGAGAATGCCTTACATTACAAATACAAAGACGTAATGCGTCTAACACACTTGTCATACAAGATATAAAAAACGATTTATTAACTGGCTTATCAAAAGATATCAATACATTGCATCAATACATATATTCCGGCGAACAAGATACGCTTTACTTACGCGAAGTTGTAAGATGTATTAGACCTTGCATAGAAGGTATTTTTAGGCTCAAATATTTCAATTTAGTTAAAGACAATCAATGGTTGGGAGATTTCATTTCCATGATAAGAGATTCTGATATTTCATCTCCACTATATAGACTTAAACATTACTTACCAGAAATCGAAGAACTTAACGAATATTCAAAAATATATCATCATAGTAACCCTAATTACTTAGATGTATTAATTAATCCAACAGAGTTATCAATCCATGTTAGATCTACAATTAATCTTCTTTACGTTTTGTAATTATTATATATAAAGCAACTCCACAAACACAAAGACTATTTATCAATACATAATATTTTCCAAAATTATTGTCATTTGATTGTCACGCAACATAAAACGAGCCAAGAAACGCCGTAAATTCGGCATTTCTTGGCTCATGTACATTATTCAAACTCTTGGGCGGAGAGATTTATCTGGCTGTTTCTTGGTACATATTTGTATGTTTTATTCTTCATATTCATCTCTTTTTGCATTTTTGTGTCCCTCACATCAAATTTTTAGAGCCAAAACGGAGCCAAACATGATTAAATTTCATGCTATTAATGGGCAATATCTATCTATTGCATCTTTCAATTCCGGTCTTATTGCTTCTTCATCCAAAAGCCCTTTTTTTCTTACTTCTACTATGTAGCTTTTCACTTGTTCTCGTTTTAATTCTGGAATTCTCGTTTTATCCGAAGAAATTTCGCGAATCATATTCAAAATTGCCCCTATTTTTTCATAATCCAAATCACAAAAATTGACATGCAATTTATCAAATCCTTTATAACCGGTTGCTCCTAATTCTGTTTCATCAATTGATATCCCATACTTATTAAGCAATTCGTCATCAACGATAATAAATTGTGATGTTTCAATAGATGTAGTAGACAAAATAATTGCTTTCATCGTATCCGATAGATGAGACATATCATCACATTTCCAAAAGGATAATGTATTCCTCGATGTTCCTAATTCCTGCTTTAAAACATCTGCTTCGACTTTTTCAAGCGAAACATCTCTGATTTTATATAAATTAGATTTTTTAGATAATTTCCTTACGTAAAACATTACACTCCTCTAAATAGCTTACAACATCTTGAATATACTCTTTTAACCATACTGACGCACAATCCAAATTTTTTAGCAAAGGCAACAAATCTATATCAGCCCAATTCTCAACTATTGCAACAGCATATTCCTTAACACTCTCATTTTTATGAGACAATAGACCGACTAACATAGTTGGTCCCCATGGCATAACATCATTTAATTCAAAATATCCAATTGATTTGCAAATTCCTATTAGCATATTAGGGTAATCATTGTATCTAACATATATGTTTTGTAGTACTTCTCCTAGTATCCTAGATGAATATTTTCTTTCAATCTCAATTGCCAACCTTTCTGCACTAGTAACCTCTGAATCCTCTATAGAAAAATATTTAAGTGCATTAGTCATTCTCGCTGTTAAATGTGCCACCAATTCGTCCCATTTTTTTTGTTCTGCTAATGCTTTTTCTTCTGTGATTAATTTTTCGATATATGAAATATTTTCTTTCTTCAATTTGGGTGTTTCACTTTGAAAAGAATTATTTTTTTCTGTACTATCAAATTTATCTTTTTCATAAAACAATACTGATACTTTTTTATTCAATGATGAAGATTCCGTTTCTTCATATAGTTCCGTTTCATTTATATTATTTACTGCAGAATTATCATTCAACATTATTACTCAGCTCCTCAAAATTTGCTTTAATCTCTTTAGCAATGGCACCTGTTTCTATTACAAAGTCATTTAAGGAATCTGTATTAAATCTATATCCCGAATTTTCAGGTATCGTATTTATATCCATATGACATAAAATTCTTTTTTCATTTTGCTGATCATTTGTTACCATACTTAACTCTGTAATTACATTCAGCGTATCTTCTTCATTAGAAATAGTTATTGGATACCAACTATTTTCACGCATTGACCATTCCTTAAATTCTCTATTGTCATAGAACTTCAATGAAGAAACAACACTTTTTCCAAATATTGTATTCTGTAACTCTCCCAAATATGGCTCACTTAACAAATTTATATTTAATGCAAATCTATTTGAAACGATCTTGTATTCAGACATAATTAATAACAAGATTTTCTCAAGTTTCTGTAATTCACTCTCAAAATCACACTTATCATCCTGATTAAAATTAAATATGCAATCTATCCTTTCATCCTGACAAATAATTTGACCACTCTTATCAGCTGTAACAAATGCAAGATTAGATATAGTATCAATTCTCCCTTTTACCAAATCTATAGTCTGTCCGGTTGTAATATTAGGTAAAAATTCTTTTAGTTTTAACAAATTTAATTCATTCATTAAGTTTGATATATTATTCGCATTAGGTTCAATTCTATGATTTATAAATGCTGATAATTGAATATTGAGTATAATTCCCATACTTTTTTCCCTCCGATCAAGTGAATAATACTTGCCTTTTATATAATATTGCATTTTCGCTCCTATCAATAATATCAATATAACTCATTAATATGTAACTAATATTGCGAAAATACCTTATAATTCTTATAATTCTTATAATTCTTATAATCATTGTAACATTGCAATTGCTATTTTACAACTATAAACATTGCTATAATAATTATGCTCTGAATTACATAAATCGATTCTTATTTCCATTATCTGGTCCCATAAGACCTGTCATACCGCCTTATCTGCTGCTCTGTACGCTCCTGTTCCTTTACCTTACTAACAATCGTATCAATCTGCTCCGCACCGGCATATCTCTTCACACGCTCCAGATCATCAGCCTTTTCCTGCAACATTTCTGTCTTATCACTCATATCCTTAATCTTGCCCTTGTAAAACTCCACATCCTCTGACAATCTCTTCTTTTCCTTTCGAAGCTGTATTACTTCCTCTTTCAGCCTTACACACTGGATTGTCAGATTCTTTATCAACGACTTCAGCTTATTCACAAATGGCATAACCACCTTATCCCGAAATGACTTAGCACTTGCAAATGCTCCCGGTTCCGGCAATTGCCACTCCGGTGCTTCATCATACTTCCTTACATCACGCTGCAATAATTGCTCCGACTGCACCATCTGCTCTATATGGCTCTTAAGCTCATTCTGTTGCTTTTCAAGCTGAACATTACTCTGTTGCAAATCATTGTATTTTTGTCTTAATGTCTGATTATCAGATTGCAATGAATCATTCCTTTGCTCCAGAGTGTGATTGTCAGCAGATAACTGATCATTCACATTCTCCAATTTACTATTCTTATATTGTAAATCTTCATTCCTTTGTTCCAGTTCTTCATTATCTGTCTGCAAATGTAGCTGCTTCTGCTTCAAATCATGATTTTCCATGCGAAGTCTGTCCTTGCGACTTTCAAGCCTTGTATTCTCCATCCTCAAATTCTGATTACCTGCAAGCAGTACTTCCTTCTCCTGTTGTGCTATAGTTCTCTCTTCATTTGCCTTCTGAGCAGCTTCCTCAGACAGTTCCTTTTCTATAGTAACATTTTGCAATTCCTGTTTCTTTACAGAAACCGCTTCCCCAAGCTGTGCAACTACCGAAGATATTTCCTGCTTTTGGCTATCCAATTCTGCTACTTCCTTTGCACGCTCTTTCTTTTCAAATTCAAGCACCGACAAATGTTTCTCATGTGTACCCTTTTGCAGCCATTCCACACCATATCGCTCCACGACTGTCGCAAGCTCCTGTTTCTCTGATGCAATCCATTGATTTAATTCTGTTGCACCCCTTGTACCACCAGCAAATCCTTCTGCCGCCAGTGCAGATTTTAATGATACCCTTGTATCAAGACCTCGCTTACTTCCTGTAATATATGGTACAAAATCAATATGCAGATGCGGTGTTTCCTCATCCATATGCAAATGTGCCGAGAATACATACAAGTACGGATTTCTGGCTTGGAACTCATCCATAAATTCCGTTAAAATCCTTTTTGCCAACAATCCTTCTTCACTTTTGGCATTCATATCATCTTTATTTCCAATCTGAAATATCACTTCATGAAATAACTTTTCCTGCTTGCCCCTCCTGATTTTTTCACAGTAATTATCAATCATGCGATCTTTTCGTTTCTGTTTTGCATTATATCGTTCCAGTGCTTCATCAAATAATTTATGATAAACCTGCTTAATATCTTCCTGGCAAAATTCCACATTATCAGCACTTCTGTTTTTATCTACATTCTTAGCTGTAAATGCTCTGGTATTATGGTTCACAGAACCTTTTCCGATCATTGCACTTATCGTTCTCTCCATAGGCAATCTTCCCCTTTCTTTTATCTGTCATATTAGCGCCGGATATCGGCATAGGGCGAGGTTTCCTCGCTCTGGCTTTGTTACTTTCGTCGAAAGTAACGCAAAAGCACTTTTGACATCAACATCTCCTTTCAAGAGCTGTCGCCATCAAAAATGCAACCTGACAAGTCAGGTTTTGCGCCCTGCCGGGAGCTTTTCTGCCTGCGGCAGTCAGTGTACACAAGCCTCCACTGTATCAAGCACACCACATTTTCCTTATCGATTCTAACGGAAGCGTGACACGCAGCCGTTATATATGTTTAAGAAAAAACTGCCACCGAAAGCTCTCCGGCACACCTCGTCTATCCAAATATTCTTTTCGAGCCTTTTCCTTTTCTTCTTCCGTTAGTGCAGTCTTATATTTTGTATACAATTCTCTCATTACCATTGCGTCCAGCTTCTTCTCCAGCCCCTGTTTTATCTGTGGCAACAGTTCCCAATACCATGAATTATTGATTTTCTTTGCTCGGATGCCCAATTCTTTCTTGGCATTTTCCAATGTTCTCTTAGAAATCCCCTGTTCCTCAGCCAGTTCAAAAATCTCATTACTCTGCATCATATTGGTTGTTTCCGCCAGTCCACGAAGCATTTGCTTTGCCTGCTCCAGCTTATTTGCCTTTGGTGCAATTCCACCAAGCACTTCATCCGCTGTAATCTCATAATCTCCCAACCTATGACTACTGGAGAAAAGGTTAAATACTTTCGCAATATGCGTGGAATATCACAGGAAACGCTTGGTCAGTTGTCCGGCATAAATTCCGCAACAATAAAGAAATATGAATATGGAATCCGTAATCCAAAACCTGACCAGCTTTTAAAGATTGCCAATGCGCTAGGCATCAGCATTAACATTTTCATGGACTTTGATATAGAAACAGTTTCTGATGTATTATCATTACTGTTTAAACTGGATGACCAGATTGATATGAAATTTGAGGCAGATAAGGACGATGAGGGCAATTTCAAACCTGCTACTGTTAAGCTGTCCTTTAAGAACAACCTCATCAATAAAAAACTCTGTACCTATATGAAAGCTCTGGAAATTCGTGAAAATATGATAAATGCTAAAGATCAATATTCAGAAGAAGAGTATGCTGACAGTTTGCAGCATATCAATGAAAATATCGAAGAAATCAAGCAACATCTGCTTGATGACAATATGGTTGTCAAAAAAGGCACTGACCGCCTTACTGTAAAAAATTATCCAAATTAGTAAAACCTCTTGAATTATCAAACATAAGATGATAATATCTAATTAAACAGAAAGCACCCACTCCAAAGGTGGATGCTCCGAGTTTAGGTTAATGAATGTCCTTAAGGACACCGCCTATCCTGTGGATCAGACAGGATAGGCATTTTTATTTTCGCCTGCTCTTCCTCGAAGAGCTTTTCTCTTTATCGAGAAAGACAAGCAACGCTACAATCAAGCTACCAAAGGACATCAGCAAAGCCAATATCCCAATGAAAATCGAAATGATCTCATAAGCCGTCATCGGCGCCACGTCTACACTCTGTTTCGGTCGGTGCTAAGCAGGTGCCACTGGCACCTAGCACCCCTTCCTATGTATTCCGGTTGCCCGGTATCATAAAACTCGGGAGGCTACCTCTACGCTCCGGTCGGCGCTAAACAAGCGTCCCCCTGACGCTTAACGCCATGTCATGGATACTTTCCTTAAGTAGTATCCTACTACATAACATAAGAACTAATGCTTCTGCAAGGATAACTATGTTTTTTTCAATTTCTTTTATTTTTTCCCAATTATGACAACATGATTACTTGCTCCTAAAATTGATTGTTCCCGACATACACTATAGTGATAGTCGCACCATGTTTTGAACTGATTTTCATCCCATTTGTCAACCTTTTGCGATAAAAGAGGAGCTAAACCATCTTGAGCGAAATGGTCTACAATTTTTAATCCATATCTTCGATAAATTGATTCCATTTCTTCTTGTGATGAGTAATAAGTATCTGTCCAAAAGCATTTCTCATCATCATGCTTCAGCACACCAGTTTCAATAAGTTGTTTCGCCAAGTGTTCATCCAAATATTTTTTATTGCTCGTAGCAATATATTGAAAAACATAGTATCTTGGAATGTACGCAGTAACCAAAAACCCGCCTTTCCTTAACACTCTTAGACATTCCTTCATGCATTTTTCTCTCTGCTCTTCTGTAATCAAATGATAAAATGGTCCCATATTGAGAACAATATCAAATGAATCATCTGCGAAACAGGACATATCTGTAGCATCCAAAACAGAAGTATTCATATGATAATTTTTATTGGTAAGAGTTCGATTAATAATGTCTATATGCCTTGGCGTAATATCTGTAGCAGTTACATCATGCCCCTTATCTGCAAACCAGAAAGCATAAATTCCTGTTCCTGCTGCACAATCTAATATTTTACTCTTGGTGCCGATAATCTCATCCAAAACTCTTGTAGTTGTTACAAATTCAATTCTTCTTGCATTATTTGTAGTCAAACGATTTTCCTCTTTGTAATTCTCGTAACTGTCAACAACATAATTCATCACTAATTCCTCCGATTCTATTATTTTTATGTATTAAAAAAGCTACCCTCCTTAAATTTACTTTAAGGACGATAGCTGATAGCTTCGTGTTACCACCTTAATTCATCTATATCTCGCAATATAGACCTTAGCAAGTACGGAAATCTCTTTCGATACTCTGACGCTATAATGGGCGTTCCCAGTGTAGCCTAATAAATATCTCACTCGGTACACGGCTCCAAGACTGGTTCAATATTTCTTCAATAGAGTTTTCCACCAAGCAACTCCTCTCTGTAATTTCCAAAATATTTACTATCTCTCTTCATCGCTTTTTAACATAGTAGATTCATAATTATTTTTTGTCAAGACATACAAAATAAAAATTATTAATTATTGAGAATAATATCTATTATATCTTTCTTTCCTTTAGTGTACAATCCCCTATTATCAGCATACTTACTTTCCAGTTCTTCCTTCACCCTCTGATACTGCAAAGCCATATTCTCATTATCATTTAGATAGTCTCTGAAATGAATATAATTTTTCCACTCAGTTCCGTTCCATTTCACAATATGAATATGGTGTGTCCTGATATCCTTTTCCATATCACCCATTACATAAAGAATCTGATCTTCCACATCCGAACCACGATAAAAGATTCCTTCCTTCTGTAACTGCTCATTATATGACATTATTTTCTCAAAATCAGTTACCCCAACAGCAATATCAATAATCGGTTTTGCTTTAATTGCTGGTATTGCTGTACTTCCAATATGTTGTATATCAACAGCATCATCACCTAATATAGATTTAAGTTTTTTGATTGTTTGAATGGCAGCCTCATCCCACTGTTTATCATGTGATTCAAGCTGCACTATTCCTCTTTTTAATCCTAATGACATAGCAATCTCCTTAATATTACATCACAATTTCACTATCAAAATATTGCTCCTGAAAATAAATCTGCTGCCTAATCTCATCTTTTGAAAACATCATTCCGTCAGGCACAACTACCCACTTTTCTTCTATATCATCTTTTCTCCGAACAATGGCAATAATTTTACCTGTAAACTTCTTTACTGGTTCATTTACACCTAATATATAAGCGTACTGCTCTTCTCCATCTGGTGCCATAACTCCTTCAATGTAACCATAATTTATTGGATAATACATATCCTTATATTCAGGATGATAACTTCCTAATGGTCTATCGACTGTGACAGTTACTGTTGCTCCAATTATAGAATTATTTTTACCTGTAAATACTTCTCTATCAATTTCGGCTGTATCAACGGATATGTCCAGTTCTCAGGCAACTCATCCATAAGCACAACTTTCTCCATTTCGCTATGTAATTCTTTCGCAAACTCTGTTATCTCTGCAAAGCAAAGCAGTCCAAATGTTTCTTCACCAGTATCATTTACTCTAGTCTTACCTGTCACCGAATATACGCATATTGGTTTTATCTCAAATTTGATAGCCCCAGTCTCTTCCTGCAACTCCCTTTTAGCTGTTTCAAAAATATCCTCCCCAGCTTCTCTATGCCCTCCCGGCACTTCATATGTATCTCTTTCTTTATGTTTGCAAAATACCCACTTGCCGTTACTCTGTGAAATTATTACTGCAAACTTCAGTAATGAATCATCTACTGTATCATAAAATTTAACTTCTAACATATTTCTTCTCCATCGACACCTATAATCTCATCTTCTAAATTTGCTTTGAAACAAAATGTACAATTTCCTTCTTTGGTTCAAGAATATAAGGTACCAACTCCTGCGGATATACCTTTACATCATTCTTTAAATCCTCAAGTGGAACCCAGCAAAAATCTAAATCAATCCTTTTGTCATCCAGACCATCATAACCATGAAATACTCCATCTAAAGGAATATCATAATTAACGAGATGTACATTATAATATAAACATATCTGATGACATGGTCTTTTACCCCATGGAAAATATATTTCACCAATCGCCAGCAGATTATCTACCTCTATTTTAGTGTGAAGTTCTTCTTCAAATTCCCGCTTCAAAGTTTCTATACTTGTTTCCATTGCTGCTACATGTCCACCTATAATGGAATAATCATCATTCTTAGGACGCTGTAACAAGATTTTACCATTATGTTTCAATATACCGCCAACTCTGTATGAAAATACAAAATCATCATTTTTAAATAAAATATCCACTTAACCGCCTCCAATCCATATATTCAAATGTTAAACCCATTAAAATATAGACAAAGCATTTCATTAGAAATTTATGTAGCGATGATATTGGGACAAATATAAATAAGAATTTTTATCATAAAATATTTCATCAAATATTTTTATTTTTTCCCCATACTTAAATAAATATAAAAAAGTTATAGGTGTATTGTTTTTATTACTAAAATGATATAAATTATAAAAATAATCTTGCACTTGACTATTCCTTAAAATACGATTAATTTCATATTTAAATAAATTGAATTCTTTGTCTGATATAATTTTTTGTTCTCTCAAATAGCATATATAAGAAAAATACGATAATGTCTTGTCCACTTTTAACTCAAGCTTACCACTTCCATGAAACTGCTCTGTATACCATTCATAATTATAATCAAACATATATATCACATCTTTTATATATTTATCTGTCCTAATTTTTTCTGTTAATTCATTGATATATTCTGCCCTTCTTAGCAAAATACTTTTTCTCCATTGATAATATCCAAATATACCTCCTGCCATCACCAGTATGAGGGAAATAATAGATATAATATCCGATATTTTTATTTCATTTATAAAAACCATTCCGCATTTTATGCTAACTAAAATGTTAATTAGCATATTTCTCCTTATTTAAAATAATCTATCCACTTGTGCAAACTGTCAATGCTTTGTATCTTCATTGCTTGAAATGAAGAAAGTATTTACCATAATCGGCAACTAATTCCAATATCCTTCCTTCTTGAGAAAACATAAGAAAATTACAACCTGAATACACTAATATGCTAATAGCTATTATTGATATCACCATTAACAAGATGCACATTATAATATCGTGTATTCATCTATTCCTCACCTCTTCTTGTGTCTTCTATAAACGCTTTTTTATATTCGAAAATGTTATCCGGTAAACAATTCAGATACATATAAAGTGCATCCGTATTTTCTTCCAACACCTGCATCAATTTATCAGATGGATTTGCATAAACAATCCCATAATCCACCTCTCCAAGATTCTTACATATCGGAAAAGCCAACCTTTCCTTCTCCAAATTAAATTGTGCATCTACACCAGTTTTATTTCCTCTTGCATCTAAACGAATCCATCTATCCAATGATTTGATATAAACTGCATTTAGTGCATGGATACAAAATCCTGTTTCCGGCACATCTCCTAATGTGAGATGTTGATAACAAATTCCAGTCGGTATCCCACATTCACGAAGCAACGCTGCAAGAAGATTCGCCTTTGCCCAGCAGATACCAACTTCCTGTTCCAACACTTCTGTTGCAGATTTGGTCACACGCTTGTCCTGAACATCCCACTAATGCTTAATTTCATCACGCACAAACTCTTAAACAGTCTTAATCAAAGAAATTTCATCTGCAGCGCTTAGCTTAAATTCATCCACTTTTGATAAAATGCTGTTGTCCTTCCAGTTTATATATTTTGATACTGATAGGTATTCTCCTATTGTATCCTTGATAATTAATTCTTTCATAAAATTCTTAATTCCTCTTTCTCGTACTCATGATCCGATCAATAATATATGGAGTTTGTCCTTAATTTTTGCCTTATATACTTTTTCTCGCCGTTCTTCTCCTGACACTTCTCCTATTGCATTCAACATATCTACATTCAATTCTTCAGCAACAATATTTCTGTTCTTGCCATTCGTAATACCCTTATCCTTCATTTGCTGAATCTCTATATATCATTTCAACAATACTGTCCGCATCAATGTCAGATGTAATAATTTTTTCATAATTTCTCCTTAACCTTGCTATTACTCCACCCACAAATAGAGCCAAACTAGAGCCATTTGATAAAACAAATGCCGGAAACCCGC